>Ga0164243_10000023_pt1 | contig 466729 bp, 382 predicted proteins | sample OricompcompostOP_FD_108781 | JGI IMG/M metagenome (GOLD analysis project Ga0164243, IMG submission 108781) | Organic Plus compost microbial communities from Emeryville, California, USA - Original compost - Organic plus compost (OP) | ecosystem: Engineered > Solid waste > Mixed feedstock >... | reverse complement strand
GCGGTCATCGTGTGATGTCCTTTCGAGGAGTCTGTGGAAGGAAGACTCGAAGGGGCTGCATGGTGACCGCGTCCACGTTCAACACGACCACCATCCGGTTACACCACTCTATGGGGCACTACTCAGCCTGCGGCAAGGTCGTCGAGAATGGCGATCGCTGCCTCTGTCGTGGTGGGTGCAGCCACCGGGCGCGGGTAACTCTGCGCGCTGGCCCGATGGAAGTCATGGAGCCGGGCAAGGACCGTGGCGCGTGCCGGATGCGTGGAGTTGGCCACGACGGCTTGCATCGACGCCGTGGTCTGGGAGATCAGCCGGGGCGTGATGGTGGCAAGATAATCCGGCTTGTCGAACTGGAAGTACACCAGATCGCGGCCACGCGAAAACCATGGAGTCTGCGGTGCGACGGTGGTCCAGAAGTTCTCCCAGGCTTCGTAGTACTGCTTCAGATGCGGGGCCGCTGCCGGTCCCACGGTGCGCTCGTACCACTCGTCAAGCAGTGTGTCGACGTCTTGGTTCGGGTTCCAGAGGAGTTTGGTGAGCAGCCAGTGTTTGGGCCCCTCACCCCAGTTCGGGTAGAGCTCTGCATAGATTGACATCACATCTTGAGCGGCGCCGTGGGCAAGCATCTCTGCCATCTGGTGCGGAAATACCCGGGGTACCGTGTACGGAGCTCCGTAGAGGTAGTCGTACCAGGCCACGCGGGTTGCCACCTGCTTCCAGCGGGCGAGGCGGTCCTTGTCGGCCTGTTCAGCAACGGGGTCGACCCAGCCATACCGATCCCGGGTGAGAAATGGAATCACTTGGGGTGCCAAGGTGAAGTTTCCTGCTGGGGGGTCTGCAACTTCGGTGTACGCCAGTATCCCGAAGGTCTTGTCGCCATGTCCTGCGGCGACCACCTGAGCCACCACCTGGTTCACCCACGAGTAGTACGCAAGGGACCGTCCGGGGTAACCCTGCGAGTTCGGTCCGCCCGGGTCAATCGCGTCCTCCTCCGAGAACCCGCTCCGATCGTTGACACCGAGGGAGAAGGTTTTCACCGTCGGATGGGAGGCGAAGTAGGCCACGATGTACTGGGCTGCCGCGTCGACCGTTCCAGCTGCACTGAACGTGGGTTGCCAGCCTGTCCGCACATAGTCGGTGCCGGTGATGGGCGGGATGTAGCGGACCCCGTTCCGGAGCGGAAAGAACTCGGGGTGGGAATCCCCGTACACGATGGGCGAGAACAGCGTGTGCAGATTGTGCCCGAAGTGGACGCGTCCGTTGATGCGGCTTCGGTTTCGCGCCAACCAACGGTTGTTCGCCACAGATCCCGGGCCGACCGCGACACCGCTCAGCTGCCGAGAGAGGTACACCGGTTCCCGGGTCACATCCAGCGGACCGACGCCGAGGTACGACACCGATGGCACGTCCTCACCGTCATCACCAGGCATCAACCAGCGGACACCAACCTGGGTCTCGAGGAACTCGGCGACCCCGTAGCCGGTCGCGATGTCGTTGCGCCCCACGATCGTCAACGAGTTCCCACAGGTCCGGATAATGAAACCATCGTCGTCGAGGCCTGCCAGGATCGCGGTGATCCCAGGGGCGTCCTCTGCCCCGGCAAGTCCGATGTAGATGCGCACGTACCCGTCGTAGGTCGTTCCGGAAGAAGCGAACTGGGCCTGCGTCAGGGGGCCGGGCAAGGTGACCCCGGTCGCCTTCTCGACATACTCGATCAGGTCTGTCACCGCCGCGGCAAGATCCGGGCCAGAACTGTCCGGGACCAGGACGACCGCATGGGGCAGCCCGGAGGACACGATGTCGAGTGGTTCCGAACCAGCAGCGAGGTTCGGCCCGAGCAGGGTGCCGACTGCCACCGTCCCGATCAGGAGGGACCGCCGTGAGATCGTCACTGCAGCGGGGGTGCGCCTCATTGCAGGACCTTCAGACATCGTCAACCTTCCGTAGAGATGGGCCTGCGTTCGGACGATCCCTGTCCTGGCGACGATCTGGCCAGGCTAGGGTGATCCTTCGGAGGGACCGTCCTCGGAGTTGATGACACCCGCTTCGACCGAGCTGGCTGCGGTCAGGGCGCCAGATCGAGCTGGAGGAACTCCGCCGCGTCGAGGTACAGCGGGTCGGTACTGTTCTGGGTGGAGACCAACGAACAGTAACAACGAATCTTGGCGACCCCGGCGGGCAACATCTCGCTCATCGTCAACTCCGCCCATCGGCCACGGGTGTCGACCAACGCCTGCTGTCGACCCCGGATCGAGAACATCATCTTGCCGGTCCCGTCGTAGAGGTACCAGACCGGCATCACCATCCCGGTGCCCGAAGTGGCGTCGCGTGGAGTGAAGTAGTGGATCGAGGATCGGAAGAAGCCTTCTGACACCGACATTTCCTGGGACACCCCGCCGCCTTTGAAACCCAGGGGGATCCGCAGGCTGGTGCCACCGTTCATGTTGATCGTGGGGTCCAGCCGGACTGGTTCATGTGGCGGCAACGAGGTCTCGACCAGCCAAGGTGCTGTCTCCTGCTCGAACGAGGTGTTGGCGCCGAGCCGGCGGAACCGGCCATCGGCGACGGCGAGCGTCATCGCTGCGAAGCGCTGCACATTGCCGGTGCCGGAGGCGAGCTCGCTCACTCGTTGGCGAAGCTTGGACGCCCCCGGACGTCGATCGGCGAGGTAGGTGGCGAGCTCCCACAGGGCGTACAGGTTCCAACCAGACCAGTTGAGCCCGAGGCGCCGTGCGTCGAGATTTCCGTGTGACAACAATGGATCCGACTTGTACTCGGCGATCAACTCGTGCCGTCGCCCGGCCGCCGACACGGCCCGGTCCAGACCCTCAGTGGTCGAGGCCAGAAGCTCGAGTGCTGCCCGCGCATTCCGGACCGGCGCCGGTCGCCGCGGGAAACTGAGGGCCGACGCCTCGTGGTAGGCGAAGGCCCGCCGCATCAGGTCAATCCGGGCACGCTGCTTCGGCGTCTGCGCAAGGGCGGCCGCCTGATCGAGATGCACCCGTGCCCTGGAGGCATCCTCGGCCGAAATCACGTCGAAGTAGCCGGCGTCGGAGAAGATGTAATAGATCTCTTGGGCGCCGGTCCGGAACCAGGTCGTCTCGGGAACCTCGTTGCGCCAGGCCCGCTGCCAGATCCGGTGGTAGGCCAGCAGGTCCGGCAGTGCTTTCGGTCCGGCGGCTCGCTCGCACCATTCATGCAGCAGGGCGTCCACATCAGCCGACGGATCCCACAGCAGCTTGGTATAGACCCAGGCCTTCGCGCCTTCGGCCCAGTTCGGGTAGAGCTCGCTGTAGACGTGGTCCACTCCGGCATCGGCGGCGAACTGGTAAGCCTGGGAGAGTGAGACGAGGTCGAAACGCGGCGCACAGTAGGGGATGCCGTACAGGTAGTCGTACCATCCGACCCTCCGAGCCGACCGCCGCCACCTCTGGGTGAGCTCCTGGTCGACCCGGCGGAAGTTGCGGTCAGCCCACCCTGAACGGTCGTGGGCGATGAACGGCACCACTTGGGGATGCAGCCTGAACGACGGCGGGTCGACGACATTGGCGTAGGCCAGGACGCCGAAACTGACGTGCGGGAACTCGTCGGCCAACTTCGAGACGACCGCGTTCACGAACCGGTAGTACGGCTCGGATGCGCTGGGATAGCCATAGGTGTTGAGAAGCGTCAGATCGACCTCGTCCTCGCTGTAACCTCCGGAGTCGTTGACCCCGAGCGAATACGACGTCACACCCGGTGCTGCCCGCAGCTGCATGCGAATCTGGCTGGCCACGGCATCCACAATCCCGTCAGCGGTGAACCGAGGTTGCCAGCCAGTGGTCACCCCTCGTGCCGGCAGGTAGGTCGCCCCGCCCTTGATCGGAAAGAAGTCCGGCCGGAAGCTCTCCGGCTTGGCCGGATCCCCGTACACCGCTATCGGCAGCGCCTTCCACAGGTTGTGGTGAAACTGGACCGTCCAGTGGGTCCTCGATCGCGCCGCCCAGAGACGGCCAGGGTCGGCATCGTTGTAGCTGGCACCGTTCCCGTACGGGCTGGTGACCCGCATCGACATCGCCGGCGAATCAGCGATCCTTCCCTCAGGAACCCGGATCGTGTGCCGGGCGGGGACGTCCTCGCCGTCCAGGCCCGGCAGCAGCCAGCGCACGCCGACGAACCGCTCCAGGAACTCGTACACGCCGAAACGGGTGCCCCACGGCGTCGGACCGGTGATCACCGTCTCGCCAGCTCGTACCTCGATGACAAAGCCGTCGTCACCCAGCCCGGCCGGGAGAGTGCGGTCGGCAGCGCCCACGCGGATTCGATTCCACGTCGCGTACGGGCCACTCGTTGGCGCCGACGGCATGGTCGGCAGCGTGGCGCCGGTCGAGGCGTGCACGTACTGGACCAAGGTCGCGGCGGCGCTGACGACTTGCGGGTCGGTGCTGGTGACGACGACGATCGCGGCCGACCGGCCCTCGACGACGACGTCCATTCCATCGGCGGCCCCGGCAGTCTGCAGCGGCACCACGTCCGCGGCCATCGGAGCCGTGAGGGCCAGGCCGGCCGCCTGCAACAGCCGTCGGCGCCGAATGCCTTTACTGAACATTGACATCTTTCATCCTTGGGTGGTTGTCAGCGGTCGGCCTGCAGGTCGTTCATCCCGGGTTCAGGCGTGCGCCATTGGTGGTCTCGGTAGCGGAGCACAGCCCCGGAGGCAGCTGTGGCAGCCGCCGCGAGCGCGATCGACCCACCAGCGCGCAGGAACCTGTGACGCTCCATGGTGTGCGGAGTCATGGAAGTCTCCTTGTCAGCACGGGAGCTAGCGGCGGCAGGACCATGTCCAGGTGCCCTCTGGCGCCAACCGCGAGCCCAGGACGGACCTCCGTCGGCCCGTCGGATGAGCAGATCAAATCCCATGTCCCGGAACATCGTCAATAGTTCCCGGGAAGGTTTCACAAACGATGGACAAGTTCCGGGCAGTGCTCAGTTGATTCCGCAACCACTTGGTGAGTGGATCATCGATATGTCATCCTTGACGCCGACATCGAGGAGGACCGCGTGGCAACGACGATCTACCAAGTGGCCGAGGTCGCTGGGGTTTCGACGTCGACGGTCTCCCGTGTCTTCTCAACTCCCGACCAAGTCAGTGCGGCGACCCGGCGGTCGGTACTCACCGCTGCCCAGGAGCTTGGCTATGCTCCCAGCCGCAGCCACCGATCTGGAACCGGTGGTGCGACCGGGCTCCTTGGCCTGTTCATTCCTGACCTGCGCAACCCGTTCTACACGCCATTGGTTGATGCACTGACCCTCACCGGTCGTCAGCACAACTACTTGTCGGTACTGGCCAACTCCGACGGCTACGCGATCAACGAGGGCGACCTCGTGGCAGCCATGGCGACGCGGTGCGACGGGCTCATCCTGCATGCGAGTGCCCTCCCAGCAGACCGCCTGCAGAAATTGTCGTCAACGATCCCGACAGTATTGGTCAACAGGCGAGTTGATGAGGTGCCGGCTGTGGTGTCATCCACCACCAACGGTCTGCGCCAAGTGGTTGAGCACCTCCACTCACTGGGGCACCGCACCTGCTGCTACACGATGACCGGCCCACAGAGCCAGACCCTCTCGCAGCGGCAGGAAGACCTTCGGAGTGCGTGCCAGAGCGCGGGCGTCGACCTCATCGAGATCGGCCCCTACGAGTCGACGTTCGACGCAGGCGTCCATGCTGCCGACGTTGCGATAGCGCGCGGCGCCACCGCCATCATCGGGCAGAACGACGTGGTGGCCGCCGGGGCCATCCGACAGCTGAACAGCCGCGGGCTACGGGTCCCTGGCGACATGAGTGTCGTGGGGATCGATGACACCATCCTCGCCACTACCATCACCCCGGCGCTCACGACAATCAGGATCCCCGTGACCGCGTTGGCAACGCACGCGGTACGTCTGCTCATCGACCTGATTCAAGCCCAGGCCCCAGCCGAGACCTCCTATGAACTGTCGACCCAGCTGATCGTGCGTGACTCGACAGGGCCCGCACCTGACCCCGCCGCCGCTCACCAATAGCCACCACCGCTCGCAGGCAACCCCGGGCCCACAACCTGGCCGTCGTGGCGCGAGGTCGTCACCACGCCGCGCGGATCGGGATGCCGTCGATCGCGTCGCTGTCGACGTTGTGTTGAGTACGCCACAACTCAGGTTCCCGGCTGACCGCTCCGCGGCTCCCTCGCCGAGCAGATGAATCTGGTTGAGACGTCGCCTGACGGCCACGGCTGTCGAAATCGGGACGGCTCGTACGTCACAGTGGCGTCAGGTGGTCGTTCGGACCACGAGCCACATCCCAGGAGTCCCGACATGGCCCGCTACCTCGTCCTGTTGCCCGCCCCCGAAGCCGAATGGGCCGAGCTGCCCGCCTCGGAGCACGAGAAGGGCGCCCGCGCCCACGAACGCTTCCACCGCGAACTCGCCGAAGGTGGCCACCGCGTGATCACCTCGAGCCCGCTCACCCCGTCGGCCGAGGCGGTGTCGTTGCGGCCAGACGGCCAGGGGGGTACGGCCATCACCCAGGGGCCGTTCAGCGAGACGGCCGAACAGATCGTCGGCTTCTACCTGATCGAGTCCGACGACCGCGACGGCCTGCTCACGGTGTGCGCGCAACTGGCGAGCACCGGGGATCACATCGAGTTCCGCGACCTGGCCTGAAACCGAAGCAGGCTCAGAGCTTCTCCAACGGCGCGAGCCGCAGGTTCAGATGCTTGCTGCCGGCCGATCCGAAGTCGATCTCGGCGATCGGGGCTCCCTGCAGCTCGGTCAGCCGAACCACGGTACCCATGCCGAAGTAGGTGTGCAGCACCCGGTCGCCGGGCGCCAGCTCGGGGACCTCCACCTTCTTCTGCGGCGCCCGTCGGGTCCCGGTCCCCCACTGCGCGCTGCCACCACTGCTGCCCGAACGAGCTGCGGCCCGCCGGTTGTCCTGCCAGCGACTGGTGGCCGAGGTGTTGTGCCAGCTGGACTGGGCCGCTGCGGTCCGGCGCCAGTCGACCAGGCCGGAAGGGATCTCGTCGAGGAACCGGCTGGGCGGATTGTGCTGTGGCGCACCCCAGGCGACCCGGACCACTGCTCGTGACAGGTACAGCCGCTTGCGCGCGCGGGTGATGCCCACGTACGCCAGCCGGCGCTCCTCCTCGGTCTCCTTGGCGTTGCCGAAGGTCCGCTGGTGTGGGAAGACACCGTCCTCCATGCCGGTCAGGAAGACGGTGTCGAACTCCAAGCCCTTCGCCGTGTGCAAGGTCATCAGTGTCACCACCCCGCCGTCATCATCGCCGTCGGGAATCTGGTCCGAGTCGGCGACCAGTGCGATCCGCTCCAGGAACGCCGGCAGCGAGGTGTCGGCCTCGGGCGAGGCCCCCGCCAGTTCGTCGGCCAGCTCGCCGGCCTCGCCCTCCTCCTCGATCAGTGCGTCCAGATCCTCCGGGGTCACCACGGCCTGCTGGGCGACGAAGTCCTGCGCGACGCCGACCAGCTCGAGCAGGTTCTCCACCCGCGACTGGTCCTGCGGATCCTTCGAGTTCTGCAGCTCGGCGAGATAGCCGGAGTCGGCCAGCACGCTGGTCAGCACCTGGTCGGCGGTCGAACCCTCGGCCACCATGGCCGCATGCTTGTCGAGCAGCGCCACGAAGCCGGCGATCTGCTTGGCCGACCGTGGATTCATCCCCGGCGCATCGTCGGCCCGCCGCAATGCATCGGTGAAGGTGATGCCGTCACGGGTCGCGAGCGCCTCGACGCACGCCTCCGCCCGGTCCCCGATCCCCCGCTTCGGGACGTTCAGCACTCGTCGTACGGCGACGGTGTCGGCCGGGTTCACGATGGCCCGCAGGTAGGCAATCGCGTCCCGTACCTCCTTGCGCTCGTAGAACCGCACCCCGCCGACCACCTTGTACGGCAGGTGCGACCGGATCAGCACCTCCTCGAAAGCCCGCGACTGTGCGTTCGTCCGGTAGAAGACGGCCACCTCGCCGTACGGGCGGCCCTCGCTGTGCAGCTGGGCGACCTCGTCCGCGACGAACCTGGCCTCGTCGTGCTCGGTGTCGGCGACGTAGCCGATCAGCGGATCGCCGTCCCCGGACTCCGACCAGAGGTGCTTGGCGTTGCGGCCCTCGTTGTTGGAGATCACCGCGTTGGCGGCGTTCAACACGTTCTGGGTGGAGCGGTAGTTCTGGTCCAGCACGACCGTGTGCGCGCCGGGGAAGTCGGTCTCGAAGTCGAGGATGTTGCGGATCGTCGCGCCGCGGAAGGCATAGATCGACTGGTCCGAGTCACCCACCACCATCAGCGAGGACGGGCCGATCTTCGAAGGGGGGACGACCCCCCTTGAACCCCCCGAAACGAGCTCGGGGTCATTGTCGGCCTCGGCACTGCAGAGCTGCCGGATCAACTGGTACTGCGCGTGGTTGGTGTCCTGGTACTCGTCGACCAGCACGTGGCGGAACCGGCGCCGATAGTTCTCCCGTACCTCGTCGAAGGCCTGGAACAGGTGCACCGTCGTCATGATCAGGTCGTCGAAGTCGAGGGCACCGGCCGCGACCAGGCGACGCTGGTACTCCTGGTACGCCTCCACGTACGGTTCCTCGTCCGGCCCGCTGACACGGCTTCCGGCCGACTCGTGGTCCACCAACTCGTTCTTGCAGTTCGACACCCAGTTCATGACCTGGCGGACCGGGACCTTCTTGGCGTCGAACCCGAGGTCGGAGCACACCAGCTGCATCAGCCGCTTCTGGTCGGCATCGTCATAGATCGAGAACGTCCGCTTCATCCCGAAGCGGTGGATCTCCGAGCGCAGGATCCGTACGCACGCCGAGTGGAAGGTCGCGACCCACATCAGCTTCGCACGGTTGCCGACGACCTCCATGACCCGGGACCGCATCTCGGCGGCGGCCTTGTTGGTGAAGGTGATCGCCAGGATCGACCCGGGGTGGACGTTGCGCTCGGCCACCAGGTGGGCGATTCGCCGGGTCAGCACCCGGGTCTTGCCCGACCCGGCACCCGCCACCACCAGCAGCGCCTGGCCGTCGTACTCCACCGCCTCGCGCTGTCGCGGATTCAGGCCCGCCAGCAGGTCGACCTTCGGCTTCTCGACCTTCGGCGCGGCCGTTTTCCCGGCCGTCGGTTCAGGCCGGTACGCCCCGCCGAACAGGTCGTCGGCGTCGGTCTCTGCTGCTGTCTGCTCACGTCTCACCATGTCACCGGCGAGCCTACGACGAAGGGCCGACAACGCAGCTCCCCCGCCCTGGAAACCCGGTTGTCATGACTCGATAGGGTGGGCGCATGTGGATGCGTCGGTCACTGCGCACCATCCGCAGGATCCCGGTGCGCAAGATCATCGGACGGACTGCGCTCGCCGTGGGAGCAGTCCAGGCGGGCACCCTGGTCGCCCTCGCGATCGTCGACCATCGGCGCAAGCGGAACCGCAAACCGATCGCCTTTCCCCGCGTGGCACCGCGCACGGTGACCGCTGGCGGGTCCGAGGTGACCATCTACACCTACGGCGAAGACCTCTACTACGACATGCTGCAGGCGATCCGGCAGGCCAAGCGCCGGATCTTCTTCGAGACCTTCATCTGGAAGGGTGACGGCATCGGTCAGGCGTTCAAGGATGCGTTGATCGATGCCGCCGACCGCGGGGTTGAGGTGTACGTGGTATACGACGTCTTCGCCAACCTGGTCGTCCCGCCGTCGTTCTTCCAGTTGCCGCCCAACATCCACGTCCGGCGGCATCCCCTGCTGGCCGGGGGCTGGCGTTTCCTGGACCCGCGCTACTCGGGCCGGAACCACCGCAAGATCCTGGTGGTCGATGATGATGTCGCCTACGTGGGCGGCTACAACATCGGCTCGCTGTACGCCACCGACTGGCGCGACACCCACGCCCGGCTCACCGGTGACGTCGTGGGCGAGATGCAGAACGCGTTCATCGACTACTGGAATGCCGACCCGCGGCCCAAGCTGCCCGAACTGCCCGATCCGCGGCGCCGCACCTGGCTGCCGAACTTCCGGATCCACCGCAACGTCCCGCGGCACTACGTGTACCCGATCCGCGGCATGTACCTGGAGGCGATTGACCGTGCCCAGGAACGGGTCTGGCTGACCCACGCCTACCTGATCCCCGACCGCGACATGCTCCAGGCGCTCATCGACGCCGTACGGCGAGGGGTCGACGTACGGATCATCGTCCCGGCCGAGTCCAACCACATCATCGCCGACTGGTTGTCCCGGGGCTTCTACAGCCAGCTGCTGCGCGCCGGGGTTCGGCTGTTCCTGTACCAGGGCGCCATGGTGCACGCGAAGACGGCCACCATCGACGGGCAGTGGTCCACCATCGGTACGGCCAACATCGACCGGCTGTCGCTGGTCGGCAACTACGAGATCAACGTCGAGATCTTCGACGCCGACGTGGCCCGGCAGCTCGAGGAGATCTTCACCGTCGACGCGACGAACTGTGTCGAGCTCGACCTGGAGCACTGGCGGTCGCGGTCGTTCATGGTGAAGTTCTCCGAGACCGTGCTGACGCCCTTCCGGCCGCTCATCTGATCACCGCCGACCTGACCCGGAAGGGAGAACTCAGGGACGCGCCTCGTTGTCGCCACCGGACGACGAACCTAGTGTGGGAAGCGGCCTGCACCGTTGGTCACCATCGGGAGACCTGCAGCCACGAAGGAGCGGGACATGACCATTCTGTTCTACATCGTGCTCGGACTCATCGCCGGAGCCATCGCCAAGCTGATCATGCCGGGCAAGCAGGGCGGCGGCATCATCGCCACCATCGTGCTCGGTGTCCTCGGCGCGCTACTCGGCGGCGTGATCGGCAACCTGATCGTCGGCAACGGCTTCACCTTCGCCCTTGACGGCAACTGGTTCATCTCGTTGATCACCGCCGTCGTCGGCTCGCTCATCCTGCTGTTCATCTACGGTCTGGTGACCAAGAAGAGCCGCGCCTGACGCGACGTCGCGGGTGGCCCGCTGAGGCGATCAGACCAGCTTGCGGTCGGTCGCCCAGCGGGTCAGCTGGTGCCGGTTCGACAGTTGCAGCTTGCGCAGCACGCTCGACACGTGCGTCTCGACGGTCTTGATCGAGATGAACAGTTCCTTGGCGACCTCCTTGTAGGCGTACCCGCGCGCGATCAGGCGCAACACCTCCCGCTCGCGCGCGGACAGCCGATCCAGGTCCTCGTCCACACTGGCGATGTCGATCGAGCCCGAGAAGGCGTCCAGCACGAAGCCGGCCAGGCGGGGTGAGAACACCGCGTCGCCCTCGGCCACCCGACGGATCGCGTCAACCAGCTCGGTCGGCTTGATCGACTTGGTCACGTAGCCGCGCGCCCCGGCACGGATCACGCCGATCACGTCCTCGGCGGCATCGGAGACCGACAGGCCCAGGAACCTCGCCTCCGGTTCGGTGGCCAGCACCTCCTTCAGGACGGCGACTCCGCCGCCTCCGGGCAGGTGCACGTCGAGCAGCACCACGTCGGGGTGGGTGCGACGGATCGTCGCGACAGCGCTCGGCACATCATGGCCCTCGCCGATGACATCCACGTCACCGCCGATCTCGGCCTTCACGCCACTGCGGAACATGTCGTGGTCGTCGACCACCACCACCGTCAGCCGCCGGGTCTCGGCAGGCTCGACCGACGTGGGGTTCGGCTCCACTGCCGCCGGCGTCTCGCCGGGCTCGACCGTCGTCGGTGTGGGTTCGCTGCTCATGTCTCCATCTCCAGTCGTACTTCTGTTCCGTCCTCGGGCGAGGTCCTGATCACCGCACGCCCGCCGTACCGTTCCATCCGGTCGACGATGCTGCCCCGCACCCCCTGCCGATCCTCCGGCACCGATGCCGGGTCGAAGCCGCGGCCGCGGTCCCGGACGAACACCTCGACCCGCTCGTCCTCCACCTCGGCGTAGGTGTCGACCAAGCTCGCGCCGGAGTGCTTGGCGGCGTTGACCATCGCCTCCCGGGCCGCCTGGACCATCGCCCGCAACGCCGGGGTGAGCTCGTGGTCACCGACCACCACGATCTCGATCGGGATCGTCTGTTCGTCCTCGACCTCCGCGGCAGCGGCGGTCAGTGCTGCCTTGAAGGTCGTCTCGTCGGTGTCGTCACCGTACAGCCAGCGGCGCAGTTCCCGTTCCTGACGGCGGGCCAGAGCCTCCACCGTACGGGCATCGGTCGACTGCTTCTGGATCAGCGCAAGGGTCTGCAGCACCGAGTCGTGCAGGTGGGCCGCCACATCAGCCCGGGCATCGGCCTGCGCCCGAGCCTGGCGTGCCTCCTCCAGGGCGGCTCGGGACCGCGAGACCCACGGGGCGAGCACCACGCTCAAGCCGGCCAGGGCGAGCGCCGTCATCGCCAACACCTGGGGCAGCTGGCTCAGGTCACTCTGGCTCACCACGATCATGGTCAAGGCAGCCGCGACCAGGGCCAGTCCGACCCCGATCCGCAGCACGGCCGGCCAGCCTCCGCCGGCCAGCAGCCGGTCCAGCCAGGAACGCTGGCCGACCCGATCCGGGTTGAGCCGGCCCTGGTCGGCCTGGCGCCACACCAGGGCAGCCCCGACACAGGCCACGGTCACCGGCCAGAAGATCCCCGGGGGCACGCCCCATCCGCTGATCTGCACCAGCCAGACCACGCCCACCCCGAACGCACCCAGGGCGACGAAGGCGCCGACGTCGGTCGCCTGGGGTCCGGCCGTGGCGGTGCGCATGCCCGCCCGGTCGTGCGCCTCCAGTCCAGGGGCGAGATGTTTCGGCTGGGTCGGTAGCACCAGCCACAGCACTGCGTACAGCAGCGCGCCGATGAACTGGGTGCAGAACAGGGCGACGAAGGCGAGCCGGAACACCAGCACCGGGACGCCGAGGTGAGCCGACAGACCGGAGCAGACGCCACCCAACCAGGCACCGTCCGGTACGCGCAGCGCGCGCCCGTGGGTGTCCGGGGTCGGGACGGGATGCTGGTCGGTCATGGTGCTCCCAGCCTAAGGGTGGGCCAATCGGGGTGAACCCTTATTGGTCCGGCTTGGTCGGCGAGCAAGGATGGTGACCATGCACGGCCTCGACCTCCAACGCGCCACCGACCACGGCAAGGTGGCTGGTGTCTGCGCCGGGGTCGCCGACCGCTGGCACGTCGACCCGCTGGTGGTCCGGATGGCCGCGGTACTGCTCGCCCTCTGCGCCGGCGTCGGCGCCGTGCTGTACGGGGCGGCCTGGGCCTTGCTGCCGGGCAAGGGCGAGGAGCACGGGCCGCTGCAGCGCAAGCTCCCCGCCGCTCAGCAGGTCCCGCTGGCGGTGTGGATCGTCATCACCGCAGCGATCGCCATCCTCGTGATGGCGATCACCGGGCCGATCCTGCCGATCAGCAGCACCCCGGTGGTCATCCTGGCCGCCGTCTGGTACTTCGGCTTCTTCCGCCCCTCGCGTCGGCGCCGTCGTGCCGAGGAGGCTGCCGACACTGCACCGACCGCGGCGGCACCGCCCGCCGATCCGGCCTACCCCGAGCCGTCCGGCTGGGCCGACCAGCTGCCTCCGGTTGCTCCGGCGAGCATGCCGCCGCACGCGACGGCGTGGCAGGCAGCCAGCGACCGGATCGCGCCGACGCCACCGGCCCCACCCGCCCCGCCACGCCGCCAGACCGGCCCCGCCGCTCGGAAGCTCCGCTCGCGGGGGCTGCTGGTCGCTGCCGCAGCGGTCATCCTGCTCGGCATCGTGAACGCCGTCGGTTGGGCCCACGTCCCCTTTGCCGCCTTCACCGCGGTCGCGCTGCTGGTCATCGGCGTCACGATCGCCCTGTCGGCCTGGACCGGCCGCCCCCGAGGCCTGCTCCCCCTGGGCATCGTGCTGCTGAGTGCCACCCTGCTCGGAGCGATGGCGACGCGTGCTGCCAGCGAGTCACCCTGGGACGAGGCCAGTGACAGCGGGACCATCGACCGCAGCTACACCAGCCTGGCCGAGCTGCCCGACACCGATCGCGTCGACATCGGCAGCGTACGGGTCGACCTGAGTGACCTGGTGGTCACCGAGGACCGGGACTACTCGGTACGGGTGGACGCCGGCACGGTCGTCGTGGTGCTGCCCCGCCAGGCGAACGTGACCGTCGATGCCCGGACCGACAGCGGGATGGTGACCGTGCTCGACACGCGCCGCAGCGGGATCGACCTGCACCTGGAACAGGACCTGGTGACCCGGGCCGGGGCCCCGGTGCTGCACATCACCATCCGCGTCGACGTCGGCACCATCGAGGTGCGGCAGTCGTGAGCCGTCACCGGCCCGACACCCTCACCCTGGTGATCGGCCTCATTCTCGCCGGATTCGCGATACTGGTCCTGATCAACCTCGCCGGTGGGGCCGTCCTGGCCCTGTCCAAGGTGGCCGCGCCCTTGATGCTCGTCGCGATCGGCGTCGTCGGGATCGCCGTGTCGCAGTACCGCAGTCGGCCCCGCCGCCACGTCGGCCGCCGCACCCACAAGTCCGACCAGCAGCACCGAACCGAGGAGTGACCATGAGCAAGGAACTCGTCCGCTCGAGCGATGACCGGGTGATCGCCGGCGTGTGCGCCGGTGTCGCCCAATACCTCAACCTGGACCCGAACATCGTCCGCGTCGCCACCGTGGTGATCAGCCTGTTCACCGGCATCCCGATCATCGCCTACCTGGTCGCGATGTTCGTGCTGCCGCAGCGCAGCACCCGGATGCGTTGATCCCGCCCTGCTGACATCCCCACGCCGAACCTAGCCATTCGGCTAGGTTCGGCCAGGGTCGCCGGTTCGTACCGTGCGGCCATGATCAAATCTGGACCTCCCCTGCGCTGGGCCCGAATCGGAGCCCTCGTCGCCGTCCTGGTCGCGCTGATGTTGAGCGTCGTCGGCGTCACCACCCCGGCGCACGCCGACCTGCCGACCTATCCCGCCGGCTACCCGAAGCTCGGCCAGGACTCCGACGGAAAACGGGGACTCTCCGTCGCCGCCGGCAACTCCGGCGACCAGACGCTGCTGTTCGGGCTGGAGGTCGGGCCCACCCAGACCGAGTACGCCTACTGCGTCGAACTGACCGTCAGTGCTCGTTTCGGCAGTGACCTGGACGTCGGTGGCTGGGACACCTTCCCCGGCACCAACCTGTTCGCCACCAGTGCCACGGCGCGGCAGAAGGTCACCTGGATCGTCTACCACAGCTACCCGCACCTGACCCTGGCGCAGTACCGCACCCTGACCGGTGAGCCGGAGCTGAGCGAGGCCGAGGCGATCGCCGCCACCCAGGCCGCCATCTGGCACTTCACCGATGACTTCACCTACACCGGCCTGTACGCCGGTGGCCGGGACAACAGTTCGGCCGCTGCCCTTCGTGTCGGCCGCGTCTACGACCACCTGACCGGTTCGGCCAACACCGGGCGCGCCGAGACGGTCGGTCCGGAGGTCACGGTCACCGTGCCCACCACCGCTGGCCAGGCCGGAACGAAGGTCGGCCCGATCCGCATCAACTCCTCCGAGCCGACCGCCACGGTGACCGTCACCGGCCACCACCCGCTGGTCCGCGCCGACGGTACCGCGGTCGACCTGGACGCCGTCCCGACCGGAGTCGACCTGTACGTCGATGTCCCGGCCGACGCCGCCGCCGACAGCATCACCGTGACAGCTGCAGTGACCGGTCCGGAGAGCACGGGTCTACTGGTCACCAACACCGACCCGCGGACCCAGACCCTGATGATCGCCCGCAGCGACCAGACGACCCGGGAGGCCAAGGGCAAGATCACCTGGCTCGCCCAGCCCAGGATCACCACCACCGCCACGGATCTCGGCGACGGGGACGACCACCTGCCCGCCACCGGCGAGGTCACCGTCCGCGACACCGTGCACTACACCGGACTGATCGTGGGCCAGACCTACCGCCTCGAGGGCGAACTGATGGTGCGCAACGCCAACGGTGACGCTGTCGCCACCGGCATCACGGTCTCCCAGGAATTCACGCCGACCGAGACTTCCGGCGAGGAGACGCTCGAGTTCACCGTACCGGCCGACCAGCTCCGGGGACAGGTCGTCGTCGTGTTCGAGGAACTGTTCCACGGCAAGCAGTCCGTTGCGGTGCATGCCGACATCGATGACGAGGACCAGACCGTGTACCGCCCTGCCGTGGGCACCACCGCGGTCGACGGCGTCGACGGTGACAACCTGCTGCCGGCGACCGGCCCGGCCACGGTGACCGACACGGTCGCCTACCGCGGCCTCAAGATCGGCCAGGAGTACACCCTGCGCGGCACTCTGATGACGAAGGCCGCCGACGGTTCAGCCGTCGACTCCGGCATCAGCGAGGAGATCAGCTTCACCCCAACCACCTCGAACGGGACCGTCGAGGTCACCTTCACCGTTCCGGACGGCCAGCTGCGTGGCACCACCGTCGTGGTGTTCGAGCGGCTGTTCCTCGGTGACCGGGAGGTCGCCGTCCACACCGACATCGACGACGTCGACCAGACCGTCTTCCGACCGATGATCGGGACCACGGCCACCGCCGAGGACGGGTCGAAGTACCTGCCGCAGTCGGGCGAGACGACCGTGGTCGACACGGTCGCCTACGCCGGACTGGAACCGGGCCAGGAGTACACCGTCTCCGGTGAGCTGATGATCCGAGATGCGGACGGCAATGCCGTCCCGACCGGCATCGTCGCGACCCGGACCTTCACACCGACGGCCCCGGACGGTTCGATCGAGCTGCGGTTCACCATCGCCGACGAGGAACTGCTCGGCGAGACCGTGGTCGCCTTCGAGTCCCTGACCCGCGACGGCAAGGAGGTGGCGGTCCACGCCGACATCACCGACGAGGGACAGACGGTCCGACGTCCCCAGCTGGCAACCTCGGCCAACGACGCCGCCGACGGCGACCGGTTCCTCGCCCAGCACGGCCCGGTCACCGTCGTCGACACCGTCAGCTACGCCGGGCTGAAGGTCGGCGAGACCTACACCGTCAACGGTGAGCTGATGGAACGCACCGCCGACGGCCCGAAGCCGACCGGGGTCACCGCCTCGGCCACCTTCGTCGCCGAGCAGGCCGACGGTACGGTCGAGTTGCGGTTCGAGCTGGGTGATGCCGATCTCAACGGCACCGTCCTGGTCGCGTTCGAGCATCTCTCGGTCGGGGACCGGGAGGTGGCCGCCCACGCCGACATCGACGACGAGCACCAGACGGTGTACCGGCCGAGCATCGACACCGACGCCTACGACCTGGCCGACGGTGACCACCTGTTGGCCGTCGAGGGTGGCACCCTGCGCGACGATGTCTCGTACGCGGGCCTGCAGATCGGCCGGACCTACGTGGTCCGCGGCATCGTGGTGAACCACGACACCGGCGAGTCGACCGGCATCACTGGCGAGACCCGTTTCGTCGCGACCGAGTCGAGCGGTGTCCTGCACGTCGACTTCACCGTGCCGGCCGGCCATGCCCGCCAGACGCTGGTCGTGTTCGAGTGGCTGTACCTGGTGCCGGAGGAACCGGCGGCGACCAGCCGCATCCTGGGTGACGACGTCGCCCCGCCGACGACGCAGCAGGGCGACCTGTTGCTGGCCACCCACACCGACCTGAACGCCGAGCGGCAGACGGTCCGGGTGGCGGCCCCGCCGGTCGAGCTGGCCGTCACCGGTGCCGATGGCTCGTTGGCGGTCGGGCTCGGCCTGGGCGGCGTCGTGCTGCTCGGTGGGACAGCTCTGGTCGCGGTCGGGCTGCGGCGCCGCCGGGGCTGACCGGGGGAGGAAAGGAAGGTGGGACGGGTGCCGTACGGAGCCATCCCGGGATGCTCAGCCCGGGTCGAGCGAGGAGCCGCGCAGCACTCGTCCCACCTCGGCGCGCGAGGTGATCTGCAACTTGTGGAGCACGTTCGAGACGTGGAACCGTACGGTGGCCACGGTCACCACCAGGGCGTCGGCGATCTGCTGGTTGGAGCGGCCGGCAGCCAGATGCCGGGCGATCTCGCGTTCCCGTCCGGTCAGTTCGGCGATGACACGCTCCCGCTCGTCCTGACGGGCCGACCGGAGCTCTCGGAGGGCACGCTCCACCCTGGCCAGGTAGGGACGGGCGCCGATGCGACGCAGGATCTGTTGGGCCGCGGTCCACTGGGTGCGGGCCTGCTCGGTACGACCTCGTCCGGCGAGCAGGGTGCCGTGATCGGCCAGCGTCAGTGCCGTCGGCAGGGGTGGAATGTCATCCCTCTCCACCGCTGCTCGATAGAAGGTCTCGGCGGCGTCGAGGTCCCCGCAGGCCGCAGCGAGGCGGGCCTGCAACCAGCTGAGGCTTCCCCAGCACTCCTGCCATCGGGTGCCCTGCCACTCGGCCAGTTCGGCCGTCAGCGCGGCCGCCTCGTCGAGGCGGCCCAGATCGACCAGGGCATGCACCCGATGGGTGAGGAAACCCCGCCGGGTGTTGACCATGGACGCGACCGGAGCAGCGTCGATCGCGGCGAGCACCCCCTCGGGGTCACCGGCGACCCGGGCCACTTCGCAGCCGGCAAGAACGGCGAAGTCCGGACCGAAGCCTTCCCAGTCGAACTGGTGCAAGGCGGCGGACTGGCGGGCCATCTCGGCCGCACCAGGTTGCCCGGTGTGCGCCGCGACCACCGCAGCCAGGGCCGTCTGCATCGGCCGCACCTCGAGATCGACGGTGTCGTGCGCCACCTCGGCGATCTCGGTGAGCAGTTCGGTCGCTGCCGGGTAGTCCCCTTGCAGTACGAGGCAGTCGGCCAGGATGATGCGCGCCGTGCCGGCCATCCATGGCTTGTCGACGTGGTCGAGCAGGCTCACCGCCTCCCCGGCGAGGTCACGCGCCAGCTCCAGATTGCCGCTGTGGGCCGCCGAGCCCGCCAGGGTGGTGAGTGCATCGGCCTGCAGCGGTCCGTGCGACAGCGCACGAGCCCGGACGACCAGCGGCGGGAGCACCTCACGCAGCTGCCCCATGGCGTAGTCACGCTGCAGCAGCACGGTGCCGATCGAGGCCAGCAGCGTGGTGTATCCCTCCGGATCGACCATCCACGCCAACCGAGGATCCTCGGGCGGAACGCCGGCGGCGTGGGCGACCCGAGCGGTCGCCTGCTCCAGCAGCATGCCGACCTGGCTGTAGTCGGTGCCGCGCATCGTCATGATCGTCAGCAGGAACGACAGGTAGGCCTGCAGGGTCGCCTCGTCGCCGGTGGTCGCCGGCTGCGTCAGCAGACCGAAGACGCGTGGCAACGGGAACGGCATCTCCGGGTGGTAGGCGGCCAGGGCGATGCACAACAGCTCACGCAGCATGCTCGACGGCAACCGTTCGAAGTCATCGACCAGGTCCAGCAACAGGTACATCGACTTGTTCTGCAGGTGCAGCAGGCCCAGGTCGGTCAGGAGTTCGTGCCGCCGAGGATCATCGGCATCGGGCACCAGTGCGAGGGTGCGCCGCAACACCCCTCCGGCATTGGTGAAGGCCCTGCTCACCAAGGCTTCGGTGACGTACTCGCGAACACGCCCCAGCAGTGCGTCGTCGAGCTCGGTGGCGGCGGAGAGCTGGAAGTGGATCGAGGAGTAGCCCTCGGTGACCTCGGCCAGCGCTCGACACACCTCACGGGTCCGCTCGGCCGGTAGCGCCTCCCGTACGGCATGGGCCACCAGCGCGTGCACCGGGCCGACGGTGCTGCCGAACCCGGACTCGACCAGCACCCCGGCTGCGACGGCGGCGTCGGTCCGCAGCGGCTCGGCCAGGTGTTCGGCGACGACGGCCAGATCGCTGCGCGTCAGCTCCTGCTGCGCGACACAGACGATCTCGGCAGTGGCCCGGGCCTCCGGCCCGAGGTCTCGATAGCCTGCCAGGAAAGGATTCTCAGCTGCCGTGATGCCCCGCAGCGGAATGTCCCAGGCCATGTGCAGCTGGGCGATCTCGTTGCTGGTGAGCTGGGACAGCACATGCTCCACCAACAGGAAGGACCCTCCGGTCGCCCGGTGCAGTCGTTCGGCGCTTCGGGTCGAGATCGTCGTACCGAGCCGTTCGGCGGCATGGCTGCGGATCTCGGCGACCCCCAGTGGCTCGACAGTGACCACCTCGTCGTGCGGGTTGCTGGTGGCGACGGTGACGAGGTGCTCGCCCAACGACGCGGGCGCATGCGGGGACCGTACCCCCACCACGATCATCACGTCCTGGCGAGCGATCCGCGGCAGCACGTGACGCAACACCCGAGCCGACTCGGGGTCCAGCCACTGGGCGTCGTCGATCACGACGACGTGGCCGGGATCGGTGCCCTCCTGCCGCATGCGCAGCAGGGCACGACCCACGGCCAACGGCTGGACCTGCGGGTCATCCAGGACACCCATCGCCGTACGGTCGAACCACGGGCCGGCCAGGAGTCGCTCGACGAAGCCGTACGGCTCGTGCTGCTCGATCTCGTCGCCACTGGTGTAGCCGACCGTCCAGCGGCCATCGGCGCTGGCCAGCCGCATCAGCTCCCGGAGGAACCAGGTCTTGCCCATTCCGGCCAGGCCCTCAACCACGACGGTCATGCCATGCTGCTGGTACGCCCTGTCGAGGAGCTGGCGAGCACGGTCATGACGGAAGGTCGTGGGTGATGCCGCCGTTTCCACCATCTCCACAACTAGGAAGATAACAAGATGGCTGGTACGGCAGGGAATTCCGTCTCACGTCCGGGAACCGGGTGGGCTCACTCCCACTCAATCGTGCCCGGCGGCTTGCTGGTCACGTCGACCACGACGCGGTTGACCTCGCGAACCTCGTTCGTGATCCGGGTGGAGATCCGTTCGATCACCTCGTACGGCAACCGGCTCCAGTCCGCGGTCATCGCGTCCTCGCTGCTGACCGGGCGCAACACGATCGGATGGCCGTAGGTCCGGCCGTCGCCTTGCACCCCGACCGAACGGACGTCGGCCAGCAGCACCACCGGGCACTGCCAGATCTCGTCGTCCAGGCCGGCTGCGGTGAGCTCGGCCCGGGCGATCGCGTCGGCCTCCCGCAGGATGGCAAGCCGGTCGCGAGTCACCTCACCGATGATGCGGATGGCCAGGCCAGGGCCGGGGAAGGGCTGGCGGAAGACGATGTGCGGCGGCAGGCCGAGCTCGATCCCGACGGCCCGTACCTCGTCCTTGAACAGGGTGCGCAGCGGTTCGATCAGCTTGAACTGCAGGTCCTCGGGCAGGCCGCCGACGTTGTGGTGACTCTTGATGTTGGCCGCGCCCTCACCGCCGCCGGACTCCACCACGTCCGGGTAGAGGGTGCCTTGCACCAGCCACTTCACCTCGTGATCGGCATGGAGCTGGGCGGCAGCTGTCTCGAAGCAGCGGATGAACTCGCGACCGATGATCTTGCGCTTGGCCTCCGGGTCGGTCACCCCGGCGAGTTCGCCGAGGAACTGGTCGGTGGCGTCGAAGACGGTGAGGTCGACACCGGTCGAGGCGACGAAGTCCTGCTTGACCTGTTCGGCCTCACCCTTGCGCAGCAGGCCGTGGTCGACGAAGACGCACTTCAACTGGTCGCCGATCGCCTTCTGCACCAGGGCCGCGGCGACCGCCGAGTCGACCCCGCCGGAAAGGGCGCAGATGACCTGGTCGTCGCCGACCTGCTCCTGGATCAGGGCGATCTGGTCGGCCACGATGTTGGCGGCCGTCCAGTCGCGACGCACTCCGGCCAGGTCGAGGAAGTTCTCGATCACCTGCTGGCCGTCCTGACTGTGGTTCACCTCGGGGTGCCACTGCACCCCGGCCAGCTTGCGATCGGCATCCTCGAAGGCAGCAACATCGGCCCCAGCACTGGCCGCGAGGACGTCGAAGCCTTCCGGTGCACGGGTGACGGCATCACCGTGGCTCATCCAGATGTCGAGCTCGGCCGCGCAGCCGGACAGCAGCGCACCGGGCTCGGCGACCGTCGTCCGGGTGCGCCCGAACTCGGAGCGGCCGGTGTGCGCGACCTCGCCTCCCAGGGCCTGGGCCATCGCCTGGAAGCCGTAGCAGATGCCCATCACCGGGACACCCGCCTCGAACAGCGCCGCGTCGACCTGGGGGGCTCCCTCGGCGTAGACCGACTGCGGGCCTCCGGACAGGATGATCGCGGCGGGCCGCCGGTCCAGGATCTCCGCGGCCGAAGCGGTGTGCGGCATGATCTCGGAGTACGCCTTCGCCTCGCGCACCCGCCGGGCGATCAGCTGCGCGTACTGCGCCCCGAAGTCGACGACGACGACCAGGTCGTGCTCGGGAGTGTCGGCGGTACTGGCCTGAGGTGTCGCAGCGGTCACGCCCAGATCGTATCGTGGCGGGCGGTGGCTCAGCGCGCCGGACGCATCCTCAGTGGTGCGGATCGTCCTCGGCGATCGCACGGTGGTGACGCACCACTTCGGCCATCACGAAGTTGATGAACTTCTCGGCGAACTCCGGATCCAGATGGGACTCCTCGGCCAGGGAACGCAGCCGCGCCACCTGACGGGCCTCGCGCGCCGGATCCGCCGGGGGCAGGTCGAGCTCAGCCTTCAACTCCCCCACGCGCTGAGTGATCTTGAACCGTTCGGCGAGCAGGTGGATCAGCGCCGAATCCATGTTGTCGATGCTCATCCGGAGCCGGACGAGTTCGGCGGGGGTCGTCCGGTCACCCTGCTCCTGCTGCTGTCCGCTCTGCTCCACGACGCCGACTGTAGCGACCGTCGGCTCCCCACCCCGGGTCGATCACGATCCGGTCGGGCCGAGGCACGCCCTTGACCGGGCAAGGCCGTGGCCCCGATGCTGGGCCCACCTCACCCCCTGCTCCCCCGCCGTCCCCGAAGGAGAGCCGATGTTCGGCCGCCGATTGTCCCGACTGCTGTTCGTTCCCGTCCTCCTGATCTGCCTCGTGATGGGCACCGTCCCCGGTGCCGTGGCGCGCGCCGATGTGTCGCCGTCGATCATGATCACCTCACCGACAGCGGGGGCGGTCATCGCCGGCGACACCGTGATCGTCACCGGAACCGTCGTGGGCGCCGACCGGCTCCAGCTGATGGTCGGGCCCGAGCGGTTGGTGCCGATCACCACGGATCCGAGCAGCACGACCTGGTCGGTCGAGGTGACTCTCACCGACCTCAGCGGGCCGTTGGAACTCGCGGTCCGAGGACGGGATGCCGCGACCTTCGCCAGCATGTGGTCACCCTTCGTCGCGATCACGATCGACCGACCGTCGGTGCGCCCCGGGGTCGTGATCACCTCGCCGACCGACGGCGCGACGATCCGCCGTGCCGTCCAGGCCGAGCTGACGGTGACCGATGCGCCGGCAGGCACGCTCGTCCAGGCACGGCTCAACGGTGGGGCCTGGCGGCGGGCCGTCGCCGTCCCAGGGCAGCCCGACCAGTTCCGGGTGACCCTCGGCGGCGCCTGGTCCGGGCATGCCGCGGTCGAGGCGCGCGCGATCCGGCCCGACGGAGCGACCGGCGTGGCCGCCACTCGCTACGTCCAGCGGCCCGGAGCCGCAGTTCCGGCGCCAACGCCGTACGTGCAGGACCGGGCCCTGTGGGTGTGGGAGCCGGCCGCGTATGCCGCCGTGCTCGATCCCGCAGCCCGAGACCTGCTCGGCCGCACCCTCGACGACACCACCACCTTCGACTCCGATCCGATCACGACCATCTACCTGGGGGTCGGTCGGTACGCCGGCAGTGATCTGACCACCGATCACCGCACCCAGCTCGCCGAGTTCGTCCGGTGGGCCCGGGCTCGCGGCTACCACGTACAGGCGACCGTTGCGGGCGGCACGCAGCCTCCGGCACTCGGGGCACTGCCGCAGTACCAACACCTGGCGATCGCCGAGTTCGACAAGGTCCTCACCTACAACCTGGCCGTCGCTCCCGAAGAGCGCTTCGACGGCATCAATGTCGACGTCGAGCCGTACCTGCTGCCCCAGTGGAAGGAGACCGCGACCCAACTTCCCCAGCAGTACCTCGATCTGCTGCAGACGCTGGTCCAACGCCGCGACGACTCCGGACAGCCCGTGCTGGTCGGTCCGGCGATCCCGCGCTGGTTCGACAGCTCCACCTGTTGTGCGTCGATCACCTGGCACGGCAGTACGAAGCCGCTCAGCGACCACGTCCAGGACCTCACCGACTACATCGCGATCATGGACTACCGCGACACCGCCGACGGATCGGCCGGGATCATCGCCCAGGCCGAGCACGAACTGGCGTACGCCAACGCCCTCGGCAAGCCGCTGTCGGTCGTCCTCGGGGTCGAGACCAAGGACCTCACCGGCACCGGCGATCCCGAGACCGTCACCTTCTGGGAGGAGGGCCGCACTCATCTCGAGCTCGAACTCGACAAGGTGTACGCGGCCTTCGGTCAGGACCCGGCCTTCGCTGGCATCGCCCTGCACCACTACGAATCACTGCGCGCACTGCCGAGCAGCTGGGACGACCCGATCTTCTACCCGTGAGCGCCGGCGGGCTCCCACCAGAACGGCGACGCCGTGACGGAGCGACGACGTGCCGGGGTGAGGACGACCTCGAACACCGCCTCGTCCTCGGCCGGATCCGTGCTGCCGGGATCGAAGAGCTGGCGGAGCCGCACCCCGTACAGGCCGTTCGGCAGCCGATGGTCGCGTCCTGACTCGGTGGTCAGCACTGACGTCGGTTCCTCGGCGGCCGCGGTCAACTCGCCGTAGGTCACCAGCTGCAACCGGCCATCGGTCACCTCGACCGTGCCGCGCGCGTCCCGGAAGGCGGATCGCCGTGAGGGTCGGGTTCGGAATTCGACACGCCACTGACCGTAGCCATGCATGCCGGTCATCCACACCAGGCCGTGCTGGGCGGCGCCTTCCTCGGCGAACCGCGCGGTCAGCAGGTCGAAGTCCCAGTCCGGTACGTGGTGGCGGAAGGTCGCGGGATCGACCAGCGCCAGGATGCCGTCCTCGTCGGCAATCTCGACAGTGGTTCGCCGTGACGACGACGGCGCCGTGACTGCTGCCTTCGCCAGGCGTCGACGTTCCGCCGGATCAGGAATCACCAGGCCGACCCGCTGCAATGACCGGTCCGGTCGATAGGTGAACCAGACCATGACCTCGCCGAGGAGGTACTTGTCGTTGTGGTACTCCGACACCGGCGGCTCGCCCAGCAGCTCCCGCGCCTCGGCGAGGTCGATCGGGGCGCGCAGCCCAGCCAGCAACTCGCCGATCCGCACGAACGCAGCGAACTGGGGATTCTGCTGGACCTCGAACACCACCGAGGAGAGGCGCCCGTCGACGACGCGCAGCATCACCCCGTCCCGGTACGAGACGAGTGTTGTGGTCCCGGCGTCGTCACCGCGGTCGAGCTCGCCCTCGATCAAACCGTCGATGACCGCCAGGCTCTGCACCGCCCGCGGCGAGGTCTCGGGTTCTCCGAGACCTGCCAGCAAGGTCTGCAGTCGGTCGGTGGCGAGCTCCTCGAGGCGACCGGTCACTGCGGGGGCTGACCCCAGCTCCCGTAGCGAGGCGGCTGCTGCTCCTGGGAGGGCTGCTCCGATGCGGCCTGTTCAGGCTGGGCCCGCTCCGGTTGGGGCTGCTCCGGCTGAGGCTGCTCAGGCACCTCGACGGCACTGGGTACCGAAGCCGCACTGGGCTGGCCGTAGGCCTGCTGCTCGGATGCACTGGCCTGCGGCGCCCCGTACTGCTGAGTCTCTCCGTACTGCTGAGGTTGCTGAGTCTCTCCGTACTGTTGAGGCTGTTGCGGTGCCCCGTACTGCTGAGGCTGCTGCGGAGCCCCGTACGGCGGCTGACCGGCGGACGGATAGCTGCCCGGGGCCGGGAATCCACTGGCCGGAGCCGGGTAGCCACCCGGGCCGCCGACCGGCGGCTGACCGCCCGGAGCCGGGTAGCCACCGGATCCGGCAGGTCCGCCGAACCCACCGGGGCCGCCGGGGCCAGCAGGTCCGCCCGGGCCGCCGGGTGGCAGAGCACGCCAGCCGCTGCGCAGCATCCGAGCGCCGTAGCCGTTGTCGGACGGCTTGGAGATCTCCTCGCCCGGCAGCGGGTTCGGGAAGACCCTGCCGAACTGGTTCGCGGGCCCGGTGGCAGGGAAGGCATCGAGGAAGGCCAGCGCCTCCTGCGGTGTCGCCCAGATCGCGGTCGGGTCGCTGCCGGCCGGGACCGACGGGGTCACCATCGGCTGGGCCTTGGGACGCAGGAACAGGCTGCCCGGGACCGTACGGTCACGCAACGCCTGGGCACGCCAGGTCAGGATCGGATGGGTGGTGCTGACGTTCGCGGCCCACAGGAACAGGCCCTTCTCCGTCAGGGCGCGATCACAGAATTCGTCGAACCCGACGTTGGCGTTGAGGTACTTGCCGCCGGCCAGCACCCGCATCGCCCCCTCGGCGCCGCGCAGGCCCGTCAGCTTGTAGCCGAAGTTGTCGGCCGAGTACTCCTGGGCGCGCGACAGGAACAGGCCGACGTACGGCAACTGCATCAGCGTCTGCATCAGGATCAATCGCCAGTACGAGACGTGACCGGCACCGAGGTGACCCACCTCGTGCCCGATCACGAACCGCAGCGCCTCCGGGTCGCGGGCCGCCCCGCCAACCTCGAACATGTCGGAGTAGACGACGACGAACCGGCGCCAGCCGTGCCCGGAGGCGAAGGCGTTGATCATGCCGTTGCCACCGACGACATAGGCGTCGGGAACCTTGCGCAACCCGGCATTCAGCGCGGCCTCGACCACCATGCGGTAGCCCTCGGGGAACTGGGTCGGCGACATCCGTACGCCGTTGGCGCGCATCTGCGCGTAGTTGAGGCCACGAATCAGCACGATGATGAACGGCGCGATGCCGGCCAGGAAGACCAGGCCGACCCCGAAGCCGACGATCGAGTTGACGAACTCGTCACGAGCACCGACCGGCTCGGACACCGGCGGGATCTCGTTGGTGGCGAAGGCGTAGAGCTCCTGGAAGAAGATCAGCGGCACCAGCACCAGCGCAAACAGCAACGCCAGACCCCCGACGATCCCGCCGACCACCAGCCACGGCACCTCACCGGGATGGAGGATCTGCTTGAGCTGGGACCACGGCAGCGCGGTCTGCCGATTGCCCAAGGTGGGGGGCTGGGGCTCGGACGGCGGCGCAGCGAACGGCTGCGGCGGCGGGGCCGGCGGGTAGGGCTGGGTCACCGGGGCTTCCTTCGTTCGTGCGGGCGGGAGCGGCAGTCGCCGCGGTGCGATGCTACCGGTCCCGGTGTCCCTACGGCGTGCAGGTTGTGGACAACATGATCAGTCGATGACCTGGAACTCGCTGTCCACCCTGGTCCAGGGCGCCACCTCGGGCCCGACCAGTTCGGCGATCCGCCGGACCACCCGGTCGCTGGCGGCGAGCACGGTGACCTCGATTCCGGGATGGCCATCGATCTCGAGACCCCACCCGACTCCGGTGATCACCAGGCCCGGTTCGTGGACGTCATGTGTCTTGGCGACCAGGAGCGCTGCGACCGCCTCGATCTGGTCCTCGGTCGGCACGGGGAGAGTGGGTGCGCCGAGCCCGCGCGATCGCGTCACATCGACGTCCGGAATCTCCCGCACCGGCTCAACCGTCTCGACGACGAAGGTTCGGTCCCGCAAAGTGCCGGTGAGTGTCGCCGATCCCACGATGATGTCGCCGTAGTCGAAGGGGTGCTGCACCTGGCGCCAACTCACGCCGACCACCCGCACCGTGAGGCCGCAGGGTGCCCCGTGAGACAACGGGATGGCGCCGATGCACATCTCCATCGGCTCGCCGTCACGTTGCTGCAGCTGTCCGACACCGACGATCCGAATGCCGGGAACCGTCGAGGACTTCAGGACGACGATGAGCGCGACGGCCGCCAGCCCCACCAGGACCGCCACCACCACCGGAAGGCTGCGCCGCATCGGTCAGCCCACGATCCGGAACGCGCCGACCACCGTCACCCAGGGGGCGATCTCCGGACCGACCAGCTCCGTGATCCGCGCCACCATCTCGGCCGTGGCGACGAAGGTGTCCACCTGGAGCCCGACGCGTCCATCGATCACGGAACCAGCCGCGACCCCGTACAGGATCAGGCCGGGCACGTTCACCCGGTCTGCGTCACTGGTGAGCTTCTCGGTCGCGGCCATCAACACCTTCAGCGACGGACCGGGAAGGGTGCCAACGCAGACCAGCCCACCGTAGTCGCGCCGGGCGACCTCGGCGCCGGGCTCGTGGTCCCGGGTGAAGGAGACGTTGTGGAGCACGCCACCGGCATTCGGCCCGTGCTTCGGGTACGTCACCCAGGTCAGCTGGTAGCCGGGCAGTTCCTGCAGGGCGGCGATGTCCGGCTGGGCGTACGGGTCCGTGTTCGGCGTGCCGGTCGGGTTGTCACACAGCGGCGGCAGGTCCGGGATCGGCAGGCCCGGCACCATCTGCGGTGCGGTCACCGACTCCACCGCCAGTACTCCGCCGCCCCAGATTCCCGTGATCGTGACCGTGGCCTGGGTGATGCTGCCGTAGCGGTGGACTCCCGGTACCTGCTGCCAGCTCACCTCGGTGATCGGCACCGTCCGGCCACAAGGCTCCGGACCCGGGATCGCTCCTGACAGGCCGACGCACAGTTGGATCGGTCCGTCGCCCTGTTGGGTCAGCCATCCCTCACCGCTGATGCGGACCGGCTCCAGCGGGTAACTGTGCTCCGCGGCACCGCGGCTGTCCCGCCACGCGCCGATCCCCACGATGGCGACAGCCAGCACGGCCAGCACCAGCAGCGGGGCCAGGACCGCACGACGTCGACCTGCGGCGGTCCTCGGTGACGGTTCACGCGACGACACGGAACTGGCCTGTCAGGCTGGTCCAGGGCCAGACGTCGTCCCCGACCGTCTCGCGCATCCGGGCCGTCATCTCGTCGGTGACCAGGAAGACGCCAATGTCCAGACCGTTGCGTCCGTTCGCGAGCCCGGCCGAGACCGACAATACGAGCAGCTCTGGCCCGGTCCGGTCAGCCCCGAGCTGCTCGGTGACCCGTTGCTGGGCGGCCCGCAGGACCGCACTGGTCGGCCCGGGAAGGCTGCCCAGGCAGAGCGGGCCGGTCCAGATACGACGTATCCGGGCCTCGGCGGCAGCCTGATCACCCAGCGTCGCCAGGTTCACCAAGGTTTGGCCTGCGTACGGGCCCGAGGTCGGGTAGGTGATCCACAACTGTTGGTAGCCGTCGACCTGTTCGAAGGAACTGTCGGTGGCGCTGAACGGCCCCGCGGCCTGATCGCCCTTCGGATCGCTGCACAGCTGCGGAAAGTCGATCGGCTCCGGCTCCTCCAGCACGGGTTCGGCCAGGGTCTCGACCAGGAGCGTGCCGTCACGCCAGATGCCGGTGACCGAGGCGCTGCCCTCGATGACCCCGGTCTCGGTGACCGGGAGCCAAGGGGCCGCGGTCAGGTCGAGACCGTCGACCGGCACGGTGCCGAGACAGGTGGCCGGGAGTGACATCCCGACGGCCCCGACGCAGAGTTTCGCCGGTTGGCCGGGATGCTGTTGCACAAAGGCATTCCCGGTGATCCGCATCGCCGACTTCCCGGGTGCTGCGCCGACCGGGGCGGTGGCGTCCGGGTCCTCGGGTGAGGGAAAGGGGTCCGCGACCGGCACCCCGGCGCGATGGGCGGCGATCAGGATCCCGACCGAGGCCAGCAGTACCACCACGACGGCGATCGCCGCCACAGCCCGGAACCTCCACCAGCGTCGCTGCTCGTCCATCACCACACTGTGACCGAGGTGACCCCCTGGCGCAAGGGTTCATCAGTCACGGGTCGACCCGACGGTTGTGACAGTGTCGGAGCGTGGAGATGCTGAGTCAGTCGCAGGCCCGCCGCATCGCCGTACGGGCCCAACTGCTCGACCTGCCCCGACCGGCCGGCATGATCGAGACGGTGCAGCGGCTCGGGATGTTGCAGAACGACCCGACCACCGCGGTGGCTCGCAATGCCGGGCTGGTGCTGTGGAGCAGGCTCGGATCGGCCTTCGTCCTCGACGAACTGCAGGCTGCGCTGGACGGTCGTGCTCTGATCGAGATCGGCATGGTGATCTGGCCTGCCGAGGACGTGGCGCTGCTGCGGGCGGAGATGGATGCGCGCCGCGCCGGGGTCGGCATCCCTGACTGGCAACGACACATGAACGCCTGGGTGGACGCCACAGACGCCTGTCGCCGTGACATCCTGCAGCGACTGGCCGACCAGGGACCGCTGGTGGCGGGCGAACTGCCCGACACCTGCGTCGTGCCGTGGCGGTCGACCGGCTGGACCAATGACCGCAATGTCAACAAGATGCTCGACCTGCTTGCTGCCCGCGGCGAGGTGGCGACTCCCGGGCGTCGCGGCAACGAGCGGCTCTGGGACCTGGCCGAGCGCATCTACCCCGACGAACCGATCCCGCCGCTGGCCGAGGCACAGCGTCGACGCACCCAACTCGGCCTACGTGCTCTCGGCATCGTGCGGAACAAACCCAGCGAGTACGGAGATCTCGGCACGGTGGTCACCGTCGACGGTGTGCCGGGACGCTGGCGGGTCGACGACGGGCTGCTGGCGACCGTCGACACACCGTTCGAGGGACGCACGGTACTGCTGTCGCCGCTCGACCAACTGGTGTTCGACCGCAAGCGGATCGCTGACCTGTTCGACTACGAGTACCTGCTGGAGATGTACAAGCCGAAGGCCAAGCGCCGGTGGGGATACTGGGCGATGCCGATCCTCTGCGGCGACGAACTCGTCGGCAAGCTCGACGCGACCGCCGATCGCAGTGCCGGCACGCTACGGGTCGACGCGATCCATCCCGACACCGAACTGACGCCTGCCATGGAGGCAGCGATCGACGCCGAGATCGCGGATCTCGCGTGCTGGCTCGAGCTGGACGTTCAGCGGGTCTGACGATCCAGCGGCAGCGGGGTCTCCTGCACCGTCAGCCGTACGGCGTTGGCGCCGGAGTCGTCCAGCTGCAGTTGGCTGTCCCGTTCGGCCTGCACCCGCCGCAGGTAGAGCGCCACCTCGTACTCGATCTTCGCCTCGTCCCAGCCGAGCACCTCGGCGGCGATCCGCGCTGCGACCGGCGCGGTGGACACGCCCCGATCCCACGTCTCGATGGAGATCCGGGTGCGGCGGGCCAGCAGGTCGGTGAGGTGCAGGGCACCTTCGTTGCGGCAGGCATAGGCGATCTCGACCGACAGGTAGTCCTCGGCACCCGGCAACGGCTCGGCCAGTCGCGGGTCCTCGGCGATCATCTCGAGGAGTTCGTCAGCAAGGTCACCATAACGATGCAGCAGGTGTTCGATCCGCGCCACCGGCAGCCCGGATTCCCTGGCCAGCAAGTGACGTTGGTTCCACCGGGCTCGGTATCCGTCCGCACCCAGCAGCGGAACGGTCGCGGTGACGGACGGGCCGATCGGACCGCCGAGAGAATGGACCGCGGCGTCGACCGCATCGGAGGCCATCACGCGGTAGGTCGTGTACTTGCCGCCGCCGACCAGCACCAGGCCCGGCACCGGATTGACCACCAGATGCTCCCGTGACAGCTTCGAGGTCTCCGCGTCCTCGCCCGACAGCAGGGGCCGCAGCCCGGCGTAGACACCTTGGACGTCCTCACGTGACAGCGGGCTGACCAGGACGGAGTTGATGTGCTCCAGCAGGTAGTCGATGTCTGAGGCCGTGGCGGCCGGGTGTGACTTGTCGAGGGTCCACGCGGTGTCGGTGGTGCCGATGATCCAGTGCCGCCCCCACGGGATGACGAACAGCACGGACTTCTCCGTACGCAGGATCATTCCTGTGGTGGAACGGATCCGGTCGCGCGGCACGACCAGGTGGATGCCCTTGCTGGCCCGCACCCGCAGAGCGCCCCGGCCGCCCACCATCTCCTGGATCTCGTCGGACCAGACCCCGGCCGCGTTCAGCACGACCTTGGCTCGGATCTCGTGGTCACTGCCGTCCTCGAGATCACGGACCCGGGCACCGATGACACGATCGCCCTCGCGGAGGAAGCCGGTGACCTGCATCCGGCTGACCGCGTGGACCCCGTACGAGACCCCGGTCCGGACCAGCGTCGAGACGAACCGGGCATCGTCGACCTGGGCGTCGTAGTACTGCAACGCACCCACGTAGGCCTCAGGCTTCAACCCTGGAACGATCCTGGCCACTCCGCGGGCACTCAGGTGCCGGTGCATCGGTACGCCGCGCGGGTGCGAGGGCGCCAGGCCGATGGTGTCGTACAGGATCAACCCGGCCCCGACGTAGGGCCGTTCCCAGAGGCGATGCTTCAACGGGTACAGGAAGGGCACCTTCTGCACCAGGTGCGGGGCGATCCGGTCCAGCAGCAGGCCGCGCTCTCGCAGCGCCTCACGCACCAGGGCGAAGTCGAGCATCTCCAGGTAGCGCAGACCGCCATGGATCAGCTTGGACGATCGCGAGCTGGTGCCGGAGGCCCAGTCACGCATCTCGATCAGCCCGACCCGCAAGCCTCGGGTGCTGGCGTCGAGAGCCGCTCCGGCTCCCACCACACCGCCTCCGACGACGAGGACGTCGAGCTCCTGGCTGGTGATCACCTCACGCGCCTCGGCGCGTTGGGCAGGGTTCAGTCCGCGGTCCACGACACGAGCCTAGCGAGCGTCCGACGAGCTTGCTCGTCGTGACCGAGTCGGCGACGTGTCGTTGACGAGCGTAGCGAGGATCACGACACGAGCCTACGCGTTGAGGATCGCGAGCGTCCGACGAACTCGCTCGTCACCTTCTTCAATGACGGGCCACAACCTCGTTATCACATCTGGCAACGTTCGTGACCACATGTGACAACGCAAGTTCTGAGGTTGACCTACCAGGAGCCACCAGCCCTGTCCGAATGCCGGGTGACCGTGCCATTGTCGGACCGTGACCCGAAGTTGGGAGCGATGAGATGACAGAGCAGCATTCGACCTCCGTCCGATTGGCGGGCCTGATCGTCCTGGTGGCCGGCGCGTCGCGTGGCCTCGGACGTGCCACCGCTGTCGAGTTCGGCGCTGCGGGCGCCCACGTGGTGTGCACCGGCCGCAGCACCCGGGCCGACCCGATCCACACCGAGCCGAGTGACCTGACCCTGGAGCGGACCGTCGAGGAGGTTGTGGCGGCGGGCGGTACGGCCGAGTGGCATCGCTGTGACCACACCGATCCTGCCGAGGTCGAGGCACTCATCCACGACGTCGTGGCGCGACACGGGCGAATCGACGTCCTGGTGAACAACGCCTGGGGTGGGCACGACTTCCACGACGAGGAGGCTTCCGGGGAGGAGGTGTGGGACGAGCCGATGGATCAGTTCCGGGCGATGCTGCTGGCCGGCCCCTACTCGGACTTCGTCACTTCTCTGCTCACCCTGAGGCACGCGATGGGCCCCGCCGGGCGCGGTCTCGTCCTCACCACGACCTGGCACACCCCGGAACCGCCGGCTTGGCTGCCGTATGAAGCAAGCAAGGCCGCCAAGAACCGGCTGGTGTATGCGCTCGCCTACCACCTGCAGCCGAAGGGCATCCCGGTGATCGCCGTGGCGCCCGGGTGGATGAGGACCGAGTTGATGGAGCACAACGTCCCGGCCGAGGAACTCGCCGGCACCACCGAGTCGCCGCGCTACGCGGCCAGGGTGATGGTGGCTCTCGCCGCAGACCCTGATGTGCAACGCTTCAGCGGCCAGGTCGTCGATGCCGGGGAGTACGCACTCGCGTACGGGATCACTGATGTCGACGGCACCCAGCCGCAGCCGAACGCCGGCCGGCTCCGGCCGAGCCCTCCACTGCCGCCGTACGAGGGCTGAGGCCGGGTCAGCCTCCCCCGCCGCCGTCGCCCGCCGCCCCCGCGGTGGCTCCGGCCATGGCGATGCTCGCTGCCGTCGCCTCCAGCACCTGACGTAGCTCCGCCGCCACCGTCGAGCTGCTCGAGATCTCGTCAGCCCGTGCCTTCACCTGCTTGGGCTTGAGGTGCTCGAACTTCGCGTACGGCGCAAGTCCGCTGCTGGCGTTGAGCAGGCTGATGAGGGTGGCGGTCCGCTCGGAGGGTGCGGCACCGTCGCCGAGGGCAGCCCGGATGTCGGCCACCAGCTCCGCCTTGTGGCGCCCGTCGACGGCCGGCCATCGCTGGGTGGGGAACAGCCCGAGGGCCTTGCCGCGGACCTCACTCAGGATCTCGTGCTGCGCGAGTCTCGCCAGCACGGCGGGCCGCTGGCGGCCGAGCAGGGTGAAGGCCGAGGTCAGCGCACGTTCCTTCTCGGAGAGCACCTCGACCGCGTCGACCAGGACCGGATCGTCGACCCGTGCATCGTCGAACACGGAGACGTACCACGTCTTCCACCGACCCTGCCGGATGCGGATCGCCTCGGCGAGAGCCAGATCGACGACAAGCCCCGCACCGGTCAGCAGGTCAAGGTTCTGCGACGCGACGGCGCGGCCGGACGTGTCATCGAGGGCCAGGACGAGCAGGTCAGCGGTGATCAGCACACCATCAGGCTAGGCAACGGCTCCAACGCCGCTCGACGCTGCGCAGGTCGGTGAGGGTCAGTGCAGCACGACCTCGACGCGCTGGAACTCCTTGACCTCGGTGTAGCCGGTGGTGGCCATGGCGCGACGCAACGCGCCGACCAGGTTCATGGTGCCGTCGGCCACCCGGGACGGGCCGAGCAGGATCTCCTCCAACGAACCGACGGTGTCGAAGTGCACCCGCTCGCCGCGCGGCAACTCCGAGTGCCATGCCTCGGCGCCCCAGTGGTAGCCACGACCGGGCGCCTCGGTGGCGCGGGCCAACGGGGAGCCGACCATCACGGCATCGGCTCCACAGGCGATCGCCTTGGCGATGTCGCCGGAACGGCCGACCGATCCGTCGGCAATGACGTGGACGTAACGACCCTGGGACTCGTCGAGGTAGTCACGCCGGGCCTCGGCGACATCAGCGACGGCCGAGGCCATGGGTACGGCGATGCCCAGCACGTCGCGCGTGGTGTGGCTGGCTCCCCCGCCGAAGCCGACCAGCACGCCGGCCGCCCCGGTGCGCATCAGGTGCAGCGCACCCTGGTAGGTGGCGCACCCGCCGACGATCACCGGGACGTCGAGCCGATAGATGAACTCCTTGAGGTTCAACGGCTCGGCCTCGGCGGAGACGTGCTCGGCCGAGACCGTGGTGCCACGGATGACGAAGAAGTCGGGTCCGGCCGCCTCGACGGTCGCGGCGAACTCCTGGGTCTGCTGCGGTGACAACGCACCCGCCACCGGTACGCCGGCAGCGCGGATCTCGTCCAGCCGTGCCTTGATCAACTCGGCCTTGATCGGCTCGCTGTACAGCTGCTGCATCCGCTCGGTCGCGGCAGCCGTGTCCTCGATGGAGGCGATCTCGGTCAGCAGCGGCTCCGGGTCGTCGTACCGGGTCCACAGTCCCTCGAGGTTCAGCACTCCGAGGCCACCGAGCTTGCCGACCGCGATCGCCGTCGCCGGGCTCATGATCGAGTCCATCGGAGCGGCCAGCACCGGAAAGTCCAGCTGGAGGGCATCGATCCGCCATCCCAGGTTGACCTCCTCGACGCCACGGGTCCGCCGGGTCGGGACGATCGCGACGTCATCGAAGGCGAAGCCCTGGCGGGCCCGCTTGCCGCGGCCCAGCTCGACGGTGGCGGTGAACTGGCTGCTCATGGAGATTCCTTGTCTGGAAAGGGTTCTGCGTGCATCTCGGATCGGGGGTTCAAGGGGGTCGTCCCCCTTGCTCAGTCTTGCTCGTATCGGGGGTTCAAGGCGGTCGTCCCCCTTGCTCAGTTTTGCTCGTATCGGGGGTTCAAGGGGGTCGTCCCCCTTGCTCAACTCAGCTCAACGGCCGACGTAGTTGGGCGCCTCGACGGTCATCTGCACCCCGTGTGGGTGTGACTCGGTCAGCGAGGCCGAGGTGATCCGTACGAAACGGCCCTTCTGCTGCAGCTCCGGGATCGTCCGGGCACCGATGTAGAACATCGACTGGTGCAGTCCCCCGGCCAACTGGTGCGCGACTGCGGCGAGCGGGCCGCGATAGGCCACCCGGCCCTCGATGCCCTCGGGCACGAGGTCGTCGTCACTGGTCACCTCGGCCTGGAAGTAGCGGTCCTTGGAGTAGGACTTCTTGCCGCGGCTGCTCATCGCGCCGAGCGATCCCATTCCGCGGTAGCTCTTGTACTGCTTGCCGTTCACAAAGATCAGGTCGCCGGGGCTCTCCTCACATCCGGCCAGCAACGATCCCAGCATGACTGACTCGGCACCGGCCACGATCGCCTTGGCGATCTCACCGGAGTGCCGCAGCCCGCCGTCGGCGATCACCGGGACGCCGGCCGGCTTGCAGGCCAAGGATGCGTCGTAGACTGCGGAGACCTGCGGGCCACCGACGCCGGTGACGATCCGGGTGGTGCAGATCGAGCCGGGTCCCACGCCGACCTTGACCGCGTCGGCACCGGCGTCGACGAAGGCCTGTGCACCTTCGCGGGTCGCGACATTGCCGCCGATCACCTGGACGTGCTTGGTGGCCGGATCGGACTTCAGCCGGCGCACCATGTCCAGCAGCATCCGTACGTAGCCGTGGGCGGTGTCGGCGACCAGCACATCGACACCGGCCTCGACCAGACGACAGGCCCGCTCCCAGGCGTCCCCGAAGTAGCCGATGGCGGCGCCGACCATGAGGCGTCCGTCACCGTCGTACGAGGCCTTGGGGAACTGCTCGCCCTTGACGAAGTCCTTGACGGTGATCAGGCCGCCGAGATGGCCGTCGTCGTCCACGAGCGGCAACCGCTCCCGCTTGTGCTTGCGGAGCAGGGTCTGGGCCTCCTCGCGGGTGATGCCGAGCGGGCCGGTGATCAGCGGCGGTCGGGTCATCACCTCGTGCACCTTGGTGGTGGCCCACTCGGCGACCGGGGTGAAGCGCAGGTCACGGTTGGTGATGATGCCGATCAGGCGGTTCTCGCCGTCGACGACGGGGACACCGGAGACCCGGAACTCGCCACAGGTCCGGTCCAGTTCCTCCAGGGTCGCCTCCGGCCAGATCGTGACCGGGTTGGAGATGATGCCGGTCTGGGTGCGCTTGACCAGGTCGACCTGGCGGGCCTGGTCGTCGATCGACAGGTTGCGGTGCAGCACGCCGATCCCGCCCTGACGGGCCATGGCGATCGCCATCCGTGCTTCGGTGACGGTGTCCATGGCGGCGCTCATCAGCGGCACCTTGATGGAGATCTCGCGGGTCAGCCGGGTCGTGGTGTCGATCTCGTCCGGGGTGAGGTCCGAGAAGCCGGGCAGCAGCAGGACGTCGTCGTAGGTCAGTCCCAGCCGGGCGAACGGCGCCGGCACTTCGCCCGAGGTCGCCTCCGGCCGGTTCGGGGCGGCGAACTGCTCCGCCATCGCCGTGAAGTTGTCATCCACCTGCGTCATACCTGTCCACTACCTTCCGCACCCGGGCCGCCGAGATCCCATCCTATCGAGATGCACCCGATGCTCTGAACGGCCTCGACCACGCCGGGGCCCGACGGGAGACCACCACGCCCAGGGCACCCACCGGACTGGTCAGCAGGACCACCGTGCCCGTGGCGATGCTGGCCCCGCCCACCACATCGGTGAGCCAGTGCACCCCGGAGTACATCCGCAGGATCCCCACCAGGGCGGCGAGCCCACCGAGCGCGACGGCGGCCGGCCAGCTGCGACGGCCTCGCTGACGGAGCAGCACGACCGTGGCCACGGCGACAGCAACCGCGAAGGCGGTGTGCCCGCTGGCGAACGAATCGGCTGAGGGCTCGAGGACCAGTGGTCCGGCCGCCGGGCGAACCCGTTCGACCACGAGCTTCGGGAAGGCCGCCACGCCCCACCCGAGACCGATCAGCAGGACCAGCTGGACAGCAAGGTCGAGGTGTCGCCGAAGCACGAGGACGAGTCCGGCCACAGCAGTGAGGATCGGGGCCATCAGGCGCCCGAACCCGGTGTGCACCACCCGGGCGGCCGCGTCGAGGCCGGCCAGCCGATGGGTCGCGAACCACTGGTCGATGCGCAGCTCCACCTCGTGGACCGGCGTGACCAGCATGCCGGTGGCGCCCACCAGCGCGCCCAGAACGACCAGGGCGGCACCGGTCACCGTACGAGCAGTGGTCACGGCGACCATCCTGCCGACACGGTCCAACTGACCCGGAGTGTGAAACGCGACGAGGGCCTCATCACCGTTGTGATGAGGCCCTCGTACGTGCGTGGTCAGTGAAGACCGACTCGAATCAGTGGGCGTGCCCGTGATCGTCGTCGGACTCCTCCGGCTTCTCCACCACCAGGGTCTCGGTGGTGAGCAGCAGCGAGGCGATCGACGCCGCGTTGGCGAGCGCCGAACGGGTGACCTTGACCGGGTCGATGACGCCACTGCCGATCAGGTCGCCGTACTCACCGGTGGCAGCGTTGTAGCCCTGCCCCGGCTCCATCTCGGCAACCTTGGCAGCCACGACGTAGCCCGGCTCGCCACCGTTCTCGGCGATCCAGCGCAGCGGCTCGACGACCGACTTCTTGACGATCGTCACACCGGCCAGCTCGTCGCCGGTCAGGCCCAGGCCGTCGGCCAGCACCTTCGAGGCGTGCACCAGGGCGGAGCCGCCACCGGCGACGATGCCCTCCTCGATCGCGGCGCGCGTCGCGGAGACGGCGTCCTCGATGCGGTGCTTCTTCTCCTTGAGCTCGACCTCGGTGGCAGCGCCGACCTTGATCACGCAGACGCCACCGGCCAGCTTGGCCAGACGCTCCTGCAGCTTCTCGCGGTCCCAGTCGCTGTCGGTGCGGGAGATCTCGCCCTGGATCTGCGCCACCCGCGCCTGCACGGCGGCCGTGTCCCCGGCGCCGTCGACGATGGTGGTGTCGTCCTTGGTGACGACGACCCGGCGAGCACGGCCCAGCACCTCGAGGCCGACCTGGTCCAGCTTGAGGCCGACGTCGGTGGAGACGACGGTCGCCCCGGTCAGGGTGGCGATGTCCTCGAGCATGGCCTTGCGGCGGTCACCGAAGGCCGGGGCCTTGGTGGCGACCGAGGTGAAGATGCCACGGATCTTGTTCACCACGAGGGTCGACAGCGCCTCGCCGTCAACGTCCTCGGCCACGATGAACAGGGTGCCGCTGGCGGCGATGACCTTCTCGAGCAGCGGGAGCAGCTCGTTCATCGCGCTGATCTTGCCGGAGGTGACGAGGATGTAGGGATCCTCGAGCACGGCCTCCATGCGCTCGGCGTCGGTCACCATGTACGGCGAGAGGTAACCCTTGTCGTACTGCATGCCCTCGGTGAACTCGAGCTCGGTGCCGAAGGTGTTGGACTCGTCGACCGTGATGACGCCGTCCTTGCCGACCTTGTCGAAGGCCTCGGCAATGAGCTTGCCGATCTCCTCGTCACGGGCGGAGATGGTCGCCACGTTGGCCATGTCCTGGGTGGTGTCGACCTCGCGGGCGATGCCCTTGAGCTCGGCCTCCACCGCGGCCACGGCCTGGTCGATGCCACGCTTCAGACCCACCGGGTTGGCCCCGGCGGCCACGGCGCGCAGACCCTCGTGCACCAGGGCCTGGGCCAGCACCGTTGCGGTGGTGGTCCCGTCTCCGGCGACATCGTTGGTCTTGGTGGCGACCTCCTTGGCGAGCTGGGCGCCAAGGTTCTCGTACGGATCGGTCAGGTCGACCTCACGGGCAACGGTCACGCCGTCGTTGGTGATGGTCGGGGCGCCCCACTTCTTGTCGAGCACCACGTAACGGCCCTTCGGGCCGAGGGTCACCTTCACGGTGTTGGCGAGGATGTCGACGCCGCGCTCAAGCGAGCGACGAGCCGCCTCGTCGAACTGAAGGGTCTTTGCCATGAGTCAGTTCACCAGCTCACTTGGAGACAACGGCGAGAATGTCACGGGCGTTCAGGAGCAGCAGCTCCTGGCCGTCGTACTTGACCTCGGTGCCGCCGTACTTCGAGAAGATGACGACGTCGCCCTCGGCGACGTCAACGGGGACACGGTTGCCCTTGTCGTCGATGCGACCCGGGCCGATGGAGAGAACCTTGCCCTCCTGCGGCTTCTCCTGGGCGGTGTCGGGAATCACCAGGCCGGAAGCGGTGGTCTGCTCGGCCTCGAGCGGCTGGACGAGGACGCGGTCCTCGAGCGGCTTGATCGTGACTGCCACGTCAAACCCCTTTCACGATTGTCAGGTTCGGTTTACAACTGTCACGGACTCGACGTCGTCGCGGTGCCGCCTCGCCCGTTGGCACACTCGGGGTGAGAGTGCCAACTCAGAATCTATGCCGGGGTTGGCACTCGGTCAAGCCGAGTGCCAACGAATCTCGCCCAACCCCCAGGCCTGTGGCCGAACCCCCAGATCCACAGTTGAGGGTTTGACCCCCATGCCTCGGGGCGCTCGCCGGCGGCGTCAAGGTCGGACTTGTCGAGCTCGTGGGACATCCACGTGATCACGTCGTCTGTCACGGCTGGCCATCCCTCCACGTGAACAGTGCAACTTCGATCGGATCCGTCCGATCCGGCCACTCAGCACTGACTTCTCGCATCCGTCTCGTGGCGGCAGCGGCGTAACGCAGATAGGCCTGGTATCTGTGGGCCGACCAGCCCCCAACCGGCCAGGCCCACGCGGCCAAGCCCTCCGGAGAGACCCACGGACGGTCCCGGAGTATCTCCGTCGTGCGTCGGCGCAGGGAATCAGCCACCCGCCGATCGAGAATCAACGGCTGATCATCCTTGACAGCCAGCGGCCGTGCCGCAAAGTACAGGAACTTCGTGAAGAACGCCGGACCGAACCCTGGGATGCGAACATTGGGAACGTCCAGCCCAGGAAGCCCACGCAGGGACAGCGCGCTGAATGCCGCGACCGAGCCCTTTGTCTGCAGGACGTCGACTGCGGTCCGCAATGACGCCGCGATCTCTGCAGTACCGAAGGCCAGCATCTTCTCGAATCGCGTCGGCCCCACGTTGGTACGTCCCGCTCCCCACGCGTAGGTCGCAATGAACAGTGGCATCCAGTCCTCCGACTCCTTGCATGCCTCGGCTACTCGAAACAGGTCTGTGCGACTGACGAACCTGCCGAGCCCATGGGCCGTGGCGACCATAGAGTATTCAGCGGAGCCACCCCACAGGCTTGGACGCACCTCTACCGTGTGGCCGTCCGGATTCCGAACGGCATCGTTGACGTCCTGCAACAGCAGCCATCCAAGCTGGCGGTCGGCCAGAGGCGCGCTGAACAGCCGACCATCAACTCCGTTCAACTCACTGTTGAGCTCCGCGGGCGTCTTTCGAGTCACTACACCAAACGACCCAATCGCCTTCAGGTCAGCACTTCCCGCCGACGCAACCTCGTCATCCTCGTCATCGTCATCGTCATCGTCGTCAAGAACCAGGTGCCGATATCCGCACTCGAGGCACTCCAGGTCGTAGGATTCGTCGGTCAACGAGGTGTTGTCGATCGTCACCCAGTCGCTGTTCTCGACAACGTCCAGCAACTCGATGGGTACCTCGCCGCGCCACGCGACTTGTACGTCGAGCGAAGAACAATGAGGACATGCTGGGCGTGTCATCAAGACCCGGTGATCATCGGTCATCGCGGCCTCCTAGGCTACGAACTGCTGCGAGCAGGGCTGGCTGCGGATTCGCCGCCGGCAGCACGGCACAGACATCGGCGATCGCCTCGTGGACCGGATGGCCGAGCAGGACCCCGTACCGGGCGGCGACCGACGGCGTACGGCTCTGCGCTGCGACACAGTGCAGCAGCACGACCTTGTCCTCGGCGCGCAACGCCTGAACCGCTCGGGCGGCATCATCGATCACCCAAGCCAGATTGGGATTGTCGGCCTCGTTGGTGTCGATGAGTCGAAACTCGAGGTGCTCGATACCGGCCGGGACCTGGTGCGTACCCAGGCGTGTCAAGGACACCACGGCGGTGATGTCGGTGGGCAGCCGGTCAAGGATCGAGGCCCCGGAGAGTCGCACCCCCGGGTCGTGCGGGTGCGGTGCGTACGCGTCATGCCCTGGCCACCTGGAGTAGTCGATCCGCCTCGCCGTTGGCCATCCCTGCTGGTCAGGCTTACCGCTGCGGACGGTGAGGACGGCGAGGTCGGCCAACGACTTCGCGGTTCCGCCCGGCCAGCCGTGCAGGATGCGCCGCCAGTGCCACGGGATGGCCGAGACACCCCAGCGGGCACCGAGCACCGCACCGGCGATGCTGGCGATCGTGTCGGTGTCGTGCCCGATGGCGATGGCGGTGTCCAGCGCGGCAGCAAGATGGGCACAGGCGAAGGAGCCATCGGACGGCCGTTCCGGTGGCACGGGAGTGTGCACGATCGCCGACCATGCGGCCTGCAGAGCGGTGACCACGTACCCGTTGTGCTCGAACGTCGAGGGCGATTGCGCCTCGGCCTGTTCGACCGTCGTACGCCAGAAGGCGCGTCGCGTCTGGGGCAGGTGCTCGATCAGGGCGTCCAGGTCCGGCAGTTCGCCGGTGAGCACCGCCTCACTGATCGCCAGACACCACAGCGCGCTCGCCTCGCCACCGATCAGATCGTGATGGGTCAACGCCGCAACCTTGGTGGCAGCCTCGACGATGGCCGCCGGGTCGCCGAGGTGGGCCAGCGCCACGGGCGAGGTCCGCATCAGGCTGCCGTTGCCGGCCGTACGACCCCCGGACGAGGTGTGAGCCCGTTCGGCGGCGGCCCGGACCGTGGCGGCCGACGGCTGTCGACCAGCGGTGGCCAGGACGTTTCGGGTCAGGATGCCCACGTCGGGCGGGTTTCCGGCGTACCAATCGGCGAACCGGCCGGCGATCGCGTCGAGGGCCGCGTCGGTACGTAGATCGGCACCGGTCGCTGCCACCTCGGCGATGCCGTACGTCTGCGCGGTGTCGTCGGTCCACTCCCCCGGCGCGAAGTTGCCCAGGCCACCGCCGATCATGGCGGGCGGACCGTCCAGGGTGGCCGAGCCGAACTCGTAGCCGGCACCCAGTGCGTCGCCAATGGCAGCACCGACCAGGGCACCAATCGCCCGATCGGTCTGGGCAGCATTCAGTTTCATCTGATCACCTTTCCGCGAAGCCGGTCCGACAGATCCTGTCGGGTGCTGCCGCAGGCTTGGGCAAAAATCCTGACCATCTCGTCGAACTGCTCTGGCACGAACGGGCGGCCCGGGATTGTCAATTCCTGCAGCACCAGCTCGCCACGGCGTCCCCACCGCACCCACCAGCTGCTGCGATTCAGGATGTTGAGCTCGGTGTCGGCTCGCCGCGCCGCGTGGATTGAGCCGACCACGGGGGCGAGCAGCAGCACCGCTGGCTGGTCGTTTGCGAGCCGTACCCACAGCCGGACCCCGTCGACCACGAGTGGGTAGTCGTTGTCGACGTCGGCCTCGACCTCGGGGTCGTAGGCGGCGCGCAGGTGAGCGAGCACCACTTCACGCAGTTCTTCACCGGACTCTGTCCACACCACCGCACCTGAGTCCGCCTGCACGACGTGATCCGGCCGGATCACGGCGTGGTCGGCCAGGCCCACCAAGGAGAACTGGGCAAGCAGCTCCGCCGGGGCGGTGACGGTCATCAGGCCGGGATCAACCAGGCCGTACTCGTCACGGATCGTCTCGACGACCATGTCGGCGACCGTGATGCAACGTCCGATCAGACCTGCCTCCCCGGCCTCACCGAAGTCGACGCTGGTCGTGCCCGTCGCGGACGACTCGAGCTCGGCTGCGACACACCCGGCAGCGCAGGTCACGGTGAAGTCGTCTGTCGCTCCGTCGACACTGACGACGTGAAACGTGAACTCGTCACCGTCGTTCAAGGTGGAGAGGACGGCCGTCAGGCGGTGTGTGAACACCTCCCACGCCTCGTCCAGTTCGACAATCCGAACCTCAGATTCTTCGTTCATTCTCGACCTCTTCCTCAACCTACGGAAATTGTTTCACCGACGTCTGACACTTTTCGTTCGGCACTCAGCCGAACTGGCCTGCAGCCACCCAGGCGCGGATCCTCGACATGGCCTCGGCCGGATGCGGCTCATCCAGCGAGACCTCGGTGGCGAACACTCGGTCATGGACGGGCGCCAACGGCGGCTGCGTCGTGTCCCGCAGCCGAGCCACCAGCCACCCACGTTCGAGCAGCGTTGGGGTCCACATCAGCGATGACTCCGCACCACGACCGGGCCAGTCGTACTCGATCGACAGCGGCCAGGTCCTGCCGGCCACGTCGACGTCGACGGCAACGAACCAACCGACGAGCGTGACGTGACCGCGGTCGGCCTGCGACGGTGTCGTCCCGAACTCGTGACGGGCGGCAACCCGGTACATCTCCATCGACATCGAGATCATGCGCCGCCGAGCTTCTCGCGGCACCCGTCGTTGTGCGGCCACGTACCAGCGGGCCACCGCCGCGAGGTCGACCGGGTCTTGGCGAGCCAGACCCATACCGTGGCGGAGGAACTGGGAGCGCCGTGAGGCCGCAGTCACCCTGCCGCCTTGGCGCCCAACCGGTCCGACAGGTCGAGACGGGCAGCCAGACAAGCGTCGACGAACGTGGCGAGCATGGCGTTGAACTGGCCGGGCACGAAGGGCCGCGCGATCAGTGCGAGCTCCTGCCACACGACCCGATCGCGTCGATACCACCGCATCCAGGTGCTGGTTCGGTTGAGCACGTTGAGCTCGACGTCGGCGCGCTGGACCGACCGCAGGTCGCCCACCACGGCAGCACCCAACAGGATTGCCGGGCAGTCGTCGGCGACTCGGACGCAGAGCCGTACGTCGTCGACACACAAGGCGATGTCGCCGTCGTCGTCCATGCCGAGGTCGACACCGAAGCGATCCCGCAGATGCGTCAGGACGAGGTCCTCGACCTGGCTGCGGCACGTCGGCCAGATTGCCGACGACTCGTCGCGAGCCCGGGCTCCGACAGCTCGGACATGGTCCTCGCCCACATCGGCGCGATCAGCCAGCCCGAGCACACCGATCCGGCCATGCAACTCGGCGGACCCGGACACGGTGAGCAATCCGGGGTCGGGCAGGTCGTGGACGTCGCGGACCAGATCGACGATGGCGTCGGCGATCGTCTGGCACCGCCCGATGAGCTCGTCGCCCGACTCGTCACCAAACCCGAAACTGGTCGCCCCGAAGGTCGCGGACGTCACGGTGGCGGTCGCGAGCCCCTCGACGCAGTCGACACTGACCTCGGCCGACGTCCCGTCCTCGGCCGGCACGTACAACACAAAGTGGCCGCCGTCGGCCATCGTCGACAGCAGCGCGACCACTCGGCAGCCGAACGTGGCCCACGGTCCAGCAGTGCTGACAGAATTGTCCACATCGTCGTGCATGACTCCCCCTCTTCTCAACCCCACAACAAGGATCGCAGGAGGGTCTGACAATTTGACGCCTTGGTCTAATGGTACAGTTGCTCGATACGAATATCGCTCAACTGTTCGACTCTGGCGAACACGCACCTTCTTTCGGCCATCGGCGCGCCCGATCACCTCGATCGGGTCCGCGGTGGGTAACGTTGCCGCAGGTGTCACCCCGCATCGCTGCGCGTCGGTGACCGTCATGGGGGGAGTGGCCGATGGCGTCAGTGATGGCTTGGCTCGACTCGACGCGAGAAGAGCAACGCGCCGCACGCGAGTTGATCGCGCTGTTCAGCCAGCCGGAGGGTCGCGACGAGCTGGGGATCGGGCCGATCAGAGACGCGTTCTCGGACTTGCTGTTCCCGGGCACGTCGGTGCTGCAGACACGGGCCCGGTACTACCTGTTCATCCCGTGGTGCTACACCACCGGGCGAGCTGCTCACCGCTCCGGATTGGCCAACGCAGAAAGCGGTCGAACTCAGGAGCGAGAACTGATCGTCGCGCTCAAGAACAGTCCCGACCAGGACAAGGCCGGCCTCATCGGAGCACGCGCCGGCGTCCACGTCCAGAACCTGCCGTCTCAGCTGTACTGGAACGGGATGCGCCACTACAACATACGGACAGACCCCGGGGACATCGGCTCGCTCACCGCCAGCTTGGACGACTTCGACGGTGCGACCGAGCTCACCAGCCGGGCTCCCGCGGAGTGGAACCAGACCATCCCTGAACCGCCCGACGGTTTTCCGACCGACGTGCCGAGTTGCTTCGCGATGTCGTACGAAGAGGCGTCCTGGCTGCGGGATCGCATCGTCGCCACGACCGAAGGGACCCTGTTGGCGCACCTGCTCGAGCAGGACGACCCGATTGACGACGCGCTCGCACCGTGGGAAGCAGCCGACGAGAACGACTTCGAACCACTCCCCCACGCTCGTCTGTTCAGCTGCGTCATGTACGGCGGCACGCTCCTCTACAACCTTGCCCTCGCGCAACGGTGTGCCGACCTCGGGTTCGAGCGGCACGCGGGAATGATCGACGAGTACGCGGACCTCCTCCAACAGTGGTCAGAGAAGTTCCTCGAACCGTCACGAGCCGAAATCGCGTCGTGGGACCTGCTGCACATGTGGCAGCTCGTCCGGTCCGCCAGAGCCACCGTGCCACCCGCGACCCGACAGTTCGTCGAAGCGTGGATAGACACTCTCAACCGTGGCGCGGATCCGCTCACCGATCGGGACGCACGGCAGCTGATCGAAAATCGAGAGAGGCGCAAGGGCGCGCAGTCGCGGCTGCACAATGACAAACTGCTGGCCGTGTGGTCGGGCGCATCGGGAACCGGGGGCCTGACGTACCGGTGGTTCAACGTGAAGGGCATCGTCACCGACATCAAGCGAGGACTGGATGCTGGCTCCTGACAACCGCGCGCTGCTGATCGAGCAGCTCGCACCCCCGACGGGCTTCACCCTTGACGCGGCGGTCGCCACCACGTTCACCCTCGACCTGACCGCGACGCTCTTGCCGACGCTCGCGTTCACCGCCCTCGACCGCGCTGCGGGCGAATTCGGTGACCCGATCGCCACGCTCGAGGCACTGCGCAGGACGGCCGGCAAGATCGACGTCTTCTGCCAGGCCGGCGCGATCGCGGTCCCCGACCAATCGCCTGATCTGTTCGCGTTCATCGAGCCGATGGTCCATCCTGTCGCCGCACCGTCCGGCGGGATCTTTCACCCGAAGATCTGGTTCGTGCGGTACGTCGACGACGAGGACACACCGGCTCACCGTCTGCTCGTCCTCAGTCGGAACCTGACACTCGACAACACGTGGGACCTGGTGGTGCGACTCGACTCCGAACGAATCACCCGAAGGAACCGCGTCGAGAGCAGCGCCCTCGGCAGCCTGATCGAATCCCTGCCCGGCCGAGCACTTCGAGAACTCACCGCCGAGCGCCGCGCGCGGGTGCTGGCCCTGGCGAGCGAAGCCCGCAAGATCGTCTGGGAGCTCCCTCCGGGCGTGGACGAAGTTCACCTCCATCACCTCGACCGAGGACGGAGCCGGACCTACTCGTTCGCCGGCTCGCGGCATCTCGCCGTCGCCCCGTTCGTTGACCGCCGAGGCCTTGATGCCGTCTGTGACAGCGGCAACATCGTCGTGCTGTCCCGGGCCGACCAGCTCGACAAGCTGGAACCGGAGATCGCGGGCCGCCTGGACGCTCGTGTCCTCAACGAACTCGCGGCGCTCGACCACACCGCGGGCTCACGGCTCGGTGGGCACCTGCACGCGAAGATGTACGTGGTCGAGCAGACCCGCCAGTGGTCGAAGTCTCACGTGTTCATCGGCTCCCCGAACGCCACCGGCGCCGCCTTCAGCGTCAACACCGAGTTTCTCGTCGAACTCCGCGGACACAAGAACCGACTCGGCATCAACCAGTTCCTCGGCGAAGAAGGAGAGTTCGTCGCCGTGACGGAGCCGTACGAGACTTCTGGCGGCGAAGACAGGGACCCGGCCGATGAAGAACGGCGGCAGCTCGACAACGCACTCCGGCGGATCGCGTCCATCCCGCACGCCGTTGGCGTCCTTCGCAGCCACCCGGCGGCCGGTGTCGCCCCCACTCACGAGGTTCGGGTGACGACAGGCGCTCCCTACAACCTCGCCCCCGGATGGACCGTTTCTGTCGGACTCCTCACGCTCCCCCAGCGTTCGACGAGTGTCGCAGCGGATTGCCCGATCGACATGGCGCTGAACGAAGTCACCACCGAGGACATCACGCCGTTCGTGACGATTCGCCTCCGAACGACCAACCATCTGGAGGCCGCGTGCGTCGTGCTCGCAGACCTGCACGGTGCACCGACGGACCGGCTGGATCTGATCCTGGCGCGGCAAATCAACACTCCTGAGAAGTTCCTGCGCTTCCTCCACCTGCTGCTCAGCCTCGGCGACCCGGCCACGCTGTCGAGCCACGCGTCCCGAACCACGGCGGGCGGCCGTGGCGGCAAGGCCCTCGATGACGGAACTGCCGGCGTCCTGGAGGCGGTGCTGGCCGCCATCGCCAGGGAGCCAAGCGCTTTGGTCGATCTCGACGCCCTGGTGACCCGGTTGCAGGCGACCGAGACCGGTCAGCGGTCTCTGCCCGACGGATTCGCGGAGTTCTGGTCCGTCGTTCGCGAGGCGATCAAACTGGAAGGAGCCTCGCGATGAGGTACGACTCAGCTCCGTGGCTGACCGACCTGACCCGGTTCCAACGGCGTTCGGTCGAGCACGTCGTCGAGCAGTTCTACGGGGCGGCCAACGCCAAGCGCTTCCTGGTCGCCGACGAGACCGGACTCGGTAAGACGCGAGTCGCCCGGGGCGTGATCGCCCGTGCCATCGAGAAGCTGCAGGATGACGACCGCGTCGAGCGCATCGACATCGTGTACGTCTGCGCCAACGTCGATCTGGCCCGGCAGAACATTCGCCGACTCAACGTGACCGGGCAGGACGAGATCCCGTTCTCCAGCCGACTCACGTTGCTCGGCGAGCACAGCCACCGGCTGAAGAAGCCTGCTGGCGAAGGGAAGGGCGTCAATCTCGTCTCGTTCACTCCCGGAACGTCGTTCGACATGGGAAACACGCTCGGCATGGCACGCGAACGAGCCATGATCGTGCTGGCACTCCGAAACCTGTTCGACCTCAACGGATACGAGCAGACCGCTGTCCACGTGCTCTTGCAGGGCACGGTCTCATCGTTGGACCGGTTTCGCGGGTACGTCAAATCACTGGCCGATGAGATCGGCTCGGACGGTGTCGACCCCACGATCCTCGCCCAGTTCGACGAGAGACTCGACCGGGGCGTGGATGAGAGCCTGACGTCTCGATTCCGCGAGGCGTTGGACGTCATCGGTCGGAAACGCCACGTTCCAGAGTCGTTTCGTGACACGGCACTGTCCCTGGTGCGTGATCTGCGTAAGGCTCTCGCGGCCTCCAGCGTCGACACGTTGGAGCCCGATCTGGTCATCCTCGACGAGTTCCAGCGCTTCCGTCACCTCCTGGCGCCGGACAATCCGGCCGGCGAGCTTGCGCACCACTTGTTCGAGTTCGAGGCGGCCAAGGTCCTGCTGCTGTCAGCGACGCCGTACAAGCCGTTCACGTTCGCCGGGGAAGGCGACGACAATCACGAAACCGATCTGTTCAAGACGCTCGGCTTTCTCGCCGAGGGCCGTGACGACGTGGACACTGACGCCATCCGGTCTGGGCTACGGGCCTACCGGGAGTCGGTGCTCAGCGAGGAACTCCGGCCGGACGTGATCGGCGAGGTCCGCCACAACCTCCTGAAACTCATGAGTCGGGCGGAGCGACCGTCGCCCGCGTCGAAGACCTGCGATCGCATCTCCTCTGCGGCGGACCTGCAACCAGCCGAACTCGCCGACTTCGCGACGTTGCAGCGCATCGCCGAGACCGTCGCGCATCCACGAGACCGAGGCTTGGTGACGGCCGAGTACTGGAAGTCGGCTCCGTACTTCCTGACCTTCTGCGACGGCTACCAACTCGGGAGGCGGCTCAAGGACGCTGAGCCCACCCCTGAGCTCACGTCGCTCCTGGGGCGGTCACACCACCTCCGGGCCGCCTCACTGCGGAACTTCGAGCCCGTGGACCCCGGCAACTCACGCATGCGGGTGCTGGCCGCCGACACCTTGGGGCGTGATTGGTGGAAGCTGCTGTGGATGCCGCCGTCGCTCCCGTATCTGCAGCCGGCGGGAGCCTACGCATCTGCCGGCACGACAGACATGACCAAACGACTCGTCTTCTCCTCCTGGACGGCCACGCCGGCGTCCGTGGCCAGCATTCTCAGCTACGAGGCAGAGCGGCGCATGGCCGAGATGGGTACGCAGTACACGGCGTACACGCCCGAGGCGCGCAGCCGGATCGCTCGACGGCTGCAGTACTCGGTGACCGACGGCCGACCGCAGAACATGGCGGCCCTGCTGATCCACTGGCCGTTGCCGGGCCTCGCCGCAGAGTTGGACCCACTCCCGTGGATCGCCGACGCGCACGGGCAGCCAATCGCCCGGGACACCGCGGTGGCACGGGCGCGTGAACTGATTGCCGACCGATTGCGCCGATCCGCCCACGAGCAGAGTGTCGACACGCCGAAGACCGAAACTCAGGATCGGCACTGGCGCACAGCCTTCGGGTGGGTGGACTCGTGGCCGACCTCCATTGACGACCAGACCGTCGCGCAAGCGCTCGCGGGCAGCCAGTCGGAGTCCGATGACGACGAGGTCGGACTGAGCGGCTTGCTGCGTCACATCGCTGCCGCCCACACTGCTCGAACAACGCCCATCACCTCGGCGGACGACGAGACGGTCGACATTCTTGCCGAGGTCGGTCTGTTCTCCCCCGCCAACGTGGCGTATCGGGTACTGCGTCGGCTGGCTCAGGCCTCAGACCGGGTCAGCGAGTGGGCACTCTTCGCGTCGGCAGCGACCATCGCGAACGGCGTGCGTTCACTCTTCAACCGCCCGGACGTCATCCAACTCGTCGACCACGCCGGCGGCGACGTCCCCTACTGGCGGAAAGTGCTGTCGTACATCGCCATGGGCAATCTGGAGGCGGTGCTGGACGAGTATCTTCACCAGTTGCTCGCCGATCGCAGTAGTGAGCAGACCACGGACGACCACGTGTTGCTGGAGGTCGCGGGCGAGGCGGCCGCCGCGCTCAGCCTGCGCTCGCCGACCCTTCGTGCGTCTGACCCGTCAGATCCGGATCACGACCTCGCGTTCAGCGCCCGCTTCGCGTTGCGGTACGGCGGCCGCGAGCAGAACACCGAGGACGTGCGGCAACCGGAGGTCCGGCGGGCGTTCAACAGCCCGTTCTGGCCGTTTGTCCTGGCCTCGACGTCCGTCGGCCAAGAGGGGATCGACTTCCACTGGTGGTGCCACGCCGTCTTCCACTGGAACATCCCCGCCAACCCTGTCGATTTCGAGCAACGTGAAGGACGGGTCGATCGCTACCGTGGGCACGCAGTTCGGAAGAACATCGCCGAGACACACGGCACCGCGGCACTGTCTGCTGGTGGCGGCAATCCATGGACACGTCTGTACGAGCTGGCGCGAGACCACCAGGACGAACTCGGCGACTTCTCGCCCGGCTGGGTCTACCCCGGCCCGCATCAAATCGAGCGACACGTTGCGCCGTTCGCGTTCAGTACGGACCGGGAGCGATACGAACGGATGAAGCGCGACGTGGCGCGCTATCGTCTGGCCTTCGGTCAGCCCCGCCAAGAGGACATGCTCGACCTCATGGAGCAGCGTGGAATGCCGACGAACACTGACGCGCTGCAGCAGTTCCGCATCGATCTTGCGCCGTAGCGACGCTCGGGCCTGTAGGTCAGCTTGGCGATCTCGACCGTGGCCAGTCAACCGATGGCTGCACGCACGGCCTGGCGGATCTGCTCTTGGGTCGCTGGCTGGCGAGACATGCCCCGCACATTGTTCGACCCGTGGACCTTTTCTCGGTGCTTGGCCAGTCGGTCCTTAACGACGATGACGCCGCAGGTCGGGCACTTCTTCATCCCGACTGGGACCGAGCGAAGCTGTCCCTGCTTGGTGCCTTTACGTCGGTTACAACGGTTGCAAAGTACCTGGAGGTTGTCCACCGTGTGGCCACCGCCCTTCGCCCAAGGGTGATGTGGTCTAGCCGCCGTGCAAGAGGATTCGGGTCGCTGATCTTGGCCACGACGCTCTGAACCCCGCAGATCTGGCATCGGCCGCGGTCCCGTGCGTAGACCTTGGCTCGGACCTCGGGCGGCACGGGCGGCCGATTCATGAGTCCGGTCGAGCCCGCAGTTCTAGCTGCCGACCGTTTGACAGCATTCCTGGCTACTGGGCGCGCGGGGCCTTTCGACGACGGCTTGCCACCGGTCGCCTGATTGCCTTGTGCCGACGTCAGCCCGTGGACCTTGCGCAGATGTCCGGGCAGACGGCTCTCAACCTTCACAACGGCGCCGCAGATCTCGCATGTACGTTTGTTGGCGGGGTTCTTCGTAGCCTTCGTGGCGCGCACATAGCGCATAGCGTCTGGGGTCATAGCGCCCGAAATAAGCCGCGCCATGCCGAAATCCTCTCACGTAGCCGGCTCTTCATAGGGTCAAGTCCCGCTGTACCAGCGCACCAACGCCTGGAAGCGTCCGCAGTTGCAGAGGCTGTGGGAGGACTTGGCCCCATAAGGCTCCCTGTGGTTGCTGGTTGAGACTTGGACACCCCATCCTGCAACCCGGAGTGCCCCATCACGTTCACCGGTCACACCACGATCAACAACCAGTCCCTCAACACCGCCTTCTGGGAAGAGCCAGTATCACCCGTAGTGATGCCCAAGGCCTTCGGGGCGCCCCATGTCCAACCGGCTCACGCCGTCGATCCCAGTTCCAGCATGGCTGCGACCAGTCGAGGCAGCTGGCGGTCCACACGACCGTAGGTCTCCGCGACATTCAAACGTCCGCCGCCATCGTTCCAGACGTCGCCAGTCTCAAGGTCGAACACGAGGCGGAGATCAGGCGCGTGGCAGTGCCAGAACCGTTCGAGAGTCGCCCTCCGCGTCCGTTCGCTGCTGTCATCAACCAAGCTCTTCACCTGCGGAAAATCCGCGATCCACTCGAGAGCAGATTCGCCATCGTGGCCCATCCAGATCTGGATCGGGGGCCGAAACAGGTACCGGCCAGCAAGGTCAGATAGCACGCGATAGACGAGCACCTTCGTCGACGAAGCTCGCGGCTTCCCCGGTCGCAACCCAAGTACTCGCTCAACGTCTGCGAGCAGACCCCCGGGATCCTGCTGAATCGCCTCGCCAAGACTGCGTGGGTGCCAAGCCGACTTGCCGACCGGCGAGCGGCTGTTGAACACATGGATGCTCCCCGGACGATTGATGGTCAGCTCGACCTCAGGACCGTGAACGATGAGCGCATCGTAGAACCCATCGGTCAAGAGCACCCGGCTGACGGTCAGGTCGGGGTGCCGTCGCACCAACTGCGAGGCGATCCGCCATGCAAGAGCTTCGCAAACGCTGAACGGAAGGTTGACCGTGGTCATGACTACCTCCTTATGACCCGCTGGTGCTCGGCAGCAGCGGACTCGACTCACGGTTCCACGAGACAACCAGCTGGTCGCGAGCACGGGTGGCAGCAACGTATAGCAGCGATCGCTCCCGTAGCAGAGCGTCGGTCTTCGCTTCCTCGGAAAAGTCGTAGTCGTGGAAGCTCTTCGGCATGGCGGCGGCGGAGACCCCGAAGAGCAGGACCTGGTAGAACTCGGTGCCCTTCGCCCGGTGCATGGTCATCACGACCGGCGCCCCACTCGGGACGGCATCCCGGTCGACGGCGCGCACGGTCACGCCGCGGTCACCCATTCCTGAAACGACGCGGTCCCGTTCGTACTTGTCGCGCACCAGCACCGCGATGGTCTCGAGTGCGATCCCGTCCTGCTCGGCGCGGGAGATCCACTGCCGCAGGAGTTCGGCTGCCCCATCGAGTTCTGCGGTCAGGCCAGGATGAGCCTGCAACTCCACCTCGGGGCCGCCGCGGGACGAGCGGTATCCGACAGGGCCCTCATTCTCGTCGGTGACGTCGGAGTACTCCCCCGGCTCGAGGATCTGCATCCCGAAGGCCAGGTTCTGTGCCGTGGTTCGATAGTTCAGGGTCAGACGGCGGGACCGGCCGAGGATCTTCAGGCCGTACTGGCCCAGTGACACCTTGTTGCCGTAGATCCGCTGGTGCGCATCTTCGGCGATGAACACATCATCCGGACCGTCCGCCACCAGGGCGCGCACGAGCTGCCAGTGCGCCGGAGTGAGGTCCTGCCCCTCATCCACCAGCAGATGGTCACACGGCCGTGACTGTCCCTGCTCGGCGAGGATGTCCAAGCAGGCCGCCGCCAGCGCAGCGGCCTCACGGAAGTCGACCCTGCCCTCGGCACGGGCGCTGATCCGGTAGGACTCGATCACCCGCCACACGGATTCACGTTCGGCCCGTCCAAGCCGCACTCCACGACCGGGCCGTCGAACCTTGAGGTACTCGACCTCGGAGGTGATCCGCTGCGGCAGCACCACCAGCAGATACTCGTCGTCGAAGAAGGACCAGGTGCGCAACTGGTGCGGCAGGTCGGCTCCAGCCTGGTCGATGGCGTCCCGCCATGCCTGCTGGGCGGTGGTCCGCTTGGTCACCTCACCGGTCGCCGAGCCGAGCACCAGCTGGCGGGCCTGGGCAACGACGTCCTCTCCGGAGGTCTTGATCACGGCGCTGGCGATGGCGTCGATGCCATTCACGTAGATGCCTGGATTGCCCAGTGCTGCAGCACGGGCGTGGTCGGGATCAAGCTGCTGGAGGCTGCGCCGGAGTTCGGCGGCAAGGTTGGTGGTGTAGGTCGTGAGCACGACTCGCGCAGCGGAGTCCTCACGGGCCAGTCGGGCCGCCCGGTGGATCAACACGACGGTCTTTCCTGTGCCGGCGCCACCGGACAGGCGGTACGGCCCATTGAACGTACGGTCGACGTACCGGCGTTGTTCCGGGTGCAGGAACACCCGCCACGCCTGCAGGCTCCCGCCATCGATGACCCGTCGGAGCTCGTCGTTGCTCTCGATGTAGGTCCACGAGATCTGGGCTGCCGGGGTGCGTAGGCCCTCCATGATGGCCTCGCCCTCGGAGCGGCCTTCCACGGTTTCCGGAGCGCGCAGATCCAGCTTCTGCTTGACGACCTCGATGCTGCTGCCGCTGGCCAACTCGATCAGGGCCATCCCCTGCCATTCGACGGCACTGTCGACGAGGGTGAGCAGCTCGTCTTCGCTGGTGACCTGGGCTGCCGCATCGGCCAGGGCCGGGGCGATGCCGAGGCCTTGCTGCAGCTCGCCCGAGGTGTGGCCGAGCAGCAGCGGCTGCTCCAAGGTCTTCACCGCGGGCGTGACCGGCGCCGCCGGTACAGATTCGGGTTCGGACTCGACATACTTGATCTCGCTGACGCCGCTGACCGGGTTGATCGTGAGTTCGAGGTTCTTGGCCCGGGCAATCGCATCGTCGTGGTTCCACACCCCGACAAACATGTAGGCGCGGCTGGCATCACCGTCCAGGCGGAACAGCACCGCACGGTACTGGTCGTTGACCCGTCCGGTCCGGACCTTGGGGTCGCGGCTGTTCTTGATCGGCTCGATGTGGAGGCCCGGAAGTTCGTCGTTCGTCGTCAGCTTGTCGAGGAACTGGTAGGTCGCCTTCTGCAGGTCAGACCCCTGGGGTACCGACATCTTGCCCATGATCAACATGCACTCGGCCATGTCAGTCCTTTCCTGTCAGGGCGCCAAGGATGGCGTCCAGATCGGGCTCGACCAGGGTCCAGCCCTCCTCGGCAAGCAGTGCGGCGTCCCCTTCCTCGGTCTCGAACAGGACGGCAACACGCTGTTCGGGCCACGACCAGTCGGCCGGGATGCCGGTGTCCCCGATCTCCTCGCCGTGGTCAGGCTGCGGGACCGCTGCTGCAGCGAGCTGATCGGCCAGGTCACGTACGGACGCCTCAGTCCCCGACGGCCACACGATGTCCCATCCGGTGGCCATAGCCGGTGGCTCCGGGACGGCCGCGTCGGCCCCCTGGGAGACCGTGGTGATCGTGACGGGAGCGGTGGCCAGCTGCAGGGCGTTCGACAGCCGCAGCCAGTCCTGCCAGTGGTCCCGGAAACCGTGCTCGGCAACAGCATCCTGACGATCGTCCAGCATCACGGCAAAGTCGAGGGCGGCCCCCGCGGCTCTGGCCACGACAGCCAACGGTCCGTTGCGCCAGGTGACGGCAGGAACTGTGCCGTCGGGCAGTTCTGCGGTGTCGAGCAGTTCCCGGGCCAGCGCTGCGGTGGAGACTCTGGCCGGTGTTCCGACAGGCTTGGCTCCGACGAAGAATCGAAGCGGTACGGCGTTGGCCAGCGCGGTGATCGCGTGGCGGTCGGGCTGCTGGAGCCACCCACGGAGCAGCTGCAGCGGTCCCCCGGCGATGGTTGCGATCGTCGCCACGGCAGCCGGTTGGTGCTGGATCATCGCGCTGCGGGCCTTCTCGTGCCACCAGGCCGGCACGGGCGGATCAGTCCCGAGATCGGCCGAGGTGATGCCGAGGACGAGGTAGCCGGCATCGGCGAGATCACGTCGCTTGGCCGCATCGTCGGCCAAGCGGTTGTGGGCCGGTGAGGCGTGGTAGGCGTAGCCGTCGGTGAAGATCGCGACCGGTGGGACCGAGGTGTCGGCACAGGTCAGCACGAAGTCGGGCTTCGACCCGTACGCGGTGAGGACCTGTGGTTCCAACAGCCAGTCCGGTGACTTCGGCAATTGGATCTTGAGGGCGGCACCGTTGGGGCCGGGCACCTCGGTGACGCTGCCGGACAGGCCTGTCGCCAGCTCGGCGAAGCGTTGCCGGAACTTGAGCTCCAGATGGGATTCCAGCACTTCGGTCGGTGGTGGAGTCGCATCGGTCCAGGTCCACGACATCGTCTCGGGTGGCTCGTCGGGGGCGGGTCCGACACCGAGGATCTCGCGGAGGTGTCGCTCAGCGGTGCTGCGGGAGACATGGTCGGGCTGGTTCCTCGGCGCGTACGGCACCAGGCAACGGTGGCAGCCGTCGCGGCCCTCGTCGCGGCAGGGGCAGTGCGTGACGACATCCCAAGCAGTACGGAGAAGTTGCCAGACCTTCTCCGGGGTGGCGAGTTCGGCGAGGTACCCGGTGCCGCCGGGCACCGTGTCGTGCAGCAGCAACGCGCGACGGTTGTCGCCACCGATCACCGGGTCGACGGTGGTGGTGACGCCGAGGTGGTCGGGGGACCCGCCGAAGCGCTCGCGCAGGCCGAGCATGATGGCTGCGGTCAGACTGGGCAGGGAGGTCTCCCCGCCCAGGGTGACCGACCACGGCAGGGTGAGGACGACGCCCTGGGTGGTGAGGGTGCGCGACAGCGCGATGGTCTCGACATGTTCGGTGGTGCTGCGACGGTAGCGACACCAGGCCCGGTGTTCGTCGGGACGGTTCTGTTTCGTGGTGCGGTCGAGGACGCCGCAGCCCGGGCAGACCCGGAACAGGTTGGCAGGTCCCGTCTCCCCCGCGATCGTCCGCTGGGCACCGATCCCGGTCCGGGGGCCGATGTTGAACCAGCGCACGGTGACGCGGCGCAGGAAGGTCGCACCGAACTCCTGGCCGTCGACGAACCACTGGGAGGCAACCCCGGCCGGGTCGATGTCGACCGCGGGGACGACGGTGAAGCGAGCCCTGCGCCGCTCGTCGGAGCGGTCGGTGATGCGGGAGTCGTCACGGCGGGCCTGGGCCGAGACCCGGGACAGTTCGACGACCCGGAACCGTTGCCGGGTGTCGGTGATGGTGGCGTCCCCGCATCGGGGGCAGGGGCCCTTCGGGGCTTGCGGGTTGCTCAGGTCCCGGGCATGGCCGCACTCGGCGCACAGCGCCCATTCCTTGATCGCATCCCCGTCGGAGCCGAGGTCGACCGCGTCGATCTCGATCTCCAGGCCCTGGGCGTAGAAGGTGGCACCGGGGGCGAACTCCTGCAGCGCGGTTCCGGAAGCGCGACGATGGTTCAGCGGAGCTGAGTCGTAGGTCTGGGTCTCCGGATCGAGCCAGGACACAGCGACATCCAGCGTGACCGCATCTCCCAGCAGGGTGTAGTTCGGCAGCAGGCCGTACTCCTCCAGCACCCCGATCCAGTACTCGCCGCGGAGTGCAGCCAACGCACCTTTGATCTGGCGCAGGGAAGCCTCGGCGGCCCGCAGCGCCCGCTTGTCCTCCTCAGTGGCGGCCGGCGAGTTGGCCCGGGTCTGGAACTCGGGTAGGGCTTGTTCCATCGCCGTACGGCGGTGGGTGAACGTTTCGACCGCGCGAGACCACTCGACCGCCGCGGTCCTGACCTGGAGTGCCAGTTCGCTGGTTCCCGCCCCGCCCGTCGCAGTCGCCCAGGTCCGGAGACGGTCGGCGACGCCGCCCTCCAAGCCTTGGAAGGTACTCAGGAACTCGTCGAGGCGTTGCTGCGCCTCGGTCTCGGCTCGTTCGATCAGGCGCGCCAGGAAGGATCCGGGCTTGTCGTCCATGGCCGTGGTGGCGCGACGGGGTTGTCGGGTCTGCTCCTGAGGGTCTCGTGCCATGCGGTCGATGAGGTGGGCCAGGTACTGCCGGCGCAGGATCTCCTCGGCGCTGAGATAGGTCGCTGGTGGCCGGACCTCACCGTCGATGACGCTGAGCGGATTTCCCAACCGGTGCAGGGATTCCCCGCGCCCGGTGACGAACGCCACGTCCAGCGCACTGCCGGTACGACGTCCTGCTCGCCCGACCCGCTGCAGGTAGGAGGCAACGCTGCGCGGCAGGGAGGCGAGCATGACGGTCGACAGGTCACCGATGTCGATACCCATCTCGAGCGTGGGTGTGGCGACCAGAACGTTGGGCGCGCCCGGATCGGTCAGCGCCGCCTTGAAGCCGCTCTCGTAGGTGAGGCGCAACTCGTCGTTGATGAGTCCGGTGTGTTCGCGGGCGACGACGCGGCGCATGTCGGTCGACCGGTAGAGGCGGCGGTAGTAGTTGTCCGGCTGGGCAACGCGTTGCAGTGTCCCGGTGCAGCGGACCAGCAGGCAGGGCGCACCGTCGAGCTGGGCGACGGTGTCACGACCGCCGGCCTGCTCGGTCCGGCACAGCGAGCACCGCAACAGGTGCTCACCACGTGCCAGATCGTCGGTGCTGACCAGACGCGCGGTGACGGCCTGCTGGGGCAGGGCAAACACGGTGCCGCCGGACTCGGTCGGCCGGGCCACCAACAGCCCGTCGTCGCGGAGCCGTTCCAACAGTGATCTGGCCAGCTTGGCTCCGTGGCCCGGTTCGACACCGAGGACCTGGCCGGTCCAGCGGGCGAACCAGGACTGCGGCGAGGTGACGGCGTCGAGCAGCGGGTCATGGGTCCTGCTGATCTTGGGGCCGATCCGCGGGAAGGCCGGAGCAGTCCGCCCCAGCGGGAAGGCCGGCATCCCTTCACTACGGGGCCGACCGCCCCAGATGCGGAAGCGGTTGCCGTCCTCGTCGAGGTACTTGTCGAGCCACTTGTGGTGGATGGCTCCTTGCGTCCGGAGGTGCTCGACCACTCCCCTGACCCAGGCGACGAGCTGGGCCTCGCCCGGCACGGTAAAGGTGCTGTCGAGGCGTTCCTCGTCGCGGTCGACGACAGCACGAGCCGTGTTGACCAGACGGGCTCGGGGGCCGAGGTCGACCTCGGCGGCGGCGGTGCCGGTGGCCTCGAGGGTGCGCCCGACCCGTGAGTGGACGCCGAACTCGCACACGACGTCGAACAGCACACGGTCCCGGATCCGTTGCAGGACGCGGTTCGTGAGCTTGTCCGGTTCCTTCCAGTACTTGTCGAACTCCTCCCGCCCGATCAGGTCCGGGGCGAGCAGCCGGTAGCGCAGGAACGGATCGGAGCCAGCCGCGGTGATCACGCGGTCGGCCACCAGGTCGAGGCTCGTCGGGTCGTCGGACAGGCCGGTGAGGATAGCGCTGCGCAAGCTGAGGGTGTGGGACCGGCTCTCGACGAAACCGGCTCGATGGGCGGCATCCTGCACGCTGTCGGTGAAGATCAGCGCCTTCTTCTCCCCGGCCTCGACCTGCGGGGACCCGAAGAGGGAGGCCAGTGTCACCGACAGCATGGTGGCGATGGCCGAGCCGAGGAAGCGAATCCCGTCGCGGCGGTCACAGGCCGGGCACTGATCCTCGTGGGACTCGACATCGGCGTTACCGGTCAGGACGAGTACCGGCAGGACGCGACCGTCCAGCAATGCGGCATCGTCGGCGGGCGGCCGATCGGTGCGGATCACGCGCTGCGGTAGGTCCAGCCAGGCCAGACCGTCGACGTCCTCTTCGGCAGCAGCTTCGGCCGGGGCGTGGATGAGGGCCCGGAACCGTCCTTCCTTCATCGCATGGTGAGACCTGATCTTGAACGGATCGTCGGTGCCCAGGTCGGTGCCGGTCGGGGCCAGCTCGACGCCCCATCCGGACCGGCCGCAGTAGCGGCAGTAGATCGCGGGGTAGGCCTCCCGGATGTCATCGGTCGTCTCGTCCGCGATCGGCCGCCCATCCTCGCTCCACCGGAACTCCGGGACTCCCGACACGGCCCGGTCGATCCGGGTCAGTTCGCGGATCCACAGGTGGGTCTCGACGCTGGGCCACCCGCGCCCGAGCTCGGCCCGTCGACGGCTCAGCTCTCCCACCAGGGCACGAATCTTGTCGCGATTCTCCGCCGAGTCCTCGCCGTACACATCGGCGGCCAGATCAGCCAACGACCGCGCCCGACCATCGAACAGTGCGGGTCGAGTAGTGAGCGAAGCGAGCGTGTCGAGTCCAGCCCCTTCCCCCGATGGTCGAGTAGCGAGCGTGTCGAGTCCATCCCCTTCCCCCGATGGTCGAGTAGCGAGCGAAGCGAGCGTGTCGAGACCCACGCCCTCGAGCCACTCCTCCAGCCCCAACCGGCTCTCGGTGACCACACAGTCGGTGTCGAACTGTTCACCGAACACGGTCGTGGCGAAGTTGATCATCGCGGACGGATCGCCACCATCACCCAGGGTCGCCGAGGTCGCGACAGGAGTCACGTGCCCCAGAGGGCCGGCGGCCAGGTCGTCCGGTTCGGTCCGGTACGCCTGCAGTGCCAGCCCGAGGCGACGCAGCAGCATGGCGACATCGGTGCCCTGGGCTCCGTCATAGGTGTGGAACTCGTCCAGCACCAGGTAGGTCACGCTGTCGGCGCTCTGCTGCCACAGGACCTGGTCCTCGGCCCGGAGCAGCAGTTGGTCGAGCATCTTGTAGTTGGTCAGCAGGATGTCCGGAGGTGACGACCGCAGGACCGCGCGCTCGTTGATCAGTCCTTCAGCGCTGACCACGGTCCGGCGGGGGCCTTCCTCACCGGTGTAGACGCCGGCGGTGACCCCGGCGAGACGCGGGTCACTGGTGATCAGGTGGGCGAGGCGTCCGGCCTGGTCGTTGGCCAGGGCGTTCATCGGGTACAGGATGAGCGCCTTGGTCCCGGTCACGCCTTCGCGTCGGGCCCGGAGCACGTGGTCCAGGATGGGGTGGATGAAGCTCTCGGTCTTGCCGGAACCGGTGCCGGTCGTGACCAGGGTCGGCAGGGGCCGGCGGGGCCGCCCGAGCTCGTCCCGACTCGCCAGCCGCGCGTAGGCAGCGGCCTGGTGGCCGTAGGGGATGAAATCCTCGGGAAGCCAGTCCAGCAGGCGATCCCAGCCGGTCTCGGCGGGCCGGAACGGCAGCCGCAGACGGATGTAGGGACCGCGGAAGATGCCGTTGCTGGGATCCTCCAGGAACTCGACCAAGGATTCCTGCGCCTCGGCGTCCGCCAATGCGAACGTGGTCCGCAGGTAGTCGATCAATGCCTGGCGCAGCTCGGCGGCCTGGGCCGTCGGGACCAAAGTACTCGGAGCGTTGTGGCCGATCTCCCGTTCGGTCATGACTGGGCCATCCTGCGCTCGAACTCGGCATAGGCCACCCGCATGTCCTCTTCGCGATCGTAGGTGCGGAACGGAAGTTCGTAGACGTAGGTGTTGCCCGCTTGGTTGGTCGCGGTCCGCTCCTCCTCAGTGATCGCATCACCCTTCTTGCGCCACACCGACAGCACCGAGTTCGGCACCAGCCGACCATTGGCGTCGTAGGTGTAGTCCCAATGGTCGTAGCCATACAGCACCGCGAACTGAGTCCGGTAGACGGTACAGAGCTCGTCAGCGGTGACTCCTAGCATCAGCGCTACCAGTGCATCGATCTCGACTTGGGCCTGACGTCGGTCCAGTGCGTTGCGTAACGGCGACTCCGGGCTCCAGTCGCGTTCAGGAGACGCCAGATCACTCCCCACCCGCACTGTCCAAGAGTCGTCCGCCCATGCGGCGCTCCATAGCGCGTCCCAGATCGCTTTCCATTCGGACGTGACCGCCCCCAAACGCAGGGTGCGATGACGAACTGCATCCGAGAGCGAATGTCTGGGCAGTCGGGGAAGGCGCTCCACGGCGCCCGCATAGATGTCCCCCTTGGGAACCGAACGTACTGAGAAATCAGCGAGCAAGCTCGACATCACTGCTTGAGCGTCGACCAGATCCGTCAAACGAACGGATGCTCCTCCAGCGGTCAGCACAGCGTTCACGTGGGCGGCACCGGGCGGAATGATAGCTGGGATGAGCGTCCGCTCGCCGGTGTTGGCCGCCATGCGCCGCCACGCCACCCGGTAGTGATCGCGGGCCGGGTCCTCGCCATGCTCGCCCCAGTGGGTGTAGGCGGCGTCGTAACGGTGGCGGTCACCGGCAGGCTTGTAGGCGGTGACGGGGATCGCGTCGGGCGCCAAGGTCTCGAGGTCGACCGCCGACCAGTCGAGATTGTGCAGCATCGTCTTGTTGGGCGCCTTGTAGTACGGATTGTTCACGTGCAGGTTCGGGCCTTGCAGGATGGCATCCCTCCATGAGCTGGGCACACCCCATTCCTGGACGAAGAAACCCTTGGTTCGATCAGTCTTCTCGTTCCAGCCTGGCGAAAACCTCAGGCCCAGCGAACCGAGCCGCGGGGCCCCTGCCAGCTTCGCCAGTACAGCGGCGGCCGAGCGGTTGACCGTGTACAGCATTCGGGTCTCGCCAACCGGTACGCTCTCGGTCTCGAGAAGCGCATGCCAGGTCGCAAGCACGGAATCGTCAACCAGCTGGATCCGGCTCCCGTGCGCTCGAAGGTCCCAATGGCCCTCGGCGTCCTTGAATCCGGGCTCAGGTCCCAAGCCGTCATGCAACAAGGACCGTTCCACCGTGTCCGGATGGTAGAGCCCGGAAGCGGTCTTGAACTCCGCTCGGCCAAGCACCGCCCCGTACACATGCACGCCATAGGTCACCAAGTGGTGAATCTCGAACAGCTTGAGTTCGTTGACAAACTGCCAGTGCCGCCTCAACCGGCGGTACGTCTCCGCCCTCAGTTCACCTGCGCGCTCATCGGTGAAGTGACTCTCCGGATGGATCAGGCCGACCACCCCGCCGGGCGCTAGCCGCGACCAGGTCGCCGCCATGAAACACCGATAGAGGTCTGGTCTTAGCCCCGCCAGCGCTGGATAGTTGGTTGGGTCGCTCACCATCTCACGCGTCGCGACGGTTTCTGCAGTGGCAGACACCACCAGATCGGTCACGCCCGCCACTGACAGGGTCTCGTCGCGCATTCGGCGCCGTAAAGCCTCGGTACGACTGTTCGCCAGTTCCCACCAGGGATCCCCTTCGGCGAGCAAGGCATCAACGTCAACATCGGGCCGTACCCACGGCGGATTCCCCACCTGCAGGTCGAATCCTCCTCGCTCGAAGACCGGCGCGAAGTCGAGTGCCCAGTGGAAGAAGCCTTCCTGGGCCGCGACATCGCGGCAGACAGTCAGCCAGGGGTGTTCGCCCACGATCGTGGCGATGGGTTGCGCCAAGGCGAAAGCAAGGTCGTCGGTCTCGGCCTGACCGAGTGACTCCCAGTCGTGCCAGCCTGCCAGCGACTCCTGGTCCTTGCGCCGCAGCTTCTGCGGGTCACGCCCCAGGATCTGCTGCAGACAGGAGATCCACTGTTCCAAGCTCGGCGGCTGAACGCGCGTCTCGGCATCGCGTTGTTGGCCGTGCAATGGCCAGAACCAGAGGGCGCACCAGGCATCCATCACCAGCCGTAGGCGTTGGTAGGCACCGTCGACGTCGGCGAGCGATTCCTCGATCTGCTCGCGGGTCACGGCCGGGGTTGGGGTCTCGACACGCTCGCTGCGCTCGCTACTCGACCCGCGAAGGGAGGAGTCTCGGCTTCGCTCGCTACTCGACCCGCGAAGGGAGGAGTCTCGGCTTCGCTCGCTACTCGACCCGCGAAGGGAGGAGTCTCGGCTTCGCTCGATGGGCGTAGCGGGGTCTCGCTCGATGGGTCTCGATCCCCAGAGGGGGATGTTGCGGCGGGACTGTTCCTCGGCGATCTCCAGTCGGCGCCTGGCGAACTCCCAGAGGCGTTCGGCGCGGTCGGTCAGTTCGACGAGTTCGTCGAGTTGCTTCTTCGACGGCTTGGCCTTGATCGTCTTGCGCCACTGCTTGACCTCGTCGGAGGCATCCGGGCTGAGCTCGCGCGCTTCCTTGGCCTCGACGGTCGAGCCCCAGCCCTTGGCCGGAAGCAGGAAGTGCAGGATGCGGCCACCGACCGAGTCCGTCAGCGGCACATCGATCGGTGGGGCCACCAGCCACGACTTGTCGTTGACCTGGGCCCGGGTGTAGGTCGCATGGCGCGCCCCGATCAGTGAGTTGCCACGCCGCAGGCGCAGTCCGAACCACGGTGCTTCCAGTCCGGCGGCCATGGTGTCCAGCCACAGCGAGATCTCGGCCAGTTCGACCGCCGTGGCGTTGAGGTCGACCCCATACACCTGGTGCAGGGCGATGTGGGCCTTGACCCGTTGGAGCTCGGTCGGGTGGTCCTCCGGGGCGATGCGTTCGTCCAGTTCGGCCTGCCGTCGGCTGAGGTACTGATCGGCCAGTTGCCGGACGGCTTCGATGGCGAAGGCGCCAGATCCCAATGCTGGTTCACAAACCCGGATCTGCAGGATCTCGTCGGCTGTGGTGCGTTGCTCGTCCTGGTCGAGCAGTTCCTCCAGTGCCTGGCTGACCGTGAAGCGGGTCAACACCTCGGGGGTGTAGTAGGAGGCGGACCGTTGACGTTCCCGACCGGACAGGCGGAACACGAAACTGCCGGCGTCGTGGCGGACCGGCCGTCGTTCGCCGGTCTCCGGATCGGTCTCCCGAACGAAATCCTTCTCGGAGATCCGTTCGGCCCGATCAACCGGCACAACCCACGAGCCCTTTTCGGCATTGCCGTCCTTGGCCACCTCGAACAACTCTTCGCTGGCGAAGAATCCGGTGTAGGACATCAGTCCCTCATACACCGCGCCCAACTGGTTGATCCCGAGGTCGACGTAGGAGATGAAGCCGCGTTCCTTGCCGGACTGCGACTTGCTCAACAGCAAATGACGCAGCACCTCCTGCAGTGCCTGGTTGCCGAGCCCGACCTCATCGATCAAGGCGATGGCCTGCGGCCGGAACAGATCGGCCCGCAGCGGGTTGAACTCGATCCCTGGAGCGAGCGAGGCGTCATGATCATCGGCAGCGGTCGAGTTGCCGTGGCCCTGGTCGACCATCCGGAAGAGGGTAGCCAACGATTCGTGGAAATGGGTGCCGTTGCGAGCACGGGCACTGGTGAGCTCAACGAGGACGAGCTCGCGGAGCCGATCGAGGCTGTAACCCTGGTCGTACTCGGGGGCCCCGACCGGCAGCACCCGGAGCTCGGGAGAGGCTTCGGCGTAGAGCAGGAACAGGATCCGATACAGGTAGCGCAACGCCTGCACGGCGAGCGGCTGTGCCTGCTCGGGCGGCAACGGATCGAGACCCTGATCTTGGCGGCGGGCGACGACCTCGTTGGCGATGATCTCGATCGACCGTCGTACCCCGTCACGCAAATCCTTGCTGACACCGACGGTGTGCTTGACCGCGTCCTCGAGGACCTCGGACCACCAAATGTTTCCGTCGGCATCCGGAGCCAGGGACGCAGCCGCGACACAGGTCAGGGCGCGGTCGATCTCCCCGGCCCGTTTGGTGTCGTTGCGTTCGGCGATCAGCTGCAGGTCGATACCCAGGTAGCGACCCTCGGCCCAGCGTTCGCGGGAGGCGACTACCAGCCACCGCCCGGCCAGGACCAGGGCGAACTCGGGACTGTTGTCACCGAGAAACAGCAACGACAGCAGCGAAGCCACCGACTCCACCGGGTCACCGTCAGGTTCGCCGTTCGCGTCGATCAGTTGGTAGGCCTCGGGCAGGGTCTTCTCGTGCCGCGCTGTGACGTCCTCGAGCGTTCGCAGCGGGATTGCGTCGATGATCACCAAGGGTCGTTTGCCCACCCCGGGGGTGGCGTACCACTCGACCGGTCCACGGCGCTCGATGGCGTACTCGCCGGTCCGGTAGCCCAGCACTTTGCGAACGGTGTCATTCACGGCTGCGGTGTCGGCGGGCTGCGACGCGGATCGTTCGCCCTCGTCCTCGTAGAGGTCGGCGAGGTCGGTCTCGAGCGAACGCCGTACGGCGAGGAATCTTGACCGTGGCGTCTCGAGTCCGTCCGCGTCGGCGGCGTCCCACTCCTTGCGGCGGGCGACCACCTTGGCATGGAAGGTCTCCGCCTTGGCCTCGGCGGTGAAGTAGTGCTCGCTGATCCAGTCCTCGACAACGACGAGGGCATCGCTGGTGGCCATCAGTCCTCCCGCCCGTGTGCGTTGGTGCCGGCCACCGGATGGTCGGCCGGCAGCACCAGCAGCAACGGCCGGACCAAGGAACGGTCCGGCGCGAGCTGGTTCAGCAGACGCTCGTCCTCGGTCACCGTTCGCGCCCGCGAGCGCACGGTCGCACTCTGGGCGAGAAGCTCGGACTCCGAAGTCCAGGACTGGGCACGATCCTGCCAACGCCGGATCCGGGCGGTCGTGGCATCCCGGGCGGTCTGCATCAGCAGATCGACCCGTTGCTGGGCGACAGCGACCGAGCGGGCCAGCATCGGCTGCAGGTCGACCAGCCCACCCACCGGCCCGGGGTTGTGGGCGTCCACGGCAAACCCGACCGCATCAGCCATGGCGACCACATCGGGGTGAACCTCGACCGGCGCGAGATTCAGGTTGCCCGGCATCGGGAAACTCACCGACAGGCAGGATGAGGAAACGACCTGACCACGCCGGTTGGTCAAGGTGCCGAGCAGCAGCACGGTCGGGGCGTCAACCGTTCCCCGGACGGCGAAGACCTCGTTGCGGCTCAGGACGGCCAGGGCACGGTCGGCGGCCCAGTCGAGCACCGGGTGGAGCGGTCCGAGGTAGTGCGCCTCCGGCCAGCTCGAGTCGGTCGCGTCGTTGAGGGCGTCGGCCAACGCCTGCTGGCCACGCAACGCTGTCGTGGCGAGCTTCAACTCGTCGGTCACGCGACGTTCGGCCAGATAGGACTGGGGCAGCACGGCGAGGCGTTGGCGCAGGTCGGCTGGTGGCCGGAGCTGGACCATGCCGTGGTCCTCGAACTCCCGCCAACTGACACCGCCGCCCTTCTCATCGGCGTCGGGTCGTTCATAGATCTCGACCAGCGCCTCTCGCAGGAAGTCCACGTGGGCAGGAAAGAGACTGTCACGACGCGCCTCGGTCTCGTCATCGTCCCCGTCGAGCGACAGGTCGGCCAGACCGGCCAGCAGCATGGCCAGACTCTCGGCCGGGTCGAGTTCGTCGACGGTGGCGACAGCATCGTCGAAGTCCCGCCGTCCAGCCAGAACACGGCGAATCTCGTCCTCCTCCGCCTTCACCGAGTACTGGCCCATCAGGGCGGCCGCGTCGCCCAGGGCGGCATGGGCCACCTGTTCGCGCTCCAGCAGCCGCGTCAGGACGCGAAGGTCGCCGGCGAACTGCGCATGCGAGGGTTCCAGCAGCAGCGTGGTGATCTGAGGACGGTGCTGCTGCCCGTAACGGTCGATACGACCATTACGCTGCTCGATCCTGATCAAGCTCCACGGGATGTCGTAATGGATCAGCTCGTGACATTGCCGGTGCAGGTTCACACCTTCGGAGGCGATGTCGCCGGTGACCAGCAGACGGATCGGCGACGACGCCTGCTTGAAGGACTCGACGATCGCCTGCTGCTGTTCGTCAGTCATCCCGCCGTGGAGCACCTCGACGGCACCGTCGGGGAGGTTGAGATCCTTCGGCAGGTGCTCGACGAGCCACTCCAGGGTGGCCACCCGTTCGGCGAAGATCACGGCCCGTTCGGGTGACTTCGCCCCGACCCCGATCTCGCGGAGGTAGTCGACGAGCCGCGCGTACTTCCCGCCCCGCACCGCCTTGCAGGCCTCGTTCAGCCGTGCAAGTTCCTGCAGGGCAGTCGTTTCCCGGGCCACGGACCGGTCGGCGCCGGCGTCACCGATGCGTTTCAGGCGATCATCGATGGTCTGGCCCAGCGCGGCGGGCGAGGAGAGGAACGCCTTGGCCAAGGTCCAGCCGAACAAGGCGGACGCTTGCCCGGAGTAGGGCGTGGTGCCGCCCTCCGGGTAGAGCCAGGTGGACACCAGTTCCTCGGCGACGGCGTTCTCCTCCGGGGAGGCCGGCACCAGGAAGTGTTGCGGTTCCCGCCTTTCAGCCCAGTCAGCACCGACGACCCGGTCCACCTCGGGGCTGTGCCGGTGCCTCCGTACGACGAGTTGAGCGACCCGGTCGGCGACCAGGTCACCCGAGGGGGTGACCGCGGTCGGCTCGAGTAGCCGGACCAGCTCGGCGAAGGACTCGGCTCGGCCGTTGTGCGGGGTGGCCGAGGCAAGGATGAGTGCGTCGGTGTTCGGGGCGAGGGTCCGGGCGAGGCGGTTGTTCTGGGTCGCCGAGTTGGTGACGTTGTGCGATTCGTCGATGACCACAGCGTCCCAGTGGTGCCGTTGCAGGTCGCGGGCGAAACGGTCCTGTTTGAGGGTGTCGATCGAGATGATCACCCGCTGGAAATAGGTGAACGGATTTCTGGTCGCCGGCAGTTCCTGTTTCACCCGCTGCACCCCGACCGAGTCGAGACGGACGAATGGCAGGGCAAACCGGGTCCACAGCTCGTGCTGCATCTGTTCCAGGACGTGCCGCGGGCAGACCACCAGGATCCGGTCGGCCCGGCCGCGGCGGGCCAACTCGGCCAGGATCATGCCGATCTCGAGGGTCTTGCCGAGACCGACGGCATCGGCCAGCAGGATTCGCGGCCGCAGGTTGTTCGGGTCGAGCGCCGCCCGTACGGCCGATCGCTGGTACTCCAACGGGTCGGCCAGGGCGCCGGTCGAAACGCTCAGCCGGGCATCGGCCAGCGGCAACGGCGTCTTGCGGATCGTGGCCTCGAGCCAGAGCCTGGCCCGCCGGTACTGCGAGGTCGGGTCGGCCACCAGCCGCGCTTCCGCCGGGTCGTGCACCACAACCGTGTCGATCGTGTCGTAGAACGTGGCGTTGGTGCCCTGCACCAGGTCTGACAGCCCCTGGACGCGGAGCACCTGCCCACCGGCGGTGGCCTCGAGCGAGGTGACCAGCCACTCCTCGTCGCGGACCACCACCACCGATCCCGGCGCAATCGCTGCAGTGTCCGTGCTCATGCGCCGGATCTTATCGAGTCTGTGCCGGTCCCGGCCGGGTGCTCAGCGACGAGCCCGACTGGCCGTCCGGCCAAGGGACGGGTCCATGCCATGCTCAAGCTGGTGGCCCGGGAGTGACGACCGCCAGACCGTCGGGTCCTGATGTCAGGTCAAGCACCGCCCGGTCCGTGTCCGTGAGGAGTGGGATGCCGTCAGGCAGTGCGTGGATCGCCCGCGCAAGCCGACCGAAGCTGGTTCTCATACCGATGGTCTGCCGACCCGCCATCCGGATCGGCACCTTGCTTCCATCGATTTGCATGGCGTTGAGGTCGTCAAGGACCCCCACCAACTGCGCCTGGCGATCAGCAAGCGACCCGAGTTCCTTTCTCAGGAGCTGCTCGACATGGGACAGCGACCGGTCGGGATTGGAAAACTCGGCCGCGACCTTCTCGAGGACGACAACCCTCGCGCGGAGGGCGATCGACTCATACGTCTGAGCAACCATCCGCTCGAAACGTGGAAGGGGATGATCGGTCCGACCGACCAGCTCCTTCATCAGCCGTGATCCGTTCACCCGGTCGGAGTCGCGGTATTCAGAAACGGTGTCCGACCACGAGTCAAGCTGTTCAATGTTCTTGTTGGCCAACGAGGTGAGTTCAGCGAAAGCATGCGACGCAGCAGAGATCCTGGGCAACTTGGCTTGGTCGAGCAGATAGCCGGCGACCTTGCGCGCTTCCTGATCAGCCGTCGTCAGGACGGCTCTCTCCTCAGCTTCGATGTGTCGATGCAGACCCTCGACTGCCTGGCCGATGACGTCGAGCTTCTTGTTGATCTGATGTTGAGCGAGCATCTCACCGGCCAGTGCGAGCCCGACGGTGGCGATCAGAGGGCCTGCTGCCAAAGTTGCGCCGCCGCCCGCCACCACCGGTAAGAAACGTGCCTGGCCAGCAATTTTGGTCGTGCCGATCCCCCGCACCAGACCGCGATAGCCCCCACCAATCGCTGGCACGAGTTCACGTGCGACAGCCCCGGTCGGGAGAACCGCCCGATACAGCACCTCAGTCGACCCGGCTGACCGGCCAAACTGGTTCACGGCCTGCCCAATGGCCTTGGCGAAGGCCCCAGCCCCGTGCGCCACCAGGCCTGTGCTGATCGATCTCGTCGCCTGCGGCACCCGCTCTATGGCGAGCGCCTCGCGGTCGAGCAGCATCCGCAACATGACCTCGGTACTGGGCTCGGCCTCGAGCGGCGCCAACGGGACCACGACGACTTCTCGCTGCGAATCCACAGTTTCCTCCTCAGGTTCGATCAGGTGGAACTCTGCCAGCCCCCACTGACAAAAGATACGGGCGCCCACGACGTCGCGCCGGCTACTTCGATCGACTACCTGCCGTTTCCCGACGAGCTGCCTTCTTGTCAATGTCGAATATCAGTTCGAATTGTGTCACGACCACACCACCCAATTCGCCCCACGCCGTCAGCTCGGAACGAGCCACGTGGTCGACCTGTCTCACGGTCGGCGGACACATCCTCGATCGGGGCGGCCCGACTTCACGGGTCAGCCCAAGTGCAGCCCGAAGCTCCTCGGGTGACCCGACTCAACTCAGGTGCCATTGCGTGCGCACCCGATCGAGCCAACTCGGTTTGGTCTTGGCCTGCAGGATCGGCCGACGTCCTGCACGGCGGGCCTTGGTAATCATGGCGAACCAGTGCACGTCCGCGCTGCTGTAAGACTTGATGCACTCCGGCCCAATGCCGATCTTCGCGTAGGCCGGATCTCGCAAGTCGCGCCCGCACTTGAAGCAGACACCACTAACACCGTGACGATACCGACGGGCCACGCCATGTCTGGCAGGGTCTTCGACCAGGCGAGGCAACAGGCGCGGAACCTCGATGTCGTCACGATGTGCTCGGATGCGTGCCGGATCTGTCACACCCAAGGTGTCTTGAACGAGATCGGTCACGAATCGCCCGTAGTCGATCGGCCGGCCGAGTGTCCGCCAGATGACGACGCACGGCGCATCTGCCGTCGCGGGCGTGCCGATCGGGAACTGCCACGGCGCACCCAGCACCCCGTCCCACTGCACTGCAGCGCGACCGATGGCTGCCAGCAAAGCCGGGCCGCCGACATGGACTGACAGCCACGGTTGAGCCTTCGCAGGATTGCCGACGTACTCGAGACGAAACGTCAGGAGTGCTCGCCCGGATCCGTCGTTGCGCCGCACCTCAATCCGGACGGCATCCACTTCCGGACTTTCGACCCGGAAGGCGGCCTCCACGGCAATCTCCCGCCACGGACCTCCCTGCCGCCGACATGCCCTTGGCCCGGCGTTCGTCACCCTTGATCCGCCGACGGCGACACCGTCGTGCGGCATTCGCTCGATGGTTCCGTTGATCACGGCGCTGACTGTAACGCCACGCGATGACAGGCATGGCAAATTCGCGCGACTGGCGGCGGGTTCGCAGCACCTGCTCCGTGAGCTCCTCGACGCCCATTCCTTCCGGTCAATTAACGTGACGGCACAGATCCAAGCACGGCGTACTCGGCGTTCCAGCGACGGGTCGCCCTCGTCGGGCCGACCGGCGACGGGAAGACGCCTCTGTGCCAGTTTCTACGCCACCATCAGCTCGACAGCGATCGCCTCACCCGACGCCGACAGGCCAGTGGACCGGCTGGCACCCCGATGACGGCGATCGCGAGTACTCGATCGTCGACACCGACGGCAATGTGATGGCTGGCTCGTACGGACGGACCGACGTGACGTTGTCCGAGGCCGGCACCCGCTGGTACATCCTGCCGCACGCCCCGATGTCGCCGATAGTTCGACCGACTACGTTGCCAACGTGTTCGCGTCGATGGAGCGTCTGAAGCACCCGGACCATGTCATCCCGTACGACCGGTTCGTGGTCACCCACGCCGACACCCATCCGCTGTGGGCCTCCGATCCGGGTCGCGCGACCAACGACATCCTGAAGTGGAGCCACCCGCTCCTCACGGTGCTGCGCAACCCGCGCAATCGGATCGTGGTCAGATCGCTGACGACGATGCCGGATGCCCTTGCGCTGGAGGCACGTCTCGCCCAACACATGGAGAAGTGACGCACGTGAATCTCGACCGCGATCCAGACCGACGTCGTGTCCTCTAGGTGTCGGCATCCGCGACTACTACCTCCGTACTGAGAAGGCAGGCTGCCCGGTGTGCGGTGCGCGCTCGGCGCGGCGTCGGTCCATTTCGTGTGGAAGTCCCGTCAGGTGACCAAGGTGAATCAGAAGCCGAGCGCCAGCGTTTCCAAGACGAAGCTGGCCAAGGTCGACGCTGAGGTTTGCATCGACACGTTGGATCGGGCGACCGCCTCCGTGAAGTCCAGAACCACGTTCGACGGGGGCGCACCAGACAAGCGTGCCGCTCTGCGCCTCCTCGCCAACCATCGCATGAGTAATGGGCTCTTCATAGAAGTGAGTGGATGAAGGGTCTGAAACCGCCAGCGTCGAGGAGACAACGGGCCACATAGTTGGTCAGGTTCCGGAATCCTCTCGCGGTGCCGCGGAGATGTTCCAGCAGCCCGTTGACCGCTTCGGTCGGCCCGTTGCTGGTCCTCGGATTGTCGAAGTAGGCCAGGATGTCGTCACGGCGCCGGTGCAGGGTTCGCCCGAGGGTGCGGACCTCGTCGAGCCCGGCCGGGACACCCGATTTGATCTTGTCGATCAGATCCGTCATGGTCTGCTTCCCGACGCTCGGGTGGTCGGCACGGTAGGCGTCGATGATGGTCTGGTACACGTTCCAGGTGACCTCGAACGGTGTGTGGGCCTGGTCGGCGAACACCCTGGCGAGTCGGTGCTGTTGTTTCTCGGTGAGCAGGCCGGCGTGAGTTCTGGCGACGCGGCGGATCCCGTAGAGCGGGTCACCGGACCGGCCACGGTGGCCGAGGGTGAGTTGCTGGATCCGTTGTCGGCACAGATCAAGTTTCTCCCCGGCGAGGGCGACCACGTGGAACGGGTCCATCACGGTGACAGCGGCCGGGATCGCTGTGGTGGTGGCGGTCTTGTAGCCGGCGAACCCGTCCATCGCGACCACCGAGACGCCGTCGCGGAACCCGGGTGTCTGCGCGTCCAGCCAGGTCTGGAACGCGGCGGTCGAGCGGCCCTCGACCACAGCGATCAGCCGGGACGGACCAGTCTGGTTGCGAACCGGAGTCAGGTCGATGACCACGGTCACGTACTTGTCGCCGCGGCGGGTGTGTCGCCAGCAGTGCTCGTCGACCCCGATCGTGGACACACCGTCGAGACGGTCCGGCGCGTCCAGCCACTCCCGTGCGGCGGTCAGGATTGCGGCGTGGGCAGTGTTCCAGCCCACACCGACATTACGGGCTGCGTGGGAGACCGCGACACGGTCGATCACGATCTGTTTCGCCACATGCAGCACAGCGTCACGCGACAGCCGGCCCTGTGATGGTGCAGCCGGGCGGAGGTCGTGACGCCATACCCGCCGACACGGCACGCACCGGTAACGAGGGGTCTGGACCTGCAGCAGGGTGGGTCGCCAGCCGAACGGGACATGCGTCAGCCGGCGGAGGACGGTGTCGTACCGGCTGCCGGGCTGATCGCAACCGGGACAGGTACCGGGCTCGGTGGTCGGGGCACAGACCAGCACGGCATGATCGGGCAGCACCTCAGCCTGGGTGACGGTCAGGCCGAGCCGGTCCAGACGGCAGAACTGCTCGAAGCTGGGCACGGTATCGTGGACCCCCTTGGCCCCCTGTGGTTGATGGACGAGACGTTGAACACCTCAGTCCTGCAACCCAGAGGGCCCCATCACGTTCACCGGTCACACCATGATCAACAACCGCTCCACCCACCGCCTTCTATGAAGAGCCGAATAATGACATGGCGATGCTGACCTTGGTGAACCGGTCCACCAGCAAGACCAACCAGGTCCGGCGCCAGACCGTCAAGCTGAACTTGCTGTCGTTGAGCGCGAGCACCGTCAATGCGCCTTGTCGGCAAAGTCTCCGGCCGTCTCCGCCAATCTATGCTCCCAACTCACCAACGAGTCCGAGAATGAGGTCACCTTCTACTTCGAGGTGCCATTCCCGAGCTTGTAGTCGGTGCCGTCAGGACGGGTCAGATCATGGCGTTCGTGGCCGAACGGGTCACTCCACCCGAATCCCCTCCGCGGCGAGCATCTGCCGCGCCCGACCCAGACGACGGTCCGAGGAGAACAGGCGCCACTGGTCGAGCAGGCCCTCGTCGAACACCAGGTCACGGAACCGGCGAAACGCACCTCGCCCTTCGATCGCCCGCTCCAACTGTGAGCGGAGCGGTTCATCACGCTGGCGCTCGGCAAAGGCCGCCATGTCGAGCCAGTCAGCACGGGATCCGACCGCGTCCAGGCGGAGCCATCGATCCGGCTCTTCGTCAATATCGAGCGCGGCGTCGTCACCAACCATGCCCGCATCGATCATTGAGGCAGGCCACACTTCACCGGTCTGCAGGTCGAGGTAGCCGCCCTTACCGAACTCGTCACCTTCGATGACGCTGCTGAGTTCATCCAGATCGATTGACAGGAGCTGCCCGGGCGGTTCCTCGCCCTGCAGGCGGAGCAGGATGTCCTCCGCCAGCACCTCATCGCCCGGGCCTCCTCGAAACCTCAGCCGAGTGTGGATGCCCAGGGCGATCGACTCCGCCGCCTTCCGCCCCTCGGCCAGCGCCATGACGACACCGGCTCCGATCTCGTGCAGTGCGTCGTCGAGATCGCGGCTCGTGATGGCGGCAAGGAAGGTGTCGACATCTCGCGCAGCGATGGCCTGCCGTACTTCGCCGATGTCCAGTGGTTCGTTGGCCCGCACGTCCGGCCACTGGTGGGTCAGCATCGGATGTGCTTCTTGCGGACGTGGCGGGATCGGTCCACCGCCGTCATCGTCATCGACGCGACGCCCGTACTGATCTGGGATCGTGCCCCATCCCCAGAACGGCAAGGGAACCTGAGGACGAATGCCCAGCACCTCCAACGGGTCGACCTTCGCAGTGTCGACGACGCACCGATGAGTCCAGTCATCACCCAAGTCGTACACCAGTCGGATCTCCCTCCCCTGCCGACACAATCTTCGCCACCTTGGTGGTCTCGATGTCCAAGGCTTCCGAAATCACCCCGAAGGGCGAGTACGTCAACTGCTCGGCCATCAAATCGTCGGTGACGATCCGGCCGTCGGCGAAGGTGAACATCGAGACATGACTTTGGTCCCAGCGGGCGAATGCGGTGTTGACCGTCTCCGACAAGTCCTGGAACGTGTGAGACGGCCCGATGGCGAACACCCGTCCGGGCCAGGGCCACAAGTCCTGGCCCCGACCTCCCAGCAACTCAACGGTGACCGACAGCCACGTCTTCGCCATGGGGTGACTATGCCGCCGTGTGGCAGGTCGCTCTGGCCCGGGACGACCCAGTCCTGAATGGATACCCCCGCCCAGGTCTGTGTGATACCGCCACCACGACCCTTACACCACTTTATCCAGTAAAGTGGTGTAAGATTGAAACATGCACCACGACGCAACCTTCGAGCTGGCCGTCGGGTGGGAGCGCCGCGAGTGGAACCGCGAGATCAGCGGGCCATCTTCCCGACGGCAGCGGTTGGCTGCACGAGGCCCGTACCAGGCAGCCGTACCCGCCGAACTCACCTACGCCACGATCGACGTGGATCCGCAAGTCCTGGCCGAGGCGGAGGATGCCGCTCGCGAGATCACCCGCTTCGATGCCGAGATCTCCGCCGTGGCGGCACGCCGAGCCGACGACACAGGCGCTGGATCCTCGGAGCTGGCACCGTTGGCCTCAGTGCTGCTGCGGACTGAGTCCGCCTCGTCCTCGGAGATTGAGGGGGTCACGGCCGGCGCGCGAGCGCTCGCGCTCGCCGAGATCCATCAACGCACCGGGCCCAACGCGCAGCTGGTCTCGGCGAATGTCCGGGCCATGCAGCGCGCAGTGGAACTGGCCGACGACATCAGCATCGACACGATCCGCGGAGCGCAGGGCGCCCTGCTCGAAGGACACGACTACGCCGATCCTGGCCAGTTCCGCACTACCCAGGTCTGGATCGGCAGCGGCGCGCTGAGCCCCCACACGGCGACCTTCGTGCCGCCCCACCACGATCGCATCCACGCCTGCATGGAGGACCTGGTCACCTTCATCCGGCGCGTCGATCTTCCGGTGCTGCCCCACGTCGCTGTCGCCCATGCCCAGTTCGAAACCATCCATCCGTTCAATGATGGCAACGGTCGAACCGGCCGAACCCTGGTGCATGCGATGTTGCGTAACGCTGGCCTCACGACCCGACTCACAGTGCCGGTGTCAGCTGGGCTCCTGGCCGACACGGCGGCCTACTTCTCTTCGCTCACGGCGTTTCGCGAAGGCAACGTGAACCCGGTCGTACGCCAGTTCACCGAGGCGTCGTTCCGGGCAGTGGGCAACGGACGTCAGCTGATCAACGAACTCGAACAGATCCATGACCTGTGGTCCGACCGCCTCGCCTCCCGCCGCGGGTCGGCAGCCCGCCGTGCTCTACCGCACCTGCTCAACCAGCCAGCAGTGACGGTGACGACGATCCAGACCGCCATGAAGGTGGCGGAGTCCGCAGCACAGCGCGCCGTCGAGCAGTTGGAGTCAGCCGGGATCGTTGCCCCGACCAGCAGCGCCCGACGCAATCGGGTGTGGCTGGCCGCGGACGTGATCGATGCTCTCGACCGGTTTGCCGAGCGGGCTGGTCGGCGGGGCTGAGCGGTCTCGACACGCTCGCTTCGCTCGCTACTAGACCAACGTGAGCGATCACCAACCCGGACGGTGGTCGATCGCGGCGAACTCCTCCTCGGTCAGCACGAGATCGGCAGCCTTCGCCGAGTCGACGATGGTCTCCGGCCGGCTCGCCCCGGGGATCGGGATCACGTGGTCGCCCTTGGCGAGTTCCCAGGCGAGGACGACCTGCTGCGGGCTGACACCGTGGTTCTCCGCGGCAGCAGCGATCGCCGGGAAGTTCTGCCCGACCGCAGCGGCACCTCCGCTCGTACCGCCCAGCGGGCTCCACGGCAGGAAGGCGACACCGTGGTCGGCGCACCAGGTCAGTTCGACGTCGGGGGCGCCGCGGAACTTCGGGGAGAACTGGTTCTGCACGCTCGCCAGGCCTCCCTCTCCCAGCACCTCGAGGGCGATGTCGAGCTCCTCGACATTGGCATTGGAGACGCCGACGGCCTTGATCTTGCCCTCGGCCTTCAGGTCGGCGAACGCCTGGATGCCCTCGGCATAGGTACGGCTCCGGTCGGGACGGTGCCACTGGAGCAGGTCAATCGCCTCGACGCCAAGGATCTTCAACGCCTTCTCAACGGCGACCCTCAGGTACTCCGGCGAGGCGTCGCGCCGCCAGGTTTCCCCTTCCCCACGGACGATCCCGGCCTTCGTCCCCACCACGATCGCGTCACGGTCGCCGGACCAGGACGCCAGCGCCGCAGCGATGATCTCCTCGTTGTGGCCCATCGTGTCCCACGTGGGGGCGTAGATGTCGGAGGTGTCGATGAAGGTGATGCCGGCGTCGAGGGCGGCGTGGACGGTGGCGATGGCCTGCTCACGGGACGGCAGGGCCTTCCCGCTCATGGAGAACGGCATGGCGCCGAGGCCGATGGCGGACACGGTGAAGGGACCGAGCTGGCGGGTCTGCATGCGATCAGGCTACTGGGACCTCGACCCGCTCGGTCGCCGGGCTCCCGGACGGCAGCCTGCGCAACCGGAACCAGGTCTGCAGCCCCAGGGTCACGCCGAGGTAGACCATCAGCGTCGCGTTCTCGAAGGCCCCGAGGCCGAACTGGAGTCCTTCCCCGTTGACCAGGTGCACCAGCAGCGACGTCGCGAAGTGCACGGCGAGCGAGATGAACCACCACACCACGGTCAGTGCGGTGCCCCGCATCCACCACTGTCCGGCGTCGTCGCGCCAAAGGCGCTGCGACCGGGCTCTCGGCCACGCGAGCACGGCCGCACACACCAGCCCCAGCAGGGTGGCCGCGACGTCGATGGCGGTGACGGGCGCGCCGGAGGCGAGATAGGCAACGGTCTGCACCACACCGATCAGGCCGATCACCAGCGGCACCGTGTAGTTCCGGGAGTTCAGCCGTCGAGTCCGCAGCTGGCGATAGAGGATCAGGGCGAAGGCGGCGACTCCGACGAGGACGCCGATCATGACAGATTCCATGTCCTCCAGCGTCGTCCCCGAGCTGGCTGGGGACATCAACCCTGGGGTGGAGACAGGGTTGAACCTCCTTGGGCACAGCAGGATCGGCACCGCAGGCCAGCCCTGGACGCACTAACCTCACCAGCGTGGCTGCACGGAACGTTCCCTGGGACCGCTGGCTGCTGGCGGCGTTGCTGGCCGTCGCCGTCGTGGTGTCGGACCTGCGGCTTCCCACTGGAGGCGTGGACGTGGTCCGGGTCGGCGTCCAGGCGGCCGGGATCGTCCTGGTGATCATTGCCATCGCGTGGATGGCTGTTGACGTGGCGCACCGACACTCGCACTGGCGGGCCGTCATCGGTGTCGCCGGATGCGTCCTGTACGCATTCTCCGCCGGCTTGCCGGCGGCGGTCTGGGTGCCCTTCCTCGGCGTCGCCTGGGCCGCCGGGGCGGCGCTTCCGCTTCCCGCAGCGGTCGCGCTCGCCGCACTCCCGGCGGCAGCGGTCACCGTACGACTGTGGCAGCACGCCGACCCGCTGACGGTGCTGATCGACCTGGGCGGGATGGCCCTGGTCTTCCTGCTGGTCCAGATGCGCCGTCGCAGCAGGGAAGAAGCTGAGTTCGCCCGGGCGCAGGCCGAGGTGATCAAACAGGAGCGAGATCGTTCGGCAGCGGTCGAGCATCGCCGGGAGGTCGCTGCGCAGGTCCACGACGTTCTCGCCCACACCCTCTCCGGCCTCATCGTCACACTGCAAGGTGCCTCGGTCGTCGCCCGCCGCGACGGTGCGAGTCCGGAGCTCACCCAGCGCCTCGACGATGCCACCGCCCTGGCCAAGGAAGGTCTGGCCGGGGCACGCCAGGCGGTCGAGGCCCTGCACTCCGGGCACCCCGCCGATGACCTCGGCGCCTGGCTGGACTCGACCCTGGCACGGCTGCGGCGCAGCGCCGATCTCGACGTCACCGTGACCGGCACTGTCGATGACGTTCCGCACGGATGGCGTGACCTGTGTCGCTCGGTGCTGACCGAGTCACTCACGAATGCGATACGTCACGCGCCCGGCGCCCCAGTCGTGATCCGGCTGACAGCCGAGGCGGTGACCGTCCGCTCCGGGCCGGCCCGGAGGCCAGTCGACCCGGCCCATCGCGGCAGCGGCCACGGTCTCGCCGGCCTGCAGGAGCGCGTGATCGGTGCCGGCGGCCGATTCCGTGCTGACGAGGTGGACGACGGGTTCGAGGTCCGGATGTCCTGGCCTGGCACGGAAGTTCACGGCAGCGCGGAGGGTTCGTGATGAGGGCAGAGCCGGTCTCCGTGGTCGTCGCGGACGACCAGACCGTCGTACGGGAAGGGTTGCGTTCGCTCCTCGCGCTGTTCGACTCACTCCGGGTCGTCGCGGTCGCCGCGGACGGCGGCGAGGCGGTGGCCCTGGTGACCGAACTCGATCCGGACGTGCTGCTGACCGACCTGCGCATGCCGGGAACCGACGGTGTGGCAGCGATCCGGCACATCAGCCACGCCGGTCTGCGCACCCGGTGCGTCGCCCTCACCACCTATGACGACGACACCACGATCCGTGATGCCTTGCAGGCCGGTGCAGTGGGTTTTCTCAACAAGGACGCCGATCCCGAGACGATCGAGCGCGCCCTCCTGGCGGCAGCTGCCGGACAGTCGTTGCTCGGCGGACGGGCGCTCGAGGTGGCTCTCGGCCGAACCGCACCGATCCCACCTGAGGCGGCACCACCACCGGACGGGATCACCGAGCGCGAGGTCGAGGTGTTGGGATTGGTCGCCGAAGGGCTGAGCAATCAGCAGATCGCCACCCGGTTGGTGGTGAGCCTGGCGACGGTGAAGACCCACATCAACCATCTGCTCGCAAAGTCGGGATGCCGGGACCGGGCCGGTCTGGTGCGCTATGCCTATCAGCGCGGCCTGGCGGGCTGACCCGGCGGTCACCGCTCCACCAGAGGCCACCTGGTGTATGTTGTGATGTATGCGACGGACGAACATCTACCTGGAGGACCGCCAGACCGAAGCGCTGGACCGGATGGCGGCCATGGAAGGAACCTCACGCGCCGACCTGATCCGACGCCTGTTGGACCGCGCGATCGAGGGTTCGGATCGCGGCCTCGAAGTTGATCTGCAGGTGATTGACGATTCGTTCGGCGCGATCGTCGAGCTCGACCTCCCCGATCGATCAACTGACGGTCGGGACGAGCATCTGCGGCGGATGTGGGGTCACAGCGCGTGATCATCGTCGACAGCGACGTCCTCATTGCCCATCTACGCGGGTACCCGCCCGCCCGGGATTGGCTGCACATGGCGAGAAATGCCGGCCCGCTGTCGGTGAGTGCCGTGACGGTCACCGAGATCGCCGGGGGGATGCGGTCGGGCGAACGCCGCGACGTCTGGTCACTGCTGTCCATCTGTCGGGTTGAACCGGTGACCGAAGGTGTCGCCCGCCGCGCCGGAGAGTTCATGCGGACCTACTGTCGCAGTCACTCCTCGATCGGCCTTGGCGACTACCTCATCGCCGCCACTGCAGACTTGCTCGGAGCGAACCTCGCAACTCTCAACGCCAAACACTTCCCCATGTTCGAGGATCTGGTGGCGCCCTTCACCTGGAAACCCTGACTCGCCAACCGGTTTCGACACGCTGGGCGCCAGCGCCCAGCTACTCAACCAGCGTGGAGGCGGCGGACCACCAGAACGCGGCTACCGTCCACCGTTGGCGTGATCACCACGGTTGCCGTCCCGGATCCCTTCAGGTGCAGGCGTTTCCGCAGGGCGGCCGGGTCGACATCGATGCCCCGCTTCTTGATCTCCAGGACCCCGATCTCGTTGGCACGAACCCAGGAACGCAGCACCTTCTCCTTCCAGGGAAAGGATTCCAGAACCTCGAAGCCGGTGGCGAACTGCGTCGGCACCGCCACATCGCTGGTCAGGTAGGCAATTCCCGGCGCCAGCCGTACGGCACCGAGCTGGGCTGCCAGGGTGTCGACAGCCTCCGCCCGGGCGACGGCAGGATCGGGTTCGTACAGATGTCGGCCCGGCGTCCCCTCCCCCACCTCGACACCGGGGTCGACATCGATCACGTCGCCAACAGGCAGGACCACGGCACGTCGCCGCCCGGCGACGGTTCCCGGTCCGGCCCACAGCGACACCTCGACCGCATCCCCGCCGTCGGAGACCCAGTTCGCCTCACACCAGTCCGGAATGAAGTCGTACGGCAGCCCGGGACCGAGCTTCACCACCCCGCCGTGCTCGGCCAGCCAGGACAGCACCAGGTCGTACGGCGGTGAGAAGTCCTCGACCCGCCAGGTGCGCCCGCGGCCGGTCCGCCGGGCCGGGTCAGCCAGCAGCGACCGCCCGTCGCCGAGCAGCCCACCGGCCAGGTCAACCGCGTCGCCGCACCGCACCTCGACGCCGTACGGGGACAGGTTGGCCTCGGCGAGGATCGCCGTCACCTCGTCCTGCTCGACGGCGATCACATCGAGACCGGCCTCGGCCGCCGCCAGCGCGTCCAGGCCGACACCGCACCCGAGGTCAGCGACGGCGGTCACACCACGAGCGGCCAGTTCGGCCGCCCGCCACCGGGCAACCACCGACCGGGTCGCCTGCTCGAGGCCGTCGGCGGTCCACCACCAACGCTCGGCCAGTTCCCCGAACCGGGTCCGAGCCCGGCGCCGCAACTGCACCTGGTGCAGCACGGCGGCCGCAAGATCGGGCGGGACCTCTGCCCGTACGGCGGTGGCGGCGGCCAGCGAGGTTGGGTCGGGCAACGTCTCGGCCAGGGCGAGGGCCGACCGTCCCGGCTCCCCCACCAGTGCACGCGCGGTGGACGGATCCATCAGCGGTCGACCATCGCCCGGGCGGCGCGCACCAGTCGCACGGTGTCGAGCCGGTCGATCTCGGCACGGGTGAACCAGCCGGCGTCGTCGGTGGACCCGTCAACCTCGACGACGAACTCGCCACCGACGATGTGAGCGCGATGGATCACCTGGAACGACAGGTACGGCAGGGTCGCGGTGGCGGCATCGAAGCGGGCCTCGAGCGGGACGTGGATCGTGTTGGTGCCGACGATCTCGTCGACGACGACGCGGTAGCCCGTCTCCTCGGTGACCTCCCGCACGATCGTGGCGATCACAGTCTCACCCGGTTCCATGCCGCCCCCGGGCAGCGTCCACCCCTGTCGCACACCGTCCTCGCTGTGCCAGTGCGTGAGCAGGACGCGGCCGTCGTCCTCGATCCAGGCGTAGCAGCCGACCCGTACGTCCATCTCCATCCCGTCACCCTATGAGACTTCGCTCGACAGGCGGGGGTCGACTTCGCTCGACGTCTCGACTTCCCTCGACAGGCGGAAGCGCAATGCCAGTCATCCACAACACCGATGATCGTTAGCCTTGATATTTAGCTTGGGCAACTACTAGGGTGGGGGCGTGAGTGAACTGCGGACCACGGCCGCCCTGGCATCAGCCCTTCGCCCCGTGGTGTTCCGTCTGTCACGCCGGCTGCGCCAGATGCGTTCGAGCGACCACAACCTCGGCCAGGGACACCTGCAGGCCATGGGCGCCCTGTTCCGTGACGGACCGATGCTGATCGGCGAGCTCGCCTCGCGCGAGAAGGTCCGTCCGCCGTCGATGACGCGCATCGTCGATGTCCTCGAGGACGCGGGGATGGCGGTGCGGAGGATCAGCGAGAACGACCGGCGGCAGTGCGTCGTCTCGCTGACCGAGGCTGGTCATGCGCTCGTCCTGGCCGACCGGCAGCGCCGCGATGCCTGGCTGGCGCAGCGGATCGCTGAACTCACTCCCGCCGAGCGCGAGGTGCTTCGGCAAGCGATACCCATATTGGAGAAGGTGAACCACTGAATGGCTTCCATGTTCGCGGCCCTGGGGCAGCGCAACTACCGGATCTTCTGGTCCGGGTCGCTGGTGTCCAACGTCGGGACATGGATGCAACGCGTCGCGCAGGACTGGCTCGTCCTCGAACTGTCGGGCGGTTCCGGGGTCGCGGTGGGTATCACCACGGCGCTGCAGTTCGCGCCAACACTGGTCCTGCCGGGTCTGTCCGGCCTGGCCGCGGACCGGTTCGACAAACGCAAGCTGCTGATGGTGACCCAGGTCTGGATGGCCTTGTGCTCCCTCGTCCTCGGTCTGCTGGCGGTGAGCGGAACGGCCGCCACCTGGCACGTGTACGTGGTTGCCCTGCTGTTCGGAGTCGGCAGTGCCTTCGACATCCCGGCGCGGCAGTCCTTCGTGCCGGAAGTGGTCGGCGCCGAGCGACTGCCCAACGCCATCGCTTTGAACTCGGCCGCCTTCAACAGTGCCCGCCTGATCGGCCCGGGCCTGGCCGGCCTGGTGATCAACCAGTTCGGCTCCGGCTGGGCGATCCTCACCAATGCCTTCAGCTACCTCGCCTTCATCGGCGCGCTGCTGTTGATCAAGACCTCGCTGTTGGAACGCTCCGAACGCGCTCCCCGCGGCAAGAGACAGATCCGCCAGAGCATCGCCTACGTCCGCAACCGGCCTGACATCCTGCTGGTGCTCGGGGTGATCTTCTTCATCGGCACCTTCGGCATGAACTTCCAGATGACCTCGGCGCTGATGACGACCGAGGTGTTCAACCGCGATGCCGCCGACTACGGCATCCTGGGCACCATCATGGCGATCGGCTCGCTCACCGGTGCCCTGATCGGCGCCCGCCGCAGCCAGGCACCTCGGCTGCGGTTCTTCCTGATGACCGCATTCGCCTTCGGCGCACTCACCGTGACAACCGGTCTGATGCCGACCTACCTGACCTATGCGTTGCTGCTCCCGGTCGTCGGGCTGTCGTCGATGCTCACCATGAATGCGGCCAACACGATCGTGCAGATGTCGGTCGATCCGAAGCTGCGCGGCCGAGTGATGGCGCTCTACATCCTCGTGATGCAAGGCGGTACGCCGTTCGGTGCTCCCCTGCTCGGCTTCTTCGGCGAGCTCTGGGGTGCCCGCTGGACGCTGATCATCGGTGGCGGCATGGTCGTGCTCGGCGGATTGGTCGTGGTGCTCCTGCTGCGCCGCACCCTGGAGGTGGAACTGCTCGCCGAGCTGCGGCCGTACGGCTCTCGTCTCGCCCACCCGTCCACCCTGGTCCGCCGACGCTCGACCGTTGCCGATGAGCCCTCCGAACTCGTCACTGACGCCCCCGCCGAAGTCATCGACGCCGCCCATGACAAGAACGGCCTGGCTCCGCGATGAGGATCGCGATCGTCGGTGCCGGTATTGCCGGACTGGCGCTGGCGGCTGGACTCGACCCCCGGCGTCATCAGGTCGTCCTGTACGAGGGCGCTCCGGGGCGGCACGGGCTCGGCACCGCCCTCGGCATGTGGCCAGCAGCCCAGCGCGCCCTGCGTTCCCTCGACGCGGCCTCGGTGTTGTCCACCGCCGCCACCGTGCGGGGCGGCGCGCTGCACCGGATCGACGGGCGGGTGCTGGCCCGCCCACCCGGCACCCAGGCGCTCAACCTGGTCAGCCGTGCCGGCCTGTGGTCCTCCCTGGACGCGGCCGTCCCCGACAGTGTCGAACGGATCGCCCAGCAGGTCACCGATCCCGGCGAGCTGGACGCCGATCTGGTGGTCGGTGCCGATGGGGTGCACAGCCGCGTGCGCCGCGCCGTCTGGGGTGAGGCAGCGGCGAGCGTGGCGACGTCACTGCTGGCCGTACGGGGCTTGGTCGCCCCGGCCAGCACCGATGGCTACGGGGAGTACTGGGGACGTGGCCGGCTGTTCGGGATCACCCCGGTCCCGGGTGAGCGCACCAACTGGTTCTGCGCCTTCCGCAGCACCCTCGGGCCCCATGCCGTCCCGCTGCCCGCCGCGCTGCAGGCCGCCCGCCAGCGGTTCGCCACCGACGCGCCCGCCCTCACCGCGGTGCTCGACCGGATCGACGAGGGACAGACCCTGGCCCACCGCATCTGGATCGCCCCGGCGCTGCGCTCCTACCACCGAGGCCGAACCGTCCTGATCGGCGATGCGGCGCACGGCATGGCTCCGAACCTGGGGCGAGGTGCCTGCGAGTCCTTGGTCGACGCAGCCGTACTGGCGCCACTTCTCAATGGTGGTGGGGACCTCGACGATCTCCTGCAGCGCTATGACCGGAGCCGCGTCCCCGGATCCCAGCTGGCACGCTTCGGTTCCTCCGTCATGGCGCGGATCGCGACCAAGGTCCCGATGCCCTACTGAAGTGAGCCCAACCACTCGTCGAAGGTGACCCTCCCCAGTCGGGCACCCTCGTCCGCGAGCAGCACCTCACCGGCGAACTCGAGACCGAAGGTGCCTTGCCAGGTGGGTCGCAGGGTCACCTGCTGGCCCTGCGCAGCCAGGGTGCGACGGGCCATGTCGACCGCGTCCTCGGTGCCCGGACCGGCGAGCACCAGGGTGTCGCCGAGCGCCTGGCCCTCGGCGATCTCGACGAGTACGTCGGCCACCTCCACCGGCGCCACCGGCTGCAGCAGCAGCGGTGGGATCGGGGCCACACCGTCGACCAGGGCACGTCGGGCGATCATGGCCGGGAAGTCGTGGAACTGGGTGGCCCGCACGATGGTGTACGGCACCGTCCCGGCCTTGACCGTGCGTTCCTGGGCCCGCTTGCCGACATAGTGCGGTCCGCCGGAAACCCTGTCCAGACAGGCGATCGAGAGCACCACGTGATGCCCGACACCTGCCTCGTCCTCGGCGTCGAGCAGCGCTGCGGTGGCAGCCACGTGGACGCGTTCGGCCTCGGCGTTGTCGGTGGCAGCGAGGCTGCTGGCGTCGATGACGGCAGCCACTCCCCGGAGTGCCGTCCGCAGCGACGGTCCCCCGTCGAGCAGGTCGATCCCGTGAGTGCGGCTCAGCGGCACCACCTGATGTCCCCGTGCCAGCAGGCGATCCTGCACGAGGCTCCCGATCCGTCCGGTCGGCCCGGCCACTGCCACCCGCACGATCAGGCCACCACGACGGAGCTGACCGGCAGCGACGAGGTCGCACCGAAGTCGGGCGACGAGGGTGGGAGCCCTCGCCGGACCACCTCGGCCCCGAGCGCGGCGATCATCGCACCGTTGTCGGTGCACAGCGCAGGCCGGGGGGTCCGTACGCTGACGCCGACCTTCGCGGCCCGTTCGCCCAGCATGCTCCGCAATCGCGAGTTGGCAGCGACGCCACCGCCGATCAACAGCTGGTCCACCCCGTGCGCCGTGCACGCATCCAGCGTCTTGCGCACGAGGACGTCACAGACCGCTTCCTGGAAGCTGGCCGCCACGTCACCGAGCTCGTACGGGACGCCGTCGCGTTCGGCGATCTCGACCCAGCGTGCCACTGCCGTCTTCAAGCCGGAGAACGAGAAGTCGTAGCGGTGTCGCTCCAGGTCACGCGGGCTGGTCAGTCCACGCGGAAAGGCGACCGCCGTCGGTGATCCGGTGGCGGCCTTGTCGATCGCCGGCCCGCCCGGATAGCTCAGCCCGAGTACCCGTGCCACCTTGTCGTACGCCTCACCAGCCGCGTCGTCGATGGTCGTCCCGAGTTCGGTGATCCCGGTGACGATGTCCTCCACCAGCAACAGCGAGGTGTGCCCGCCCGAGACGAGCAGAGCAGCACAACGTTGCGGCAGTGCGCCATGGTCCAGCAGGTCAACGGCGACGTGACCGGCGAGGTGGTTCACCCCGTACAGCGGTTTGTCCCAGACCGCGGCACAGGCCTTCGCCGCAGCGACCCCGACGGCGAGTGCTCCCATCAGGCCGGGACCGGCGGTGACCGCGACGGCGTCCAGCTCGGCAGGTTGGATCCCCGCCGTGGCGAGAGCACGCTCCAGGGTCGGCACCATCGCCTCCAGGTGTGCCCGGCTGGCGATCTCGGGAACCACCCCGCCGAAGCGGACGTGCAGCTCCATCGAACTGGCGACCTCGTTGGCCAGCATCTGCGTGCCACGGACGATCCCGACGCCGGTCTCGTCGCAGGACGACTCGATGCCGAGCACCAGTGGCCCAGACCCGGCAAGTGGGGTGACCCCCACCTGGTCAGCCATGATCGCCTTCCTTCCGACGGTCGAGATCCCAGGCTCGCATCACCAGTGCGTCCTTCCCGGCTCCGTAGTAGTTCGGACGTGTCGTCAGTTGCTCGAATCCGGCCCGGCCGTAGCAGGCGATCGCGGCATCGTTGTCATAGCGCACCTCCAGCATCATCGCCTCGGCTCCTTCGCTCGCTGCCAGGTCCAACCCGGCTCGCACCAGGGTGGTCGCGACGCCTTGGCGCCGCCGACCCGGATCCACCACGATCCGCATCAGGTCACTGGACGGCGGCAACACCTGGATGCTCATCACGCCGGCCGCGCCGTCGTCGTCCGCGAGGAGCACTCGCCGGTCGGCACCCGCGATTTCCTGTCCCCACAGGGTTTCCGACCACTGTTCCTCGGCGGGGAACCCGGCCCGTTCCAGCTCCATGATCACTGGTAGATCAGCCGGGACCGCCGTCCGTACGGTGATCGTCACGACTCGCCCTTCCAAGCCGACTCGCGCCGAGAACTCAGCCCCCGCAGCAGTCTCGGGCCGTTCGCCCGTGGTTGCCCGTGCGCCGCCGGCAACGCCGACTTGCGTTGCCGTGGCTCGGTCGCGTCGGGCCGCCGCAGGTAGAGCGGCTCGTCACCGGTCGACGGCAGCGTGAAGCCGATGGCCGCCATCAGCCCGGCATCGAGGTCCACGGGAGCGCTGGCGTCGGTGACGATGCGGTCCCCGAGCACCTCGCTCCAGGCGGCCGCTCCGGACCCGACGACGGGCAGGTCCGGCAGGTCTGCTGCCGCCGACACCGCCGGGGCACCGATGCGAGTGCCGTCGGCGCGGTAGCGAGCCCAGTACAGCTCCTTGCGGCGGGCGTCGGTCGCCACCACGAACTCGTCCGGGACGCTCATCCCCGGCGCCCACTGTCGCGCGATCACGTCGAGGGTGCAGATTCCGTGGGAGGGAATGCCCAGGGTTGCCGCCAACGTCCAGCCGGTCACGACCCCGACCCGCAATCCGGTGAAAGGGCCCGGACCGAGCCCGACCACGATGCGGCTCAGGTCGGCCAACTCGACCCCGGTCGAGGCGAGCGTGGTCCGTACCAGCGGCATCAGTTGTTCCACATGGGCACGCGAGTCGGCGACGACATCGGCCGTGAGCACCCGGTCGTCGTCGGCCACGCCGACCGCGACCTGGTGTGAGGTGTCAACGGCAAGGGTGAGCCCGGTCATTGCTGTCCCTCCTCAGCCCCCGCATCGCTCGCGGCCACGATCGCTGCCAGGTCGACCCCGGCCCACCGCGCTCCGACGCCTCGAACCAGCACCAGCCGATCATCCTCACCGTCCTCGCCGCGCAGGATGTCGACCTCGAGTCGATGGTCGGTCAGGCCTTCGGCTGCGCCACGACCCCATTCGATGACCGTGACCGATTCGGCCAGCGAGGCGTCGAGATCGATGTCCTCGAGCTCACCGAGCCCGTGCAGACGGTAGGCGTCGACGTGCACCAGGGTGGGACCTCCGGTGGTCGAGGGATGGATCCGCGACAGCACGAAGGTCGGCGAGATGACCGCCTCGGCGACCCCCATCGCCTCCCCGATCCCCTGTGTCATGGTGGTCTTGCCCGCCCCGAGATCCCCGCTGGCCAGGACGACGTCACCCGCCCGGAGTACTCCGGCGAGGCGACGTCCGAGTGCCTGCATCGCCTCCGCGGTCGGCACCCACACGGCCGCCGGCAACTGCTTCATCAACCGCGCCTCGTACGGATGGTCCCCGTCACGCGTGATCTCGGCGTAGCCACGGTGGTTCCAGAAACCGACCAGGCCGTGCAGCTCCCGCCTGGCGATCAGCTCGACCTCCCGGTAGCCGCGCTCGGCGGCGAACTCCTCGGCCGCGGCGACCAACTCCGTGCCGAGGCCGTGACCCCAGAAGTCCGGATGCACCGAGACCCGGCGCCACCCTGCGACTCCCGGCCGCAGGGTCGCCACCAGGATCACTCCAGCGACCCTGTGCCCGATCTCGACGACGACACCACCCACCGCATCCAGTGCAGCGCGGACCGTCTCGGCAGTCTCGGCACCCGCGGTGGAGGGTGGGTCCAGCGGCGGACGGGCCCCGAAGGCGGCGTGGATCACCTCCGCGATGGCGGCGGCGTCGTCCGGCTCGGCGACGCGGAGCTGCCACTCGTCGGCGGGTTCATCCCCCTTGCTGGGCACAGGACTGTTCGCTCGCATCGGGGGTTCAAGGGGGTCGCCCCCCTTGCTTGGCACATGCACAGGCCAACACTACGCGGGGCGGGCGCCCGAGGTCGCTCGCCCGCCCGACACCGGAAGTTGGCCGACATGTCACCGTACGGGGTTCGTCGCGCCACCTGCGCTGATCACAGTCGAGGTGTGCGCGTCGCCGTGGTCACCGAAACGTTCCTGCCCCACGTGAACGGGGTCACCAACTCGGTTCTGCGGGTGCTGGAGTACCTGCGAGCCGACGGTCATGAGGCTGTTGTCGTTGCCCCGTCGTTCAGCGGCCAGGCTCCGGACAGTTATGCCGGATTCGAGGTGGTCGGCCTGCCGTCGGTCGCGCTGCCCGGCTACCCGGAGTTCCGGGTCGCCACCTCGACGCGGCCGGCGGTCGATCGGATCCTGCGACGCATCCGGCCCGATGTGGTTCACCTGGCCTCACCGTTCGCCCTCGGCCAACAGGCCGCCCAGGTGGCGCACCGGATGGGGCTGCCCATCGTCGCCGTGTACCAGACCGAGGTGCCGACCTTCGCCAGCCGGTACGGGCTGCCGCAGGTGGAGCCTGCGTTGTGGGCCTGGGTGCGCCGGATCCACAACCTGGCCACGCTGACCCTGGCTCCGTCGTCGTTCGCCATCGACCAACTGCGTGAGCACGGGGTACGGCGCGTCGAGCGCTGGGGCCGTGGGGTCGACACCACCCGGTTCCACCCGGACAAGGTGTCCACGGCCTGGCGCCAGGCGGTCGCACCGAACGGCGAGCGGATCGTGCTCTACGTCGGCCGGCTGGCCGCCGAGAAGCAGGTGGAGGACCTCTCGGTCCTGGGTGACCTGCCCGATGTGCGACTGGTCCTGGTCGGGGACGGGCCCAAGCGGGCCGAGCTGGAGGCCCGGCTGCCGGACGCCGTCTTCCTCGGCCAGCAGACCGGTGAGGCCGTACCGACGGCGATGGCGAGTGCCGATCTGTTCGTGCACACCGGTGAGATGGAGACCTTCTGCCAGTCGATCCAGGAGGCGCTCGCCAGCGGCACCCCGGTGGTGGCGCCGGGCCGTGGTGGGCCGCTGGACCTGATCGACCAGTCACGGACGGGGTGGCTCTATTCGCCGGGAGACCTGTCCTCGCTCCGTACCCATGTGCTCGACCTGTTGGGTGACGACTACAAGAGGCAGGTCTTCGGCATCGCCGCCCGTGCCTCGGTGGAGGGGCGTACCTGGCCGGCGATCTGCGCCCAGCTGGTGGAGCACTACCGTACGGCGATCCGGCGGACGGCCGCGCTCACCGGCTGATCGTGCGACGCCGGTGGACCTTCACACCGATCGCAATCCCTGCCACCACGACGATCGTGGCCGCGCCGAGGACGACCGGCATCACGATTCCGATGCCGGGCCCCGAGTTGGGCGCACGTCGGTCCACGACACGTCCGGCGCCGAGGCCCGCCACGACCTGGGCGACCCGCTCCTCGTCGGCGGGACCGCTGCCACCGCACAGGTCGGCCCGGAGCTCACCGTCGACGACGTACGCCGCGATCAGTACGTCCTGGTCGACGGCGAACTTGTCCGCAAGCCCGCACATGCCACGCGCGTCGGTGACGACCAGCGTCCCCGTGCCCGGCTCGACCCCACGCCACGCCCGGTGCACCTCGATCGTGTAGCGCACGACCCGAGTCGACGGCAGGATCCTGGGCGGCGACACCTCGCTCACCGTCCCCTGCACCACCACCTGGGCGGACTGGACCAGCTCGCTGACCGGCGCCGCGACACAGCTGCAGGCGTACGACTTCGTGGTGCCGACGGTCGGCACCACACCACAGACCACGAGCACGACCAGCAGGATCTGCGCTGCTGCCGCCCACCGGCGCCCTCGCCGGGGTGGAGACATGTTCATGACCTGATCATGGACCTGTCTCGACCTGCCGGCAACGTCTCGACTCCGCTCGACAGCCGCCGGTCAGTCCTCCGGGTCGTAGCCGAGGTTGGCCGACAGCCACCGCTCCGCCTCGGCCAGGGTCCAGCCCTTGCGCTCGGCGTAGTCGGCGACCTGGTCACGCCCGAGCCGGCCGACCACGAAGTACTGCGACTCGGGATGGCTGAAGTAGAAGCCCGACACCGCGGCCCCCGGCCACATCGCCATCGAATCGGTCAGCTCGATCCCGGTGTTCGCCGTCACGTCGAGCAGTTGCCACAGCGTCTGCTTCTCGGTGTGCTCGGGACAGGCCGGATAGCCCGGTGCCGGGCGGATCCCGCTGTACTCCTCCTTGATCAGCTGCCGGTTGTCGAGCCGTTCGTCGGGGGCGTAGCCCCAGAACTCGCGCCGCACCCGCTCGTGCAACCGCTCGGCGAAGGCCTCGGCGAACCTGTCCGCCAGGGATTCCAGCAGGATGGCGCTGTAGTCGTCCAGGTCGGCCTTGAACTTCATGATCTGTTCCTGGGCCCCGAGGCCACCTGTCACGGCGAAGGCACCGATCCAGTCCGCGATCCCCGACTCCTTGGTCGCGACATAGTCGGACAGCGCCTTGTTCGCCACGCCTTCGCGATGTTCGCCCTGCTGGCGCAGGTGGTGCAGGACGGTACGCACCTCGGTCCGGGACTCGTCGGTGTACACCTCGATGTCGTCACCGACCCGGTTGGCCGGGAAGAAGCCGATCACCCCGTTGGCGGTGAGCCATTTCTCCTTGATCAACAGGTCCAGCATCGCGTTGGCCTCGTCGTACAGCTTGCGCGCCGTCGGCCCGGACGCCGGATTGTTGAGGATGTCGGGGAAGGCCCCCTTCATCTCCCAGGCGTTGAAGAACGGCTGCCAGTCGAAGTACTCGCGGAGCTCGGCCAGCGGGTAGTCGCGGAAGACCGTGACCACCGACCCACGTCGGTCGAGCAGGTCGGCGCTTGCGTCGACCGTGTCGAGACCGCCCAGCAGCTGCGGCCGCGGTGGCTGGTACCCGGCCCAGTTGATCTCGGGCGCCCGGGAGCGTGCCTGCTCCAGGGTGACCAGCGGCCGGTCATTCTTGGCGGCATGGCGGGCCCGCAACGCGTCGTAGTCGACCTTCTGCTCGGCCAGCAGGGTGGCCCGCTGCGCCGGGTTCAGCAGTGCAGCGGCGACCGGGACCGAACGCGAGGCGTCCTTCACCCAGACGACAGGACCGTCATACTGGCGGTCGATCTTCACCGCCGTGTGAGCCCGGGACGTCGTCGCCCCTCCGATCAGCAGCGGAATGTCGAAGCCCTGGCGCTGCATCTCGGTGGCCACCGTGACCATCTCGTCCAGCGAAGGCGTGATCAGCCCGGAGAGGCCGATGATGTCGGCATCGTGTTCCTTGGCAGCGTCCAGAATCTTCTGCGTGGGCACCATCACCCCGAGGTCGATGACCTCGTAGTTGTTGCACTGCAGCACCACGCCGACGATGTTCTTGCCGATGTCGTGCACATCGCCCTTCACCGTCGCCATCACGATGGTGCCGTTGGTGTCCGAACCGGCGAGCGACGGATCGGCCGCCTTCTCCGCCTCGATGAACGGGATCAGGTAGGCCACGGACTTCTTCATCACCCGGGCGCTCTTGACCACCTGGGGCAGGAACATCTTGCCCGCCCCGAAGAGGTCGCCGACGACGTTCATCCCGTCCATCAGCGGACCTTCGATCACCTCGATGGTCCGGCCCCCGCGAGCCACGATCTCGGCGCGCAACTCCTCGGTGTCGGTCTCCACGTAGGAGTCGAGTCCCTTCACCAAGGCATGGGTGATCCGATCTGCCACGGGCAGAGAACGCCACTCCTCCGCCGCCGCCTCGGCCTGCTCGCCGCTGCCACGGTGACGTTCGGCCAGCTCCAGCAGCCGTTCGGTGGCTGCCATCGGATCAGCGGTACGGTTGAGGATGACGTCCTCGATCGCCTCGCGCAGCTCCGGGTCGACCTCGTCGTAGACGACCAGGGCACCGGCGTTGACGATGCCCATGGTGAGCCCGGCACGGATCGCGTGGTACAGGAAGACCGCGTGGATCGCTTCCCTGACGGGATTGTTGCCACGGAACGAGAACGACACGTTCGAGATGCCACCGGAGATCTTCGCCCCGGGAAGGTTCTCCGAGATCCAGCGGGCACCTTCGATGAAGTCGAGGCCATAGCTGGCGTGCTCCTCGATGCCGGTGGCCACGGCGAAGACGTTCGGATCGAAGATGATGTCCTCGGCCGGAAACCCCACCTCGTCGACCAGGATGCGGTACGCGCGGGCGCAGATCTCCTTGCGTCGCTCGAGATTGTCCGCCTGGCCGTCCTCGTCGAAGGCCATCACCACCACGGCGGCCCCGTACTTGCGACACAGCTTCGCCTGCTCGCGGAACTCCTGCTCCCCGGCCTTCATCGAGATCGAGTTGACGATCGGCTTGCCCTGCACGCACTTGAGCCCCGCCTCGATCACTGCCCACTTGGAGGAGTCGACCATCACCGGAACTCGGCTGATGTCGGGCTCGGAGGCGACCAACTTGAGGAAGCGGTCCATCGCGGCGACGCCGTCGATCATGCCTTCGTCCATGTTGACATCGATCACCTGGGCACCGGCCTCGACCTGCTGGGCCGCCACCTGGAGCGCGGTGTCGTAGTCGGCGTTCTTGATCAGCTTGCGGAACCGAGCCGAACCGGTGATGTTGGTCCGCTCGCCGACGTTGACGAAGAGCGAGTCCCGGTCAATGGTGAGCGGCTCCAGACCGGACAGCCGCAGCGCGGATGCCGGCGTCGCGGGCACCCGGGGCGCGCAATCCCGTACGGAGGTGGCGATCGCCGTGATGTGGTCCGGAGTCGTGCCACAGCAACCACCGACGATGTTGACCAACCCGGCGGAGGCGAACTCCCCCACCACGGCAGACATCTGGTCCGGGGTCTCGTCGTACTCACCGAAGGCGTTCGGCAGGCCGGCGTTCGGGTAGCAGGAGACGAAGCAGCCGGCGATGCGGGACAGTTCCGCCACGTAGGGGCGCATCTCGGCCGCACCGAGCGCACAGTTCAGACCCACGGCCAGCGGCTCGACGTGCCGGATCGAGTTGAAGAAGGCCTCGGTGGTCTGGCCCGACAACGTACGGCCCGAGGCGTCGGTGATGGTGCCGGAGATGATGACTGGCCACCGCCGCCCCAGGTCCTCGAACAGCGTCTCGATCGCGAAGATCGCCGCCTTCGCGTTGAGGGTGTCGAAGATCGTCTCCACCAGGAGCAGGTCGGCCCCGCCGTCGACGAGCCCGCGGGCCTGGTCGAGGTAGGCCGCCACCAACTCGTCGTAGCTGACATTGCGTGCGCCCGGGTCGTTCACGTCCGGGCTGATGCTCGCCGTCTTGTTGGTCGGGCCGAGGGCACCCGCCACATACCTGGGCCGCTCGGCGGTGGCGTACTCGTCGGCAGCCTCACGTGCCAGCCTGGCCCCGGCGAGGTTCATCTCGTAGGCGAGTTCCTCCATGCCGAAGTCGGCCTGGGCGATTGCGGTCGCCCCGAAGGTGTTGGTTTCGACCAGGTCGGCCCCGGCCGCCAGATACTCGCGATGGATGTCACGGATCAGGTCGGGCTGGCTCAGCACCAGCACGTCGGAGTTGCCCTTCAGGTCTCGTTCCCAGTCGGCGAAGCGCTCCCCGCGGTAGTCGGCCTCGCCGAGCCCGTGGCGCTGGATCATGGTGCCCATCGCGCCGTCCAGGACGAGGATGCGGTCCGCCATCGCGCGGGTCAGCTCCGCAGTGGCGTCGACACGGTGGTTCTCGGACACGACACAGCTCCTTCCTGGTGGGGAAGGCGTCCTTTGGTGCTGGCCGAGCGTGGCGGGCTTCAGCCCGTTGCAACGCCTCTCGGTGCCGTCATTCTAGTCATCGTCTCGACGTCGCTCGACGAGCGTCCACCACCCTCGAGAGAGGTCACCACCTGATGGTCGCCGGGAAGTACTCGGCGATCAGGTCCTCGTAGTACGGCTTCAGTTCCTTCGGGTCCGGACGGACGTCGGTCTTGGTGTAGAGGTCGTAGCGGTTGAAGTCCAAGACGTACGGCAGCATCGCCCGGTCCTGGTCGTTGAGCAGGTGCTGGTAGGCCCCCTCGCGGTGCCAGGGGTAGAAGGAGTGGTAGCGCAACATGTATTGCGCCTCCAGCGGCAGGTGGTCCTTGGTGACGCGGTAGATGTACTCGTCGTGACCCCACGACATCACGACGTTGTCGAGGCCGCACCCGGGATCGTACAGACCGTACTCGGTGCTCTTCACCGGGTCGCTCGCATCCGGGTTGTCGGCGAAGAACTCCGGGAACACGACCTTGTCGGAGAAGGCACAGCCCAGCGGGTAGGTGTCGCCGACCACGGCCCACTGCGGCTCTCCCCACAGGCACAGGATCTTGCCGAGGTCATGCATGGCCCCGGTCAGGATCATCCAGCGAGGCTTGCCGTCGGCCCGCATCGCTTCCGAGGTCTGCAGCAGGTGCTCGATCTGGGTGGCATCGGTGTCCGGGTCGGAGTCGTCGACCAGTTCGTTCAGGTACTCCATCGCCTCCCAGACGCCCATCTCGCGATGGTTCAGCCCGCCGTACTCGGCCCGCTTGGCGAGCGCGAAGTCGTAGGTCTGGTTGACGTGGTTCAGCCGGTAGAACTCCTTCACCGAGGGGCGCACCTCGGCGGCGTAGTCACGGAACACATGCTGTTGGTCGCTCGTGTCTCCGGCGGGCGCCGGGTAGCGCTCCAAGAGGTCCTCGTCCCACTCCTCCATGTCCGCGGAGAGCGGGGCGGCAATGCGCGCGGTGGCTGACATGGGCACAGCGTACGACCACTGACCCGGTTCAGTGAAGTCTTTGAGTCGATGATGCAACAAAGAGTCGCCACATCGATCGTGTAGCTCGGCGCTTGCGTCGAGCGTGTCGAGATCTCCCGGGTCTCGACAAGCTCGCTGCGCGACCCACGCCGCTCGCTACTCGACCGTCGTCGGCACCGGGCGCAGTTCGTCGAGGTCGACCCAGCGGCGCTCCAGACGGCCCTGCTCGGCCGCGAAACCGGCGAGGTGGCCGTTGACCGAATCCCCCAGGCTCGTGGTCGAGAGCGAAGGCTCCCGGCCCTGCAGGACGGCGACGAAGTCGGCCACCAGCCGCATGTCGCCTCCCCCGTGTCCGTGCCCGGCGTAGCCGTCAGCATCGGGCGGGGCCGTTGTCGACACCGTCTCGGTGGTGTAGCCCGACGACTCGACATCGATCCGCCGTACGGTGAACGTCTCGTCGACCAGCGAACCGGCAATCTCGCCCAACGTGCCGACGATGTGCAGCGTGCGGTCTCCCCGCGCGGCGGGGCCGGTGAGGGTCATGGTGGCGGTCGCCCCGGAGTCGTACTCCACCACCACCGACTGGTGGTCGGTCACGTCATTGTCGCTGTGCCACACGCAACGGCCCATCGGGTTGTCCGTCGCCAGAGAGGCGAGCTTCTCCTCCTCGGTGGGCACCCGGTCGAGGTGCTCCAGCGACTCCCAGGAGTAGAAGCCGTGCTTGTCGTTCTCCAGGTAGACCCGACGCGCCGAGTAGGCACAGTCCCGCTCGATGGCGCAGTCGACCACACATCGCGCGCCGGCGCCCTCGGGGGCACGATCGGGGCGGAACCAGCGACGGGATCCGGCACTGGTGGCCCGGACCGGCGCCGCGGGTTCGGCGAACCACGACATCAGATCCATGTCATGGCACGACTTGGCCATCAGGAACGACGAACCGCCGACGTCCGTCCGGCTCCAGCGACCCCGGACATAGCCGGTCACGTAGTGGTCGTAGGCCACCGACTCGGTCAGTTCGAGGGTCATCACCTCACCGATCTCGCCGGCGGCGATCCGTTCCTTGATCGCGGCGTAGAACGGAGCGTGCCGCAACACGTGGCAGACCACCACCGTACGGCCCAGCTCGGCGGCCCGCCGCTGCAGCTGCACCACACCGGCAGGCTCGAGCGCGATCGGCTTCTCCAGCAGGAGGTCGTAGCCCTTCTCCAACAGCACAAGGGATGTCGGAACATGCAGGGCATCCATGGTGCCGTTGATCGCCGCTCGCGCCAACGGCTCATCCGGCAGATCGGCCACGTCGTCGTACTGCCGTTCCGGCCCGATGCCGTACAACTCGGCGGCGGCGCGACGCCGGATCGGGTCCGGTTCCACCAGGGCCATCACCCGCAACTCGCCGGGATGGTCCCGGCTGTACGAGGCGTACCCCATCGTGCGGTGCCCGAGGCCGACCAGCACGACGTCGACCGGTGTGTCCGACCCGCCTGGGATCGCTGCGCTGCTCATCGTCTTCCCACTCCCTGCTCGGTGACCACCCGGCCACCACCGAGCGCGAATCTATCGCGATCCTGCAACCGGTGTCACTCCGATGGGCGTCATCCCAGGGATTGGGCTCCCACCACCGACAACAACCGCAGTTTCTCGTCGCTCTCGCTGCCGGGCACCGCGGTGTAGACGAGCAGACAGTGGGCCTCCCCCGGGTCGACCAGGCGTTGGCAGGTGAGCTCGAGATCCCCCACCTCGGGGTGACAGAAGTGCTTCACATCCCGCGGACGGATGCCGATCTCGTGCGCCTGCCACACCTGCTGGAACTCCTTGTTGTCGGCAAGCAGCGCAGCGAGCTCGGCCGCCCGTGATCGGGGGCCCCGCAACGTGACGAGCTCCCGCAGTCCGGAGGCGTACATCCGGGACAGGAACTCGTGTTCGTGCGCCGCGTAACGATCCCGGGTCGCCGGATCGGTGAACCAGCGATAGCCGATGCTGCGAGCAGGGCCGCGGTACGAGGTCAGGTCTCCGGTCAGCGCGACCCCGGTCGGTGTCTGACGGAGCGTCTCACCCAGCTCGGTGACGATCTCGGCGGGGGTGTCGGCGAGCCGGTCGAGGACCCGGAGCAGGCCGGGGCTGATGTGCTCGCTGGTCCCGCGGTCAGGCGGGTTGTGCCCACCGAGCCGGAACAGGTGATCGCGCTCGTCCAGTGACAGGTGCAGACCCTGGGCGATCGCCGCCAACATCGCCGCGGAGGGCTGCGGTCCCTTCTCCCGTTCGATCCTTGAGTAGTAGTCGGTCGACATGTGGCACAGCGCTGCGACCTCCTCCCTCCGTAGCCCCGTCGTGCGGCGCCGCGAGCCGCGCGGCAGGCCGACATCCTCGGGTTGCAGCGCGGCGCGGCGGCGTCGAAGGAAGTCGGCAAGTCCGGCGCGATCGATCATGGGGTTCAGCCTTGCATCGGCGACCTTGCCTCGCCCAGCCCTCAGCCTGGGATCGACAGGCCGTGGTTGAGCCACCCGGAGGAGCGCACACTCGTTCCATGACGCATACGGCTGCCTCCACCACACTGCCCGACCTGACCGGCCGAAGGGCCCTGGTGACCGGTGCCAGCGACGGTGTCGGACTCGGGATCGCGGCCGGACTGGCAGCAGCCGGAGCCGAGGTGATCATGCCGGTCCGCAACCAGGGCAAGGGAGAAAGGGCAGCCGCGAACATCCGGACCCAGGTTCGTCAGGCGCGACTCACGCTGCGGCACCTCGATCTCTCCTCGCTCGAGTCGGTCGCTGCTCTCGCCGCTGAGCTGCTGGCTGAGGGCGAACCGATCCACATCATGGTCAACAACGCCGGCGTGATGACCCCGCCCGAGCGGCAGGTGACCGCGGACGGTCACGAACTGCAGTTCGGGACGAATCATCTCGGACACTTCGCCCTGGTGGGCCAGCTCCTGCCTCTGCTGCGGGTCGGGCGGGCCCGCGTCACCTCCCAGGTCAGCGTCGCGGCGCGGCGTGGGTCGATCAACTGGGACGACGTCGACTTCACCCAGCACTACCGCGGTGGACAGGCGTATGCCCAGTCGAAGATTGCGGTGGGCCTGTTCGGTCTCGAGCTCCAGCGCCGCAGTCAGCGTCTCGGCTGGGGCATCACCAGCAATCTGTCGCACCCCGGCGTGGCCCCCACAAGTCTGCTCGGGGCCCGCCCCGAGATCGGCAGGAGCGCAGACACCCTCGGAGTGCGCCTGATTCGTGGGCTCTCGCGCCGCGGCATCCTGGTCGGCACCGTCGACACGGCGACGCTGCCGGCACTGTTGGCCGCCACCGCTTCCGGGGAGGTCGGCGGTGAGCTGTACGGGCCGAGCGGGCCGGGTCACCTCGGCGGACCACCCGCCCCGCACCCGCTGTATCGGACACTGCGCAGCGCGACTGACGCCGCCCGCCTGTGGGAGATGTCCGAGAATCTCAGTGGGACGGCGTTTCCCAGGTCCGACGCACCCGCCTGACGAGGTCGTCGAGAACCGCGTTCACCTCGTCGTGGTGCTCGATGATCCCCATGTGCCCGCTGCCGGGAATGACCAATGACTCGGCACCAGGCAGCAGCTCGATGATGCGCTCGGTGTGCACCACCGGGGTGATCCGGTCCTCGGTCCCGCCGATCACCGCACATTCCACCCCGGACAGGGCTGCCAGGGCGGCGCCCTCGTCGACCTCGGCGAAACCCGGGTAGTAGTCGGCGATCACCGACATCGGTGTGTCCCCCAGCATCGCCGACATGAACTCGACGTACGAAGCCGGCACGTCATCTCGCCCGAAGGCCATCCGCTTGGTCACCACGAATCCGACGTCCGACCCCGCACGCCGCCCGCGTTCAACCAGGGTCGGTACGCGATTCACCAAGGAGAGCAGGGATGGGGCGAGCCGGGCGAACGCCGGGCCGGGGATTCCCTTCACGATCGAATGGTTGTCCAGGCCACCGGACGAGGTGGCGATCAAGGCGACACCGACGATGCGATCACCGAACCACTCCGGGTGGTCCTCGGCAAGGTGCATGATCGTCATCGCCCCCATGGAGTGCCCGAACAGCACCACCGGACCGTCACCGACAACCTCGTCCATGATCTGGGCGAGGTCACGCGACAGCTGCGGCACACGGCACAGGTCGGGATCGGAGCGTTCCGAGCGCCCGTGTGACCGCTGGTCGTACAGCACGATCCTTGCCTGGTCACGGAAGTGGGCACGTTGGAAGTGCCAACAGTCCAGGCTGAGGGCGTAGCCGTGCACCATCACGATTGTCAGGTCGTCGGCGGTGCCCCGGGCGAAGTCGTCGACCTCGACATGCAGGGAAACGCCGTCCGGCGTGGTGACGACCGGGCCGCCGGACCGCAAGGAGAAGAACGGCTGCTCCTCTCCCTCCTCGCCCGGCACGCGCCGACGCAATCCCTTCGAGACAAGCCGCTTCTCGAGTTCGAGACCTGCCGCGACGCCGCCAGCGGTGAGTGCTGCCAGACCCGCCACCACAGCGACCGTCTGCCCGACGACCCCCGGCGACGGCAGCGCCCGACGCGCCGGGGCACGATCCTCCCGCCGACTCATCGAGCCACCCGGGGAACCCGACCGCCGATCCGAGTGACGATCTCGTACCCGATGGTGTCGCAACTGCCGGCGAAGGCGTTGACGTCCTGGCCGCCCTCGCCGAAGACGACGGCCTCGTCGCCGATCCGATCTGCTGCCTCCGGTCCGAGGTCGACCACGCACTGGTCCATGCAGATCCGGCCGACGATCGGCACGTCGCGTCCTGAGATCCTCACTGTGGCGCGGTTCCCGGCGATCCGGGGCAAACCGTCGGCGTAGCCGAGCGGGAGCAGCCCGACCGTGGTGTCGGCCGGCGCGATCCAGGTGTGTCCGTAGGAAACCCCTGCTCCGGCACCGATCCGCTTCACATTCACCAGTCGGGCCCGCAGCGTCATCACCGGGCGCAGGGCAACGCCACCCCGGGCCGCGACACCGGGATCGGGGTCGATGCCGTAGGTCGCGATACCGACTCGCACCAGCTCATGGTGGGTGGCCGGCAGTTGCAGGGCGGCCGCGGAGTTCGCGACATGACGGATCGGCTGCTTTCCGGTGATCGTCCTGACGACCTCGTAGGCGCTGTCGAACGCAGTGAGCTGGGCCGGCACGGATGGATGTGTCAGATCCTCCGACGCCGCCAGATGCGTCCACACCCCGACGAGTTCCGCCGTCTCCGCTCGTACGGCGTCGTGTGCAGCCCGGACGAGATCGGGCCACTGCTCCGCCGTGGCCCCGTTGCGGGAGAGCCCGGTGTCGATCTTGAGATGGACCCGCGCCCGTTGCCCTTGCCGTGTGGCAGCCTCGGTGAGACGGCGGAGCTCGTCGACGGACGAGGCCGCCAGATCGACATCCGCGGCCACCAGGTCATCGAACTGCTCGTCCGGGCCGTACAGCCAGCACAACAGGCGGCCAGTGTCGCCGGCAGCGCGAAGCGCCCGCGCCTCTCCCGGCACCGCAGCCCCCAGCCACGGCACGCCCGCCTCCCGGGCGTGCCGGGCCGCGTCCAGAAGTCCGTGCCCGTAGCCGTCGGCCTTGACCACCGCCATCAGCTGGGCCGGGGCGACGTGCGCGGCCAGTGTGGCGAGGTTGCTGCGGTACGCCCTCCAGTCGATGAGGGCAGACGCGGTGGCCGGGTCGATCATGCTCACCGGTCCATCATGCCGGGTGTGCGGCTAAGGTGCGGACATGGGCACCGCAGCTCCCACCATCCCAGCCCCGGGCGGCCGGGGCCGACAGGCACAGTCCGACATCTTCCGCGCCGGGGTCAGCGGCGCACGCCCCGCCGTCCCGGTGGACCCGGCCGGATTGGAGGCGGCGGCACGCAGGGCGATGAGCCCGGAGGCCTTCGCCTACCTGGCCGGAGGCGCCGGGAGCGAGCGCACCGTGGCGGCGAACAGATCGGCGTTCGAACAGTGGCAGCTGTGGCCGCGACCGGCCCGTGACGTGCACCAGCGCGACCTGTCGATCGAGTTGTTCGGTCGGCGGCAGCCGACGCCGTACCTGTTGGCGCCGCTCGGCGTGATGGAACTGGCGCATCCCGAGGCGGACCTGGCCGTGGCTCGGGCGGCTGCCGCCCTCGAGATTCCTGCCGTGCTCAGCAACCAGGCGTCCTACCCGATGGAGCAGACCGTTGCCGCCGCGCCGAGCGGCGAGCACTGGTTCCAGCTGTACTGGTCCGCCTCCGACGAGCTCAACGCCTCACTGCTGCAACGCGCCGAGGCCTGCGGTTGCCGGGCCGTCGTGATCACCCTCGACACCCATCTGCTCGGGTGGCGGGCCCGCGATCTCAACCTCGGCTTCCTGCCGTTCACCCGTGCCCAGGGCATCGCGCAGTACACCTCCGACCCGGTCTTCGCCCAACTGGTTCGCGACCGCGTCGCCCGGGCGAGTGGCCAACCTGCAGCCACCGTGCGGCTCACCCCGAAGACCGTGGCCGCCGGAATCACCATTGCTCGCAAGGGAACTCCGCTCACCGGGGCGGGATTGCGCGACAGTCTGCGCTCACCGCTGCCCCGGGCTGCCGTGGAGACCTTCCTGGAGGTCTTCTCCACCCCGGCACTGACCTGGGCCGATCTGGCCAGGGCCCGCGAGTGGACCAGCCTGCCGATCATCGTGAAGGGTGTCGTTCACCCCGATGACGCCGACGCCGCCCTCGACGTCGGAATGAACGGCATCTGGATCTCCAACCACGGTGGCCGTCAGGTCGACAACTCGGTCCCGACCTTGGCGGTGCTGCCGGAGATCGTGGCACGAGTCGCCGGCCGGGTCCCGGTCGTGTTCGACTCCGGAGTGCGGTCCGGCGCCGACGCGGCGATCGCCCTGGCTCTCGGCGCCACGGCGGTCGCCATCGGTCGTCCGTACGGCTACGGGCTCGGCGTCGGCGGGGAGGCCGGTGTCCGCGAGGTGCTGCGCAACTTCGTCGCCGAGCTCGACATCACTCTCGGCCTCACCGGGCACACAGCCGTGGCCCAGTTGGGACCTGCGGCGCTGCGCCGCGTCTGACACCACCACGCAGGTCGAGTGGCCCGGCGCTTGCGCCGCGGCCTGTCGAGACCCGAGATGATCTCGACACGCACCACGCCAGCGCGGTGCTACTCGATCAGCGTGATCAGCCCGAGCGCGGGTCGAGTAGCGAGCGTGTCGAGACCCGAGAGGCCTCGACAGGCCCGATCAGCGCGTGAAGCGGAGTGTCACCACCTGGAAGGGACGCAGCTCGAGCTCGACCGCACCGTGCCTCAACTCGGCACTGACTCGGCCCAGCCGTGAATCGGCCGGTACTGGACTGGCGTCAGTCCCCTTGGCACCGACGGGCCGCTCGAGCAGGTCGGTGACGGCGACATCCTTGGCAGGAAAGCCCAGGTGCAGTGAGCCGTGGCTGCGAGCGCCGGTGGCCTGGTAGACCCGGACGATCACGTCGCCGGATTCGTCCTCGGCCAGTTTCACCGCGGACACGACGATCTCGGGATTCTCGCTGGTCACGATCGGAGCGACCGGCTCACCACTGCCGGCGACGACGCGGGGCGGCAGGTTGATCGCGTAGCCCTCCTGGACCGCCTTGACCGCATCGGCCCCGACGACCAGGGCGTAGCGCAGGCTCTGCTGGCCCTGGTCGGTCTCCGGATCGGGGAACCGCGGTGCCCGCAGCAACGACAACCGAGCCTCGGTCGCGATCGAGGCTCCGACATCGACCCGGCGCACGTCGTGACCGTAGGTGGAGTCGTTGACCAGGGCGACGCCGTAGCCCTCCTCGGCCAGCTGCAGGTAACGATGGGCACACACCTCGAACTTCGCCGCATCCCAACTGGTGTTGACATGAGTGGGTCGGAACACGTGCCCGAACTGGGTCTCGGCAGCGCTTCGGTCCGCTGCCAGATCGAGGGTGAACCCGGCCTTCAGGAAGGTTTCCCGTTCATGCCAGTCCACATCGACCGCGAAGTCCACCCGATCCGTGCCCGGTTCCAGGGTGATCGTCTGCACCATCGTCGAGTTGCCGAAGGAGCGCCGGATCTCGACCCCGTTGTCCAACGCGGTGATCGAGTCGACCGCGGTCAGGTCGGTCACATTGTTGCGGTAGTACGAATCGACGTCCCACGCGTCCCAGATGACTGGCAGGTCGGAGTGGAGCTGCAGCAGGTTCGACGGCCCCGCCAGCACCTCGCGATCGGTCTCGCCGTCCTCGCCCGCGTGGTCGACCACCGAGGTCAGCACACCGCGGCGATCCACCCTGGCGGTCACCAATCCGTTGCTGAGCACGAATCCCTTGCCGGCCTTGGTGACCTTCACCCGGCCGAGGTCGCGAGCCGCTGCCGCGCCGAGGGCCGGGACAGCGGTCCGTTCGGTGACGGCGGCGTTGAAGGTGACCGGGGTCGTTCCCTCGCCGGCCAGTGCCGTGACGGCCGTACTGATCAGCTGTTCCAGTTCGGCTGACACCTCTGCGTGCATGGCCTCGGCCTCCCGGTGCACCCAGTGGATCGAGGTGCCGGGCAGGATGTCGTGGAACTGCAGCAGCAGCACCGTCTTCCACAGCCGATCCAGATCCTGGTACGGATACGCCGCACGGGTCCGCACCGCCGCAGTGGCACACCACAACTCGGCCTCACGCAACAGGTGCTCGTTGCGCCGGTTTCCCTGCTTGGTCTTGTGTTGCGAGGTCAGCGTCGCCCGGTGCAGCTCCAGGTACAACTCACCCGACCACACCCCGGCCCGATCGCCCAGCTCCTCGCGGGCGGTGGCGAAGAACTCCGCAGGAGTGCCCATCGCCACCGCGGCACTGCCCTCCAGGTTCTCCGTACGGCGAATCCGCTCCACCATCTCCCGGGTCGGGCCGCCACCACCGTCGCCGTACCCGAACGGCAGCAGGGAACGATTGTTGCCCGCCTTGTCCGCGTAGTTCGAGGCGGCATGGGCCAGCTCACCACCGGTGATCATGCCGTTGTAGGTGTCGGCCGACGGGAAGTGGGTGAACACCCGGGTCCCGTCGATGCCTTCCCACCAGAAGGTGTGGTGCGGGAACTTGTTCACCCGGTTCCACGAGATCTTCTGTGTCAGGAAGAAGGTGGTACCGGTCTGCTCGACGATCTGCGGCAGGGCACCCGAGTAGCCGAACGAGTCCGGCAGCCACACCTCGTCGGTCTCGACACCATACTCGTCGAGGAAGAACCGCTTGCCCTTCACGAACTGCCGCACCATCGCCTCGGCACCCACCATGTTGGTGTCGGACTCGACCCACATGCCGCCGACCGGCACGATCACACCGTCGGCGACCGCCTGCTTCAGCTTGCGCCACACCTTCGGGTGGTGCTCCTTGATCCAGGCATGCTGCTGGGCCGAGGAGAACGCGAACACCAGGTCAGGATGTTCCTCGGCCAGGGCGACGACGTTGTTCACCGTACGACCGACCTTGCGCACCGTCTCCCGCAGCGGCCACAGCCATGCCGAATCAATGTGGGCGTGCCCGACGGCGGTGATCCGATGCGCCGAGGCAGCCGCCGGCAACGCCAGCGCCGGCGCGAGCACCTTCCGCGCCCGTGCCGCGGTCCCGGAAAGGTCCTGCAGATCCAACGCATCCAGGGTCTGCCCGATCGCGGCGGTCAACTGCCATCGCCGTGCCCCCTCGACCGGAAGCGCCTCGGCCAGCTCACCAGCCACCTCCAGGTCACGGATCAATCCGTAGACATCCTCGTCGAGCTCGAGCACCTCGACCTGCCCCAGGGTGTAGATCGGCTCATCCCCGGCCGAGTCCCAGTCACCCACCCGGGTCGGCTCGAAGTTGGTGGCCATCACATCAGGGTTCGCAGCGGCCTCGATGTAGAAGTCGATCTTGGTCTGACCGTCCCGCAACGGCACGTACCGGTTCTCCGGATGCACACCCTTCACCGGGGTGCCGTCCGACAGATGCACCAAGCCCTCACAGGTGAAACCGGGACCACCCTGGTAACCGAGATCCACCACCAACTCGAGCCGACGACCCTTGAAACTGCGCGGCACCACACCCGTCACGTGGAACCAACTCGTCGACCACGCCCGGCCCCACCGCTCCCCGACCGCGAACGGCTCGTACTCCTGCCTGATCGCCTCACCAGCCGGCACCGGCTCACCGGGGGCATGCCACGCAGTGATCTCCAGCTCGACCCCGGTCGGGCGGTACAACGCCTCCGGAAGACGCCGGGTCAGGATGCGCTGCAAACGCTGCTCGGTCTGCTGGCGGTCATCGTGCATGATCAACTTCCTCGGTGTGTTCGGGTCGGCTCGCGCCCACTGTACGTGGCAGCCGCGCGACGGCTACTAAATCGGTTTTGATCTGTCCAGCGACTGGGCACCGAGACGCTTGCGCTACGGTCACGATGGCCACCACGCCTATTATCCACTGAATTGAATAACAGCGTCCACACGATCGAGGAGGCGTCCGTGCCAGGAACCGTCCTGCTGACCTTCGACGACCACGGGGTGTCCGGCTGGCACCGCCACGCCGGCATCCTGGCCGCCCATGACGCGCGGGTCACGTTCTACCTCTCCCACGCTGATCTGCTGACAGCGCAGGAACGGGCCGAACTCGAGGAGTTGGCGGCCGCCGGACACGAGATCGGCGCGCACGGTCACCGCCACCTTCGTGCCACCGAGACCGTCGCCCAGTCCTCGATGAGGGAGTGGTTGGCGACCGAGGTCGAACCGTGCATCGCCACCCTGACCTCGTACGGACACCGAGTCACGTCCTTCGCCTACCCGTACGGGACCCGCGACGAGAACACCGACGCAGCACTGTTGGAACTGTTCGGCTCGATCCGCGGCACCTCGCCTCGCACGGCCGACCCCGACGAAGCGCGGCGCGTGATCAACGATCCGCCGCCGCCACGGGTCCTGGGCTCTCGCGGGGTCGACGTGGGTCGCCTCGGGGTGCCCAACCCCGACGACCGTCCCGTCCTGGAGGCTCTGTTCGCCGAGACGGCACAGCGGGACGGGGTGCTCTGCCTCTACGCACACAACCTCGTCGAGGAGACCGACGACCTGGCAGGCACGTCGAACTACCTCACCCCGGCACGGCTCGAGGAGATCCTGTCCACCGGTGAACGGTACGGGCTGCGGTTCACGACCGTGTCCTCGCAGTACTGAGTTCACTCGTCGATCGAGTAGCAGCGTGCTTGCGCGCTGCGTGTCGAGATCCCTTCCAGGACCGCGGCGACGGTCGCGGCGATCTCATCAGGAGGGAACGGCCCCGGCCGCGACTTGGCCGCCATCGCCTGGACCGAGGCGCCGAGCACACCGGCCCGTACGGCATCGAGCCCGGCCGCCAACAGCGCGGCGCAGATCCCTGCCAGTACGTCGCCCGATCCTGCCTGACCGGTCCAGGCCGGGCCCGGGACCGCGACCTGCACGGCGTCGTCGCCGGGCCCGAACACGTACTGGGTGGCGCCCTTGAGCAGCACACTCGCCCCGGTGGTCCGTACGGCTTCGCAGACCGCTCCGACCGGGTCCGCCTCGACCGACGCCCGCTCGCAGCGCAGTATCCGAGCCAGCTCGCCGGCATGCGGGGTCAGCAGCACCCGCCGCCCCAGTGGACCGGACGGAAGCACACCCAGGGCACCCGCGTCGAGGACGACGGGCAGGCCGGTGGCGATGGTGCCCCCCACCCGGTCGGCATCGGCAGTCGGATCGTCACCACCCCACCCGGAGCCGAGCAGCATCGCCTGCACCCGACCGCGCGCGGTCACCACCGACGGCATTCGCTGCAGGATCATGTTCGCCGGCCTGGCCGGGCCGAGGTAGCGCACCATGCCCGCGCCGGCGTGCAGCGCGCCGGTGACCCCGAGCACCGCCGCCCCGGGATAGTGCTCAGAACCGGTGTCGACGCCCACCACCCCACGGCTGTACTTGTCGCTGGTCGGCCCCGGCGCCGGCCAGGCGGCGAGCACGTCAGCGGGTTCCCAGCACTGCAGATCGGCCGCTCCCTCGACGTCGAGGCCGATGTCAACGACCTCGATCCGACCGCAGGCCGAGGCCGCAGGTTCGCTGACATGACAGGGTTTGCGGGTTCCGAAGGTGACCGTGACCGCAGCCCGTACGGCGGTGTCGGGCAGGGCCGGACGGTCGGCGTCCAGGCCTGACGGCAGATCCACCGCCACCACGGTCGCGTCGCTGTCACGACAGGCCCGCGCCAGGTCGGCCGCCGGACCGGTCAACCCGGGACGACCACCGATCCCGAGGATGCCGTCCACGACCAGATCGGCCCGACCTTCGGCGATCAACTGCTGCCCGCCGGCGGAGGAGACCTCGCGAGCCCCGGCCCGCCGAGCCGCAGCGACCCCGGACGGGTGCGCACCTTCTCCCGTACGACAGAAGGTGACGGCCACCCCGTCGCGCGCCAACCTGGCCCCGGCGTACAACGCGTCGCCCCCGTTGTTGCCGCTACCGACCAGGAGCAGCACCCTCGCCCCGTAGAGACCGCCGCGCCGCTGCCGCAGTTCCCGGCGCAGGACCGCCGCGAGACCGGCCGCCGCCCGCTGCATCAGCCGTCCACCATCAGGCCTGCCGCCCGGCTCCTCGCCGAGGGCGGCGAAAGCTGACTCCTCCGCCGTACGGACCTGGGCCGCCGTCGATGCACCGAACATGGGGCCAGCTTTGCATGCCAGGGCCACCATGAGGCCCGTTGATGCTCTGATGCTATGATGAGGCCATGCGCACGACAGTGGACATCGATCCGGTGGTGCTGAGCGCCGCGCGCGCAAAGGCACGTGCGGACAACATCTCGCTCGGACGCGCCATCTCCGAGCTCGCCCTTGCCGGTCTGCAGCGGGTGCCGGACGCGCGTCGCTCACGTCGGGGCTTTCCCACGCTCAGGGGAAATCCTGACCATGTGGTGACGGACGAGCTCGTCGCTCAGTACCGTGATGACGCCTGAGGCTCGGATGTCGAGCGACGATCTCCCACTGCTGCTGGACGTCAACGTGTTGCTCGCCCTGAGCTGGGAGGAACACGCCCATCACCTGGTTGCGTTGGACATCTTCGACACCGTCGATCACTGGGCGACCACGCCTGCAACGGAAGCGGGGCTGGTGCGACTGCTGCTGACCGAGCCTGCCGTGGGGCGCAGAGTGACCGGCGCAGAAGCCCTGGGACAGTTGGCCGCGATCCGGGCCACGGAAGGCTGGACCTGGCTCCCCGACGAGCTCAGTCTGGCTGCTCCGGTCGTGGACCTGACCGTGCTGATGGGCCGACGTCAGGTGAGCGATCTCCACCTGGTCAACCTGGCCGCGCATCACGGCTACCGACTGGCCACTTTCGACGCGTCGCTGCGCGACTGGTTGGCCCCCGATGACCGTGACTGGGTGGACGTCTGGTCGTCCTGACCGGCTCAGGCCTCGCAGATCACCACGGCAGAAGCGATCCCGGCGTCGTGCGAGAGCGAGACGTGGACCCGCTCGACACCCAGCTCAGCGGCTCGATCGGCGACGGTGCCACGCAGCTCCAGCCGGGGCCGGCCGTCAGGATCGCTGACGACTTCGGCATCCTGCCACGACAATCCGGCGGGTGCGCCGAGAGCCTTGGCCAGCGCCTCCTTGGCGGCGAACCGAGCAGCCAGTGACGGGATCGCCCGTTCTGCCTCGGCGGGGGTGAACAGTTTGGCGACCAGGCCCGGGCTCCGCTCCAATGTCGCCGCGAACCGATCCAGGGCACACACGTCGATGCCCACCCCGATGATCACCGCCGCACCTCCTCCGCCGGCCTCACTCCACCGTCACCGACTTGGCGAGGTTGCGGGGTTGGTCGACGTCGTGCCCCTGCCGGGTGGCCAGCTCACAGGCGAACAACTGCAGCGGAACCACCGCCACCAGCGGCTGCAGCAACGTCGACACCTTCGGCAGCGGCAGCAGGATCGAGGCGTGCGAGGCGGCCACCTCATCGCCTTCCTCGGCGAGCACGATGGTGCGAGCGCCGCGGGCCCGTACCTCCTGGATGTTCGAGACGACCTTGTCGTGCAGGTGGTCCCGCCCGCGAGGAGGTACGACCACGAACACCGGGAGCCCCTCGTCGATCAGGGCGATCGGACCGTGCTTCAACTCGCCCGCCGCAAAGCCCTCGGCATGGATGTAGGCCAGCTCCTTCAACTTCAAAGCACCCTCGAGCGCCACCGGATAGCCCACATGCCTTCCCAGGAAGAGAACCGAACGGGCATCGGCCAGCTCGGAGGCGAGCCGCATCACCGGTTCGGTGTGGTCCAGCACCCGCTGCACCAGCTCCGGCATCCGGTCCAGCTCAGCCACCATCGCCGCAATCTCGTCGTCGTACTTGGTGCCGCGGACCTGCGCCAGGTAGAGGCCGAGCAGATAGCAGGCGACCAGCTGGGTCAGGAATCCCTTGGTGGAGGCGACACCGATCTCCGGCCCGGCGTGGGTGTAGATCACCGCGTCCGACTCGCGCGGGATCGTGGAACCGTTGGTGTTGCAGATGCTCAGCACCCGGGCATCCTGTTCCCGGGCGTACCGGATCGCCATCAAGGTGTCGGCGGTCTCACCCGACTGGCTGATCGCGACCACCAGGGTACGGGGATCGACGATCGGGTCGCGGTAGCGGAACTCGCTCGCCAGCTCCACCTCGCAAGGGATCCGGGTCCAGTGCTCGATCGCGTACTTCGCAACCATGCCTGCATAGAAGGAGGTGCCACAGGCGATCACCACGATCTTGTCGATCAGCCGTAGCTCGGCCTCGGAGATCCGCAGCTCGTCCAGGACGAGCTTGCCGTTCGTGTCGTGCCGCCCGAGCAGCGTGTTGGCGATGGCCTCCGGCTGCTCGTGGATCTCCTTGCGCATGAACCAGTCGTAGCCGCCCTTCTCGGCGGCAGCGAGGTCCCAGTCGACGTGGTACGGCGTCGTCGCGGCCGGGACGCCATCGAAGTCGGTGACCTGCAGCGTGTCGGCGGTGATGGTGACGACCTGGTCCTGGCCGAGCTCGACCGCCTCCCGGGTGTGCTCGATGAACGCCGCGACGTCGGAGGCGAGGAAGTGTTCCCCTTGCCCCACCCCGACCACCAGCGGAGAGTTGCGGCGTGCCGCGACCACAGTGCCGGGATCGGCCGCGTCGACCGCGACGAGGGTGAACGCGCCGTCCAGGCGCGGCGCAACCTGGCGCATCGCCGTACTCAGGTCGACTCCCCCGGCGACCGCGAGACCCAGTAGTTGGGCGGCGATCTCGGTGTCAGTCTCCGAGACCGGCGCGATCCCGGCAGCCTCGAGCTCGAGGCGCAGGCTCGCCCAGTTCTCGACGATGCCGTTGTGGACCAACGCGATCCGGCCGTCGGCCGAGACATGAGGATGGGCGTTCAGGTCGTTGGGCGCTCCGTGGGTGGCCCAACGGGTGTGCCCGATCCCCGTACCAACCTCCGGCAGCGGGTGGGCAGCCAGCTCGGCGTCCAGGTTGGCGATCTTGCCGGCCCTCTTGGCCTCCACGATGCGCCCGCCGTCCGGTACCGCCACCCCGGCGGAGTCGTACCCCCGGTACTCCAGGCGGCGCAACCCCGACACCACGATCTCGGTGGCCGGGCGATGGCCGCAGTAGCCGACGATTCCACACATGCCGCACAGCGTACGGGTTGGGGGCCGTGTTCACGGTTCGAGCAACGCCAACGGCGCCGAACGCAGGGTGGACACGCTTCCAAACGTCGGATCGAGATCGGGCGGCCACCGGAAACCGTAGAGTGGGGGTCCGTGCCCACCACGACCGAGCCAGACTGGCCGAACGGCAGCACCGGCGCCACCACGCCCGAGGGATCCCTCGGGCCGTACGTGGAGCGCAGTCGCGACGACTGGGCGGCCCTGGCGGCCGCCACGCCGATGACGATCACCGACGACACGTTGAACCGGCTACGGGGTGTCCAGGACCCGACCAGCCTGACCGAGGTCGCCGAGGTCTATCTGCCCCTGACCCGGCTGCTGTCGATGTACGTGCACCACACCGGGGAGCTGCACCGGGCGAGCAACGACTTCCTGGGCCTGTCGGTGGAACGCACCCCGTTCGTGATCGGCGTGGCCGGGTCGGTGGCGGTCGGCAAGTCGACCACGGCCCGCGTGCTGCGGGAGCTGCTCGCTGCCTGGCCGGAGCATCCGCGCGTCTCGCTCGTGACCACTGACGGTTTCCTGCTCCCCAACGCCGAGCTGGAACGACGAGGACTGCTGCACCGCAAGGGCTTCCCGGAGTCGTACGACCGGCGGGCGCTGCTGCGCTTCGTGATGGATGTGAAGTCGGGCAAGCCCTCGGTGACGGCACCGGTCTACAGCCACCTCAGCTACGACATCGTGCCCGGCGAGCAGGTGGTGGTCGAGCATCCCGACATCATGATCATCGAGGGCCTCAACGTGCTGCAGCCGGCCCGGGCTCGCGCCGACGGCACCACCGGGCTCACCGTCAGCGACTTCTTCGACTTCTCCGTCTACGTCGATGCCGCTCCCGACGATGTCAAACAGTGGTACCTACGGCGCTTCCTCCGGCTGCGGGAGACCGCCTTCCGCGACCCCCGCTCGTACTTCACCCGCTACGCCGCACTGGACGTCGACGAAGCCCTCGACACCGCATCCCGGCTGTGGGACACCATCAACGGGCCCAACCTGATGACGAACATCCTGCCGACCCGAGGGCGGGCGACGGCGATTCTGCGCAAGGACGCCGACCACCGCGTGAAATGGGTGCGCATCCGCAAGATCTGAGCCCAGCTTCCCCGTGGCGAGAACGGAAGCGCACCCGCGGTACGGATCAGCGAGGCGCGTACAGCCGACAGGTCGGCGACGCGGGATCGAGGATGTCGAGGGTCTCGAAAATGGTGTGGGCCATCACCCGGTGTCCGTACGCGTTCGGGTGGCACCCCTCCGACATCCACTGCTCGGCCAGGCTGCCGGCCTCATCAGCCGCACTCCACACCGCGTGGTGGTCGACCAGCGGCAGACCCTGCTCGGCCGCAACCTCACGGACGGCCGCCACGTACGAGGCGAGATGGGCCCGGACGAAGGGGGCCCCAGTGGCCAGACCGATGTTGGAGGTCTGCGGCACCGGTAGGGCACCGGCCTCGCTGATCCGGCGGCACAGCTCGGCGTAGGCCGTACGGAAGGCCGGCACCCCCGACTCCTCGTGCCGGCTGTCGTTCAGGCCGAGCCCGATGAACACCACGTCCGGGGAGAACCGGGCGACCGACCGCTCGAAGTCATCCGCCACGTTGGTCACCTGCCAACCACCGACCGCGGTGTTGACGATGACGTCCCGCTTGCGGCCCAGTTCGACCCGGACCCGTTCGCCGAACAGTTCGCTGGCGGTGCGCCCGCCGGCCGTGTGCTGCCCACCCGCGGTGACACTGTCACCGGTGAACAACCAGACGACCGGCTCGGTGGACGACAACAACTGCTGGATGCGCTGCACTTCTGGCTCCTCTGGGTTGGTTGGCCACGTCTCGACTCCGCGGTTCTCGAGCGGAGTCGAGAGGCGGCGAACGTTTCGATCAGTCGCCGAACGGGAACTGGGCCTGGTCGCTCCACCGACCCTCGGTGAACGCGTAGAGATGGACGCCGCCGATCCGCCCGGTGATCGGCAGTTCGGGCGTCAGGTCGAGCCGTACCAGCCGCTCCACGTCGGCCCCGTGGGCCACTGTCAGGTGCGGGATCACCGTCTCGTGCTGTCCCTCGTACGGTGGACACTCCGGCCAGTGCCGGTGGACCAGTTCGGTGAGCTCGACGAACCGGTCGGACAGCTCCGGCCGCAGCCACACCACGGTCGGAAACGCACGGACCTGGTCGAAGACCAGTTCCCGCGGCATCGACACCTTCGCGAAGGCGGAGGCGAGCCAGGCCCGTACGGAGTCGTCGATACGGTGCAGCGGCAGGAACGGAACGAGCACGGTCACGTGTGCCGGGACACCGGCGGCCACCGGATCGGCACGACGACGCCAGGTCTCGACGGCGTCGCCCATCCCGGAGACCGGAACGATCAAGGCGGTTCGGCCTTCGACGGTGAGGTCGTCGCGAACCGTCGGGATCACGAGGGTGTGTTGATCGGCGCCAGCTCCGCTGGTGGCCCCGTCGCCGATCGGCAGGGTTGCGTGGTGCATCGGGAGGAAGGCTAGTCCAACTGGACTCAGAGGGCGAGCCGACGTCGCACGACGTCGGCCAGCTCGGCCGCGACCTGGGCGGCCTCGTCGTGGGAGGTGGCCTCGACCATCACCCGGACCAGGTCCTCGGTGCCGGACGGGCGCAACAGGATCCGCCCGGTACGGCCCAGCCGGCCACTGATCTGCCCGACCACCGACTGCAGTTCCTCGTCACTCTCGGTGCGGGTCTTGTCGACACCGGGGACGTTCACCAGGACCTGCGGCAGCCGCTGCACCACCCCGGCCAGCTCGGCCAGGGAGGCACCGGTCGTCGCCATCCGGGCGGCCAGGTGCAGGGCGGTCAACACACCGTCACCGGTGGTCGCGTAGCGCGACTGGATCACGTGTCCGGACTGCTCGCCGCCGAGGATGTGTCCGTGCCGGCTCATCTCCTCCAGGACGTAGCGGTCGCCGACCTTCGCCTGGACCACGCTGATGCCGTGCTCGTTCATCGCGTTCAGGAAGCCGAGATTGCTCATCACGGTCGCCACCACGGTGTCGTTGGCGAGAGTTCCCGCCTCTTTCATCGCCAGCGCCAGGATCGCCAGGATCTGGTCACCGTCGACCAGTGCACCGTTGGCGTCGACCGCCAGGCAGCGATCGGCGTCACCGTCGACGGCGATGCCGAGATCCGCCCCGTGGGCGAGCACGGCAGCCTGCAGATCCCCCGGGTGGGTCGACCCGCACTCGTGATTGATGTTGAGCCCGTCGGGCTCGCAGTGGATCGCGATCACCTCGGCGCCCTGCACCTCGAAGGCGCCGGGGGCGGTACGGAAGGCGGCACCGTTCGCGCCGTCCACCACGACCTTGAGGCCTTGCAGCGAGACCGCGTCGTTCTCGTCCGCCCCGAGCGAGGTCACCAGGTGGGCGAGGTACTCCTCAATGGGCTCGGAGTCGTCGACGATTCGGCCCACACCAGCGCCCGTGGGGCGCTGCCACTCCTCGCCCATCCGGGCCTCGATGGCGTCCTCGACCGCATCGGGCAACTTTGCGCCGCCCCGAGCGAAGAACTTGATGCCGTTGTCGGGCATCGGATTGTGGGAGGCGGAGAGCATGACGCCCAGATCAGCCTCGCGGTGCCCGACCAGCCAGGCCACGCCGGGCGTCGGGACGACACCGAGACGAACCACATCGACACCGGCCGAGGCCAGTCCCGCCACCACCGCGGCCTCGAGGAACTCGCCCGAAGCTCGGGGGTCGCGGCCGACGAGCGCGACCGGGCGTTCTCCGGGTGCGCGTCCCGTGCTGGACTCCCCCAGCACGTGCGCCGCAGCAACCGAGAGGTCGAGGGCGAGCTCCGCCGTCAGACCGGCGTTGGCTCGCCCTCGGACACCGTCCGTACCGAAGAGTCGCCCCATCGGCGCAGGATCAGCGCTTGCTGTACTGCGGAGCCTTGCGGGCCTTCTTCAGACCGGCCTTCTTGCGTTCCTTGATGCGGGCGTCACGGGTCAGCATGCCTGCCTTCTTCAGCGCGGGACGGCTGGCCTCGGCGTCCACGGCGTTCAGCGCGCGGGCCACGCCCAGGCGCAGCGCGCCGGCCTGGCCGGTGACGCCGCCACCGTTGATGCGCGCGATCACGTCGTAGGCACCCTCGACCGCAGCGGTCATGAAGGGCTCGGACACGATCTGCTGGTGCACCTTGTTCGGGAAGTACTCCTCAAGGGTGCGGCCGTTGATCGTCCAGCGACCGGTGCCCGGCACGATGCGGACCCGGGCGATGGCCTCCTTGCGACGGCCGGTGGCACCGCCGGCGGCGATCACCGCCGGACGGGCACCGGTGCCCTGACCGGGAACCCCGGCGGCCTCGGAGCGGTAGGCGATGTCCTTGTCACCTTCGCTGAACGAGGCGCCCTCGTAGTTGTCGTCGGCCTCGAGCGAGACGTCTGCGGTGGACTCGGTCACGGGTGTTCCTTCAAGGTTTCAGTGGCGGATCGAAAGGTCACTGCGAGATCTGGGTGATCTCGTACGACTGCGGCTGCTGGGCCTCGTGCGGGTGCTCGGGGCCGGCGTAGACCTTCAGCTTCTTGATCTGCTGACGGCTCAGCTTGTTCTTGGGGAGCATGCCCCAAACGGCGAGCTCGACGGCCTTGCGCGGGTCGTTGTCGAGCAGTTCCCCGTACGGAACGGCCTTCAGGCCACCCGGACGACCGGAGTGGCGGTAGGCCATCTTGTCGGTGCGCTTGTTGCCGCTCAGCGCGATCTTCGACGCGTTGACCACGACGACGAAGTCGCCGGTGTCGACGTGCGGAGCGTAGGTCGGCTTGTGCTTGCCACGCAGCAGCGTCGCAGCGGAGGTCGCCAGCTGTCCGAGGACGACGTCCTGGGCGTCGATGACGAGCCAGTTCCTGGTGACCTCACCGGGCTTGGGGCTGTACGTGGACACGATGTTCCTGCCAATCTCTGCTACTGCGTCAGTCGAATTCGGGTGGTGCGCATCCATGGGGAACGCCCAGCTGCTCCCGCCGGGTGGGCATGCCAGCGCGCAACAGCGCCAAAGCTTACCGTCGTGCATCACGGCTGGCAAAACGAGCGTGCCCGCCGTGCGACGGCCCGGAGTGAGACGCCCGTCACGAACGGCTGTCCGAGGACCACCCTGGTTCGCTTCCCGCGGTGACGAGGTCGTAGGTTGTGCCCATGAGCGACGGCCCGAAGAAGGACACCCTCACGGTCCGGGACAACCGTACCGGGACCGAGTACGAGATCGAGATCACCGACGGCCACATCCGCGCCGCGGATCTCAAGCAGATCAGCATCGAGGGAGGTGAGCCACTCGCCACCTACGACCCCGGCTTCGTCAACACGGCCTCGTGTCGCAGCGCGGTCACCTACATCGACGGTGACGCCGGCATCCTGGAGTATCGCGGTTATCCGATCGAACAGCTCGCGGAGAACAGCACCTACCTGGAGGTCGCCTACCTGCTGCTGAACGGTGAGCTTCCGAACCAGCAGCAGCTGAACGACTGGGTGCATCGCGTCACCCATCACACCTTCGTGCACGAGAACATGAAGTCGCTCATGCACTCGTTCCGTTACGACGCGCACCCGATGGGCATGCTGCAGTCGTCGGTCAGTGCCCTGTCGACCTTCTACCCCGACGCGATCAACTTCACCGACGACGCGAACCGTCAGCTCCAGATCACCCGGATGATCGCCAAGATGCCGACCCTCGGCGCCTGGGCCTTCCGTCACTCGCAGGGCAAGCCGTACGTCTACCCCGACAACGACCTGTCCTACGCCGAGAACTTCCTGGCGATGCTGTTCAAGATGAGCGAGCCGAAGTACGAGGCCGACCCGCGACTGGTCAAGGCCCTCGAGGTGCTGTTCATCCTGCACGCCGACCATGAGCAGAACTGCTCGGCCAACGCCGTACGGTCCGTCGGATCCTCCGGCGTCGACCCGTACTCGTCGGTCTCGGCCGGCATCGGCGCCCTCTACGGCCCGCTCCACGGCGGCGCCAACGAGGCCGTGCTGCGGATGCTGCGCCGGATCGAGACCAAGGACAACATCCCCGCCTTCATCGAGGGCGTGAAGGGCGGCAAGGAGCGCCTGATGGGCTTCGGCCACCGGGTCTACAAGAACTACGACCCGCGCGCGAAGATCATCAAGAAGGCCACCGACGACGTCTTCGAGGTCACCGGCAAGAACCCGCTGCTGGAGATCGCCACCGAGTTGGAGAAGATCGCGCTGGAGGACGAGTACTTCGTCAAGCGCAAGCTGTACCCCAACGTCGACTTCTACTCGGGCCTGATCTACGAGGCGCTGCAGTTCCCGCCGGAGATGTTCACCGTGCTGTTCGCGATCCCGCGCACCTCCGGCTGGCTCGCCCAGTGGCAGGAGATGGTGAAGGACCCCGACAACAAGATCGCCCGTCCCAAGCAGGTCTACATCGGCGAGCGGACCCGCGACTACGTCCCGATGGCGCAGCGCTGATCCTTCGCTGACGTCCCTGATCCCGCAAGGGCTGTCGACAGGCCCCGTCCCCTCCCGTGGGGGTCGGGGCCTTCGTCATGTCCGGGCGGCAATCGCAGGCGTTGTTCTTCATCACCGGCGCTGCATCGCCTGGGATGTCAGGCAACGCCGGTGAAGATGGCCTTCAGGGTGGCGACAGCACGAGGTCGACCGCCTCGGTGAAGGAGCCTGCGATCGCTGTGGGTGCCGGCTGATCTGCCGGGTAGCCGCGGCCGCGGCTCAGCCACACGCTGTCGATGCCGGCATTCACCGCGCCCCGGATGTCTGCCGCAGCCGAGTCCCCGACCATCCACGCCCCGGCGAGTGCACCACCAACCGTACGGGCAGCGATGCGGAAGATCTCGGCATCCGGTTTGCGCACACCCACGGCCTCCGACACCACGACGCCATCGATGAAGGGGCGCAGCTCCAGGTGGTCGATCTTGCGCTGCTGCTGGTGCTCGGCCCCGTTCGTCACGATCACGATCGGCCAGCCTGCAGCACGGGCCCGCACCAGGGCCGGCGGGACGGCCGGGTCGAGCTCGAGCCGCTCCACCAGCCCGGCACGCAGCACCGCGACCAGTTCCTCGACAGCAATCTCGTCCAGACCGAACCGCTGCCGTACGGCCTCGGCGACCACGTCTCGCGGGGTGAAGCCGTCATCGTCGGTCTCGACGAGCCAGGCGGCGTCCTCGCCGGGCCGCCCCAACCTCGTCGCGTAGTCCCGGGCGAAGGCAGCGAAGGCGGCGGCCCGGTCGACGAGAGTGTTGTCCAGATCGACCAGCAACAAGGGCATCGGTGTGCCTCGTCAGTGCTGGAAGGTGCCGCGGATGATCGCGCGGGCGGCGGTCTTGAACGCCAGGTTGAAGCTCAGCACCGCGTTCGAGGTGTCGGGGTCGAGCCCGAGCGAGGACTCGGTGACGGCGTGCACCACGAAGAAGTAGCGGTGCACCTGATCACCCTCGGGCGGAGCCGCACCCATGTACTCGGCATGTCCCCCGTCATTGCGCAACATGAAGGCGCCCTCCGGCAGGTTCACCCCACCCTCGGCACCCGCGTCGGTGGCGAGTTCGGTGACACCGACACCGATGTCGACCACCGCCCAGTGCCAGAAACCGCTCGGCGTCGGCGCATCCGGATCGAAGCAGGTGACGACGAAACTCTTCGTCTCGGCCGGGAATCCCGACCACGCCAGTTGCGGCGAGGTGTTGCCGAACTTCATCACCTGGGCATCGGGCAGCGGCTCACCGTCGACGATGTCGGTGCTGGTCACGGTGAACGACGCCACCTGCGGCAGCAGCGCGTAGGGGTCGGGCGCGACGGGACGTTCAAGGCTCATGGGCCGACACTATCGCCCGTGCCAGAATGGTTCGTCGTGACAGCATCCCAGCGTGAGGCCTCCGAACGCCGCGACATCACGTCCTACGTCCGGCGGACGAGCCGGATGACCGACGCCCAGGAACGGGCCTGGCAGACCTATGGCGGCGATTACCTGGTCGACCTGCCGGAGGTGCTCGGTACGGCGGTCGTCCCGCCGAGGCCACCGCTGGACCTGGTGGCACTGTTCGGTCGTGAGGCGGAGTTGATCGTCGAGATCGGCCCGGGGATGGGCGAGTCCCTGGTGCCGATGGCGCGGGCACGGCCGGACCACAACGTGCTCGCCTTCGAGGTGTATCGCGCGGGTGCAGCGGGAATCATCCACAAGGCGAGTGCTGCCGGGGTGACCAACCTGCGCATCGCGATGGCCGACGCGGCTTCCGGCCTGACCCACCTGTTGACTCCGGGCGCGATCAGTGAGCTGTGGACCTTCTTCCCTGATCCGTGGCACAAGCAGCGCCACCACAAGCGCCGCCTGGTGTCGACCGAGTTCGCCGATGTCGTGGCGTCCCGCCTCCGTCCGGGTGGTCTGTGGCGCCTGGCGACCGACTGGGACGACTACGCGCGGTGGATGAGGACGGTGCTCGACGCCCATCCGGCTTTCGAGAACCTCCACCTGAGCAGCGATGGCGACGGTTGGGCGCCACGCTGGTCGGACCGTCCGGTGACCCGGTTCGAACGTCGCGGTACGGTGGCGGGACGGGCTCCACGCGACCTCACCTACCGCAGGACCACCACTCCATGACCGTACGGCTTCGCCTCGACCTTTCCTACGACGGCACGAACTTCTCCGGCTGGGCCGCCCAGCCCGGGCTTCGTACCGTGCAGCAGGTCCTCGAGGAGTGGATCCAGCGCGTGCTACGGCTGCCGGAGCAGCCGACGGTGACGTGTGCGGGTCGCACCGATGCGGGAGTCCATGCACGCGGCCAGGTGGTGCACCTGGATCTCGATCCTGCCGTAGTCGTACGGCCCTCCCGCAGCACGAGCACGACCGACCAGGACCTGCCGAGCGTGTTGCAGCGCCGCCTCGCGCGGGCGCTGCCCGACGACCTGCGGGTGCATCGGGTGTCGGTCGCACCGCCAGGTTTCGATGCCCGCTTCGCCGCCACCGGCCGGCGCTACACCTACCGACTCTGGGATCTCGGCAGCCGTCAGGATCCCTTGCTACGTTCGACTGTGGCGGTGGTGAACGGCGAGCTCGACCTGACCACCATGAACCTGGCGGCGGTCGGTTGGGAGGGTCTGCACGACTTCGCCGCGTTCTGCAAGCGGCGGGAGGGCGCCACCACGATCCGCACCCTGACCCGCTGCCGCGCGGCGCGCGTCACCACCGGCGAGCGGGCCGGCACCATCGAGGTCGATGTCCGAGCCGATGCATTCTGCCATTCGATGGTGCGGTCCCTGGTGGGAGCCCTGGTGACGGTGGGGACGGGCCGCCGGAACCTTGCCTGGGCCCGAGATCTGTTGCAGCGCAGGGATCGCAGCGGCGACATCACCGTGATGCCGGCCCATGGATTGTGCCTGGAGGAGGTCGGTTACCCGGCCGACGACCAGCTGGCCGCCCGGGCCGTCGAGGCACGGGCGACCAGGACCCTGGACTGAGTCGCGGGGGTCCCGGCTCCGCCCGGCCGGCTCAGTCGACCCTCACCGCAAACATCCGATCGAACCGTACGGACCCGACCCGAGCGTCCGCCGGTGGCGCCACGTAGGCATAGGTGTTGTCGGTGACCTTGCTGTAGGTGCCCGGCAACGCCACCTCGTGGTACTCGCCGTCGCCGATCTCACCGATGGTCGGCTTGAGGTTGTTCCCCATGGGTGGCCACACCCCGATCTCGGCGGCCGCGGCGTCATCGGGTGCGGTGCCGCGATCGATTCGCAGGCTCGCGTACAGACGCCAGGTGCCCGTGGCCGGCAGCAGGGTCAACGGGACCTGGACACCCCAGTCGGGCCGGCTGCCGGGCATCTCGACCGCGACGTCGTCGGAGGCGGTGTCATCAACCAGCACGGTGGTCATCGGGGCATACAGCCTGGCCCGATCGTCCTGGTAGTCGACCCAGTCATCGGCCGGCAGCCCGGCCACGGTGGCTGGGGGCGTGGCGGGCACGGTGCGCTGGATCCTGACCCGCTGCTTGATCACCGCCGGGGTGAGCCCGCCACCCTCGTCGCCACGAGTGAGACCCGACTCATCGAGGGCCTGGTCGAAGCGGGCAATCCGCTCGTCGATGTCGAGGTCCCAGTCCACCCCGGCCGCCTCCGCGGCCGTCGCGTACTCGCCGCTGCGCAGCAGGATCAGGTAGTCCACGCCACGCCGCACCTGGCGCACCCGGGCGCTCAGAGCGTCGTCGTTCGCCACCGCGGCAGCAGCGGCCGCGAGGTGCTCGTCCGCCTCGCGCATCGCCTGCCAGCCGTAGATCGGCGAGGCCGTGCCGAGGAAACAGGTCAGCCGCTCGCCCGAGGCGTCACAGGCAGCGGCGAGGTCGACGAGGTAGGCGTACACGTGGTCGCCGGCCGCACCGTAGTGGCCGTGGCAGAACTCGGCCACCAAGGCGCGCACGTCCTGGTCGGGATCCCACAGCAGCCGGGCGAGGACCCAGATCCGCAGGTGGGCGAGATCGCCGCCGACCGTGTTGTACGGTCCCTCACCCATGTAGCCGAGTCGCTGTGCCTCGGCGGCGAAGGACTGCACGGTCTCCCCCATCGAGAACCAGTTCGGGAACGGCTGGATGTACTGGGCATAGGTGCACAGGTAGTCCCAGAACACGATGTCGGGAGCGATCGCACACCAGGTCTTCAGGTGCGGCGCCTGGTCCGCGTTCTTCTCGCCGAACAGGTTGTGCCCGAAATCGGCGAAGATCGGCGCCACGGTCATGACCAGGCCCGGGTCCGGTGCGATCCCGGTCGGCGCCGGGAAACTGAACCAGTAGGCCTGGACGCCCAGTCGAGCGTCGGAGACCCGCTCCCTGACACGCCGCAGCACATCGTTGCTCATGTCGAGGATGGGTGCGCTCAGCGCGCCGCCGTGGCTGTCGGCGAAGACCTGGCTGGCATCGTCAGGCGTCCAATCGGCATCATTCTGGACGAACCCATAGTTCCGGTCGTCGGCAGGTTCGGACTCGAGCTGGGCGACCAGGTTGTCCGCCGCCATCTCGCGGGTCTGTGGATCCATCGCCAGGAGCTGGCCCCCTGACCACAGGGACTGGTCCGGGACGAACGTCGGGTAGGTGGCACCGAAGCTCTCCTTCGGCCAGTAGGTCGACCAGGTGTCCAGTCCGGCCGGCACCTGCGCCGGCAACTGCCGACGCGCCCCGTTGATCAGGTTGTGGTGCCGGTAGGCCACGTCGGAGGCGTCCCCGTACAGCAGCTGCCGGTACACATACCGCGGCACGTGGTCGCCGTTGAGCTGGTCAGCGGGGATGGACAGATCCGGATCGTGGGGCACGACGGTGTGGGTCGGCGAGAACCACCGTACGCCGAGCAGGCGGTCCAGCACCCAGTAGACCCCGTACAGGGTGCCGCGTGAGCTCGCACCGGCGATCGTCGTGCGATTCGCCTTGTGGCGTAGGGCAAATCCATCATCGTCGAGTGACGCGTAGTCGATGTCGACGCGCTCGGCCACCGCGTTCCGACGACCCACGGCGATGATGTGGCGACTGCTCGGCGGGGTGTCCGAGACCACCACCTCGAACGTGCCGCCGGTGATCTGGTGCAGCAGGTCGGCCAGTTCGCCGGCGGCGTGGTTGACCACGGCATCCTCGTCGGGACCGACGAAGACGACAGCGCTGGCCATGCCCCCGTGGGCAAAGGAGGCCGTCGGGACCTCGGCGCGGGCCGAGCTGGCCTGACCAGCCAGGGCCACCGCCGCGCCGACGGTCGCGGTGCCGGCCATCAGGGCACGGCGGGACAGGATGTGGTCGTGATCGATGTGCATGTCCGTTGCCTCCATTGGCAATCATCGTGGGTGCGAATCGAGGGGATCGTTCCGACAACCGACCGTTCCCGCCCGGCGGGGACGGTCGGTGTCGGAGGGATCGACACCCGTCGCGGCGGATTACGGCAATAGACACGCTACGACGGTCCCCCGCACACGGATCCGGCCTGTTCCAGTGTCTCACCCATCGGACACCTTCCGCCGGGCTAGAGTGACGCGCGTGACCGGGCCGACACCGCACTACTTCTCCACCCCGACCGGCGTGGAGAAACGCCGTACGGTGACGGTGACGCTTCGCGGGCGCGAGTATCGGCTGACGACGGCGAACGGCACCTTCTCCGGTGACGGGCTGGACCTGGGCACCGCGGTACTGCTGCGCAGCGCCGACCCCGACCCCGCTGCACAACATCTGCTCGACCTCGGATGTGGCTGGGGGCCGATCGCCATCGCCCTGGCCACCGAGCTCGGCAGCGCGCGTGTCGATGCCGTGGACGTGAACGAGCGTGCCCTGGTGCTGACGCGGGACAATGCCGCCACCGCCGGGGTCGCCGACCAGGTTCGGGCCAGCACCCCGGAGGACACCACACCTCCGGTCGGCGGTTACGACGAGATCTGGTCGAACCCACCCATCCGGATCGGCAAGGACGCGCTGCATGCACTGCTGCTGCGATGGCTGCCACACCTCGCTCCGACCGGGCGGGCGCTGTTGGTCGTGGCCCGCAACCTCGGCGCAGACTCCTTGCAGGGCTGGCTTGTCGGGCAGGGTTGGCCGACCGAGCGGATCGCGAGCGCCAAGGGGTTCCGGGTGCTCGAGGTCCGCCGCGAACCGGCGTGAGCGCGGTCGTCGGCCTGCGCCGGCTGCGCATCGGTGTCGTCGGCCTCGGCATCGCCGGCGCGGCGGCCGCAGCGTTGCTGGCCCGCGACGGTCATCGGGTCGAGGTGCTCGAGGATGCGGCCGATCCCCGACCGGTCGGCGCCGGGATCTGGCTGCAGGAGTACGGTCAGCTCGTCCTGGACCGCCTCGGCCTCCTCGACACGATGGCGGCACGCTCCCGGGAGGTCCGCCACATCCGTGTGGTCACCGGTGGTCGACCTGTCGTGTCCCTCTCCTACGACGCCGTCCCCCGTCGACGCGCCGCCCTGGGTGTGCACCGCGGTGACCTGTTCACCCTGCTGTCCCAGGCGGTGCGCGACGCCGGAGCCGCGGTCACCACGGGAGTCACGGCCACAGCCGTCACTCCGGTCAACGACGGGGCCGTGATCACCACCACCCAGGGGGAGCACGGCCCGTACGACCTGGTGATCGGTGCTGACGGGCGCAGTTCCCGGATCCGCGGCGCCCTCGGCCTCGGCGCACGGGTCCGACCGTATGCCTACGGTGCCCTGTGGGCGATCGTGGACGATCCGGAGGGGCTCACCGGCGGTGAACTGTTCCAGAGCCTGCGCGGCACCCGGGAATACCTCGGCGTCCTGCCGACCGGGACCTCCCGGGCCTCGATCTTCTGGTCGGTCCACTGGGGCCGCGAGCCGTACGCCGACCGGATCGACCCCGCCGAGTGGCGCGCCACCGCCCGCGCGCTCGCCGGTCCGTACGCCGGCCTCGTCGATCGTGTCGACCACCTGATCCCGGCCCGCTACAGCGATGTGTCGGTACGCCGTCCGTTCCGCATCGGTGCCGGACGCGCCGCGGTACTGATCGGTGACGCCGCCCATGCCATGAGTCCTCAGCTCGGCGTCGGCGCCTCCCTCGCCCTGGTCGACGCGGCCACCCTGGCCGGTGCGCTGCGGACCGCAGCCTCCCTCGGCGAGGCGATCGGTGAGCACCACCGGCGGCGCCGGGCACACCTGGCCTGGTACCAGTGGTGCACCCGCGCCATGATGCCGTTCTTCCAGAGCGACCTGGATCTGCTCGCGGTCCCCCGTGACCTGCTCGGGCCGATCCTCAGTCACCCGCGGTCGGTGCAGCAGTTGATGGTGCGGCAGCTGTTCGCCGATCGGACCTCGCTGTGGACCCAGCTGCAGCCGCCGTGACCGGCGGGACTAGAGTTGATCTCGTTCGCGCGTGTGCACATCAAGGCCGACCGGCCGACACCCGATGGAGAGGACATCATGGCGACCTACACCCTCCCTGATCTTCCCTACGACTACGGGGCACTCGCTCCGCACATTGCTCCCGAGATCATGGAGCTCCACCACAGCAAGCACCACAAGGCCTACGTCGACGGCGCGAACACCGCCCTCGACAAGCTGGCCGAGGCTCGCGAGAGCGGCGACTTCGCCAACATCAACAAGCTCGAGAAGGATCTCGCCTTCCACCTCGGTGGGCATGTGAACCACTCGGTCTTCTGGAAGAACATGTCGCCCGACGGCGGCGGCGAGCCCACCGGTGACGTGGCCGCGGCGATCGACGAGTTCTTCGGCAGCTTCGACGGCTTCAAGAAGCAGTTCGTGGCGGCCGCGAACGGTCTCCAGGGCTCCGGCTGGTCGGTCCTCGCCTGGGACTCGCTGGGCCAGCGGCTCAACCTGTTCCAGCTGTACGACCAGCAGGCCAACGTGCCACTCGGCCTGGTGCCGGTGCTGCAGCTCGACATGTGGGAGCACGCGTTCTACCTGCAGTACAAGAACGTCAAGGCTGACTACGTCACCGCCTGGTGGAACGTGGTCAACTGGGACGACGTCGCGGCCCGTCTCGCCGCGGCCAAGGAGAAGACCACCGGTCTCGTCGGCTGAGGTTTCCGGCGCAAGATCGCGACACGGCCCGTCACTCTCGCAGAGTGACGGGCCGTTCGTCGTCCGTGCCCTGCAGCCCTAACGCCCCGCGTACTCGCGCGCGATCGCGTCACCAGCCTCGGACTTCCAGGTCTGCACACCGGCCGCCCAGTCGGTCAACTTCGCCCGCCCCTGGATGATGTTGGCCATCAGGTCGTTGAGCTTGCGGTTGGCGGTGGCGCCCTTGCTGACGGCAGTGTCGGAGAACCTCCCGTACGACGGGTTCGGCGTCCCGGACGGGATCATCTCCTTCAGGTAGTCGAAGACTCGCTGCGTCGGCTCCGACTTGCCCGGGGAGTAGAGGCTCACGGCAGACATGCCGCCGGCATAGGCGAGACCGGACACCGTCTCCGCCTTGACCTGGTCGGCATCGAGCACGACCTGCTTGTCGGAGAGCCTCCACTGACGATCGCGCACACCGTAACTGACCTTCAGGTACTCCTCGGTCCCGAACGGTGAGGCGATGTAGTTCATCATCCGCAGCAACTCGTCGATCTCTCGTCCGAGGTCTTCTTCAACCCCACCGGCGCGCCGTACCCCGGAGCGCCGAGGTGCTTGGCCGCCTTGCCACCCCCGTCCCACTTCGGCATCACCACCGCACCACAGGGGAAGTCGGCGTTCGCGGCACGCCCCTGCCAGGACGCGATGTTCTGGGCGAAGAGCGCTGTCACGCCACTGTCGAACCACACCGCGGTCGAGCTCAGATCGGTGTAGGAGTTCGGATGGATCACCCCGTCGGCCCACATCTGGGTGACGATCTCCAACGCTTTCTCGTACGTCGGATCCTCGTACGCACTCTTCCAGTTGCCTGCCCCGTCCACCGACCAACCGTTCGGCCCGCCGAGCGCCTCCACGATCAGCGGCACCGTCCAGTTCTGGGGCACCTGACCGATCGCAAAGACACCCTTCGACTTGTCGGTGACCTCCTTGCACAGGTCGAGGAAGGCCTGACCGTCCGACAGGTCCGGCATCAGGTCGATGCCCTTCGACTGGAGGATGTCACCCCGCGTCATCAACACCGATCCGGCGACGATCCGAGGATTGGTGACGCCCCAGATCTTGCCGTCGATCATGCACATGTCCCAGGCCGAGCTCGGCATGTTCGCCAGGTTCGGGTACTTCTTCACGTTGTCGCCGGACAGGTACGGCGTGAGGTCGGTGAACATCTTCTCCAGCACCTGGGGCAACTGTGGCACGGTGCTGATCTGGGTCAGGTCCCCGAGCACGTTTCCGGCGATCGCGGTCTGGAACTTGGCGTCGTACTGCGTACTGTCGACGACCGTCATCTTCAGTTCGACGCCGAGGTCGGTCTCCCACTGCTTCCACCACTGGTTCCGGTCGCGCGGAGTCGGTGACGGCACGCCCTGGGCGAACACCTCGACCGGAGCCGACAGATTCAGCGGCACGCCTCCGATGCTCACCGGCTCGGGGTAGCTGAGGTAGCCGTTCGGGACCCCGGTCGCCCCGTCGCCCACCAGATCGGGTTTCGGTCCGTCGAAGGCGACGTAGCTGGGCCGGATCGCAGCGGCCTCGCTCCCCGAGCCCTGTGACGGCGTGGTTCCCGGGCCGGTGGTCTGACAGCCTGCGAACGCCAGGGTCGCCCCTGCGGCAAGGCTGGCACCCAGCAGTGAACGGCGGGTCACACTGTGGACCATGACGAACTCCCTCGTGTCGACAATGACGAACCGCACCGTACGGCAACCGCTTGCGCCCAGCACTCGTCGCCATTCCGAAACCACACAAGGGGTCGTCCACAACAGGCTCGCCACGGGACGCTGACGATGTCGTAGCGATGTGCGCTCAGATCCAGCCACCACGCAGCATGTCGCTCCGCATCGTTCGGTCCTGACCGCCGACACGAGCGCCGGGGAGTGACCCCGGATGGACGCGTGAAGGCCGGATCGGCGACACTGGAGCGCGGCGCAGCTGCGCCGTCGGTGACTGACGGAGGACGCGAGATGAGCTACGGCACCACGGGCTACCCGGGCGGTCCCGTCGTCTACGGGTCGTACCAGTCGGCGCCGCAGCCGCCGGCCCGCCCGAAGCCGGGACCCGGCCTGGGGGTCACCGGATTCATCCTGTCCTTCGTCGCCTGCATCGGCCACTTCGTGCTCGCCCATGTGTCGGCTGACTGGTTCCTGGCGCTCCAACGGGTCAGCTCCAGCAGTAGCCAGGCCGAGGAGCTCGGGTACAAGGCGGTCGGCACCGGGATCGGCCAGGCGGCACTCGGCGTGCTCAACCTGGTCGGGATCATCCTCAACATCGTCGCGCTCGCCACGGGCCGCGGACGCGTCCTGGGACTCATCGGCCTGCTGATCGGCGTGCTGGCCCCCGTCGGAGCCTTCTTCTGGTTCGGCAGCCAGGCCGGCCTGCTCTGACCCCGGGGACCACTTCACCGGCGTTGCTGGACATCCCCGGCGCTGCATCGCCGGCGAAGCGGAACAACGCTTGCGGAGCAGCCCGGCCAACAATGGCGGTGACGACACAGGGCCCCGCCCACCTTGCGGTGGACGAGGCCCTGTCACATGTCTGACCCGGGGGTGCCCCGGGGCCGGATCACTTCTCCTCGGTGTCCTCAGCCTCAGCAGCGTCCTCGTCAGCGTCATCGGCCTTCGCAGCAACGGCCGCCACGAACCCGGCAGCCTCAGCTGCCTCGGCGCTGTTGAACCACACCTCGGCCACGGTCTGGTCGTACCACGGCGACTCAGGGGTGTGGAACTTCATCGAGTCCTCGTTGCCCTTGATGTCGAACCCGGCCGGGGGCTCCTCGCCCACGTACGAGCCCTCGCCGTACTTGGCGGTGTCGGCGGCCTCGTCGGTCTCCTCCGCCTCGTCGGCGGCGGGAGCAGCAGCCTTGGCCGGCGCAGTGTCGCCCTTCGACTTCTTGGTCACCGGCTCGGTGACCAGCTCGATGATCGCCATCGGAGCGTTGTCACCCTTGCGCGGGCCGACCTTGGTGATGCGCAGGTAGCCACCCTCGCGCTCGGCCATGGTCGGGGCGATCTCGGTGAACAGGGTGTGCACGACGCTCTGGTCCCGGATCGTCTGCAGCACCAGGCGACGGGCGTGCAGGTCGCCGCGCTTGGCCTTGGTGATGAGACGCTCGGCCAGCGGGCGGACCCGCTTCGCCTTGGTCTCGGTGGTGGTGACCCGGCCGTGCTCGAAGAGCTGGCTCGCCAGGTTCGCCAGGATGATCCGCTCGTGGGCCGGCGAACCGCCGAGGCGAGGGCCCTTGGTGGGAGTAGGCATTGGAGTTTCCTTGGTGTGCGTGTCAGCGGGAGCTCTGCGCGGTGAGCAGGACCCCCAGGGTGGTCAGCTTCAGTGATACTTGTTCTTTGGGCCCACGTCCGCTCGCGTGTGCGGACTGTGAAACGTGGCCCAAAGAGCAAGCATCAGTACTGCTCGGTCTCGGCGTAGTCCGCGTCGTCGTCGATGTCCTCGTACGCACGGGCGGCCAGCGGATCGAAGCCGGGGGCGCTGTCCTTGAGCGACAGGCCCATCTCGGCCAGCTTCTCCTTGACCTCGTCGATCGACTTCGAGCCGAAGTTGCGGATGTCGAGCAGGTCCTGCTCCGACCGCGAGACCAGCTCGCTGACGGTGTGGATGCCCTCCCGCTTGAGGCAGTTGTAGGACCGTACGGTGAGGTTGAGGTCCTCGACGGGCAGGGCCAGGTCGGCAGCCATCTGCTCGTCGACCGGCGACGGGCCGATCTCGATGCCCTCGGCGTCCAGGTTCAACTCCCGGGCCAGGCCGAAGAGTTCGACCAGGGTGCGGCCGGCGCTGGCGACGGCGTCCCGCGGGCGAATCGCCGGCTTGGTCTCGACGTCGATCACCAGCTGGTCGAAGTCGGTGCGCTGCTCGACGCGCGTGGCCTCGACCTTGTAGCTGACCTTCAGGACCGGCGAGTAGATCGAGTCGACCGGGATGCGGCCGATCTCGGCGTCGGCCGACTTGTTCTGCTGGGCCGAGACGTAGCCACGGCCACGCTCCACGACGAGCTCCATCTCGAGCCGCCCGGACTCGTTCAGGGTCGCGATGTGCAGCTCGGGGTTGTGGATCTCGACACCGGCCGGCGGGGCGATGTCGGCCGCGGTGACCGCGCCGGCGCCCGCCTTGCGCAGGTACATGGTGACCGGCTCGTCCTCCTCGGAGGAGAGCACGAGTTCCTTGATGTTGAGGATGATCTCGGTGACGTCCTCGACCACGCCCTCAATGGTGGAGAATTCGTGGTTGTTGCCGTCGATCTTGATGCTGGTGACAGCCGCGCCCGGGATGGACGAGAGCAGCGTGCGACGCAGCGAGTTGCCGAGGGTGTAGCCGAAGCCGGGCTCGAGCGGCTCGATGACGAACCGCGAACGGAAGTCGCCGACGACCTCTTCGGTCAACGACGGGCGCTGTGCGATCAGCATGTGGTGTCTCCCTTTCCGCCCCGACCGCTATTTGACGAGGCGAACTAGATGGGTGTCCGAGGTGGGCACCCGGTGGTGGTTCAGGCCCGTACGGCGACGCCGTGCGGAACCGGCCGAACCCGACGCCGTACCCGTGTGGCACGGGAACGACGCCGGGTCGCAGGCATCACTTCGAGTAGAGCTCGACGATCAGCTGTTCCTGGACGTCGATCGTGATCTGCTCGCGGGTGGGGAGCTGGTGCACCAGGATGCGCCCCTTCTCCGGAGCGACCTGCAGCCAGGCCGGGACCTCGCGCTCGCCGTGGGTCTCACGAGCCACGACGATCGGGTGCAGGTTGATCGACTTCTCACGGACGTCGATGATGTCGTGCTGCGAGACGCGGTACGACGGGATGTCGACCTTCTTGCCGTTCACCAGGAAGTGGCCGTGGACCACGAGCTGGCGAGCCTGACGGCGAGTGGTGGCCAGGCCGGAACGGTAGATCACGTTGTCCAGACGGGACTCCAGGATCTGCAGCAGGATGTCGCCGGTACGGCCCGGGACGTTGTTCGCCTCTTCGTAGTAGCGGGCGAACTGCTTCTCGAGCACGCCGTAGGCGTAACGAGCCTTCTGCTTCTCCCGCAGCTGCTGGGAGTACTCGGAGTCCTTGGTCCGGCCGCGGCCGTGCTGGCCGGGCGGGTAGGGACGGCGTTCGAAGGCGGCGTCGCCACCGACCAGGTCAACCCCCAGTCGACGCGACTTCTTGGTCATGGGACCGGTGTAACGAGCCATGATGAATCAGTCCTTGTTGGTGGGTACGGGTTGCAGGTCAGACGCGACGGCGCTTGGGCGGCCGGCATCCGTTGTGCGGAACAGGGGTGACGTCGCTGATCGGGCCGATCTCCAGGCCGATCGCGCCGAGGGAACGGATCGCGGTCTCGCGGCCCGAGCCCGGGCCCTTGACGAACACGTCGACCCGCTTCATCCCGTGATCCATCGCCCGGCGACCCGCAGCCTCGGCAGCCATCTGCGCGGCGTACGGGGTCGACTTGCGCGAACCCTTGAAGCCCACCGTGCCGGCTGAGGCCCATGCAATGACGGAGCCACCGGGATCGGTGATGGTGATGATCGTGTTGTTGAACGTCGACTTGATGTGCGCCTGTCCGGCGACGACGTTCTTCTTCTCCTTGCGGCGCACCTTCTTGGCGCCGGTGCTGCGGCCAGCAGTAGCCATGTGTCAGATCCTCAGTCTCTCGTCACTTCTTCTTACCGGCGACCGGCTTGCGCTTGCCCTTGCGGGTGCGTGCATTGGTCTTGGTGCGCTGCCCGCGGACAGGCAGACCGCTGCGGTGGCGACGGCCCTGGTAGCAGCCGATCTCCACCTTGCGGCGGATGTCGGCGGCCACCTCGCGACGGAGGTCACCCTCGGTCTTGTAGTTGGCCTCGATGTGGTCACGCAGGGCGACCAGCTGGTCGTCGTTCAGCTCGTGGACCCGCAGGTCTCCGCTGATGCCGGTGGCGGCGAGAGTCTCCAGGGCGCGGGTGTGGCCGACCCCGAAGATGTAGGTGAGTGCAACCTCGAGGCGCTTCTCGCGCGGGAGGTCGACACCGATCAGGCGTGCCATGTGCATTCCTATCGTTCGTTCGTCGGTGTGAGGCGTGCAGCGTCTCCGCCTTGGCACGTCGTGGCCCGGGTGTCGATTCCCGACCTGACGGCGGAGCTCCGGCCAACGATCCGGAGGTGGATCCACGAGGAACGGGTCCCTGTGGGGTGCTGTCACACTGTCTGGTCACCTCGTCCGAGGTGGTCTTCAGTTGTCTCGTGTGCAGACCTGCGAGGCAGGTCCTCGACGAACGCGCCGGTGAGGCGGCCTGCGATCAGCCCTGGCGCTGCTTGTGCCGCGGGTTCTCGCAGATCACCATGACCCGACCGTTGCGCCGAATGACCTTGCACTTGTCGCAGATCCTCTTGACGCTGGGCTGAACCTTCATCGTGAGGAATCCTTGCTTCGTGCGCGCGACCCGCTCGGGCCGCACGGTGTTCGTACGGGTGGTGTGGTGCGTGGTGGATGACCAGGATGCTCCTGGCCGATGGTCAGCGGTGCCGGAAGACGATCCGTCCGCGAGTCAGGTCGTACGGGGAGAGCTCGACCACGACACGGTCCGACGGCAGGATACGGATGTAGTGCTGCCGCATCTTGCCGCTGATCGTGGCCAGCACCTTGTGGCCATTGGTCAACTCAACCCGAAACATCGCGTTGGGCAGGGCCTCGACCACGGTGCCCTCCATCTCGAGGGCGCCCTCTTTCTTCGCCATGAACTCGCATTCTCTGGTGGAACGTGGACATACGTCACCCAGCACAGGTGACCGACGGATCACTCTACGTCAAGCGTCGACACGCCTCAAATCGGCCGGTCGCCTGTCACTCTGCGGCCAGGGTCTCGTCGAGGAAGTCGCGGATCAGGCTCGACACCAGCTCGGGCTGATCGTAGCTCGCCACATGACCGGCCTCAGGGATGGCGACGAGTCTCGAACCGGGCGTCGCGGCGTGCGCAGCGGCGAGGACCTCCTCGGAGACCAGAGGGTCCCGATCTCCCCGCAGCCACAGGATCGGCGCGGTCACCTGCCCCAGCGTCGGCGTGAGGTGGAGCCGCATCACCCGCGGCCCGCAGGCGGCGATCTGCCAGTCGTCCATCGCCTTCTCCCGATGTCGCCACTTCGCCTGCGCCTCCTCGGTGACGATGTCGACGATGCGGTCGAAGCCGGGAGTCCGCTCCCCTGCGACGAGGTGGCCGGCGAGGGAGGCCCGCACCGAGCCCGGCGACCGCGCCAGCCACAGGCTGGTCAGTTGCAGCAGGCCGGGGGTGCGCGACAGGAGCCAGGTGAGGAACTGGTACGGCCGTACGGCATCGAGCCCACCCGGACCGATGGCGACCAGAGCGGTGACCCGCTCCGGCCGGGCGACCGCGTAGCCGGCCGCGACACCACCGCCCATCGACAACCCCACCAGCGCTGCCCGGGGCAGCTCGAGGCTGTCGAGCAACGCGTCGACGAACCGGAGGAAGAAGTCCTGGTCGAGCATCCCGCGCCATGGACGGCTGCCACCGTGGCGTGGCAGGTCGACCACGTGGACCCGGTACCGCTCGGCGAGGACCGGGGCGACGTCGTGCCAGACGCCGCGCCCGGTGTCGAACATGGCGCCGTGCAGCAGCACGACGGGTGGTCCAACCTCACCACCGCGGTACAGCCGGACAGGGCCACCGAGCAGGGTGAGATCCACGGGGGTGTCGAAGAAGTCGGTCATCAGCGGTCCTCCAGGGCGGCGAGTTGGGCGGCAAGACGATCGAGCAGTTCGAGGTGGGCGTCCCGCGCGGCTGCTGCATCGACAGGGCCGCCGGTGGCGACCGCGCAGCCGATGAGGTCGGCAAAGAGCGTCACGGTGTGGCGGAGCTCGTCGGCGTCGCCGCCGAGGATGCCCGGCGACTGGAGCACACCGATCGTGAAGGTGGCGAGCACCCGGGTGAGCGATGCCGCATCGAGCTGCGGGTCGATCACGCCGGCACCCTGGAGCGCCACGACGTAGTCGGCCAGCCACTCGTGGCGCTCGCCGTACCGGCCGTCAGTGACAGTCGCGACGTGGGAGCCGAGGACCGACTCGGTGCCGAGTTGCAGGGCGGTCAGCAACGGGTCGGCGAGCAGAGCCTCGACGCCGAGTCGGTAGACGGCCACCAACCCGACGGGCTCGCCGCCGGCCCCGCCCAGGTCGAGCAGGCCGGCTCGGACGTGGGCGGTGGCCCTGCGCATCGCCCCCAGCAGCACAGCGTCGAGGATGGCCGACTTGTCGGCGAACTCAAGGTAGACCGCCCCCTTCCCGATCCCCGATGTCCTGGCGATGTCGGCGACCGAGGTGGCCGGCCAGCCGCGAACGAGAGCGAGTTCGCGCGCGGCAGCAAGGATCCGCTGGCGACGGTCCGGGATGCGTGGCCGCGGCATGACACCACCTCCTTCGTAGTGACCGAATCTAACAGACGGGTCACTACGAGTGTGTCACCGCACTGTCAGCGCCAACGTCCTCCCGGCGAGCCCTGCCGTCGTGGCCGTGATGCGGACGCCACCGCGCAGCGGCTCCACCGCGACGCCCGGGTCGGCGGACACCACCGTGCGCCGTGGCCCCTGCAGGTCGACGACCACCCGGTCTCGCAGCTGGGTCGGATCGGACACGGCGATCCGACACTCGCGCCCCGAGGGAGCGAGGACCACTGAAGCCGGTCCGTCGACAGAGACCTCCGCCACCGAACCCGCTGCCCAGAAGTTGGCGGCCAGCATCCGGTCAGCCGACCGGCGCACCGCATGCACGGTGGCCTTGGCGGCGATGACCTCCACCGGAGGATCAGCCGACCACGCCGCCGTGGTCGCCGCGTCAGCACCCGGGAGCTGGGTCCAGGCGTAGTTCGTCGCGCCGGTTCCCTCGGTGGCCGAGTGGTCGAGCCAGAGCGTCAGGTACGGCCGGGTCACCACGGTGTCGGTGCCGTACTTGAGATTGATCTCCCGCCACGTCGCGGTGCGCTGCTCCCGCAGCCCGGTGAGCGCCACCGGATCGGCGAACACATAGCCGCCGGTGCCGGCGAGGTGGGCCCAGTGCACGTCGTTGCGCAGACCAGGGCTCCCCGGCACAGCCACACCGTCGAGGGTGAGGACGGCGTCGACGTCGCGCAGCTTGCGGTTCTCGACGATCGTCTCCACCTGGTCCCCGCCGATCCCGGACCCGACACACAGCACCGCATCGTCGACGAAGAACCAGCTCTTCCACGCGCGGAGATTGCTCTCGCCGAGCCCACGCAGGTCCATCCCGTACGCCCCGAGAGTGGTCCCGGGCAGCGCCGCCCCGCCGACCCAGTCACCACGACCCTCGGTGCGCTGGTCCTGCGCGTCGGCGAGGGTGCGCCGTTCGACGGTCGTCCCGGGCAGTCGGTACGCGTCGACGGTCGGCCAGTAGTCCTCGCTGTAGTGGCCCAGGTCGTCGTCGTACAGCAGGGTCATGCCGTCGGACAGGTGCCAACCGTGCAGGTTCTCGTTCTGGATCGACTCGTAGTTGTAGATCCGCGTCGAGTACGCGCTGACGGCGAAACCGAAGCCTGGTCGGTGGTGCACCACCTTGTCCATCCGCGGGTACTGCCGGTGCAGCACCGGGGCGGGTGCGGCCGGCACCGGGCCGCCGAGCACCTGCTTGGCCAGCAGCACCGAGGACAGGTCCGCGGTCTTCAGGTAGTCGCGATAGGTGTCGGTGGTGAGCCACCGCCGTACCAGCCCGGTCAATCGGTCGCGGGTCGCACCGGCCTCGGCGGCACCGATGAGCCGCAACGTTGCCTCGATCACCCGATCGGCCGCAGCGTGCCCCTGCTTGCTGGGCCGGGCGATCTCGCGCCCACAGACGGCGGCCATCAGATCACCCCGGAACAGCAATGGGTCGAACGCCTCGCTCACCCAGGCGAACACGTTGTCCCGATCCGGATCGGTCACCTGCCACGGGCTGTCCGCGAGCAGGGACAGCAGCGCCGACAGCGTGGCGAGCAACTCCTTGCCGTAACCACCGTTGTAGGGATGCTTCCAGTGCTGCAGAAAGGATCCGTCCGAGTAGAAACCCTCCCCCGTGCCGGTGTCGTGACCCGGCGCATCCTGATGGGCCAGCACGCTGTTGGCCCCGTGGCCGCGGACGTCACTCAAGGCGTCACGCACCTCGGTCAGGGCAGCGCCGTCGCCGTCCAGCAGCGCCCGTACGGCGACCACGGTGCACACCCAGACCCGGTTCGCCCCGGTGGCGATCTGCCGGTTGACCCGCCACAGGTTCGGGTCCGGGGTGTAGTGGTCGACGGCTGCCGTGAGGCGGGCACGACGTTCCTCCCCCGCCGCAGGGCCGAGCAGGACCAGGGTGTCGTTGAGCTGGATCGGCGAGCCGATCTCCCAGTCCCAGTCGTTGTCGAACCGCGTCAGGGTCGGGGCGTAGCGGTTCTCGTACATCCAGTCCAGGCCCGCCAGCACGGCCGCCAGGACATCGGCGTCGCCGTACTGCTGTGTCCCGCGGGTGGCCCAGGCACGCGTGATCCGCGCCAACCGGGTGAAGCTCGAGGTGACATTGGTCGACCTGGTCGGGTCGGCGAGGTCGGACCACAACGCGGTACGGTCCGAGCCGGTCACCAGCGTGGTCAGGTACCCGGCCGCCGTACGGTCGATCCGGGCGGCGGCCGTGGCGATCTGCGGGTCGGCGAGATCAAGACCGTCGCCACCGGTGAGCATGGTGCGCCAGCGGTCCAGAAGCTCGGCGGTACCGGGGTCCGAGGTGCCGTCGGCCCGAGCCGGCAGAGCTGCCAGTCCGGTGAGGAACGCCGTCCCGGCACCGATTCCCGCTCCCGCCACGAGCGTGCGACGGCTGATCCTGGGGGCATGGTCGGGCGTGCTGTTGGTGGTCATGATCACCTCTCCGCTGAGGAACTCCATCGGGGACACATCTGGTGCACCCCGGGCGACTCACCGCGGTGCATCGATGCACAACGTAGGCCCACAACGGTCGAGCAGTCAACAGCGGATCACCGTGGTTGAACAGATGTCACCCATCACCAGGCGGTGGATCGCTGCACCATCCGTGCGGCACCGTCCACGCTGCGATGCCGCGCGGCAGTGCCGCCCAGCGGACGGGACGCGTCAGCGTCGACCGGGGATCCAGCTCCGTTTCTCCGTCGGCTCCGGAGCCACCACCTCGGTATCGATGATGTCGTCGAAACGGTCCCGGGACACCATCCCCAGTTCAGCCAGGCGCAGCGCGAGCTCCCGGCCGTCGTGACCGACCACGATCCCGGAGGCTGTCCCCCGGAAATACTCGGCCTCGAAGGCACCGTGGCTCAGGACGTGCTGGCCGGGAGTGAGCTGACGCAGCACCACGCAACTCACATGATCGGGAAAGTCCCGTGCCAGACGTGCATAGATCGCCGGATCGTGCTGTCCGTCGTCACCGATCAACAGCCACTTCACGTTCGGATAGGCATCGATCAGGTCGCGCAGGTTCTCGTGCTTGTGCGCCTGACCGGAACGGAAGATGCCGGTGTTCGTCGGACCCCAGTCGGTCAGCAGCAACGGACCCGCCGGAAACCTGTGTGCAGCAAGGAATCTCCGCAGTGCCGGAGCCACGTTCCAGGCACCGGTCGACAGATAGACGACGGGGGCACCGGGATGGGCACTGACCAACTCGTGATACAGCACAGGCATTCCCGGCACGACCCGACGGGCCGACTCGTGCAGCATGAAGGCGTTCCAGGCGGCCAGCATCGGCCGTGGCAGGGCGGTCACCATCACGGTGTCGTCGATGTCGGAGACGATCCCAAACGTGGTGTCCTCGCCGACGCAGATGATCTTGGACTTCACCTGTTCACCACTCGGTGCCGTGATCGTGGCCTCGTGCCAGCCTGGGGTCAGGTCCGCGTCGACGATCGCGTCGACGATGCCGGCGCGATCGGAGACCAGATGATGGGTGTGTCCGCCCACCTCAACGACCACCTCGGTCTGCGGTGCGACCACGACCAGGAAGTTGCGCCACCCCCGCACTGTCCGCATGTACTCGTACGACGGCAACTGCTCGACATCGCGGATCGGTTGCCGGGTCAGCACCGTGCGGGCCAGGATCCGAACCTTCTGCTCGGTGCCGTAGCTGGTGTACGGCTCCACCCGGACCCGATGGCCGCACTGTCGCAGGATCGCTCCCGCCTTGTGGTTGAAGGCATCCTCCAACCGTGCAGCCCAGAACGGGCGAGACGACCGGGCACCACGACGCTGTTCCCGTCGGGGTCCGCGTCGAGGCAGTCGTGGCTCTGCTGTCGCCGTCACGGCGCCCAGTCTGTCATGGTGGCCCTGCGGTCACCGGACATGCCGGTCAGGCCACCCTGCTCTTGGCCGCGATCCAGGTGTTGCACAGTGACAGGTCGCCCTTCCCCAGGGCTCGGGCGAACCAGTACTGGTACGACTTCGCCTTGCCGTGCTGCTCGTTCTGGTCCTCGGAGAACCACTGGTCGAACTCACGCTTGTCGCGTGATCCCCAAGCAGGGTTCGTCAGTTGCGTCTCCTGCTCGAAGGTGAAGCACTCCGCCTGCAACTCGATGCGCCGCGAGATCTGGTTCTGGTTCTCCAGATCGGCCGCATAGCCCGGCGAGAGCAGACCGACACGGAACTGTACGTGGTGCGCGAATTCGTGGAACAGGATGTGCAACCCACCCAGTCGTACGTAGTCGTCGTAGTCGGCGACCACGTTCGGGTTGGCGTAGATCGTCTCGTTGCCGGAACAGTAGAAGGGCACGGCATCGTCCTCGGTGCCGCAGGGTGTCTCGATCTGTCCCGAGTAGAACTGCACCTTGGGCCGGGTCAGCTTCTCCCCCGTCGCGGCCTGGACCGGTGCACCGTACCGGCTCATCATGCAGTCGATCGCCTTGTTGAGATAGGACTTGAAGGCATTGCCGGTCGGGATCGCCGGGTTCGACAGCGCGGGACAGGCCCACGGCCCGAGAGTCTGCTCGTACAACGGATTGTCGGTGAGCTCGGGGTAGTCCGCGTACAGGCCGGTTGCCGTCGACGACGGTCTGGTCGACGAACTCGACGCTGAGGTGGTCTCACTCGTCGCGGTCGTGTCGCTGGTGGCCGCCGACTCGCTCGGCCAGGAGGTCGACTCCGGAGTGCTCTCGGACTCGCTCGTGCTCGGCTGTGTGACCGACACCTGGGTCGACGCCGGGCGACTCGGGTCGGCCACAGCCGGATGGTTGCCCCGGACAACGACGACCGCAGCCAGGACCGCCACAGCAACCGCGACCGCTGCGGCCATCACCAGCAGGGTGACGGCCAACGGATTGCGCCGACGTGGACCGGGACCCGGGGGTGGCCCCGGCGGAGGGCCGAACGGGGGTTGCCCACCGAAGGGCGCACCCTGCTGCCCGTACGGATTCTGTTGCCCGTACGGATTCTGTTGCCCGTACGGATTCTGCTGGACGTACGGATTCTGTTGCCCGTACGGATTCTGTTGCCCGTACGGATTCTGCTGCCCGTACGGATTTTGCTGGGCGAACGGCGAGGCCTGCGGCGCAGGGCCACCACGCCACGGTGCCGAGGAACTCCCGGTCGGCGCGAACGGATTCCCGGCGCTCTGACCGCCGCCGAACGGCTGCCCGAAGGCGCTCTGCCTCGGCGGCTGCGCACCCATTCCCCACGTCCTCCCGACCGTCCACCAACGTCCACCTGCCAGGTGGGCAGGCGACCAACAGGGTACGGCGTTACCCCGGCCACCTCGGGCCGTCCCGCACCGATCCGCATCGCTGCGCCGCAAATCGATGGCGTTCGCAACACTGCGCTGGATACCGTCGGGCGTCATGGCGGACCTGACCATCACCCTGCTGACCGATCCCGGCGAATTCCTTGCGGCCTGCGGGGACCACCTCGCCGCAGCCCCGGTGTTGTCGACGGTCGTGGCCACGGTGGCCGCGAAGCAACTCGCCGCCGACACGGCGCCGACGCCCGGGAACTGGTGGCTGGTGGTCCGGGACGGGACCGCCGTGGTCGGCGCCGGCATGTGCCAGCCGCCACCGGGACGTCGGATGGCCTACCTGCTCCCGATGCCGGATGAGGCGGCACCCCTGGCCGCCGAAGCGGTGCACGCGCACGAGCAGACATCCGGCGCCGACCCGCTCGCCGGGATCAACGGCGCCCTGCCCTCGGTCCGCCAGTTCGGTGCGCGGTGGGCCGAGTTGACCGGCGGCGCCGTCGGCACGGCGATGCACACGCGGCTCTTCGAGTTGGCCGACCTCGTCCAGCCGCCCACGGTCCCGGGCGAACTCCGCACCCCGGACGAGTCCGAGACCGCGCTGATGATCGACTGGCTGGAGGAGTTCCACCACGATGCCGAGGTCCAGGGTGGCCGCCGCCCCGACCCGGTGCCGCGGGCGACGCCGGAGGAGATCCGGTCCCGTGTCGAGTCCCAGCGCCTGTGGGTGTGGGCGGTGGACGGCGTGCCGGTTCACCTCACCGGACACAACCTGCCGAGCTACGGGGTCGCCCGGGTCGGGCCGGTGTTCACTCCGCAGCAGCACCGGGGTCATGGGTATGCCGCCAGCGCGGTCGCCGAGGTGTCCCGTCGCCTTCGTGCCGACGGGTCGCGGGTGTGCCTGTTCACCGATCAGGCGAATCCGGTGTCGAACCCGCTCTACGAACGGCTCGGCTACCGTGCCGTGGTCGACATGGAGAACCTGCGATTCGACCCGGCGTGAGGGCCCGATGTCACAGGGCTGTCCCGCCGGTGTGACGTCGATGCAACATGACCCCGCAACACTGGGACGGCATGAACCTCAGTGATGCCCCGGCGGGCGGACCGCAGCACATCGCCCTGATCGCCCATGACAACAAGAAGGTCGAACTGCTGCAGTGGGCGGAGTTCAACCGCGCCACGCTCGCCCGCCACACCCTGTACGGGACCGGCACCACCGGCACCATGCTGGAGTACGAGCTGGGGCTGCCGGTGACCCGGTTCCTGTCCGGTCCGGTCGGCGGCGACCAACAGATCGGGGCGAAGATCGCCGAACAGGTCATCGACCTGCTGGTGTTCTTCTGGGATCCGCTCGAGCCGCAGCCGCACGACCCCGACGTGAAGGCCCTGCTGCGACTCGCGAACGTCTGGAACATCGGCGTCGCGTGCAACCGTGCCAGCGCTGATCTGATGATCTCCTCTCCGCTGCTGGAGCGCGGCTACCGGCCGCAGCGGCCCGTGGTCCCGGAGCGCGCCTGGGAGGCAGTGCCCCGAACCGCCTGAGGAGCCAATAGGCTGATTCGCATGAGCGATGACGCCACCAGCAGTGCCGCCCGGCAGCGCACCCTTGGGCCCTGGTGGTTCGGCGCGGCCCTGCTGACAGCCGTGATCCTGGTCGTGGTGGGCGTCCAGCTGATACGCCAGCATGGGTTGGTCCCCGCGACTCCGGCCCGGTGCGATGCCGCAGCCTTGGCCAGCAATGACATCCCGGCCGGGGCGGTCAGCATCTCCCTCTGCGACAACCCGGTCGAACCGACTCTGGCCATGGCCACGCCCCCGGACGCCCTGGTCGAAGACATCGCCGAGGTCGTCCACACCTACCGGAACCTCCCCCGCACGGGCGGCGAGATCTGCACCGATGATCTCGGCCCGCGGTTCGACCTGGTGTTCAGCTATGCCGGCCGGGACCCGGTGCGACTGACCGGCGAACTCTACGGTTGCGCCAAAATCGGTGAGCGACATGGCGCAGGTGCCGTCCTGGCCACCTTCCTCGATCGACTGCAGGCGCAACGAGCCCACCAGCAGCCCTGGCCCGGGCCAGTCACCCCACCGGAGTGCCCTGTCGAGAACCATCGCTGGAGCTATCGGATCCCGGCACCGGCCGAACTCATCGCCGGCCAGCTCTGTGTGGTCGCGCACGACGAGCAGCTGTCACCGATCCGGCCGGTCGCTCTCTCCGGACGTGAGTGGACGACCCTGCGTGATGACCTGGCCGCGAACTCACATCCCGACGATCCCAACACCGCCGAGAGCGGCGACTGCGACCGGTCCCGTTACCTCGTGGCGACCAATGCCTTCGGTGAGCAGATGAACATCCAGATCCACTGCAGCGGCCAGGCCTGGTGGTCGTCCACCGTGAGGGGCGGGAACACCATGCGGTGGGACCCCTCGCCGACCGCGTGGGACGTCATTGACCGGCTGACGAGGTGAAACCGGAATGAACACAACCCGTACGGCACGCTCATGGTGGTTCGGCCCCGCCCTGCTGACAGCAGTGATCCTGATGGTGGCGGGAGTCCAGGTGATCCGCCAGTCCACCGTGTTGCCCTCGGTGGCAGCAACCTGCGACGCTGAGCTCCCCGCTGCTGACCAGCTCCCGACCGGAGCGATCTCGGTGTCGTTGTGCGACATCACGGACAGCACCGCCATGGTTCAACAGGCCGCCCCGGTCGATGCCCTCGTCGAAGGCGTCGACGAGCTGGTCGCCGCCTACCAGCAGTTGCCGTCCACGCCGCCGTTCGAGGTGTGCCTCCAGACCGTGCCGCGGGTTGGCCTCGTCTTCAGCTACCCCGATGGCACCCACGTCCGCCTCGCCCCCGATGCCGACGGCTGTGACCGGATCGGTGATCGCTACGGGCTGGCCGCACTCATCATCGCCTTCGTGGACCGTCTGGTCGCCCAGCGCACCCGACAGCAACCATGGACCGGTCCGACCGCTGCCCCGGTCTGCCCCTTCGAGCACGACCGTCGGAGCTGGGTCACCCCGGTGCCGGGCGACCTGACGAACGGGAGCGCCCGGCTGTGCGTGACATCGACGAGACCCGACAGCACGGAGCTTTCCCGTGCGGTCCGCCCGAGCTCGGCCGAGTGGGCGATCCTGCAGGCCGACCTGGTGGAGAACTCTGCCCGTGCGAAGTCCGGGGATGAGTCGGCCTTCGGCTGCGACACGGTGCGCCAACTGGTGGCGACCAATGCGTACGGCGACCAGCTGACCATTCAGATCCACGGCAACGGCAACGGCTGGTGGCAGGTCCCGTTCCAGGCGGAGGAGACGTGGATGAAGTGGCAGCCCTCGACCCGTGCCCGGGCGATCATCGACCGGTTGACGGCCTAGGCGTCAACCGGGCGAGCCACGCACGTTCGTACGACCACGCGTGGATACGCGCGCACGGCGGCCTCGGGACCGTCAGTCGGCGAGCGGGCCGTACGGGATCCCGCGCGCCGTGAGCTCGGCCTCGCCGCCGTCCTCGGCGGTCAACACCCAGACCCCCTCGGCCGTCACCGTCATGGTGTGCTCCCAGTGACAGGCGACACGACCGTCAATGGTGACCTCGGTCCACTCGTCGTCCAGGGTCGCGCTGGCCGGATCGCCGAGGGTCAACATCGGCTCCACCGCCAGGCACAGCCCCGGCACGATCTTCGGTCCGCGACCGGGGCGTCCGAAGTTGGGGACGTCGGGCGGCTGGTGCATGGCGGAGCCGATCCCGTGTCCGGTGAACTCGGTGACGATGCCGTACCGGCGGTCCGGCGCCAGGGAACGGACGTACCCCTCGATCGCCGCCGAGATGTCGGTGACGTGGCCGCCGAGCCGCGCGGCGGAGATCCCGGCCCAGAGCGCATCCCGGGTCGCCTCACTGAGCCCCGCGACCTCGGGCGCGACCTCGCCGACCAGGACCGAGACGGCGGAGTCGCCGTGCCAGCCGTCGACAATCGCGCCGCAGTCGATCGACACGAGGTCGCCCGCGACAAGCTCCCGGTCGCCGGGGATGCCGTGAACGATCTCCTCGTTGACCGAGATGCACGTGACCGCAGGGAAGCCGGGCTGGCCGGGGACCTGTCCGTAGTTCAGGAAGGAGGGTGTCGCACCGGCGGACTTGATCACTTCGTGCGCGACGGCGTCGAGTTCCCCGGTCGTGATGCCGGGCCTGATCTCGGTCGCCACGGCACGCAGTGCCGAGTGCACGACCAGCCCCGCGCGACGCATCGCGCGCAACTGATCGGGCTTCTTCAGCTCGACCCGACGGGATCCGAAGACCATGAGCGACTCAGTGCTGCACGGCGGCGAGGGCCTCGAAGATCCGCTCGGTCACCTCGGAGATCTCACCCAACCCGTTGACCTCGACCAACAGACCGCGCTTGCGGTACTCCTCGATCACCGGCTGGGTCAGTTCGGCGTAGACGTCCTGACGGTGCCGGATCGTCTCCTCGGTGTCGTCGGTGCGGCCGGAGTCCTGGGCGCGCTTCAGCAACCGGGCGACGACCTCTTCGGTGTCGGCGACCAAGGAGATGGCGGCGTCCAGCCGTGCCTCACCCAGCATGCGATCCAGGGCCTCGACCTGCTCGGCGGTGCGGGGGTAGCCGTCCAGCAGGAATCCGTCATGGACGTCGTCCTCGGCCAATCGGTCGGCCACGATCGCGTCGGTGATGTCGTCGCCCACCAGGCCGCCCGAGTCGAGGATTCGCTTGACCTCGAGGCCGAGCTCGGTCCCCTGGGCGATGTTGGCACGGAAGATGTCGCCGGTCGAGATCGCCGGGATCCCGAACTTCTCGACGATCGCCGCCGCCTGCGTGCCCTTGCCCGCCCCCGGGGGGCCCATGATCAACAGTCGCATCTGGTCCATCTCTCCTTACCGCAGGAATCCCTCGTAGTTGCGTTGCTGCAACTGGCTCTCGATCTGCTTGACGGTGTCGAGCCCGACACCGACGACGATCAGGATCGAAGTGCCGCCGAAGGGGAAGTTCTGGTTCGCCCCGACGAGCGTGATCGCTATGGACGGGATCAGTGCGATCAAGCCCAGGTACAGCGAACCCGGCAGGGTCAGGCGAGAGAGTACCTTGCCCAGATAGGTCTCGGTCGGCTTGCCCGCGCGGACGCCCGGGATGAAGCCGCCGTACTTCTTCATGTTGTCGGCCACCTCGGCGGGATCGAAGGTGATCGCGACGTAGAAGTAGCAGAAGAACACGATCAGCACGAACTGGGTGACCATGTAGATCGGGTGGTTGCCCTTGACGAAGTTCGCCGAGATCCACTGTGCGAACTCGGTGTCCGGCTGGAACTGCGCATACAACACCGGCAGGTACATCAGGCTGGAGGCGAAGATCACCGGGATGACACCGGACTGGTTGATCTTCATCGGGATGTAGGTCGTCGAGCCGCCGAAGACGCGCGAGCCGACCATCCGCTTGGCGTACTGCACCGGAATCCGGCGTTGCGCCTGTTCGACGAAGATCACCGCAACCATCACCAGCAGGCCGATGGCGACCACACCGAGGAACAGCAGCCAGCCCTGGGTGCCGGGCGCGTTGTTCTTGATGGTCCACAGGCCGGTGGGGAAGGTGGCGGCGATCTGGGTGAAGATCAGCACCGACATGCCGTTGCCGACACCGCGCTCGGTGATCAACTCGCCCATCCACATCACCAGCGTGGTGCCAGCGGTCATGGTCAGGATCATGATCACGACCGGCGGGATGGAGTCGTCATAGAGCAGGTCGGGGCAGTTCAGCATCTGACCGCTCCGCGCCATCGTGACGAAGGCGGTCGACTGGATCACGGCCAGCGCGAGCGTGAGGTACCGGGTGTACTGGGTGATCTTGTTCTGGCCGGCGCCGCCCTCCTTCTTGAGGGCCTCCAGCCGCGGGATCACCACCGTCAACAGCTGCAGGATGATGCTCGCGGTGATGTACGGCATGATGCCGAGCGCGAAGACGGCCAGCTGCAGCAGCGCGCCACCGGAGAACAGGTTGATCAGTGAGTAGATGCCTGCGGTGGTGCTGGTCGGGTCGAGAGCCGCCGTACGACAGATGTCGAGCTGCTTGATGTTGACGTTGGGCGTCGGCAGCACCGAACCCAACCGGAACAGCGCGATGATCCCCAGGGTGAACAGGATCTTCTTGCGCAGGTCCGGCGTCCGGAACGCGTTGGCGAATGCGCCAAGCAACACATGCCCTCTCGTCGTGCCCCGGCCTTGCCGGGAACGTGTCCACCGGTGCTCGTCGGGGTGGAACCCCGTCGAGAGGGCACGCCCGTGAGCTGTCCCCGCGCAGGGAACCGCTGGGCAGCCTATCAACTACGGCAAGGAGTCCCCGCATCGGTCGCGGAGGCCAGTGCCCGGCGCACTCCGAGCGCAGCGGAGCGTCCCGCCCGGTTCGCTCCGATCGTGCTCGCCGACGGCCCGTAGCCGACGAACTGGATCCGCGGATCGGCAGCCGCGGTGGTGAGGTCGTCGTCGAGTCGGACGCCTCCGGAGGCACTGCGCAGGTGGAGCGGGGCCAGGTGACCGATCGCCGGCCGGAACCCGGTGGCCCACAGGATCACCTCAGCAGGTTCGTAGTCTCGAAGGGGGGACGACCCCCCTTGAACCCCCCGATACGAACGCACACCCTCGTAGTCTCGAAGGGGGGACGACCCCCCTTGAACCCCCCGATACGAACCGACATCCCCGTCCCAGCGCACCCCGTACGGCTCGATCCGGGAGAACATCGGCCGACGCGCGGCGTAGACCCCGAGTCGCGCTGCCTCGCGCTCCTGGTCCCGCAGTTGCAGACCGGTGACGCTGACCACCGACCGCGGCGGCAGCCCGGCCCGGACCCGCTCGGCCACCATGGCCACGGCCTGTGTTCCGGCCTCCGGGGTGAACTCGTCGGTCCGCCACACCGGCGGCCGTCGGGTCACCCACACCAGGCCCTCGGCACCCAGCACCGGAGCCAGCAGCCCGAGGAACTGGACGGCCGAGGCACCACCACCCACGACGACCGTGCGCCGCCCGGCGAACCAGTCCGGCCCCGGGAAGTCCACGGTGTGCAGCTGCTCCCCGAGGAAGGTGTCCTGGCCCGGGTAGCGCGGCACGAACGGCTGGGTCCAGGTGCCGGTGGCGTTGACCAGGGTACGAGTGTGGACCGCCTCCCGTACGGCGTCGGGCCCTGCCGTCTCGAGCACGAAACCGTCGTCCTCGGGCCGCACCCGGAGCACCCGGACCGGGCGACGTACCGGCAGGGTGAACTTCTGCTCGTACCGGCCGAACCACTCCGGCACCGTCCGGTTCGCCCGCCGGTGCGGGTCGGCCTCGGGATGGGCGAGACCGGGGAGATCGGCAATGCCGTGCACGTCGGCCATCGTGAGCGCGTCCCAGCGATGTTGCCAAGCACCTCCCGGCCCGAGGTCAGCATCCAGGACCACATGGTCGATGCCGAGACGTCGCAGGTGGTACGAGGCCGACAACCCGGCCTGCCCGGCCCCGATCACAACACTGTCGTACCTGGTGTCGGGGTGCTCACTCACACCTGGTGCAACGTCGGCCGACGATCCGAAAGTCCCTCCGGTCCCCGCGTGAACAGGCGATGAACTCTTGTTCCCTGACACCGCCCGACCATTGACGTTTGTTCCAGGAGACCGACAGGATGGCACGCGTGAGCATCCTGACCGGGCCCCGTGCCGGCATCGACGACACGACGCCGCCCCTGGTCGTGCTCGACTTCGACGGCACGGTTGCGGTCGGTGACGGCCCCGTCCTCGCCTACGCCGATGCCGCCTTCGCCCTGCTCGACGCAACGAAGGCTGCTGCGGCCCGTACGGTGCTCGACGGGGTGCTGGCCGGGCGCGACCGACGCTGGCCCGATCCGTACGTCGCCGTGGCTGAACTGTGTTCCGGCGTCCCGGCGGCTGACCTGCAGGCCGCCTATGTTGCGAGCCGGGACCGGCTGGCCCGGGAGGACCTCGGTGTCTGCGTGCCCGACGGCCTGCTCGCAGCCCTCGACCGCTGGGCGGGTCGGGCCGAACGGGTCCTGGTCACCAACTCCCCCGCCCACGGCACCCTGCAGGTCCTCGAACGACTCGACCTGCGACGCCGATTCGACCGGGTGGTGGTCGATGCCGGCAAGCCGCGCCGACTGGCCGAGTTGTTGCTCGTGCTGCTCGAGGGACGTTCCCCCGATCTCCTGCTGAGCATCGGCGACCACTGGCCGAACGACATCGCCCCCGCCCTGGAACTCGGTGGGCACGGTGGGCTCATCGCTCCCGGTCCCCGCGCCGACTGGCCCTGCGACGCCACCGCCCCGACCCTCACCGCACTGCTGCCGTACGTGGACGAGTGGCTCGCCGGTGCCCGGTCGCCGCTCACGGCGAGGAGCCGGGCATGAGCCTCGGACAGGCCCGGGCCCATGTCCAGTCGCTGCTGCCGTCGCTGCTGCCGGCCGAACAAGCAGTCGCCCGGGTGCTGCTCGCCCGGGAGGACATCGCCGAACTGTCCAGCCAGCAGGTGGCCGACCTGGCCGGCTGTTCGCGTGCGACCGTGGTCCGCACCTGCCAGACCCTCGGGTGGTCCGGCTGGCAGCAGCTGCGGGTGTTGCTGGCCCGCGACGCCCTGGTGCTGCGGTCGAGCGATTCGGGAGTGAGCGAGGCCGCCGACGACGATCCGGCCGGCATCGTCGCCCAGTACTTCCGTCGTCTGGCCGCCACGGCCGAGCAGATGGCGGCCCTGCTCGACGGGGCCCAGGTGAGTGCCGCGGTGACGGCGCTGGGGCGCGCCCGGCGAGTGATGGTGGTGGCGAACGGGCTGACCGCCCCGCTGTCGGTCGACCTGCAGGCGCGCCTGGTCCGGGTGGGCATCGACGCCGTCCACCACGCCGACGTGATGCAGCAGCACATCACCGCTTCGCTCCTCGGCCCGGACGACGTCGTGTTCGCGATCAGTGGCTCGGGGGCCAACAGTCACACCCTCACCGTGGTCCGCGCCGCCCGCCAGGCCGGGGCCACGGTGGTCGTGGTGACCGCCTTCGCTCGCTCCGCGGTCGCGGCGCTCGCCGAGATTGTGCTCCTGGTGGCCGCCCCCGACAACACCTTCGGCGCCGAACTGACCGAGACGTCCCGGATCCCCCAGACCGTGCTGATCGAAGGCCTGTGCGAAGCCGTACGGCGACATCTCGGGGCACGCGCCGAAGCAGCGGCAGCACGGACCCTGCAGGCCGTGAGCACCCACATCGGGGAGTGACCGATGAGCCGCCGCCGACCATTGCAGTCGCCCTGGGCCTATCTGCTCGTCGCGCCCGCCCTGGTGGTCTTCGCAGTGTTCAGCATCGGGCCGACCGTGTTCACCGGGGTCATCTCGTTGTTCGACTGGAACTACCTGAACGCCTCGATGAGCACCTTTGTCGGGTTGAAGAACTACGCCCAGCTGGGCGATCTCGAGCGTGACCCCAGCTTCCTGCAGACCATGGGCGTCTCGTTCTGGTTCGTGGGCGCCATGGTCATCGGCGGCACGGTCATCTCACTGGTGCTCGCGCTGCTGATGCGAACCACGACCAAGCTCATGCTCGCCGCCCGGGCGACGGTCTTCCTGGCCCACGTCACCCCGGTCGTGGCGACGTCCCTGGTGTGGCTGTGGATCTACAACCCTCGCTACGGCCTGGCGAACGCCCTGCTGCACGCGGTCGGCGGAGATCCGATCGACTGGCTCGGCGACCGCAACACCGCGATGCTGTCGGTGATCCTCTACTCACTGTGGCACGAGGTCGGCTTCACCACGATCGTGTTCATCGGTGGGCTGACCACGATCAGCACTGAGCTGAGCGAGGCGGCTCGGGTCGACGGGGCATCGCCGATGCGGGAGTTCTGGTACGTCACGCTGCCGCAGCTGACGCCGTTCGTGGTGTTCGTGGTGGTGACCGGATCGGTGGCCTCCCTGCACGCCTTCACCCAGTTCTTCATGCTCACCGGCGGTGGCCCGGACTTCGCCACTGCGACGCTCGGCTACCAGCTGTACCAACAGGCCTTCGTGTTCCGCAAGACCGGGTACGGCGCGGCGCTCGCCGTCGTGCTGTTCCTGATCTGCCTGGTGCTGTCCCTGGGCCAGCTCCGGCTCTCCCGACAACTGAATCGCACCTGACCCGCCTCACCCGGATCGCCCACCCAGAAGGAAAAGCCATGACCTCACCGCTCACCCGCCGTCACCTGCTGGTCGGTCTCGGCGCCCTCGCCCTGACCACACCGGTGCTGGCTGCCTGCTCCAGCCCAGGGACCCCCACCGCGCCGCCGTCGGGTGATCCCGACGCCAAGGTGACGATCAACTTCATGCACGCCATGTCCTCGGGCGCACTCAAGCCGGCGCTGCAGACCATCGTCGATGCGTTCACCGCCGCCAACCCGAACATCACGATCCAACTGACCGAGCAACCCAACTACGGGCAGCTCCGTGCCCAGATCGAGGCGCAGACCGCGGCCGGCGCACCGCCCACCATCGCCCAGGTGTACGGAGACTGGGCGGCCGACTACGCCGCCAGCGGTGTGATCGTCAACCTCGACGAGTACGCGAAGCAGTCAGGTCAGTGGGACGACTTCTTCACCGGGGTCCAGGACGACCTGAAGCTGACCGACGGCAAGGTCTGGATGTGGCCGTTCAACAAGTCGGTGATGGTGCAGTACTACAACTCTGAGCTGGTCAAGCAGGCGCCGACGACCTGGGACGAGTTCGCCGCCACTGCTGCGGAGGTGTCCACCGGCAAGGTGATCGCCCTGTCGATCGACCCGGGCGACGCCTCCGCACCGGCGGGCGGCACCCAGCTGTTCGAGGCCCTGGCCGAGGCGTTCGGCGACGGCGCCTTCGCCGACGACGGCACGCCGACCTTCGACAACGAAGGATCGGTGAAGGCGCTGCAGTTCCTGGTCGACCTGAAGCAGAAGAACGCCCTGGCCCTGGGCAAGAACTATCCGGGTCAGCAGGCCCTCGGCTCCCAGACCGGTGCCTTCGACGTCTCCTCGGTGGCCTCGTACCAGTACAACCTGCAGGCGGTCGGCGGGAAGTTCGAGCTGGGCGTGGCCACCATGCCGAAGGGCACCGTCAAGGTCGGCAACATCATGGCCGGGACGAACGTGGCACTCTTCGAGACCGACGACGCCAACGTGAAGGCCGCCGGCTGGAAGTTCATGCAGTTCCTCGCCTCCCCCGAGCAGCAGGCCCAGTGGGCGGTCGCGACCGGTTACCTCCCGGTGCACAAGAAGGCGCTCGACGAGTCGGTGTTCACCGACCATGTCGCCAAGACGCCATGGGTGGCCGATGCGACCAGGCAGCTCGACGACTCCCAGTCGTTGCCGCCTGCGAAGTGGGTCCAGGAGGCCAGCGGCAAGCTGTCCACCGCGATCACCGATGCCGTGAACGGCGCCGACGTGACCGAGACGCTGAAGAAGGCCCAGGAGGCGGCCCTGAAGGTCCAGAAGGACGCTTCCTGATGTCGCTCGGAGGAGCAGCCCGACCCGCGCGGCCAGTGGGCTGGCCTCGGGGGTCCAAGGGGGTCGTCCCCCTTGCTCAACCGCATCGCCCGTCTCGGGGGTCCAAGGGGGTCGCCCCCCTTGCTCGACATGGTCTTGCGGTACTGGTCGGACTGCTCTTCCTTGCTCCCCTGCTGTGGACCCTGCGGGTGAGCTTCGCCAGCCCGGACGATGTCTACCAGTTCCCGCCGAGGTTCTTCGGCACGGTCGATCCGTCCAACTATGCCCGCGCCTGGGCCGCCCGTCCGTGGCTGCGCTACTTCGGCAACACGGTGTTCATCGCCGCCTGCGTGGTGGCGCTCACCCTGGCGACCTCGCTGATGGCCGGGTTTGCCTTTGCTGTCATGAAGTTCCGGGGTCGTACGGTGATGTTCGTCGCCTGCATGGCGGTGATGATGGTGCCGCAGACCGTGCTGCTGATCCCGAACTTCGTGATCGCCAAGACGCTCGGGCTGTACGACACCTATCTGGTGCAGATCCTGCCGTGGGCGGCCTCGGTGTTCGGGATCTTCCTGATGCGGCAGTTCTTCGAGACTCTGCCGAAGGAACTGTTCGAGGCGGCCGAGCTCGATGGCGCCGGGACCTGGAACACACTGTTCCGGGTGGCCGCGCCCCTGTCCGTACCGTCGATGGTGCTGATAGCGCTGAACTCCTTCATGGGTTCGTGGAACTCCTTCGTCTGGCCGTACCTCATGACACGACGCGACGAGATCCGCCCGATCGAGGTCGGGCTGCAGACGTTCTACGGCGCCGAAGGGACCGATTGGACCGGCCTGTGCGCCGCGATCACGTTCACCACGCTGCCGGTGATCGTGCTGTTCCTGTTCCTGCAGAAGTACTTCGTGCACGGTGCGTACGGGGTGGAGGGGTCGGTCCGTGGTTGAGATCGAGTTCTTCGGTGGCGTCGGGGTGATCGGTGGGTCGAAGGTGTCGGTGTCCACCGAGCACTCCCGGGTGATGTTCGACTGCGGCTCCGACCTGCCTCTGGCGGCCGATCTGTTCGCCCCGCCGGTACTTCCTCGCCCAGGCAGGGAACTCGCCGATCTGGTGGCGGTCGGCCAGACCCGTTGGATCCCGGGACTGTTCGATCCCGCCCACTCCGATCCTCGAGCGGAGTCGAGAGATCCTCGAGCGGAGTCGAGAGGTCCTCGAGCGGCACCGGTCGATGACCGGGAACTCGGGGTGTTCGTCTCCCACGCCCATGTCGACCACGACGGCCTGCTCGGCTTCCTCCGCCAGGGTCTGGTGGTGCACGCCTCACCGGAGACCGTACGGCTGGAGCAGGCGCTCGCGGCCAGCGGGAAGGCACCCACCGGTCGCCCGGTCGACTGGCAGTCGGTCCCGTACGGCGACGTGGTGACGGTCGGCGACATCACCGTCGAGTTCATCCCTGTGGATCACGACGTCCCCGGTGCCTCGGCACTGCTGGTGACCACTCCGCAAGGACGTATCGCCTACACCGGTGACCTGAACCTGCACCGCGATGGCGGGCTCCGGACCCGGGCCTTCGCCGAAAGGGTCGCCGGGGTCGACGTGCTGCTCTCGGAGACCACCGGTCTCAGCTTCGACGAGGAACGCCCGCTGGCCGGCGAGGACGAGATCCTCGGCCGTTTCCTGGAGGTGTGTGGACGACCCGGTCTGCAGCTGGTCAGCCTGTACGAACGCGACATCGACCGGGCGCAGCGTTGGATCACTGCTGCTGCCGACCTGGGGCGGCGGATCGTCTGGCCGTCGGCGATGGCGACGACCCTCGCTGGCTACGGGGTGAGCGATGTCGTCACTTGGGTCGATCACCGTCAGGCCAGTGCGCACCTCGACCTCGCCACCATCACCCTCGACGAGGTGCGGGCCGCACCCGCTTCGTACGTGGTGCAGTTGGCGTCGACCGATCCGGCCCAGCTGCTCGACCTGCCGGTCACGGCATCCACGGTGTGGGTGCACTCCCAGGGCGAGCCACTCGGGCCGTTCATGTCGGACTGGGCGCCGTTCCAGGCCTGGCTCGACCATGCCGGCATCGAGACCGTTCAGGCCGGGTCCTCCGGCCATGCCACCGGTGCCGATCTCCAACAGCTGGTCAACGACATTGCCCCCGGCGTCGTGTTTCCCTTCCACGGCTTCAAACCCGAGCGGTTGGTCGGGCCGCGCCGGACCGTACTCCCCGCGTACGGGGTCCGCTATCGACTCGACGGGGCCGAGATCGGCCCCGCCTGAGCCGGTCTGGCGAACGGCGCCGTCAGGATCACTCCCCCGGATAGGTGCCGAAGCTCCACTGGTTGCCCTCCGCGTCGGCGACGGCGCATTCGCGACCGCCGTAGTCGGGCTCGGCGGGCTCGCGGAGCGAGGTGGCCCCGGCGGCGAGTGCCGCAGCGTGGATGCGGTCGACGTCCTCGGGGCTCTCGACCACGCAGTAGCACTGCCCGTGGCCGGTGGAACGGGCCCACCCGGTGTCGACCTCGCCGTCGGCACGCTGCACGGCGCCGAACATCACGCCACCGGTGTCACGCCAGTTGTACTGGGCGTGCACCACTGCACCCGACTCGTCGCGGTAGCAGGCGGCTTCGGTGAAGCCGACGGCGCGCAGAAACGCCATTCCGGCGTCGACATCGGCGTACTGGAGTGAATGGAAGAGGGTGGGATTGCTCATGGACCCACTGTGGCAAGGCGCTGGCCGCCCGTCTTGAAAGAATGGGCGGGGACGGGCGGCGGATTCACGTACGCACCCGCCCGCAGGTCGCGTGGCGTACGGCCGGCCATGGCGACCCATTCACGGGTGAGGTGCGACTGGTCGGCGTACCCGCAGGTCGCTGCCACCTCCGCCAGCGGCACGCCTCGGTCGGCAAGGCTGCGAGCCCGATCGAACCGGAACAGCCGCGCTGCCTCCTTCGGTCCGACCCCGTACTCGGTGCGGAACCGCTCCAGCAGGCGGCGACGCCCCCAGCCGAGATGGCCGGCCAGATCGTCCACCCGTATCCCTCCCGCCGTACGGGCCAGGATTCGCCAGGCCTCGTCCAGTTCTGCGCTCACGCCGCCACCCTCGTCGGCACGGGCCAGCAGTCCGGTCACCAGGTCACACAGCGCCACGAAGCGCGACGGCCAGTCCGGCAGTGCCCCCAGGCGGTCCGACAGGGCGGCTGAGACCAGCGCCGGGGGCAGGTCCTCGGCAGCGACGATCTCGCCGGCGAGAGCGGCCGCTGGCAACCCGAGCAGAGCCCGGGCCCCGGACGGTGTGAGTGCGAGCTGAATCCCGTGCTGATGGCCGTGGGTGCGGATCAACGCCGGGCGGGTGTGCAGACCCGCCGAGGTCACCCACCGTGACTCGTGGGTCTGCGGCGTCGCCAGCCACCCGCAGTCCAGCGGCTCGTCGAAGGCGATCACCAGCGTCAGCGTCGGACTCGGCAGGCCATGGTGGACCGTCCCCGGATCCGGAGCGTCCCGATAGCCGTGGATCGAGGTCACGTACGGCCGCAGCACCGGCGGCACTCTCCGTACGGGCACGACCTCACCCTAGCCATCGACGCCACCAACTCAACTCGACGATCTCGTAGCGATCTGCACCCGGATCGATCCCGGCACCCGACATCGCTCCAGAATCGTCGGCCGGCGGCCAGACGGTCGGGCTCTGTCAACCCTGGAACGCCAGCAGGGCGGTTCCCCATGGGGAACCGCCCTGCTGCTGTGTCTCGACGTCGCGAGACCAGGCTCACAGCTCGGTGGCCGAGCCGCCTGCCTTCTCGAGCTTCTCCTTGGCACTGGCCGAGAACTTGTGCGCCGACACCTTCAGCGCGACCGAGATCTCGCCGGTGCCGAGCACCTTGACCAGCTGGCCGTCACGCACCGCGCCGGCGGCGACGAGCTCGGCCACGCCGACCTCACCGCCGTCCGGGAACAGCGAGTCGAGACGGCTCAGGTTCACGACCTGGTACTCGGTGCGGAACGGGTTCTTGAAGCCCTTGAGCTTCGGCAGGCGACGCTGGAGGGGCATCTGCCCACCCTCGAAGCCGGCCGGAACGTTCTTGCGCGCGCCGGTGCCCTTGGTGCCGCGGCCCGCGGTCTTGCCCTTCGAGCCCTCACCGCGACCCACACGGGTCTTGGCGGTCTTGGCTCCGGGGGCCGGACGCAGGTCGTGGACCTTCAGCACCGAGACCTCAGTGGCGTTGTTGTCCGCCATGTCAGTCGACCTCCTCGACGGTGATCAGGTGCGACACCGTCTTGATCATGCCGCGGATCTCCGGACGGTCCTCGTGCGCAGCGACGTCGCCGATGCGCTTGAGACCGAGGGTCCGCAGCGTTTCCCGCTGGTTCTGCTTGCAGCCGATGCCGGACTTGACCTGGCTGACCTTGAGACGAGGCATCAGTGGGACACCCCTTCCCGAGCAGCCTTGAGCAGCGCGGCGGGGGCGACGTCCTCGACGGACTTGCCGCGGCGACGTGCCACTTCCTCGGGCTGCTCCAGCATCTGCAGGGCCGCCACGGTGGCGTGCACCACGTTGATGGCGTTGGCCGAGCCGAGCGACTTGGCGAGCACGTCATGGATGCCGGCGCACTCGAGCACCGCACGGGCCGAACCACCCGCGATCACACCGGTACCGGGCGAGGCCGGGCGAAGCATGACCACACCGGCGGCCTTCTCACCCTGGACCGGGTGCGGGATGGTGCCGAGGATGCGGGGAACGCGGAAGAAGTTCTTCTTCGCCTCCTCGACGCCCTTGGCGATCGCCGCGGGCACCTCCTTGGCCTTGCCGTAGCCGATCCCGACAGTGCCGTCGCCGTCACCCACCACCACGAGGGCAGTGAAGCTGAACCGGCGGCCACCCTTCACGACCTTGGCGACACGGTTGATCGCCACGACCCGCTCCAGGAACTGGCTCTTCTCTTCACGCTGCTGGCCACGACGGTCGTCCCGGCCGCGACGCTCCCCGCCGGCGCGACCGCTGCCGCGCTGCTGGGTTCCACTCATCGCTTCTGTTTCCTTCCGTCGTTCAGAATCCGAGGCCAGCCTCGCGAGCGCCGTCTGCCAGCGCTGCGATACGACCGTGGTACTTGTTCCCGGCGCGGTCGAAGACCACGCTCTCGACGCCGGCAGCCTTGGCACGCTCGGCGAGCCGCGCCCCGACCTGCTTGGCCTTGGCGCTCTTGTCGCCGTCAGCGGCACGCAGGTCCGCCTCCATGGTGGAGGCAGCGGCCAGCGTGCGGCCCTCGGTGTCGTCGATCACCTGGGCGAGGATGTGGCGAGCCGAGCGGGTGACGACCAGGCGCGGACGCTCCGGCAGGCCGTACACCTTCTTGCGTCCACGCTGCTGGCGACGTGCCTTCGAAGCAGCGCGCGGTGCCAGGTGCTTGCGGTGGGACAGTGAGATGGCCATGGTCACTTACCAGCCTTTCCGGCCTTGCGGCGGATGTGCTCGCCGGCGTACTTGACGCCCTTGCCCTTGTACGGCTCAGGCTTGCGCAGCTTGCGGATGTTGGCGGCCACTTCACCCACGGCCTGCTTGTCGATGCCGTGCACCGACAGCTTGGTCGGGTTCTCGACCGCGAAGGTGATGCCCTCAGGGGCCTTCACCGTGATCGGGTGCGAGTAGCCGAGGTTGAACTCGAGCTCGGTCGGGCCCTTGGAGATCACGCGGTAACCGACACCGACGATCTCGAGCTTCTTCTCGTACCCGTCGGTGACACCGGTGATCATGTTGGCGACCAGGGTGCGGGTGAGGCCGTGCAACGACCGGTTCTGGCGCTCGTCGTCGGGACGCGACACCTCAACGGTGCCGTCCTCGGCGCGGGCCACGGTGATCGGTGCGGCGACCTGGTGCGACAGCTGACCCTTCGGGCCCTTGACGCTGACCTGCTGGCCGTCGATCGTGAGGTCGACGTTGCCCGGCACAGTGATGGGCATCCTGCCAATGCGAGACATGTGATCTTCTCCTCAGTAGCTCGCGCTCACCAGACGTAGGCGAGGACTTCCCCACCCACGCCCTTGCTGTGCGCTTCCTTGTCGGTGAGCAGGCCCTGCGAGGTCGAGATGATCGCAACGCCGAGGCCGCCCAGCACCTTCGGCAGGTTGGTGGACTTCGCGTACACGCGCAGACCGGGCTTCGAGATCCGACGCAGGCCCGCGATCGAACGCTCGCGGTTCTGGCCGTACTTCAGGGTGATCTTCAGGGTGCGCCCGACCTCGCCGGCACCGGGCTCGACGACCTCGAACTTCGAGATGTAGCCCTGGGCGGTGAGGATCTCGGCGATCCCGGCCTTGATGTTGCTGTGCGGCATCGACGTGGTGTCGTGGAACGCCTGATTGGCGTTGCGCAGACGGGTCAGCATGTCTGCGATCGGATCGGTCATCGTCATGGCTGGTGCCAACTTCTCTCTCGTACCGGTTTCTGCCGAGCAGACCTGGCACGTTTGGTGTGGACCGTCGGACCGTGCGGCTCGCCCTGCAGGCGAACCGGTGGCGCCGACGGAAGGAATTCAGTTGTACGAAGGGCAGGAGCCCCGTCCCGGGACTGGCCCGGGACCGCTCACCAGGAGGACTTGGTGATGCCGGGGAGCTCGCCGCGGTGCGCCATCTCGCGCAGGCACACCCGGCACAGGCCGAACTTGCGGAAGACCGCCTTGGGGCGTCCGCACTTCTGGCAGCGGGTGTAGGCCCGAACGCCGAACTTCGGCTTGCGGGACTGCTTGACCTTCAGAGCTGTCTTGGCCATCTGCGAATCCTCAGTTCTGCTGGAAGGGCATGCCGAGGTGCTTCAGCAGCGCCCTGCCCTCGTCGTCGTTCTTCGCCGAGGTGACGAAGGTGATGTCCATGCCACGGACCCGGTCGATGCGGTCCTGGTCGATCTCGTGGAACATGACCTGCTCGTTGAGACCGAAGGTGTAGTTACCGTTGCCGTCGAACTGCTTCGGCGACAGACCGCGGAAGTCACGGATCCGGGGCAGCGCCAGGCTGATCAGCCGGTCGGCGAACTCCCACATCCGCTGTCCCCGCAGGGTGACGTGGCAACCGATCGGCATGCCCTCGCGCAGCTTGAACTGGGCGATCGACTTGCGGGCCCGGCTGACCTGCGGCTTCTGACCGGTGATCGCGGTGAGGTCCTTGACCGCGCCGTCGATCAGCTTGGAGTCACGAGCAGCCTCGCCGACACCCATGTTGACCACGATCTTGGTCAGGCCCGGGATCTGCATCGCATTGGCGTACGAGAACTCGTCCTGCAGCTTCGCGACGATCTCGTCGCGGTACTTCTGCTGCAGCCGGGGCAGCGTGCGCTCGGCGGTGGTGGCCGACATCAGATTTCCTCTCCGGTCTTGCGGGCAATGCGCACCGAGCGGAAGCCCTGGTACTCACTGCCGTCGGCGCGGCGCTTGGTGACCTCGGTGCGCTGGTAGCCCACCCGGGTGGTCACCTCCTCGCCGTCCGCATTCACGACCAACTGCACGTTGGACACGTGGATGGGAGCCTCGTAGGTGACGATGCCGCCCTTGTTCTGCCCACCCTGGCCCTGCTGGTCGCGCAGGTGACGGGTGATCACGTTGGCGCCCTGCACGGTCACCTTCTGGCGATCGGGGTAGACGGCGATGATCTCGCCGACGACACCCTTGTCCTTGCCCGCAATGACCTTCACCTTGTCGCCCTTGACGACATGGAGCTTGTTCTGGCCGGGCTTCTTGGGACCCACGAACTTCTTCGAGTGGTTGGTCGCCATGTCAGATCACCTCCGGGGCGAGCGAGACGATGCGCATGAACTTCTTCTCACGCAGCTCACGGCCCACCGGGCCGAAGATGCGGGTGCCACGCGGCTCGCCGTCGCTCTTCAGCAGCACGGCGGCATTCTCGTCGAACTTGATGTACGAGCCGTCGGGACGCCGACGCTCCTTGACGGTGCGCACGACGACGGCCTTGACGACTTCGCCCTTCTTGACGTTGCCGCCCGGGATCGCGTCCTTGACGGTGGCCACGATGGTGTCACCGATGCCGGCGTAGCGCCGTTGGGATCCGCCGAGCACACGGATGCACAGGATCTCCTTGGCACCCGTGTTGTCGGCGACCCTGAGTCGCGACTCCTGCTGGATCATTGTCTTCTCCTGGTTGTCTCACTGGTCCCCCACACTGCGGGGCCTGGTGGAACGGATGGGTTTCTGCGAGGCTCGTCTGCGGTCCGGGCGGACCCTGACCGCGACGTGCGGGCTTACTTGGCCTTCTCGACGATCTGGACGAGCCGCCAACGCTTGGTCGCCGACAGCGGCCGGGTCTCCATGATCGCGACGCGGTCGCCGATGCCGGCCTCGTTGGCCTCGTCGTGCGCCTTCAGCCGCAGCGTGGAGCGGAGCACCTTGCCGTACAGCGGGTGCTTCTTGCGGTCCTCGACCGCGACGGTGATGGTCTTGTCCATCTTGTCGCTCACGACGTAGCCGATGCGCACCTTGCGGCGGTTCCGGCTGGCGTCGGTGTGCGAGATCGCGCTGAGGGCGTGGTCCGCATCCGGGGTCTCGGTGGGGGTCTCGACCTGGGTGTTGTCGCTCATGATCACTTCTTCTTCGTTGTCTCGACGCCTGCCTCGGACTCCTCGGCCTCACCGGCGTCAGGATCCTCGACAATGCCCAGGGCACGTTCCTGCAGCACGGTGTAGATGCGGGCGATGTCCTTGCGGACCGCGCGCAGCCGACCGTGCGACTCGAGCTGACCGGTGGCAGCCTGGAAGCGGAGCGTGAACAGCTCCTCCTTCAGCTCGACGACCTTGGTGTTCAGGTCCGCGCGGCTGAGGTTGCGCAACTCGGCGGCAGTGGTCGTCGCCATCAGATGTCACCTGCTTCTCGCTTGATGAAGCGTGCCTTCATGGGCAGCTTGTGGATCGCCAGGCGCATCGCCTCACGGGCCACGGTTTCGTCGACGCCGGACAGCTCGAACATCACCCGTCCGGGCTTGATGTTGGCGACCCACCACTCCGGCGAGCCCTTGCCCGAACCCATGCGGGTCTCGGCAGGCTTCTTGGTCAGCGGGCGGTCGGGGTAGATGTTGATCCACACCTTGCCGCCACGCTTGATGTGCCGGGTCATGGCGATACGAGCCGACTCAATCTGCCGGTTGGTGACATAGGCGCCCTCGAGTGCCTGGATGCCGTACTCACCGAAGGCGAGGCTCGTGCCGCCCTTGGCCGCACCGGTCCGCTTCGGGTGGTGCTGCTTGCGGAACTTGACCTTGCGAGGAACCAACATCGCGGTCATGCCCCCTGTTCGTTCGTGGTCGCCTCAGCGGTGACCTGGGTGTTCTCGGTGGCCTCGGTCGCCTCGACGGCGGCGTTGTCGGCGCCCTCGGCGCGACGGCGTCCGCCGCGCTCCGGACGGTCACCGCGGGCCGGGCGACGGCCCGGACGCTGACGACCGGTGGCCGCGTTGCGGGAAGCCTTCTGGGCCGCACGCTCGGCGCGGGAGCCGGAGACGTCGCCCTTGTAGATCCAGACCTTGACGCCGATGTTGCCGTACACCGTCTTGGCCTCGAACAGGCCGTAGTCGACGTCGGCACGCAGCGTGTGCAGCGGGACCCGTCCCTCGCGGTAGAACTCGGAACGGCTCATCTCGGCGCCACCCAGACGTCCGGAGCACTGGATCCGGATGCCCTCGGCACCGGCGCGCATCGCGCTCTGCTGCGCCTTGCGCATCGCACGGCGGAACGCCACACGAGCGGTCAGCTGCTCGGCGATGCCCTGGGCGACCAGCTGGGCGTCGGTCTCGGGGTTCTTGACCTCGAGGATGTTGAGCTGGACCTGCTTGCCGGTCAGCTTCTCCAGGTCGGCACGCAGCCGCTCGGCCTCGGCACCGTTGCGGCCGATGACGATGCCCGGGCGCGCGGTGTAGAGGTCGACGCGAACCCGGTCACGAGTGCGCTCGATCTCGGTGGAGCTGAGTCCGGCGCGCACCAGGCGCTTCTTCAGCAGCTCACGGATCTTGACGTCCTCGCCCACGTAGTCGGCGTACTGCTTGTCGGCGTACCAGCGGCTCTTGTGGTCAGTGGTGACACCCAGCCGGAAGCCGTTCGGGTTGATCTTCTGCCCCATGCTCAGGCCTCCTTCTTGTTGTCACGTGGCTCGACCACCACGGTGATGTGGCTGCCGCGCTTGAGGATGCGCGAGGCCGAACCCTTGGCGCGGGCACGGATGCGACGCAGGGTCACACCCTCGTCGACAAAGGCCTGCGAGATGTACAGGTCGTCACCGCGCAGGCTCTCGGCCGACTCGGCGTTGGCGATCGCACTGGCGAGGACCTTGTACACCGGCTCGCTGGCGGCCTGCGGCGCGAACCGCAGGACGTCCAGGGCCTCGGTGGCCTTCTGGCCACGGACCAGGTCAACGACGCGGCGAACCTTGGTCGGCGACATCCGGACGTGACGGGCGATGGCGTACGCTCCCGGCCGATCCCCGAGCAGGGCGGCACGGCGCGAGGGGCGTGCCTTCTCAGTGGTGCTCATCTGATCTCAGATTCCTTCTGCGTTGCGTCCCCGCGATCAGCGGCGACGTGCCTTCCGGTCGTCCTTGTCGTGACCCTTGAAGGTGCGGGTCGGCGCGAACTCGCCCAGCTTGTGGCCGATCATCGCCTCGGTGATGAACACCGGCACGTGCTTGCGACCGTCGTGCACCGCGATGGTGTGTCCGAGCATGTCGGGGATGATCATCGAACGACGCGACCAGGTCTTGATGACGGTCTTGGCGCCCTTGGCGTTGTGGGCGTCCACCTTCTTGACCAGGTGGTCGTCGACGAACGGACCCTTCTTGAGGCTGCGTGGCATGGTTCAGGCTCCTCAGCGCTTCTTGCCGGTACGACGGCGGCGCACGATGAGTCGATTGCTCGCCTTGTTCTTGTCACGGGTGCGACCCTCGGGCTTGCCCCACGGCGAGACCGGGTGACGGCCACCGGAGGTCTTGCCCTCGCCACCGCCGTGCGGGTGGTCGATCGGGTTCATGGCGACACCACGGACGGTCGGGCGCTTGCCCTTCCACCGCATCCGGCCGGCCTTGCCCCACGAGATGTTGGACTGCTCGGCGTTGCCCACCTCGCCGACCGTCGCGCGGCAGCGCACGTCGACCATCCGCATCTCACCCGACGGCATGCGGAGAGTGGCCATCTTGCCCTCGCGAGCGACCAGCTGGATCGCGGCACCGGCCGAACGACCGAGCTTGGCGCCGCCACCGGGACGCAACTCCACCGCGTGCACCGTGGTGCCCACCGGGATGTTGCGCAGCGGCAGGTTGTTGCCGGGCTTGATGTCAGCACCCTCGCCGGCCTCGACGACAGCACCCTGCTTCAGGCCCTGGGGGGCGATGACGTAGCGCTTCTCGCCGTCGGCGTAGTGCAGCAGCGCGATCCGGGCGGTGCGGTTCGGGTCGTACTCGATCTCGGCGACCTTGGCCGGAACCCCGTCCTTGTCGTACCGCTTGAAGTCGATCAGGCGGTAGGCCTGCTTGTGGCCACCGCCGATGTGACGGGTGGTGATCCGACCGGTGTTGTTGCGGCCACCGGACTTCTTGCTCGGCACCAGCAGCGACTTCTCCGGGGTGGACCGGGTCACTTCCACGAAGTCGGCAACCGAGGAGCCGCGACGGCCCGGAGTTGTCGGCTTGTACTTACGGATTCCCATGTCTGTTCCTCAGTGCTCTCTGCGCTTCTCAGCTGTCGGCGCCGGAGAAGATGTCGATGCGCTGTCCGTCGGCGACGGTCACGATGGCGCGCTTGGTGTCGGGGCGCTTGCCCTGACCGAAGCGCGTACGGCGGACCTTGCCGACACGGTTGATCGTGTTCACCCCGGTGACAGTGACACCGAAGATCGTCTCGACCGCGATCTTGATCTCGGTCTTGTTCGCACCCGGCGCGACGAGGAAGGTGTACTTGTTCTCGTCGAGCAGGCCGTAGCTCTTCTCGCTCACGACCGGAGCGAGCAGCACGTCGCGATGGCTGTGGACCTTGACGTTGCTCACTTGGCGTCCTCCTTGCCGTCCAGGACGTTCACGAAGCCGGCGGCCTCAGCGGCCTCGGCGCTGTTGAACCAGACCTCGGCGATGGTGCGGCCGTACCACGGCGACTCCGGGGTGTGGAACTTCATCGAGTCCTCGTTGCCCTTGATGTCGAAGCCGGCGGGCGGCTCCTCACCACGGTACGAGTTGGGGCCGTACTCCTTCTGCCCGGCGAGCTCCGCCGAGCTGGGCTCGGCCACGTCCTCGGTGACCTCGGACTCGGCAGCGACAGCCTTGGCGCCACGACCGGCGGGCGGGCCGGCGACGAAGGCGTCGAAGGCGGCCTTGGTGAAGACCACGTCATCGTTGCAGAGCACGTCATAGGCGTTCAGCTGGTCGACGGCCAGCGCATGCACGGCCGGGACGTTGCGCAGGCTCAGCCAGGCGAGGTCCTCGTCACGGTGCAGCACCACCATCACGCGACGGTCGAGCTCGGTGGTGCCCAAGGCGGCGTTCAGCACACCGAGGGCGAGCTTCACCGACGGCACGTCGCCCTCGACCAACTGGTCGACGACGTGGACGCGGCCACCGCGAGCCCGGTCGGAGAGCGCGCCACGCAGGGCGGCGGCAATCATCTTCTTCGGGGTGCGCTGGGCGTAGCTGCGCGGCTGCGGGCCGTGCACCACACCACCGCCGGTCCACTGGGGGGCGCGACGCGAACCCTGGCGGGCGCGGCCGGTGCCCTTCTGACGCCACGGCTTGGCGCCACCGCCGCGAACCTCGCCGCGGGTCTTGGTGGCCGCGGTGCCCTGGCGAGCCGCGGCCAGCTGGGCCACGACGACCTGGTGCATCAGAGGCACGTTGGCCTGGACGTCGAACAGCTCGGCGGGCAGATCGGCCGACCCGGCCTTCTTGCCCGCGGCGTCAAGGACGTCAACGGTCAGGTTGCTCATGCTGCGGGTCCTTTCTTGGCGTCCGACCCTGCAAGCAGGTCGGTGGCCTTCTTCGCCGCGCTACGGACGACGACCAGGCCGCCCTTGGGGCCCGGCACGGCGCCGGCGATGAGCAACAGCCCACGCTCGGCGTCGACGGCATGCACGGTGAGGTTCTGCACGGTGACGCGCTCGGCGCCCATACGGCCGGCCATCTTCAGGCCCTTGAACACGCGTCCCGGGGTGGCACAACCACCGATGGATCCCGGCGAGCGGTGCTTGCGGTGCACGCCGTGCGCCGCACCGAGACCGCTGAACCCGTGGCGCTTCATGACACCGGCGGTGCCCTTGCCACGGCTCACGCCGGTCACGTCGATGACCTCGGCGGCCTCGAACACCTCGGCGGTCAGCTCCTGGCCCAGGGTGAACTCGCTGGCGTCAGTGGTGCGGATCTCGAGCAGGTGCTTGCGCGGGGTGACGTCGGCGGCCTTGAACTGCCCGCCGTACGGCTTGGTGACCTTCTTGGCCTTGATGGCGCCGAAGCCCAGCTGGACGGCGGAGTAGCCGTCCTTCTCCGGGGTCCGCACCTGGGTGACGACGTTCGGGCCCGCCTGGACGACGGTCACCGGGACGACCCGGTTGTTCTCGTCCCACAGCTGGGTCATGCCGAGCTTGGTGCCCAGCAGCCCCTTCACCTTGCGTTCGTGGTTGCTCATCGTCATCGTCCTCAGAGCTTGATCTCGATGTCGACACCGGCCGGCAGGTCGAGGCGCATCAGCGAGTCGACGGTCTTCGGCGTCGGGTCGATGATGTCGATCAGGCGCTTGTGCGTGCGCATCTCGAAGTGCTCGCGGCTGTCCTTGTACTTGTGGGGCGAACGGATCACACAGAACACGTTCTTCTCGGTCGGCAGCGGCACCGGCCCCGCGACCCTCGCACCAGTCCGCGTCACCGTGTCGACGATCTTGCGCGCCGACGAGTCGATGACCTCGTGGTCGTAGGCCTTGAGCCTGATGCGGATCTTCTGTCCCGCCACAGTCAGTTCCTTCTCTTCGAAGCTTCTTGTCGAAACTGTCCAGTTCCTGCCGCCACCCGGGCTCGACACCCGTCCCGGAGCCATGTCCCCATGGCCCCCGCGGTCGGGCGTGTCGCGCCTGCTGGACGCACATCGGTGACTCTCAGCCTCCGTTGTGTTGTCCCCGGTCCCCGAGGGGGACCGATGCTGCCGGGTCTCACGGTTCGGCATGCCCCACCGAGTCGGGATCAACCCCCGTACGACGCGACACACCCCGGCGACCCCGCCGAGCAACCCGTCAATACTGTCAGAGATGAGCGGCCATGCCAAATCTGGGTGGCGCCTCCATCGGTGAGGCCCACCAGCAGAGGCGCAACGTGAGCGAACTCACGTCCGCGCGGCGCCGTCAGCGGCTGCTCGATCAGTGAAGCACGGGTGAGTGACCGGCACCGGGCGACACACCGCAGGCCGGCGCGGCGTCAGGGCCGCGCCGGCGCGATGCGGCCCCGACACTCACCCAGACCGAGCCGCCCGCCACCCGCACACACGGCGCTGCCGGTGATGGCGACCTCGTCACCGTCCTCCAGGAACGACCGATCCTCACCGTTGACCCTGATCGGCTGTTCCCCGTTCCGGGTGAGCTCGATGAAGGCCCCCTGGGTGCCGGGCTCGTCGCCGGAGACAGTGCCCGAGGCGAAGAGGTCGCCGGTGCGGGTCGCGGCGCCGTTGACCGTGAGATGGGCCAACATCTGCGCCGGCGACCAGTGGATCGCCCGGTACGGCGGTCGGCTCACCTGCTGCCCGTTCCAGGCGACCTCGAGCTCGAGGTCGAGGCCCCAGGGTTCATCCATCGCCAGGTAGGGCAGCTTGTCCCCCTGGGTCGGGGTCGGCACCCGAGCTGCCTCCAGAGCCGCCATCGGAACCACCCACGGACCGATCGTGGTGGCGAAGCTCTTGCCGAGATGCGGGCCGAGCGGGACGTACTCCCAGGACTGGATGTCGCGCGCCGACCAGTCGTTCACCAGGACGAGACCGAAAACGTGCTCGTTGAACTCCTCGGTGCCGATCCGTGAACCGAGCACCGACCCCGGACCCACCACGAAGCCGACCTCACACTCGATGTCGAGCCGCTGGGTCGGGCCGAAGTCGGGGTGGTCGTCGTCGGCGCCACGACGCTGCCCCATCGGCCGGACCACTTCGGTGCCGGAGACGACGACGGTCCCCGAACGACCGTGGTAGCCGACCGGCAGATGGTGCCAGTTCGGCATCAACGGCGGCTGCCCCGGGCGGAACATCTGCCCGACTGCACGAGCGTGCTGTTCGGAGCAGTAGAAGTCGACGTAGTCGCCCACGGCGAACGGCAGCAGCAGTTCCACCTCGCAGAGCGGCACGAGCGCGCGATCGTCGACCGGACCACCGAACAGGGACTGCAGTGCGACCCGGACCTCGGCCCAGCGCTGCGGACTCGCGGCCAGGAACGGGTTCAGCGTGGGTACGGCAAAGCTCGCGTCGTCGAGGGCGAGCGCCAGGTCGAGCACCGCCTCATGGACACGCACCCCGATGCGCGGCTCGCCACCAGGTGGGCGCCGATAGACCCCGTACGGCAGGTTCTCCTTGCCGTACAGGGATCCTGGCGGCACCTCGAGCACACTCACGACTGCTCGGCCTGGGCCCGCGCCCAGGTCCACGGATAGTCGGGATCCTCGCAGGCCAAGGCGCCTTCGCCGAGTTCGAGGGGCCGGAAGGTGTCGACCATCACGGCGAGCTCGTCGAAGAACTTCGCCCCGAGGGAGCGTTCCATCGCTCCGGGCTGCGGACCGTGGGTGTGTCCTCCGGGATGCACGCTCACCGATCCCTGCGAGATCCCGGAGCCCTTCCGCGCCTCGTAGTCCCCACCGCAGTAGAACATGATCTCGTCGGAGTCGACATTGCTGTGGTAGTAGGGAACCGGGACGGCCAGCGGGTGGTAGTCCACCATCCGTGGGACGAAGTTGCAGACCACGAAGTTGTTCCCTTCGAACACCTGGTGCGACGGCGGCGGCTGGTGCACCCGCCCGGTCAGCGGCTCGTAGTCGTGGACCGAGAACTTCCACGGATACAGGCATCCGTCCCATCCGACGACATCAAAGGGGTGATGGGGAACAACGTAACGGGTCCCGACGATGCCGGAGCTGAGTTGCTGCTTCACCAGCACCTCCACCTCGGTCTCGTCGGAGTTGACCAACTCGGTCGGACCGTGGACGTCACGCTCACAGTAGGGAGCGTGCTCCAGGAACTGCCCGAAGCGGGACAGGAAGCGTTTGGGCGGGACGATGTGACTGGACGCCTCGATCACATAGGCCCGAACGGGCTCCTCCCCCTGGGGAAGGAACCGGTGGGTGGTCGACCGCGGGATGCACACGTAGTCGCCAGTGGTGGCCTCCAGCACGCCGAAGACGGTCTCCACCCGGACATCGCCGGACTCGAGGTAGACGAGCTCGTCCCCGATCGCGGAGCGGTACAACGGCGAGGGCGCACGACCGATGCAGTACTGCAGCCGTACATCGGCGTTGCCCAGCACGAGGCGCCGTCCGGTGACGAGGTCGGTGTCGTCCCAGCTCTGTTCAGGAAAGAGCTTCGGCAGGCGCAGACCGCGCGGCAGCAACGGATGGTTGGGGACCGTACGGTGATCGTTCAACTCCCAAACCTCGGCACTGCTGATGGCCGACGGGACCCAACGGTGGTGGAGCAGTGAGGAGTCGGCGGAGAAGCCCTCCTCCCCCATCAGCTCCTCGTAGTACAGCCCGCCGTCGGCGCGGCGGTGCTGGGTGTGGCGCTTGGGCGGGACGTTTCCCAGACTGCGGTAGTACATCGCGTCCTCCTCGACCTCGACGACGACCCCGAGCAGAGATGGTCAAGATCTTTACCATCTCTGCTCACTCTAGCGCGCGCCTGGCCTCCACTGCACCCAGACCGAGAGCGGCGGCCACCAACGCGAGAGCGTCGGCGGGCTCGACCCGCAACGCCCGCACCCGCGCCACGAAGTCGGCCGCGGCACGTTGGGCCTCGCGCCGGACCGGATCACCCTGCGGCGCGACGAAGGTGCCGTGGCGGCCGCGGGTCTCCACGATCCCGGCGGTCTCCAGCTCGCGATAGGCGCGGGCAACCGTTCCCGGAGCCAGACCCAGGTCATCGGCGAGCCGACGCACCGTCGGGAGCCGGTCACCGGGCGGGAGTTCGCCCGAGGACACCGCGGCGACCAGCTGGGCCCGCAGCTGCTCGAAGGGCGGAATCGGTGAGGCCGGGTCGATGATGATCATGCGACCACCGCCGTACGGGGACGCGCGGCGGCAAGCGAGTGGATCAGCAACACCACCATCGCCGCGGCGAAACCGAACGAGACCACCCCTCCCCCGAAACCGACCCAGGGAATCTCACCCGTGACCGCCAGAGCCAGACCGGGCCCCCCGAACGCAGCGAGCACCAGCATCTGCTCCCGCGCCGTCCGCATGGTGTTGATCGCCTCGCCGCACAGGGCGTCGTGCCAGGCCAACTCGTCCGGCGTCGCCGCCGGCCGAGGCCGATCGAGCACCCGCTGCTCGAGCCAACCGAACAACAGGTCGACCACCAGGGCCGCCACGCCGACCCCCAGGACACCCACGGCCCCCAAGGCAGCACCGCGCAGCAGACTGACCACGAGCGTGGTCACCACCGAGGCCAGGGCGAGCCAGCGCAGCACACCCGTCACGCGCGACAGCCGGTCGCCGAGCAGGTCAGCAGCAGTCACCGGTCGGAGCCGGGCCACTCGCGGCACCTCAGGATCCGGCCGGAACACCCGAACGCGAGCCGCCACCACGCCGGTCACCAGAGCAATCGGCACGACCAGCGGGAGAAGGACCAGCACCGGCAGCCACGACCCAGCCCCCACCAGGTCGAACCCTGGGACGAGGCACCCGATCGCCACCAACCCCAGGCCGACCACCGCCGCCACACACGGCACCACCAGGGAGTCAAGACGCTGGGCCCGCATCACCGCCTGCTCCGCTTGGACCGACAACCTCGGCAGCTTCCGCACCCGCCCGAATCGTCGGGTCCGTTCCACGGCGCCACGCGGGGAGTTCAGCACCATCGCCAGGCCACCGAACCCGATGACGACCACTCCGACCACGATCAACATCGCTCCCTCCTTTGTTCAAACTCTGTATCAATGTATCGACACAATCGAGGATCGACAAGGCCTCTCTACACTGGCGATCCATGAGCGAATCCCCGGCCGAGCTGGACTTCTGGTCGTTCATCGATCTCGCGAACCGGCGCCTCACCGAGGAGTTCGGCCCCACGTACGGCGAGGCCGACCATCGCGCCACCATGCTGCTACTGAGCCTGAACCGTGCATCGGGCATCGTGACCTATGACCTGGAGGCGACCACCCATCGACCGCGCGGCCGATCCTGGACGGTGTTCCGCCTGATGTTCGTACTGTGGCTGGCCGGCCCACTGGAACCCCACAAGGTTGCCGAACTCACTGGAATGAGCCGAGCGGCGGTCTCCGGCCTGGTCAAGTCCCTCGTCACCGAAGGGGTCATTGACCGAGCCGGCCACGACCGCGACGGCCGCTCCGTGGTGCTGTCGCTCACCAGCGCCGGGGCGACCGAGATCCGGGATGCCTTCGCCTCCCACCACAATCGGGAGCGGGAATGGGTCGGCGGGCTGACTGCAGCCGAGCAAGGCACCCTGGTCCGACTGCTCACGAAGCTGATCGGCCACCGGCCGGACCTGGAGATCCACGGCCGCAGCTGATCGGACCCGACCAACCCTTGATGACAGCAACTGTCACAGTTACAGTTGCTGTCATGAGTGCTGCCGAAACCCGTGACACCTGGACCCTCGACGAGTTCGTCGAGCAGGTTGCCACTGCGCTCGCCTCGGCCGGGCTGACCGGTCCACCGCCCGACCGTCGGACCCTGCGTTACTACGCCACCCTCGGAGTGCTCGATCGCCCGACACCTGTGGGGCGCGAGGTGCGGTACGGGCGGCGTCACCTGCTCCAGGTGCTCGCCACCCGCCGACTACAGGCCGATGGCGCCCGGCTGGCTGAGATCGCCGACCGACTCGCCGGGCTCAGCGACGACGAGCTCGTCAACCTGGCCCGAACCCGGGTCGCACCGCGTCCCGGACCATCAGCGTTCTGGGAGGCCCAGCCGCATCTGCGGATGTCATCCCACCCGGAGGGGGCTTCGGCGGCGACCGCCCCCGAGCTCGTTCGTCACCGTACCGAGGTCGAACTCGCCGACGGCGTGACCCTCACGGTGCCGTCCCATCCACTCACCACGCCACAGGTGGCCGCGCTCCGCGCTGCCGCCGGCCCATTGCTCGCCATGCTCAGCACCATGACCACTGAGGAGACCCGATGACCAGCTTCGCCCCTGCCCCGGTTCCACCCGAGCTGCTCAACGGCTGCCTCCCGCCGCTTCCCCTGCCCCGGCCCTTCCGTTGGCCGGGACTCGGCGACGAGACCGGGCCTCTGCCGCTGATCGACACCGCGGTGACCGGTCACCTCACCGGTCTCGGGCTGCGGATCACCCTCCGCCAGCGCTACCGCAATGACCGTCGTACGCCGATCGAGGCCAGCTACGTCTTCCCGCTGCCCGACCGTTGTGCGGTCACGGCCCTGACCGCCACCCTGGCCGGGACCCAGGTCCGCGGCGTGCTGAGTGAACGCGGCGCGGCCCGCGCGGCGTACGACGAGGCTGTCGAGTCGGGTTCCCGGGCCGTGCTGGTGGAGCAGGAACGTGGCGACGTGTTCACCGCCACCCTCGGCAACCTGCCGCCCGGGGAGGAGGCTGTCGTGGAGCTCTCCCTGACCGGCACGCTCGGTGTCGACGACGGACTGGCCACCCTGCGGTTCCCCCTGGTGATCGGTGAGCGCTACGTGCCAGGGGCACCGCTCGCACAACCGCCGGTGGGTACCGGTACGACGCACGACACCGATCAGGTGCCCGACGCCTCCCGCATCACTCCGCCACGGGTCCCTGCCGACCGGGCGGCCGGGATCAGGGTCGACCTGGTCGTCGATCCGGCTGGCCTCGGCGGTGAGACACCCGAGCTCAGCACCACTCCGGGTCTGGTGGCCGAGGTCCTCACCACCACGCCGACACCGTCGTGGCGGCTGACGAACGCTCCCGGTCTGGCGGCCGACCACGACCTGGTCGTGCGCTATCCGGTCGCGGGTGCCGGCAGCAGCGCCACCGCGGTGCTGGCGACTGATCTCGACGACCCGGACTCCGGCACCTGGCAGGTGGTGGTCTCCGGCGGTGAGGATGCCCGGATCGCCGCCCGGCCCCGCGACGTCGTCGTGCTGCTGGACCGTTCCGGCAGCATGGGCGGTTGGAAGATGGTCGCGGCCCGCCGCGCCGCAGCTCGGATCGTCGACGCGCTGGGAGCCGACGACAGATTCGCCGTGCTCGCCTTCGACCACCTCGTCGAGACACCGCTCGACACGACAGGTCTCCGTACGGCCACCGATCGCGATCGGTTTGCCGCCGGGGTCTGGCTGGGCAGCATGACGGCCCGTGGTGGCACCGAGCTGGCCGCGCCGCTGCACACGGCTGCCGACCTGCTGACCGATCACAGCCCGGATCGGGAACGCGTCCTGGTCCTGGTCACCGACGGCCAGGTCGGCAACGAGGCCGCCATCCTGCATGCCCTCACCGACCGGCTCGCCGGCGTCCGGGTGTACGCCCTGGGCATCGACCAGGCCGTCAACGCCAGCTTCCTGCGCAACCTTGCGGCGTTGGGTGGCGGGCGGTGCGACCTGGTCGACAGCGAGGACGATCTCGATCGAGTCCTGCAGCAGTTGCAGCGCCGGATCGCCCCGCCGCTGGTCCAGGCCCTCGCGGTACACGCCGACGGCATCGCACTGGTGCCCGGGACAGCGACCCCGTCGCTGACCGATCTGTTCCCGGCCGGTCCCGCGGTGATCACCGGTCGCTGGCATCGTCGGGACGACTCCGACCAGGTCACGATCACCGTGGCCGGAGAGGACCGGGCCGGCCGGTTGGTCGAGTGGCACCCTGCCGTTCATCTCGTCCCGAGCGAGGCAGATGCGCTGCGCACCACCTGGGCCCGCGCCAGGGTGGCCGACCTGGAGAACGCACATGACGCCCATGGCGGCCCGACCGAGCCGATCGTCGAGTTGTCCTTGGTGCACGGGGTCCTGAGCCGCTTCACCGCCTGGCTGGCCGTCGGTCCGGGTGGCGTGACCGGCACGGCGGTGCCGGTGACGCAGCCCGTCGCCGAACCCGCCGGATGGCTCCGGCCGGCTGGTGGTCCGTCGGCCGGACCGTTGCGTCGTGGCCTGCAGAGGCTCGCCCGCGGTGCTGCCGCCGCGCGACCCCGCGGGTCGGTGGGAGGGTCAGGATTCGCCCCCGCACCGACCGACGTCACGGCACCGGCCAACGTCACGGCACCGGCCGCGGCACGTATGGCCGCGCCGATGGCCTTCGGCGGGACGGCCCCAGCCACCGAGGCCGCCACGGAGTTGCCGCCGCCGGACCTGCGGCCTTTCGCCGCCAGGATCACCGCCCTGCTGGAGCGGGCCGAGTCCGGTGGTGACGATCTGTTCGCCGTCGACCTCGCCGAACTCCTGGATGACCTGCGCTCGGTGCTCGCCCCCGACGCGCTGGTGGCGGTCCTGGCCGCCGTACGGCCCGGGGATTCGGCGAGCGTGACCGCGGCCCGTACGGCGGTGGCGGACCTGGGCGGCGGTCAGCCCTTGAACCGGTCGTAGGCGGCCTGCTGGATCTCGAGGTAGCGCGGCAGGCCGATCTGGTCGAACTGGCTCACATAGGTGGCCCAGTCCTTGTCCGGCGTCATCTCTCCGGTGATGAACTTCGCCCGCGACTCGGTGACCAGTTTCGTCATGTCCACAGTGATCGAGGCCAGCTCGTTGGCCTCGTCGGCGGTGAAGGTGAAGACCGGCCAGGTCTCGGAGATCCGGTACGGGGCCACGACCGCGGTGCCTTGTCGCGCCTGGGCGCTGTTCTCGGTCCCCTTGAAGTACGCCTGACGCACGATGCCGGGATATCCGCCGCCCATGTAGTTCACGAAGGGCTTGAGCGCTTCGTCGACGGTCAGCCCGTCGGGGTTGTCGGTGATCATTTTTGTGAACTCGTAGCCGTCCGCCGTCTTCTCATAGCTCTGACCCTCGATGCCCATGAAGAACAGCCGACAGCCTTCATCGCTGTACCAGAAGTCCATCCACCGGCACGACTCGACGAGATGTTCGATCTTGTCGGTCGCCACCCAGTTGCCGATCGCCACGAGAGGCGATCCGACCAGGTTCCATTCCGGGACCGGATCGGCGTTCGTCTTCTTCAAGGGCGGCAGCGCCACGTACTTCTCGCCAGGATTCCTGGTGAAGGACGCGGTGGGCGCCTGCATCCCGGCCGCCCCGATCAACCCTTGTTTGCCGAGGTTGTTGAAGCTCGCCGCATCGATGCCGAAGATGTCCTGCTGGACGAGCTTCTTGCCGTAGAGCCGGCTGACGTAGGCGATCAGTTCCCGGTACTGCTCACTGGCCGGCCAGAACCGGACCTTGCCTGATTCGTCGGCGTCGAGCTGGCCGGCCGCATTGCCGCGGTTGCCGACGCCGAAGGTCGAACGCAAGGTGTCGATCCACAACGTCTCGGTGCTCGTCGTGTAGGGGATCGTCCTCCCGCCACCGGCCGGGTCGGCCCGTTGGATCGCCTCCAGGTAGGCCTCGAACTCCTCCAGCGAGGTGGGTGGTTCCATGTCGACCTGGTCGAGCCAGTCCTGGCGCACCCAGAGTTTCTGCTGCATGACCAGAGACTCGAACTTGGGGTCGTGGATCGATGGCAGGGAATAGATGTTGCCGTCCGGGAAGGTCAAGCCGGCCCGGGTCTCGGGGTACTCGTCGAGGATCGCGGTCAGGTTCGGCATGAACTGCGCGATGGCCTCGTTCAGGGCGACGAAGGTGCCCTGTTCGCCGTACTTGGCGATGTCGACCGCGCCGAAGCCCATCCGGTGGAAGATCGGCGGGTAGTCGCCACTGGCGAGAGCGAGGTTGCGCTTCTCGTCGTAGCCCACCCACGGGACGTAACCCCAGTCGACGGCGATGTTCGACTGCTCCTGCATCGTCTTCATCGACGCGACGGTGTTCCAGTCCTCCGCGGTGTTGGGCGATCGCCGCGTCATCATCCGCAGGGTGACCGGATCCTTGACGATCGGCATCCCCTCGCGGTTGATGTTCGGGTCGAGGTTCTCGATCTGGTCCTTGACATCGGCGCCACCGCTGCTGCACGAGGCGAGCATGGACGTCGCCGCGAGCGCGGCGGCGGAGGTGAGGACGGTCCTTCGACTGAACGGGGACATGATCATTCGATCCTTCCTGGCGGGGGCTGTCAGGACACGGGCGTGTCCGACATCGTGGGGGTGCTGAGCCGTGGATCGGCAGGATTCTCTTGTTGGGAGGGGAACACTCGCTCGACGCACCAGGCCGAGACACCGATCGGGAGCGCGATCGCACAGACCGGGAGCAGACCGGGCCAGCCGATGGCGATGAGCAACGCCGGCCACCCGATCGTCATTCCGAGAATCATCACCGTCAGTACGGGCCGTCCGAGACCGACCGCGAGTGCGGTGAGGAACAACCGCGCGAGGTCACGTTCCCCGTCGCGTTCGACGAGCCAGGCCAGGTGCGTGACGATGACGGCCAGCGTGACCAGCAGGATGATCACGACCCCCTGCGTGACGGCCCGCGGGATCGGTGGTTGGCTCCGGGCCAGCCACAACGTGGCCACCAAGGAGGCCAGGATCGCGCTCGCCACCAGGCTCGCCGTCACACTGCGCCGCCAGTGCCGGAGCCACAGCCGTCCCATGGTGCGAGGCACCGACAGGTCGCTCTCACCGCGCACCCAACGACGTGCAACCCCGTACGCAGCCACGGTGGCCGGTCCGAAGCCGAGCACCACACCCCCGGCGAGGGTGAACAGGGTCCACCACAGGTTCAGCCAGACCAGCCGGACCCCCCACTGCAGGGCCCGGTCGAGACCGGCCAGCGGTCCAGCCAGTCGCTCGGTGGTGTCACGCGTGGCTGCCATGGGTCAGCCCTTGACCGATCCGATGAGCACACCCTTGGTGAAGAACCTTTGCAGGAAAGGATAGATGACCAGCAACGGGAGCGACGCCACGATCATCACGGCGTACTTGATCAACGCTGCCAGGCGAAGCTGTTGGGCGATCGAGTCGGCCGAACCGGCGTCGGAGCCGCCGCCGCCCTGCGACGGGTCCTGACTGACGATCAAGAGCTCACGCAGGATCAGCTGCAACGTGTACTTGCTGCGATCCGAGAGGTAGATCAGCGCCTTGAAGTACTCGTTCCACAGCCCCACTCCGTGGAACAGCGCCAGGGTGGCGATGATCGGGGCCGAGAGTGGGATCGCCATCCGGAAGAAGATCTGGAAGTCGCTGGCTCCGTCGACCTTCGCCGACTCGGCCAGCTCGTCCGGCACGGTCTGGGTGAAGAAGGCGCGCCCCACCAGGATGGACCAGGCTCCGGCGGCACCGGGCAGCACGACCGCCCACAGGGTGTCCAGGAGGCCCAGGTTCTTCACGACCAGGTAGGTCGGGATCAGTCCGCCGTTGAACAGCATCGTGAACAGGATGTACCACGTGACCGCCGTACGCCCCACGAGTTCCTTGCGGGACAGGGCATAGGCGCAAGGCAGCACGATCGCCAGATGAACCAGCACCCCGACCACCGTGTAGATGATCGTGTTGCGGTAGCCGGTCCAGATGGTGGGTTCGGCGAAGACCCGTTGATAGCCGTCAAAGGTCAGCCCGACCGGCCACAGCCACACCTGCCCGCTCTGCACCGCATCGGGATCACTGATCGAGGCGATCGCCACGAACCACAGCGGATACCCGATGACGATGCACACCAGGACAAGAAAGATCGCGTTCACCAGGTCGAAGCGTCGATCCGATCGACTGCGGACGATGTGCCGTGCCGCCTGGTTGGCATCGTTCATGCCCGGGGACGAGGAGGTCGTCAGTTCGGTGCTCATGTGCCTCACCACAGACTGTTCTCGGAGAACTTGCGGGCAAGTTGGTTGACCAGGACCAGCAGGATGATGTTGATCACCGAGTCGAACAGGCCGACGGCGGCGGCATAGCTGTACTGCCCCTGGAGCAGACCGGCCTGGTAGACGAAGGTCTGGATGACGTCCGAGGTCGAGGAGTTCAAGGAGTTGTTCATCAACAACACCTTCTCGAAGCCGACCGACATGAAGCTGCCGAAGTTGAGGATGAACAGCACCACCACCGTGGGCATGATGGCCGGGACGTTCACGTGCATGATGCGGCGCAGTCGCCCGGCACCGTCGACCTCGGCCGCCTGGTGCAGTTCGGGATTCACCCCGGCCAACGCCGCGAGGTAGATGATCGTGGACCAGCCGAGGCTCTGCCAGACACCGGACCACGTGTACAGGTGCCGGAACCAGCCCGGTTCCTGCATGAACTGGATCGGTCCAGCACCGAAAAGTCCGATCACATGGTTGACCAGCCCGGTCCGGGGGTCGAGAAAGGCGAACAGCATGCTGACCACGACGACGAGCGAGACGAAGTGCGGAGCATAGGTCAGGGTCTGGGCGAATCGCTTGAAGAACCGGTTCTTCACCTCGTTCAGCGACAACGCCAGGATGATCGGCAACGGGAACAGCACGAGCTGGTAGAGGCTCAACGCCAGCGTGTTGACCAACAGGCGCCAGAAGTAGAACGAGCCGAAGAAGCGCTCGAAGTGGTCGAGGCCCACCCACCGCGAGCCCCAGATCCCTCGTGAGGCGACGAAGTCCTTGAAGGCGATCTGCACCCCGTACATCGGGACGTAGTTGAAGACCAGGAAGAAGACGACGGCCGGCAGGGCCAGCACGTACAACTGCCAGCATCCCCGCAGTCGACGTCGCAACAGCTGGCCGCGGGTCGGTGTGGAGATGGCCACCGTTGCGCCACTCCCGACCGTTGCGGTGTCAGCCACGACACCCGCGACAGCGATGGCGGCGCACGCCGGCGATGGCGCGTTCGGGACGTTCCGAGCGGTACATGGCACTCCTTGGAGGGACTTACGGAGGGACCTGACGTAAAGCTAGGCTGCCCGTGGGAGGAGGTCAAGACCTCGAAATGCTCAACCCTCGCACCGGCGTGGACACCACGATGGTCCGCCGCTGGAACAGCCGAGCTGTGCTCAGGGCCCTGCGATCCAGCCCCGGAGCGACACTCACCGCCCTGGCCCGCACGGCCGGGCTCTCACGGCAGACCACCTCAGCCGTGTTGGAGGAGTTCTCCGAGCGCGGCCTGGTCGAGGAACTGAGCCCCGCTCCGGGCCAGTCGGGCCGGCCGGCCCGACGGTTCCAGTTCTGCAGTCGGGCCGGTCACGCCGTGGGCATCTCGCTGGCCCCCGACCACACCCAGGTGATCGTGGCCGATCTGGACGGCGGCGTGGTCGCGCGGAGCCGACAGGACCTGCCCGAGGAGACGCCGGCTGACGAACGTCTCGCCCTCGCCCATGACCTCGCCCAACGCTGCGCCCGTGGTGTCGCCACCGTGTGGGCGGTGGGGATCGGGACCTCCGGTGTCATCGACCGACAGGGGCGGGTACGCGTGTCGACCCGGATCCCCGGGTGGACCGGCATGGACCTGCCCGGCGTCGTGGGTGAGTGGTTCGGTTGTCCGGTGCACACCGGCAACGACGCCAGCCTCGCCGCGCTGGCCGAGCAGCGGCAGGGCAGCGCTCGCGACTTCTCCGACGTGGTGCTGATGCTCACCGGTCACCGTGTCGGTTACGGGGTGCTGCTCAACCGGAGAGTTCACACCGGACACACCGGCGCCGCAGGCGAGTTGGGCAAGTTGCCGTACCTCTTCGGCCACGATCCGTCGGCAGTGCTGCGACGCGAGGGCCGCCGGGTCACCGAGATCTTTGCCGCCGCACGGTCCGGCGACGCCACCGCCAAGGGGTTGGTCGACGAGATCGCCCAAGGGATGGCGCGCAGCGCCTCGGTGATGGTGATGGTGGTCGATCCCCAGCTGATCGTCGTCGCCGGCGACTACGTGGCCGGCGGCGACCTGTTGCTGGAGCCCGTGCGTGACCACCTCAGTCGGATGTGTCTGTCGGCACCCCAGGTGATCCTCTCGGCGCTGGGCGCCGACGGGGTCGCCCTCGGCGCGGTGCAACTCGCCCTGGACCGGATCGAGGAGAGCCCGGACCTGCTGGGACGGGCCGGTGGCCGGGGTGACAGCGGAGTGCGTGCCGACCCGGATGCAACCCCGCGAACATGAACTCTCGATGAACGGACGCCCCGAGAAGGCGTCCTGACTTGCTGTGGGTGGGTCCGGGCCAGCACCATGGTGACGTGTCGTACGAGATGCTCCTCCTCGCGATCGTGGTGGTGACCGCACTGGCGTTCGACTTCACCAACGGTTTCCACGACACGGCGAACGCGATGGCAGCATCCATCGCCACCAAGGCACTCAAGCCCCGTCAGGCCGTCGCCCTTGCTGCGGCGCTCAACCTGGTCGGGGCTTTCCTGTCGTTCGCCGTGGCCGCATCGATCGCCAAGGGGCTGGTCGAGGCGGAGGCCGTCACACTGACGGTGGTGCTCGCCGGCCTGTGCGGTGGGGTCATCTGGAACCTCCTCACCTGGCTGCTGGGCCTGCCGTCCTCCTCCTCGCACGCGCTCTTCGGAGGCGTCATCGGAGCCGTGATCGCCCACGCGGGCCTCAACGGGGTGATCTGGACGGGTCTGTTGCAGAAGGTCGTCGCCCCGGCGCTGCTCTCCCCGGTGATCGCCCTGGTCGTCTCCGCGGTGGCAACCCGGCTGGTCTACCGGATCACCGCCCGAACGCCGGAGAACACCCGTACCTCCGGCTTCCGCTGGGGTCAGATCGGTTCGGCCTCGCTCGTCTCCCTGGCACACGGCACCAATGACGCGCAGAAGACCATGGGCATCATCTTCCTGGCGCTGCTGACGGTCGGTCTCGCCTCCCCCACCGACACGCAGCCACCGTGGTGGGTCATCGTCGCGTGTGCCGTCGCCATCGCCGCCGGCACCTACATGGGGGGATGGCGCATCATCCGAACCCTCGGCAAGGGCCTGGTCGAGATCGAGTCACCGCAGGGCATGGCCGCCGACACCGCGTCGGCCTCGGTGATCCTGGTCTCGAGCCACTTCGGGCTGTCACTGTCGACGACCCACGTGGCCACCGGTTCGATCCTGGGCACCGGTGTCGGCAAGAAGGGGGCCACGGTTCGCTGGGGTGTCGCCGGGCGGATGCTCGTGGCCTGGCTGGTCACCATGCCCGCCGCCGCGGCTGTCGGTGCCGTCTGCACCCTGATCGCAGGACTCGGCTACGCCGGGCCACTCGTGGTGTTCGGACTGCTGATCGTCACCGCTGGCCTGATCCTGCTCCGCTCTCGCGTCAACCGGGTCGACTCGGCCAATGTCACCGACGACTGGCAGGATGCTGCACCGGCCCAGCCCACCTCCGCCCCGGCCGCACCGGCCGCCACGACCGTGGGGAGCTGACCGATGGATTTCCTGTCCGGTACTGCCGTCCAAGTGGTCCAGGTGTTGGTTGCCGCGCTCGCCCTGGGTGCCGGGTTACCAGCCATGTTCGCGCTGGGGCTGTGGGCCCGCTCCCCCGTGACCGTGGACGGTCGCGTGCTGAGCCCGGGCCCGGCGCGCAAGGCCTTGGGGCTGGTCTGCTTCGGCGTGGTGGCCGTGGCCATTGCCGTCGGCATCGGTTACCTGGTCCTCACCGGGCACCGGGGCTGACGTGGACCCGGTCTCGAAGACGCTGACGGCGATCCTGAACTGGCTGCACGCGGGCTATCCCGAGGGCGTGCCGCCGACCGACTACTTCCCGCTGCTCGCGCTGCTCAACCGACAGCTGACCCACGACGAGGTGAAGGCGGTGGCAGAGTCGCTGATCGCCGAGGGGGACGAGATCACCCGGGTGGACATCGCCGTGGCCGTCACCAAACTCACCAACGAGCTCCCCAGTGAGCAGGACCTGCATCGCGTCGCTGCCCGCCTGACCGCCGGCGGCATGCCGCCCCGCGACATCCCGACGGTGCCCCCCGCTCAGGACTGAGCCCGGCGTACCAGGTGCACCACCTCGTACGGAGCCAGGCGCCGTTCCCCGTCGGGCAGCAGCACGGTATGGGCCTGCGGTGACTGGTTCACCACGGTGATGCGCTCCCGTCCCTCGATCGCCTCCACCTCGGGTGGCAGGCCCGGCAGCACCGGCGTGACACCAGCGGCCGGCAGCACCAGGTCGAGCACCTGCCCGTTGCCCTCGGCATCGAGGAAGGTGGTCAGGTGCCAGGAGGTTCCGTCGCCGTGCACGTTGCGGACCAGCGCCGGCGATCCGGACACGGCGGGGCCGTCGACGATCGCGGCCACGGTCCCGGTGGTGAGCACGAAGTCCTCCAGCACCACGCCGGCCGGCAGCGGGCCGGCATCGCCGAGCGTCACCGACACACCGTCGCTGGGCAGCAGCCCGTCGAAGTCGACAGGGTGGCCGCCGAGCACCTCCCGCAGCTGCGTGGCGAATCCCCCGTCCCGGAAGCGGTCGTGCTCATCCACCAGGTCGGTGTAGGCGGTGGTGACCAGGGTGCCACCGCCGGCGACCCACGTCGCCAGGTTGGCTGCTCCCGCCCCGGTCAGCAGGTGGAGGGCGGGCGCCACGACCACGGCAAAGCCGGCCAGGTCGTCGGTCGGGCGGACGAAGCTGACCTGGACGTGGCGGCGATGCAGGGCCAGGTACCAGTCGGTGATCACGGCAGCGTGGTCCACCGTGCCGGGCAGATTGGGTTGGTCGAGCGCCCAGCTGTTCTCCCAGTCGAGCACGATCGCCACCTGTCCCCGTACGGGCTCCGGCGCCGGCCGGCCGGCCAGTGAGCTGCCGAGGGCGACAACCTCACGCCAGGTCCGTGTCTCGGTGCCTGCGTGCGGCAACATGGCCGAGTGAAACTTCTCGCTGCCGGCCCGCGACTGGCGCCACTGGAAGAACAGGATGCCGTCGGCGCCCCGGGCGACCGCCTGCTCGCTGAGCGCTGCCAGCTGACCAGGGGCCTTGGCGCGGTTGTTGGGCCGCCACTGCACCGCGTTGCTGGCCTGTTCCATCAGCAGCCACGGTTGGCCCGGCCGCAGTGACCGCATGAGGTCACGGGCCAGCGCGGCGGTGCGGAACGATTCCGGATCCCGCGGGTCGGGGTAGCAGTCGTCGGCGACGACATCGACCTCCTGCGCCCAGCGCCAGTAGTCCAGCGGCGGGAACAGCCCCATGAAGTTGGTCGTGATCGGTTGGCGCGCCCCGGCGGCCCGCAGTGCATCACGTTCGGCCAGGTAGAGCTCGAGGTAGCTGTCGGAGGTGAACCGGCGGAAGTCCAGGACCGCACTCGGGTTCGGGCTGCTCGGGGTGCGACGCGGCGTGACGACCTCGGCGAAGCTGCCGTAGCGCTGGGCCCAGAAGTCGGTGCCCCAGGCCTCGTTGAGGGCCGCCACGGTCCCGTACCGGGCCTCGAGCCAGCGCCGGAACGCCGCCACGGCATGGTCGGAGTGATCGGCGTGCACCGCGCAGGCGTACTCGTTGTTGACGTGCCACATCCGCACGGCCGGGTGAGTGGCGTAGCGCTCCCCCAGCGTGCCGGCCAGTGCCACGGCAAGCCGACGGTAGTCCGGCGAGGTCGCGGCAAAGTGCTGGCGACTGCCCTGGGACAGCGGCACACCGTCCGCGGTCACCGGGCGGCTGTCGGGGTACGACATCGTCAGCCACGGCGGCGGTGAGGCCGTTGCCGTCGCGAGATCGATCCCGATGTCATGGCCGTGCAGGATCTCCATGACCCGGTCCAGCCAGGCGAAGTCGTACTCGCCCTCAGCAGGCTCCAGCCGCGCCCAGGCGAAGATGCCGAGGCTGACCAGGTTGACCCCGGCCTCCCGCATCAGCCGGGCATCCTCGAGCCACACCGGCTCGGGCCACTGCTCGGGGTTGTAGTCGCCGCCGTAGTACATCTGCCCATCCCTTCGTCGGGAACCTCGGAAATGCCGCAGGCCCCCGTACCCAGCTGGGTACGGGGGCCTGCAGTTGCGTTTCAGTCAGACACGCTCAGGTGACGAAAGGTCACTTGAGGATCTTGGTGACACGACCGGCGCCGACGGTACGGCCACCCTCACGGATGGCGAACTTCAGCTCGTCCTCCATGGCGATCGGCTGGATCAGCTTGACCGACATGTCGGTGTTGTCACCCGGCATCACCATCTCGGTGCCCTCCGGCAGCTCCACCACACCGGTCACGTCGGTGGTGCGGAAGTAGAACTGCGGACGGTAGTTGTTGAAGAACGGGGTGTGGCGGCCACCCTCCTCCTTGGAGAGGATGTAGACGCGAGCCTCGAACTCGGTGTGCGGGGTGGTGGTGCCCGGCTTGATGACACACATGCCGCGCTCGACGTCCTCGCGCTTGGTGCCACGGAGCAGCAGACCCACGTTCTCGCCGGCCTGACCCTCGTCGAGGATCTTGCGGAACATCTCAACACCGGTGATGGTGGTGGTCTGCTTCGCGTCGCGGATGCCGATGATGTCGACGGTCTCGCCGGTCTTGACGATGCCGCGCTCGATACGTCCGGTCACCACGGTGCCACGACCGGTGATGGTGAAGACGTCCTCCACCGGCATCAGGAACGGCTTGTCGACCTCGCGCTCCGGCTGCGGGATGTAGGAGTCGACCGCGTCCATCAGCTCAAGGATCGAGTTGGCCCACTTCTCGTCACCCTGCAGGGCGGGGAAGGCGGCAACCTTGACGACCGGGGCGTTGTCACCGTCGAACTCCTGGCTCGACAGCAGCTCACGGACCTCGAGCTCGACGAGCTCCAGGATCTCCTCGTCGTCGACCATGTCGCACTTGTTGAGGGCGACGACCATGGCCGGCACGCCGACCTGGCGGGCCAGCAGCACGTGCTCGCGGGTCTGCGGCATCGGACCGTCGGTGGCGGCGACCACGAGGATCGCGCCGTCCATCTGGGCCGCACCGGTGATCATGTTCTTGACGTAGTCAGCGTGCCCGGGGCAGTCGACGTGCGCGTAGTGACGGTTCTCGGTCTGGTACTCGATGTGAGCGATCGAGATCGTGATGCCGCGCTGACGCTCTTCGGGCGCCTTGTCGATCGAATCGAACGGCGACGCCTCGTTGAGGTCGGGGTACTTGTCGTGGAGCACCTTGGAAATCGCCGCGGTGAGCGTGGTCTTGCCGTGGTCGATGTGTCCAATGGTGCCGATGTTGACGTGCGGCTTGGTCCGCTCGAACTTGGCCTTTGCCACTGGGGCTCCTTCTTCGGTGTTCGCTCCGCCCGGGCTGGGAGGAGCGGTCTGGTGTTGTCTGGTCGAGCTGCTCGTGTGCAGCCCGCCCCATCTCAAGGCCGAGGCTGCTTTGCGCAGACCCGGCCAATCTTTGTGTACGACGGCCGTTCGGTCAAACCGGAAGCCCGTCGGCGGTGGCCGGGCGCGAACCCGGCCACCTGGGACTCACTCGCCGCGAGCCTTCTGGACCACTTCGTCCGCGACGCCCTTCGGCATCTCGGCGTAGGAGTGGAACTCCATCGAGTACGAGGCCTGGCCCGAGGTCTTGGACCGCAGGTCGCCCACGTAGCCGAACATCTCCGACAGCGGCACGAGCGCCTCCACGACCTGCGAGCCGTGCTCCTCGCGGGTGCCCTGGGGCAGGCCGCGACGGGAGTTGAGGTCGCCGATCACAGTGCCGAGGTAGGTGTCGGGCGTGGTCACCTCGACCTTCATCACCGGCTCCATCAGCGCCGGATCAGCCTTGCGCGCCGCTTCCTTGAACACCTGGATGCCGGCGATCTTGAAGGCGAGCTCGGAGGAGTCGACGTCGTGGTAGGCACCGTCGGTCAGGGTGACCTTGATGTCCTCGACCGGGTAGCCGGCGAGCACACCGGTCTGCATGGCCTCCTGGATGCCCTGGTCGACCGCCGGGATGTACTCACGCGGGATACGACCACCGGTGACGGCGTTCACGAACTCGTAGCCGGAGCCCGGCTCGAGCGGTTCGAGGTCGATGATGACGCGCGCGTACTGACCCGAACCACCGGTCTGCTTCTTGTGCGTGTACTCGACCTTCTCCACCTTGCGGCGCAGGGTCTCACGGTAGGCCACCTGCGGCTTGCCGATGTTGGCCTCGACCTTGAACTCCCGCTTCATGCGGTCGATCAGGATGTCGAGGTGCAACTCACCCATGCCGGCGATGATGGTCTGCCCGGTCTCCTCGTCGGTGTGGACGCGGAAGGTCGGATCCTCCTCGGCGAGGCGCTGGATGGCGTTGCCGAGCTTCTCCTGGTCACTCTTGGTCTTCGGCTCGATGGCCTGCTCGATCACCGGGGTCGGGAAGGTCATCGACTCGAGGACGACCGGGTTCGACGGATCGCTCAGGGTCTCGCCAGTGGTGGTGTCCTTCAGACCCATCACCGCGACGATCTGGCCGGCGCCGACCTTGGCGATCTCCTCACGCTTGTTGGCGTGCATCTGATACACCTTGCCGATGCGCTCCTTGCGCTGCTTGGTGCTGTTCAGCACCGTCGAGCCCGCCTCGAGAACGCCCGAGTAGACGCGCACGTAGGTCAGCTTGCCCAGGTGCGGGTCGGTCGCGATCTTGAACGCCAGCGCCGACAGCGGGTCCTCGTCCGAGGGGTGCCGCTCGATCGTCTCCTCCTCGTTGCCGGGCTTGAAGCCCTCGATGGCCGGGATGTCCAGCGGCGACGGCAGGTAGGCGATGACGGCGTCGAGCAGGGGCTGCACGCCCTTGTTCTTGAACGAGGTGCCACAGATGACAGCGGTCAGCGAGGAGGCCAGGACAGCGCGGCGGATGCCGTGCTGCAGGTCCTCGTCGGTGAACTCGCCCTCGAGGTACTTCTCGGCGAACTCGTCGTCGTGGTCGGCGATCAGCTCGACCAGCTCAGCGCGCGCGGTATCGGCCGCATCCGCCAGGTCCGCCGGGATCTCCTCGACCTCGTAGTCCTCGCCCAACTTGGTCTCACCGCGCCACACCAGGGCACGCATCTTGACCAGGTCGACGACGCCGATGAAGTCCGCCTCGGCACCGATCGGCAGCTGCAGGATCGCGGGGATCGCGTTCAGGCGCTCCCGGATCGTCTTCACGCAGTGGTCGAAGGACGCACCGGTGCGGTCGAGCTTGTTGACGTAGCAGATCCGCGGGACGCCGTACTTGTCGGCCTGACGCCACACGGTCATCGACTGCGGTTCGACACCGGCCACGCCGTCGAAGACGGCAACGGCACCGTCGAGGACACGCAGGTTGCGCTCCACCTCGACGGTGAAGTCGACGTGCCCGGGGGTGTCGATGATGTTCAGCTGGTAGTTCTTCCAGTGACAGGTCGTCGCGGCCGACGTGATGGTGATGCCGCGCTCCTGCTCCTGCTCCATCCAGTCCATCGTGGCGCCGCCGTCATGGACCTCGCCGATCTTGTAGTTGATGCCGGTGTAGAACAGGATCCGCTCGGTGGTGGTGGTCTTGCCGGCGTCGATGTGCGCCATGATGCCGAAGTTCCGGACCTGGTTCAGGTCGGTCATGATCTCGACAGCCACGAGTTTCAAACCTCTCGATTGATTGGAGCACCCGGCCGGTGGGCCGTTTCCCCGTCCGGGACCGTGGTCCCGGGTGGTGCGAAGGGGGTGTGCTGAACGAGACGCGCGCGCCGGTCGCTCGGAACGGCGCGCACATCTCAGATCACCAGCGGTAGTGGGCGAAGGCCTTGTTGGCCTCGGCCATCTTGTGGGTGTCCTCACGGCGCTTGACCGCCGCACCGAGGCCGTTCGAGGCGTCGAGGATCTCGTTCATCAGTCGCTCGGCCATCGTCTTCTCGCGACGCTGGCGGGCAAAGGTGACCAGCCACCGCATCGACAGCGTGGTGGCGCGGCCCGGCTTGACGTCGATCGGCACCTGGTAGGTGGCACCACCGACGCGACGGGACTTCACCTCGAGCGAGGGACGCACGTTGTCGAGAGCCCGCTTGAGGGTCTGCACCGGGTCGACCCCGGTCTTCTCGCGGGTGCCCTCGAGGGCGGAGTAGACGATGTTCTGCGCCACGGTCTTCTTGCCGTCCAGGAGGACCTTGCTGACCAGCTGCGAGACCAGCGGCGACCCGTACACCGGGTCGACCATGACGGGACGCTTGGGGGCGGGACCCTTCCGAGGCATTACTTCTCCTTCTTGGCGCCGTAGCGGCTGCGAGCCTGCTTGCGGTTCTTCACGCCCTGCGTGTCGAGCGCACCACGGATGATCTTGTAGCGCACACCCGGCAGGTCACGGACACGACCACCACGTACGAGCACCATCGAGTGCTCCTGCAGGTTGTGGCCGACACCCGGGATGTACGCGGTCACCTCGACGGCGCTGGACAACCGGACGCGAGCCACCTTGCGGAGCGCGGAGTTCGGCTTCTTCGGAGTGGTGGTGTACACGCGAGTGCACACGCCACGGCGTTGCGGCGATCCCTTGAGAGCAGGAGTCTTGCTCTTGCTCACCTTGTCCTGACGGCCCTTGCGGACCAACTGCTGAATTGTGGGCACGTGTGCGGTCTTCTTCCTTCGAGCGTCGTCACGGCGTCACAACCTCGGGGGTCCCGAGCCGTGACAGATGTTCGCGGGCGCACCTCGGCAGCCACCACACAGACATCCACGAGTACCGCCGGGATGAGGACGCTGGCGCCGAAGCACACACAGTGAGGCTCGACCAGACTGCTCCGAGCAAGCCTCAAGCACCCGGAACGGTCCGGGCACGCCCCGCGAGTCTAGTCGCCGCGCCGGACAGGGTCAAAACCGAGTCGTGCCGGATAAGGCTCAGCCAGCAGGCGGAAACTTCTCCGAGAAGTGCCCCTCGCCCACCCGTGCGGCCGGATCCAGCAGAACCTTCGCTCCGGTGTCGATGGCGGAATCGCCCGGACGGCCGTCTCTCACCACGGCCGGACCCAGCGGCGCGAGACCGCCACCAGCACCAGCACTGTCACGGCGAACATGATCAGGGCCACGCCGATGGCCCGGGTCGCGTCGGACTGCAGTTCGGCATACACCAGCAGGGGCAGGGTACGAGTAGTGCCGGGAAAGTTGCCGGCGAAGGTGATGGTGGCACCGAACTCCCCCAGCGCCCGAGCCCAGGCCAGCACCGCCCCCGACACCAAGGAGGGTCGTACGAGGGGAAGAACCACCCGGCGCAGGGCCACGGCCGGGCTCGCGCCGAGGCTCCGGGCCGCGTCGACGAGCCGCTGGTCGACCCCACGCAGGGCCCCTTCGGCGGTCAGCACCAGGAAGGGCATCGCGACGAACACCTGGGCGAGGACGACGGCGGCCGGAGTGAACGGCAACGCCCACCCGGTCAGGGCGTACACGGGCTGACCGAGCAGCCCGGTCCGACCGGCCGCAGCGAAGAGGGCGACACCACCCACCACGGGCGGCAGCACCAGGGGCACCGTGACCAGGGCGCGCAGCACGCCGGCCGCCCGGAAGCCGGGACGGGCCAGGACGACGGCGAGGGGAACGCCCAGGACCAGGGTGATGACGGTGGCGATGGTTGCGGTGACCAGGGACAACCCGAGCGCGCCGAGGGTCGCCGGATCGGTGAGGATCGCACCCATCGCCGGCCACGGCGCCCGGACGACCAGGCCCAGCAACGGAACCACCATGACCGCGGCACCGAGCACGGCCGCCACGGCCACCGTGATCGGCAGGCGCCCACCACGATCCCCGGAGGGCGACGCGGTGGACCGGCTCGACGTCATCGTCATGATGGGCCGAAACCGTACTTCCGTATCGCCTGCTGACCCACCGGTGACAGTACGTACGCGACGAAGGCCTCCGCCGCCGCCCGGTCGGCAGCTTCGGGGAGCGCGGCGATCTGGTAGGTGTTCACGACCTTCTCGGCGCCCGGCGTCGGCAGCCCGAGCACCTTGTCGCCCGCGGCGACGACATCGGTGCGGTAGACCAGGGCGGCATCGACCTCGCCGAGTTGGACCTTGTTGAGGGTGGCCTTCACGTCGACCTCAAGGGTGTCGGGCCGGGGGACGATGCCCAACTGTGCGAACAACTCCTCGGCCGCCGCACCGCACGGCACATCCTCGGCACACAGGGCGATCCGCAGCTCGGGCCGGGCGAAGTCGGCGAGCCCGGCGACCCGGCCCGGGTTTCCTGGCGGCACCGCGATCTGGAGCACGTTGGTCGTCAGGGTCTGCGGCGAGACCTCGACCCCTCCCCTGGCCAGACTCGCCATGGTCGTGGTGTTCGCCGAGGCGAACACGTCGGCCGGCGCCCCGGAGGTGATCTGAGCGGCCAGGGTCGCCGACGATCCGTACGAGATCTGCACCGTCACGCCGGGGTGCTCCTTCTCGTACGCAGCCTTGATCTCGTCGAACGACTCGGTCAAGGAGGCCGCGGCGAGCACGGTGATCGTCTGCTGGGTCTGGCACGCGGCGATCACCGTGAGCACCAGCCCGGCGAGGATGACGGTCAAGAACCGTTTCATGTGGGCTCCTTCGGCAGGAAGGCGTGTCAGGGAACGGTCACCACGACCGTGGTGGCCTTGACCGAGGCGACCGCGAGGCTGCCCGGCTCGAGTTCGAGCTCGCGGACCGCCTCGGCGCTCATCAGCGACACCACCCGGTACGGACCGCACTGCATCTCGACCTGGGCCATCACGGTGTCGCTGGTGATCTTGGTGACCAGGCCCGGCAGTTGGTTGCGAGCGCTGCTGCGGCCGGTCACCACATCCGGCGCCTGAGCGATCTCCTGGGCCAGCCGCGCTAGTTCGGTCCCGGCGACCCTGGTCGCACCCGGGCCCTCGATCGCCGTCAACCGGCCGGAATCGACCCAACGCCGCACGGTGTCATCGCTGACACCGAGCAGTTGAGCCGCCTCCTTGATCCTGAACTGCGTCATGTGTGGATCGTATCGCCCGCACCTGATGACTGTTCACCTTCGCTTCTCCGCATCTGCGGCAGGACGAGTCATCCAGGCCCGAACGGCGACACGCCCTGAACCGTCACCCACAGTTCATCCGGACAGGTCAGGATTGCCCTGTGGACCCGACCGACACCGACACCGAAGGTCGCGTCATCGTGATCACCGGCGCGATGGCGGCCGGCAAGTCGACCGTGGCAGCCCTGCTCGCCGAGAAGCTGCCGAGGTCGGTGCACGTGCGCGGGGACGCGTTCCGACGCATGGTCGTGCACGGGCGCGCCGACATGACGCCGCAGCCCTCACCCGAGGCCGAGGCCCAACTGCAATTGCGCTACGACCTCGCCGCCCACACCGCCAGCACCTTTGCCGAACACGGTTTCGACGCCATCGTGCAGGACATGGTCATCGGCGCGGACCTGGCCTCGTTCATCGAACGGATCCGGGCCAGACAACGCTTCCTGGTCGTGCTCTCCCCGACCGTGTCAGCCCTGGAGTGGCGCGAGGAACAGCGCGCCAAGGCCGGTTACGTACACTTCTCGCCGGCCGTGCTGGACGACGTGCTGCGGCGCGAGACGGCCCACATCGGCTATTGGCTCGACTCCTCCACCCAGACCCCGGAGGAGACGGTCGCCGACATCCTGGCGAACCTGGAGACCGCCCGGGTCTGATCACCCGGCTCGTCGAGCGAAGTCGAGACGTCAGCCGAGCAGCCGGCGCCGCGACGACGTGAGGTGCAGCCGGACGGCGGCAACAGCGAGGTCGGGCTCACCATCCGCCACGGCACTGGTGATCGCAGCGTGTTCCGCCACGACGAGTTGGTGGCGCTGACGTGCACTCTCCGTCGGCTGCAGGCGATCCCGCGGCATCATGATCATGGCCGGACCGAGCGTGTCGAGGGCCACCACCAACCGGGTGTTGCCGGCGGCCGCAGCCAGGGCCCGATGGAAGGCACGGTCGGCCTCCAGGGCGTCGCCCGGACGCTCACCTGCCGCAGCGAAGGTGTCGTGGGCACGGCACAGCCGCTCCAGGTCGCCGGCACTTCGCCGCCGGGCAGCCCACGCCGCGGTGGCGACCTCCAGGGCCAACCGGAGCTCCCAGAGCTCTCGGGCCTCGTCGGCGTTGCGCGGCGCCAGGCCGGCATCGCCGAGAGTGGCATCCGGTCGGGCCAGTACGAAACTTCCCTTGCCCCGTACGGATTCCACCAGGCCCGAAGCCTGTAGGCGCGACATCGCCTCCCGCACCACGGTGCGACTGACTCCGTACTCGGTGCCGAGTTGGGACTCGGTCGGCAGCCGGTCGCCGGGCTGGCGCTCGCCGCTGACGATCTGTTCGGTGATGCCGCGGACAAGCCCTGCGGCGAGCCCACTCGTCACGGTCGCGTCCCCACCTGATGACTGGCGACGGTCCAGGCGCGCGCCCGGTCGGTCAGGGTGATGCCGAGGCCGGGGCGGTCAGGAACCAGCATCCGGCCGTCCGCGGTCTGCAACTGTTCGTTGAACAACGGGGCCAACCAGTCGAAGTGCTCGACCCAGCCCTCCCGAGGGTAGGCCGCCGCCAGGTGCAGGTGGATCTCCATCGCGAAGTGCGGGGCGAGCTGGAGATGTGCCTGGTCGGCGAGTGTCGCCAAGGTCAGGAACCCGGTGACACCACCGATCCGGGGCGCGTCGGGCTGGATGACGTCACAGGATCCGTGCCTGATCAACTCGACGTGCTCGGCCACCGAGGCGAGCATCTCTCCGGTGGCGATCGGGGTGTCGAGAGCTGCTGCCAGCTGCGCGTGACCCACGTGGTCGTAGGCGTCGAGGGGCTCCTCGATCCAGGTCAACCCGTACGGCTCGAAGGCTCGTCCCATCCGCATCGCGGTCGCGCGATCCCATTGCTGGTTGGCATCCACCATCAGCGGCACGTCATCGCCGAGGCGTTCCCGTACCGCGGCGACCCGTTCCAGATCGACCCTCCGGTCGGGGTGGCCAACCTTGATCTTGATCCCACCGATGCCGTTCTCCAGTGACGCCGCAGCATTGTCCAGCACCTCGGGCAGCGGCGTGTGCAGGAAGCCGCCGGAGGTGTTGTAGCAGGGCACCGAATCGCGGTGGGCGCCGATCAGCTTGGCCAGCGGCAGCCCGGCCCGCTTCGCCTTCAGGTCCCACAGGGCGACATCGACCGCGGCGATCGCCTGGGTCGCCAGGCCGGACCGGCCGACCGAGGCGCCGGCCCACGTCAGCTTGGTCACCAGTCGACCGATGTCGTTGGGGTCCTCCCCGACCAGGTTGTCGGCGATCTCGACCGCATGGGCGTACTGTCCGGGTCCACCGGCTCGCTTGGAGTAGCCGAAGCCGATGCCTTCGTACCCGGCTTCGGTGGCGATCTCGACGAAGAGGAACACCACCTCGGTCATCGGCTTCTGACGGCCGGTGAACACCTTCGCGTCGCTGATCGCCGTTCGCAACGGCAGCACGATCGAGGACAGCTTCACCCAGGAGATGCGATCAATGGCCATTCCTAGATCATACAACTCAACCATTTGTCCGACACCCGTCGGAGAATCTGTCTTGACGTCAAGAGACCTTGATGATTGTCTTGACGTCAAGACAATCTCAGGAGGCGTGATGCCACTCGACCACTGCCAGCTCGCCTGCCCTTCGGGCACTGAGGAGACGGCGCGCGCCTTCTACTGCGGGGTGCTCGGGTTCACCGAGATGCCGAAACCGGTCGCGCTGGCCGGTCGGGGCGGCTGCTGGTTCACCGGGTACGGGGCAGAGCTCCATCTCGGCGTCGACACCGACTTCCGCCCGGCGCGCAAGGCACACCCGGCGATCCGGGTCCCTGATCTGGATCGACTGGCCGCCCGGATCCGCACCTCGGGGCAGGCGGTCGCGATCGACGAGACCGAGATCCCTGGACGCCGCCGGTTCCACGCCGTCGACCCGTACGGGAATCGGCTCGAGTTCGTCGCCGAGCCGGTGACCAGCTGGCCGTGTGGAGCCAACCATCGCATCCGTCGCGCCCGGAAGGCGGACGTGCCCGCCATCGTCACCCTGCTGCGCGACGACATCCTGGGGCGAGAGCGCGAGGACGTCGACCTGGATGGCTACTTTTCTTCCTACACGTCGATCGAGGACGACCCACACCAGTTCCTCGCTGTCGTCACCGATGCTGACGACCGCGTGGTGGGCACCGGCCAGCTCACGCTCACCCCGACGCTGTCGCGCGGCGGGATGCTGCGCGCCACCCTCGAGGCGGTACGGATCGCCGCCGAGCTGCGGGGACAGGGTGTGGGTTCTGCCTTCGTACGGTGGGCGGCAGCCTGGGCGAAGGAGCAGGGCGCCGGGCTGCTGCAACTCACCAGCGACACCTCCCGTACGCAGGACCACGCCTTCTACGCCCGTCTCGACTTCGTCGCATCCCACGTTGGAATGAAGCTGCCGCTGCGGTGAGCCGCGTCAGCGCAGCCGGAACATCCGCCGGTCCCACCCTATGTCGATCACCTCGACCTCGGCCGCGCCGCCAGCAGTGAGCAGACCCACCACCTCGTCAGCGGTACGGGGGCCGACGCCGAAGGCGCAGCGTGCCACCAGTTCCTCCTCGGCGAACTCCTCCTCGGCGTCGGCATCGTCGGCGACCCGTTCCACCACGACGACATCGACCCCGCTCCCGACCAGGGTCCGCACCACAGCCGTGGCATCGGCATCGGGCAGTCGCTCCAGTCGCTGTACGGCGAGCACGACACCGTCGTCGACAGCCGGCACCACCGAGGGAGGCTGCTCGATCCACTCCAGCCGGGAGGAGACGTCGGAGGCGACCAGTTCGGCCGCCACGGCCGCCCGCAGCGAGGGCAACTCGACCACGACCGGACGGATGTCGGGGGCCGCGCGAGCGATCTCGAGCACCGCATCGGTCGAGAAGGCACCCAGGCCCACCACCGTTGCGTACTGCGACCAGTCGAGGTGCTGGGCGATCGAGGGTGCGGGCCAGCGCAGTTCGTCCTGCTCAAGACGCCACCACTCGACGGCCAACCCCGGCTCGTCCGCCAGCCGCGTCGCCACCGTACGACCGTCCCGTCCGGGCGCCGGGGCGCCGGTCACCAGAGTGTGGTCGAGCCCGCTGACAGCCAGGGCGAGCGCCGCAGCAGCGCCGTCGAGGTGGTACTCCGCCAAGGAATGTTCGTCCTCCACGATCTCCTGACCGATCGGGCCGAGCCCGTAACGCTGCGGGTCCGCCCCGGCAACAGTCTCGAGGACACCGCGATCGACCAGTACCCCTACCAGCGCGGCCAAGGTCGGCCGATGGGTGCCGGTCGCCTCCACCAGCTCGGCGATCGTCGCGCTCCGCCCGTCGAGGAACTCGACCAGGCCACAGGTCACCGCTGCCCGCAACGCGTACGGCCCGACCAGATCGGCCAACTCGTGCAGCTGCTCGTGCACGTCGACCTCCTCGTGGCTGTCGACCATCTCGTGGGCCTCGCCGGCCTCGACCTCGACACCCTCCGGCCCAGCGGGTGCGGCAGCAGGGTGCGGAGCGGTGGGCTCGACGTGGCGTTCGGTACGCCGCCAGTAGCCCGTCACATCGAGGCAGTCGCGTGGCACCGACCGTTCGTTCTTCAGGTGGGCGCGGATCGGTTTGATCGTCAAGGCCTCCCCCGCCACCCAGGCGTAGACCTGGCCGTCGAGCCAGGGCAGTTCGCGGACCGCCTGCAGCAGTACCTCGGAAGTGCCTGCCTCAGCCGCACCGCGGTGGACCCAGTGCACCTCACAGTCACGACGCTGAGGCAAAGCAATCTCGTACCTCTCGTCGGGCACCTCCACCAGCACCCGGACCGCCAGGCCGTCGGGGACGTCGTCGAGCAGCCGGCCGATGGCTGGTAGGGCGGTCTCGTCACCCACCGCCAGGATCCAGTCAACCTCGGTCGGCAACAACGCCGAGGACTTGGGCCCGGCAATCCAGACCGGGTCCCCGATCTCAACCTGTTCGGCCCACCGCGCAGCGGGACCGTCACCGTGCCGAACGAATTCGAGGTCGAGCTCGCCGGCATCGGGATCCCAGCGACGAGGGGTGTAATCCTTGGCATGGGGCCGTCCACCGGGTGGATCCCAGTTGAGGTGGCCGTGCAGTTGGATCGGTGGGACCGGGGCCTCCTGGTCCGGTCCGGCGACGATCAACTTCACGTGGTCGTCGAAACCGTCGTTGCGCAGCGGCGGCACCTCGATCCCGTCGTCGGTCACGAAGGCCCGCAGCTGCTCCCCGGTCAGGGTGATCCGCCGCAGCCCCGGGCTCAGGTCGACCACCCGACTCACCGTGAGCCGACGGACGTTGATCGGGAAGGTGCGCTGTTCACGCCGGGTGCGAGGCATCGAAGCTCCTGTGGGGTGTACCGACTGTCCGGCGCCCTCACCCTAGGACGCCGAACCCGGCCTCCGACCACCGATGCGTCCGGGTCGTACAACCCAACGACCACAGCAGAACGCTCACTTGCACCCGCTGGCCGAGTTCTTGCACCACGGGGCTCCCGACCAACCTAGCGTGACAACCAGATCCCGTCTCTGGCCTTTCGAGGAGTCCCCGTGGCATCGATCCCGACCGCACCTACCCGGCCCGGGACGACACGCTGGCCCACGACCCCGTCCCCCTTGTTGCGGACCTGCCTTCGTCGGGCAGCACGTCCGCTGGCCGCAGCCATGATCGCCTCCGCGATCCGACAGTTCGCCTTCCTGGCCATTCCGTACGTGATCGGTCATGCCATCGACGAGGGTGTGGTCGCCGGTGACCCGGCTGCCCTGCTGCGGTGGTGCGCCGTCCTCGCGGTGGCGGTGGCGGTGGAGTTCGGTGGACTCTGCGGCTGGACCTGGTGGGCCAACACCGCTGAGGTGAAGATCGCCGCCCAGTTGCGCGAATCGATGCTCGATGTCGCCATCGGCGCCCCGGCAGCCGAGTTGGAGAACTCGGTGGAAGGGATCGGTGACCTGGTCGAGCGAGTGATCGACGATGTCGATGCCGTCCTGGTGTGGGTCCACGGGCTGGCGACCTGGATCGTGATCCTCACCACGGTGGCTGTCCTCGTCCCCGCCATCTTCGGCATGGACCCGAGCCTGCTGGCCGTCACCGGGGTCTGCGCCGGGCTGCTGCTGTTGGCGAGCCTGGTCTTCCCTCGCGCCGATGCGCCGCGGGTCGCCCGCCTGGCCGATGCCCAGGGCCACCGGAGCCAGCAGATCGCTGAACTCCTGGCCACCGCCCTCACCGTTCGTGGGTTCGGCGGTCAGCACCGCATGGTGCAACGGCATCACCGGTCCAGCGCCGAGGTCACCAGCAACCGCCTCGCCGTGGCGCGGCTGCGGGCACTGTGGAACTCGACCGGCGAGGCGCTCCCCCAACTGGGGGTGGCCGCTGGCCTGGCCGTCGGCGCCTGGTCAGCCCTGCAGGGCGGGCTGGCCGTCGGCCAGATCGCAACCTTTGCGATGTGGATGGGCACGGTCCAGCGTGCCACCACGGCTGCGACCAGCCGGCTCGGCGAGTACGGCGCTGCTCGGGCCAGTGCGGCACGGATGGCGGCTGTGCTGGCCCTCGAGTCCCGTACCGGGCAGGAGTCCGCCGTCACCGGGCACCGCGAACCCGGGGCCGGCTTGGCGCTTGACGGGCTCGCCGTCGAGCGCGCCGGATGGCGGGTGGGACCGGTCGACGTGGCGATCCGCCCTGGCCAGTGGGCCGTCATCACCGGTCCCACCGGGACCGGCAAGTCGACCCTGCTGGCGGCGGTGATGGGCCTGGTCGACAGTCATGGCGAGATACGACTCGGAGATCGCCACCTCTCCTCGGCCACCGCGGAGCAGCGGGCCGAGCAGGTCACCCTGGTGCCACAACAACCCCTGCTGCTGCACGGTACGGTGCGTGACAACCTGTTGTTGGGAACCGACCCCGAGGCCCGGGTGGCCGAGACCGATCTGTTGCAGGCCTGCCGGGCTGCCGTCTTCGACGAGGTGCTGGACCAGTTGCCGGCCGGCCTCGACACCCCGGTCGGGGAACGCGGCGCCCAGCTGTCGGGCGGTCAGCGGGCCAGGTTGGCGGTGGCTCGCGCCCTGCTCCGCCCAGGGCCGGTGTTGCTGTTCGACGACATCTCTTCCGCCCTCGACGTCGACGCCGAGGCCCGGCTGCTGCAGCGGCTGCGGACAGCGACGCCTGAGCGGATCGTGCTGTGGGCGAGCCACCGATCAGCGGTTCTTGCCGCAGCCGATCTCACCCTCGAGCTGGAAGGACGGCCATGAGTGACCACGTCGCGGAACCCACGGCGGATCTGGTGCTGACCGATCGCCCGGATGAACGGAACCTGGTCCGTCGGGCCATGCCCTGGCTGGTCGGCCACCGTGCCCGGATCCTCGTCTCAGCCGCCGTCACCACGGTCGCCGCCGGCTCCGGGGTGGCCGGACTGGCCGCAATCGGTGCCGTCACCGACGCGGTCCTGGCCGGCGACCTGCCAGGAGCTCTCACCTGGGCAGGGATCTTCGCCGGTCTCACACTGGCCAGCTGGGCGCTGTCCACCCTCGGTCACTACCTGGTGATCGCCGTCGGCGAGCGGGTGGTGCGGACCCTGCGGGAGTCGGCGGTGACGCGGGTGGCCAATGCCGACCTGCGCTTCCTCGAGTCACACCGCCGGGGCGACCTGTTGCGACGCATGACCGGAGAGATCGCCAACCTCTCCGACTTCGTCGGGGCGACGCTGCCGGGCCTGCTCAGCGCGGTGCTGATGCTGGTGATCACCATCGCCCTGCTCGTCAGCTACTCCTGGCCACTGGCCCTGTTGTTGCTGGCGGTCGCCGCCTTGTCAGGGTCGCTGCTCGGCCTCACCTTCGCACGCCGGGCCTCGCCGACCTACCAGGAACTGGCCGCTGCCGAGTCGGCTGTGTCTGCCACGATCGCCGAGGCCCTCGGTGCCCGCGACCAGATCACGATGTTGGGGGCCCGCCGCAGGATCGTCGACCGGCTCGCCGCTGACAACCGGCGGCTGCTCGCAGCACGGCTGACCGAGGTGAGGACCGATCGTTGGCTCACCGGTCTCGGCCCGGCCGGCGGTATGGCCGTGGTCGTGGTGCTGCTGGCAGCCGGGTGGGGGGTCGGCCAGCAGTGGCTGAGCGTCGGGGGCGCCGTGGTCTTCCTCTTCGCGGCCCGTTCGGCCTTCGACGACGTCGAGTCGCTCGTGGTCGATCTGGGCGAGCTCCGGGCGGCGCAGACCAGCCTCGCCCGGATCCTGTCGCTGCTGGAGGGGACCGCACGGACCAGGACGGCCGGAGCGGGACTGCAACGCGGAGAGCTCGAGGTCTGCGATCTGGGCTTCTCGTACCGGCCGGATCGCCCGGCCTTGCACGGGGTGGACCTACGGTTGCGGATCGGCGAACGCGTCGTGCTGGCTGGCCCGACCGGATCAGGAAAGTCAACCCTGGCAAAGATCCTGGCTGGTCACTACCGTCCTTCGACCGGCCGGGTCGCACTCGGAGGGACCGACATCACCGCGGCCACCGAGCAGGAGCGCGAGCGCCATCTGGTGATGGTGCCCCAGGAGGTGGTCCTGCTCACCGGGTCGATCGCCGACAACCTTGAGCTGGCCCCCGGCGTCACGATGGACCGAACCGGTCGTGACCGGGCCCGTGAGGTCGCCGCGCAGCTCGGACTGGGCAACTGGATCGACCGGCTCCCCGATGGTCTGGACACCGGTGTCGGGGAGAACGGCTCCTCGCTCTCGGCCGGGGAACGACAACTGGTCGCCCTGCTCCGGGTGGCACTGCTCGACCCGTCGGTACTGATCCTCGACGAGGCCACCGCCGACGTCGACCCGGACACCGCGACCACCCTGGAGCACGCCCTGGCGGAGTTGTCCGCCGACCGGATCGTGCTGGTCGTGGCGCACCGGCCGGACTCGATCGAGCGGGCCGACCGGGTGATCCGGATGGTCGACGGCACGGTGGTCGACAGCACGGTGGTCGACGGCACGGTGGTCGACGGCACGGTGGTCGATCACGGCTGAGTCCGGTCGGGGACGATCTCCGGCAGCAGCCGTGGACCGGCACCGTCCGAGGCGAGCGTGTCGTCGGGGTTGAGCACCCGACAGCTGCGCAGCGACACGCACCCGCAGCCGATGCATTCGACCAATTCTCGTTCCATCCGCTCGATCTCGAGCCGCCGGGCCTCGAGCCGGCCACGCCACCGCTCGCTGATGCGACGCCAGTCGCTCTTGCCCGGCATCCGATCCTGGGGCAGGTTCGCGAAGACCTCAGCCACCTCGGCCAGCGGGATGTCCATGCGTTTGGCCACCTGGATCACCGAGACCCGACGGATCACGTGTCGGGCATAGCGCCGCTGCCCACCCGGGGAGCGCGAGGAGGCGATGAGTCCCAGACGTTCATAGAAGTGCAGCGCCGAGACCGCCACCCCGGTACGCCGTGCCACCTCACCCACCGTCAACAGATCAGTGGGGACAGGAGCCGCAGAATCCATGCTTGACCTCAATCTTTGTTGAGGTTCTAGCGTACCCATCATGTCCACACACCACACCGGGACCGAAGATCCGCCAACCGCGGGAGATGCCGCGAACGAGACCGCCGGAAGCTGGCGAGAACTGTTCGGTACAAGACATCTGACCGCCTCGCTCGTCCTCGCCGGCGGGGTCGCGGTCTATGCGATGAACACCTTCGTCACTGCTGCCCTGCTGCCGTCGGCGATCGCCGACATCGGCGGCGAAAGATACTTCGCCTGGGTCACCACCTCGTTCATGGTGGCCTCGGTCCTCACGTCGATGCTGGTCGCGCGGACCCTCGCCGCCCTCGGTGGCGCCCGGGCGTACGTGCTGGCCTTCGGAGTGTTCGCCGCCGGCTCGCTGGGCGCGGCCCTGGCTCCGACGATCGAGTTGCTGCTCGGTGCCCGCATCCTGCAAGGACTGGGCGGTGGCCTGCTGGCCGGCCTCGGCTACGCGGTGATCCGCGACGCCCTGCCCGAACGACTGTGGACCCGCGCCACCGGGCTGGTCTCGGCGATGTGGGGGCTGGGGACGTTGCTCGGTCCGGCGATCGGCGGCATCTTCGCCCAGCTGCAGCTTTGGCGGGGCGCGTTCTGGTTGCTCACGGCAGCGACGGTCGTGCTGGCGGTGATGTCGCTGCGGGGTCTGCCACGGCGCAGCGAGCAGAACGACGGCTTCGGCCGACTGCCCGTAGGCTCGCTCGCCATGCTCGTGCTCGCCGCGACAGCATTCAGCATCGCCTCGATCGTGCCGGTCGGCGGGCCGACGGCCATCGCCCTCGGTGCCGGCCTGGTGCTCGTCATCGGGTTCGTCCTGGTGGAGCGTGCTGCCTCATCGCCGATCCTGCCCCACATCACCTATCGCCGGGGCAATCCGTTGAAGTGGGTGTACCTGGTCCTCGGCATCCTCAGCGCAGCAGCGATGGCGGAGATCTTCCTGCCCAAGTTCGGTCAGGAGCTGGCCGGGATGTCCCCGCTGCTCGCCGGGATCTTCGGGGCGAGCGTCTCGATCGGCTGGAGTTTCGTCCAGTTGTTCAGCGCCAGCGTCGACCGTGTCACGGTACGGCGCCGCCTCATGTTCCTCGGCCCGGTGTTGGTGACGGTCGGCCTCACCCTGTTCGCAGCGACCCAGCAGGACTCCCCCGCCGCGTGGGCGGTGTGGCTCTGGGTGGCCGGTCTGGTCCTCGCCGGCGCCGGTGTCGGCCTGGCCTTCCCGCACCTGAGCGTGGCCGCCATGCACAGCACCGACGACCCGGTGGAGGGTTCCAAGGCCGCCGCCGGAGTGGGCACCTCGGAGCTGATCGCGAACGCCATCTCGTCGGCCTTCGTCGGTGTGCTCGTCGTCGCCGGCGGACCGGGGGCAGCAGGTTCGGCCACGATGGGGGCAGGTCTGGCGGTGCTCGGAGCTGTCGGCGTCGCCCTGGTGGTGCTCGCCCTGCGCCGGATACGTCAGGGATGAGCCCGACAACGGCGACGGCCCGCCACCGCTTGGGGTGACGGGCCGTCGCACGGCTCGGAGGCGAGGCCACCGGTCAGGCGCCGCCCTTGCCCTCGGCTGCGGCAACCAACACCGGCACGATCTTCTCGACCACCCAGGGGTAGGCCAGGACCGAGGGGTAGGCGATGTTCGACGCCAGTCCGTTCTCGGCGTCGACGACACCCCACCGGCCATCCTTCACCGCCGGAATCGCCTGCCACAACTTGTTGGTCTCCAGCGCCGACTTGGAGATCACGCCCTCGTCTCCGAAGGGGTAGGCAATCAACAGGATGTCGGCATCGAACTGGTCGACGTTCTCCAGGCTGACGCCATCATTGTTCGAGTTGTACTTCTTCGAGTTCTCCGCCCTGACCAGACCGAGATCCTCGAAGACTCCGGTATCGGCATCAGCATTGGACGAGTAGGTCAACTGGCTCGGATGCACCACCACGTAGGTGTAGCTCTTGCCCTTCAACTCCGGGTGGGCGGCAGCAGCATCGGCCGCAGCTTTCCGCGCGGCGGCGATGACCTCCTCACCCTTCTCCTTCAGGCCGAGCGCCTCGGCCACGCGACGCACCCGGGCGTCCCAGGTGAGGGTGTCGATCTCGTCCTTGGTGGCCGTGGTGACGACCGGGGCGATCTTGGCCAGCTGGGTGTACTCGTCATCCATCGAGTAGTGGTTCACGCCGAGGATCACGTCGGGCCCGGCCGCGGCGATCGCCTCGAAGTCGGTGCTGTCGGTGGCGTCGTAGGTCACCGGATTGCTGACGCCCAACGCCTTCTCTGCGTCGGCGACGTAACCGGAGACGAAGGCGCCCGGATAGACCGGCTGGATGACCGGGGTGAGGCCAAGCGCGTAGACGATGTCACGGTCGCCCTCGGACACCACGGCGATCTTGGTCGGCTGGGCCGGGATCTCGGTGGTACCCCAGGCATTCTTCTGGGTGAACGGGAAACTCGCTGCCGCGGACGGGGAACTGCTGGACCCGGTCGACGGTGTGGTGCCGGGTTCTGCGGCCGGCGCACAGCCGGCGAGCAGACCGGCCAGAACGGTCGCCACGACCGCCAGGACGACGGCCGGACCGCGGGATCGGCGATGCCGTACGGCATCGGTGGTGGTGGACATGGTTCCTCCTCGTTGCTGGGATTGGGTCGTGCCGGGACGGATGGCTCAGGTGTCGTCGCGTGCGGCGGGGCGGGGATCGTGGCGCCCCAGCGGCAGGACCAGAGGGTGGCCGGTCACCGGATGCGGCATCACCTCGGCGGTGATGCCGTACACCTGTGACACGAGCTCGGCGGTGATCACCTCGCCCGGGTGTCCCTGTCCGAGGATCCGGCCCTGGGCCATCGCGACCACCACGTCGGCGTAGCGCGCGGCCTGGTTCAGGTCGTGGGAGACCAGCACGATCGTGGTCCCACGGGACTGGTTCAGGTCGATCAGCAGGTCCAGCACCTCGAGTTGGTGGGCGATGTCGAGGAAGGTCGTCGGCTCGTCGAGCAGCAGGTACGGGGTCTGCTGCGCCAGGGCCATCGAGATCCACACCCGTTGACGCTGGCCGCCCGAGAGCGAGTCCACCCGGCGGTCGACGAGTTCGGCGCAGCCGGTCGCCTCAAGGGCGTCGAGCACGGCCTCCTCGTCAACGGTGCTGCGACGTTGGCCGAGGCGCTGGTGGGGATGTCGGCCGCGCCACACCAGGTCGCCGACGGTGATCGACTCCGGAGCGAGCGGGGACTGCGGCAGGATGCCGAGCCGGCGGGCCACCTGTTTGGTCGGCAGCCGGTGGATGTCGTGACCGTCGAGCAGCACCGTGCCGCTGCGCGGCGACAGCAGCCGGGCCAGGGTTCGCAACAGGGTCGACTTGCCGCAGCCGTTGGGTCCGATCAGTGCGGTGACGGCCCCGGTGGCGACCTCCAACGACAGTGCAGGAATCACCAGGTGGTCGCCGTAGCCGACCGAGATTGCCTCGGCCCGCAGCTCCTGTTGCGGATCGACGGTGAGCGTGTCGGTCTGGGTCATCAGTTCGCTCCTGTCCGGTTGCGCACCATCAACCAGATGAAGATCGGGGCACCCAGGATCGAGGTCAGCACCCCGGTGGGCACCGGGGAGATCAGCGGCGCATTCTGCGCCAGGATGTCGGCACCGAGGACGAGCAGGGCGCCGAGCAACACCGTGAGCACCGTGTGCGGGCCCCGGGGCACGAGTCGGGTCGCGATCGGGCCACAGATCAGGCTGACGAAGGCGATCGGGCCCACGGCACTGGTGGTGAGTGCCGCCAGGGCGGCACCGACGACCAGGACTGCGATCCGCAGCGCCCCCACCCGGGTCCCCAGGCCGGCAGCGACGTCGTCGCCGAGGCTGAGGGCACCCAGCCCGCGGCTGAAGACCGAGGCAGCCACCGCACCGAACAGGACCAGGCCACACAGCAGCCCGACCTCCGGCCAGGTGAGCCCGGCGACGCTGCCGATGGACCACCGGGTGGCTGCCTCGGTGCCCTTGAGCGAGGCCAGCGTCATCAGGTAACTGGTGATCGCCGAGGCGACGGCACTCATCCCGATACCGATCAGGATCACCCGGTACGAGTCCAGGCCGCCGCGCCAGCTCAGCAGACCGACCAGGGCGATCATCACCGTCGCGCCGAGCAGCGAGGCCAGCGGAATGCCCAGTCCGGCGCTCGGAGTCAGCACGATCACCGCCACCGCTCCGACACTGGCGCCCGACGAGATCCCGATGATGTCGGGAGTGGCCAGGGGGTTGCGAATCACCCGTTGGTAGAACAGGCCCGCCAGTCCGAACGTGGCCCCGCCCAGTGCTGCACCGAGCGCCCGTGGCAGCCGGGTCTCGAAGATGACGTACTGGGCCAGGCCCCTGCCCCGGCCGACCAGGGCTGGAGGAATGTCGCCCCAGGCGATCCTGGCAGAGCCGCCGAGCAGGATCGAGGCCGCCAGGGCGCCCACCAACATGACCACCAGCACCGACACCGCGAGCACGCCCTGACGTCGGTCCGCGCGGAGGGTGGCCCGCATCGCTGCTCGGGTCGTCTCACGGGTCAGTTCACGAGTCATCTCGCGGGTTGTCCCGGCCGCGTCCGACGGCGGCGGAATCCGCCCCGTGCCGGGGCCAAGCCCGACCGAAACGGTCACAGCGTCACCAGGTTCCTGCGTCGGGCGAGCCAGATGAAGAAGGGTGTTCCGATCACCGCGGTCATGATTCCGACCTCGAGCTCCCCGTTGCCGGGGGCCAGCCGGCCGGCGACATCAGCAGTCAGCAGCAGTGCCGCGCCACATACGACCGACACCGGCAATGACCAACGATGGTCCGGACCGACCAACATCCTGGCCAGGTGTCCGCCGACCAGGCCGACGAAGGCCACCGGTCCGGCACCGGCCGTCGCCGCAGCACACATCAGCACCGCGATGGCGGCACAGAGCAGCTGGGCCCGGCCGACCCGAACGCCCAGTCCGGCCGCCGCATCCTCCCCCAGGGCCAGGATGTTCAGGGTCCTGCCCAACGGGAGTGCCAGCACCAGTCCGACCAGCAGGAAGGGAGCGACCTCGGGCAGCACCTCGGCCCGGCCGGTCAGCTGGCCCACCGACCAGAAACGCAGGCTGGCCGCCGTCGACGGCGAACGCACCACCAGCAGATCGGTGGCCGAGGCCAGCAGCGCGGCCACGGCAGCTCCTGCCAGCACCAGCCCGATCCCTGTCCCTCCGGCAGCCCGGGTGCCGATCACGTACACCAGGGCGGAGGTCACCGCGGCACCGAGCAGGGCGAACCAGAAGTAGGAGTGGAGGTTGCCGATGTTGAACACGACGATGCCGATCACCACGGCGAAGGAGGCGCCGATCTCGACGCCGAGGATCCCCGGGTCCGACAGCGGGTTCAGGGTGAGCGCCTGCATGATCATCCCGGAGCCGCCCAGGGCTGCTCCGATCAATGCCCCCAGCAGGGTCCGGGGAATGCGTTCGGTCCACAGGACGTGGGTGTTGTAACTGTCTGCGGCAGGGTGGAACAGGATCGAGACGATCTCGCCGACGGAGATGTCACGGGCCCCGAGCCCGACGCTCAGCACCAGCACAACGAAGGTGACACCCAGGCCGATCAGCAGGATCAGCCCCGACCGCACCGGCCGCGCCCTCGGCAGTTCCTCGACCGCGGGGTCGACCGGGGTCGGGTCGGCGACATCCTCACGTTCGCGAAGCGTCGAACTCACGTGCCCTCCCCCAACAGCTGCCCTGTCGGACCTCCAGAGCCGACATGCGCGATTCAGGTTAGGCTCACCTTATGTGGGTCGATACAACTCTGACGCCAGCCGGTCCAACTGATCGAGCAGGTTCACTGCACCTGGCTCCCCGTGACCTCGGTCCGGCACCGACGACTCCCGGACTCGAGGCCATCGACCAGGACGCGGACGTCGTCTCCGCCATCGGGGCCAGCGGGCACGAGGACCATCGACACCCGTTCCACCAGTTCCTCTTCGTCCCGGTCGGCCGGGCCCAGATCTGGGCCGACGGAGCCAGCCACCTGCTCTCGGCCGAGACCGGGCTATGGCTGCCTGCCGGTACCTGGCACGCGGCCAGGTTCGATGCCGACTGCCTCGTGGTGCCGCTCGACTTCGATCCGGCACGCTGGCCGTTGCCCCTGACCACCGCCCTGCCGATCGCCATCACGACCCGACGTCGGCGCCTGCTGCTCGCCCACCTGCGGGCCGGGACGGCCTGTGGCCACGAGGTGTTCAGCGCGCTGCTGACCGAGCCACGCCTTCCCTTGCCCGAGCCTCGCTCGAGCGTGCCCCGGGCGGTCGCCCACCAGCTCCGCGGCGAACCTGGTGACCAGCGCACGGTGGACGAATGGGCACGTGACCTGCATGTCGGTGCCACGACCCTGCGTCGCGCCTTCGTGAACGAGACCGGGCTGAACTTCTCGCAGTGGCGGACCCGGCTTCGGCTCAACCTCGCCGTCGACCTGCTCGCCCGGGGTCACCTGGTCGGCGCGGTGGCCCAGCAGGTCGGCTTCACCAGCACCAACGGGTTCATCATCGCCTTCCGGCGCCACTTCGGTACGACCCCGAAGGCCTATGCCGAGAGCGAGTTGTTGGTGGGCTGATCCCACCGGACCGATCTGGTAGCGACATGCCGCCGTCCGCGCCCGCGGCATGTCGCTACGAAATCAACATCGAGTTCACTGACAGCAGCACCAAGCGACCAGCCAGATCTCTGCTGGCCCTCCGAGCCGTCGCGACGGTGCCGAGCTGTTTCTGGCGCAGTTACGCAATGCCTGCCTGTCCGGACACGCCCATCCTCGTCCGTGGCCAACAAAGATCTGTCGAGGATGTCAGGCACCCCGTTCCGCAGCGCCCCACTCTGCCTGGTCGTTCATTCGGGATGAGTCGTTCATTCGGGACTTGTTTCTATCCCAGCAGCTCCGCCAGCAGCGGCCCGATCACCGCCGCCCCGTCAGCCGAGAGCAGGGAGTCGTGCTCGACGTCGACGGCATGTACCCGCACGCGCGTGCCCAACTCCGTCCACAGCTGCTCCAACGGTTCGTCGACCGAGTCAGCGGCCGTGAAGAGCACGGCCGCACCGTCCCAGCGACGTTGTCCACTGCGCGCCATCATCTCCTCGGCGTGTCGGCGCACCCGCATCATCGCCGCCACCAGCTCGTCGTCGGAGGCAACCCCGAGCCGGGCCAGGATCCCCATCTCCTGATCCAGGGCCTCGATCGTCGGCACCTCCGGCGCCTGGGCCCCGACCTCAGGTGCATCGGCCGTCCCCGGATCGTTGTCGACCGGAACGGTGTCCCCCAGGGCCAGCAGCGCCACCTGCTCACCGGCAGCGGTGAGTGAGACCGCCATCTCGTGGGCGATGTTGCCACCCAACGAGTAGCCGAACAGATGGTACGGACCGGCCGGCTGCACCGTGCGGACCAGGGCGAGGTACTCCTCGGCCAGTTCCTGGAGGGTGGCCGCCGTCGGGGCCGGGCCTGACAACCCGGGTGACTGCAGCCCGTAGACCGGCCGGTCGGCGGGCAGGTGGGCCAGCAGCGCCGAGAACTGCCAGGCGTAACCGGTGATCGGATGGATGCAGAACAATGGCGGCAGTTCGCGGCCCGGCCCACCCGGACGCAAGGCCAGCAGAGGTTCCCGCCCGGTGGGTGTGTCACCCGCTCCGATGCCGAGGCTGGCAGCCAGGTCGCCCAGGGTGCGAGCCGACATCACGGTCCCGACCTGGACCGCTGCTCCGGTCTCGGCGCGGAGCCGACCGGTGACCTGCATCGCCAGCAGGGAGTGGCCACCCAGTTCCAGGAACCCGTCGTCCAAACCGACCTGGTCCGTCCCGAGCGCCTCGGCAACGACCCGACACACCAGTCGCTCGTGCCAGGTGGCTGGCGCACGCAGTTCCCGCTCGACGGCCGGCACAGGCAGCCGGGACCGGTCGACCTTGCCGTTGACGGTGAGCGGCCACTCGGTGACGACCACGATCGGCCAGGGCACCATGTGGGCCGGCAGCACCTCGCCGGCGGCCGTCCGCAGCTCCACCGGGTCGGGCTGTTCACCGGGACTCGGCAGCACGTGCGCCACCAGCCTGCGACGCTCGTCCAGCCCGACGGCAGCCGCGGCCACCTGGTCGAGACCTCCCAGGGCAGCCTCGATCTCACCCAGTTCGACCCGGAAACCGCGGATCTTGACCTGGTCGTCGTCACGACCGACGTAGTCGAGGCTGCCGTCCTCGCGCCACCGCACCCGGTCGCCGGTGCGATACATCCGGGCCCCGGCCGGACCGTACGGATCGGCGACGAACCGGGAGGCGGTCAACCCGGGCCGGGCGTGGTAGCCGCGTGCCAGGCCGTCGCCGGCCAGATGGAGCTCGCCGGTGATCCCGACCGGGACCGGTCGCAGGTGCTCGTCCAGCACCAGTGCCCGGGTGTTGCGGATGGGTCGCCCGATCGAGGGCGTGGGGCTGTCAGCCAGATCGGCACCGAACGCATTGATGGTGTACTCGGTCGGCCCGTACAGGTTGTGCGCCAACAGCTCCGGCGTCTGCCGCAGCCGCGTCCACAGCTGGTCCGGTACCGCCTCCCCGCCGAGCAGCACCAACCCGGGTCGCACCGGACCGTCCAGCAGCCCTGCGGCCAGCAACTGCTGGGCGTACGACGGGGTCACGTTGACCACGTCGATGCCAAGCCGGCGATAGTGCTCGACCAGGCGCTCCGGCTCCAGTCGGAGGTCCTCGGCGATCACGTGCACCTCGTGCCCGTCGACCAGCCAGAACAGTTCCTCCCAGGACATGTCGAAGGAGAAGGACACTGTGTGGGCGACCCGGACCGGCCGGGAGCTGCGCGCGGTGAGCGGGCCGAAGATGCGTTCGCGATGGTTGGCCAGCATTGTGACCAGGCCGCGGTGGCCGACCACCACCCCCTTCGGCCGCCCGGTCGACCCGGAGGTGTAGATCAGGTATGCCGGATGGTCAGGATCGGGCTCGTCGGGGACCCAGCCGTCCTGGGCCGACGCCCCGGCGAACAGTTCCTCAACCGGGCCAGGTGGCGGTACGGCGATCGTCGGCACTCCGTCCGGGACGGGGACCGGTGGCACCGCGGAATCGGCGACCAGACACACCGGGCCGGCATCGTCCAGCATCGCCGCGAGCCGCGCCGGCGGATGGTCCAGATCGAGCGGCAGGTAGGCCGCACCGGTCCGCAGCACCGCGAGGATGGCCACCACCACCCGTACCGACCGCGGCATCGCCAGGGCCACGACCCGTTCCGGACCCGCGCCGAGCCCGTGCAGCTGACGGGCCAGCACGGTGACCTGCCGGTCGAGTTCGGCAAAGGTGAGTCGCTCCTCGCCGTCGACCAGGGCCGTACGGTCCGGGGTGCGGGCCGCCTGATCGGCCAGCAGACCGGTGATGCTGCGCCACGGGATCCGGTGTCCGGTGTCGTCGCCGATCGCCAGCAGCTGCTGCTGCTGTTGCTCGTCAGCCAGCCGCAGCGCCGCCACCCGCACCCCGGTGTCGGCCACCAGTTCGGTGATCACCCGGTCGTACAGGTCGCGGACCTGGGCAACCCTCTCGGAATCGAACAGGTCGGGGCGATGGGCGATGCTGAGTTCGTAGCGCTCTCCGGGGGTCACGGTGCACGTCAGCGGGTAATGGGTGCCGTCGACGCTGTGGGTCCATCCGATGTTGTGGGTCGCGAAAGCCGCGGTCCGCGCCTCGTCGTCGATCGGGGTGTTGCGGAACACGTACAGGGTGTCGAACAACTGTCCGACCCCGACCCGCTGCTGCAGCCGACCCAACCGGACCTGATGGTGGGCCAGCAGCCGCGACTGTTCCTGCTGGGTCCGGGCCAGCAGCCCGGCGACAGTCTCCCCGGCGATGATCCGGGTCCGTACCGGGACGGTGTTCATGAACATCCCGATGGCCTGCTCGATCCCGGGCAGGTCGGCCTCCCGTCCGGACACGGTGGCGCCGACCACCACATCGGTGGTGCCGGTGAGCCGGGACAGGGCGATCGCCCAGGCCACGCTGAACACAGTGTTCACGGTGACCCCGCACGCCGCAGCCTGCGACCGGATTCGAGCGCTGGCCGCCTCGTCCAGCTCCCAGACCACCGAGTCGGCCAGGACGGCCTCGCGACCCGGATCGGGTGCGGCCACCAGCGTGCCGGCGGTCAGCCCGGACAAGTTCTGGTCCCAGGCGTCCTCGGCGGCGGCAGCGTCGAGCTCGGCCACCCAGGCCAGGTGACGGCGATAGTCGAAGGGGTCGGCAACGGCGCCCGGCTCCGGTTCCCCACCGGCGGCGTAGCAGGCGAACAATTCCTCCAGCAGCAGCGACTCCGACCAGCCGTCGGTGAGGATGTGGTGCTGGGTGAGGCAGAAGATGTGGCGGTCCTCGGCCAGGGTCAGCAGGGCACACCGCAGCAGCGGTGGCGCGGTCAGGGTGAACCGGACCTGGCTGTCGTCAAGGGAGAACTGCTGCAACCGCCGTTGCTGCTCCTCGGCGTCCAGCCCCTGCAGGTCCACCTGTGTCCACGGCACCTGCCAGGTGTCAGTGATCGTCTGTACGACCCCCGGCAGACCTTCGTGGTGGAACCCGGCCCGCAGGTGGGGATGGCGCCGCAGCACGGTGTCGACAGCTGCCTGCAACCGGGGTAGGTCGACGCGGTGCCGAAGTTCGATGAAGTTCTGCATCAGGTACACGTCAAGCGCCTGCTCGTCCAGCACGGCATGGAAGTACAAACCCTCCTGGAGCGGAGCCAGAGGCAGCACCTCGACCAGACCCGGGCAGCGTCGTTCCAAGCTGGACCGCTGTTCGGCGCTCAACTCGACCAGCGGGGCCGACGCTTCCTCCAGCGTGACCGGCGCCTCGGAGGAATCGGCTTCTGCGGACGTTTGCTGCCGCTCCAGCTCGGCGGCCAACCCGGCCACCGTGGGATGCTGGAACAGGTCTCGCGGCCGCAGCACCAGACCGTCCCGCCGGGCGTGGGAGACCACCGTGAGCGAGACGATCGAGTCACCGCCGAGCGCGAAGAAGTTGTCATCCCGGCCGACATCGGCGACACCGAGCACCTCCGACCAGAGCCGGGCCAGTCGCTGTTCGACCTCGGTGCGCGGTACGGCCTGCTCGCCGCCGCCACGGAGCTCCGGAGCGGGCAACCGGTTCCGATCGAGTTTGCCGTTCACCGTCATCGGCAGCTCGTCGATCACGACGACGGCGGCCGGCACCAGGTGTTCGGGCAGTTCAGCGGCCAGTGCGACCCGGACCTCCTCGGCGTCGGCCTCCCCCACCACGTAGCCGACCAGCCGCGGCACGCCCGGGGTGTCGGAGCGGACCACGGCTGCCACCTGCCGGACACCGGGGCGGGACAGCAACGCTGCCTCCACCTCACCCAACTCGATCCGGTGACCACGGATCTTGACCTGGTCGTCCTGCCGGCCCAGGTATCTGACCCGCCCGGTGGCATCCCGGCTGACCAGGTCACCGGTGCGGTACATCCTGGTCCCCGCCGGGCCGTACGGATCGGCGACGAACCGGGCAGCGGTCAGCCCGGGCTGGCCGAGATAGCCGCGGGCGACGCCGGCACCGCTGAGGTACAGCTCGCCCGGTGCCCCGGTCGGCACGGGACGCAACGCGTGGTCGAGAATCAGCGCGGCGGTGTGCCCGATCGGTCTGCCGATCACCGGGTCTGCGGTGTCGGCCAGATCGGCGCCGAGCGCGTCGACGGTGTACTCGGTCGGGCCGTACAGGTTGAGCGACCAGGTGCCGGCCACCTGGCGGACCTGCTCCCATAGTCGCTCGCTGACCGCCTCGCCACCGAGCAGGACCAGTCCGGGCCGGTGGTGCGGACCGTCGGCGAGCAGGCCCCAGTCGAGCAGCTGCTGGGCATAGGTCGGGGTGATGTCGAGGGTGTCGATGCGATGCTCGCGCACCCAGGAGACGACCAGTTCGGCATCGCGACGCTCCGTCTCGTCGAGGACGTGGAGCTCGTGTCCGGCCACCACCCAGAACAGCTGTTCCCACGAGGTGTCGAAGCTGAACGAGGCGGTGTGGAGCGCCCGCAGCGGACCAGCGACGCGGTCGGCCATCGGCTCGAGGAAGAGTCGGCAGTGGTTGTCGTACAGGTGGGTCAGGCTGCCGTGGGTGATCACCACACCCTTCGGACGCCCGGTCGAACCGGAGGTGTGGATCACATAGGCCACGTCCTCGCGATGCGGTCGGCGCGGCCGCACTCCTGGGGTGGCGAGGACCGGACCAGCGTCCAGCAGCATCTGTCGGTACGGGTGGGCCGGCAGCCGGTCGGCGACCGCCGAGGTGGTCAGCACACATCGCGGTGCCACATCTTTCAGCAGCAGAGCCAGCCGGTCGGCCGGGTGGTCCAGTTCCAGGGGCACGTAGCCGGCGCCGGAGGCAAGCACGCCCAGGATGGTCACCACCGAGTCGGCTGAGCGGGGCACCGCCAGAGCCACCAGGTCACCCGGCCCGATCCCCTCGGCCGCCAGCCAGCCGGCGAGGGCCTCCACCCGGGTGGAGAGTTCGGCAAAGGTGAGTTGGCCGCGGCTGGTGACCACGGCCGTCTCCCCGAGCCGGGTCGCCGCGGCGGCGGCGAAGCGGTCCGCGAGCAATCCGGACGGGCGGGGGAACGACGGCCCGGTGGCATGTCCACTCTGGGCTGTCCGTTCCCGTTCGCCGATCAGATCCAGTCTTGCGACCCGCTGGTGAGGGTCCCGGCCGACCTGGTCCAGCAGGCCCACCCAGGCCCGGCCGATCGCTGCCGCCTGCTCCGCCTCGACCAGATCGGGACGGTATTCGAGGGTGACCTCCGGCTCGTCCTGCCAGGCTGCTGCGAGGGTCAGCGGATAGTGAGTGGCATCGGCCGATCGGATGTCGGCCACCACCACTCCGTCGCGCAGCCGCCGCTGCTGGACCGCCTCGGCGGGATAGTTCTCGACCACGACCAGGGTGTCGAACAGTTCACCGGAGCCGGCCGCCCGCTGGATGCCCGACAAACCCAGGTGCTGGTGGTCGAGCAGCCGGTTCTGCTCGTCCCGGAAGGCGGCAACCAGCTCCGCGACGCTGCTGGCCGGGGTGAGCCGGATCCGGACGGGAACTGTGGTGATGAACAGGCCCACCATCGACTCGGCTCCGGCCACCTCATCGGGGCGCCCCGAAACGGTCAGCCCGAAGACAATGTCATCGCGACCGGTGAGCGAGCCCAGGGTCAGACCCCAACAGACCTGGAGCAGGGTACTCACCGTGGTGCCCAGCTCACGGGCCGTCGCGGCCAGCCGAGCGGCAACCGGGGCGGGCACCTCGACCGGCAGCAGGTGCGGGCGGGTCACGGCCCGGGTGCTGTCCTCCTCAGCCACGAAGGTCCCGGCGTCCAGGTCGCCGAGGGCCTCCCGCCAGGCCTGGGTGGCCCGGTCACGATCCTGGGCAGCCAGCCATCGCAGATACTGCTTGTACGGTAGCGCCGGGGCCGGTGCCGGACCACCGAGGCGGGCGTCGTACAGGTCGAGCAGATCCCGTACCAACAGTGGAACCGACCAGCCGTCGACGAGCAGGTGGTGCAGGGTGAGCACGAGACGGCGCTCGGCCCCGGCCAGCTGCACCAGCCGGGCCCGCAACAGCGGGGGACGATCCACCGGGATCGGTGCGGCCAGATCCTCGGCCTCGAGCTCGGCCAGGGCCGCGGCCTGGTTGACGGCCTCGGTCAGGTCGCTGAGCTGCAGCGGTACCACGGCCTCGGTCGGCACGAATTGGACCGGTTCGGCGATGTCGCGGTGCCACACCCCGGCGCGCAGGTTCGGATGCCGTACCAACAGGTCGGCGAGGGCGCCGTCCAGAGCCTCGGTGTCGACTGCCCCGGTGAGCCCGACGCTCACCTGGATCACGTAGACGTCGGTGGTGTCGTCCGCACCGGCCAGGGCGTGGAACACCATGCCCTGCTGCAGTGGGGTCAGCGGCAACAGGTCCGCGATCGGCGACGTGCTGGTTGCAGTGGTCACTGCTGGCTCCTCACCATGGCTTCCAGAAGGGCGAGCTGGGACTGGTCGATCTGGACCAGCTCGAAGTCGGACGGGGTGGCGCCGGCGGTGTGCCCGCTGCCCGCCCAGCGGACCAATCCGGCCAGTTGCTCCACCCAGCGCCCGGCCCACTCCTCGACGACCCGGTCGGGCACGATCCGGCCGGCCCAGGTCCAGTCGGCGACCAGGCAGCGGCCTGTGTTGGTGTCGGACATCTCGACGACGATCTCGAGCGGGTGGGTGAGCCGGGCGGTCCCGTCACCGGCCCCGGATCCGAACTCGCCGAGGAACTGGGCGACCGCAGCCGCCTCCGGTGCGGTCTGCCAGTCCCGGGACTCGGCTCCTCCTGCGGCGACGCCCCGACCGAGGAAGTTCCACAGCACCTCGGGTTGCCGGCAACCCGCGAGCAGCAGCGCAGTCCCGGCATTCAGGTGCCGCAGCAGACCGGCTGACAGACCGCGGTTCGGGATCGTCCGGAGCGTCTCCTTCACCTGCTGCAGGGCTCGTCCGGCGGCCAGATCGCCGACCCGGACCGCTGCCGGGTCGATGCCGTCGAGCACCAGCCGCACCGGGTGGATGCTGGTCAGCCACCCCACGGTGCGGCTCAGGTCGCTGTCATCGTCGGGACTCAACGGTTCCCGACCGTGGCCCTCGACCTCAACCGTCAGCGAGGTTCCGGGTGCTGAGAGCACAGCAGCGGTGAGCAACACCTCGTGGGCGGTTCCGCCGAACGCCTCCGGAACGACCTCGAAGACGGCTGCTGTGGTGGCGACGTCCACCACCACACGGTGATGGCGAGCGGTGGCGACGGTGTCCTGGGCGGTGAGTGGCGCCCGAGCGAGCCCGGCATCTGGTTCGGTCGCCAGCCAGTGGTCCAGGGTGCCCAGGTGATCAGGCTGCTGGGCGGCCTCGACCAGACGTCGGGTCCACTCCCGCACCGAGATCGCGACCGGCGCCAGCCCCGGCTCGGTGCCCTCGTGCCCCGCCCGACAGGCCCGGGCCAGGTCGTCGAGCAGGATCTGCCACGACACCTCGTCGACGGCAAGATGGTGCGCCACCAACGCCAGCCGCCCCGGCCGGGAGCCACCGTCGAACCACACCAGCCGCACCAGCGGCGCATCCGCCCGGCGCTGTTCATCGACCAGTGCGGTCCGGGCTGCGAGCATCTCGGCTCGCAGCACCGCCTCGTCCTCGTCCGGCCAGACGACTGTCCGTACGGCATCCGTCGCCCGGACCTGGCCGGCGGGCAGCACCATGCTGCTCCAGTGCCCCGCCATCACCTGGACCTGCTGACGTAGCGCCGCGTGCCGGTCCAGCACGGCCTGCCATGCCGCGACCAGGACGTCGCGCTGCAGCCAGGCCGGCGTGGTGACCAGGCGTGCCTGCAGCGGCGGTGGCCCGTCGAGCCCGGCTCGCTCGGCGTACCATTGGGCCGCCGGAGGTAGCACCACCGGGCCGTGGTCCGGGACGGCCACCGGGCCGGTGTCCCCAACGGTGCGGGGGGCCGGGTTCAGCGGCTGCGCCGCAGTTGCCAGCTCGGCCGGGCTGGGTGCGGTGAAGACTTGGTGCGCACGCACCAGCCAGCCGAGCTCACGCAGCCGCGCCACCACACGGATGGCGGCAATGCTGTCGCCGCCGAGGGAGAAGAAGTTGTCGCCTGCATCGACTCGGTCCAGTCCCAACACCTCGCCCATCGCCGACATCACGGCGGCAACAGCTGTGGTGGGTTCGGCAACCGTCGTGACGGGCTCGGCAGCAGCCGGTCGACCGACCATCTCCGCCCTCGCTGCCAAGGCAGCACGATCCAGCTTGCCGCTGCTGGTCAACGGCAGGGCCTCGATCGGGTTGACCTCGGCCGGCACCCACCCAGCAGGAAGCCGGCTGGCCAGATGGGCAGCCACGGCAGCCGGGTCCGGCTGATCACCCGATCGCGGTACGACGAAACCGATCAGCCGTGCCCCACCGGTCATGCTCGTCACCACGGCGGCTGCGCCCTGGGCGATGCCAGGGGCACCGGTCAGGGCCAGGTCGATCTCACCGAGCTCCACCCGTTGGCCGTTCAGCTTCACCTGACCGTCGAGTCGACCCAGGTGCTCCAGCTGACCGTCGACCCGCCAGCGCGCCAGGTCGCCAGTGCGGTACAGCCGCTCACCGGGACCACCGTGGGGGTCGGGCACGAATCGCACAGCGGTACGGCCGGGATCGCCGACGTAGCCGCGAGCCAGCTGGACCCCGGCCAGGTACAGCTCTCCGGTCACGCCGACCGGCACCGGACGCAACCGGTCGTCGAGGACGTGGCACCGGGTGTTCCACACCGGAGCCCCGATGGCGACGGCCGTCGTTCCGGACGGACAGTCGGCTGCGGTGACGTCGATGGCGGCCTCGGTCGGACCGTACAGGTTGGCCAGTCGGACGCGGCCATCGGTCAGCCGGTGGAACCGTGCCACTGACAGGGCCCCGAGCGCCTCGCCGCTGCACACGACCAGCCTCAGGCTGCTCAGTTCAGACGCCGGGGCGAGCTCGACGAAGGTGTCCAGCATCGTCGGGACGAAATGGATGATGCTGACCCTCTCGGCGGCGATGAGTTCACTCAGGACGAACACGTCGCGATGATCCTCGGCCCCGGCCACCACCACGGCGGCCCCGGCTGTGAGCGGCCAGAACAGTTCCCACACCGAGACGTCGAAGGTCAACGCCGTCTTGTGGGCGATGCGGTCGGCAGGGGTGGCACGGTAGGCGTCCTGCATCCACGCCAGCCGGTTGACGATCGCGGTGTGCGACACACCGACGCCCTTCGGCATGCCGGTCGAGCCGGAGGTGAACAGCACGTACGCCAGGTGCTCACCCCGCAACGGGGCCCGCCGGTCGCGGTCGGCGACCGGATCCGCCGAGAGCGCTGCCAGCCGGCCGGCAAGCTCGGGATCGTCGAGGTCGATGCGCGGCCGTGCCCAGTCGATCGGTACCGCGCGCGCGGTGACGACCAGAGCCGGGTCGGCCCGGTCCAGCATCCACTGCACCCGTACCGGCGGCAGATCCGGGTCGACCGGCACGTAGGTGCCCCCCGCCTGGATCACCGCATGGGTGGCGACAAGTTGGTCGACACTGCGCGGCAGTGCGACCGCCACCGCGACCTCAGGGCCGACACCACGGCTGATCAGGTGACGGGCCAGCCGATGCACCCGGGCGTCGAACTCGGCCCGCGACCAGCGCTCCCGACCGCCGGACAGTCCGGCACCGACCACAGCCTCGGCCCCGGCCCCACAGCGCCGTGCCCCTTGGGCGACCAGGTCGGCCAGGGTGTCGGACCCACCGAGCACATGGTCGGTGGCGTTGGCCGTGGCGACCACCGTTGCCGTGGGGCCCGGCGCATCGAGATCTGTCAACGGGCAGTCCGGCGCCTCGGCGCACACGGCCGCCAGCCGCTCCAGCCGCCGGGCCAGCCGTTCGGCGGTCGCGGTGTCGATCACATCGGTGGCGTGGCGGATGCCACCGATCCACCCTCCGTCGGCGGTCTCGCCGATGCCGAACTCGAGGTCGAACTTGGCCTCCCCCAGCTCCAGGTCACCCTCGGTCGCCGGCAGTCCGAACAGACTCGTCATCGGCGCGGCGTGGTGGTGGTAGGTCAGCATCGTCTGGAACAGCGGGTGGGTTCCGGGCTGTCGCTGACCGGCGCAGCCCCGTGCCACCAGGTCGAACGGCAGCTCCCCGTGCTCCAGCGCCTCCCGGTCACTCGCGACGAGCCGGCGGGCCAGACTGGCCACCGTGTCGTCGGGCTCAATCCGAGCGCGCAGCACCACGGTGTTGAGCAGGAAGCCGACCAGCCGGTCGAACTCCGGTTCACCACGGCCCGAGAACGGGGTCCCCACGGCGATGTCACTGCCGGCTCCCTCCTGGTGCAGCAGGGCCACCACCAGGGCATGGGCGAGCACGAATCCTGACACCGGTCCGGTCAGCCCGTCACCATCACTCACGGCGGGGCCGCCGTCACCATCACTCACGGCGGCGGCGAGCCGGTTGACGACCGCCGCGGGAACCTGCCATCCGACCACACCGCCACGTCCGGTGCGCTGTGGCGGCCGTGGTCGGTCCAGAGGAAGGGGAACAACCGGCGGCAGATTCCGCAGGCGGCCGCGCCAATGCTCCAGCTCCGCTTCGCGCCACTGTTCGTCGGCCAGACGGCGCTGCTGCCAGATGACATGGACAAGATGGCTCGGTGCCGGATCGACCGTGACTGCCGGCCGGGCCTGCCACGCCTGGTCCAGGTCCGCCAGGACGATCGGCACGGACCACTCATCGATGGCGATGTGGGGCACCAGGATCACCAGCACGCTGCGGGAGGAAGTCAGCAGCAGGGTGGCCCGTGCCGGGATGTCGGTGGCCAGGTCAAAGTCGGCAGGGATCCGATCCCGGGTTGCCTCCAGTTCAGCCTCGGTCACCTCCAGCACCGAGCACAGCCGTGCCGGGGCCAGGCGCGGATCGCTCGGATCCACCACCAGTTGGTACGGCTCGCCCGCCGTCTCGCCGTACACGGTCCGTAGGGCGGTGTGCCGCACGACCACCGCCGCGAAGGCGTCCGCCACCGCCGCTGGGTCAACGCGCCCGGCGAGGTCGACCACGATCGGGACGACCGAGCTCGGCGCCTCCGGGTTCACCTGAGCCAGGCTCCACAGCCGCCGCTGTGCCGCCGAAAGCGGGACACGTCCGGTTGCCGCTGGTGTCGGATCGACGAGTGCGGGCTCCCCTGTCACCCGGGCGGCCCGATCGGCCTGGCCGATCCGGTCAGCCAGCCGTGCTGCCAGGGCGGCCGGGGTAGCAGCAGTGAACACGTCCCGTACGGTGACGGCGCAGCCGAGCGCCCGCCGGGCCCGAGCAGCCACCTGGGCCGCCAGCAGCGAGTGCCCGCCGAGGGTGAAGAAGTTGTCCTCGAGCCCGACCCGGTCCCGCCCGAGCACTGCGGCGAAGACCTCGCCGAGGGTCTGCCCCAACGATCCGGCGGAACGGTCGTGAGCGGGATCGGGAGACCCCTCGTCGACACTGACCGGCCCCTCGGCGTGGTCGGTCCGGGTTCCGACGATCGGCTCCAGGCTGATCGCACCGACCCGTACCGACGGGTCGTCGACAACCAGTGCGGCCACCTGCAACAGCCGGTCGACGAAAGCAACGACCGTGGCGTGGTCGAACAGGTCCCGGGCATAGCCGATACCGCCACTGACCTCACCGGTGTCGGCATCACTGACCAGGGTCAGGTCGAGGTCGAACTTGGCGGTGTCGAAATCGGGCAGCAGCTCGGTGGCGGTGCCGATCGAGAGCTGATGGCTGCGGCTGTCACGGGTGGTGTGGCTCACCATCGCCTGGAAGATCGGGTGTCGCTCACCGGTACGGTCGGGGTTGACGGCCTCGACCACGGCATCGAAGCCGAGATCAGCATGGTCGACGGCGGCCAGGTCTGTGTCGCGGACACGGTCCAGCACCTCGACAAAGGCAGGATCGCCCCCCAGATCGGTGCGCAGGGCCACCGTGGTGACCAGATAGCCGACCAGGTCGGCCAGTTCCGGCTCACCACGGCGTGCCACCGGAGTGCCGAGCACCAGATCGGTCCCGGCCCCCAGGCGCGACATCGCCACGGCGGTGACGGCGTGCCACACCATGAACGGGGTGGCCTGATATCGGGTGGCGAGCAGCTGCAGACCCCGGGCCAGTCGGGCCGGCACCTCGATCGGAACGAATCCGCCGCGCCCGGAGGGCTCGGCCGGACGTGACCGATCGGTGGTGACCATCGTCTCGGCCGGAGCCCCGGCAAGGGCACGGACCCAGAAGGCGGTCTGACGCTGGCGCAGCGATGCCGGACCGGAACCGAGCAGCTCCTGGTTCCAACGGACCCAGTCGTGGTACTGCACTGGCAGGGCGGGACGGGACTGTCCGGCCAGCGCCGCATCCAGATCGGCCAGCAGAGGCGCCACCGACCATTCGTCACTGGCGAGGTGGTGGGTCGTGATCACCAGGATCGACCCGTCAGCAGGATCGTTGGTACGAACCATGGTGAGATGGATCGGCGCTTCCGTGGACAGGTCGAAGACCCGCCGCGCCTCCTCGTCAGCAGCACGGCGCATCATCTGCACATCGGCCACCACCCGCTCGTGGGCCAGCCGGCTGCCGGCCAGTCGAGGATCATCCCTCTCCAGCAGTTGGGTCACCGGTCGGCCATCATCTGACTCGGCGACCAGCGTGCGCAGGGTCTCGTGGCGGATCGCCACTGAGACCAGGGCAGCCTGCAGCCGTTCCAGCCGAACCACCGTGTCAAGCTGCAGCACCAGCGGAACCGTGTAGGTGGCGCCGGGCCCGTCGAGACGTTCCAGGAACCACAGGCCCTGCTGGGCCGGTGACAGTTCACCGTGCCACGGTCCGGACCGGAGTGCCGGCCGGTCCTGCCGACCCGTGCGGCTCGCGGTGGCGAGGCGTCGGGCCAACAGGCGTGGAGTGGGTGCTTCGAAGACGTCTCGCACACCCACCTCGGACTGCAGTTGTGTCCGCAGTGCCCCGGCAAGCGTGGCGGCCAGCAGGGAGTGTCCGCCAAGAGTGAAGAAGTCGGCGTCGAGTCCGACCGAGTCGCGATGCAGCACCTCGGCGAAGGCCTTGGCCGCCGCGACCTCGAACTCGTCGTCGCTGTCGGATTGGCTCACGCCAGCCTCGACGATCCCGTCGGCGGTATGGGCTGTCGGCGAAGTCCATTCCTTCGGCAACGGCAGCCGCTTGCGGTCGGTCTTGCCGCTGATGGTCGTCGGCAGTTCGGGCAGTACGGTCACCACACCGGGAACCAGGTAGTCGGGCAGGCGTGCAGCAAGCTCGGCCCGTACCGCCTCGGCGGTCAGGGGGCAGCCCGGCGCGGTGGTCAGGTAGCCGAGCAGGTGCTCGAACCCGCTGGCGTCGGGACGTACGACCGCCACGGCGTCGACGACACCGGACACCGTACGCATCGCTTCTTCGACCTCACCGAGCTCAACCCGGTAGCCGCGCAGTTTCACCTGGTCGTCCACGCGGCCGAGGAACTCGCAGCGGCCGTGGTGCCAGCGGACCCGGTCACCAGTGCGATACATCCGGCTTCCCGCCGGCCCGAACGGGTCGGCAACGAACCGGGATGCGGTGAGACCGGGACGCCCGAGATAGCCGCGAGCCAGCTGGGGTCCGGTCAGGTAGAGCTCACCAGCCACCCCGGGAGGACAGGGCTGCAGCCGGTCGTCGAGGACCAGGGCCGTCATTGCCGCGAGCGGTCGGCCCACCACCGGAGTGACGGCATCGGTGACCCGGGCCACCAGGGCGTCGACACTGAACTCGGTGGGGCCGTAGTAGTTGACCACCTCGAGGTCGGGCCGGTCGGACCGGACGACCCTGGCGAGCTCGCGCCACATGTCGTTCGGAACGGCCTCGCCACCGAGCAGCAGCACTGGTGGACACCAGTGCACCGGCGGGCCGGTGAGATCACCACCGAGCAGGCCCTCGGCCAGCAGCGGCTGAGCGAACGAGGGGGTGACATCAAGGACATCGATCCGGTGCTGACGGACTTGCTCGACCACGACGTGCGGATCGCGCCGGTCATACTCGTCGAGCAGGTGGATCTCGTCGCCCCCCACCAGCCACAGCAGCTGCTCCCAGGAGGAGTCGAAGGACAGCGAGGCAGTGTGCAGGGCGCGGACCGGGCGACCGAGCCGTCGCCGGGTCGGCTCGTGCAGGTCATGGTGGTGGTCGCGCAGCAGTGCGGTCAGCCCGCGGTGCTCGACCACGACTCCCTTGGGGCGCCCGGTCGAGCCGGAGGTGTAGATCACGTACGCACCCTGGTCCGGATGCCGTACCGGGGGGACGAAGCCGTCGCCTGCTCCGGGGGACACCTGTTCGACCAGCAACACCGGCCAGCCGTCAGGCACCCGGCCCCGGCTCGCCTCGGAGGCCAGGACGCACACCGGTGCGGCATCCTGCAGCATCAGCCGCAGCCGGTCGGCCGGCAGGTCGGCGTCGAGGGGCAGGTAGGTGCCCCCGGCCAGCAGGACGGCGAAGGCGGCGACCACCGCGTCGACCGAGCGTGGGACCGCCACGGCAACCAGCCGGTCCTTCATGTCCTGCCCCACGCCCTGCCGGGTCAGTGCCGCAGCAACATCCTCGACCCGGGAGATGAGCTCGGCGAAGGAAACCTCGTCGGTCCCGTCGGAGGTGACCGCGACCACTGCCGTACGGTCCGGGATCCGCCGAGCGGTGGCGAACAGCGCGTCAACGACATCGCCCTCCGGCTCGAGGCCGCTGAGGGTCTCGGCGCGCCGGTCCAGCCCAGCGAGATCGGTGACATCGTCGCCGACGATCGCCCCCACCGCACCGATCGGGGTGTCGGGTGTGGCAGCGACCTCGGTCAGCACCTGCACCAACCGGGCGGCGAACCGCTCCGCCGTGGCCGTGTCGTACAGGTCACGGGCGAACCACAACTCGCCGTCCCAGCCACCGTCGTCGGCGGTCCGCGCCATCCAGTCGAGGTCGAACTTCGCCCCGGTGTAGGGCGCCGGGACCTCGCTCACCTCCAGACCGAACAGCTGCCGTGGCACAGGGTTGTCGGCCTCGAAGGCGACCATCACCTGGAACAACGGATGCCTGGCCAGGGAGCGTCGCGGCGCCAATGCCTCGACGACGAACTCGAACGGCACTTCGGCGTGGTCCAGGGCCGCGAGGTCGACCTGGCGTACCTGCTCCACCAGGGCAGCAAAGGACTGCGACGGGTCCACCACGGTCCGCAGCGCCAGCGAGTTGACGAAGAACCCGACCAGGTCATCGACCGCAGCGTCACCACGTCCGGCGGCCGGGGTGCCGAGCACGATGTCGTCTCCGGCGCCGTGGCGGTGAGCCCAGGTGACCACGGCGGCGTGCAGCACCATGAACGGAGTGGCGCCGTGCTGGTGCGCCAGTCGCACCAGGTTCGCCGCGATCTCGGGACCGATTCGCCACTGAACCCGGCCACCATGATGCGTCGGCCGCGCAGCTCGCGGCCGATCGGTCGGGAGCGACAGTTCCTCCGGAGCATCGGCCAGCACCGTGCGCCAGTGCGCCAGCTGCCGGCCAGCCAGCGAATCCGGATCCTGCGGATCACCGAGCAGTTCCTGCTGCCACAAGGTGTGGTCGGCGTACTGCACCGGCAGGTCAGGACGGCCGGCCAGCGCCGGTGCTGCGTCGAGATCGGCGAGCAGCGGGGCCACTGACCATTCGTCGGCGGCCACATGATGGACCAGCAGCAACAGGTGCTGCTGCGCTTCAGAGTCGAGCAACCGAACCCGCAGTGGCAGGTCGGTCGCCAGGTTGAAGGGGACGGCCAGTTCCTCGACGGTCGCAGCGATCGGGTCGGCTACCTGGCGCTCGGCGACAATGCCGCCCAGATCATCCGGAGCCGCAACGACCTCCTGCCACAGCTGTCCCTCGTCATGGCGCAGCACGGTGCGCAACGCTTCGTGGCGGCCCAGTACCGCACGAACGGCCTCGGTCAGCACGGACAGGTCGAGCCGACCTGCCAGCCGCAGCAGCAGCGGGATGACATAGGTGTCGGCACGGCGGTCGATCTCACCGAGGAACCAGAGCCGCTGCTGGGCGGCCGAGGCGGGGACCCGGTCACGGCTCCGGCGTCGGGTCAGGACCGGGCGGTGCGGCTGTTCGGACTGGTCGGTACAGCTCAGCAGTGCGGCCAGCCCGGCCACGGTCGGAGCGGTGAACACGTCGCCGACGGTGACAGCAGCGCCGAGCCGTTGCCGGATCCGGCTGGCGATCCGGGTCGCCAGCAAAGAGTGCCCGCCCAGATCGAAGAAGCTCTCCTCACGGCCCACCGCAGGCAGCGACAACACCTCGGCCATGATTCCGGCCACGATCTCCTCCCGGCCGGGCCGCGGCGCGGTGGTCGCGGCCCGGTCGAGTTGCGGTGCGGGCAGTTCTCGGCGGTTGATCTTGCCGTTGGCCGTCAACGGGTAGGCCGGCAGCACCATCACCGCCGACGGGACCATGTAGTCGGGCAGCCGGCTGGCCAGGGCGGTGCGCAGGCCGGCTGGATCGGCCTGTGTTCCGGCGACATAGCCGACCAGCACCGGCCCGGGCCCGTCGTCACGCACCATCGCCACCGCGCGGCCGATCCCAGCCGCTGCGGCCAGGGCCGTCTCGATCTCCCCCAGTTCGATGCGGTGGCCGCGCAGCTTCACCTGGTCGTCGGCCCGGCCACGGAACTCCAGGATGCCGTCGGTGGTCCAGCGCGCCAGGTCTCCGGTACGGTACATTCGGCTGCCGGGTGGTCCGTACGGATTGGCGACGAATCGTTCGGCGGTCAGCCCCGGCCGGGCGTGGTAGCCGCGCGCCAGTTGGTCGCCGGCCAGGTACAGCTCACCGGTCGCCCCGGGCGGCACCGGGTGGCCTGCCGGGTCCAGCACCCACGCCTGGGTCCACGGGTACGGGTGACCGATCGGGGGTGCGCCGGTCTCCTCCGGGAGGAGTTCCGCCTTGGTCGCCCACACAGTCACCTCAGTGGGCCCGTACACATTGGTCGCCCGTGCGGTCTCTGCGGCCAGCCGTCGGGCCAAGGCTGCCGGCACGGCCTCGCCACCGACCAGGACGTGCGCCCCCGCCAGCGGCGGAGCGGCGTCGTCGAGCAGTGCCTGCCACAGTGACGGGGTCGCCTGGATGACGCGGGGCCGGTGGCGTTCGACCAGGGCGCCGAGGGCCAGCGGATCCCGTACGGTGTCACGCTCGGCCAGCACGACATGGGCCCCCGTCATCAGCGGGGTGAACAGTTCGAGCACCGAGATGTCGAAGGAGATGGTGGTGACCGCCAGCAGCCGATCACCGGGCTGCAGTGCCAGATCGTCGGCAGTGGTGGCGAGGAAGGTGGCCATCGCATGGGTGGGGACGACGACACCCTTGGGCCGTCCGGTCGACCCGGAGGTGTACATCAGGTAGGCCGCGCTGTCGGGACGTCTGCGCGCCGGCAGCGCATCCGAGGTCTCCGCTCCCCCGACGACCAGGTCGACCCTGACCTGGGTGAGGTCGCCGATCAGCTCCACCTGGTCGACGGTTTCGGCAGTCACCAGAACGCAACGGGGCTGGGCATCGTCGAACATCAGCCGGACCCGGTCGGGTGGGAAGTCGAGGTCGACCGGCAGGTAGGCGCCACCGGAGCGGAGCACGGCGAGCAGGCCGACCACCAAGTCGGTGGTTCGGGGCAGTGCCACGGCAACCACGGTCTCGGGGCCGACCCCGGCAGCATGGAGTTGAGCAGCGAGAGCGTCGACCCGGTCCAGCAACTGCCGGTAGGTCAGACTCTGCTCGCCGGCCGTCACGGCGACGGCATCAGGGCGCTGGATCGCCTGGCCGGCGATCAGGGCCATGAAGTCGGGAGGGGTCGCTGTCGGCGCATCAACCACGGGCGGGGCCTCAGCCGGCGCGACGGAGATGCCGGTGAAGACGCGACTCCGACCGAGCCGGTCGTCGGGGGCGCCGGCACTCCAGCTGGTGAGCAGCCCGGCCAGGTCAGCACCGAGGGCGGCCGCAGCGGCGGGCGAGTGGGCGGCAGGGTTGGCGTCATGGTCGAGGTGCAGCTGGCCGTCGAGAAGCCGCAGTGCGATCGTGACGTCGTCGACCGGTCCGGCCGCAACGTTGTGCACGGTGCCGTGGGCGGAGGGTCCGGACGGTACGACGAGGTCGACGGTGGCTGCGAACGGCTTGAGGTTCACCAGCGGGGCGGTCAGTCCACCCTCGGCGACGAGGTTGGCATCGCGCACGATGTCGGCCAGGCGGTAGCGAGCATGGCGACGCAGGCGACGTACCCGCTGCACCACCTGTCCGACCAGGTCCGCCACTGTCTCGTGGTCACTCACCCGCAGTCGCAGCGGCAACACGTTGGCCACGCTGGTGGGGACATGAGCCGCTGCCGAGCCCAACCGCGACATCATCGGCACCGCCAGCACGATGTCGTCGGCGCCGGTGACACGGTGCAGCTGGGTGGCCACCGCGGCGAGACCCAGGTCTCCCCAGGTGCCGCCGGCGGACTCGGCCAGCGCAAGCAGTTCTGCGGTCCGTTCGGCCGAGAGACCGAAACTGTGCCGGTGGAAGGTGTGGGCCGGCGCGTGACGATCGCCGCCGAGGGTGGGCGGCGGGGTCAGCCCTGCCAGTTCCTCGGCCCAGAACTGCTGGTCGGCGACCCATCGCGGGCCGTGGCGGTAGTCCTGGTCGTCGGTGACGGCCACCGCGAGCGGTAGCAACAACGACGGGGACGGGCCTGCCCCGCCGGCCAGGTCGCGGTACAGCTGCGCTGCCCGCTCGGTGAGCAGGGTGAACCCGTAGGCGTCCAGGGCAACGTGATGGGCCCAGGTGAACCACCACCACCGGTTCTCGGCCAGCCGGTACACCGCGGCGCCGGCCACCGGTCCCTCGGCCAGGTCAGCGGGTGCGGCGAGACGTCCGGTCATCAGTGCGGTGGCCCGCGCCTGCGGATCGGTCTCCCCGGCGAGATCGCGATACTCGGTCGTCGGCGCGGCCGCAGCGGTCTGCACCTGCTGCACCGGGCCCTCGTCGCCGTCGTGGATCCGGACCCGCAGGCCGTCAGCCTCGGCGAGGGTCTGGTCGATGGCCCGGACCAGGACCTCGACCTCGACCTGACCGGTCAGGTCGACGTACTGACCAACCATGTAGACCGGGCTGTCCTGGACCAGCTGCTGGGCATACCACAGCCCGGCCTGTGCCGCGGTGAGCGGCAACACCTCAGTTGTGCCGCCCGGTTCGGACTGCTGATGCTGCGAGATCAGGCGCGGGGCCAGACCACTCATGCCGCTCCCTTCGCGACACTACTGGCCTGGTCGTCGTTGCTGGTGTCGACGAGTTCGGCCAGCGCGGTGGCGGTGTCGAGCACCCGGCCGCAGCGTTCGGCGACATAGCGCAGGGCCCCGTCGTGGTGCTCGCGGGAGAAGTCGGCGACGGCATCTGCCAGGACGAAGGCCTGGACATCACCCATGAAGGCGTCGACGGCGGTGGTCTGGACACCGATGTGGGCGTAGACCCCGCAGATCACCAGCTGGTCACGACCCTCGGCGGCCAGCAGCTCGGCCAGGTTCGACCGTTGGAAGGCGCTGTAGCGCCACTTGGTGAGACGGATGTCCCCCGGCTCCGGCGCGAGCGGGGCGATCACCCGGGCCGTCTGCTCGTCGGCCAGACCCGGACCCCAGAAGTCGGTCAGCAGCCGCCGCTGCTGCGGTGTCTGCGCCGGCGGCTGCGCGGTGTAGACCACCGGCATCTTGAGGGCGCGAGCGCGCTCCAGGACCTGCTGGATCGCCGACACGACGGCGGGCAGCGGGCTGGGGCGGTCCCCGTACACGCCGACGAAGTACTCCTGCATGTCGTGGACCAGGACGGCCGCCCGGGATGGCTCCAGATGCCAGCTGACCTTGCCGGTCGGCAGGTCGGCAGAGGTGGGTAGTGCATAGGCGGGGATGGTGGGCAGCGCCATGTCAGCTCCCTGCCTGCTCGCTCGCGGCACGGACCAGGCTCAGCGGCCGCAGGTCGGTCCAGTGGGTGTCGACGTAGTCGGTGCACTCGGTCCGGCTGGCGGGCCCGTGCACCGTCCGCCATCCGGCGGGTACGTCGAGGAACTCCGGCCACAGCGAGTGCTGGCCTTCGTCGTTGACCAGCACCAGGAAGGTGCCGTCCTCGTTGTCAAAAGGATTGGGCATGCTCGGGCCCTCCGTTCGGAGTCGGTGTGGTTGTGGGTCGTGGCTGGGACGGGGATCGGTGGTGCCGGTCAGGATGCGGCGCGGGCGCTGAGCAGTGCCGCCCAGGCGGTCACGTTCGGTTCGGCGGCGAGCTCGGCAAAGCTGACCTTCGCCCCCTGCTCGGCCCAGCGGTCGATCAGCGACATCAGCCGGATCGAGTCCAGGCCATGGTCGAGGAGGTCGTCGCCGAGACCGATCTGGTCGGGATCGCAACCGATCGCCCGGGCGATCGCGTCACGAAGGCTGATCTCGGCGAACTCGGCTACTTCACTGCTGCTCACGATGCACTCCTTGTCTGTCCGACGAGTTCGGGTGAACTTGTCATGGTTCGGTGACGGGTCTCGGCCCGGGAGCGACGCAGGGAGGCGACGATCTCGCCCGCCCGGGTCGCGACGTTCGACAGCAAGGTCGATCCCAGGCCGTGGGTCTGTTCGGTGTTGCCCTGGACGTAGACCGCCACCCCGGCGGCCGCGGCGTCCAGCTCGAGCCGGTAGTCGCGGCCGATCAGGGCCCGGCCGTCGGCGTCGAGCCGGCAGAGGCTCCCGGCACGCCCCAGGACGGTCGTCGGTGGCCGTACCTCGTACCCGGTGGCGTAGACCACCGCGTCGCAGGCCAGCACCGTGTGTCGCCCGTCGAGGTGACTGTGGACGGTCACCGCGACATGGTCGGCCTGCTCCTCCACGGCGACGACCTCCGAGACCGGGAGCATCCGCAGCCGGGACCGGCCTTGCAGGTCGTCGACGTAGCGGCGGCGGTACAGGTCGGTGATGTTCTCCAGGTCGACGACGGCGTAGTTGGTGTTGCGATGACGGGCCAGCAGTTCGCGTCGCACCGGTTCGGAGGCGCCGAAGAACTCGTCGACGGCCTCGGGGTCGAAGACCTGGTTGGCGAACGGGCTGTCGTCGGCAGGGCTGTAGCCGTACCGACGGTGCACGGCACAGACCTCGGCGTCCCCGTACCGGTGGTGCAGATAGCCCACCGCCTCGGCGGCACTCTGACCGGCGCCCACGACGACGAAACGACCCACCCCGGACCGGGGCAGCTCAGCGGTGCGGGGCAACAACTCGGAGCTGTGCCACACCCGGGCCGAACCCGTCACCCCGTCGGGCAACGTGGGTGCGATCCCTGGGGCCAGCACCACCGTCCGGGCACGATGTCGTTCGACGACACCGCCGGGGCCGCTGCTCACCACCTCCAGGCAGGTCACGGCATCCGGGTCGCCGACCGGGACGACGTCGATCACCTCACGGCCGTAGCTCACCCAGGACGACATCCGCTCCGCGGCCCAGGCAAGGTAGTCGTGGAACTCGACGCGATAGGGGTACAGCGTCTTCAGATTGATGTAGTCCGAAAGCCGTCCGTGACGGTGCAGGTAGGCGACGAAGGAGAAGTCACTGGTCGGGTTCCTCGGCGTGACCAGGTCCTTGAGGAAGGACACCTGCATGGTCGCGTCGGGAATCAGCATGCCGCGGTGCCAGCCGAAATCGGCCTGCTTCTCCAGGAAGAGCGCCGAGACGCGATCGGCGCCCAACCGCTGGGCGTTGCTCTCGGCGAGGGCGATTGCCAGGGCAAGGTTCGCCGGACCGAACCCGATCCCGATGACGTCCCAGACCTCGGTGGCCTCAACTTCACGGTCGTCAGTGTCGAGATTCATCCCACTCCTCCTGCCGGGGCAGCGGTCCGGCTGTCTGATCGGCCGGTCCCCGCGTCACCGGCGGCGAGCCACTCCTCCAGCTCGGCCCGCAGGGCAACGCGGCTGGTCTTGCCGACAGCGGTGACCGGTAGTTCGCTCACCAGTTCCACCAGGTCGGGCACCTTGTAGGCCGCCACCCCGCAGGACCGGACGTGACGACGTACCTCCGCTGCGGTGAGCTCTGTTTCCCCGGACCGGGGGACGACGATGGCGCAGGACCGCTGGCCCAGCACCTCGTCGGGCACTCCCACCACCACGGCATCGAAGACGGCCGGGTGGCGCAGCAGCAGGTTCTCGACCTCGTCGACCGCAATCTTCTCCCCACCACGGTTGATCTGGTCCTTCACGCGTCCCTCGACGACGAGGTGCCCGCTGGGCAGTCTCCGGACCAGGTCACCGGTCCGGAAGAATCCATCGGCGGTGAACGTACGGCGATTGTGCTCGGGGGCACGGAAGTAGCCACGGATCGTGTACGGCCCCCGTGTCAGCAGCTCGCCCACCTCTCCGTCAGGCACCTCCGACCCGGAGCCGTCCACGACACGGATCTCATCGTGCGGGCTGATCGGACGTCCCTGGGTGGTCATCACCAGCTCACCGGGGTCGTCGAACCGGGTGTAGTTGACCAGCCCCTCAGCCATCCCGAACACCTGCTGGACCCGGCATCCCAGCACAGCAGGGATTCGACGGGCCACGGTCTCGGAGAGCCGAGCACCACCGACCTGGATCGTCTGCAGAGAGGAAAGATCGTCGGTCCGCGAGGCAGCCGACTCCAGCCAGAGCTTGGCCAGCGGAGGGACCAGCGCGGTGAAAGTGACCCGCTCGGTCTCGATGAGCTCGAAGCACACGGCGGGTTCAGGTGACTCGGTCATCACGATCCTCCCACCGGCGTGGAGCACGCCAAGCAGGCCGGGCGAACTCAGGCTGAAGTTGTGGGCGGCCGGCAGCACGCACAGGTATGTCGTCGTGGTGTCGAGCTCACAGATCTCAGCCGAGGCCCGCACACTGTAGAGGTAGTCGTCGTGAGTACGCGGGATCAGCTTCGGCGTCCCCGTGCTGCCGCCGGACAGGTTGAGGAAGGCCACGGCCGAGGCCACCACCTCCGCTGGAACCGGGGCGGCCGTCACCGGATCGTTGTCATCCCCCTCAAGCGCGGTGAACTCGCCCGGGTCGCCGGCCACCAGCACCGTACGGACGGCGCTCCGGGCCACGAGTGCCCGGGCCAGGTCGCGGTGGTCCTCTCCTCCGGCAAGGTCAGCCACCAGATAGCCGACGGCCTCGCTGGTACGCGCCAACTCGATCAGCTCGGTGGCGCGGTGGGCCGGCAGAGCCAGCACCGGGATGACACCGGCCCGGAACAGGGCCACCAGCGCGACCAGGAACACTGGGCGGTTCGGCAGTTGGAGGATCACCCGGTCGCCGGGCCGCAGCCCCGAGTCGGACAAGCGGCGCGCCAGACGGTGGGCGCGCTGGTCCAGGTCACGGTAGGTGAGGTCCTCGTCGATCGCCGGGGCGCTCACCGCGATCCGGTCGGCATGGCGAGCAACCCGTTCGGTGAACCAGTCCCCCAAGGTCTGTCCCTGCCAGTAGCCGTACTGGCGGTACGCCGTGGCGACCTCCGGCGGCCACGGCGTGAAGTCGGTGGCGGTCATGGTTGCTCCGGTTCGGTCGGGTTGGCTTCAGCGGGGTCGGAGGACGGGGACATGTCGTCCGATTCCAGGCTGTCCACACCAAGGGCCTGCAGCATGGTGGCGAACTTGGCGTCGGTCTCGGCCGCCTCACGCTCGGGATCCGAACCGGCGACGATCCCAGCACCGGCGTACAGCCGTGCCCGTCGTCCCGACACTTCGGCGCACCGCAGGCTGAGCGCCCATTCACCGTCGCCGTGGGCATCCATCCAGCCGACCATCCCACCGTAGTAACCGCGGTCGAAGGGCTCGAGCTCGTTGATCAGCCGGACAGCAGCCGCAGTCGGGGTCCCACCGATCGCCGGGGTCGGATGGAGGGCGAGCGCCACCGCGAGCGAGGACGGTGCCGGATCGGGCAGTTCCGCGGTGAGTCGGGTCGCCAGGTGCCAAACGGTCGGGGTCCCGACGACCGACGGTCGGTCGGGTCGGTCGACCCGGACGCCTATGTCGGAGAGCCGACGGTGAACGTGGTCGACGACCACCTCGTGCTCGTGCCGGTCCTTGTCCGACTCCACCAGCATCGCCGCCCGGGCGAGGTCCTCGTCGGGCTCGTCGCTGCGCGGCAAAGACCCCGCCATCGGCTGGGTGCTGACATGCCGACCGACCCGGCGAACCATGAGTTCAGGTGAACCCCCGACCAAAAGCCGGTCGCCGGGCAGCTCGGCCGAGAAGACGTAGCCGTGGCTGGTGGCGGCCGCCAGATTGCGCACCAGGGTAGCCACGTCGATCTGATCGTTGCTCTCGACGTCCAGGGTCCGGGCCAGCACCACCTTGGTCACCGCGGAGGTCTCGATGCGCTGCACTGCCTCGGCGACCATCCCTGCATAGGCCTGTCGGCTCGGGATCGCGGTGAGCCGCAGCCGCGGACCCACCGCGCGACCCCTGGCGACGATCCCACCGGTGAACGGCCCACTCCGGCGGACCGTCGCCGGGACCAGCAGCCGGGCCGGACCACGGTCGAACGGCACCAGACCGGTCACCAGGCCGTACCGTGGGCTGCTACGCAGCAAGCCGAGCACGAACTCCGGGTCGACACCGGTCCTGTCTCCGGTACGATCCGGGACCTCGACCGCCACCCCGCGAGCAAGGATGCTGGCCCGCGGTGAACCGAACAGGAAGCTCGCCGAGCCGTCGTAGTCGTCCAGCAGGTCGGCGGCACGGTCACCAGCAGCCGCCGTCTGCTCCCTCGCCTCGTCCGACGCAGCGCCACCACCCGACACCGAGGTGTGCGAGGCGCTGGAGATGACCGTGGTCATGCTGCCACCCCAAGCGTGGCCCCGCCGTCAACGACGAGGTTCTGCATGGTCACCTGGCGGGCGGCGTCGGAGAGCAGGTGCACCACGACGGCAGCCACGTCGGTCGGCTCGGCAATGCGTCCCAGGGGGATCCCCAGCCGGAACTCTTCCGGGGTGCCGGCAATGGTGGCGGCACTGCGATCCTCGCCCTCCCACAGCGTGGTCAGCATCGGAGTGCGGGTGGATCCCGGCGAGACGACGTTGCACCGTACGTGGTGGTCGGCGAGTTCGAGCCCGAGGCAGCGGGTGAACGCCACCGCGGCTGCTTTCGAGGCCGCGTACGCCGCCATCCGCGACCGGGGGACGCCAGCGGCGTTGGAGGCGACGGTGACGATGGAACCGCCACCGGCGGCCACCAGGTGGCTCGCCACGATCTGGCTGACCGTGAACACGGCCGTGGCGTTGACCGCGAAGGTACGTTCCCAGTCCCGTTCGCTCAGCTCCAGCACCGCGGCGGGGACCAGGATGCCTGCGGCATTGACCAGGCCGTCGAGGCTGCCGACGTCGGTGACCACGGCGGTCAGCGCCGCGGTCACCGCGGCCCGATCGGTGAGGTCGACCGCCACGGGCAACACCGCACCGGGCCCGCTCGGGCGGTCGGACTGCCATGCCTCGGGATCGTGGTCGACGGCAACCACCTGGGCCCCGGCCGCCACCAAGGCACCCACGAGAGCCCTACCGATGCCGCCGCCGGCACCGGTCACCACCACCGTCGGGTGATGTCGTCCGGCAATGGAGAACTTCTGCATGCTGGCAAACCTCTCGTCGGGGCGGGCTAGGCTCGGCGCCGGCCCGGTGGGCTCATCGAAGGACGGAAGCGGAGGGAACGTGAGCACGGCATCCGACGCACTGGAGGCGGTCGGACGACCCGCCGGGCTGTTGTGGCTGGAGATCGACACGACGCCCGACGACCCACCGGAGCCACTGGTCGCGAGATGGTCGGCCGTGTTGTCGACGGCCGAACGGGAGCGCGCCGCCGCCTTCCACCACGATCGTGATCGCTGGACGTACCTGGCCTCGCACCATCGGTTGCGCACCGTGCTGGGCCACTGCAGCGGCCGAGCCCCGGAGTCGCTCGAGTTCGTCGCGGCACCGTGTCCGACCTGTGGCGAGCCCCATGGCCGTCCGGAACTGGCGGGCCTGCCCACGTTGCGCTTCTCGCTGTCCCATTCCCACTCGCGATTTGCGGTCGCCGCGGCGACCGTTGCGGTGGGCATTGACGTCGAGGAGTTGGACTCGATCCCGTACGGCAAGGACCTGGACGCGCTGATCGCCGGCCTCCACCCTGCTGAGGTGTCCGAACTGGGGTCGCTGCCCGAGCCCGAGCGCCGCGCCGGGCTGCTGACCTGTTGGACCCGCAAGGAGGCCTGGCTCAAGGGGCGCGGTGTCGGGCTGGCTGAAGGTCTCGACACCACAGCTGTCGGCGTCGGCGAGGTTCGACAACCTTCCGGATGGCAAATCATCGACGTGCCCACCACCACCGCCGACCACGGCTGTGCGCTGGCACTGGCGATCTCGGCATGATCATTGCGACTGCCCCACCGCTCCGTCCGGCTCGGCCCAGTGCAGCCCGGCGCCGGCCACCACAAGGCCACCGGGCAGCAGCGGTTGTTCGTTGACCCCGGCAGCCTGCCGTGCGGTGTAGGACTGGACCTGGTTCATCTCTTCCATGACGTCCTGGACGACCCGGGTCCCGAAGAGTTCGAACATCCGCTCCCCGGATTCGGTCTGCATCGGGCCGGTACGTGCCACCGCTCCGGCCAGTTCTTTCGCTGAGTCCGCAAGACGCTGCGGAGCCTCACTGACAGCGCCGAGGGCAGCTTCGCCCGAGGAGACGCCGGCGACGAGGGTGGTGAATGCTTCCATGTCCGACATCGGCAGCGCCGAGGATTTGCGTGCCTGCCAGAAATAGGTATCCTCCCCCTGATCCATCTGGTAGAAGGCACTCAGGAACTCATAGAACACTGCATATTCCCGGCGATAGCGACCCTCAAATTCTGCGAGCGCCCGATCCTCGGACATTCGGTCATCAATGATGCTGTTGATGGACCTGGCCGCGAGCAGCGCGCTGTAAGTGGCCAGGTGGACACCGGTCGAGAAGACCGGATCGATGAAACAGGCGGCATCCCCAACCAGAATCATCCCTGGCTTCCAGAAGCGTTCTCCGAGGTAGGAGTAGTCGCGCCGGATACGCAATTCACCATACATGCCCTCGGTGACTCTGGTCGCCTCGCTCAGCATGTCCCGGACCCGGTCGCACCGGTCGATCAACCCCATCAGCACGGCTTCTCGATCATCACCGCGCAGCAGCGTGGAGCGAGCGTCCACGACCGCGCCGACGCTGGTCAGTTCATCACTCAGCGGGATGTACCAGAACCAGCCCTCGTCAAAGGCGGCACACAGGATGTTCCCTGCGTCTGGACCGGGAAGCCTCTTTCCTCCGTGGAAGTATCCGAAAAGTGCATGGTTGCGGAAGTACTCCGACTGCTGGTGCTCACCGACGGCTCGGTGCAGCGAACTGCGCCCTCCCGAGGCATCGACGACAAACCGTGCACTGACCTCGCGCTCGCGCCCGTCGGCATCGACATAGCGCACACCGCGAACGCGCTCGGCGTCGGCGATGATTTCCTTCACCGCCGCCTGTTCCCTCACCTGCACCCCGTGTCGTTCAGCATTGCGCAGCAGGATGTCGTCGAACTTGGCACGTTCGACCTGGTAGGCGTCGGAGGTCGGTCCGGACAGCCGCGGGGAGAACCCGAACAGGAAATTCCAGGGCTCGGGACTCACTCCCCAGCGAAAACTGCCACCGCGTTTGCGTACGAACGAAGCCTGCTCGAGTTCTGATCGCACATCGAGAAGCTCGGCTATTCCGTGCACGGTGGCCGGCAACAACGATTCCCCGATCTGGTAGCGGGGAAACTTCTCGCGCTCCAAGAGAAGCACTTTCCGACCGGCCTTCGCTGTGAGGGTGGCGACCGTTGAACCACCGGGCCCACCTCCGATGACAATCACATCGACGTCGGCGTCATCGTTGTGCGGGCAAGGGGCGGCCAGGGCGTGGCTGGACATTTCAGAGTGGCCTTCCATGGGACGTCAGCAATCAACACCTGACCGGACCCGAGAGGGATCAGGGCCAGGTCGAGGGCACCGCGCTCGGTTGAGGGATCACCCGGTGTGATGCGATGTAAGGTTAGCCTTACCCAACCTCTCAAATGCTCGCCGTCTCGGACTCTGATCAGTGACACCGGCCACATGACCGAGCGCGGGCCCCGCAGTCACAGGGGCATCCATGACAAGTCCTCAGGTGCAGTTGCTCTTCCTCGACCTGACACTCATCCTGCTCGCCGCCCACCTCTTCGGCAGAGCGGCACGTCTGTTGGGTCAGCCACCTGTGGTTGGCGAGCTGGCCGGCGGCATCCTGCTGGGGCCGTCGATACTCGGTGATGCCTCCGCGGTGATCTTCCCGACCGATCTACGACCGGCGCTCGGCGCGGTGGCCAACGTCGGCATCGCACTCTTCATGCTCACCGTCGGCCATCGCACAGGAGGAACCAATCGGCCGGACCGCCGCACCGTCCTGGGCGTGGCCACCGGCTCGATGCTCGCCCCGGCTGCGCTGGCGGTTCCCCTGGGGTTCTGGCTGGCCGGCCGACATCAGGTCCATGAGACGGCAGGTTTCGTGATCTTCATCGTCGCCGCGATGGCTGTCACCGCATTTCCGGTCCTGGCGCGCATCGTGGCGGACAACGGAATGGTGCACACGCGGATCGGCCAGGTGGCGTTGTCCAGTGCAGCCATCAACGACGTGGTGGCCTGGCTGCTCGTCGCCGCAGCGATCTTCGTGCAGGGCTCTGCCGAGGCGGCGACCTGGCGACTGGCACTCTTCCCGGTGCACGTCGCCACCATGGTGCTCCTGGTGCGCCCACTGCTCCGCCACGTCGTCCGCACCGCGCCAGGCACAGGAGTTGCCCCGGTTTCGGCGGCGGTGGCCGTGGCCCTGTTGTCGGGCGCAGCAACCGAGTGGATGGGTCTCCACTTCGCCTTCGGGGCCTTCCTGACCGGCCTGTGCCTGCCGAGTGGTCCGGTGCGGTTGAGCAACGGTGAACTCATCGACGGTCATGCTCGGATCGCTGACCGGATCCTGCCGCTGACCACCTCCCTGCTGTTGCCCGTCTACTTCGTGGTCGCCGGACTCGCCGTCGACCTGCGCCGGCTGGACATCTCCAACCTGGTCGAGCTCCTCGTGGTCCTCGCGGTCGCCACCGGCGGCAAGTTGCTCGGCACCTTCGTCGCCGCGCGACTGAGCGGAGTCCGTCCTCGCCAGGCGGCTACTCTGGCCAGTCTGATGAACACCCGCGGGCTCACCGAACTGGTGGTGCTGTCCATCGGCCTCCAGCTCGGGCTGCTCGATCCGACGCTCTACTCGTTGTTGGTGCTGACCGCACTCATCACCACCGCGGCCACCGGCCCGCTGCTGGTCCTGTTCGGCCGATCACGAAGATCAGGTCAGAATGGACCCCATGCCGACGACGTCCCGTCCGACCACCCCGCTTCCCCTGTCCAGCCGAGCGAACAGCCCCAACTGGGAGCGGGTGCGGCACCGACCGGAGGAGATGGTCTGGGCGGCCAAGGCGCGTGAGGCGCTGGCGGCCGAGACCGAACGGTGGCGCAGCCGCCTGGTGATCGCCGGGCCGAAGGAGGTCAGCGCATGGACCCACCACTACTTCTGTGACGAGGACGGCACCAGGCTGGCCTTCGACCCGGCCTCACCACACGAGCACCGCTGCCCCACCTGCGGCAAGGTGTACGACGACGAGCTGCGGATCGGCGCCTGGCGCACCCTGCACCACAACGCTGCCGCGGCCCAGGCGGAACGGGACGCCGTCATCATCCTCACCGACCCTGACCCGGAGGCGGTGGCAGCCGCCCGCGACGAGCTGCAGACGTTGGTCACGCGGTACGGCAACGATTACGCGGCCTATCCCGAGCACGGCTACCACGCCGGCATCGGCAAGGTGCTGCCGCAGTCACTCGACGAGTCGATCTGGGCGATCTCACTGCTCCGCGCCGTACGGTGGGTGGCCGACCAGCTCGACCCTGCGACGATCGCGGCCGCTGAGCAGCTCGCGCGCGGCGTCGCCGGCCTGCTGCGCCCCCAGGTCAGCCAGATCCACAACATCCACTGCTGGATGCTGGCCGCCTTGGCCGAATGCGCGATACGCCTCGACGACAACGAGTTGCTGGAGTTCACCGCCACCTCGGAGTTCGGCGCGTTCGCCCAACTGGACAAGGGATTCCGACCCGAAGGGCTGTGGTTCGAGGTCAACCCCCACTACCACTACTACACCATCGACGCGCTGCTGTCCTGGGTCGAGGCGTACGGGGCCGCGTCACTTCCGCAGCCCCAGCGCGAGATCCTGCAGCGGGCGATCGCTGCCCCGCCACAGCTCGCCTACACCGATCACCAGATCCCGGCGTACGGCGACGGCTGGCCTGACACCCCGGTCTCGAACTTCGCCCGACACGCCGAGAAGGCCGTGGGCCTGTTGGGAACGGACGGGATCGACCTGTCGGTGTTCTACGCCGAAGGCCAACGACGTGACAGCCAGGCTGCGCTGCTGTTCGGCCCGGACGAGATCGACGCGGCGCCCCTGACCCGGGCCGAGTCCTTCTGCTGGCCGGGGTCCGGGATCGCCCTGCTGCGCTCCCCTGCCGCACGGATCGTGTTGCGCTGTGGTCCGTACGCGGGTGGGCACGACCACAACGACAAGCTGGCCATCGACCTGGAGACCTCGACCGGCTGGCGCAGCCTCGACCTGGGCACCAGCGGATACGGGGCCGACTTCACGCGCTGGATGCGCTCCGGGGCCGCCCACAGCACCGCATTCGTCGGTGGCCACGGGCAGCCGATCAGTGACGGCGAGATCACCGAGTTCTCCGCCCGCCACGCCATCGGCGCGGTGTCCTGGGACGGGTGTCGGATGAGGCGAGAGATCGCCCTCGCCGACGACGGCTGGTCCGACGTCCTCGAGGTCGATCTCGACCGGGCCGATGAGATCACCTGGGTGCTGCATGGTGATGGGGCCGTCGTCTCGGTGCCACCCGGCGTTCCCGCGGGAACGCCGCCGGCGCAGCTGGCTGACCTCGGCATCGGCTGGCTGACCGGGCTGCGTGAGCTGGAGCCCGAGGACGGTCGCCTCTACGTGACCTGGAACGTCGCCGGCGCCCCGGACGCGGTGATCGCCATCCCGGCAGGTTTCCGGTGTTGGGCCGGCGAGGGTCCGGGCAACCCGACGGGGCTCCCGCTCGGCACCGTGGTGGTGAGCGGGTACGCCCAATCGGCCGCCTTCGCAGCGCGACTGACCCTGAGCTGAGTCGACGTTCCGTACGCTGGAGCCATGCCTGCCCCTGAACTGCAGAAGCTGCCGTCGGTTTCCGAACTGTCGGCGAGCGCCCAGGACTACCTGAAGGCGATCTGGGGACTGACGGAGTGGCGCACACAGCCGGTCACCCCCACCTTGGTCGCGGAGCGGACCGGCCTCAAACTGTCCACCGTCTCCGATGCGCTGCGCCGGCTCACCAGCCAGGGCCTGTTGAGCCATGCCCCGTACGGGTCGGTCGAGCTGACCGAAACCGGACGCTCGTACGCCCTGGCAATGGTGCGGCGGCACCGACTGATCGAGTCCTTCCTCGTGAACACCTTGGGCTATTCATGGGACCAGGTCCACGACGAGGCCGAACGTCTCGAACATGCTGTCTCCGACTTCATGGTCGAGCAGATCGACCAGTTGCTCGGGCATCCGGACCGGGATCCGCACGGGGATCCGATCCCGGCATCCGACGGAACGATGACTTTCCCCCAAGCTCGGCGCTTGACCGAAGCAGGGACCGGTGTGGTCATGGTGGAGCGCATCTCCGATGCCGATCCGGTGCTGCTGCAGTTCTTCGAGGCGCACGGCATCGGGGTCGGCGTCACCCTGCGGGTTGAGCCTGGAGCCCCGTTCTCGGAGGCACTGAACATTCGTGCCCCTGAAGCCGACACTGCGGTAGCCCTCGGCCGTGCGGCAACCGACGCGCTCTATGTTTCGGCTGTGGCGCCCTGAGTCACTCCGGCTCGGCGCCATGCGGCCGCAATGCGTCCACCGATCACCCCGTGCCGAGGACTGAAGACGTGGGCCAGGCCGAAGACGGCCCCATGGGTCACCACGACGAGCCCGCCCGGTGAGGCATCGAGCCAGTAGCTCAGGTAGATCCCGATGATCGACGATCCGGCCGACATCACCGGCGCAATCACCAGCATCCGGCTGAACCGATCGGTCAGCAGCCGCGCCGTTGCCCCGGGGATGATCAGCATCGCCACCACCAGGATCACCCCGACCACCTGGAGCGCAACGACGGCGGTGAGGGCAAGCAGCCCGAGCAGCAGGGCTCCCAAGAACTTCGGCGACAACCCGATGGCATGGGCGTGGGTGGGGTCGAAGGCGTACAGGGTGAGGTCGCGACGCTTCACCGTCAGCACCACGAAGGCGACGGCGGCCAGGATCGCGATCTGCACCAGGTCGGCTGTCGAGACACCCAGGATGTTGCCGAAGACGATGTGGCTGAGGTCGGTCTGGCTGGGCGTGACCGAGATCAGCACCAGGCCGAAGGCGAACAGGGTCGTGAAGACGATGCCGATGGCGGCGTCCTCCTTGATCCTGCCGCTGCCGCGGATCGTCCCGATCAGCCCGACGGCAAGGAATCCGAAGACCAGGGCCCCGAGGGCGAACGGTGCACCGATGATGTAGGCGATCACCACCCCCGGCAGAACGGCATGGGAGACCGCATCACCCATCAGGGACCACCCCACCAGCACCAGCCAGCACGACAGCAGTGCGCACACCACCGCGGCGATGAGGGTGGTGAACAGGGCATTGACCATGAAGTCGTAGCGCAGCGGGGCCAGGATCAGCTCGAAGGGGCTCAACGGGCCTCCCCCTGACCCCAGAGGTCCAACCCGAAGGCCAGTCCCAGCCGCTGTGGCTCGAGCGCTTCACTGACCGTGCCCTGGAACAGCACGGTACGCAACAGCAGCACGGCTGCGTCGGCCAGCTGCGGCAGCGCATGCAGGTCATGGGTGGAGACGAGGATGGTGCAGCCGTCATCGGCCAGTTCACGCAGCAGCCGTACGATGGTCGCTTCGCTGCGCTTGTCGACCCCGGCGAAAGGTTCGTCCAGCAACATGATGCTGGCCCCCTGGGCAATGCCACGGGCGACGAAGGCCCGCTTCTTCTGCCCACCCGAGAGCTGCCCGATCTGCCGGTCGGCCAGGTCGGTGAGATCGACCCGCGCCAAGGCCTCCGCCACTGCGGCCCGGTCGGCGGGTCGGGGGCTGCGGGTGGTCCCGAGACGTCCGTACCGGCCCATCATCACCACCTCACGCACCGAAACGGGAAAGGACCAGTCGACCTCCTCACTCTGCGGGACATAGCCGACGACACCGCGCCGGCGAGCCCCCTCGGGACGGAGCCCGTTGAGGAGCACCTCACCATGGTCGGCACGAACCATCCCCATCAGGGCCTTGAACAGACTCGACTTGCCGGAACCGTTCATCCCGATCAGTCCGGTCACCTGGCCCGCCGCCACGTCGAGGAACACCCTGTCAAGGGCGACCAGCTCGCGGTAGCGGACCGTGAGATCGCGGACCTGGATTGCCGCGTCGGCGCGAGGGCTCACAGGTCCTTTCCGGTCAGGCCGGCCACGATGACCTCGGCGTCGTGGCGAATCAGGTCCAAGTAGGTCGGCACCGGGCCACCTCGCTCAGAGAGGGAGTCGACGTAGAGGATGCCGCCGAATCGTGCGCCACTCGCACTGGCGACCTGGCGCATCGGCTTGTCGGAGACGGTGGACTCGCAGAAGACCGCAGGAACCTTGTTCTCCTTGACGAACTCGACAGCCGAGGCGATCTGCTGCGGAGTGGCCTGCTGCTCGGCATTGACCGGCCAGATGTACTTCTCGGTGAGTCCTGCGTCGCGGGCAAGATAGGAGAAGGCGCCCTCACAGGTGACCAGGGCCCGCTGATTCTCCGGCAGTCCGGCGAGGGCTGCGACCAGACTGTCCTGGACCACCTGCAGCTGGGTACGGTAGGCGGCCGCGTTGCGCTCGTAGTCCGCGGCGTGGGCCGGATCCAGCTCGGCGAAGGCCTTCACCATGGCATCGACGTAGAGCTGGACGTTGCGGGGGCTCATCCAGGCGTGGGGGTTGGGCTTGCCTGCGTAGGCGTCCTCAACGATGTTGATCGGCTGGACCGCGTCGGAGACGACGACGTGACGGACATCGACTTCTTCGACGAACTGCTCGAACCACAGCTCGAGGTTCAGCCCGTTGTCGATGATCAGGTCGGCCTCAGCGGCCTTCCGGATGTCGCCCGGGGTGGGCTCATAGCCATGTATCTCCGCACCGGCCTTCGTGATGGACTCCACCCGGATGTGCTCTCCGGCGACGTTCTGGGCGATGTCCTGCAGCACCGTGAAGGTGGTCAGGACCAACGGCGTGCCGTCGTCCTTGGCAGGGTCTCCCCCGGGCCCCGAACATCCGGCGAGCACTGCCGCCAGCGCGACCACCGCGACCAACCTCGCAGCGAGCCTCCCTCGCACACCCATCGGCCAACCACCTTCCGCCCCGAAACCAGATGTCAAACACTGCTGTCGGAGATCCTAATGTTTGGTCGCCCGAAGTTTCAACTTGGCTCAACTGAATCCTTGTGTCACGATGGCCTTCACTACTAGATGTTCTGTATTTGATCCACTTCAAGCACAACATGTGGATCTTCAGCGAGAAGACCGGGAAGAGAGGACCATGTCAGTACCACCCCAGCCCGGAGGGATTCCGCGCACGGCAGCAGGGCCCACTCCGCAGCAGTCACCGGATCTGGTGTTCTTCTCCAGCGTCTCGGAGAACACCCGCCGGTTCGTCGCCCGCCTCGAACGGCCCGCCGCACGGATCCCGTTGCGCCCCCATCTGGACGGGATGCTCCGTGTCCGCCGACCGTTTGTCCTCGTCGTGCCGACCTACGGCGGAGGCGAACCCTCCAGAGCCGTGCCGAAACAGGTGAAGGCCTTTCTCAACGACCCCGTCAACCGCTCGCTGCTCCGCGGCGTGATCACCGCGGGAAACACCAACTTCGGCGAGGAGTACTGCTTGGCCGGGCCGGTCATCTCGGCACGATGTGGCGTCCCCGAGCTGTACCGTTTCGAGCTGCTCGGAACCCGACGCGACGTCGACCGGGTGAACGACGGGCTCGACCGCTTCTGGCAGACCATCGGGACGAGCCGACCCAGTGACGAGCAGCGGAGGACGGCATGACCGGAATCGCGCCCTCCCCACTCTCCCAGCGGGCAGTGACCCCACCGGGCTATCGGGACGCTCCGAACGCACGGCTGCGGCCGGTCAACTGGAACCGAGTCACCGACGAGAAGGACCTGGAGGTGTGGAACCGGCTCACGGCGAACTTCTGGCTGCCCGAGAAGGTCCCGCTCTCGAACGATCTGCCGGCCTGGCGCGGGCTCACCCACCAGGAACGCACCCTGACGATGCGTGTCTTCACCGGACTCACGATGCTCGACACCGTGCAGGCCACCGTCGGCGAGATCTGCCAGATCCAGGATGCCCGCACCGAGCACGAGGAGGCGGTCTACACCAACATTGCCTTCATGCAGTCGGTCCACGCACGTTCGTACTCCTCGGTGTTCTCGACGCTGACCAGTACGCCAGAGATCGATGACGCCTACGGTTGGGCCATCGGCAATGACCTGCTCCAGGAGCGCTGCAAGAAAGTGCTGCGGCACTACGTCGGATCACCGCCGCTGCAACGGAAGGCCGCCTCGACCCTGCTCTCCTCGCTGCTGCTCTACGCCGGGTTCTATCTGCCGCTGCATTTCTCCGTGCACGCCACCCTCACGAACACCGCCGACATGATCCGCCTCATCCTGCGGGACAAGGCTGTACACGGCTACTACTCCGGCTACAAGTACCAGCGCGGTCTTGAGGCGTGCTCCCCCACCGAGCAACAGGAGATGTACGCCTTCACCGAGGACCTGCTCACCGAGCTCTACGATCTCGAGCTGCAGTACTCGGGTGAACTGTACGAACCGCTCGGCCTCATGGACGACGTCGCGGCCTTCGTCCGCTACAACGCGAACAAGGCCATGATGAACCTCGGCCATCCGGCGCGGTTCCCTCCGGAGGAGGCCACTGTCAGCCCCGAGATCCTCGCGGCCCTGGCGCCCGGCTCGGACGAGAACCACGACTTCTTCTCCGGATCAGGGTCGTCCTACGTCGTCGGTAGGGCCGAGAACACCAGCGATGACGACTGGGACTTCTAGCCCGAACGGCCGAAGGGCCCCGCCCCTCCCCTCTCGGAAGGGCTGGGGCCCTCGACGTCTCGACCTCGCCCGGCGGGCGTCCGACTCCGTTCGACGGGCGTCTGGGTCTCGACACGCGCGGCGCAAGCGCCGGCTACTCGACCCGCGTCAGCGGTAGTCGCCCAGGTCGAACTCCTCCAGCGGCACAGCCGCACCCGACCCGGTACCGAAGTCGTAGTCGTAGGAGTCGTAACCGACCAGCGAGTACGCCGCAGCCTTGGCCTCCGGAGTCGGCTCGACCCGGACGTCGCGGTAGCGCTCCAGACCGGTGCCGGCCGGGATCAGCTTGCCCAGGATCACGTTCTCCTTCAGACCGACCAGCGAGTCGGACTTGCCGTGGATCGCCGCGTCGGTGAGCACCTTGGTGGTCTCCTGGAAGGAGGCCGCCGACAGCCACGACTCGGTCGCGAGCGAGGCCTTGGTGATGCCCATCAGCACCGGGCGACCGGAGGCGGGGGTGCCGCCCTCGGCCACGACCTGGCGGTTGGCCGCCTCGTACGACGGCCGGTCGACCAGGTCACCCGGCAGCATCGAGGAGTCGCCCGACTCGATCACGGTGATCCGGCGCAGCATCTGCCGGATGATGATCTCGATGTGCTTGTCGTGGATCGGAGCGCCCTGCGTCCGGTACACGGCCTGCACCTCGTCGACCAGGTGCTCCTGCACCTTGCGGACACCCAGCACGCGAAGCACGTCCTGCGGGTCCGGGGTACCGGCGGTCAGCTGCTGTCCGACACCGACGTGCTCGCCGTCCTCGACCAGCATCCGCGCCCGGCGACCGATGGTGACCTCGAGCTCCTCGCTGCCGTCGTCGGGGACCAGGAAGACCTTGCGGGTGCGGTCCTCCTCGTCGATCCGGATCCGGCCGGCGCTCTCGGCGATCGGTGCCTTGCCCTTCGGGGTACGGGCCTCGAAGAGCTCGGTGACGCGCGGCAGACCCTGGGTGATGTCGTCCCCGGCCACACCACCGGTGTGGAAGGTCCGCATCGTCAGCTGGGTGCCGGGCTCGCCGATGGACTGGGCCGCGACGATGCCGACGGCCTCGCCCACGTCGACCAGCTTGCCGGTGGCCAGCGAACGGCCGTAGCACATGGCGCAGGTGCCGGTGGCGGACTCACAGGTGAGCACGCTGCGAACCCGGATCTCGGTGACGCCGGAGGCAACCAACAGAGCGATGTTGACATCGCCCAGGTCAGTGCCGGCAGCCACCAGGACCGAACCGTTCTCGTCCAGCACATCGGTCGCCAGCGAACGGGCGTACACCGCGGTCTCGACGTGCTCGTCGGCCACCAGGGTGCCGTCCGGACCGGGCGTCGCGATGACCTTGGTCAGGCCGCGCTCGGTGCCGCAGTCCTCCTCGCGGATGATCACATCCTGCGCCACGTCGACCAGACGACGGGTCAGGTAACCCGAGTCTGCCGTGCGCAGAGCAGTGTCGGCCTGGCCCTTGCGGCCACCGTGGGTGGAGATGAAGTACTCCAACACGGTCAGGCCTTCACGGAAGTTCGACCGGATCGGACGCGGGATGATCTCACCCTTCGGGTTGGCCACCAGGCCACGCATGGCCGAGATCTGACGCATCTGCGTCATGTTCCCTCGGGCACCCGAGTGCACCATCATGTAGATCGGGTTCCGCGGGTCGAAGCCTTCCTCCATCACCTTCATCAGGTGCTGGGTGGCCTCGGTCCAGATCTCGATCAGGTCCTGACGGCGCTCCTCGGCCGTCATCAGGCCGCGCTCGTACTGCTTGTCGATCTTGGCCGCGCGGGCGTCGTACCCGGCGAGGATCTCCGGCTTCGACTCCGGCGAGGTGACGTCACCCATGGACACGGTGACACCGGACCGGGTGGCCCAGTGGAAACCGAGATCCTTCAGTGCGTCCAGGCAGTTCGCCACGTCCGCCTTCGCGTAACGCTCGGCGAGATCGTTGACGATCTGGCCCAACTGCTTCTTGCCGACCGCGAAGTTCACGTACGGGTAGTCCTGCGGCAGCGCCTCGTTGAAGATCGCGCGCCCCAGGGTGGTCCCGAGCAGGATCGTGCCGTTGGCCCGCAGCTCCTCGCCCTCCGGCGGGGTGATGTCGGACAGCCGGATCTTGACCTCGGACTGCACCGAGATCTCGCCGCGGTCGAACGCCATCCAGGCCTCGGCGATCGAGCCGAAGACCCGGTCGCGTCCCGGCGCCTCGTCATCGGCGAGGGTCAGGAAGTAGGTGCCGATGATCATGTCCTGGGTGGGCATGGTCACCGGGCGACCGTCGGCCGGCTTCAGGATGTTGTTGGTCGACAGCATCAGGATCCGGGCCTCGGCCTGCGCCTCCGCGCTCAGCGGCAGGTGCACAGCCATCTGGTCACCGTCGAAGTCGGCGTTGAAGGCGGTGCAGACCAGCGGGTGGATCTGGATCGCCTTGCCCTCGATCAGCTGCGGCTCGAAGGCCTGGATGCCGAGGCGGTGCAGGGTGGGAGCACGGTTCAGCAGCACCGGGTGCTCGGCGATGACCTCTTCGAGGACGTCCCACACCACGGGGCGCTGACGCTCCACCATGCGCTTGGCCGACTTGATGTTCTGGGCGTGGTTCAGGTCGTCCAGACGCTTCATGACGAACGGCTTGAACAACTCCAGCGCCATCGTCTTCGGCAGACCACACTGGTGCAGCTTCAGCTGCGGGCCGACCACGATGACCGAACGGCCCGAGTAGTCGACACGCTTGCCCAGCAGGTTCTGACGGAACCGGCCCTGCTTGCCCTTCAGCATGTCCGAGATGGACTTCAGCGCACGGTTGCCCGGGCCGGTGACCGGACGACCACGACGGCCGTTGTCGAACAGGTTGTCGACGGCCTCCTGCAGCATCCGCTTCTCGTTGTTCACGATGATCTCGGGAGCCCCGAGATCGAGCAGGCGCTTCAGGCGGTTGTTCCGGTTGATCACGCGGCGGTACAGGTCGTTGAGGTCGGAGGTCGCGAAGCGGCCACCGTCCAGCTGCACCATCGGCCGCAGTTCCGGCGGGATCACCGGGACGCAGTCGAGCACCATGCCCTCGGGCGAGTTCTCGGTGCTGATGAACGCCGACACCACGTTCAGTCGCTTCAGGGCGCGGGTCTTGCGCTGCCCCTTGCCGTTGCGGATGATGTCGCGCAGGTTCTCGGCCTCGGCCCGCAGGTCGAAGGTCTGGAGCCGCTTCTGGATCGCCGCGGCCCCCATGTAGCCCTCGAAGTACTTGCCGAAGCGGGACTTCATCTCGCGGTAGAGGATCTCGTCACCCTCAAGGTCCTGGACCTTGAGCGACTTGAACCGGTCCCACACCGCGTCGAGGCGGTCCAGCTCACGCTGGGCGCGGTCACGGAGCTGCTTGAGCTCCTTCTCGGCGCCCTCGCGGACCTTGCGCTTGACGTCGGCCTTGGCGCCCTCCTCCTCGAGCTGGGCGAGGTCCTCCTCCAGCTTCTGCATCCGGGCGTTGATGTCGGCGTCGCGCCGGTTCTCCAGCTGCTTGCGCTCGGTGTCCAGCTTCGCCTCGAGCGAGGACAGGTCCTTGTGACGGGCCTCCTCGTCGACCGAGGTGATCATGTACGCAGCGAAGTAGATGACCTTCTCCAGGTCCTTCGGCGCGATGTCCAGCAGGTAGCCCAGCCGGCTCGGCACACCCTTGAAGTACCAGATGTGGGTCACCGGGGCGGCGAGCTCGATGTGGCCCATCCGGTCGCGGCGCACGTTGGAGCGGGTCACCTCGACGCCACAGCGCTCACAGATGATGCCCTTGAAGCGGACACGCTTGTACTTGCCGCAGTAGCACTCCCAGTCCCGGGTGGGGCCGAAGATCTTCTCGCAGAACAGGCCGTCACGCTCGGGCTTGAGGGTGCGGTAGTTGATCGTCTCCGGCTTCTTGACCTCGCCGTGGGACCAGCCCCGGATCTCGTCGGCGGTGGCCAGGCCGATCCGGATCTGGTCGAAGAAGTTCACGTCCAGCACTGCGTGCCTCTTTCGTTCGAGTTTCGCTCGTAGCTTTGCTTGCTCATGTCATCGGTCAGGCCTCGTGGGCTGCGCCCGCTGCCTGATTGTTCCGTCCGATCGTTCACCGCTCCTGCGTCGCGGGATCGGACGGTCAGACTTCTTCGACTCCGGCGATGGCCTCACCGGGGCGACGGGACAGGTCGATACCGAACTCCTCCGAGCCGCGGTAGTTGTCGTCCTCGGAGTCACGCAGCTCCACCGTCGAACCGTCCGAGGACAGCACCTCGACGTTCAGGCAGAGCGAACGCATCTCCTTGACGAGCACCTTGAACGACTCCGGGATCCCCGGTTCGGGGATGTTCTCGCCCTTGACGATCGCCTCGTACACCTTCACGCGGCCGGGCACGTCGTCGGACTTGATGGTGAGCAGCTCCTGCAGCGCCCAGGCAGCGCCGTACGCCTCGAGGGCCCACACCTCCATCTCGCCGAATCGCTGGCCACCGAACTGCGCCTTACCACCCAGCGGCTGCTGGGTGATCATCGAGTACGGACCGGTCGAACGGGCGTGGATCTTGTCGTCGACCAGGTGGTGCAGCTTCAGCATGTAGATGTAGCCGACACCGACCGGCTCGGGGAACGGCTCCCCGGAGCGACCGTCGAACAGGCGCGCCTTGCCAGCGCCGGAGACCATCCGGTCGCCGTCCCGGTTCGGGTTGGAGTGGGTCAGCAGCCCGGTGATCTCGGTGTCGGTGGCCCCGTCGAAGACCGGGGTCGCCAACTTCGAGTCGCCCGGCACGTTCTCCAGGCCGACCTCGCGCAGGCGCTCGGCCCAGGGCTCGGTGACACCTTCCAGGTTCCATCCGGCCTTGGCCACCCACCCGAGGTGCGTCTCCAGGACCTGCCCGATGTTCATCCGGCTCGGCACACCCAGCGGGTTGAGCACAATGTCGACCGGCGTGCCGTCCTCCATGAAGGGCATGTCCTCCACGGCGTTGATCTTGGCGATGACGCCCTTGTTGCCGTGGCGGCCGGCCAGCTTGTCACCGATCGAGATCTTGCGCTTCTGCGCCACGTAGACGCGCACCAGCTGGTTGACGCCGGGCGGAAGCTCGTCGCCCTCCTCGGCGTCGAAGATGCGGACCCCGATGACCGTCCCGGTCTCGCCGTGCGGCACCTTCAGCGAGGTGTCGCGGACCTCGCGCGCCTTCTCACCGAAGATCGCGCGGAGCAGCCGCTCCTCCGGCGTCAGCTCGGTCTCACCCTTCGGGGTGACCTTGCCGACCAGGATGTCACCGGTCGAGACCTCGGCGCCGATGCGGATGATGCCGCGCTCGTCGAGGTCGGCCAGCATCTCGTCGCTGACGTTGGGGATGTCGCGGGTGATCTCCTCGGCACCGAGCTTGGTGTCGCGGGCGTCGACCTCGTGCTCCTCGATGTGGATCGAGGTGAGCACGTCGTCCTGCACCAGGCGCTGGCTGAGGATGATCGCGTCCTCGTAGTTGTGGCCCTCCCACGGCATGAACGCCACCAGCAGGTTGCGTCCCAGCGCCACCTCGGCGTTGTCGGTCGCCGGACCGTCAGCCAGCGGCGTGCCCTCCTCGACGCGGTCCCCCGCGGCGACCAGCGGGCGCTGGTTGATGCAGGTGCCGGCATTGGAGCGCTTGAACTTCGCCAGCTTGTAGGTGCGATAGGTGCCGTCGTCGTGCGCGACCTCGATCAGGTCACCCGAGACCGAGGTGACCGCGCCGGCCTTCTCGGCGATGGTGACGTCGCCGACGTCGACCGCGGCGCGGTACTCCATGCCGGTGCCGACCAGCGGCGACTCCGAGCGCACCAGCGGCACGGCCTGCCGCTGCATGTTCGACCCCATCAGCGCGCGCGACGCGTCGTCGTGCTCCAGGAACGGGATCATCGCGGTGGCGACCGAGACCATCTGGCGCGGGGAGACGTCCATGTAGTCGACGTCCTCGGCCGGAATCGTGTCGACCTCACCGTGGCGCTTGCGGACCAGCACGCGCTCCTCGGCGAAGTGGCCCTCCGGGGTCATCACAGCGTTGGCCTGCGCGATGACGTAGCGGTCCTCCTCGTCGGCGGTGAGGTAGTCGACGATGTCGGTGACGTAACCGTTCTCCACCCGGCGGTACGGGGTCTGGATGAAGCCGAACGCGTTCACCCGGGCGAACGAGGCGAGCGAACCGATCAGGCCGATGTTCGGGCCTTCCGGCGTCTCGATCGGGCACATCCGGCCGTAGTGCGAGGAGTGCACGTCGCGGACGTCCATCTGCGCGCGGTCACGGGAGATACCGCCCGGGCCGAGCGCCGACAGGCGCCGCTTGTGGGTCAGCCCGGCCAGCGGATTGTTCTGGTCCATGAACTGCGACAGCTGCGAGGTGCCGAAGAACTCCTTCAACGCCGCCACCACCGGGCGGATGTTGATCAGGGTCTGTGGCGTGATCGCCTCGATGTCCTGGGTGGTCATGCGGTCGCGGACCACCCGCTCCATCCGGCCGAGGCCGGTGCGGAGCTGGTTCTGGATCAGCTCGCCGACGGTGCGCAACCGACGGTTGCCGAAGTGGTCGATGTCATCGGCCTCGACGACCAGGTCACCGATCTGGGTCCGGCCCTCGTGCAGGGCAACCACGAAACGGATCGCGGCAACGATGTCGTCGACGGTCAGCACCTGCTGGTCCATCGACTCGCTGAGACCGAGCTTGCGGTTGATCTTGTAACGACCGACCTTGGCCAGGTCGTAACGCTTCGGGTTGAAGTAGTAGTTCTCCAGCAGCGTCTGAGCGGCTTCCCGCGTCGGCGGCTCGCCCGGGCGGAGCTTGCGGTAGATGTCGAGCAGCGCGTCGTCCTGGCCGGAGGTGTGGTCCTTCTCCAGGGTGAGCCGCATCGACTCGTACTCGCCGAACTCCTCGAGGATCTTCTCGTCGGTCCAGCCCAGCGCCTTCAGCAGGACGGTGACGTTCTGCTTGCGCTTGCGGTCGAGCCGGACGCCGACGGTGTCGCGCTTGTCGACCTCGAACTCCAGCCAGGCGCCACGCGACGGGATGATCTTGCAGGTGAAGATGTCCTTGTCGGAGGTCTTGTCCGGGGTCTGCTCGAAGTACACGCCCGGGGAGCGGACCAGCTGCGACACCACGACACGCTCGGTGCCGTTGATGATGAAGGTGCCCTTGTCGGTCATCAACGGGAACTCGCCCATGAAGACCGTCTGGCTCTTGATCTCGCCGGTCTCGTTGTTCATGAACTCAGCGGTGACGAAGAGCGGCGCCGAGTAGGTGACGTCACGCTCCTTGCACTCGTCGACGCTGTTCTTCGGCGGCTCGAAGCGGTGGTCGCGGAAGGACAGCGACATCGTCCCGGAGAAGTCCTCGATCGGGGAGATCTCCTCGAAGATCTCCTCCAGACCGGACCGGGTGTTGACGTCGGTGCGACCCTCCTCGAGCGCGGCAGCCGTGCTGGCCTGCCATGCCTCGTTGCCGATCAACCAGTCGAAGCTGTTGATCTGGATGTCGAGGAGATCGGGGATCTCAAAGGGTTCTGCGATCTTGGCGAACGAGATGCGACCCGTGGGAGAGATGACATTGTGCTTCGACGTGGTGGTGCGCGAGGCGGCCAAGAGTGGTCCTTCCGAAGGCACGCGAGCGGTTTTGCTGCACGCTGAACGACCCGTGTCAAGCACACGGGTCATCGGTCTGCTTGGGGCAAACCACCACGATAGTCCCTCGACGCCGTTTGCGCAACCCCGGAAGGCACGGCGGAGCTGGGCCGTCAAGTGGTCCCGCCCCGATCTGCTCCCGTACGGCGAACCGTTCCGCCAGAAGCCCGGTGGTGGAACCGCAGGCGGTCCATCGACGGGCAAGCATACTCACCCCGGGGGCTGCGGCAAGCCCCCGCCGCGGCAGGCGTGTCGTCGACCGCTGGACACGTACCCTGATGCTCGCATTGGTCGGAAGTGTCGTCACGGCCAGGACGGTCACATCCAGAGAGCGCGAGGCGGGGCGTCCCATGGTCCAGCGACGACAACATGGCCGCACCACCCGGGAACTGCAACGCCACCTGGGTCGGCTGCGGCGGCAGCGCGGGGTCCAGCCACCGCCCCCACCACCCTCGTTCGGCCAGCCCTTCGGTCGCGGTGCTGCCAACCCGGTCGCCGGGCCGGTGTCTCCCAGGCACCGTGGCGCGGCGGTCCACCACCGCAGCTCCCACCGCGGCTCACGTACGGCCCGCCGCGACCCGTACGGCCCGTACCGGGCACCTCTGCACCGGGCAGCTCCGGTTCTCCGGCGCGGCAACCCGGTCGCGGTGACCCTGGCGGTGCCGGCCAAGGTGGCTGACATGAAGCGGTACGTCGACCGCGGGATCGACTGCATGATGAAACGACGACAACGTGCGACTCGGTGGCGTCGACGTCATCTTCCACGAGTTCAGCCACCCTGTGCAGTTCAGCGTCGGACTGCTGAGCGGGAACGCCGGGGTGGAGGACCGCAAGCAGGTCTCACGGCGTATCGAGTTGCAGGCCGAGTGCTTCACCCCTGGCCCAGCACACCCAGCTCACCAAACCGGCCTGGACCAGGCGTGACGCCCAGGAGTTCGCGCACTCGTACTCCTTGGACCATAATGCCGGCCACGGCAAGGCGAAGTCGTACCAGTACTGGTACACACGCATCCGAGGAAAGGGAACCTGAGGCTCTGCAACACCTGGGTCGAGGCCAAGGACAAGGTTGCCTGAGCGGCCCGTGCGGGCCCGCCGTGCTGCCCACCCTCAGGTTGCCCACCGTCGGCGATCGTGACCGGCATCGGGCGGCCGCTCGACTACCGTGACGACACACCGAGCACAGCACCAGGAGGAGCACGCAACGATGACGGAGCCGGCGGCCCCCGACGAGCCGGTGTCATCACGTCGTTCCGGCGTGCTGGCCGGGCTGAACGCCCGCGGCTTCCGGATGCTCTACCTGATGGACGCGGTCGTCATCTATGCCGTGCTGTGGCTGGTGACCCTGTTCCAGTGGTGGCTGCGGACCGACTTCAACCCGTCCGGCTACCTCGGTCGCTACCTCTGGACGTACGTGCTGGTGGTGCTGGTGCACCTGGCCGTCTTCTACTTCGGCGGCCTGTACGACCGAACCCCCCGCTTCCTGGCCCGCCCGATGGCCACCCGACTGGTGGCCTCGGTCTGGTTGGCAGCCCTGCTGGTCGGCGGAGTGAGCCTGTTGCTCGACGACTACCCGGTGCCCCGCAGCGTGCTGGTGCTCGAGGCGCTGGTCGGCCCGCTGGTGCTGGCCGGCAACCGGTGGGTGGTGGGGCGGCTGCGTCGCCGACGCGAAGGACCCGCCCGAGCGCTCCTGGTCGGCGACCCGGACACGGTGAGGCTCGCCACCGAACACCTGTGCCAGACCTCCGGGGAGCTGCAGGTCGTCGGCAGCACCCGCAGCGTCGCCGACATCACGACCCGGGTCGCGCAGGACGGGGCACGGTTGGTCGTGCTGCTCGACGGGGACGCGTTGGAACCGCTCTACCACGACTCGCTGGACACCCTCGAGCGCGCCGGCGTCACGACCCTGCAGATCGTGCGCCCCCAGGACTCGCTGTTGGGTCTGAAGAACGTCGGCGAGCTCGGCGGCATGCCATTCGTCGCGCTCTCGACCCACACACTCTCCCCCTCGCAGGAACGGTTGAAGCGGTGGATGGACCTGGCGGTGCTGCTCGTCACCGCTCCGGTCACGCTGCCGCTGATCGCGCTCACGGCGCTCTACGTCCGGATCGTCGCCGGCCGTCCGGTGATGTTCGTCCAGGACCGCATCGGCAAGGACGGGGACCCGTTTGCCATGTACAAGTTCCGCAGCATGGTGGTGGACGCGGAGGCCGGGACCGGACCGGTGGCCGCCGCGGTCGGCGACCGCCGCATCGTCCGCGGCATGGGCTGGATCCGGGCCACCCGGCTGGACGAGCTGCCGCAGCTGGCCAACGTGCTGCTCGGCCGGATGACGATCGTCGGCCCGCGGCCGGTGCGCCCGGCCGAGCTTGCTGCGTACGAGGAACAGTTCCCCGGTTACCACCGGAGGCACCAGAGCCCGCCGGGGATCACCGGACTGGCACAGGTGTACGGCCGCTACCACACCCACATCGCGTGGAAACTCGGCCATGACCTGCACTACCTGGCCAACTGGTCCCCCCTGCTGGACCTGCACATCATGGTGCGCACCGCCTGGGTGATCATCACCCGTCGCGTCTGAGCCAAGGCTAGGACGATCCGATCACATCCCAGCCTGATCGGCTCAGTTGCAGCTCGTCACACGTTGCCGTACGCCTGTGACGCAGCCAGCAAGACAGCACGATTCTGGCGCGATCGTTGACAGACCGCAGCAGACTTCCTACTGTCACAGGCAAAGCCCGATCGACAGGTGGGTGCCCCCAGACCGCCTCGACCGCGACCCGCAACGACAGCGGGCGAGCGTCGTCGAGCGGACCGGTGGCGCCCGGACCACGACGGTCCCCTGTCCCTCTGCGCCTGACCAGCGTGTCCATGGCCGGTTCGGGTCCGTGCGGTGCGAACGAGAGGCGACGATGTGGCTCAGGACCTGCAGCGACCCGAGAAGACGGCCGAGCGGACCAGCCGGCGCGATCGTCCTCGTGTCCGCCGCAGCGCACGTACGAGCCGTTCACCGCTGAGCCTGCCCCGCCGGATGTGGCGGGAGCGCTGGATGTACGCACTGATCCTGCCCGGGCTGGTCTGGTTCGTGGTGTTCCAGTACGTCCCGCTCTACGGCAACATCGCAGCCTGGCAGGACTACTCGCCGTTCCTCGGCCTGGACCGCAGCCTCTGGGTCGGCTGGGAGAACTTCGAGCGCATCTTTGTCGATCCGGAGCTGATCCGCGCCTTCTGGAACACGCTGCTGCTCAGCGGACTGCAGATCATCTTCGCCTTCCCGGCCCCGCTCGCCCTGGCGATCCTGTTGAACAGCGTGTTGTCCGACCGGGTCCGCCGTGGGATCCAGATGATCGTCTACCTGCCGCACTTCATCGGCTGGGTGATCGTGGTCTCGATCTGGAACGAGATCCTGGGTCCGCTGGGGGTGCTCAACGGGCTGCTCGCCCTGGTCGGCATCCCCCCGATCGACATCGTCGGCAACCCTGCGGCCTTTCCTGCGCTGGTGACGATCCAGGTGATCTGGAAGGAGGTCGGCTGGGGCACCATCATCTTCCTGGCCGCGCTGCTCGCCATCCCGACCGAACTGTACGAGTCGGCCGCGATCGATCGTGCGGGGCCATGGCGCCGTCTGTGGCACGTCACCCTGCCCGGACTGGCCTCGATCATCGTTCTCCTGCTGATCCTGCGGCTGGGCAGCGTACTGTCGGTCGGCTTCGAGCAGATCCTCATCCAGCAACCGATCTACGGCGCCGACGCCTCGCAGACCCTCGACACCTTCGTGTACTTCCGCGGGATCAACGGTGGCGACTGGGGCTTGGCCACGGCTGCTGGCCTGGTCAAGGGCGTGATCGCGTCGGCCCTGGTGATCGGGTCGAACTGGTTCGCCAAGCGGATGGGCGGGGAGGGGATCTTCTGATGAGCCGCCGTGCCCCGTGGATGGAGAAGCCTCACCCGGTCACCCAGGCCGTGAAGGTGCTGGTGCTCGCCCTCACCGCCGTGGTGATGCTGTACCCGTTCATCCACGTCATCGCGGTGAGCTTCTCCGACGCGCAGCTCTACACCCCCGGCGACCTGCTGCTGCTGCCCAAGGGCTTCACCACCCAGGCCTATCGACTGGTCCTCAGCGGCGAGGTCGTCCCGCGCGCGCTGTTGGTCAGCATCGGCGTCACCGTCATCGGCACAGCGGTCAGCATGTTCCTCACCGTCACCCTCGCCTACGGCCTGACCCAGACCCGGCGCGTGCCCGGGTCACGTTTCGTGCTGCTGCTGGTGCTGTTCAGCATGTTGTTCTCGGCCGGCATCATCCCCAACTACCTGCTCGTCAAGCAGCTGGGTCTGCTGGACAGCTACGCCGCCCTGATCCTGCCGGGCGCGATCAGCGCCTTCAACATGGTGGTCGTCCGCAACTTCTTCATGAACATTCCCGAGGAACTGCTCGATGCCGCCCGCATCGACGGCGCCGGCGAACTGCAGATCCTGTGGCGGATCGTGCTCCCGTTGTCGAAGGCGGTGCTGGCCGTGATCGCGCTGTTCTACGGTGTCGGCTACTGGAACGCCTTCTTCGGCGCCATGTTGTACCTCAACGACACCCGGATGTGGCCGGTGCAGCTGGTGCTGCGGCAGTACGTCCTGCAGGCCGAGCCCCTGCCGGGGGCCGTCATCGAACCCAGCCAGCTCACGATCACCCCGCGCACCGTGCAGATGGCCGTCCTGGTCCTGGCCACGGTGCCGATCCTGGTCGTCTATCCGTTCCTGCAGCGCTACTTCACCAAGGGGGTGCTGACCGGCGCCATCAAGGGGTGACCCGCCCCTGTCACCGTCCCGTCGTTCGAAGGAGAAAGACATGTCCCCCATCCACACCAGTGCACGTCTGAGTCGACGAACAGCCCTGGGCCTCGGCCTCGGTGGGCTCTCCGGCCTCGCCCTGGGCGCCTGCTCCAACGAAGGGCGCGGCGTCGCCCCCGAGCAGGATCCGTCGGGTGGTGGCCTGCAACTTCCGGTCTCGCAACCGCGGCCCGAGATCGACGGCACGGTGATGAGCAAGGTTGCCGGTGTGCCGCCGGCCTACACCTCCCTGCCCTACCCCGGATTCGAGTCGGTGAAGGAGAAGCCGGGCCGCGGGGGTGAGATGTCCACCTTCACCATCACCTGGGGTGCGCCCCCGAAGGTGGAGTCGCAGAACCAGTGGCACCAGGCCCTCAACGAAGCGCTCGGCGTGCAGCTGAAGCCGGTCGTGGTCCCGGCGCAGACCTTCGGCGACAAGCTCGTCACCACCATCGCCAGCAGCGACATCCCCGACATCACCACCAACGAGCCCAGTTATCGCGGCCGCGCCGCCCGCAAGTACCTGCCCCAGGGCGTGTTCCACGATCTGCGCAACTTCCTCGGTGGTGACAAGATCCTGGCCTACCCCAACCTGGCCATGGTGCCGGACTACGCCTGGAAGAACTCCCAGATCGGCGGCGCCCTGTACGGGGTCCCGTGCTTCCGCAACCAGACGGTCGGGGGCACGATGGCGTACCGCCAGGACTGGGCCGAGAAGGGCGGCTTCGGTGACCAGCCGACCAATGGCGACGAGCTGATGAAGTGGCTCCGCGCGATCAAGTCCGGCGGCGGTGAGGGGACCTACGCGCTGGCCACCCTCGACCAGACGTTGAACTTCTGCGGCACCCAGGTGCATCGCGTCCCCAACGAGTGGCGCGTCACCGACGGCAAGCTGGTCAAGGACATTGAGACCGAGGAGTTCGAGGCGTCACTGGCGTTCGCAGCCAAGATCTGGTCCGAGGAGCTGGTGCACCCCAACATGATGCAGCTGACCCCGAATCCGGCCGAGTACCAGGGGCAGTTCTTCTCGGGACGGGTCGGGGTCAGCAACACCAACCTCGACGGTTACTTCGGCACCACCGGCCAGATCGCCCAGCTGCGCAAGAGAAATCCGCAGGCACGAGCCGAGGTGCTCGTGCCACCGGGCATCGACGGCGGCAAGGGCACCGTTGCCCCTGACCTCGGCTTCTACTGCATGCTGAGCATCCCGTCCTCGGTCACCGATGAGGCCCGGATTGCCGAGATCCTCGGCGTGATCAACTATCTGGCCGCTCCTGCCGGCAGCAAGGAGTACTACCTGGTGCACTACGGCGTCGAGGGCCACAACTTCACGATGACCGACGGTGTTCCCACGCCGAGTTCGGACCCCAGCGTGGCGACCGAATCATTCCTGTCGATGCTCAGTTCCTTCAACCTGGGCTTCTTCTTTCCGGGAGCGCCGGCCGACGAGGCGCTCAAGGCCCAGAAGGTCGCCGAGGAGATGGTCGGCTGTTTCGTGGAGAACCCGGTGAAGAACCTCGACTCGGCCACCTCATTCTCCAAGGGCGACGCATTGTCGACGCTGGTGCAGGACTACGAGGCTGGCATCGTCACCGGACGGCGTCCGCTGTCCGACCTGGAGGATCTGCGCAAGCGGTGGCGAGCCGGTGGCGGCGACGAGATCCGTGCCGAGTACGAGAAGCAGCTCTGAGCGCGCAGCATGTCCTCCCACGCCACGCTGCTGCCCCCGCTCGTCGACTGGGACCGGGCCCGCTCCCGATGGAACGATCCGTCGTACGCCGGGGCGCGCCGTGCCGTCGAGGAACGTTCCTCGGCCGCCCGCGACGCCGGCCTGGCCCCGGTCGCCCAGGCCGGTGGCTGGGGCCACGCCTTCTGGTGTCCCGACCACGTCGTGCCGCTGGAGTTCGACCCGGCGCGTCCGGTCGCCCACCGTTGCCCGGTCGACCAGAAACTGTGGCAGGGCGAGGATGTCGACGGCGGCTGGGTGTGCACCCTCAACGGGCGGCTGCAGTCGGGCCTCCAGGCCTCCGCCACGATCTGGCGGCTCGACGGCGACACCGGGCACCGCGACTGGGTGACCGAGGTCGTCCTGCGCTATGCCGAGCTCTACCCGGACCTTCCCCCGTACGGGAAATGGGTCGGCAAGGGTCGGGTGACCGGCCAGTCGTTGGAGGAGGCCGCCTGGGCGCTCGGCATGGTTGACGTGCTGGACCGGATGTGGCCCGATCTTGCTGCGAACCAGCAGGCGACGGTACGGCGTCGACTGCTCGAACCGCTGGCCGAACACCTGCTGGAGCAGCGATTGCTGCGGATCCACAACATCGAGTGCTGGCACCTGGCGGCCCTCGCTGCGCTGGGGGTGGCCCTCGACTCCGACGATCTGGTCGCCGCCGCCGTCGACGGGCCGACCGGTCTGCACACCCAGTTCGACAACGGCATCCTCGACGACGGCTGGTGGGTGGAAGGTTCCCCGCACTACCACTTCTACATGGCCACGGCGATGCTGCATGCGGTACGGGTGCTGCGCGAGCGCCGACCGGACCTGGCAGGTCGCAAGGACCTGCAGGAGATGCTGATCACCCCGTTGTCACTGGTCCGAGACGACCTGAGCCTGCCCGCATTCAACGACGGCTGGCACTCGATCAGCCTGCCGAACGGGCTCGCGCAGTACGCCGGCCACTACGAGATCGCCCATGCCCTGTGGGAGGATCCCCGGTTTGCCCAGGTGCTGGAGGTCATCGCTGCTCGTGGTGGCGACCGCAGCTCCGAGGCAGCACTGCTCCATGGCCCGGACCTGACCGCTCCACGCGGGTCGAGTAGCGAGCGCAGCAAGCGTGTCGAGACCCGACCTGCCCCACTTCCCTGGCAGAGAAGGAATGTGCACCCCGCCAGCGGCTACGCCGTCTTGCGCGACGACGATCCCGACGGTCGCTTCCTCGTGCTCAAGTACGGGCCCCACGGCGGCGGGCACGGACATCCCGACAAGCTGGAGATCGACTGGTTCGCCCATGGCACGCGGCTCGCCCCCGATGCCGGGTCCCCCGCCTACACCTCGCCGCTGCAGGGACCGTGGTTCCGCCAGACCCTGGCACACAACACGGTCGTGGTCGACGGCGAGTCACAACCCCCGGGAGCCGGAGAACTGCTGGCACACCTGCCGCCGGCCTCCGGATCCGGGGTGGGTCTGGCCGATGTGACGGTCGGCTGGACTCCCGGCGCCACGCCGGCCTGGGGAGGGTCGTGGCTGGCCGAGCCCAAGGCGCCAACCGTCGGCCCGTACGGTGGGGTGGGCCTCCGCCGTACGGTGCTGTGGCACCCCCGGTACTGGATCGACCTGGTCAGCGTGGAGGCCGATGCCGAGCGAGACGTCGAGCTGGTGTTCCATCACCGCGGTGTGCGGGCCACCGGCCCCGTCCTGGTGCCGACCACTGATCGTGACGACGGTCCGTACGCGTACTTGTCCACCGTGGCAACGATGTCGACACCGAACCGTTCCTGGGACACCAGCTGGCAGGTCGAGGGGGTGACCACTCGTCTCTGGGCCCACGACCCGGCCGACACTCTCGTGCTGACAGCCACCTCGCCGACCAGCCCGCCGGCAGAGGACCGACAGACCACGGTGCGCCGAGCCCGGGGACGGTCGGTCCGCTTCGTGTCGGTGGTCGAGGCCTGGCGGGACGAGGCGGGGAGGGTGGCTGATGTCTCGGTCGACGAGGAACCGGTAGGCAGCGAACCCCTGACGGTCACGGTCAGGGGCACCGACGGCGGCGAGGACGTATGGCACATCGGCACCGGCGGGGCCGCCGCGATCACCTCGAGCGGCGGTGAGCACCATGTGGTGCTGACCGCGCTCCAGCTGCCCGGCCAGTGATCGATCACCGGGAGGCGTACTGCTCTCGGTACTGAGTGGGTGACAGGCCGAAGACGGTACGGAACCGGCGGGCCGCGTAGTTCGGGTCGCCCCATCCGACGGCCGCACCGATCACACCCACCGGTTCGTCTCCGGCGCTGAGCCGGGACGCCATCTGTTCGGCACGGGTACGCGAGAGCCACTCCACCGGGCTGGAGTCCAGTTCCTGGCGGAACAACCGGTGCAGGTGGGACGAGGACACGGCGACCTCGTGGGCGAGTTCGCCCACCGTCCAGGGTCGCGCCGGATCCTCCTCCACCATCGCCAGCACACCCATCACCGGGGCCGACAGGCCACGGCTCTGCCGGTCGGCGCCCGCGGGCGGATCAGGCACGAACTCGCACAGTGCGCAGTCCAGCAAGCTGCGAAGTTGGACCGCACCGATCGGGTCCTCGGCCCGCCGGCGTTGCTCGATCTGGCGCAACCATCCCACCACCCGCGCCAGGGCGTCGGACGAGAGAGGTTCGGCGAGCTCGCCACCACGCCACCAGAGGTCCACCAGGGCCGGGTGCTCGCGTACCCAGGAGAACTCCCGGGTCAGCAGTTCGGTGCCGACGTAGACGTTGAACACCTCCACCGGCCGATCGACGTCGTAGGCGTGCCACTCGCCGGGGCGCACCACCATCACCGCACCCGGGCCAACCTCGAGACCTCCCCGGCGGGTGCGATAGCCGCAGCGCCCGGTGGTGACGACCGCGAGCTCGCAGAACTCATGGGTGTGGGCCGGTACGTCGGCGGTCACCTGCAGCATCCGGCTGGCGATCGGGTAGCCCCCGCCGCGCGCCCGGGCCTCGTCGGCGCGTTCGACGATCATCCTCGCCTCCTCGCGTGGTCGTCCTCTGGGCAGGATAGTGCTACCACCACGACGTCGCGTCCTAGCCGCTCGGTGCATCCCGCGGGATCGTGGAGCGATGGAGACCACGAGCACCACGAGCACGACGAGCACCGATCGCGTCGCCGGTGGGCCGCAGCTCACCGACGAGGACGTCGCCCGCTACCGGCGGGACGGCTTCCTCCGCGTGACCGGCGTGCTCACCACAGACGAGGTGGAGCGGTTCCGGCGCGCCGCCGAACGCAATCTGGCTGACCGGACCGCACTGAATCCGGGCGATGCCACCTTCACCCAGCAGGTGAACCTGTGGCGCGACGACCCCGAGCTGGCGGAGCTGACCCGGCACCCGGGCCTGGCGGGGCTGGCGACGCGGCTGGCCGGGATCCCGCTCCGACTGTGGCACGACCAGTTGCTGATCAAGCTGCCCCACAACGGTGCCCCCACAGAATTCCACCAGGACGCGCCGTACTGGCCGCACCAAGGGTCACGGCACTGGTTGTCGGCCTGGGTCGCTCTGGTCGACGTTCCGGTCGAACGCGGCTGCATGACCTTCCTCCCCGGCCAGCACCATCGCGGCGACATCCGTGCGGTCGACCTCACCGATGCCCATGACCTGATGTCGGTCGCCCCCGACCTGGTCTGGGCCGAACGGGTCACCCTGCCGCTTCGAGCCGGTGACGTCACCTTCCACCACGGATTGACGCCCCACACGGCGAACGCCAACGCGACCGACGATCCGCGCTTTGCGCACGTGGTGATCTACATGGACGCCGAGGCCCGTTTCGACGGCCGGAGCCACGTGGTCACCGCACCCCTCGGGTTGGCCGACGGCGAGGCCTTCTCCGATGAGATGTTCCCCCGGCTGCCCTGAGCGACCCTGCTCCGGCGCGGATCGTGCTGCACCCATGTCCCGCACCTCGCCATCTGCACGAACCTTCTTCCGGATGAGCCGACTGGAGCATTCCCTGGCCGCATCCGAGAGAACTTTCGCCGCGATGGAGGGGGAACACGGGCCAGCAGCCGTCACGCCCGGCAAGCAGACAGCCTGCCAACCCGGAAACGCCAACGGCGGCGGACCCACAGGGGTCCGCCGCCGTACGGCAGATGTCAGGCGACGTGCGCCGAACTCAACCAAGTGTGGCCCGAAGGCCGGGGATCACTTGAACGAGACGGTGGCGCCGGCGGCCTCGAGGGCCTCCTTGGCCTTGTCGGCCACGTCCTTGGCAACCTTCTCCAGGACCGGCTTCGGCGCGCCCTCGACGAGGTCCTTGGCCTCCTTGAGGCCGAGGTTGGTGAGGGTGCGCACCTCCTTGATGACCTGGATCTTCTTGTCGCCGGCCGACTCGAGGATCACGTCGACCTCGTCGGAGCCGGCATCGTCACCACCGGCGTCGCCACCGGCAGCAGCCGGGGCGCCAGCGGCGGCCACGGCGACCGGGGCAGCCGCGGTCACACCGAAGGTGTCCTCGAACTGCTTCACGAACTCCGAGAGCTCGATCAGGGTCATTTCCTTGAAGGCGTCCAGCAGCTCGTCAGTGCTCAGCTTTGCCATGATTTCCTCACTTCTCTTCCGCAGCGTCCGCTGCCTCGGTGGTGTCGGCAGCTGCGGCTGCCTCGTCGGTGGCAGCCTCGGCTGCCGCGTCCGTCTTCTGGGTCTGCTCGCCGGCACCGCCGATGAGCGAAGGGTTGTCCTTGGCCGCACCCTCCAGCGCCGCGCCGAGACGGGCGAGCTTGGAGAGCGGAGCAGCCAACAGCGACACGGCCTGCTGCGGAGCAGCCTTCATGGCGCCCGCAAGCTTGGCGAGGAGCACCTCGCGCGACTCGAGGTCGGCCATCTTCTTGACCTCGTCGGTGGTCAGGACCTTGCCGTCCAGCACACCGCCCTTGATCACCAGAAGCGGGTTGTCCTTGGCGAAGTCCCGCAGGCCCTTCGCGACGTTGACCGGGTCACCGTCGATGAAGGCGATCGCCGTGGGGCCGGTCAGGAGCTCGTCGAGTCCCTCGATCCCGGCTTCCTTGGCAGCGATCTGCGCCAGCGTGTTCTTCGACACGGCGTAAGTGGCGTCCTCCCCGAGTGAACGACGCAGAGTCTTCAGCGCCGACACGGAGAGGCCGCGGTACTCGGTGAGCACTGCGCCCGAAGCGTTGGAGAACTTCTCCTTCAGCTCCGTGACCGCAGCCACCCTGTCCGGGCTCGCCATGGGTCTCCCTTCCACTTCCGTCACTCGTCGGCGCGCGGGTGCGTACCGACCAGCCGGGCTCCGTCTGGAAAGGTCCCCGTACAGAACAAGAGCCCCGGGCGCAGGTGCACGGGGCTCGGCCGGTCGAGATCGACGGGCTGGATCCAGTTCACCTGCGCGGGCCCTCCGTTACGGAGTCTTCGAGCCACATCTGACCCCGTACGGGATCAGGTGCGGCTGACCAGCGGTCTTCGGCGTCGGCCATCGTACGGGGACACCGGCGGCTCAGCCAAATCGGACCGGATGGAGACCCGGATCAGTCGACGACGAGCTGTTCGGCCAGCAGCGCGCGATGCACCGGTGCCGCCTCGCGATGGAGCGCCGCGCCTGCCTCGGTGAGTCCGACGATCAGTGCACGACGGTCCTCACTGCACGCGCTGCGGTGGACCAGGCCGGCCTTCTCCAGGCGGTCGACGACGCGTGACAACGCACTCTGGGTCAGCGCCGTGAGCTGACTCAGGTCCTTCATCCGACACTCGGTGGGAGCGTCGGTGTCGCAGACCAGGTCGAGCACCTCGTACTCGCTCAGCCCGATGCCGAAGCGGGCCGACAGCTCGCGCTCAAGCGTCATCGAGGTCCGCAGGTAGCGAGCCTGCAGGTCCCGCCACTGCTCGACCAACGTCTCCTCGGCGACCATCACGCCCCCTTCTCGTACCCAGCTTGATACCACCGCAGCGCCACACATGCAAGTACATACTATGCTTGCGCATTCAATGCGCGTGCATATATTGTCGCCGCATGAACTCTTCCCAGACCTCCTCGGCACCGGCCACCGTCCGCTGGCCGCGCCGCCGCTGGGCCCTGCTGCTGGTTGTGAGCACCGTGCTCGCCCTCGACGGGCTCGACGTGTCGATGGTGGGTGTCGCGCTGCCTTCGATCGGGCATGAGCTCGGACTCGACACCGCCGCCCTGCAATGGATCGTGTCGGGCTACGTCCTCGGCTACGGCAGCCTGCTGCTGCTCGGCGGACGGATGGCCGACCTCCTCGGCCGCCGCCGGATCTTCCTGGTCGCCCTGTCGGTGTTCGCCCTCGCTTCCCTGGTGGGCGGACTCGTCTCGGACCCAACCCTGGTGATCGCGATGCGCTTCGTGAAGGGTGTTGCGGCCGCCTTCACCGCGCCGACCGGCTTCTCCATCATCACGACGAACTTCGCCGAAGGCCCTGACCGGAACAAGGCGATCTCCATCTTCTCCGTGTTCGGAGCCTCGGGCTTCTCCCTGGGACTGATCGTGGGCGGGTTGATGACCAGCCTGAGCTGGCGGTGGACCTTCCTGTTCTCCGTACCGTTCGCCGCTGCCGCGGTGATCCTCGGGGCTCTCTTCGTGCCACGGGACCGGCCCGAGCCGGGCGGTGGCCATGACATCGCCGGCGCGATCACGCTGCCCGCCGGCATGCTGTTGGTGGTCCACACGCTGGTGTCGGCCCCCGACGTGGGCTGGGCGTCGGTACGGACGGTCGGCGGATTCGCCGTTGCCGCAGCGATCCTGACGGCCTTCGCCGTGATCGAGACGAAGGTGCGTCACCCACTCGTCCGTTTCGGCATCCTGCGCCAGGGCCTGGTGGCGCGAGCCAACCTCAGCATCGTGGCGCTCTTCGGGTCGTACCTGAGCTTCCAGTTCATCGTCACGCTCTACCTGCAGACGGTGTTGCAGTGGTCGCCGCTGCAACTGGCGCTCGCCCTGCTCCCGGCGGGCCTGCTGGTCGCCAGCACCTCCCCCTTCGCCGACCGCCTGATCGACCGCTTCGGCACCCGCACCCTGATCATGGTGGGCCTGGGATCACTCGCCCTCGGCTACGTGCTGTTCCTTCGCGTCGGCCCACAACCCAACTATGCAACGGACATCCTGCCGTCGGTGCTGCTGCTCGGCGTCGGCTTCGCGCTCGGGTTCCCCGCGATCAACGTCCAGGCAACCTCCGGAATCCGCAACGCAGAACAAGGTCTGGCCGCTGGCCTGGTGCAGACGAGCACACAGGTGGGGGCGGCTCTGGTGCTGGCGATCACCACGGCACTGGTGGCGGGGCACGGCGCTCCGACGCCCGGCACCCCACCCCCGGACGCCGCAGCGATGCTGGCCCAGTTCCGCCCCGGGCTGGTGCTTGCACTGGCGGTCGCGGCAGCCGGCTTCGTGATCGCCCTGGTGCCACGGCGGTCCCGGTCGGCGCAGCAGGACGTACCTGCCGTCGGCACGGAGCCCGAGCCGGTTCTGGAGGACGCCGGCGTCAGCGCCTGACGGTCGCGTCAGGCTCACCCACGGCCGCCCCTGCCACCTCGTCGATCGCGACACGGTGGCCGCGGGTGGCCGCGGCGTACCCGGCGGTGACGACCTCCACCACGTGGCGGGCGTGCGCGAGGGGCACCGCACCCACACCTCCGGTGGCGACCGTCACGAAGTCGTCCCACTGTGCGGCAAAGCCGGCCGCGATGTCGGTCGGTCGGCTGGCGTGCAGTTGGGTGGTACGACCGTCGACCTGCAGCCAGGCGCCATGCTTGGCGACCACACTGAGCGAGCCGTGCTCACCGACCACCGTCAGCTCGTCGCGACGCTCGGTCTGGTCGCTGCGTACGGTGATCGAGGCGGTCACACCGCTCGCGAGTTCGAGTTCGAACCAGGCGTCGGTCTCGACCGGAACGTCCCAGCGCGACAGCATCCGGGCCCTCACCGCAGCCGCCCGGGAGCCCGCCAACCAGACCGTACGGTCGATGCAGTGGCCACCGATGTTGATCATCGCCCCACCACCACTGACCCGGCGGTCGAAGAACCACCCGGGACGAGAACCCGGCCGGTAGTCGGTCGTACGGCGGTCATCCACCGCGAGCACCGACCCGATCCGCCCTTCAGCGATCGCGCGCGCCGCAGCCACCTTCTCCGGAAGGAAGTGCTGGATCTGCCCCACGGCCAGGGCGGCCGTCGACGCCCGCCCGGCGGCCAGGACCGCATCGCACCCCGGCAGGTCGTTGGCGAGCGGCTTCTCCACCAGGACGGCGATCCCGCGTTCCAGGGCCTCGACGGTCATCGGCGCATGCAGCGCGTGCGGAGTGTTGACGATGACGGCGTCCAGGCCGGCCTCGTCCAGCATCCGCCGGTGGTCGTCGTAGCTGGCGACGTCGCTTCCTCCGGCCCGGGCGGCGACCGCCGCGGCCCGTACGGGATCCAGGTCGCAGACTGCGACCGTCACGCTGTCGGGATGTCCCGCAATGGCAGCGAGATGCAGGTCGGCCACGGCCCCGGCACCGATCAGTCCGACACGGAGCATCATCGTTCTCCCTGCTGTGCTTCAGAAACGGCACCACAGCTTTCCCGGATCACCAACCGAGGCCGGAGCCGTACCTGCTGCAGCGGCGAGGAGTCCCCTTCGGCGATCCGCCGCAGGATCGCCTGCGCCGCGAGCCGGCCGATCCGATGCTTGGCCGGCGCGACGGCGGTGAGCGGAATCTCGGCGAGCTCGGCCAGTTCGTCGTCGTAGGAGACCATCGCCAGGTCACCCGGCACCGAGCGGCCGGCCCGGCGCCAGGCCGACTGCACCAGCGTGGCCTCCCGGTCACCGAAGACCAGTGCCGCGTCACAGCCGCGCTCGGCAATCTCCTCGGCGGTCCGGGCCGCCGCCTGGAGTGTCCACTCGGTCTTGGGCAGGCCCCACTCATACCGTTCGAGGCCGAACTGCTCGGTCGCTGCGACGTAACCGGCGCGCACCCCGTCCCCAGTGGCACCCTGGGTGCGCCAGACGAGTCCGATCCGTTGCCGGCCCAGCCGGTGCAGGTGGAGCACGGCGTCGTAGGCGCCGGCCTGGTGGTCCGACACGACATGTTCGGTCCGGTCGGCGGGGCCCTCGAAGGCGAGGCTGCGCTCCATGAACACCACGGGCACCGGCAGCTCGGTGAGGTGCTCGACCCGCTGCTGGGCCCCACTCCCGGCGTCCAGGGTCGGCACCAGGATCAGACCGTCGACGCCGTCGCCGATCAGTTGATCGATCGCGGCATCCTCGCGTTCGGGCTGGTAGTTGTAGGTCGCCAGTTGCAGGCGTGCCCCCACGGAGGAGAGGTGTTCCTCCAACCCCTGCAGCACACGTCCGTAGTAGAGCTGGGTGTCCGGGATCAGCACGCCGATGGTGTGACGACTACGCCCGGGGCGTGCCGTGCGCTCCGCGACGAAGGTGCCAGCACCCCGGCGTCGCACGACCAGGTCCTGGTGCACCAGCTCGTCGAAGGCCCGCCGTACGGTGGTGAGCGACAACCCGGTCCGCCCCATCAACTCGGTCTCGGTGGGGAGCTTCGCCCCCACCGGCCAGGTGCCGGCGAGGATGTCGCGGCGCAGCTCGTCAGCGAGCTGCTGGAACTTGAGGTCGGCACGGGCAGCTGTGCCGATCCGTGTGCCGGTCATGCGGCGGCGCTCCCGATCGGGGGCAGGACCGTCGCGCGCAGGCCGGTCCCGGGGGTCCTGGGGTGGGGGCACGGAGTGATCACCTCGCCAGCGAAGCGCACCGTCAGGTACGCAATACAGATGTAATTCGTTCCGATCACGACAGGATTGCCCACGTGGCCGGCGCCGCCAAGAGCCGGGGCCACGAGATCTTCTCCGCATCATCTCCGGAGTACTCGTTGAATACTACTTTCCGCGCCTGTTGCACTCGCCGGACCACACCACGAGAAAGGCGCCTCCCATGAAGCGCAGAGCAGCGTTGTCCCTCGTCCCCGCCCTCGCCGGCCTCGCCACCCTCGGCGCCTGCCGCAGCGCCGGCGTACCGGCACCGGGCTCGGCAGGCACCGGGGGCGAGGACACCGGACCGGTCACCTATTGGTCCAGCTGGAAGGAGGGCGAGGCCCAGCAGAAGGTCCTCGCCGATGCCATCACCGACTTCACCGCCGAGACCCGGATCGAGGTCAAGGTCGAGTGGCAGGGTCGCAACGTCACCCAGAAGCTGGTCCCCGCGCTGAACACCAACAAGGTGCCCGACCTCGTGGACGGCAGCTACGGCAAGCTCGCGCCGGTGCTCGCCGAGACCGGGCAGGCCGCACCGGTGGACGACATCTACACCACCGAGGTCGAGGGCAAGCCGGTCGCCGAGCTCATCCCGCAGCGCTACCAGCAGGACCGCATGCTGCACGAGGGGAAGCCGTGGATGATCCCGACCCAGATGACCGGCGACGCCTTCTGGTTCGACGCCGAGGCCCATCCCGAACTGACCTCCGGCGCACCGAAGACGTGGGCCGAGTTCCTCACCCTGATGGGCGATCTGAAGTCCTCCGGCAAGGTGCCGCTGGCCGCCGACGGCGACATCGCCGGCTACAACGCGTACTGGTTCGTCTCGCTCTACCTCCGGTTGACAGGGGCCGGGAAGTTCTACGACCTCGCCGCCGATCGCAGCGGCGCGCTGTGGGACTCACCGGAGGCGCTCCAGGCGGCCCAGGAGGTCGAGAAGATCGTCAAGGGTGGTTACCTGGTGAATGGCTACGGGGCATCGAAGTGGCCGGCCCAGCAGCAGGCCTGGGCCACCGGCAAGGCCGAGCTCCTGTTCAACGGCAGCTGGATCCCGACCGAGACCGCTCCGTACGCCACCAAGGGGTTCCAGTTCGGTTCCTTCCCGTTCCCGGCTGTCACAGACGGCGGACCGCGACTCGCGCGCGCCGACTTCACCGGCTTTGCCATCCCGGCCAAGGCCCAGCACAAGTCAGCCGCGGGCGCCTTTGCGACCTTCCTGCTCCGCAAGAAGTACCAGGACCGGTGGGGCACCGAGGCGAAGGTCCTTCCGGTACGGGAGGATGCCGCCACCGCTCCGGTGCTGCAGCCCGTGCTCGACGACCTGCGGCAGGCCGACGCGGTCTACCAGCAGAGCGACGGCGTTGCCTTCCCCGGCTACATCGAGAAGGTGTTCTGGCCCGTTGACGACGAACTCTTCCTCGGCAAGCTCACCGCCAACGAGTTCGTGGCAAAGATGAAGACCACCCAGATCGACTACTGGAAGAACCAGTCGTGACAGCAGTCCTTCCTGCACCCACCCCACGTGCCGGACGCGGCCCCACCCCACGTGCCGGACGCGGCCCCGCCCCACGTGCCGGACACGGCAACATCATCGCGCAGCAGCGGCGACGGCTCCTGGTGCCGCTGGTCGGACCCGCCTTCCTGTTCTACACGGTGTTGTTCATCCTCCCGGCCGTGGCGGCGGTGTGGATCAGCCTGCACAAGTGGGCCGGATCCGGACCGATGACCTTCGTCGGCCTGCGCAACTACGTCCAGGTCGTCCAGGACCCCTTGTTCGTCAGGGCTTTCGGCAACACGCTGCTGCTGCTGATCGTGGTGGGCCTGGCGATCTTCGTGCTCGCCTTCGCGATGAGCCTGGTGCTGCGCAACATGCGCGGGCGCGGCATTGCCCGCTCGGTGATCTTCTTCCCGCACCTGGTGAACGCCCTGGTCTTCGGCACCCTGGCCGGGTTCCTGTTCAACCCGGGCGGTCTGGTCAACGCCCTGCTCCGCCCGTTCGGCGTGACCGAGCCTCCGGCGTGGCTGGCCCAGGAGAACATCTTTCCCCTCATCATGCTGACCCTGGTGCTGGTCAACACCGGCTACTACACAACGATCCTGATGGCCGGGGTGGACCGGATCCCGCCGTACCTGTACGAGGACTGCGCCCTGGCCGGGGCCAATGCCTGGCAGCGGCTGCGCCACCTGATCCTGCCGCTCACCTGGGACGTCTTCGGCACCTGCGCGGTGTTGTGGACGATCTCGTCGGTGAAGATCTTCGAACTCATCTGGATCTTCGGCGGGTCCAGCGGCGCCGGCATCCCACCCACCTCGACCTGGACCGCGGCGGTCTACACCTACGTGACCGCCTTCTCCGGCCAGTCCATCCCGGCGTACGGCGCCGCCACCGCATCGGCCATCATCTCGCTGGTGCTGGTCTCACTGCTGGCGGTCCTGTTGCGGCGGGTCATGCACCGAGAGGCGATCGAGTTCTGATGTCGCAGACGACGAGGAGTCGACAAGGACTCAGCCCTGCGCTCCGCGGCGAGTCGAGTGTGCCGCGGGCCATCGGGATCGGGCTGCTCTGGATCGCCGTGGCGCTCGGGATCGTCATGCTGGTGTGGATCCTGGTGCAGTCCTTCCGCGACACCCGCGAGATCATGGCCACCCCCTTCGGCCTGCCGACCAGCTGGAAGCTGGACAACTGGGTGACGGCATGGACCGTCGGCAAGTTCGCCGAGGCGACCGTCAACAGCGTGGTGACCGCTGTCGTGTCCTCGGTGCTCACCGTGGTGGTCGCGGCACCGGCCGCGTACTACCTGGGACGGGTCGACAACCGGCTCACCCGTGGCCTCGCCCTCTACTTCGTGCTCGGCCTGGGAGTGCCGGTCCAGGTGATCCTGATCCCGCTGTTCGTGATGCTGAACGAGTTCTACCTCACCGACAGCTTGATCGGGCTCAACCTGGTCTACATCGGGGTCTCGATGCCGTTCACCGTGTTCCTGCTGATCGCCTTCTTCCGCAGCCTTCCCGAGGAGGTCGAGGAGGCCGCGGCCATCGACGGCGCCGGGCCCTGGCGCACCATGCTGCTGATCACCATGCCGCTGGCGAAGGGCGGCATCCTGACGGCGTTCGTGCTGCAGTTGATCTCACACTGGAACGAGACCCTGCTGGCCCTGACACTGCTGCAGTCCACCGACAACTACACCCTGCCGGTGGCGTTGATCGGCTTCGTCCAGCAACAGACCTACTCCGGGGCGGACTGGGGCGGGCTCTTCGCCGGGATCTGCCTGGTGGTGCTGCCGATGCTGGCGATCTACCTGTGGTTGGGCCGGCGCCTCAGCGAGGGGCTCACGCTCGGCATGGGCAAGTAGGTCACTGCGACCCAGCTCGTACGGGCCGCGGCGCCAGCCTGCCCCGTAGCCCGCCGAGGAGCACCAGCAGCCCGACAGCGAGGCCAATCGTGAACCCGGACGCCGGGCCGATCAGGACGACACAGATCGCTGCCCAGATCGTCAGCACGATGCCAGCCAGCACCGGGGCGGCCTCACCGCGGCGGGCCAATCGGATCAGCAGGATCCCTGCGGTGACGAGAGGAAGCCCGAGCCCACCCGGATTGGCCCAGAAGGCGGCGAAGGAGGCATCCGACGCCGTACGGTCGCGCAGTTCGCCGGCCAGCCAGCCTGCCCAGTGCGGCGAGGCGGTGACGGCCAGGTGGGCGAGCCCGACGACGACCGCGGAAATCCCGCCCGCGAGGGTGAGTCGTGTTCCGGGAAGGTGTGCTGTTGTCATGCCCCCATCGTCAGCTCGGCGGCACGTTCGCAGCCTCCCCCGGTCGGGGGAGATCTCCGTTGGTACTGGGGGATGTCGCCCCACGTTGCCGCCGGACACGGCGTTGGGTACCGTGGAGGGCGGAACCCCGTGGTGGGGTTCGCGGACGAGGGAGCAGTACCCGCACCGGACAAGACTGCCACTTCAAGGAGTGGTGTCGTCATGGCGTGGCTGGTCCTGATTCTGTCCGGCGTGCTGGAGTCCGTTTGGGCCACCGCACTGTCTGCCTCACAAGGCTTTCGCAGGCTGGTCCCCACCATCATCTTCGTCGTCTCGCTGACCGCGAGCATGGCCGGTCTGGCGTGGGCGATGACCAGCCTCCCGACCGGGACTGCCTATGCCGTCTGGGTCGGCATCGGTGCCACGCTGACCGTGGTGTGGGGATTCATCACCGGTCAGGATCGACCCACGGTGGCCCGAGTCCTGTTGCTGGCGCTGCTGGTCGGCTCGGTCATCGGTCTGAAGGCGGTGAGCTGACCATGGCATGGGTCCTGCTCATCATCAGCGCCGTCTTCGAGGCGGTCTGGGCCACCGCACTCGGGCTGTCCCACGGGTTCACCGAACCCGTCCCGACGATCGTCTTCGTCCTCGGACTGCTGGCCAGCATGGCAGGTCTGGCCTTCGCCACCCGGCAGATCCCGATCGGGACCGCCTATGCCGTGTGGGTGGGAATCGGCGCTGCCCTGACCGTGTCGTTCGCCATGGTCACCGGCACCGAGGAGGTGTCGATCCCGAAGATCGTCTTCCTGACCGGCATCATCGTGGCCGTGGTCGGCCTCAAGCTGGTGCCGCACTCCCCCGCGCGGACGAAGGAGCAGCCGGAGGGGTGAACGGTACGCCGCCGACGGCGTCGTACTCGCCGCGTCTGAACAGCGGGCCGGTTCCGTCCCACGGCAGCGGGCCCAGCTGGCCCGAACCGCTGACCACGTGCCCGTCGGCACGACGGTCCGTACGGCCGTGCCGGTCCTCCCAGGCCTGGAGGCGTCGGCTCAGCGCGGCGACCACCTCGGCCTGCGCGGGGTCGTCGACGAGATTGGCACGCTCAGCCGGATCCGCCACCAGGTCGTACAACTCGTCCGGACCGGACGGGATCCGCTGGACGTACTTCCATTGCTGGGAACGGATCATCCGGGTGTCGCCGTACTCGTCGTGCACCACCACATCGGCGTCACGAGCGCCGGTGCCCTGCAGCACGTCGAGGAAGGACACCCCGGGGCCGTCGCGGAAGGCTGCCGGGTCGGCGCCGACGAGCTCGCACAGGGTGACCGCGAGGTCGTACGCCGAGACCAGGTCCTGCCGCGTCGCATCGACGGCGATCCCAGGTCCTGCCGCAATGAACGGCACCCGTACCGACTCCTCGTACATGTTGAGCGGCCAGGTGCCGTTGCCCTTGCCCCAGATGCCGTGGTGCCCGGTGTTGTAGCCGTTGTCACTGGTGAAGATGATCACCGTGGACTCCACCAGGGACAGCGATTCCAGGGTGGCGAGGATGCGGGCCACGGCGGCGTCCATGGCTGCGATCGATCCCAGGTAGCCGGCCAGCGCCTCGACCGGATCGTTCTCGCACCCGACCGCGCGGCCCCGGAGCGAGGCCAGCCACGGATGCGGCGGCTCCTCGGCGACCGGCACCCCGTCTGTCCCGATCACGGTACGTCCTCGGTGCGGGGCGACATAGGACTCGGGGTGCTGCCCCCGCCACGGAGAGTGGGGTGCGGTGAAGGTGACCAGCGAGCAGAAGGGTCGCTCATCGGCAGGATCGTCGGAAGCCTCGTGCAGGAAGGAGATCGCGTCATCGGCGATCGTGTCGGTGAGGTAGCCGTCGATCCGTTCGGTCCGGACCGTTCCGTCGGCGAGCTTGGTGTGGAAGGTGCCGCCGTCGTACGGGGAACCGCCACCGTCGAGCGCGAACCAGTGCTCGAACCCCGGCCGCGGCACGTCGCTGGCGCCGAGGTGCCACTTGCCGGAGAGCCCGACCCGCCACCCCTGTGCTGCCAGGGCATCGGTGACCAACGGCTGTCCTGCCAGGAAGTCCACCGCCCCGGCACCCGACGGTGACCCGGCCAGCCAGTCGTGCACACCGTGCCACGAAGGCGGCCGTCCGGTCAGCAGTGATGCCCGGGCCGGGGAGCACACCGGCGAGGCACAGAAGAAGCGATCGAGCACCGTGCCACGGTCAGCCAGAGCATCCAGGGTCGGAGTGTCGACCGCCCCCTGTGAGGCGCGGCCCCACGCCCATGGCCCCTGGTCGTCGGTGACGACCAGGACGATGTTGGGTCGGTCTGCGGTTCGGCTCGCCATGGGTCCAGCCAAGCAGATCGACCAGCGCCACGACAGGCTCGACCGGATCCGGCTTCAGGTCTTGAAGACTCCGGCCGTCATCGATCCCCGGGCCGGGCCGGCCCGGACCGGTGTGACCGGGTCATCACGCCGGGGTGACGACGAGCCCTCTCGGGGTGGCCCACAGGCCGCTCACCGGTTCACTCCGCACCTCGGTTCGTACGGTCGTCCCGTCGTCGGCGAGCCAACGCACCTCGTTGCCGACAGCGACGACGACCTCACCCTCGTGCACGACCACGGCATCGACCGCCAGCGGCCGCCACCACCGTACGGTCCCGTCGAGCACGATCCGGTAGAGCCGGCCCGAGCGCGACGACACGGCGAGATCATCACCGACCGCTGCCAGCCCGGTCACCACGTCACCGGTGGCGACGTCCCACACCCGTTCACCGTCCGGCCGGTATGCCGTCACGTGACCGTCCCAGCCGCCGAAGATCGCGAGGCCGGCGTGGGCCAGCGCGACGCTGCCACCCGACCCCTCGACACCGCGGACCGAACACCGCTTCACCCCGTCGGCCCCGATGACGTGCCAGGTCCAGTAGCCGCTGATGGCCACGATCTCGTCACGTCCGTCACCGTCCAGGTCGGCGGCGGCGATGTCGTTGCAGGCATGGATCACCTCGTACGACCACAACGACACGCCGTCGGCGGTCCAGGCGTGGACGTGACAGCTCTCGGTACCGATGATCACCGCCGGCTCCACCGCTGACGGGTCGAGTCGTGCCGTGCCGACGGCGTTCACCACAGCCGGATGCCCCATGTGGGCCGGGAACTCCTGCTGCCATCGCAGCGAGCCGTCGAGGTCGTACAGGGCCACCAGGCCGTCGAACTGTCCGACGACGACGCCACCGAACGGTCCTGCCCCGAGGACGTTCACCTCGGCCGCCGCGGTGAACTCGGCGATCGGCGCACCGTCTCGGTGCACCACCACCGTGGACCCCGTCGCGCTGACGACCTCGCCGGTGGGGAGCACGGTCGTCGAGCAGCGGGGCGGTCGCGACGCGCTCGCTGGCCTCGACACGCTCGCTGCGCTCGCTACTCGACCCACGTCGCTCGCCAATCGATCAGTGGGCGCGGGGCCCGGGTCGGTCAACCAGGACTCAAAACTCACCCTCTGGCCCGCCTCGAGATGCACGGCGACGGTGTCCTGCAGAACCGACTCGGTCTCCTCGGCCCAGGGATAGCCGTGCCAGTCGGTGCGGTAGGGCAGGTACGGCTCCGCCAGCTGCCGGCGCCGGCGTGGACCGCCCTCGGCGACCGTGGTGATGGCGAGGCGCTCATCACCCATGGTGATGGTCCAGGTGTCGCCGGCCAGCGCCGCGGCGCCGACCGTCCGCCACAGCAGCGTCACCTCGTAGTCACCGGCCTCCTCGGCCACCACATCGTCGGTCACCCGGAATCCCTGTTGTGGTTGGGATTCGCCTCGGACGAACTCGACGGTCCGGGTCCAGCGTGCACCCGAGTAGCAGTAGGTCGACCCGGCGCGGGCGATGCCGTCGGCATCGCTGACCTCGCCCAGGGTGGCGTAGGGCGGACGTGGCCCGACGACGCCGTCCCGCGCGATCACCACCGTGTTGTGGAAGTTGGCCGAGATCTTGTCGTACTCGGCATCCTCCAACCAGATGCGGTTCCGCCAGGTCAGTCGCAGGACGGCGTTGGCGTCACGATGGCCGTGACCGCCGTTGTCGACGCCGTCCAGCAGCAGGTACGGCTCCTCCTCGTCGAAGCCATCCCGGAAGCTGATCTTGTCGAATCCGTTGTCCGGTTGGGGATCGGTCGCCTCATGGGTCTGCAGGTAGGCAGCATCATGGGGCAGCACGTGCACGCCGCCGGTGATCAGCTCGGCCACCGGGCGGGGGCCGGCCGGGACGTCGTAACGATGCACCAACGAGCCGATCCCGGTGATCGACAACTCCTGGGTCGGAGCACTGTCCTCCTTGCGGGTGAGAAGTGCGCCGTACCGTTCGTCGGCCAGCAGCCACACCGCGGTGCGCCAGAAGTCCCGTTCGGAGAAACTACCGCGGAAGGCGGAGGCATCGCCGTACGGGACCTGTCCGGCGAGGTTGTCCATGGTGACCAGGCTGCGGTCCAGCAGCCGGGCACAGGTGCCGTCGGACACGTAGGAGGGCACCGGGCGCAGCAGCACGTAGCGCAGTGTGTGGGCCAGAGTGAGCCAGCCGTACGCCTCACAGTCCTCGGTCGACTTGCCTGCGGTGAGCATCGGCGCGAAGCACTCGTCGGCCATCTCCACCCACTCGGCCACCTGCGGCAACCGGTGCACGCGGCCGAGCAGCAGTGCCCCGTACAGCAGCCCGAGCGCGGCGAAGGTGTAGTGGTTGTGCCTGGCCGGGTACGGCGAGTCACGGTGGCCGTGCCACTGTTCCTCACTGTTGCCGAGGAAGTCGACCAGGTGGGACGCGATCCGGGTGCGGTCCTCCTCCGAGAAGGCCGGGCTGTCGGCGATCGTGTGCCAGGTGCTGATCACCCGCGAGGCCTGGAAGTCGGCGTCGAAGCCCCAACGGCCCCACTGGTCGGGCACCCAGGCGTCGGTCTCGACCATCATGTCCTGCATCATCGCCACGTACCGCTCGGCGAACACCGGGTCCCCGGTGAGGGCGAACATGTCCGCCAGATGCGTCAGGTACGGGGTGAAGCCACGGTGCTTGCGGGTGCGGTAGGCCTGCCGAGCTTCTTCGGCGAAGGTCGCATAGCCCCGATGCTGTGGATCGAGCACCGGGATCCGCTCGGTCCACGCCGACGCCAGTCCGACATCGTGCACATCGACCAGCTCACCGTCGACGACGTGGTCGAGCAGGCGATCGACGGCGGCGATCAGGTCGGCCTCGTCGCTGACACCGACGACGACCACGTCACCACCGTCGCCCCACAGGTCGCGGTGGGTGCGCAGGAACCACCCCCCGGCCCCCGGCAACGACTCGTCGACCGCGGTGAGACCGGCGTGGTACATCTCGGCGATCTCGGGATTGGACGAGAGGTTGCCGAGCAGAATTCTGGTCCGCTCACTCTCGCCGGGCTCGAGTACGGCCAACGTCCCTCGGCCCCCGGCGGGCGTACGAGAGCCGTTCGGCCAGTTGGCGACCACCAGCTCGGGAACCGCTCCGGTACGGGACGTGACACCGGCGACGAGGCGTTCGGCCGCCGATCGGCCGGCCGGGGTGTCGGGGTGGACGACGACCGCACCGGCGAGATCCACCGGACCTGCGACCCGCCTGGCCCGCATGAGCCGTACCTCCCCGGGGATCTCGCTCCACGGTCGGCGACCCACGGTGATCGGCGTCGACGGGTTGACGGATTCGGACTGGGGCACGACTGGCCTCCTGCTCGCTGCTGTACCTGCGAGTTTCAGCCAATCATTGTTACCCGATTCAGGGCAGCCCCAAACCCGGGGGAATCTCAGTGATTCGTGCCCAGCGGCATCGGACAACGCAACAACGCCCCAGCCATGAGGCTGGGGCGTTGTCGTTGTCGGTCAGGATCGGTCACTCGGCGGCGTCCGGCTTGCCCTTCGCCGAATCGATCTCGACGCCCGGTCCCATCGTGGTCGAGACGACGATCTTGCGCAGGTACTTGCCCTTGGCCGAGGCGGGCTTGAGCCGCTGGATCTCATCGAGGGCAGCGAAGTAGTTCTCCTCCAGCTTGGCCGCGTCGAACGAGGCCTTGCCGATCACGAAGTGCAGGTTCGCGTGCCGGTCGACCCGGAACTCGATCTTGCCGCCCTTGATGTCGGCCACGGCCTTCGCAACGTCCATGGTGACGGTGCCGGTCTTCGGGTTCGGCATCAGGCCACGCGGACCGAGCACGCGGCCGAGACGGCCGACCTTGCCCATCTGGTCGGGAGTGGCGACGACGGCGTCGAAGTCGAGCCAGCCGCCCGACACCTTCGCCAGCAGGTCGTCCGAGCCGACCTCGTCGGCTCCCTCGGCGAGGGCCTGCTCGGCCTTCTCACCGGTCGCGAACACGATCACCCGGGCGGTCTTGCCGGTGCCGTGCGGGAGGTTGACCGTACCGCGGACCATCTGGTCCGCCTTACGGGGATCGACGCCGAGACGCATCGACACATCCACGGTCTCGTCGAACTTGGCCGAGGCTCCGCTCTTTGCCAAGGTGACAGCCTCGAGCGGGCTGTAGAGCTTGTCCTCGGTGATCTTCTCGGCGGCGGCGTTGTAAGCCTTGCTGCGCTTCATCTGCTGGTTCCTTTCACCAGTTGTGGTACGGACCGCGCTCGGCCCTGCCACGGGATTGGGTCGTGCTGGTGGTCGCGCTGGCGCGACCGGCGTGGGCTCAGCCCTGGACGGTGACACCCATCGAGCGCGCGGTGCCCTCGATGATCTTGGCCGCAGCCTCGACGTCGTTCGCGTTCAGGTCAGGGAGCTTGGTCGTGGCGATCTCACGCACCTGGGCGGCGGTGATGGTGCCGACCTTGGCGCTGTGCGGCGTGGCCGACCCCGACTTCACACCAGCCGCCTTCTTGATCAGCTCAGCGGCCGGCGGCGTCTTGGTGATGAAGGTGAAGCTGCGATCCTCGTAGATGGTGATCTCGACGGGGATGACGTTGCCGCGCTGCGACTCGGTCGCGGCGTTGTACGCCTTGCAGAACTCCATGATGTTGACGCCGTGCGGGCCGAGAGCGGTACCGACCGGCGGCGCGGGGGTGGCAGACCCCGCGTTGAGGGCGACCTTGACGAGGGCCGCCACCTTCTTCTTGGGAGGCATGGATACTCAGTCCTTGCTCGAGTTACCGGGTCAGGACCTTCCTGGCCCGGGCGGCACACCAGCCGTGGAACCGGCGTACCTGGTGTCCGGATCGGCGTGGTTGCCCACCTGCCGGGCCGGAAGTTCAGTTGTGACTGCTCAGACCTTCTGGATCTGGGCGAAGGTCAGGTCGACCGGGGTCTCGCGACCCAGGATCTCGACCAGGGCCTTGAGGCGCTGGCTGGACGCGTTGATCTCGGTGATGGTGGCGTGGACACCGGCGAACGGCCCCTCGACCACCATGACGCTGTCGCCCACGGAGAAGTCGACGACCTCGACCTGCTTCTTCCGCTTCGGCTTGGCCGGGCCGCCGCTGGCCGCGGCCACCGCTGCGGCGATGACGGCCGGGGCGAGCATCTTCTCGACTTCCTCGAGGCTCAGCGGGATCGGCTGGTTGGCGTGGCCCACGAAACCGGTGACCGAGGGCGTGTGCCGTACGGTGGCCCAGGACTCGTCGGTCAGGTCCATCCGCACCAGCACGTAGCCCGGCAGCACGGTCCGCTTGACGTTCTTCTTGACGCCGTTGCGCAGCTCGGTGATCTCCTCGGTGGGGACACGCACCTCGAAGATGTAATCCTCCATGTTCAGCGAGGTCACCCGGTTCTCCAGGTTCTGCTGGACGCGGTTCTCCATGCCCGAATAGGTGTGGACCACGTACCACTCGCCGAACTTTCCGCGCAGCTCGTCACGCAGCTCGGCGATCGCCCGCTCCGCCACGTCCTCGTTGCTGTCAGCCTCGTCGGCTTCAGCCTCCGCCTCGGCCTCGGTCTGGAAGTCGAGGTTCAGTTCGGTGTCGTCGATCTCGGCCTCACGATCGGCGCCGAAGTCGAGGTTCAGCTCGACGTCGTCCTCGGAGGAGAATTCCCCACCGAGGTCCAGGTCGACGTCGTCATCGGCCGACGCGAAGCTCTCGCCACCCAGGTCGACCTCGACATCGTCGTTGTTCTGGTCGTCGATGCGATCGTCGGGTTCGTTGCTCACTGTGTCTCCGTCGTTCCTGGTTTCTCCGTGGATGGTGCCGTCGGCGTCGGTCACTGTCCGAACACCAGCAGCATCAGCCGGCCGAAGCCGTAGTCGAGGCCGAAGGTGAAGCCGATGATGAACAGGACGAACACGAGCACGACCGCGAAGTACGTCCACAGCTGCTGACTGGTCGGGTAGACGACCTTCCGCAGCTCCTCGATCGATTCCTTGACGAACTGGATCGGGCCGGTACGGGTCGGGTGCGCCACGGCGGTCGGGCGCTTCGGCGTGGGCCGGCCCTTCTTGCCACGCGCAGCGGACTCGACCTTCTTCGTCCCCTTCGAGGTCCGAGCGGCAGCCTTGCCCCTGGCGGGCTCGACATCCTTCGTACGGGCAGCCTTCGCCGTACGCGAGGACGTCACCGGGGTGTCGTCCTCGTCCTCGTCCTCGTCGAGGTCCTCGTCATCATCGAGGTCCTCATCGTCGTCGAGGTCCTCATCGTCGTCGAGGTCCTCATCGTCGTCGAGGTCCTCATCGTCGTCGACGTCCTCGCCATCCTCGAGGACCTCATCGTCAAGATCCTCGTCGGCCTCAAGATCCTCGTCAGTCTCGAGATCCTCGTCGGCGTCCTCGACCACCTCGTCGGCGACAACCTCCTCGGACGGAGTTGCCGCGACCGACTCTGCCGGAAGCTCACGGCGCTGCTTGCGGCGAGTCGGAACCTCCAGGGTCCCGCGATCCAGACCGGCGATGGCACCTTCCAGGTCGCCCCAGGTCACTGCCTCATCGACCTGCAGGAGCCGCCGCTCGTATCCCGCGTCGTCAAGCTCACCAGCCTCGAAGAGGCTGATCAGCCGAGCCCGGTACGGCTCGCGCGGCGACTGGTCGTCGACCGGGGAGCCCAGCCCGCCGGCCGCCTCCTGGTCGTACTCGTCCGCCACACCTGATCCTTCGCGCCTGGACCACACCGCAGCTGCTGCGCAGTCCTCCCGTCCGGACTGTCCACAGTCGGACCCGTCCACGCCGCTCGATCGAGCGACCAGCAGGGCAAGAGGGACTTGAACCCCCAACCTTCGGTTTTGGAGACCGATGCTCTACCACTTGAGCTATTGCCCTTCGGTGACCCTGAACCATCCCGACGCTGCCTCGTGGAGGCACGCCCCAGTCATGGTTGAGTCACCAAGACCGGGAGTCTACGCGGTCACCCCCAGATCCGTCGAACTGGATCACCATCGCAGTGGCAGCACGGGGTGGACCGGATCCCCGTGGCCGCCGACCGGTCGCCCCTCGGATCGACCGGTCGGCCGTGCACCGCGGGACGCCATCGCGCTCACGTCCGCAGCACTCCCCCCGCTGACCGGTCGATTCGAGGGGATCAGTCGTCAGGACGAGCCGGGACCACCAGACGTGGTGCAGGGCGCTCAGAGCTCGCAGCCCACCAGAACCGGTTCGTTGACAAGGGTGACGCCGAAGCGCTCACGCACCCCGTCGCGCACCTCGCGGGCGAGCGCCAGCACCTGGTCGGCGGTGGCGCCGCCACGGTTGGTGAGCGCCAGGGTGTGCTTGGACGACAACCGGGCCGCGCCCTCGCCATAGCCCTTGCCGAACCCGGCGTGCTCGATCAGCCAGGCCGCGCTCGTCTTGACGCGGTCGCCTTCCGGCCAGCGCGGGGCCTCGTCCGGCAGTCGGGCGGCCTCCTCGGCCGCCAGCACCGGATTGGTGAAGAACGATCCAGCACTCCAGGTGTCGTGATCAGCCGGATCGAGCACCATGCCCTTGCTCGCTCGCAGGGCTCGTACGGCGTCGCGGACCTCTGGCACCGGGGCGCGGGCCCCGATCTCGACCCCCAGCCGTGCGGCGAGTTCGGCGTACCGCACGGGCGCCGACAGCGTCCCGGAACGAAACTGGAAGGTGACGCCGAGCACCACCCAACGGTCCGGCTCGGCCTTGAACCGGGACCAGCGGTAGCCGAAGCCGCAGTCGGCAGCGGCGAAGGTACGTTGGGCCCGGTCCTGCCGGTCCCAGGTGCGGACCCGGGTGACGACATCGGCGACCTCGGCCCCGTACGCCCCGACGTTCTGGACGGGAGTCGCACCGACCAGACCTGGGATCCCGGTGAGCGCCTCGATGCCGACCCATTCCTGGGCGACGGCATGGTCGACGAACTCGTCCCACACCTCGCCAGCGGCCACCTCGACCTCGGCGCCGGTCCAGCCGCACCCGGCGCCGACAGCGGTGACCCCGCGGGTGCGGACCAGGACGACGGTGCCGCGGAAGCCGGCGTCTCCGACCACCAGGTTGGATCCACCGCCGAGGACGAGCAAGGGTTCGCCAGCCTGGTCGGCGGCGGTCACGGCCGCGATCAGTTCGGCATCGGTGGTGGCGGTGACCAGGTGCTGTGCCGGGCCACCGACCCGCAGCGTGGTGAACTCGGCGAGCGCCGCGGACTCAGGCACGGCGGACGACCGCCCGCGCAGCGCCCAACACCTTGTCGCCCGCACCCTCCGCGTCATCGGGCCGTACGCACCGGCAGTCGACCAGCACGGTCAGGGTCTCCTCGCCGACCTCGCTGACCGTCCCGCGGACGACGAGTTCGGTGCCGGCGTCGTCGTCAGGCACGAGCACGGGGCTGGCGAACCTGGTCTGGTAGCTGACGATTCGCTCAGTACCGCCGAGCCAGTCGGTCACCACGCGCACCGCGACCCCCATCGTGAGCATCCCGTGCGCGATGACCCCCGGAAGGCCCATGGCCGAGGCGATCCGGTCGGACCAGTGAATCGGGTTGAAGTCGCCGCTGGCACCGGCGTAGCGCACCAGGCTCTCCCGGGTGAGGCGGTGCCGCAGCTCGCCGATGACGTCGCCCTTGGCCGCCGTGGCGACCGACGGTACGGATTCACTCATCGCCGACCTCCGCTTCAGGGGTGTGGATCATCGTGGAGGACGCCTGGCCGACCGGCTCACCGTCAACGGTGGCGATGGCGACCGTGGTGTAGACCATGTCGGCACCGCCACGCTGGGCGATCCGGTCGATGGTCAGGGTGCCGGTGACGACATCGCCGACCCGGAGCGGCCGGATCCACTCGAACTTCTGCTCGCCGTGCACGATGCGCTTCAGCTGGAGACCGAGTTCGGCGTCGGAGAACAGGGGCTGCCAGGCCTCGTTGGCGACCACGATCCCGAAGGTGGGCGGCACCGTGCCGTCGTCAACGGCCCCCAGGGCTCGGGCGAACTCGCCCACCTTGGCGGAGGTCACTTCGTACGGCGTGGTCGGCGGGTAGCTACGCCCCGCATGCTCTGGCGTGATCGGCACGATGCTCAGGCTAGTGAACGGTCGCCGACAGCAGAAAACCCGCCGAGGTGACCCCGGCGGGTTTCAGGCGTGCGATCCAGCGATCAGCGGGTCTCGCGGTGCGCCGTGTGCGAGTGGCAACGCGGGCAGAACTTCTTCAGCTCAAGACGGTCGGGATCGTTGCGACGGTTCTTGCGCGTGATGTAGTTGCGCTCCTTGCACTCGGTGCAGGCGAGCGTGATCTTCGGCCGTACCTCGGCGCCGCGTGCCATGTCGTCTTCCCTTGCTCATCGATGGATGTCCGTGCTTGGTAGCGGGGGCGGGATTCGAACCCGCGACCTCACGATTATGAGTCGTGCGCTCTCACCAACTGAGCTACCCCGCCGCTGCCGCGACACGTTGGAGGTGAGCCCTCCGGTGGGTTCACCCGCCTTGCGGCGGGCCATCCCGGAGCCCCCATGCGGAATCGAACCGCAGACCTTCTCCTTACCATGGAGACGCTCTGCCTACTGAGCTATAGGGGCGCGTGACCCTGCCCGGTTGCCCGGGTGGCACGTCGGAGAAATCTACACGGCTCCGGCACGCAATGCCAATCCAGACCTCGACCCATCCGCACCCCCGGTGCGGTAGGCGCTGGGCCGTAGACCGTAGACCGCCATGAAGGACCGGACGAAGGTCCGGTACGAGGTGAAGCCGCTGCGCCGTGACACCTCTTCCACCGACAGATCCGTGCCCTCCAGGAGTTCGACGGCGCGTGCCAGCCGGAGCTTGCGCACGAAGGTCCCGAACGACTCCCCCAGCGAGTTGGCAAAGATCCGACTCACCGTCTCTGGGCGCAGGTGGAGCGCCCTCGCCACCGTGTCCCGGTTGATGGGCTGGGTGAAGTTCTGGTGCACGAACTCCATCGCCAGCTCGCTGTGTTCCCCCAGCACCGCGTCGCCCTGGTGTGGCCGCGCGGAGTCAGCACCCTTGCGCAGGAACATGACCAGGATCTGCAGGGTCGCCGCGGTGATGATCGCATCGCTGCCCAGCCTCGACGATTCGCCCTGCGCCTCGACAAGGGTGTCGAACAGGTGCCGGCACGTCGCGAACTCCTTCGTGGTGAGTCGGACGGCACCGAACGACGACTTCTCGACCTGGTCCAGGGCGGCGCGCAACCTGTACTGGGTCAGGAAGGTGCTCAGCCGTCCCATGTCGAACATGGTCACCAGTTTCGACACAGGGGTCTGCCCGGTCTGACCGTGCAAGGTGTTCGGCGGGGCCAACATGAGCAGGCGGGGCTGGATGTCATAGCTTCGGTCGCCCACGCGCAGCGATCCGGTCCCGACGAGGTACAGGGCGATCTCCGCCATCTCGTGGAAGTGGAGCGGGGTCGATCGGATGTCTTGCCGGCTGGCCCAGTGCCGTCCGAGGGTGGCGCTCCGACGCAGCCCCGGACCGGTGGGGATCCAGTAGGAGTACCCGCGAACCGAGCCGACCAGCGGGGGACGGGTGATCGACGGCACCGCTGCCCTGCTGACCATGCCCGGGATTGTATTCGCGCCGTCCCCGCAACAGCGCACCTTGTCGTCACAGACTGTCACCCGCCCGTCACCGCCTGACATGGCGGGCGGGCGACGGTGCGCGCGACGATCTGAGAGCTCTCATCGATCACCGTTGAACGACTCGGAGGAAGTCATGTCCCGTCACCACAGGGAGATCTCCCGCAGGATGCTGCTCACAGGAGCACTCTCCACAGCCGCCGCCACGGGGCTGGCGTCCCTTCCGGCCGCCGCCTCGCCAGCATCTGGTCGCAGTGCGGCACTGAGTGGCACCTTCACCGACCTGGGTACGGCGCGGCCGGTCCTGACTCTGCAGGCGGGCGCCGTCACCGCCCGCCCCGACGGATCACCGCTGCTGCTGACCGTCCCTGCCGGCGAGAACGCCCAGCTGAATGTCGTGGACCTGGAGCATGGGGAGCTCGTGAGCGCCACCATCCTCGAGGGCGTCAGCGGCAGCGCCTGCCTGACGACGACGTCCGACGGACGCGTCTACATCGGCACCTACTGGAACGGCAGCCTGTACCGGTACGACCCGGCCGACGACTCGGTCACCAACCTGGGTGTGATGGTGCCTGGCGAGACATACCTCACCGGGATCATCGAGGGTCCGGACGGAATGATCTTCGGCGGGACGAACCTGACCGCACATGTGTTCCGCCATGACCCTGACAGCGGCCAGACCGTCGACCTCGGGAGCTTTGCCGCATCAGGGTCGCCGCTGGTCAGGGCTCTCGCCCACGATCCGGACACCCAGTCGCTGCTGGTCCCCACCGGAACCACGAACGCCCGCCTGTACCGGGTCGATCTGGCCACCGGAACACGGGTCGACATCACTCCGAGCTCAGTGTTGGGAACCAGCTACTTCCAATGGCTGTGGCTCCTCGAGGGCACGGCCTACGCCCTGACGTCAAGCAGGAAGCTCTACGCACTCGACCCCAGCAGCGGCGCCGTCCTCGACTTCACCAACGAGGCCGGACAGTCGACCCAGACCCCCGACGGCGCCGTCTGGCCACTGTTCAGCCCCCCGCGCGACGGTGTCGCGTACTCCAGCATGACGATCCCGGGCCAGAACCGGGCGACCCTGCACCGCCTCGACCTGACGACTCGTTCCTACCGGCCGGTCCGGAACTCCGCCGGTACCGCCGTGGTCCTGCAGAAGGGTCCCGGCCTCGGCGGCGGATGGGCCACGCGATCCGGCACAGAGCTCCTGTTCGGCATCAACGGCAACTACACCGACGACATCTTCGCGTTCGACCCTTCGACCGCCACCCTCCACGAGGAACAGGCACCGTGGCAATGGGCTGCGCCGCCGTTGAGCAACATCACCGTCGGGCCGGCAGGCACGCCTGCTGCTGACGAGGTGTTTCTCAGCGCCGGCATCAACGGCGACATCTCCCGCTACACGATCAGCACAGCATCCCTGGCGGCCGGCCCGCGACTGGGCCAGGTCGAGGGGTGGGCGTGGCGTGGAGGAGTCCTCTACGCAGGGGCCTATCCCAACGCAGCCATCAGGGCGTGGGACCCGGCACAGCCATCCACCACGACGAACCCGGTGACGATCACGACCTTGCAGGCGTCGCACGCCCAGAACCGACCGTACGCGGTGGTGGCCAACGCGACGCATCTCCACATCGGTACCAGTCCGGACTACGGCAGCACCACGGGCGCTCTCACCAGCATCCGGCTGGCCGACAACGTGGTGAGCGTCCACGCCGGCATCGTGGGGCAACAGACGGTGGTGTCCGTGTGCGAACTGGCAGGCGCATTGTGGTGCGGCTCGGCGACCTCCAGCGCCAACGGTGGCCCCCAGTACGAGACCCAGGCACGACTCGTCAGGTTCGACCCGGCGACCCAGACGGTCACGGCGGAGGTGAGCGTGCCGACCGGCGCCCGCGAGGTCAATGCTCTGACAGCAGGGCCGGACGGGAACCTGTGGGCCCTGGCCGGCCGCGATCTCATCGTCGTCGACCCGGCATCAGCGGCGATCGTCGACTCGATCACCGGGGTGCTGGACTTCAACCCGAACCACGACGGCGCGGCAGCCACCTGGCACACCAATGGCCGGCTGTACCTCACCAGCGTGCGCAGCCTGTACGAGATCGATCCGCTCGCGATGACATCGACCTTGGTCCACGGCGACGTCAAGTTCGTCCGGCAGCACAGCTCCGGGGCGCTCTACCTGCTGCATCGCGGCCCAGGACAGGTCAACTGGGACCGGTTCGGTCGATACCTCCCACAGAGCCTGGCGGAGAATCCCCAGGATCTGCGTCGCACGGTGTTCGTCAGGACGGTCGACAGCACGGTGCGCAATCGCTTCACCCCGTCCGGCGCCACGCTGGCCGATGCCGTCAATCAGCAGATCGCTCTCGACACCACGGCAGCCCGTGTCCGTTCGGTCGGCACGGTCCTCACCCGGCTCCAGGCGGGCGGTGTGGTCACCGGTCGCGAATGCGGCGCCCTGCTGCGGACCGTGGCCCGCGTCTAGCGGGGTGGACGGATGGCGCTGTCCAAGATCGTGGACCCGTCGGTCGAGTTCGACCATACGCTCGGCGCTGGGGTAGACAGGACCCGGGCTACGCAGGACAGCCCCATCCCACACCGAGCGAAACGTCTTGTTCCGCACAGTAGGCGGATTATCCCATCAGAAAGCGGGCCCCGCAGACCGTTGGGGTCAGCGGGGCCCACCTTCGACCGCTCGCGTCGACCGTGCCTGGGTCGGAACCCTTGGACGGCGGCCATCAGGTGACGGTGTGACGACCATGTCGTTCCACCGGTCCGGCGATGGCCTGCCGTAGCTGACCGTCAGCACCTTTGCCATGGGTCAAGTCCGGCCGGTCTCGACTGGGGTGGTGCCGAGAGCGTTGCGAGCGGAGTCCTTGTCAGGCCCTGGGGCGGGGCCACTCGTCATCCGTCTGGTTGGTCCAGTCCTTGTTGGGCCTGGTCGAGGTGGAAGAAGCTGGCGACGGCTTGGGTGAATCGATCGGTCACCAAGTAGCCGCGGGCGGTTGAAGTGATGATGCCGGCGTACTCGCCAAGCCGGGTACCGACCCACAGGTCGGGATCGACCTGGACCCATCGCACCGGGACCGACGGTGGCGGACGCGCCGCGACGAGCGTCACCAGTGGCCTGTCCTGGTTCATGGCCATCGAGCACCACCGTCATCGTCCCAGGCGGGGCTCGGTTCCTTCCCGGTGGCGGTTTCGCGTTCCGGCGCCGGACTGTGCGTCCGCTCCAGACCGCTCGTGACAAAGCTCACCGAGCTGGCAAAGACGGCGACCGCCGCCGCACGTTGTTCCTCCTGGTCGGCGGCCCGGCGGTACCGGACGGCAGCCGCGTCACGGCGAGTCTGGATGTCAATACTGATGGTGGCGAGTCGTTCGGCGACCACCACGGCCAGCCCGTCGCGAAGCTCCTGGAGGTTGGTGTTGGCGATCCGCAGTCGTCGGTCCGCAATGGTGAGGACCGTGCCGGGGTACCCGTGCTGACGGAAGAAGTCCTGCGTGTCGTCGCTGGTGATCTGCGCGCTCTCCTCGGCTTCGGGGCGGCGACTGAAGACAGCCTCGACGATGTACCGTTCCGGGGCATCGTCGGTCAGCAGCGTCGCGGGTAGTGAGCTGGTCAGGATCGACTCAAGCCCCAGTGGGCTGGTGTCGCTGAAGGTTGCTTGGTGCTGTGTCGCCATGACGGGTGACACGTCCTCTCGATGAGTGGTGCATGGGCGGAGGTGACGGGACAGGATGTGGCGGGACGGGTCACCAATCGGCGGTGTTCCTGAGCCGTTCGGCCACGGGACACTCAAAGCGATCCCACTTGGCCAGGCCGACCCGGTTGAGGTACCTGCACACGATCAGCCAGGCCGCCGGCAGCGACGTCTCGACGTAGGGCACGTCGAGTTCGGCGCAGCGATTGCGAACCAGGGTGCGGGCTTCGGCGAGGTGGGCCCGCGGCATGCTCGGGAACAGGTGGTGCTCGATCTGGTAGTTCAGCCCACCCATCAACACGGTGGCCCACCAGCCTCCGGTCACGTTGCGCGAGGTACGAACCTGCTTGTCGAGGAAATCGAGCCGTGCCGTGCGCTCCACGATCGGCATGCCGACGTGGTTGGGAGCGAACGAAGCCCCCATGTACACACCGAATACAGCGAGCTGGACACCGACGAAGGCGAAGGCCATGCCGAGCGGCAACCACCAGAACAGCAGCGTCAGGTAGACCACAAATCGCACCGCCAGCAGCGTCAGTTCCAGGGCGCGGCCTTTGACGGGGCGCGGACCAACCAAAGCCCGGACCGAGTTGTAGTGCAAGACCAGACCGAAGACCAACAGCAGCGGGAAGAACAGGTAGCCCTGCCGACGAGTGAGCCACGCCGACAGACCAGTACGGCTCGCAGCCGATTCCTCGACGAAGGCAATGCCTTCGCTGTCGATGTCGGGATCGGCACCGATCTTGTTCGGGTTGCCGTGGTGGCGGGTGTGCTTGTTCATCCACCACGCATAGCTGATGCCGACGAGCGCAGCCAGGACCCGGCCGACCCGGTCATTCCCCCGGCCGGACACGAGGACCTGTCGATGGGATGCCTCGTGCCCCAGGAAGGCAAACTGTGTGAACACCAGACCGAGAGCGGCCGCCATCAGCAGCTGGAACCAGGAATCTCCCAGCAGAACCACACCCGATACGACACCCGCCAGTGCCAGTACCAGGACCACGGCCAGCAGCAGATAGAACCACCGGGTCCGGCCGAGCAGGCCCCGCTCACGCACCAGGGCGGAAAGTTCGGTGTAGCTGTGAGTCACCTTCGACACGACGGACATGACGCCCTACAATTCCGACCCCGCCAACAGAGCGAATCCGAATGGACACACCCGTGGGGCAAGGTCTGTCCCCAAACCTACAAGCCCCTTCCAAACTCAATCCCCGCACCGGGGCCGCGGGTGGCGGCAGCGGGATCGCCGGACAGCCATACGGGGGTGACAATCACGGACTTCTCACAGAGCGTCGAGCTTTTGGCGTCGGCCCTACGAGTGAAGCACGAGCCCGACACCCTCGTCGCCACAGCGACAACGAAGGCCGACATACACGCTGGGCGACCGTGAACGACCGAGGACGTAGCAACGGTTCTCCGGGGTCACTCCTTCGACGGCCCCGCCCTCGGAGGCGAGACCATCGACCAAGCCGCTAGCGACCTCGACACCACGCTGCGAGCGAACGGCTTGTTCTGACCTAGGGGAAGTGCCGACTGCGAAACAGCAGCGCATACAGGTCGTACCATGGTTAGGAGGCTTGTTGGAGCAACACCCCCTCCTGAACCGCTGACAACCATCTGCCGCGGTCGAGCTGCCGCAACGGGAGTGACCGAGCTGAGGTCGGTCGGGTGCCAGGTTTTGACAATCCCCGAGCGGGTAATTCCTAGCGCATGTTCGATGCCAATGGGAAGTCGTCATGGCGGTCGCTGAGGAGTATGTGACCGCTTACCGCCGCCTGAGCGAGCAGGTGCACGAGGCCGGGTTGGCACGTCGCAGGTATGGCTTCTACGTGACCAGGTTGGGAGGTTGGATCGGTGGTCTCGCGCTACTGATCGTTGCTGTTCCGCTGTTGGGCACGACGTGGTTGCAGTTGGTGATCGCGATTCTCATCGGTGTGGTGATGGCTCAACTCGGCTTCCTCTCCCATGAAGCGGCTCATCGACAGGTGTTCGCCTCGCGCGAGCGGAACGAGTGGGCATCCCGGGTCATCGCCGGGCTGCTGATGGGGCTGAGCTACGGCTGGTGGATGGATAAGCACAACACGCATCACGCGCGACCGAATCAGGAAGGGGAAGATCCTGACCTGGACTCCGCCCTTCTGGCGTTCACGCCGGACACCAGCGACCGTCGTTCCCGGGTCGGCGAGGTGCTCTCGAAGCGGCAGGGCGCCTTCTTCCTTCCCCTCCTGTTGTTCGAGGGCGTCAACCTCCATCTCGCAGCATTGCGAACCCTTCTCACCACGCCAGGGACGCCCCACCGCCTTTTGGAGATCGGGATGATCATCGTCCGGCACAGCGTCGGACTCACGTGGCTGTTGGTAACGCTACCCATGGGTATGGCCTTGGCTTTCGTCGGCGTTCAGGTGGCGACGTTCGGTCTTGTGCTCGGGGGTGCCTTCGCCCTCAACCACATCGGGATGCCGACCGTACCGGAAGGGGTGCGTCTCGACTTCTTGAATCGGCAGGTGCGGATGTCGCGGAACATCCAGGACGGGCCGTTTGTTCGATTTCTGATGGGAGGCCTGCAATACCAGATCGAACACCACTTGTTTCCAATTGCTCCGCGACCGGCGCTTCCTGAGCTGAAAAGGATTGTGCGGCACGAGTGTGTCCGGCTCGGAATCCCATACACCGAGTTGACGCTGCGTGAGGCGTACAAGGCCGTCGTGACCTACCTCAACCAGGTCGGCCTGAAGAATCGCGATCCGTACCGGTGCCCTTTGGTGCAGCGATACCGAGGATGATGTCGATGGATGTGACAGGGGAGCAGATGACAGTGAAGGTTCACCCAGCATCATGTGTGGCGTCCGGGAACTGCGGGCGTGTGGCGCCCGGGGTGTTCTGCAACCGTGACGCGAACGGCGGGTTCGTCGAGCTGCTGGATCCGCACCCACCTGAATTGGAGTGGGAGGCGGTGCGCAAGGCGGAGTACCTGTGCCCGTCCGGCACGATCCAGATCGGGGACCGTCCAATCCCGACCTGAATGCCATCGTTCTAGCCCGCAGGGACGGGTGAGCGTCCGGGTGGCTGTGACGGATCTGGCTTGAGTATTCCTACCTACTGAGGAACTGGCCAATTGCCTAGATATCGCGAGGACGCAGCCAAGCGGCGGATCAAAGCCACGTTCGAGCTGTCCAGCCCAGCGACGAGCCACCGGTGCGCCGCCGCGCGGGGAGCGCCACGGGAGCGAACGCCTGTAGACGGCTGGACACAATCGAACACGGCCGCACGCGAAGAAAGCCCCCTCTGACGAGCGCTGGCTCGTCAGAGGGCTCTCCCAGCTGTGGCAGGTGCTGGATTCGAACCAGCGTAGGCGTTAACCGACGGTTTTACAGACCGTTCCCATTGGCCGCTCGGGCAACCTGCCGTTGATCGTGCGAGGAGCACCATAGCAAGGTCGGGGGGCCCGATTCCAATCGGTTGAACGGGCGTCGCCGGCAGCGGCTACGGTGGTGCCACCTGTCCCTGACGGCACCGCAGATCGGCCGGCACCCGGGGCGTACGAACGATGAGGAGGGTGGAGCCATGGCGGCAGAGAGTTCCTTCGACGTGGTCAGCAAGGTCGATCGCCAGGAGGTCGACAACGCGGTCAACCAGGCAGCCAAGGAGGTCCGGCAGCGATTCGACTTCAAGGGCACCGATGCCGCGATCGCCTGGTCGGGCGAGCAGATCGAGATGGAGGCCGTCTCCGAGGAGCGCGTCAAGGCCGTGCTGGACGTGTTCGAGTCCAAGCTGGTCCGCCGCGGCGTGAGCCTGAAGGCACTCGACGCCCAGGAGCCCCGCAGCTCCGGCAAGCTGTGGAAGATCACCGCCTCGCTCGAGGAGGGCATCAGCCAGGAGAATGCCAAGAAGGTGTCGAAGCTGGTGCGTGACGAGGGCCCGAAGGGCGTCAAGGCGTTGATCCAGGGCGACGAACTGCGCATCTCCTCCAAGAGCCGTGATGACCTGCAGGCTGTCCAGAAGCTGATCAAGGACGCCGACTTCGACTTCGCAGTCCAGTTCACCAACTACCGCTGAGCCGATGCCTGACCCGACGAGTGGGCGGACGGTGCCGCAGCAGGACCTCGAGGGGTTCCTGTCAGCCTTCCGCCTGCTCCAGGAGGCGGCCTCGCAGCACCAGCAGGCCGACGACGGCCAATTGCTGATCGACTGTCTTGACGAACATCTCGGCACCCGGGTCGCCGATCTGCCCGTGCTCACCGAACGGGTGCCGAACCACCGCTTCGTGGACTGGGACGTCGCCACGGCGCTCGTGGCCGGTCCCGATCACCGTGAGGTCGGGGTCCGTACCGCACGCGGCATGCCGGGCAATCTTCGCGAACTGCTCACCACGCCCTATCTGAAGCCGACCACGGGCCAGGTCGACTACGTGCACCTCGCGACCGGGGTTGACAGCCACCGTCCGGGGGTTGCCCGTGGGCTGCGGCTGTTCACCCGCACGACCGAGGCCGGCCAGGTGCCCGTGGCCATCTTCCAGAAACAGTCCGATCCACGTCACGGCGGGGATGACACGATCGTCGAGGTGGTGTCCACCGACGCCGACGTGGCCCGTGACACCCTCGACGAGATCCGGGCTGCGGTCGATGCCCACAGCGTGCTGCGCGGCCAGGTGGTCACTTTCGACAACAGCGGGTACGGCGGGCCCGAGTCCGCCGGACTGAAGTTCCTGCCCCGTCCCGAGGTGGCTGCCACGGACGTGGTCCTGCCGGCCGGCGTCCTGACCATCGTGACCGACCACGTCCTGGGCATTGCCGATCACGCCGAGATACTGCGCGCCCACCACCAACACCTGAAGCGAGGCCTCCTGCTGTACGGGCCACCCGGCACCGGCAAGACGCACACTGTGCGCCATCTGGTTGCGGCCAGCCCGGAGCACACGGTCATCCTGCTGGCGGGCAACGCCCTCCAGGCCGTGCACCAGGCAACGCAGATGGCCCGGTCCCTGCAGCCGGCGATCATCGTGCTCGAGGACTGCGACCTGATCGCGGAGGACCGCAGCTTCCATGGCGGCGTGAATCCGATGCTGTACAGCGTTCTGGACGCAATGGACGGCCTGGACGGCGATGCCGACGTCGCCTTCCTGCTCACCACCAACCGGGTCGCCGACCTGGAACGCGCCCTGGCCCAGCGTCCCGGCCGGGTGGATCTCGCCGTCGAGATCGACCTGCCGGACCGGGCCGGGCGGGAACAGCTGGTCCGCCTGTACGGCCGCGATCTGGCCCTCTCCGACGAGGTCGTCACCGAGGTCGCCGGCGGCACCGACGGCATGACGGCCTCCTTCTTCAAAGAACTCGTACGGCGCGCCGTGCTCGCGGCAGCGGCGGCCGGCGAGGAGCCCGGCGATGCCCACCTCCGCCGGGCGCGGGACGGCCTGCTGGCCGATGGGGCACGTCTCACCCGGGCACTCCTGGGCGAACCTGCACCTCTCACCTGACCTGCCTCCCCGACCTGATGAACGAGATCCGACGTGCCTGCTGACCTGACCCTGCGCCCGGGATCGCTGCGCCTCGCCACACTCAACGTGAACGGCATCCGCGCCTCGGTACAACGTGGCTTCCGCACATGGTGGGACCGTGCCCGCCCGGATGTCCTCGCCCTGCAGGAGACCCGCTGTGTCGACGAACTGGTGCCCACGGCGGCCCGGCCGGGCACCCACCACTGGCTGCACCATTCCGGCGCGATCCGGGGACGCAACGGCGTCGCCCTGATCACCTCGGTGGCACCCGCCGCCGTCCGGTACGGCTTCGGCAGTCGCGAGTTCGACCACGAGGGCCGCTGGATCGAAGCCGACCTCGACCTCGCACCGGGACCCGACGGGACGCCACGACGGCTCACCGTGGCGAGCCTCTACCTGCCCAAGGGCGGCACTCCGTACGAGGACGAGGCGAGTCTGGCGAAGTACGAGCGAAAGTTGCGGTTCTGTCGCGCCCTGGCCCGCCACCTGACGAAGGCGCGTAGGATCGCCGCCGACCAGGGCCGCGAGTTCGTGGTGATGGGCGACTGGAACATCGCCCCTGACGAACGCGACGTGGCCTCGGCACGGACCAAGCGTCGTTCGGAAGGGTTCCTGCCCGCCGAACGCGAGTGGATCGCCTCGATCCTGGGGCCGCGCCGGCTGGTCGATGTCGTGCGGCTCCTGCACGGCGACGCGCAGGGCCCCTACACCTGGTGGAGCTGGCGTGGCCGGTCATGGAACAACGACGCGGGCTGGCGGATCGACCACCAGCTCGCGACCGGCGGTCTGGCGCGCCGGGCGATCGGAGGAGGGACCGACCGCGAGGCCACGTACGAGGCCCGCCTCAGTGACCACTCCGCGGTGGTCGTGGACTACGAATGGTGAAGGCAGTGATGGGAAGTGACTGAAGGCGTCTCGACTCCGCTCGACGACCGGACCGGGAAAGCGCTCGACGACCGGACCGGGAACACGCCGGCGTTCGCGCCCCGGGCCGGCCACACCGACGAGGTGCTGTTCGCCCGCTCCGGTGCCTCCGGTCGGGTGCGGCTGAACCGGCCCCGGACCATCAACGCGATCACCCCGGCGATGGTCCGTGCCATCAACGAGCAACTGGCCGACTGGGCCGGTGATGACGCCGTGGCGAATGTCGTCTTCGACGGCGCGGGAGAGCGTGGGCTGTGCGCCGGCGGCGACATCAAGGCGCTGTACGCCGCTGTCCGGGAGGGCAACAGCGACGCCCTGGACTTCTGGGGCGAGGAGTACGCGATGAACGCCACCATCGCGAACTATCGCAAGCCGACCATCGCCCTGATGGACGGCATTGTGATGGGCGGTGGCATCGGCATCGCCGCCTACTGCTCCTTCCGCGTGGTGACCGCGACCTCCCGGGTGGCGATGCCGGAGACGATCATCGGTTTCTTCCCTGATGTCGGTTCCCGCTTCCTGCTGTCGCGGGCCCCCGGCCACCTCGGCACCCATCTGGCACTGACCGGCGCAACCGTCGGTGCCGGCGATGCCATCGCCGCAGGCCTGGCGGACGTGATGCTGGATGCCGACGGCATCACCGAACTGCTCGACCACCTGGCGCAGGGTCGACCGGTGGCCGAGTGCACCGGGGAGATCCCTGCCGGGGAGTTGGCGGGGAGTGCCTGGATGGCCGAGTGCTATGCCGGCTCCGATGCTGCAGCGATCCTCGAAGCCCTGTCCTCGCACGACGATCCGAGAGCTCGCGAGACCGCCGAGGTGTTGCGGCAGCGGTGCCCGTTGTCGGTCGTGGTGACCCTCGCCGGCCTGCGGCGGGCCGAACACATGACCCTGGTCGAGGTGCTCGACTCCGATGCCGTGATGGCCCGCCGGTTCTCGACCTCCCCCGACTTCCTGGAGGGCGTCCGGGCGCAGCTGATCGACAAGGATCGTCAGCCGCGGTGGCAGCACCGTGACGTCAGCGAGGTGTCGCCCGAACTGGTCGCCGACTTCCTCGGCACCGTCCCGGTGGGCTGACCAACCGTGCGCTCCCCCGTGCTCGCCAGCCGCCTGCAAGGCTTCGGCACCACGATCTTCGCCGAGATGTCGGCGCTCGCGGCCCGCACCGGAGCGATCAACCTCGGGCAGGGCTTCCCGGACACCGATGGTCCGGCCGAGGTGCTGGCCGCGGCACGTGACGCCATCAGCACCGGCCGCAACCAGTACCCGCCGGGTCGCGGCATCCCCGAGCTGCGGGACGCCGTCGCGGCCCACCAGCAACACTGGTACGGATTGTCGTACGACTCCGAGACCGAGGTGCTCGTCACCGCGGGGGCGACCGAGGCGATCGCCGCTGCCCTGCTGGCGCTGTGCGAACCGGGCGACGAGGTGATCGCCCTGGAGCCGACGTACGACTCGTACGCGGCCTCGGTCGCGATGGCCGGCGGGATCCTGGTACCTGTACGACTGGAGTTCCCCGAGCACCGGCTGGATCCGGTACGGCTGAGGGCGGCGGTGACCGACCGCACTCGCCTGCTGCTGCTCAACTCCCCACACAACCCGACGGGCCACGTGCTGTCGGCCGAGGAACTCGCGGCGGTGGCCGAGATCGCGATCGAGCATGACCTGTTGGTGGTCAGCGACGAGGTGTACGAACACCTCACCTTCGATCGCGTGCGACACATCCCCATCGCCACCCTGCCCGGGATGGCCGAGCGGACCGTGACGATCTCCTCGGGAGGCAAGACCTTCTCCACCACCGGCTGGAAGACCGGCTGGGCCTGCGGAACGGCCGAACTCGTCACGGCCGTCACGACCGCGAAGCAGTTCCTGACCTACGTCAACGGCGGGCCGTTCCAGTACGGCATCGCCGCCGGCCTGGCGCTGCCCGACGATCGGATCGTTGCGATCGGCACCCAGCTGGAACGCCAACGCGACATCCTCGTCGACGGCCTGCGCGCCGCCGGTCTCGATCCCGCGCCGAGCGAGGGCACCTACTTCGTGACCGCCGACGTCGCCGCCCTGGGCGCCACCGACTCCCTGGCGTTCTGCCGGGACCTGCCCGACCGATGCGGCGTGGTCGCCATTCCGAGCCAGGTCTTCTACGGCGACCCGACTGGCGTCGAGACGCTCGTCCGGTTCGCGTTCTGCAAGCGACCCGAGGTGCTCACCGAAGCGGCGACCCGGCTGGCATCCCTGGCCGGCTGACCTGCGGAGCGAGCCGACGCGACAAGTGAACTCCAGATTTGCCGGCAATCGGTTGCTGGGGCCCTCGTGAGCCCACTGGAGTTCACTTTTCGCGATACTCGCCTGACCCCGGCCGGCCGCCGCTACCGTGTGCCCGTGACCACCGACACCGCTCTCGCACCGCTGGCCTCCGTACCCGCCATCCCGGTCGGCATCGATCCCGAGGGCTTCAGTGCCCGGATGCGCATCCGTTACGACCAGATCTTCGAGGCGTTCTGGGCCCATCCCTACCTGGCAGGTCTGCGGGACGGCACGGCGCCGAAGGAAGCCGTGGTGCACTACGTCGGCCAGGACCACCAGTACCTGACGGCGTTCATGCGCTGCTACGGACTGGGTGCAGCGATCTCGCCGGACCGTGACTGGATCGGCTTCTTCAACGACCAGACCAGCTTCCTGCTCCACGACGAGACACACGCCCACCATGCGCTCTGCGACGCCGTCGGGATCTCGTACGACGAGGCGCAGGTGGATCGTCTGGCGCCGACGGCCCAGGCCTACGTCAACCACATGATGGCCTCGGCGCATGACTCGCTCGGGGTGCTGCTGGCTGCCCTGATGCCGTGCCCGTGGACCTACATCTGGGCCGGCACCCGGCATCGCGCCGAGGGCGGTCCCGCGGCGGAGAACCCGTTCGCCGGATGGTGGGAGTTCTACGGATCGGAGGAGAGCCAGCAGATCCTCGTCGAGTTCGCCCGCCGGCTCGACCTGTTGGCCGCCGAGGCGGGCCCGGCGGAGCTGGCCCGGATGGAGCGCGCCTTCGAGGCCAGCTGCCACCACGAGGTCCGTTTCTGGCAGATGGCCTGGACCCAGGAGACCTGGGAGCAGCTGCCGGAGGCGATTCTGCGCTGACGGCCACCATCGCGGCCCCGCGGAGATGGTCACCGCGGAGTTCGGTGGCAAGGGGGACCTACACTGTCGGAGGTTCATCCGCGCGCCCTGACCGAAAGAGACCACTCACCCGTGACCACAGTCCAGCCCCTCGACCGGGTGGTCATCCGCTTCGCGGGTGACTCCGGCGACGGCATGCAGCTCACCGGCGACAGGTTCACCGCAGACTCGGCCCTGTTCGGCAACGACATCTCGACCCTGCCGAACTTCCCGGCCGAGATCCGCGCCCCGCAGGGCACCCTGCCCGGCGTGTCGAGCTTCCAGGTGCACTTCGCCAACTACGACATCATGACCCCGGGTGATCGTCCCGATGTCCTCGTGGCGATGAACCCGGCAGCACTGAAGGCGAACATCGCCGACCTGCCGCGCGGCGGCGTGATCATCGCCGACACCGCCGAGTTCACCAAGCGCAACCTGTCGAAGGTCGGTTACGAGACGGATCCGCTGACCGACGACTCGCTGGCCGACTACCAGGTGCACGGGCTGGACCTGACCGGGATGACCGTGGCCGCCGTCAAGGAGTTCGGCCTCAACCGCAAGGACTCCTCCCGCGCCAAGAACATGTTCGCCCTCGGGCTGTTGTCGTGGATGTACCACCGACCGGTCGAGCACACCATCGGATTCCTCGGTGAGAAGTTCGCCAAGAAGCCGGAGATCCGCGACGCCAACATCACCGCCTTCAAGACCGGGTACGCCTTCGGCGAGACCACCGAGGCCTTCGCCGTACGGTACGAGGTCGCCCCGGCCCCGATGCCGCCCGGCGACTACCGTCAGATCAGTGGCAACGTCGCGTTGGCGTACGGGCTGATGACCGGCGCCCAGAAGGCTGGCCTGCCGCTGTTCCTGGGTGCCTACCCGATCACGCCCGCCTCCGACGTACTGCACGAGCTGAGCAAGCACAAGAAGCTCGGAGTCACGACCTTCCAGGCCGAGGACGAGATCGCGGCCGTCGGCGCCGCCCTCGGCGCCAGCTTCGCCGGCCACCTCGGGGTCACCACGTCGTCGGGTCCCGGCATTGCCCTGAAGGCCGAGACGATCGGCCTCGGCGTGATGACCGAACTGCCGCTGGTGGTCTGCGACATCCAGCGCGCAGGCCCGTCGACCGGCATGCCGACCAAGACCGAGCAGTCGGACCTGCTGCAGGTGATGTTCGGCCGCAACGGTGAGGCTCCGGTGCCGGTCCTCGCCGCGCAGTCTCCCTCGGACTGCTTCGACACAGCCGTGGAGGCGGTACGGATCGCGGTCACCCAGCGCACCCCGGTCTTCGTGCTGACCGACGGCTACCTGGCCAACGGTGCCGAGCCGTGGAAGGTGCCCGACATCTCGAGCATCGACCCGATCGACCCCGCCTTCGCGACCGAGCCGAACGGCACCGACGCCAAGGGTGAGCCGACCTACCTGCCCTACCTTCGTGATCCCGAGACCCTGGCGCGGCCGTGGGCCATCCCGGGCACCCCGGGCCTGGAGCATCGCATCGGCGGCATCGAGAAGGCCGAGGGTACCGGCAACGTCTCGTACGACCCGGCGAACCACGACTACATGGTGCGGATGCGCCAGGAGAAGGTCGACCGGCTGGCCGATCGGCTGCCTGAATTGGGCGTGGACGACCCTGACGGTGACGCCCGGGTGCTGGTGCTCGGCTGGGGGTCCACGTACGGCCCGATCACCGCCGCCGTCCGCCGGGTCCGCAACACCGGCCGTTCCATCGCCCAGACCCATCTGCGGCATCTCAACCCGTTCCCGCGCAACCTCGGTGAGGTGCTGCGCAGCTACGAGGTCGTCGTCGTGCCGGAGATGAATCTCGGCCAGCTCGCGATGCTGCTGCGCGCGAAGTACCTGGTCGACGTCCACAGCTACACCCGGGTCCGCGGGTTGCCGATCTCGCTGAGCGAGCTCGCCGTCGACCTGCAGACCGAGATCGACAACCTCCCGGGGGAGGAGAACTGATGAGCACCGACGTCTCGACAAGCTCGACGAACGTGGCAGGGGTGGTCCGGCCGCAGGGCCTGCTGGGTGTCCCGCTGGCCGTCGAACCGCTGAACCGCAAGGACTTCACCTCCGACCAGGAGGTGCGCTGGTGCCCCGGATGTGGTGACTACGCGATCCTGGCCGCCTTCCTCGGCTTCATGCCTGAGCTCGGCATCAAGCGCGAGAACACCGTCATCGTCTCCGGCATCGGGTGCGCCGCCCGGTTCCCGTACTACGTCGACACCTACGGCATGCACTCGATCCACGGCCGTGCTCCGGCCATCGCCACCGGCGTGGCGACCGCTCGCGAGGATCTGGCGGTCTTCGTGGTGACCGGTGACGGCGACTCGTTGTCCATCGGCGGCAACCATCTGATCCACGCGCTGCGCCGCAACGTGAACATCACCATCCTGTTGTTCAACAACCGGATCTACGGCCTCACCAAGGGGCAGTACTCGCCCACCTCCGAGGCCGGCAAGGTCACCAAGTCGACCCCGCTCGGCTCGGTCGACGCACCGTTCAACCCGCTGTCACTGGCACTCGGTGCCGAGGCGAGCTTCGTGGCCCGCACCATCGACTCCGACCGCAAGCACCTCACCGAGGTGCTGACCCAGGCGGCGGCCCACCGTGGTGCGTCCTTTGTCGAGATCTACCAGAACTGCCCGATCTTCAACGACGGCGCCTTCGACGAGCTGAAGGACGTCGAGACCGCCGACGCGTCGGTGATCCGGCTGGTCCACGGCGAACCGATCACCTTCGCCGGGGGTCGGCTGGGCGTTCACCGTACGGCGAACGGCGAGCTTGAGGTGGTCGAGGTCGCCGAGGTCGGCACCGAGGCCTTGGTGGTCCACGACGCCCATGCCGAGGACCCCGCCTACGCCTTCGCCCTGTCGCGCCTGAGCGCCTCGGGCGCGGTGACCCGCTCCCCGATCGGCGTGCTGCGCGACGTGCAGCGGCCGGTGTACGACGACCAGGTACGGGATCAGGTCGCGACGGCGTCGGGTGGCCGCACCGCGACCGAGCAGGACCTGCAGCAGGTCATCCTCGGCCGCGACGCCTGGACCGTCGCGGGCTGAACAGGGCTGAGCAGGACTGGGCAGGGCTGGGCAGGACTGGGCAGGGCGGGGGGAACCGGCTCGCGACGCCCACCGTCAGTCGTTTCCGTGAGCTCGGCCCCGGGGTTGCCCCGGGCCGGGCGGACGCCGGGCCTGACCGCGTCAGGTATATTTTCGGCGGTGTCAAGCGTTCGAACCCGCGAGTTGGGGCAGGTTCGAACGGTTCGATCTGATCGAGCCGCGCGAGGGCACCCCACGACGATCCGGTTCGACCGGAGGAGGACGGGAGTCGCGAGATGAGTGGCAACTACCCACCACAAGGACCGGGCTACTCCGGCCCGCCGCAGGGCCCCAATCCCGGCCCGAACTTCGGACCGGGTGGCTTCGAGGAGCCGCCGGCGGCGCCAGGACAGTACCCGAACCCCGGGCAGTACGGTGCGCCCGGCAGCGTGCCCAGCGCCTCCGGAGCACCGGACGGGTCGAACCCGTACATGACCTACACCGGCCCGCAGTCCGCCGGCAGTGCGACCCCGCCTCAGTACAGCCCCTCGACCCAGATGGGGTCCGGCGGCTACCCGGGTCCGCTGGCCGGCACCCCGGGCCCGAAGAAGTCGAACGCGGGCATGATCGCGGTGATCTGTGGCGTCGCCGCGGTCGTGGTGATCGGTGCGATCATCCTCGGGGTCGTTCTCACCCGAAGCGGTGGCGCGGGCGGCGGGACGAAGACCCCGAGCGCTGCGGTCCAGGGTTACTTCGATGCGATCATCGCCAACGATGCGACCAAGGCGTTGTCGTACGCCAAGATCGAGCCGACCGACAAGACGTTCCTCACCAACGAGGTGCTGACGGCGAGCAGTCAGGCCGCACCGATCACGAACGTCGTGGTCGCCGAGGTGACCGACAAGTACGCCTACGAGGTTCCGGTCAGCTACACGATGGGCGACCAGAACATCAACGTCGAGATCAGCGTGGACAAGGTCGGCAACGACTGGAAGCTGGATGCGGTGGCCACGCCGATCGACGTGTCGCGCATCGGCGTGAAGCCGATCATCAACGGCGTCGCCGCCACCACTGACAAGGTGTACCTGTTCCTCGGGACCTACACCTTCACGACCGGCAACAAGTACGTCGACTTCGCCGACGGCAAGGGCACCGTGCGGATCACCGAGCCGCAGGACTACGGCTCGATCTCGTCCTCGGATCTCCAGCTGCAGCTGCTGAGCGCCGGCAAGGAGGCGATGCTGGCCGCCGCGCAGAAGAGCCTGGACGCCTGCATGGCGAAGAAGGAGTTCGAGCCGGAGGGCTGCCCGTTCGTCATCCGCCTCAACGCGAACGGCTACAAGCTCGACATGTCGAGCCTGACGTTCGCCCCCCAGGGTGAACAGTTCGCCGACGTCAGCATCCGGCTCGACTACGAGAACCCGATGATCGCGACCTTCTCCTACTACCCCGACATCAAGTACACGATCAAGGCGTCGAAGGACGGCAAGTCGTTCTCCAACACCTTCGCAGTACGGTCGAGTGACACCAACACGGCTCAGATGGACTTCTCCGGCGACGAACCCACCTTCAGCTGGGTTGCCTGAGCCAGTTCCGCCGGTCCTGACCCGTCACGCCTCCCGCCCTCGTAGGGTGGGGGGCGTGACTGTTTCCGCATCTGATCCTGCCGACGTCGCCGCTGCACCTCTCGTCGAGGGGAGCACCGCTCCAACCGTCGAGGGGAGCACCGCTCCACGTGCCCAGGACGACCTGTTCCGCCATGTCAACGCCGACTGGATGGCCACCGCGACGATCCCGGACGACAAGCCGAGTGCCGGTGCCTTCGACGAACTGCGCGACGCCTCCGAGGAGGCCGTCCGCGACATCATCGTTGAGCTGAGCGAAGGCGTTGACCTGTCGCCCGAGCAGGCGCAGATCGCTGCCCTGTACACGAGCTTCATGGACACCGACCGGATCGAGGCGCTGGGCACTGCCCCGCTGGCCGAGCCGCTGGCCGCCGTCGACGCGATCACCAGTCCGTCCGAACTGCTCGGACTGACCGGTCGACTCGGCCGGGAGAGCATCTCCGGCCTGGTGGGGTTCGACTCCGAGGCCGACCCGGGCGATCCGCAGCGGGTGGTGATGTTCCTGGGCCAGGCCGGCATCGGCCTGCCCGACGAGGAGTACTACCGTGAGGATGCGTACGAGACCATCCGCAAGGAGTACCTGACCCACATCCAGACCTCCTTCGAGCTGGCCGGCCTGGCCGACGCTGCCGAGCAGGCCGCAGCCGTGCTCGCCCTGGAGACCGACATCGCCGCCGCGCACTGGGACAAGGTCCGTACCCGCGACATGCGGCAGATGTACAACCTGATGTCATACGAGGAACTGCGGGCCTCGGCGCCCGACCTGGACTGGGACGCCTTCTGGGCCGGCACCGGGATCGAGGCATCGAAGTACGCCGAGGTCGTCAACGCGCAACCCTCCTTCTTCACCGAGGTCGGCGCTCTGCTGGTGCCCGAGCGGCTCGACGCGTGGCGGTCCTGGGCGCGGTGGCGCATCGTGTCCTCGCTCTCGCCCTACCTGCCGGAGGCCTTCGTCAACGAGCGGTTCCGCTTCTACGGCACGGTGCTCTCCGGCACGCCGACCTTGAAGGAGCGCTGGAAGCGCGGCGTGGACCTCGTCGAGGGGGCTCTCGGCGAGGCGGTCGGCAAGGTCTACGTCGAACGCCACTTCTCCCCACGCGCCAAGGAGCGGATGGACGAGCTGGTCGCCAACCTGATCGGCGCCTACGGGGATTCGATCGCCGCGCTGGAGTGGATGACCGACGAGACCCGACCGCTCGCCCTGGACAAGTTGTCGAAGTTCCGCCCGAAGATCGGCTACCCGGTGAAGTGGCGTGACTTCAGTGGTCTGGAGATCGACGCGGGAGACCTGGTCGGCAACGTACGGCGGGCGACGGCCTTCACCCTGGACTGGCAGATGTCGAAGATCGGCCAGCCGACCGATCCGGACGAGTGGCTGATGACGCCCCAGACCGTCAACGCCTACTACCACCCCCTGCGCAACGAGATCGTCTTCCCGGCAGCGATCCTGCAGCCGCCGTTCTTCGGTGAGGACGCCAGCGACGCCGCCAACTACGGTGGCATCGGCGCGGTCATCGGCCACGAGATCGGCCACGGCTTCGACGACCAGGGCTCCACCTGCGATGGCGACGGCCGGCTGCGGAACTGGTGGACCGATGCCGACCGGGCAGCCTTCGAGGAACGCACCGGCGCCCTGATCGCCCAGTACGAGGCCTTGGAACCCCAGCAGACCCCGGGCCACCACGTGAACGGTGCGCTGACCATCGGCGAGAACATCGGCGACCTCGGCGGCCTCGGGATCGCCATCAAGGCGTACCGCCGGGCCCGCGAGGCCGCCGGCGGCGAGGTGACCGACGCCGACCTGCGCGAACTGTTCAGCTCCTGGGCCTTGGTGTGGCGCTGGATCGGCCGGGACGAGCACGTGCTGCGCCGCCTGGCGACCGATCCGCACTCCCCCGCCGAGTTCCGCTGCAACCAGGTGGTTCGCAACCTCGACGACTTCCATCGCGTCTTCGAGGTCACCGAGGGTGACGCGATGTGGCTCGACCCGGCCGAGCGGGTCACCATCTGGTGACCCGCACCGGTTGAGCAGCAGGGCGCTCGCGTCCTGCGCGTCGAAACCACTACCGCAGCGAACTCCGGCCTACCACAAGACCGAGGCGTTCCCGCAGGAACGTCAGTGTGTGCCAGCAGCGTCTGTCGCGCGGGCAGCGGTCGATGACGTCTTGGGTGCGCACCAGCCCGGCATCGGCATCGGCAGTCGGGCACAGACTGCCGCCGCGCCGGTACGCCATTCCTGGTCGACGCGCCGCAGTGCGCGGGAGCGCCACAGCGACGGCAACCACCACAGCAGGTTCACCGCGAGGTACACCCCGGCCATCACGGCCACGGCAGACGCCTCGCGGTGGACCACGACGATGGCTGCGGTGCCACCGCCGATGACGAGGAGTCCCCAGAACAGCTTGTGGCCGAACTGACCCGCCCGTGGACCCCGCTTCTCGAAACCGCTGTCGGAGGTCGTGACGTCCCCGCTGGCGAGCGACACCAACGCGGCGATGAAGCTGAGTACGGCGCCGATCCTGCGCAGCACGTGACGTCGCCGATCCTCCCGCCACAACTCCCCGTCGTCACCGAGAACTCGACCGAGATCGATGTCCAGGCGAGGATCTCGTCCGGTCAGCGAGGCCAGCCAGCCGTAGTGTCCGGCCACCTGTGCCCGGAGGTGGCCGAAGCGGATCGCGTTGATCACGGAGGCGATCGCGAGGTAGGCCGCGGGCAGCACGGCAATGACCAGACCTCCGAGGGCAGTGCGTCGTGACCGCTCCGCACCGTCAGTGAGGTAGTCACCCAGGCTCACTGCGCCGATCGCCGAGAACAACGGGACGATCAGGAAGGCGAAGAACACCATCGTGCCGGCGCTCCACGGCCCGGTCCGGTACGGGGCCACCAGGCGGTCGGCGAACGGCTGCTGGCGCAGCGGGGTCGGAACGGGCAGGCGGGCGCTGGGCTCGTACGTGGGGAACATCCCTCCCTTTCTACCTGGTGGGGCGTGACTGATGACAGTTGTCATGTCGCAGTCGTGACCGGTGGCTGGGGCCGACTCCCTCCGTACGGGGAACAGTGGAGTCATGACCACCACTGCTACCCCACCTGCGGTCGAGCTCACGGGCGTGACCCGCTCGTACGGCCCGGTCCGCGCCGTCGATGACCTGACCCTGTCGGTGCCCGCCGGCCAGCTCGTGGCCCTGCTCGGGCCCAACGGCGCCGGCAAGTCGACCACCAACGAGATGATCCTCGGGCTGGCAGCACCCCAGACCGGCACCGTCCGGGTGTGCGGGCTGAGCCCCGCCGAAGCGATCCGGCGCGGCGCGGTCGGGGCGATGCTGCAGGGCGGTGCGCTGCTGGACAACGCCACCGTGCTGGACACGTTGCGTCTGATGCGCGGCCTGCACCGCCACCCGTTGCCCCTGGCCGAGGTGATCGAACGAGCCGACTGTGGTGACTTCCTCCGTACCAAGACCGACAAGTTGTCCGGGGGGCAGGCCCAGCGGTTGCGCTTCGCACTGGCGCTGCTGCCCGATCCGCAGCTGCTGATCCTGGATGAGCCGACCGTGGCGATGGATGTCGAGCTGCGACGCCGGTTCTGGGAGTCGATGCGCTCGTTCGCCGGCGACGGCCGGACCGTGCTGTTCGCGACCCACTACCTCGAGGAGGCCGACGAGGTCGCCGACCGGATCGTGCTCCTCGCGCACGGACGAATCGTCGCCGACGGCACGCCGGCGGTGGTGAAGGCCTCCGTGGCCGGTCGTCTGGTTTCCTTCCGTAGCAGCAGTCTCAGTGAACCGGCGCTGCAGCAGCTGCCCGGGGTCACCACGGTCGAACGGTCCGGCGACCGGATCCGGCTGCACACCGGCGACTCCGATGCCTGCGTCCGGGAACTGCTGCTGAGCACGGATGCCCACGAGGTCGAGATCACCACCCCCGGGTTGACCGATGCGTTCCTCGCCCTCACCGCCGACCCCGCCGAGAACCCTGTCCGAGAAGAGGTCGCAGCATGACCACCATCACCCGCCGATCATCGAGCGGCGTCGAGACGCCGTCGAGCGGAGTCGAGACGTCCTTCGCGCTCCGCGGCGCAACCCACTACTTCGGCCACACCGTACGCCTCACCTTCCGCAACGTGGCCTACCTGATCTTCACGATCGGGCTGCCGGTCACCATGTATCTGGTGTTCAACTCGATCTTCGGATCCGAGCAGGTGATCCCGGGCGTCAACTACTCGGCGATGATCATGGTTCAGATGGCGGGCTACGGAGCGCTCGGTTCGGCCATGAGCGGTGGCGCCGTCATCGCCCTGGAGCGTCGGTCCGGATGGTTCCGGCAGTTGATGATCACCGCGGTCCCGGAGCGCAGCTTCCTCGTGGCCCGGGCCGCGACCGTCCTGGTGATCGTGCTGCCGTCCCTGCTGCTGGTCTTCCTGGCCGGGTTCGCCATCGGCGGTGTTCGCGCCCCGGTGGAGGTCTGGATCGCTTCCCTGGTGGCGATGTGGGCGTCCCTGCTGCCCTTGGCGACCCTCGGCGTGGTGCTCGGTCTGCTGGTCAAGGGGGAGGCGGTCCAGGGCCTCAACACGGTCGTGATGATGGTGCTGTCGATGGCCGGCGGCCTGTGGTTCCCGATCCAGATGATGCCCGAGCCGGTGCAGGCCGTGGCCCAGTTCCTGCCCTCGTACTGGATCGGCGAGTTCGGCCGGTGGCCCTTCCTGGGTGAAGGGTTCCCGTGGCAGGGCGTCGCCGTGCAGTTGGGCTGGACTCTCGTCCTCGTGGTGATCGGCGGCCTCGGCTATCGTCGGGCCGTACGTGACAGCAAGCGCTGAGGGGCAGGCGATGACGGACGCGAGCGTGAGGATCTGGCGTCGCCCGCCGGCGCGACGGCTGCTGCCGCTCGCACCCAGCCTGCTCTTCCTGGCCTTCTTCCTGGTCCCAGTGCTGGCCCAGGCGACGACCTGGTGGTACGTGGTGCTCGCCGTCGGAGCGGCACTGGTCGTCGCCGTCGGATTCCTCGGCATCTCGATGGCAGTGACGTTCCCGCTGGCTGCTCGTGCCTGGTACCTCGCCGCCTTCTCGGTCGCCACCTTCGCCGTCTGCTGGCCGTTCGCCGGCACCTACACCCTCGCCATGGGCACGTACCTCACGGTAGCAGCCGCACTGCTGTTGCCCTGGATCGGTGCGCGCATCGTGATCCCGGTCTTCAGTGTGGCCGTCCTGGTCGCCGGCATCGTGCTGCAGCAGTGGTGGCTGGTGATGCTGGCGGTGATCGGCGCCGGAATCGGTCTGTCGATGGCGTTCGGGATCCGCTCGGGTCAGCTGCGCGAGGAGCTCGACGCCGCCCAGGAGCGGATCGCCACCCTGGCCGTTGCTGCCGAACGGGAACGCATCGCCCGCGACCTGCACGACATCCTTGGGCACTCCCTCACGGCCGTGGTGGTCAAGTCCGGGCTTGCTGTCCGGCTCGCCGACGCCGATCCGACCCTGGCCAGGGAACAGATGTCCGAGGTTGAGACGATCGCCCGCCAGGCGCTGGCCGATGTCCGCGCCACCGCCGCCGGGTTCCGTCTGGTACGGCTGGCCTCCGAGATCGCCGGGGCCCGCTCGGTGCTGTCGGCCGCCGAGATCACGGCCACCACACCGGAGGCACTGCCCGCGATGTCCGACGACGCGAGCGAGTTCCTCGGTTGGGTCGTCCGTGAAGGAGTCACCAACGTGGTCCGCCATTCCGGCGCCCAGCACTGCGCGATCAGCGTCGACGGACGGTCGGTCACCGTCGCCGACGACGGCACCGGGGTCGACCCGTCGGCGGCAACGGCGGGCCACGGGCTGTCAGGGTTGCGAGAACGAGCCGCTGCGCTCGGGGCCACCGTCGAACTGAGCCCTGCCGAGCCCCACGGCACCGTGTTGACCGTCACTCTCCCGGAGCAATCATGATCACCGTCCTGGTGGCCGACGACCAGGCCATGTTGCGTCAGGCCTTTGCCGTCCTGCTCGATCTCGAGTCCGACCTGGCCGTGGTGGGCCAGGCCGCCACGACCGCCGAGGTGGTGGCCGAAGCCGTACGGCTGGTGCCCGACGTCGTGGTGATGGACGTCCAGATGCCTGCAGACGGAGATGGACCCAGCGACGGGATTGCCGCCACAGCAGAGATCCGGCGGCTCGCGCCGTCGGTTCGGGTGCTGATCGTCACCACGTTCGGCCGTCCCGGCTACCTGCGGCGCGCCCTCGACGCGGGCGCCTCCGGATTCATGGTGAAGGATGCCCCGTCGGAGCACCTGGTCGACGGGATCCGTCGGGTGGCCCAGGGCCTTCGGGTGATCGATCCGGAGCTGGCGGTCGCCAGCCTGACCGCTGGCACCTCACCGCTCACCGACCGGGAGACCGAGGTGTTGCGAGCCGCCGCGCTCGGCGGCTCGACCGGCGACATCGCCCGGCGGGTGTTCCTGTCCGAGGGGACGGTCCGCAACCACCTGTCCTCGGCCATCGGGAAGACCGGGGCGTCCACCCGGGCCGATGCCGTACGGATCGCGACGGAGAACGGTTGGCTCGGCTGACCCGATTCGGGCAGAGAATGGCCCATGCCCACGCGCCGCCAGCTGCTCACCGCCCTGGCCGGGACCGCGTTGCTCGGTGCGTGCTCCCGCGAGAATCCTGATGACTTCACGGTGTCGCTCGATCCGGTGTGGGAGCAGCCGGCACAGATGTTCTCGATGACCGCCACCCTGACCAGTGACACACTTCTGCTGGCCGGGACGGAGGTGGACGCCACCCGGATCGTCGGCCATGACCTCGCCACCGGCGCCGTCCGTTGGCTTGTCGGCGACGACTCGTCGGTCGCGGTCCCCAAGCTCGGCGATGTCGAGATCCAGACCCTCGGCAAGCGCGCCGAGCAGTCCCTGCTCAACCGGAGAAACTTCGTCGCGGGGCCCGTCCTGCCGCTGTCGTTCTGGAACGACCGCGGCGCCGGGCCATCTGGTGTGGTCGGTCTCGATCCGGCGAGTGGCACACCGGTGTGGGGCCGCACCCTGGTTGCTGAGCAGTCCGACCTACGCCTCGGCACGGTGGTCATGGCCGCCACCGAGTCGGTGGTGCTCGCGGTGACGCGACCCATCACGACCGTCACAAGGCCGGACTTCGGACAGGAGTTGTTCGCGTCCGGACCCACCACCACCCATGCCCTCGACGCCGCGACCGGGGAGGTCCTGTGGTCGGTGGCTGATGTCCTCGTGGTGTGGGCTGATCAGGACACCGCGCTCGCCTTCCGGACCTCTTCCGACACGATGTCGGGGCCATCTTCGGTCATCTGTGGGCTCGACCTCGCCGCGGGTGAACCTCGCTGGACGGGACCGGATCCGGTCAGCCTGGCCGCTGTGGCCGGCGACCATGCCCTTTTCCATGGCGCCGACAGCGCTGACGACGGGCTCCTGGTGCGGGTGTCCACCGGCGAGGTGGTCCCGGTGCCCAACGTCGGTCGCGCTCGGCCCCACCTGCTCGCCGGTGAACCCCCAACCTTGGCGTGGGGAACCTACGACGGCAGTCAGACGGTGACCACCCAGGTGGTCGGTGAACCCGATCAGGTCAGCGGCACCAAACCGAGTCGGTTCGACACCACCCGGATCGCCAGGGATCTGTTGTGGGGCGTGCTCCCGTCCTGGAGCAATCCGACGACCGTGGCGTTCGACCGTACGGGGCACCAACGCTCGGCCCGGATCGACAGCGGCGTTCCGATCCACGTCACCGAGGACTGGCTGATCTTTGTGAGGACGGGGTTCGAGGTCCCCACCTCCTATGTCGTGGTACCGCACCGGGTGACCGCCCGCGGGTAGACCGGAGGCCGGCCGTCAGGCCTCCAGGGCAGCGAAGGGCACTCGGCAGAGGCGCTCGATCACCACATCGATCTCCGGGTCCACCACCTGGCGGGCTGGGTCGGCGTCGTGCCAGGCGATGATCTGACGGGCCCCCTCGGCGAAATCGACCGACGGCGCGAACTCCGGGACGAGTGCGGCGACCTTGGTGTTGTCGAAGACCATCGAGTGCGCCTTGTCGCCCACCAGGCCTGGCCCCCAGGCCGGATGGACACCGGCGATGGTGGCCGAGGCGACGTGCACCAGATCCGGCGACGCGACCCCAGCCGCACGCGCCAGATGGGTGTAGATCTGGTTCCAGGTGAGCGGGTCGTCGTTGGTGATGTGGAAGGCCTCACCCAGGGCGGCCGGGTTGCCCAGCAGTCCCACCAGACCCACCGCGACGTCGTCGGTGTGCGTGATCGTCCACAACGAGGTGCCGTCACCATGCACCACCACCGGCCGGCCACGGCGCATCCGGTCGATCACGGTCCAGCGTCCCTCCACCGGCATCGAGGTCTCGTCATAGGTGTGGGAGGGCCGGATGATCGTCCACGCGTTCCCGAAGACCTCTGGGATCCGTTCCTCACAAGCGATCTTGTTGCGCGAGTACTCCCAGAACGGATTGTCGAGCGGGGTCTCCTCGGTGACCGGGAGCCGATCCGGCGGGGTCTGGTAGGCCGAGGCCGAACTGATGAACACGTACTGACCGGTGCGCCCGGCAAACAGGTCGGCGTCGGTGTCGATGTGCTCCGGGGTGTAGGCGACGAAGTCCAGCACCACGTCGAAGGAACGCTCACCCAAGGCATCCCGTACCGACTGAGGGTCCCGGATGTCGCCGCTCACCACCTCCACCTCGTCAGGGAGCGAGCGCGTCAGCGACTGCCCGCGATTGAGCACCGTGACCTGGTGCCCCACCGCAACCGAACGCCGTACCGCCGCCGCGCTGATCGTCCCCGTACCGCCGATGTAGAGCAGGTTCGCCATGCTGGCCACGATAGTGCCGTGGTGCGCCGCCGAACCATCCACGTTCGGTTGAGCCCTCAGACCGTACGGTCGACCACCGTGGTGCAGAGTTCGGCCAGGGCAGCCCGGGCCGGGATGTCGGGTAGGTCGTCCAGCAGTGCCCGCGCAGCAGTCGCCCGCCGGGTCACCTCGACGCGGGCCTCCTCCACGGCCGGATGGACCCGCAACAGCCGTACGGCTTCGGCGAGCGCGTCCTCCTCGCCGAGGTCGGAGTCCATCAGAGCCAGCAGCCGGGCATCCTCCGGGCGGGCTGCTGCCCGCACCAGCAAGGTCGGCAGGGTGGGTACGCCTTCGCGCAGGTCGGTCCCGGGGGTCTTGCCGGTGGAGTCGCTGGTGATGTCGATGATGTCGTCACTCAGCTGGAACACCGAGCCGATCTGCTCACCGAACTCGGCCAGCGCCTCCTGGACGGTGTCGGAGGCGCCCGCCACCTTGGCGCCCAACAGGGCCGAGGTCGCGATCAGGGAGGCGGTCTTGTCGGCAACCACCTTCAGGTGGTGCTGCAGCGGATCCTGGCCGTCCTGGGGGCCGACCGTCTCGGCGATCTGCCCCTGCACCAGCCGGGCAAAGGTGTTGGCCTGGATCCGTACGGCGTCGGGACCCAGATCGGCGACCAGCGACGATGCCCGTGAGAACAGCAGGTCGCCGACCATGATGGCCACCGAGTTCTGCCACTTCTGGTGCGCGGTGAGCGCTCCCCGACGGCGGTCGGCGTCATCCATCACGTCGTCGTGGTAGAGGCTCGCCACGTGGGTGAGCTCCACCACCAACGCGGCGGTCACGACGTCGTCGGACTCCGGGTCGTCACCGAACTGGGCCGCCAGCACCGTGAGCATCGGCCGGAACCGTTTCCCGCCGGCATTGATGATCCAGCGGGATGCCTCGGTGACCAAGGTGGTGTCGGCGGTCGCCGCCGCCAGCAACCGTTCCTCGATCACCGACAGCCGTGCCGTCACCAGTGCCTCCACGGCACTGGAGTCGACAGGGTCGATCCCGACAGAACTCACCTCCACCACAGGCATCACCGTAGCCGCAAAGTACTCAGCGGATGAACTCGCCCGCCTTGGCGGCGAGCGCCAGCAGCGGCCCGGGGAACACACCGGCGCCCAGGGTCACCACGACGCCGACGGCCACGGCGATCAACGTCGGGAACCCGGGCTCGGCCACCTCGGGCCCGTCGCTCGGCGAGGCGAAGTACATCGACACGATGACCTTCAGGTAGAAGAACATCGTGAGCACCGACACCAATGCCGCCACGACGACCAGCCACCAGTAGCCGCCGGCCCAGGCCGCCGCGAAGACGGCCCACTTGCCGATGAAGCCGCTGGTCAGCGGGATGCCGGCGAAGCTCAGCAGGAGCAGACCGAAGACGCCGGCCAGCACCGGGGACTTGCGTCCCACACCGGCCCAGTCCTTCAGGTTGGTCGACTCCACACCGCGGTCCCGGACCAGGGTCACGATCGCGAAGGCGGCGACGGTGCCTGCGCCGTACACGGCGAGGTAGAACAGCACGGCCTGGATCGAGGTGATCTGGCCCTCGGTCGCTCCGGAGCCTGCCTGGTGCGCGCCGACGACAGCGGTCAGGATGAACCCGGCGTGTGCGATCGAGGAGTAGGCGAGCATCCGCTTAACGTCGGTCTGGGTGATTGCCATCACGGCACCGATGACCAGGGTCAGCACGGCCACGACGGCCATCGCGGGCTGCCAGTCCCAGCGTGCCCCACCGAGGGCAACGTAGAAGGCACGCAGCAACGCCACGACGGCGGCGATCTTGGTGCATGCCGCCATGAATGCGGTCACCGCGGTCGGCGCACCGACGTACACGTCGGGGGTCCAGGAGTGGAACGGTACGGCGCCGATCTTGAACAGCACCCCCACGCCCAGCAGGCCGAGACCGGCGATCAGCAGACCGTTCGAGGACGTCGGGTTGGCGACCGCCTCAGCGATGTCGGCGAAGGTGAACGAGCCGGCGAAGCCGTACAGCAGGGCCACGCCGTACAGGAAGAACCCGGACGACAGCGCACCCAGCAGGAAGTACTTCATCGAGGACTCCTGGCTCAGCAGGCGACGCCGCCGAGCCATGCCGCACAACAGGTACAGCGGCAGCGAGAGCACCTCGAGGGCGACGAACATCGTCACCAGGTCGTTGGCCGCCGGGAACACCATCATCCCGGACAGTGCGAACAGGGCGAGCGGGAAGACCTCGGTGTGCTCGCGTCCGGCCTCGACGGCTTCGGCCTCAGCCGGGCTGCCGGGGACGGCCGAGGCCGAGGCAGCGAACGGGGAGTCGTCGACCTGACGCTCCACGAACAGCAGCAGCGAGAGCCCACCCAGCACGATCAACGTGCCCCAGATGAAGTGGGTCGGTCCATCGATCGCGATCGACCCGACCGCGTCGACGACCCGGGCACCCCCGGCGCTGTTGATGATCACCAGCACGAGTGCGGCCACCAGTGCCACCAGAGCCAGCAGGCCCTGGAACAGCAGCCGGTGGGCCCGCGGCAGGAACGCCTCGACCAAGAGCCCCAGGCAGGCAGCTCCGAACACGACCAGGACCGGAGCCAGCAACAGGTAGTTGAGGCTCGGAGTCGGAATCTCAAGAAGGGTCATCGCGGCTGCTCCTGCCCGTTCGGTGCGACCGGATCGGTCACACCCACCTGCTGCAATGTCGTCGTCACACTCGGGTTGATGATGTTCAGCGCGAGGTTCGGCACGAAGCCGAGCACCAGGATCAGCACGACGACCGGGACCAGCGCGCCCTTCTCACGGCCGCTGAGATCCTCGAACTGGCTCACCTCGGGGGCCGTCGGCCCGGTCATGGTGCGCTGGTACATGATCAGGATGTACAGGGCCGCCAGCACGATGCCGAGGGTTGCGATCGCGGCGTACACCGGGTAGCGACCGAAGGTGCCGGCCAGCACCATGAACTCACTGATGAACGGTGACAGTCCTGGCAGTGCCAGCGAGCTCAGGCCGGCGAACAGGGTGAACCCAGCCAGCCAGGGAGCCACCTTCTGCACGCCCCCGAAGGCGTTGATGTCCCGCGACCCGCGTCGTGCGACCAGGTAGCCGACCACCAGGAACAGTGCCGTGGTGGAGAAACCGTGGTTCAGCATGTAGAGCGTCGCTCCGGCCACCGACTGCGTGGTGAAGGCGAAGATGCCCAGCACGATGAAGCCGAAGTGGCTGATCGAGGTGAAGGCGATCAGGCGGTACAGGTCCTTCTGGCCGATCGCCGCGATCGCTCCGTACAACACCGAGATCACAGCGAGCGTGATCACCACCGGGGTGGCCCACTGGCTGGCCTCGGGGAACAACCCGAGGCAGAACCGGAGCATGCCGAAGGTGCCGATCTTGTCGAGCACGCCGACCATCAGGGCCGCCCCTCCCGGGGTCGACTCCGCTGCCGCGTCGGGCAGCCAGGTGTGCACCGGCACCATCGGGGCCTTCACTGCGAAGGCAATCATGAAGCCGACAAACAGCCACCGTCCGGTGGTCCCTGACAGATCCAGCTTGGCGAGCTCGCTGATCAGGTACGACGGGGTCCCGGCCTGGGACGAGACGACGTACAGGCCGATCACCGAGGCGAGCATGACCAGTCCGCCGAACAGCGAGAACAGCAGGAACTTCATGGCTGCCGCCGACCGCTTCGCACCCCCGAAGCCGCCGATCAGGAAGTACATCGGGATCAGGGTGGCCTCGAAGAACACGTAGAACAGCAGCACGTCGGTCGCGGTGAACACGAAGATCGAGAAGCTCTCCAGCACCAGGACCAGGGCGAAGAAGCTCCGTGCCGTCCAACGTCCCTCACCGAGGTAGTCGGCGTCGTCCCAGGAGGCGATCAGCACCACCGGCACCAGGATCGTGGTCAGCATGACCATCGTGAGCCCGATGCCGTCCACGCCGAGGGCGTAGTTGATGCCGAGCTGGGTCACCCAGGGCGTCAGTTCGTTGAACTGCATGCCACCGGCCGGGTTGAAGTTGACCAGTACGACCACCGACAGCGCGAGCGCCACCAGGGAAGCGATCAGACCGATGATCCGGGCACCGTTGTCACGCGCGACGAGCAGCAGCCCGGCGCCGACCAACGGCACCAGGGCCAGGATGGTGAGAATGGGGAATCCCACGATTGTTCTCCTCCCCTGCTCAGCCGAGCTGGCTCAGGACGAGTACGCCACCGAGGACGGCGGCACCGACCACCATCAACAGCGCGTACGACCGGACAAAACCGTTCTGCAGTCGGCGGGTCAGCATCGACAGACCCCCGAACGCTCCCGCAGTGCCGGTGACGGCACCGTCGATACCGCCCTCGTCCACCGCGACGATCCCTCGCGTCAACGCCTGGCCCGGCCGCATGAACACGGTCTCGTTGAAGGCATCGCCGAACAGGTCGTTGCGACCCGCGATCGTCAGCGGATTCCGGGTCGCCGGTGCGGTCTCCGGGATCTCGCGGCGCGGGCCGAAGACTCCGAACGCGATCACCACTCCGACGGCCACCACGGCAAGGGTGATCAGGCCAACGGGCGAGGTGAACCCGGCGTACCAGGTCGGGGCGTGTGCTTCGCCACCCTCGCCGTGCCCGCCGCCACCGACGGCCGGTGCCAGCCAGCCGGAGATCCAGCTGTTCATCACGATGCCGGCGACCAGCGAGGCCGCGCCGAGGACGATCAACGGAATGGTCATCACCAGCGGCGACTCGTGCGGGTGGACACCCTTCTGCCAGCGCTTCTTGCCGGCGAAGGTCATCAGCATCAGCCGCGTCATGTAGAACGCGGTGACCCCGGCGCCAACCAGGGCGAGGATCCCCACGACCTGGTTGTGCTCGAAGGCAGCTTCGATGATGTGGTCCTTGGAGTAGAACCCGGCGGTCAGTGGGAAGCCGATGATGGCCAGGAAGCCACAGGCGAAGGTGGCGAAGGTGATCGGGAGCACCCGCCACAACCCGCCGTAGTGCCGCATGTCGACGTCGTCATCCATGGCGTGCATCACCGAACCGGCGCCCAGGAACATGTTGGCCTTGAAGAAGCCGTGCGTCACCAGGTGGAAGATCGCGAAGGCGTACCCGGCCGGGCCGATGCCGGCGGCCAGCATCATGTAGCCGATCTGACTCATGGTCGAGCCGGCGAGGGCCTTCTTGATGTCGTCCTTGGCGCAGCCGATCCAGGCACCGGCCAGCAGCGTCAGGGTGCCGATGATGACGACCGCGGTGGAGGCCCACTCGGTGTGGGCGTAGATCGCATGCGACCGCGTCACCAGGTAGACACCGGCGGTGACCATGGTGGCCGCGTGGATCAGGGCCGACACCGGGGTCGGGCCCTCCATGGCGTCCAACAGCCAGGACTGCAGGGGCAGCTGGGCCGACTTGCCACAGGCTCCCAACAGCAGCAGCAGGCCGAGCCCGGTCGCGACCGCGGGGCTCATGTGCTCGGCGCCCGCGTTGACGGCGCTGAACTGCGACGAGCCGAAGGTCGCCAGCATCAGCATGACTGCGATCGCCATGCCCATGTCACCGACCCGGTTGACCACGAACGCCTTCTTGGCCGCGGTGGCGGCCGACGGCTTGTGCTGCCAGAACCCGATCAACAGGTACGAGGCCAGGCCCACGCCTTCCCAGCCCACGAAGAGAACCAGGTAGTTGTCTGCGAGCACCAGCAGCAACATGGCCGCGATGAAGAGGTTGAGGAACGCGAAGAAGCGGCGACGACGCTCGTCGTGGGCCATGTAGCCGATCGAGTAGATGTGGATCAGCGACCCGACGCCGGTGATCAGCAGGCAGAACAGGATCGAGAGCTGGTCGATCTGCAGGCCGACCCCGATGTTCCAGCTACCACTGGTGATCCAGTCGTAGAGCTGCAGCGACTGGGCCCGTCCGGCCTCGTCGGTCCCCAGCATGGTCACGAACATCGACACCGCGATCACGAAGGTCGCCACGGCGGCGAGGGTGCCGAGGAAGTGTCCCCAGGCGTCGCCGACCTTGCCGATGAGCAGCAGGATGGCGGCTGAGACCAGCGGGATGGCGACCAGGAGCCATGCCCAGGCAAAGATGCCGGTGGCTGGGGTCACCTCCAGCAGAGCGGGTGAGAAGGGGTTCACGCTGGCTCCCTCAGTACTTCAGCAGGTTGGCGTCGTCGACCGAGGCCGAGCGGCGGGTACGGAAGATCGAGATGATGATGGCCAGGCCGACCACGACCTCGGCGGCGGCGACCACCATCACGAAGAAGGCGAACACCTGACCGTCGAGCCTCCCGTGCACCTTGCTGAAGGTCACCAACGCGAGGTTGGCGGCGTTCAGCATCAGTTCGACGCACATGAAGGCCACGATCGCATTGCGTCGCAGGGTGAAGCCGACGGCGCCGATGGTGAACAGCAGCGCTGACAGGATCAGGTAGTTGTCCGGGTTCACTGCCCGTCCTCCTTCTTCAGACCAGGTGCGGACTCTCCCGGGTCGTTGGAGGTGATGGCTCGCAACTTCTCCTGGGTCGGCAGGGTCAGGTCGTCGGCCGCGATCACCTGGCCGCGGGCCGCCAGGGTGGCCGAGACCGAGGTCTCGGCGGGCGTGCCGTCGGGCAGCAGGGCCGGGGTGTCGACCGCGTTGTGGCGGGCGAAGACACCCGGGGTCGGCAGCGGGCCGGGGTGGATCCCGTCCTTGGCGTAGCGCTGCATCCGCTCGGCCAGCAGGTCGCGCTGGGTCTTCCGTGCGGTCAGGCGCTCACGGTGGGCCAGCACCATCGCCCCCAGTGCGGCGGTGATCAGCAGGCCGGAGGTGAACTCGAAGGCGAAGACGTACCGGTGGAAGATCAGCCCGGCCAGACCCTGCACGTTGCCGCCGAAGTCGTTGTTCGCCTGCTCCAGACCGACCGGGGGCGCGGTCACCGCGTTGCCGATCGCCACGATCAGCAGCGCTGCGAAGGCGATGCCCGCCACGACGGCCAGCGCCCGCTGGCCCTTGATCGTCTCGACGACCGAGTCCGACATGTCGACGCCGACCAGCATGACGACGAACAGGAACAGCATCAGGATCGCGCCGGTGTAGACGATGATCTGCACCGCGAACAGGAAGGGCGCATCCAGGGCGGCATACTGCACCGCGAGGCAGATCATGACGACGGCGAGGCACAGCGCCGCGTGGACCGGCTTGCGGGCCAGCACGACACCGAGGGCAGCCAGCAGCATGACCGGTGCCAGCATCCAGAACGCCACGTCGGCACCGGTGACCAGGGTGATCACTGATCGTCTCCCGTCTCGTCGTCGTCCGCCACGCTGGCAGCCGGGTCCGTCGGCGGCTCGTACGCCTTCGCGCGACGCTTCGGGATGCCGAGCACGCCGGTACGGAAGCCCTGGTTCGGCACCGGGTTGGTGGCCGTACCGATGGCACCGGGAGTCGTGGTGGCGGGCGTCTTCTCGGGCAGGCCGAGGAAGTAGGCCTGCTCGTCGTCACCGAGCTTGCGCGGGTGCGGAGGCTGCTCCATGCCCGGGAGCAGCGGCGCCAGCAGACGCTGCTTCTCGTAGATCAGGTCGGCCCGGTTGTCGTCGGCCAGCTCGAACTCGTTGGTCATCGTGAGCGCCCGGGTCGGGCAGGCCTCGATGCACAGGCCGCACAGGATGCAGCGCAGGTAGTTGATCTGGTAGACGCGGCCGTACCGCTCGCCCGGCGAGAACCGGGCGTCCTCGGTGTTGGAGGCACCCTCGACGTAGATCGCGTCCGCCGGGCAGGCCCAGGCGCACAGCTCGCAGCCGACGCACTTCTCCAGACCGTCGGGCCAGCGGTTCAGCTGGTGCCGGCCGTGGAACCGGGGCGCGGTGACCCGCGGCTTGGTCGGGTACGCCTCGGTGAACGGCTTGCGGAACATCGTCTTGAAGGTGACGCCGAAGCCGGCCCACTGTTCGCGGAACCCCATCAGGACTCACTCTCCTCGGGATCGTCGTCGGTCGTCGTACGGGAGGCCGGAGCCCCCGCGGTGGCCTTCACCTTGCCCGCCTTCTCCTTGCCCGGCCGGACCACGCGCGCCATCTCCGGCAGCTCCTGGCCCTCCAGCGGCGGCACCGGATAGCCCCCGGCGAAGGCGTTGAATCTCTTGCTGGGACGGCGTTCCCGGGCTCGGCGCTCGTCCTCGTCGTCCTTGCGGAGTCCGACGACGAACACCGTGGCCACGACAATGCCGAGCACCAGGCCGACCACGATGATCGGCAGCGGCGACAGGCCGTCCTTCACCAGCAGCCGCAGCCCGGCGACCAGCATCAGCCATGCCAGGGCAGCCGGGATCAGCACCTTCCAGCCGAGATGCATCAGCTGGTCGTACCGCACCCGCGGCAGGGTGCCGCGCAACCAGACGAAGACCGCCAGCAGCACGACGTCCTTCAGGAAGAACCAGAGCAGACCCCACCAGCCCTCGTCGAGACCGGGGATCAGGTTGAACGGCAGCGGCGCGTGGTATCCGCCGAGGAACAACGTGGTGGCCAACGAGGACACCGTGATCATGTTCATGTACTCGGCCATGAAGAACATGGCGTACTCCATGGCTGCGTACTCGGTCGCGAACCCGGCGACCAGCTCGCCCTCGGCCTCGGGCATGTCGAACGGGGCGCGGTTGGTCTCGCCGACCATGGAGATCACGTAGATCACGAAGGAGGGGAACAGCGACAGACCGAACCAGATCGGCGCCTCGGCGCCCCAGAAGAGCTTGACCGGATTGGCCTGGGCCTCCACGATCTGCGAGGTCGACATCGAACCGGCCTGCAGGAAGACCGCCACCAGTGCCAGGCCCATCGCGATCTCGTACGAGATGATCTGCGCGGTCGAGCGCAAGCCGCCCAGCAGCGGATAGGTCGAGCCCGAGGACCAGCCGGCGAGCACGATGCCGTACGCACCGACCGAAGCGATCGCGAGGATGAACAGCACCGACACCGGGGTGTCGGCCACCTGCAGGTGGGTCTCACCGCCCCAGGGCAGTGGCACCTTGCCGGCGAAGGGGATCACCGCGAACGCCGTGATGGCAGGGATCGCGATGATGAACGGGGCCAGGTGGTAGATCAGCTTGTCGGCGGCCTTGGGCGTCAACGCCTCCTTGAACATCAGCTTCATGCCGTCGGCCAGCGACTGCAGGGCACCGAAGGGGCCGTTCAGCGTCGGGCCGTAGCGGTGCTGCATGCGGCCGACGAGCTGCCGTTCGAAGACGATCACCCACAGGGTGAGCACCAGCAGCAGGACGAATGCGAAGAGCGCCTTGAGCAGCACCAACCACCACGGGTCGGAGCCGAGCAGCGAGACCTCTGCGGGAATCACGCTCCCTCACCTTCCTCTGCCTGTTCCTGAATGCCGGGAGAACTCGTCGTGACCGAGACCAGGTCACCGGCGACGGCGCGCAGGTGCTCGGTGACTGACCGTCCGGGGGCGTTGGTCGGGATCCAGACCACACCATCGACCATGTCGGGGACAACCACCAGGTCGAACTCGAGGCTGCCGGCCGCGGTCGAGACCCGGACCGACGCGCCCAGGTCGAGATCCTGGGCAGTGCGCTTGCCGACCCGCGCCACCACGGCGTGAGCGGTCCCCTGCAGGGCCTCCTCGCCGTCGTTGCTGCGGGAGGCGTCGATCATCTGACGCCAGGTCGCCAGCACGAGCTTCCGCTCGTCGCCACCTGTCGTCCCGACTCCTGACGAACGTTCCCCGAGCGGAGTCGAGGGGCGTTCCCCGAGCGAAGTCGAGGGGGCCGCTGCGCGGCCACCGTCCCAGACACCGAGCTCGGCGAGTTCGGCGGCCGCAGCAGGGGCGGTCCGCACCCCGAGGTCGCTGCCCAGGGCGTCGGCCAGGGCGGCCAGCACCCGCAGGTCGGTCATCGTCGTACGGTCCGGCAGCACGGCGTCGAAGGACCGCTCGCGGCCCTCCCAGTTCACGAAGCTGCCCGCCTGCTGCTCCATCAGCGCCACCGGCAGCACCACGTCGGCCCGCTCGGTGACCTCGGAGATCCGTGCCTCCAACGACACCAGGAAGCTGGCTTCCTCGAGGCCGGTACGGACCGCGTCCGGGTCGGCGAAGTCGCCGGGTTCGACGCCGGCCACCACCAGCGCCAGCTCGCCCTTGGCGGCCTGCGCCAGCATCGCGTCGGCGGTCAGGCCGGGCTCGGCCGGCAGGCTGTTCACCGCCCAGGTCGTCTGGGTGTCGATGCGGGCCGAGGCGTCGGCCACCGTACGGCCTCCGGGCAGCAGGCCCGGCAGGCAGCCGGCCTCGAGCGCTCCCCGATCGCCGGCGCGGCGCGGCACCCAGGCGAGCCTGGCCCCGGTACGACCCGCCAGGTCGAGGGCGGCGGTCAGCGCACCCGGCGCCGAGGACGCCCGCTCCCCGACCAGGATCACCGAACGGCCGTCGAGTTCGACCTCGCCACCGGGCAGCGAGGCGAGCACCTCGGCCTCGGTCCCCGGCACGGTCGCCACCAGGCGGGCGCCCATCTTGGCGCCTCCGTTGGTCAGGTAGGGAGCGAGGGTCGAGACCTTCAGCCCGTTCTTGCGGTGCGCCTTGCGCAACCGCAGGAAGATCGTGCCGGCCTCCTCCTCGGGCTCGAGGTCGACCAGCAGCACCGCCGAGGCGTTCTCCAGGTCGCGGTAGGTCACCCCGAGTCCGGTGCCGGCCACGGCATGGGCCAGGAAGTCGGTCTCCTCCGCACTGGACGGCCGGGAGCGGAAGTCGATCGAGTTGGTGCCGAGCACGGCCCGAGCGAACTTGGCGTAGCCGTACGCGTTCTCCCGGGTGAGACGGCCACCGGTGAGCACACCGACCTGGGATCCGGCCTTCTTCAGCCCGGCGGCCACGGCGTCGATCGCCTCCGGCCACGAGGCCGGACGCAGCACGTCACCGTCACGCACCAGCGGCTGGGTGATCCGGTCGCTGCCACGGAAGGAACGGAACGCGAACCGGTCACGGTCGGTGATCCACTCCTCGTTGACCTCCGGGTCGTCGCCGGCGAGCCGGCGCATCACCTCGCCACGACGGTGGTCGACGCGAATGGCAGCACCGCAGGCGTCGTGCTCGGCGATCGACGGGGTCGAGACCAGGTCGAACGGACGGGAACGGAAGCGGTAGACCGCGCTGGTCAGCGCACCGACCGGGCAGATCTGGATCGTGTTGCCGGAGAAGTAGCTCTTGAAGGGCTGCTCCTCGTAGATCCCGACCTGCTGCAGGGCACCACGCTCCACGAGGGCGATGAACGGGTCACCGGCCACCTGCTCGGAGAACCGGGTGCAGCGGGCGCACAGCACGCACCGCTCCCGGTCCAGCAGGATCTGGGAGGAGATGTTGATCGGCTTCGGGTAGGTGCGCTTGACGCCCTCGTACCGCGACTCCGCTGCACCGTTGGCGACCGACTGGTTCTGCAGCGGGCACTCACCGCCCTTGTCGCAGATCGGGCAGTCCAGCGGGTGGTTCATCAGCAGGAACTCCAGCATCCCCTCCTGCGCCTTCTTGGCGACCGGGGAGCTGACCTGGGTGTTCACCACCATGCCGGGGGCGACCTCGATGGTGCAGGATGCCTGCGGCTTCGGGAAGCCGCGGCCGTTGCCGGCATCGGGGATGTCGACCAGGCACTGGCGGCAGGCGCCGACCGGGTCAAGCAGGGGATGGTCGCAGAACCGCGGGATCGCCGTGCCGACCAGCTCGGCCGCCCGGATCACCAGGGTGCCCTTGGGCACCGAGACCTCGATGCCGTCAACGGTCAGGGTGACGAGGTCCTCGCGTGGCGTGACCTCCGCCCCGGAGTTCTTCGAGTCAGCGGTGACGGTCATCGGTGTGCACCTTCCTTGGCCTTCTCCTTGGTGGGCAGGGAGAACAGCGCACTCTTCTGGTACGGGAAGAGCTCCCACGCCGGGGTGTGGAAGCCCTGCTCGAACTCGTCGCGGAAGTGCTGGACGGCCGAGGTGACACAGGCGACGGCACCGTCGGCGAGCGCGCAGAACGACCGCCCACCGATGTTGTCGCACAGGTCGAGCAACTTCTCGATGTCGCCCTCCTCGCCGTGTCCGGCCTCGAGGCGCATCAGGATCTGCACCAGCCACCACGATCCCTCACGGCAGGGGGTGCACTTGCCACACGACTCGTGCTTGTAGAACTCGACCCAGCGCAGGGTGGTGCGCACCACCGAGGTGGTGTCGTCGAAGCACTGCAGTGCCTTGGTGCCCAGCATGGACTTCGCGCCCGCCATGCCCTCGTAGTCAAGGGGCAGGTCGATGTGTTCGGGGGTCAGGATCGGGGTGGAGGAACCGCCCGGGGTCCAGAACTTCAACTCGTGCCCGGCGCGGATGCCACCGGAGAGCTCCAGCAGCTGCCGCAGGGTGATGCCCATCGGGGCCTCGAACTGGCCCGGACGCTGCACGTGCCCCGACAGCGAGTAGATCGTCATGCCCTTGGACTTCTCGGTGCCCATCGAGGAGAACCAGTCCGCGCCGTTGTCGATGATGCACGGCACCGACGCGATGGACTCGACGTTGTTGATCACCGTCGGGCTCGCGTACAACCCCGCCACGGCGGGGAAAGGAGGCCGCAGACGCGGTTGGCCGCGCCGACCCTCCAGCGAGTCCAGCAGTGCGGTCTCCTCGCCACAGATGTAGGCGCCCGCGCCGGAGTGGATCACCAGGTCGACGTTCACGCCGGTCCCGAGGATGTTCTTGCCGAGGTAGCCGGCGCTGTAGGCCTCGCGCACCGCCTGCTGCAGCCGGCGAGCGACGTGCAACACCTCACCCCGGACGTAGATGAAGGCGAACTCCGCCCCGATCGCGTACGAGGAGATGATGGCACCCTCGATGAGCGTGTGGGGCGAGGCCATCATCAGCGGGATGTCCTTGCAGGTACCCGGTTCCGACTCGTCGGCATTGATCACCAGGTACTTCGGGTTCGGGTTGTCCTTCGGCACGAAGGACCACTTCATCCCGGTCGGGAAGCCAGCGCCGCCACGGCCGCGCAGGCCGGAGGCCTTCACGGTCTCGACGAGGGCGTCCGGGGTCTGCTGGAGCGCCTTGCGCAGCGCGCGGTAGCCACCCACGTGTTCGTAGTTGGTCAGCTTCCAGGCGCGCTCGTCCCCCCAGTTGCGGCTGAGCACCGGGGTCAGCAGATCCACCTCAGGCTGCTCGGCGGTGGCCGTCTGCTCGCTCACTTGTCCTCCTGCGTGCTCGCGGCCTCGGTTCCGTCGGCCGGAGCGGCCGGGGCCTGCCACCCCTTCTCCGCCGCAATGTCCAGTCCCAGCAGGGATTCCGGCCCGGCGGTCGGTCCCTCATCGGCACGACCGTCGTCGAATCCGGCGAGGACGCGCTCCGCCTGGCGCCAGGTGCAGACGCGGGCACCGCGAGAGGCGGTGACCTCGTCGCCGGCCCGAAGCTTGTCGACGGTCTCCCGGGCCTTGTCCGGGGTCATGTTGTCGAAGAACTCCCAGTTGACCATCATCACCGGCGCGAAGTCGCACGCGGCGTTGCACTCGAGGTGCTCGAGGGTGATCTTGCCGTCCTCGGTGGTCTCGTCGTTGCCGACGCCCAAGTGTTCCTGCAGGTCGGAGAAGATCTGGTCGCCGCCCATCACCGCGCAGAGTGCCGTGGTGCAGACCCCGACGTGGTAGTCGCCGACCGGCTTGCGCTTGTACATGGTGTAGAAGGTCGCGACACCGCTCACCTCGGCCTCGGTGATGCCCAGGATCTCTGCACAGGCTTCGATCCCGGCCGGAGTGACCCGACCCTCGACGCTCTGCACCAGGTGCAGCATGGGCAGCAGAGCCGACCGCGCCTGCGGATAGCGCGCCGCGATCTGGCGCATCTCGTCACGCGTCTGGTCGGTGATCGCCGTCGTACGGTCACCGGTGAAGTCAACGCCGCCCGAGTCGGCGAAATGGCTGGAGAAGTGATGACGCTTCCCCAACTCGGCGTTCACCGGCGCGCCGGTGTTGGTCGGCACCTTCTCGGCGGCCTCGCTGGCCTCGACACGCTTCTTCGTGCTCATCGGTCGACACCTCCCATGACCGGGTCGAGCGAGGCGACGGCGACGACCACATCGGCCACCATTCCGCCCTCGGCGACCGCTGGCATCGCTTGCAGGTTGGCAAAACTCGGATCCCGGAAGTGCGCCCGGAACGGCCGGGTGCCTCCGTCGGAGACCACGTGGGCGCCGAGTTCGCCACGGGGCGACTCGACCGGCACGTAGGCCTGGCCCGCCGGCACCCGGAATCCCTCGGTGACCAGCTTGAAGTGGTGGATCAGCGACTCCATGGACTCGCCCATGATGTGGCGGATGTGGGCATTGGAGTTGCCCATGCCGTCAGGACCGAGGGCCAACTGCGCCGGCCAGGCGATCTTGGCGTCGTCGACCATCACCGGGTCGCCGTCCATCTTCTCCAGTCGCGCCACGCACTGTTCGACGATCCGCAGCGACTCGTGCATCTCCTCCAGCCGGATGATGAACCGCCCGTACGCATCCGCGTCGGTGTGGGTGAGCACGTCGAAGTCGTAGGTCTCGTACCCGCAGTACGGCTGCTTCTTGCGCAGGTCCCAGTCCAGGCCGGTGGCCCGCAGCGGCGGTCCGGTGATGCCCAGGGCCATGCAGGTCGACAGGTCCATGTAGCCCACGTCGCACAGCCGCCGCTTGAAGATCGGGTTCTCGTTGCAGAACGCCGCGTACTCCGGCAGATGCTTCTTCAGCCACTTCACCAGGTCCTTGACGTGGTCGAGGGCGTTGTCGGGCAGGTCCTGGGCGACGCCGCCGGGGCGGAAGTAGGCGTTGTTCATCCGCAGCCCGGTGATCAGCTCGAAGGCGTCGAGCACCTTCTCGCGCTCGCGGAAGCCGATCGTCATCACGGTGAGGGCACCGATCTCCATGCCACCGGTGGCGATGCACACCAGGTGGGAGGAGATGCGGTTGAGCTCCATCATCATGACCCGGATGACACTGGCCTTTTCCGGGATGCGGTCCTCGATGTCGAGCAGCCGCTCCACGCCGAGACAGTAGGTCGCCTCCTGGTAGAGCGGGGTGAGGTAGTCCATCCGGGTACAGAAGGTCACGCCCTGGGTCCAGGTGCGGAACTCCATGTTCTTCTCGATACCGGTGTGCAGGTAGCCGATGCCGCAGCGAGCCTCGGTCACTGACTCGCCGTCAATCTCCAGCACCAGTCGGAGCACGCCGTGCGTGGACGGGTGCTGCGGGCCCATGTTGACGACGATGCGCTCGTCGCCCCGTTCGGCCTGCGCGTCGGCGATCGCGTCCCAGTCAGCGCCAGCAGCGGAATAGACGGTGCCCTCGTGGGCGTCATCCCTGCCTGCGTAGGGATCTGCATCCAGCGAGGGGGACGACCCCCTCGAACCCCCGAGATCGTCGTTCACGTTTTCGGTCACGTCGTGAGCAGTCATCAGTTGTAGCTCCTCCGCTCATCGGGCGGTGGGATCGTGGCGCCCTTGTACTCGACGTCGATGCCGCCCAACGGGTAGTCCTTGCGCTGCGGGTGGCCGGGCCAGTCGTCCGGCATCAGGATCCGGGTCAGGGCCGGATGGTCGTCGAAGATGATCCCGAACATGTCCCAGGTCTCGCGCTCGTGCCAGTCGGCGGCCGGGTAGGTCGCCACCACCGAGGGAATGTGGGGGTCGGCGTCGGGAGCGGCGACCTCGAGCCGGATCCGGCGATTGTGGGTCATCGACACCAGGTGGTAGATCGCGTGCAGCTCGCGATCGGTGTCCTGCGGGTAGTGCACCCCGGAGACGTCGGAGCAGAACTCGAAACGCAGGAAGGCATCGTCACGCAGCTGCTTCACCACGGCGAGCAGGTGCTCGCGAGGGATGTGCAGGGTCAGTTCCTTGCGGTGCACCACGACGAGCGGCTCGCCCAGCTCGGGGACGAGTTCGACGAGACGGTCCACGACCTCGTCGAACCACGCGAGCTCGCCCTCCCCGTACGGACGACGGGCCGCAGGCGGGAACTCGATGGTGCGCACCAGCCGGCCGTAGCCGGAGGTGTCGCCGGAACCGGTCTGACCGAACATGCCGTGGCGCACCTTCGGCGCGATCGGTGCCGGCAGACTCTCGCCGCTGGTGGCGAGCTCGGCTCCGGTCTCCTCGGGCTTGTCGCTCATCGCAGCAACCCCTTCATCTCGATGGTCGGGGTGGCGGCCAGGGCCGCGCGCTCCTGCTGCTCGAGCAGTTCGATCTCGTGCGAGCCGAGCGGCTTGTTGAGCACCTTCTCGCGCAGCTTGAACATCGCGTCGATCAGCATCTCCGGCCGCGGCGGGCAGCCTGGCAGGTACATGTCGACCGGGACGACGTGGTCGACGCCCTGGACGATCGCGTAGTTGTTGAACATGCCGCCCGAGCTGGCGCACACACCCATCGCGAGCACCCACTTCGGGCCGGGCATCTGGTCGTAGATCTGCCGCAGCACGGGAGCCATCTTCTGGCTCACCCGACCGGCGACGATCATCAGGTCGGCCTGGCGCGGCGAGGCTCGGAACACCTCCTGGCCCCAGCGACCGGAGTCGTAGCGCGGCGCGCCGAAGGTCATCATCTCGATGGCACAGCAGGCCAGGCCGAAGGTCGCCGGCCAGAACGACGCCTGCCGCATGTAGCCGAAGACGCCTTCGATCGTGGTCAGCAACACCCCGGACGGGATCTTGTCCTCAGCACCCATGGTGTGCCACCTCCTGATTCATGCTGGTTGCCACGGTTGGTCGTTCGTATCGGGGGTTCAAGGGGGTCGTCCCCCTTGCTGACACGGTTGGTCGTTCGTATCGGGGGTTCAAGGGGGTCGTCCCCCTTGCTGAACTCAATCCCATTCCAGGCCTCCCCGCCGCAGTACGTAGAGGTAGGCCAGGAAGACGGTCACGATGAAGAGCACCATCTCGACCAGCGCGAATGCGCCCATCTGGTTGAACGAGACCGCCCAGGGGTAGAGGAAGACGATCTCGATGTCGAAGACGATGAACAGCATGGCCGTCAGGTAGTACTTCACCGGGAACCGGCCGCCGCCGACCGGCTGCGGGGTCGGGTTGATACCGCACTCGTAGGCATCCAGCCGCGCGCGGTTGTACCGCTTCGGACCGAGCACGGCGTTCGTCAGCAGGGTCAGCGCGACGAATCCTGCGGCAATCACCAGCAGGATCACGATGCCGAGGTAGATGTTCATGCTCTCGTTCCCTCATCTGTGGTCACGTTGCGGTTGGTCGAGCCGGTGGTACCCGGGCGGGCGGTCGAGGTCGTCATGCGGCCGGCGCCAACCTGCTCAGGACGTTGATCATCCAGTCCATCGCATCCCCGTCACGCCTGTCGGTCAAGTTGGCCAACAGTTTCAGGACGAATCGCATCAAGGTCTTGCGCGGCAACCCGTACCGGGTGCACAAACGCATGATCTCGGGATGGCCGATCAGCTTCACGAAGATGCCGCCCAGACGGTAGTAGCCCCCCAGCTCCGCGTCCAGCCGGGCCCGATAGCCGTACAGCGCCTTCTCGGCCGAGGCGGTGCCGATACCACGCTGGTGCGCCTCGGCGATCGCGTCGGCGGCGTACTCCGCCGCTTCCATGGCGTAGGCGATGCCCTCACCGTTGAACGGATTGACCATCCCCCCGGCGTCTCCGACCAGCAGCAGGCCGCGGTCGTAGTGGGGCTTGCGGTTGAACCCCATCGGCAGCGCGGCGCCACGGATCGGGATCGTCATGTTCTCGTCGCGGAACCCCCACTCCTCCGGGGTGTTCTCCAGCCAGCGTCGCAGCAGTTCCTTGTAGTCGGTACGACCGAAGGCGCGGGAGGTGTTCAGCACGCCGAGACCCACGTTGCAGGTGCCGTCGCCCATCCCGAAGATCCAGCCGTAGCCGGGCATCAGGTTGGACTGGCCAGGCTTGCCGTCCCACAGCTCCAGCCAGGACTCGAGGTAGTCGTCCTCGTGACGCGGGCTGTTGTAGTAGGTGCGGACCGCGACGCCCATCGGCCGGTCGTCCCGCTTGTGGACATCCATGCCGAGACTGAGCCGGCTCGAGTTGCCGTCGGCCGCCACGACGAGCGGCGCGGAGAACCGGCGCCCGTCCTTGCTGCTGACGCCGACGATCCGATCGGTGCGCTCGTCGAGCACCGGGTCGGTCACGGTGGTGTCCTCGTACAGGGTGGCCCCTGCGGCCACCGCGTGCTTGGCCAGGATGTCGTCGAAGTCGGACCGGGGTCGGACCAGGCCGTACGAGGGGAAGTCGGCCAGATCGGGCCAGTCGAGCTCGAACGGCTCGGAGCGCCCGCCGTAGACCCGCAGCCCGCGGTTCCGCAGCCAGCCGGCCTCCTCGCTGGTGTCGATGCCGAGGCGGACCAGCTGCCGTGAGGCGCGCGGAGTCAGGCCGTCACCACAGACCTTCTCCCGCGGGAATCGGGACTTCTCCAACAGGCTGACCGTGAGACCGGCACGGGCGAGATAGGCGGCGGCGGTCGATCCGGCCGGCCCCGCACCCACGACGATCACGTCGGAGGCGATCACCTCACCGTGCGGATCGGGACAGCCGTCAACGTCGGCCCCGACCTGCGGATCGACCGTACGCTGAGCCGCGACACCGGCTGGTGCTGGGGCGCTCATGCGGGTCACTCCTGACTCAGGGTCGTGCGCTCGTGAAAGTGTTCACTAACTCACGGCATCCTACGCCTCTCACGCCCCTCTGGCGACTCGCCTTCCGGAGGCCGAAACCTGCTCTGACAAGCCACGATGCAGATCAATTTGGCAACATCGATGCCACGTAATTCGTTCGTGATGTCGACACCGCCGCCGCCGTGCTCAGCCCGGATGCCGTCGAGCGTCCGGCCGCGAGTCGATGCCCCTCGGAACGACCGCTCAACCCATCGTCTGTTGCCGCCCTGAGCGGGAAGTGGCGGCAAGCAGCACGCCTGACCGGTCGATCCGAGGGGGTCGCGCCCATCGCCAGTGGTCTCGCCGACGCGATGGTGCGGGTTGTCGAGATTGAGTCCAGCTTTGCCGCCGCGGACCGTGCGTACTGGCAGACCCAGACCGTCAGCGCGCGGATGGCACGCCTACTCCGGTTGCGAAGGATGAACCATGGGCAGATCGAGCTTCCGGAAGACTTCAGCGAGTTCTTGAGGTTGTTCGCCGCGAACGGAGTTGACCAGGACCTCAAGGCCAACAAGCGAGCGAGCGGCCGGGCGAGAGATCTCGCCGATCTGGACAACCTCCCCGAGCCACTGTCGAACTCACCATCGTGGATGCGGTCCGCAGTCAGCACCCGGACGGTGCCGCGCTGTGGTTCATGTTCGACGAGATCCAGGAAGTGCTCGGTTGAGAGCGCTGTTGCGCTCGCAGCTCGATCGTCAGGTCGGAAACAGGTTCGTGATCACCGGATCGAACGCGTCACTGCTGTCGGGCGAACTGGCCACCCGCCTCACCGGACGACACGTCACCGTGGAGTTGTTCCCGTTCGACATCGCCGAGGCACAGGTTCTGAACCCGGAAGCTCACGGTCGCCACCTACCTCCACGACCGAGGCTTCCCCGAGCCGCGACGACGTGCCGACGCAGACCAGCTGCGTCGTCAGTACGTGAACGACATCGTCGAGCGGGACGTCGGGGAACGCATCGGGGCGCGCTCCAGCAGGCCCATTCGCCAGGTGCTCCAGATGGCGTACGAGTCGGCCGGTTCGGATGAGCCTGCGGCGCGTGGCCGGGGCCGTAGGAATTGCCGTCGAGACCGCGCGCTACTACCTGGCGGCGTGCGAGGACGCCTCTCTGTTGTTCAGCGCACCCTTCTACGCCATGCCGCGTTCCCGCGGGCCGGTGAACCACTTGACCGTCACCGCTGAGAACTTTGCGGAGTTCTCCATCTGACCTGTGATCACTCCCCCGGAGACGACGGAGATGCCGCTAGCGTGTGCCGACATGCCTCAGCCCACGGACGTGCGCCAGTTCTTCGCCGACGACATGTACGGCGACCCGCCCGGCTCGGCGATCGGTGTCGCACTGTCCTGGGAACTCCTGGAGGAGGGCCCGAGCGCCGATGGAGGGCTCCGCCGCCAGATCAGGCTCGACCTCACGGCGCCGACCGGTCCTCCGACGCGGATCACCCTGCTGGTCCACCTACCCGAGAGCGCCGCCAGCGATCAGCCGGTCCCGGCCTTCCTCGGCATGAACTTCCGCGGCAACCATGCCTGCACCACTGACCCGGCCGTCCACGATCTGACCGATCCAGACCCGTCCTGGGGTGACCGGCTCGGTGGATCCTTGGCGCGGGACGGTTCGGACGAGCCGGCCGAACGAGGTGCTCATGCGCACCGGTTCGACTTCACCGCGATCACCGAGCGTGGCTACGCCTCGATCACCTGGTGCTACCGACAGCTCGGCCCCGACACCCCGGAGGTCTTCGGGACCGGCCCTCATCGCACCCTCGGCGGGTCCCCGTACGAGAGCCGTCGCGGAGACGAATGGGGGGCGATCGGCATCTGGGCCTGGACCATGTCGCGGGTGCTCGACGCCCTCGAGGACGGCATGGTCCCCGAGATCGACAGTGAACGCATCATTGCCCACGGCCACTCGCGGCTCGGCAAGACCGCGCTCTGGTCCGCTGCCTGCGAGCCCCGGTGGGCTGCGGTGATCAGCAACGACTCCGGCTGTACGGGGGCAGCCAGTTCCCGCCCGGTCGGCGAAACCCCACAACTGCTCGCCGAGGTGCGTCCGTACTGGTACACCCCGCGGTTCCAGCAGACCGCAGCCGAGTGGCAGCGCATCCACCACGGGGCACCCCGACAGATTCCGGACCAGGCGGACCTGATCGCGCTGACCGCGCCGCGGCCGTTGTACGTGGCCAGTGCCAGTGAGGACCCGGGCGCCGACCCGGAGGGCGAATTCCTGTCCTGGCAGGCGGCCTCGGCTGCCTGGGACGGCGGCACCGCGGCGACGGCAGGCACCTTTCCCGCACCGGGAACGGTGCTGCAACCCGAGTCGGCACCACTGGGCTACCACCTGCGTGACGGCAAGCACGACGTGATGCCCTTCGACTGGGCGGCGTGGCTGGACTTCGCCGACCGCTGGGTGCGCTGACCCCGTCCGTCGAGCGACGTCGCGACGTCAGAAGCCGCGCTGCTCCAGATCGGAGACGATCAGGTAGGTCTCCAACACGATGGAGCCGGCATGATCCTCCCGGTTCGTGTCGACCAGGTCACCTGTGACATCCCGTACGGGACCACGAGCAGGGAGCTCGGCACGGACCCAACTGAACCGATGCGGCCGGTGAGGCTCTACGGCCGAGCCGCACCACTGGACGTCAGGCCACCAGGAATCCCGCGGACATGGCCGGATACGCTCCGATGGTGGTCGGCCCATAGGCGCGCTGTGCCATCACCGCGGCAGCATGTTCGGTGATGCCGGTGCCGAAACCGGCGAACAGGTTCCAGAATCCGACGAGCGAGTCGTAGGTCCCGTACGCCCCGGTGCCGTCGACGTACTGTCGGGTCGTCGGCTTGCCGCGGAGTGCGACGGTGGCGTAGTCGGCCGGATAGCGGGTCGCCACCTGGTCGGTGAAGGTGCTCGCGATCCTTTGCATCATGGAGGAGTCGATCACCAGGCCGAGTGTGTGACCGGTCTCCGCAGCCATCAGATCGAGGTAGGCGTGACCGACGTCTTCGATGTGGTTGTACGGCCCCCAGTACGGGATCCGCGTCGAGACGTGGTCCTCCCGGGTCCAACCGGTCTGGCCGAGCGCCCCGGTCCGGAAGTACCGCCAGCTGTATCCGGTGGCGGTCGGTGCGAGGTCGTCGGCGAACCGCTGGAACAGCTTCCTGGCCCGGCATCGCGCGTCGGTGTCCCGCGTCGCGGACCAGAGATGACTGTAGGCGTTGGCCGCTGCGAGATTCTGGTTGTGCGGGTAGTCGGCACCAGCGCAGACCGATGGAGCCTCCGGATCGATTGTGTACCAGGCGACCCGGCCGTCATCGCGCCAAGCGTCGTCAAAGGTCGCCAGCGCGTCCCACGCCGCTTCGGCGTAACTGTTCGACACCGCCAGGTAGGCAGGATGCAGGCTGGCGTCGCTGCGCACGATCGCGGCGAATCGCGCCAGACAGGTGGTGATCACCCCGGTCCCGACGAAGTTGCTGATGAACTCGGAGGTGTAGTCGTACTCACCCAGGGCCAAGGTGGTGGCGGCAGACGGGTCAGTACGTAGGTCCTTGACCGTCGTCTTGTAGGTGTTGGTCAGGTCCCAGTACAGCCGATCGACGACATGGTTCGGCGATGTCGGGTCCAGGCTCAGGTTCGCGAACACCTGTGCCGGCAATGCGCCACCATTCTTCGCGTCCAGGGCGGCCGAGCTGAAGGTGTATTGGCCGGGCGCGGGCGAGGAGATGACAAGCCTTCCGGCCCAGCCGAGGGCGTCGCCCTTCGAGCCGATCCTCACTTGGAGGGCCGGCCGACCGGCGGTGTCGGGGACCACGACACTACCGGTGCCATACCGGAAGCCTTGGCGCCACCGCGGCAGCGAGTTCCCGGCGTGGTCAGTCACGCCGCGAACGTTGTCACGCTGGTCGAGGATCTGGTCCGCACACTGGACGAATCTGTCGAGATACACCGTGTCATGGGTGGTCTCGAACATCGTCAGGTACGAGATCATCAAGGGAGAACGCTGCCAGGACAGGCGTCCGGACTCGTCCGCATCCGGAGAAGGTGTCGTGTCGACGCCGGAGACCAGCCAGTCGTAGGTGTCGCGGGTGGTGTAGTCCCGATCCGTCGCGCTCGCCTGCGGGATGAGTCCGGCAGCACCGAGCCCACCCTCAACCGCCACCCCGGAGGCGATTGCTGCCGCTGCCAAGCCGCTCGCCCTGGCGATCAGCTGACGACGTGTCATCGTCCCCCTCGTCCTGTGGCCGGTTCTTCCGATGCTGTCGGGTGTCATTGCTTCACTCCTTCGTGAGTTGCTACTTCTGAAAAGCGCTCGAGTGCCTGGATCCGTGCGACGCGGACGTTCTCGATGGCTTCGAGGTGGTGGTCCCTGCTCTCAGGGATCGTGAATCGCCAGGGCGTCTGCAGGAACCCCAGGATCCGCGAGTGGTCGACGCGTTCCAGGCACAGGTCGACGATGGCGCCGAAGTCCCTCGGGTCAGCGTGGTTGCTGCCGGTGGGGATCTGCAGGAACCCGTAGTCATCCAGATCGAGGAAGCTCATCCACCGGTCGGGGCTACCCGTCAACACCCGTGGCCGACCCGATTCGTCGCCAGGGAAGGTGTGTCCGTAGTACCAGGCGCTCTGGATGATGTCATGCGGCATCCGTTCGTAGTACTCGGCCCCGAGCGGCCAGGCATGATCGGCCCAGATCCACGGTGTGCTCCCGGTCCCGCGGACGGCATCGGCGAGGAGTTCGAGGTCATGCCACCACAGGTCGCCGCGCCGCATCACGGCGTACTGCACCCGGTGCTGCTGGGTGGCGTTCTCCTCGTCCATGCCGAGATGGAAGAACCGAGGGGTGTCGAAGATGTCGCTGACCTCGTTGATCAGATCGGTACAGACCTGGTAGTAGATCGGCGTGGAAACCTGCCGGGAGTACAGGCCCAGCCAGGCGTCGTGGGTGGCGCTGAAGTTGAGCTTGGGTATCGGCTCCAGACCGAGATGACGAAGCCGCGCCAGTTCCTGTTCCAGGCGTTCGACCTTCCACGCGCCCTGCACCGCGATCTCCGGATGGGACCGGTAGCGGATGGCGTCCCCGAGATCGATCACGACCTGGTTGAACCCGACCTCCGCCATCTTCTCGGTGAGCTCGTTCCACAGGGCCTCGTCGAACCGAAGTTCCTCGGCAAACTTGGGCGGAGTGTCCTCCCACATGTTGACGCTCAGGTGGAGCAGATTGCTCCAGATCATGTCCTCGACCCCGGTCATCGGTTCTCCTCCTGCTGGTACGACGCCTCGTACTCCGAGCGGATCGTGTCACCGCCGTTGTTTCTCCAGTCCTGTACGGCATCCGCCCAGCTGGACACCGCCCTACGTCCCTGGATGATGTCGCCCATCACGCTGTACAAGGTCCGTTCAAGGGTCGCGCCCTTCGACAGATAGGTGTCGGAGAACAGGCCAACGGTGGGAATCGGCATGCTGTGCCTGGCCATCGCGCTCTGGTAGTCGTACTGCTGCTTGGCGATCGTGGCGGCACCAGCGGCGTAGTTCACGATCGGCGGGGCACCGAGATAGCCGGCCGAGAGCAGGATCTCCTGGGTCGCGCCCGTCGCCGGGACGGGATCAGTCCCCTCACGGGTGAAGTTGCGTCCCTCGATCCCGTACCGCTTGAACAGTTGCTCCTCGGTGCCGAACGGTGCGGAGAGCCAGTCCACGACGTGCAGCAGTTCTGCCACCCGGTCCGGATCGGCATTGCTGATGCCGGTGAGCGCATAGACACCGGTGCCAAGATGCTTGCGGGCCGTGCCACCTCCTTCGTACCGGGGCGGCGGGATGGCCGCGATCTCGTAGTCGGGATCACCGCTGGTCTTCCGTCCACCATTGGCGGAGTCGAGCCATGACGTGCCGCCATAGTTGAGGACGACCGATCCCTGCAACAGCCACTGCCCGACCGATCCCGGATTCGGAGTCAACGCACCGGCCTGCCCGAAGGAGTCCGGATGGAAGAGGCCTTCGGTCCACATCCGGGCGACCTGGTCGAGGGCAGTGGTGAACTCCTCGGTCTCGTAGGCACTGGTGAACCGGCCCCCGTCGACCCGCCACTGGTTAGGGCCCTCCAGCATCTCGACGAAGAACTGCACCAGGGCGACCGGTGCGCCCATGGCCCACCGCTTCTGCCGCGAGTCAGTCAACTCGCGACACAGTTCGACAAAGGCAGCCCCGCTGTCGATGGCATGATCGAGGCCGAGATCGCGGCGGATGTCCATGCGGGACGTCAACGGAGTACCGGTGTTCGGGCGATGCTGTGGCACACCGTAGATGCCGCCGTTGTAGGTCGCGGACTGCCAGCAGTAGGACGGGATGTTCGCCAGCGCGGGAAAGTCCTTGACAGCGTCGCCGGACAGCAACGAGGTCAGGTCGGCGAACTTCGCCTTCAGCAGCTGCGGCAGGTTGGGCTGGAACCTGAGCTCGGCAAGGTCGGGCAGGTCTCCGCTCGCGACCACCGCACTGAACTTCTCCGGATAACCCGCCGACGGTGTCATGCTGATCTCGAGATCGCCGCCCAGGCGCCGATTGAGCTCCTGCCAGTACGGATTGTCCGTCAGCGGCTTCGGAGAGGGTCCCGGAACACTGGCCATCGCCGTCACCGTGCCCGAGGCAGGCGGATCTGTGAACAACCGTGGCGATGTCGCCGGATAGTCCTCGAAGTAGGGCTGCACTCCTTCTGCCGTCGCCGGGCCGGCCGCTTCGACGCCGGTGTACGGCCGGTAGGCCGGTAGTTCCACCCCTGAGTTGTCCACTGTCTGGTTGGGCCGCGGTCCTGTGGAGGTGCATCCGGCCAGCGCAAAGGCCCCGGCGCCCAGGCCGGCAGCGCGAAGCAACTCGCGCCTGGTCGAGAGCTTCGTTGTCCTCGTGATCATGTTCAGAGTCACTTTCTCTTGTGTGACGGGCCTCTGAGAGCTCAGAGAGCCTGGAGGGCGTCCGGCCAGACGACCCGGGACAGATAGGTGGTGCCGGCGAAGTCGTCCCAGGGCGCCAGGGCACAGTCGGTCACCCAGGCCTCGTTCGGCGACACCAGGGTCACGGCGAAGTTCCCGTAGTACGGCACCCGGTTGGGGGTTGCGGTGCCGTCACCGAGTAGTGGCAGCACCACCTGCTCGGTGTCACGAACCAGGCGTCGCTGCCCAAGGTCCACCTGTGCCAGGTGCAGCGGTGCACGCCAGCGGACGACAGCATGATTCTCAGCAGTGCGGCGGCAGTAGGCCAGGTACAGCTCCTCTCCCCGGCTGAGCCAGTGCTGCTGGGTTGTCGACATCTCGAGCGCGGCGCCGTCCTGCCACGCCCAGGGTTGCGGGTCGTCCCAGGTCAGACCATCGGTGGACTGGGCGACATACCCCTGCCCGTCCTCGGCGCGCAACGTCATCCAGTAGCGGTCACCGTGTCGTACGACGCTGGGTTCGAACAGGCCACGACCCACCGGGTTTCCCACGGCCCGTCCGGTGTCGAGCACCGTCACCTCGGCGCCGTCGAAACGACAGCGGAGCGTCGTCGCCCGGAAGTTGTCCCCACCCTCGGGCAGGAACTGGACGCCGATGAGCAGGTCCCCGGAGTCCAGCACCAGGTGCTGCAAGCAACTGGAGGCGTACATGCCGGTTGCTCGTGGGTCATCCCAGGTGAGCCTTTTGAGCTCGCCCCACTGCCCTGTCGCCTGCCGCACGGCATAGACGACGTGTCGCTGGGTAGTCGGTTGGACCAGCCGGCCCGAGACCGAAACCGCGTTGGTGCCGATCGCGACCACGGTGTCCGTTGGCGGGTGGTGGATCGGCGTGGGGCCGACGACGCTCTCCACCTCCTCCGACCCTCGAGCCGTGGTGGCGAAAGGAGGTACCACGAGCGGCGACGACCAGGAACGGCCTTCGTCCGTCGTACGACGCTCCATCACGCTGCCGTAGACGTCCGAGCCCGTGATGGGCTGGACGAGCATGAAGGTCTCGTCCGGTGTCACCACCGGGAACGGGTCGTACCAGGTGATCCCGGTGTCCTCACTGGCCCAGAGCGCTTTCACCGACACCGTGACCATCGGCGTCCCTCCTCTTCTTCGGCGATCCGCAGTGGATCCCACTCGACCCCGCCCGGTTCGTATACCAACCTAGTGGTCAGAAACGTACGGCGTCGAACGTCCTACCTATCTTCTCGATGTTTGAGATGGATGAGCCCGACATTCCCGCCGGCGCCTTCGTCGCGGGTGGGGCGGATGCTGGCCACGTCGAGCACGGTCGCGGTCTCTATCCCAAGCAGGCGGGAAAGTCCGCGGCAGGCCGGGCCCTCGGGTCCGAACTGCACCCGGCTCGGCTGCTGGACGGCGCTCTGATGATCCCGGCCAACACCTCGGCGGCCGTCGGGATCCATGCCCGCCACAGCTTCGACAACGGACGTACCTTGACCTTCCCCCGAGCGACTCAGTCAGGCAAGAGGTTCCATGTCAGCATGAGCCACTCCAGCGATGACGGCATCAATGGGGATCCAGCTCGATCGTCGTGCTCACCCGCGCCGACAGGGTCCAGCCGTCGATCGAGGCCGGCTCGAGCGCCCCTTCGATCGTGTCGAGCAGCATGTCGTCGTTGCCGGCGCCCTCTCCGGTCCGCACCACCGGCTCAGCCCGGAACTGCACGCCATCATGCGCCAGCGCCTCGGCGAAGCGGCCCAGTTTGACTCGCCACGGGATACCGCGATGGACGTCATCGGCGAGCAGGTCCCCGCTGTGCGCATCGAACAGCCGGCACACGTCACCGGTGTAGGCGAGGTCGACCCACAGGTCGTCGGGCTCGACAACCAGACCGGCGGCGACCCGTACCAGCCAACGCCCCGGTGCCAGCACCTCGACCCGGACGTCGGCGGCGGTCAGCCGCGGTGCCGGCAACTCCGCGGCCCGCTCCCGCCCGGAGGGCAGGACCGTCAGGGAAGCCTTCCCCGGCGAGGACCCCCGCACGGCGGCGAGGTCCCCACCGGTGTCCGGCAACTGCACCGTACGGGACAGGGTCACCGCGGTGCCGACGACGGTCAGTTCGTCGACGCTGTGGACCGCGTAGGGCTCGCCGCCGAGCCGGACGAGCTGCAGGCCCTCGGCGGCCGCACGGTCCACGCACAGCAGTTGCACCACCCCGGCGGCGGTCGGGATCGACACCGGCTCCTCAGCCATCCTCAGCGTCGTCTCGACGCCGGCATCGTCCCGGACGACGACACTGCTGCAGTCCCCGTACGGATGGAGGAAGAGCCAGGTGTCGTCGACCAACCGGGCGAGCGGCTGGGCGGTCGCGGACACGAGGGTGAGTCCGGGAGCGAGGTCCAGCCCGAACGGGAGCACGGCCCAGCCGCCACTGGGGATCGACCACCCACCGGGGAAGTCGACGACTCCGGCGTCGGTGGCCACCCGCAGCTCCACCGTCTCCCGCGCGCTGAGCGGAGTGTTGTTGCCGTAGTTGGAGAGGAACACGAACCCGGAACGGCCGTCCGACCGGACCACCGCGCGCAACCGGTCGTCGTCCGGATCGGCGACCGGGTCGTCCACCGCGACCGAGGCCATCCGGGCCAGGTCAGCACCGAACTCGGACACGAACAGGTTGAGCGGCCTGGCCCGGCGGAATGAGTCGCGGCGCTGCCCGAACTCACCCACCGGAGCCCAGAAGTCGTACGAGCGCAGGGGAAACGCAGGCTCCTTGGTCATCCAGCCGAATCCGTCACCGCGCACCGGGTTGGTTCCGCCGTGGGCCATGTAGTGCCCGATCATGATCGACTCGGACTGCCCGAGCCGGGTCAGCGTGGTGGTCACCATCATCTCGGCCGGCGACATCGGCCGGTACGCCGCCCGCGACGGTGAGCCGGTGCCGAGTTCGCTGAATGCCACTGGCAGCTGACCCCGGTACGGGAACTCGGCTCCGGTGAACGTGGTCAGCAGACTGTTCGGCCCGGGCCGGTGGTGCAGGTCCATGTAGCCGCCATAGGTGGGCAGGAAGTCGTTGCCCGGAAGGGTTCCCGCGGTCCGCCAGCCGGTCATCGAGAACACCGGCGCGGCGATCCCACCCGCGATCGCCAGCCGACGAAGCTCCGCCATGTGCTGACCGAACTCCTCCCCCACCGGTCCACGGTGGTCGGTGGCGGTCCACCCGAACAGCGTGCGCCAGTGGTTCGGCGCATGACTCAGCTCGTTCTCCAACTGCACCACGACGACCGGACCACCGTCACCCCAGAACATGCCCTGCAGCTGCTCCCCGATACCGGCGTACCACCGACCCACGAGCTCGAGGTAGAGCGGATGGTTGGACCGCTCGACCAGCGCCAGGCCGAACAGCCACGGCGGCAGTCCACCCAGCAGGAACTCGGCGTTGTTGAACGGCCCGATCCGCGGCGAGAACCACAGCTCGTGCTCGGCACACAGCCGGGCGAAGGCACCGATGTCGTTCGCTCCGGTGAAGTCGAGCTGGCCACGTCGGGGTTCGACCAGGTTCCAGAACCAGTACGACGACACCATCGTGTATCCGGCGGATTTCAACGCTCGTACGGCTTCCGGCCATTCGGCGCGGGGGTAACGCTGCGGGTGGAACTCCCCGGCCACGACCGGCCACGGCTCTCCGTCGATGGTGAGGTGGTGGTTGTTGGCGGCCAGCACCCGGCCGTCCGGATGCCGGCCACCCCAGTGCCGCAGGTGGTCGCCGGTCAGTTCCAGCCGCGTCCCGGTGACGTCGCAACTGATCATGGTGTCCCTCCCTCAGTCAACCCGGATGTGGCCGATGCTGCCGGTCCAGGTCTGCGACAGGCTGGTGATCCGGTAGTTCCAACGGTTCAACGGCTGCACCATCAACTGGTCGACCGTACCCCGCCAGCCGGGGACGTGGCTCATGTCGAGAACGTACTCGACGTAGTCGCTCCCGGGCACCAGGGCGAAGGCGACGCCGCGGCCACCGATCTCGTTCCTGGGCGGGTATCCGGTGTTCGGCTGGTCGAAGCCCGCCCGGTCCGTCGTGCTGAACAGCAGGTAGGCCACCTGCCGGTTCTGCGGGTTGTTCATCCTGATCCGGACATAGCGGCTCGAGGCTGCATCAATGGCGAGCCCGGTCGGTGAGTAGATCTTCGGCTCGTACCCGGTCGTCGCCGACAGCACCCCCCGCGCCACCGTCACCGGCACGGTCGTCGGCGGTGCCGGCTCAGCCGTGCCACCGCTGAAGGTGCGGAACCGCAGGCTGCGCTTGCGACTCGCCTCCGGGCCCCGCTGGATCCCGCCAGCGTCGACACTGTAGAACTCACCGCCCTCGGGATACAGGCCCTGGTCGTTGTAGCCGATGCCGTAGTTCGCCGTCCCCGGGACCTGGTACGGGGAGCTGATCAGCACCCCGTACTGCCGGTTCGGGTCCAACCCGCTCAGCCCGGGGAAGATCGACACCCAGTCCCCGGTGGTGGTCACCGACCCGGGTGGAATCGCACCGGTGAAGAGCGTCCGCGCGACCTGGTTGGTCGCGTCGAGCTCAACCACCTGCAGGAACAGGCATCCCGTCGCGGCCCCGGTACGGTACGTCCAGAGGTCCAACTGGCTGAGCGATCCGGTGGGCACCCGGAAGCTCTGCATCCGGGTGTTGGTCCAGTTGATGTTGGCGTGCTTGATGAAGGTGCCGGCACTGTTGTCGACCGACGGCGTGGCCCCGGTGACCGGCGCCCCGGGGGTCGGGCAGCTGCCGTCCTTGTCGATCGTCCAACCGTCGGCAGCGTCGAAGTCCCACGAGTGCTGGGGAGCTGGCGCCAGGCGGATCTGGTCGATCACCACATCACCCACCGCACCGTTGATGACGATCGTCACCGAGGCGATCCGGCCCTGCCAGTTCGGATCCGTCAGCGGCACGAGGTACTCGGTGATGGCCTCGGTGAGTCCCTTCGGCTGGGCGGCGTTGATGGTGAACGCCTGCTGTCCGCGCACTCCGGTGGTGGTGACGAAGTCGATCGTGCCGGTGGTGGCCCTGGTGCGGTTGAGCGCGCGGATCGCGATGGCGCCGACCCGCGCGGCGTCGAGGTCGAGCCGGACGGGTGATCGCAGCTCGGTCGTCGCGCCGGCGGCAGCGATGGTGAGCTGGCCCCGCCGTACCGAGACCGGATCGTCGCTGGTCCAACCCTGGGCGTCACCGTTGACCGAGAACGACCAGGTCCCGGCCGGGTCGGTGTCGCGCGTTGCGGCGGAGTAGCCCAGGCCAGGGGCCCAGCTGGTCTCGCCGGATCCCTTCACCACAAAGGCGACGACGTCTCCGGTCCTCACCCTGAGGTCGTCGACCGTCGACGACCAACCAGCACCGGCGGCGAGGTCGTGGGCGGCGATCGTACGGCCGTTGAGCGTCACCGCGACGCGCGCCGGCCCACCGCTGGCGAGTGCGTATCCGCGGATGCTGAGGTAGCCGGCCCGGGGCGCGGTCCACGTCCGGGCCACTGCCTTGGCGGAGCCGACGGTCAGCGTGGCGCGGTCGATGCGGGAGTCCCCAGCACGGTAGGACTGCGAGGCCTCGTCCCAGGGCAACGAGGCCCAGCCGGTGGTCAGCCGCTGCTGACCCCAGTCGGAGCCGGCCGCAGCGAACTCGGCGGCCGCGTTGTGCACGTCGGCGCTGTCGGCGATGCCGACGTTGCCAGCCAGCCTGAACCGGCTGGTGTCGCCGCCGATCTTGGCCTCGACGAAGGCGTGCGGTTCGCTGTGCAGGTTGTTCTCGATCCGCGCGGCGACCGGGATGCTGTTGCCCAGTTGGCCGACCGAGCCACCGGCCGGGTACGGGATCAGCGAGCCGCCTCCGTTGCCGACGAAGGTGTTGTCGGCGGTCACGTCGTCGGTGTGGAAGTCATTGGCACCGTGGATCGCGAGGTACTCGATGCCGCCGCCGTAATTGTTGCCGAAGTGGTTGCCACGGATCTCGACCTGGCTGGTCCTTGACTCGTGGTCGATCGCGACCATGTCGGGATTCGCGGTGTTCGGGGTGTTGACGAACAGGTTGTTGGTGATCAACACCTTGCGCACCGCACCGAGGTAGAGGGCGGCCGTGCCGGAGGTCGTCCGGCAGGACGCCTCGTTGTCGAAGACCGAGTTCTTGATCACCACGTTGCTGGCCTTCTGCAGCGCCAGGCCGTCCGGGCATCCGCTGTCGACCTGAGCCGGCAGGAGTCCTGGGTTGTTGTTGTGGTCGTCGTGGAAGTGCAGCCGGTCCAGCACCACGTCGCGGAAGACGTTCTCCCCCACCTTGCCCGGCACACCGGGGTTCGGCATGTCGGTGGGCGAGGTGTAGCTGGTCGTGGCGAACCCGTGGGCGTTGCCGGTGGACTCGACCCGACGCACCACCAGTCCGGACAGCACGGTGTCGGCCACGGTGTGGGTCGCCTTGCTGGCCACCAGCAGACCGAGCCACCGGTTGTCGTGCAGGAACAGGTCCTCGAAGACGAGGTCGCGGTGCCCGAGGGTGGTGTAGTTGGCCTGGATCCCGTACGTCATCGTCGACCGTCCGTTGGTGGTCGAGCCAATGTCGAGATCCCGGACCCGGACATGGGACACGTCGGTCAGGGTGAGTCCGACCCTGGTGGCGCTGTTGGTGATGCGAGGTCGGGCGCCGGTGCCGTACGCACCGATCGTGATGGGCGCTTCGGGCGTGCCGGAGTTGGCCATCGTCAGACCCTCGGCCCAGCTGCTCCCGCGTTCCAGCAGCAGCTGGTCGCCGGGGGCGAAGGTGTGGGCGTTCGCCGGGGCGAAGGTGCACCACGGCTGGGCAGGATCGGTGCCGGGGCCCGCGTCGGAACAGCCGGCGGAGTTGCTCAGGTAGTGGCGGGGCGAGCCGTCGTCGGCGCGGGCCGGTGACCCGGTGAGCCCGACGATCGCCAGGGTGAGGGCGGCAAAGGCGGCGACGCCGGCGCGGATGCGGTTCATTTCGCCCACGCTCATTGTGCCCAGTCCTCCGAGTCCCACTTGTTCTTCTTGACGCGCTCCTTGACGCCCTTCAGCCACAGGTCCTGCAGGTGCGCGAGCTCCTGGTCGAGCGACTTGGTGCCGAGCAGGTAGCCGTCGTACAGGCTGAGCTCGGTGGTGCCGGCCGGCCCACCGGGCAGCCCGCCCATCCGCATCGGCTTGCTCCACTCCCCGGTGATCATGCCGGCCACGCCCTTCGGCGCGGTGGCGTCCTTCAGCGCGGGAAGTCCGCCGGTCGCGTCCAACCAGGGTTGGACGTTCGCCGCGACGCTCATCCACTGCAGGAACTTGATGGCGGCTCCGCGATGGGCCTCGTCGAGGGTCGACGGGATCATGTACGAGGTGCCGCCGGTGCTGACGCCGAAGCGGGCGGGCGCCTCGGTGGACAACGTCGAACTGGCCTTGGTGATGGTCGGGAACGGCATGCTGGACACCTTGCCGGCCAACTGGTCGAGGGCGCCGTACCCGAACGGGACACCCCATGCCATCGCGGCCGTGCCCGCCAGGAAGTCGCGCAGGTTGACCACTGAGCCCGACGAGCTGGCAACCCCGGACCAGTTCTTCGTCGCGGCGGCGTCGAAGAACTGCTTGAGCAGCTTGAGCGACTCGGCCACCTCCGGAGTGCCGGTGGCACTGATCGCACCGGTCAGGATCGCGCGTGCCCAGCTCTTGCCGCCGGGCGAGAGGCTGGCCGCCTTGCCCGGCTTGCCGGCGCTGTCGAACACGTTGACCTGGTCGAAGTAGCGGTCGAGCATCATGTTCGCGATCGTCTTGACCGTCCAGCCGATGCCGATGTCGGAATTGTCCATGGCGAAAGGGGTGTAGCCAGCCGCGGTCAGCTTCTCGCAGGCGGCCATCAGGTCGGCGAAGGTCGCGAGCGGCGCGGTGACGCCGGCCTTCTCGAACGCCTCGGTGTTGAAGTAGACCCCGACCGCGACGAGGTTGAACGGGACGAACTCGACATCGCCCGACACCGCGTTGATCGAGGTCGGCAGGTCCGGGCCGTAGTACTGCGGGTCGAACAGGTCCAACCAGGCCTTGTTGCCCGGGACGTACGGGTTGGGTTGACGCAGCGCCTCGGTCAGCGGATGCACCATGTATGGCTCGTGAGTCGCCTGGTTGAACACGAGTTCGGGAGCCGTGCCGGCCGACAGCTGGGTCGACAGCGTCTGCCGGAAGTCCTTCAACGGCAGGACGAGCGTGGTGACCTTGATGTCGGGCTCGTCCGCATGGAAGCGGGCGATCAGGTCCTCCCACGGCTTGCCGAAGCTGGCCCCGTCGGAGTTCCACTGGTTGGGGCCGGCCAGGGTGATCTCGACCGGCCCGCCGGCCCCACCGCCGGCGCCCGGACTGCAGGCCGTCGCCGTGCCGGCGATGAGCAGGGATCCCAGCCCTGCCAGGAGAGTTCGGCGGTTCGTGACGCCGTCAGTGAAAGGATTCATCGCTACTTCCTCCTCGAAGTTGTCTCGTTGTCTCTGTACATGGGGTGGTCGCGGCTACTTGCCGGATCCGGGCAGGCCGCCCTGAATGCCGGCGAGGAACCACTTGGACAGGAAGGTGAAGATCAGCAACAGCGGCAGGCTGGCCAGCGTGTAGCCGGCGAACAGCGGGCCCCACTGGGTGGCGTTCTGGCCCTGGAAGAAGGCCAGTCCGACCGGGATGGTCCGCAACGAGTCATCTGTGATCACCAGCAACGGCCAGAAGAAGTCGCCCCACACCCCGATGACGGTGAGCAGCGACACGGTCCCGATCACCGGGAGCGACAGGGGCAGCATGATGGAGCGGAACATCCGCGGTCCGGTGGCGCCGTCAACCTGGGCCGCGTCGAACAGCTCCTGCGGGATCTGCTCCACGAAGGTCTTCATCAGGATCGTCGCCAGCACGACACTGCCAGCGATGTGGGGCAGCACCAGCACCGGCAGCGTGTTGAGCAGGCGCAGGTTGCGCATCAACACGAACAGCGGGATCAGGCTGCTGATGCTCGGCACCATCATCAGCGCTGCGACCAACCCGAACAGCAGCTTGCGGCCGACGAAGTCGTAACGGGCGAACAGGAATCCGCTGATCGAGGCGAGCAGCACCGTACCGATGATCGAGAGCGCAGCGACGGTGAGTGAGGTGATGAAGTACGGCTGGATCTGGCGCCAGGCGACGACGTAGTTGTCGAGCTCGAGCGGCCAGGTCGGCACCCAGTAGCTCTCGGTGAACTGCTCGTTGGTCTTGAACGAGGTCATCACCATGAACAGGTAAGGGAACAGTCCGATCAGCACCAGCGCGGAGAGCACGATGATCACCCCGACCTGACGGGAGCGGCGGCGCGGTGTCCGCCGATGGCGTTCCGTGCCGACGGTGGGCTTGGCAGGCCCGATCGCCGCACTGGTGGCCCTGGCCGCCGTACGGGTGGACGCTGCACGGGAGACGGTGTCAGAGGGAGCGGACATCAGACTTCTCCTTGCGGCGTACGGCCATCACGATCCCGCTGAGCACGAGGGTGATCAGGAACAGGGCGGTCGACAACGTGGTGGCGTAACCCCAGTCACTGCCCTGGAAGGCGACGCCGATCATCCGCAGCACCGGCACCTGGGTGGCGTTGTCGGGGCCGCCACCGGTGATCAGGTACGCGGCGAAGCCGTACTGCAGCACCGAGATCGTGACCAGGAAGAACAACAGACGGATCTGTCCGGCCAGCAGCGGGAGGTCGATCGCGACCAGACGTCGCAGCCGCGAGGCTCCGTCCAGCTCCGCCGCCTCGAACACCTCCTTCGGGATGTTCTGCAACGTCGTCAGGAACACCAGGAACGGCAGGCTCGCAATCCACGGGAACCCGATCATCAGCAACGATCCCAGCGCCGTACGAGGATCGCCGACCCAGTTCTGGGCGAGTTGCGGGAGTCCGACGGTGGTCAGCGCCCGGTTGATCACACCGTTGTTCGGGTCGTAGAAGAAGGACCACACCAGTGCCGTCACCACACCCGGGAAGGCCAGCGGGGCGATCAGCAGGGTGCGGAACAGGAACTGGAGCCGCTCGCTGCGCAGGGTGATCACGAGTTCGGCGGCGAGCAGCGGGAAGATCCACATGATCGTCACCGAGGCCACGAAGATCACCCCGAGGTTGCGGAACGACCGCCACCACAGGTCGTCGGCCAGCATCGTGCGGTAGTTCGCCACGCCGACGAAGGGCGAGGTGAACCCGGGACGCCAGTCGAAGAAGGAGTGCACCACCCCGCTGATCGCCGGGTAGTACTGCAACACTCCGAGCACCACGAAGGTCGGCAACAGGCCCAGGTACACATACCAAGGAAATGGCCGGCGACGGCCGGACGGAAATAGCCGGCGACGGCCGGACGGAAATAGCCGGCGACGGCCGGACGGAACCTCCCGGCGACCGCCGGACGGGACGGCCGGTACGGACACCGCCATGGTGGTCCTCCCTCTGTGGTCCGGGGCGGCACCGTCTCGCTCGCCTCGCTGCGGGTCCACCTTGACGGCGTTTGCGAGTGTTTGTCAATGTTCTGACGAGTATTGAGTGATTATGACGGCACCGTTAGGATCACTCCATGGGTTCCCAGGGGCGTGGTCCGCGTGCTGGCCGCTGACCGTCGGGCGCAGATCGTGGCGCTCGCACAGGGCAACGGATCGGTACGGGTCACCGACATCACGGCAACACTCCGGGTCTCCGAGGCGACGGCACGCCGCGACCTGGACGCACTGGCGGCCGACGGCGTGGTGACCAAGGTGTACGGCGGCGCCACCCTCAACCGCGCCCGGCGCAGCACGAGCACTGTCCAGGTCGGGGTGATGCTGCCGGCATCGACGGCCTACTACCCCCGCATCATCGACGGCATTCGTGAGGCGAGTGACCAGGCACCCCCGCAGGTCACCCTCAACCTGAACCTGGCGCGCACCGGCATCCCAAACGAGACGATGGCCGATGTGCTGGCCACCGAGCGCGCGGCGATCGACAGCCTCCTTGCCCAAGGGGTCGACGGGCTGCTGCTGATGCCGGCTCTCCCGCCCAGCGACCAGGTCACGCCGGCCACCACTGCCTACGCTGACTGGTTGGCCGAACTCCCGGTGCCGACCGTCCTGGTCGACCGTGAACTGCCCGACCTCCGGATCGGCGGACCGAGCACGGTCCGTACCGGCCACGAACGTGGGGCTGCAGCGGCGGTCCGGGCGCTGGCCGAGCTTGACCACCGGCGGATCGCCCTGCTGGCGCGCGCCGACACCCAGACCTCGGAGTTGATCAAGGACGGCTGGCGGCGCGGCCTGGCCGAGGTCGGGCTCGAGGTCGATGACAGCCTCTGTCTGACAGGGAAGGCGACCCTTGACTGGGCCGGCTGGACCAACGATGCACTCGACGGGATGCTCGACCATCTCACCGGTTCCGGTGCGACGGCCGTCGTGTGCCACAACGACGACGATGCGCTGACACTGGTGGCCCGGGCCCGCGCTCGCGGCCTCGGCATCCCCGACGAATTGTCGATCATCGCCTACGAGGACGAGTTCGCCGCGTTGAGCAATCCTGCACTGACGGCGATCGCACCGAGGCGGCGACAGCTCGGCCGGCTTGCCCTGCGCACCTTGCTGGAACTCATCCAGGGCAAGGACTCGGGATCGCGGCACCTGATGCTCGACCCCGAACTGGTCGTCCGGGACAGCGTCGCGCCGCCGACATCCTGAGCCGGCGAGCACGGACGAGTCGACCGAACCAGCTCGCACACTCACACGGAGTCCTACGGCTGGCGAGGGATCTCGACCCCGACTCGACCATCTCCACATCGGATTGTGGGATGTCCCTTGACCCATGTAGCAGGATCTCTCTAATGTCGTCGTTGGCTGCGCGTCGCCCGGACGCGACCGCCGGTGGCCGCAGTGCCATCACCCGCTCAAGGAGGAGTGTCGTGAAGCGACGCCATTTCATCGCTGCCTCGGGCGCAGCGCTCACCGCCACCGCCCTCGGTTGGGGAGCCGCCCCTTCCGCCACCGCGGCCACCACCACGCGTCTCACGGCCGCGGTGGGTCTGGTCGACCTGCACCACAACCCGCGCCGGGGAACGTTGTCGAACCTCGGCGCCACCTGGGGCATGGCTCTGGACTGCCGCTACCGCACTGTGGGAGCCGACCTGGGCGCGCCCCAGCGCGTCTCGGCGCTCGAGATCCCCAATGACCGCCCGTCCCATCGCCTCAACCCGCGCGACATGTCGCTGTGGACGAGCGACGACAACCTGAACTGGACCCGCCACGACGCGGAGTTCCTCGACCTGGGAACCTCGATCTGGCTGTACGGCTTCGACGTCACGACCCGCTGGGTGTCGGTCCACTGCCACCGTGACGGCGAGGGTGCTGACGCCACCGTTGTCCGCGCCAACCTGCAGGAATCACTGTACGTGCACGACATTCCGGCCGGGTCGTTCCTTGCCGGTGGCGGCGGCTCATGGCCGTACCGCAGTCGACTGCGCGTCCACAACCCACACGGCGCGACGCTGAAGGATCGTGCGGCGTACCTGCCTCTGGACCAGCTCGGGGTCGACCAGATGGTCCGTGAGGGCCGACTGCGGGCCGACCTCGCCGATCTCCGTTTCGCCGACGAGTCGGGCCGACAGCTGCACGCCTACTGCGACGGCGACGGCATCTTCATCAGGATCCCGTCGATCGGCGCTGGCGCTGTGCTGACCGCCTATGCCCACAGCGGCAATCCTGATGCCGAGAACGTCCTCAACGACGCCTACGCCCTGCAGGTCGAGTACGGTCGCCGTACCTATCTCAAGCAGGCGGGAAAGTCCGCTGCAGGCCAGACCCTCGGCTCCGAACTGCACCCGGTTCGACTGCCCGACGGTGCCCTGATGATCACCGCCAACACCTCCGCCGCCGGCGGCATCCACGCCCGCTACAGCTTCGACGACGGCCGCACCTGGACACTCCCCGAGCCGCTCATCCCACCGTCCAACCCGGCGGTGGCGAATGACCGGGCGGGCGGCTTCCTGGTCGATCCCGACACCGGCGTGGTGACCGCGGTCTTCTACGCCACCGGTGTCTCGAGCGGCCCGGACTGGACCGACCCGTCCCAGCACCTCTGCCAGCTGTGGATCGCCCAGGCCGACCACTACGTCAACCGGCGACCGGTCTTCGGCACGCCACGCCGTCAGATGCTGACCAACCACGTCACCGGGCAGCCCGTTGCGTGGAACATCACCTACAGCGATCCGGTGAAGACCCGGACCGGCGCCTACGTCGTACCTGTCCCCTACATCTATCTGCCGGACGGCCAGTTCGCCGAGGCGATCCTGCGCTCCACTGACGGTGGCCTCACCTGGACCCAGAGCGCGACTCCACTGGTCCTGCCCGAGGACGGATTCGAGGGTGGGGTCAGTGAGTCGGCGATCACCCAGCTCTCCGACGGTCGGCTGATGATCATCGCCCGACAGCAGTCGGGCGAGAAGTTCCACTTCTGCGTGAGCCATTCCAGCGATGACGGCGTCACCTGGAGTCCGATCCAGGACAGCAGTGTCCTGGCCAGCAACACCTGTCCGAGCTTCCTGTGGCGTGGCGACGACTCGCTCCTGCTGAGCTGGCCAGGGCACAACGCCCTGGGGCAACGCAGCTATTGGCGCAACAACCTGACGGTGGCCCGCAGCACCGATGACGGCGCCCACTTCGGGCAGCACCAGGACCTGACCGGAGCCACCAGCCTGTCCCGACCGGGCTGGTTCAACGGCAACGAACGCGTGACCATGATCGAACCGTTCATGGTGGCCGCCGGCGAGTCGGACATGCTCGTGGCCTGGGCCGATGTCCGGGCCGGCAGCGGAAGCACCTTGCTCGTCGAGGACATCGACCGTTACGTCCAGGACAGCCACGGGGCCCTCGACGTGCTCAACCACTACTCCGCTGCCGGCGCGGAGAACGGTTCCGAGCTGGCCCAGTCCCGCTGGTGGCGCACCACCAAACCGGGCTCGCTGACCCTCGTGGACGGCCCCCGGGAAGGAGTTCGTGCCGTCCGCCTCGACTCCGCCGGATCCACTCGAGCAGTCGGGGCGTCACGTCTCTTCCCCGGCACTCGGCACGCGACACTGCGTTGCCGGCTTCGTTGCGGGCAGACCACGGCTGGTCTGAGGATCGCCATCCAGGAAGGGTTTGCGACCGTCGACACGCCGACCGGCGGTGCCAACGCGCACGGAACGGTGGCTCTGTTGGAAGTGCGAGCCGATCACAGTGTCTGGACGACCACCGACGACGTCTTCGATGCTGTCCCCCTCGGCGGTTGGCTCGAGTCCGACAGCGACCCTGCCACCGGTCGCCTCGCCTTCGGCGAGGTCGGCGGTGTCGCATTCGACTACAACCTGCGCAGCATCGGACTCGACCTGCTGGCAGCGCGGCAGGTGTCGGGCCTGGTCCTCACTGCCTCTCCCGACTTCAAGCCCACCACCCGACTGGAGGCCTCGGACCTACGGATCTGGTTCTCCGACGACAATGCCACTTGGACCGAGCAGTCGGGTTGGAGCGGCACCAAGGACGGCCTGACCATCACGATGAACGGGCCGGCGGCGACCACTAGGTACGTCAAGATCACCCAGCCCTACAGCGACAAGGCCTTCACCTTCGCCGGCTACATGCAGGACTTCATCCATGTCCTGCCGGCGCGTCCGGACCTGGAACACCCGCAGGAGTTCCACCCGCTGCCAGTGGCAACCACCTTCGAGGCGGGCCGCTGGTACACCCTTCAGGTGGAGGCCGACCTGGACGCCGGAACCGTAGTGCTCTCGGTGGACGGCACCGTCGTCGCCGAGCAGGCACCACTACGTCATGCCGAGACCATGACGCATTTCATGCTGCTGGGCGGAAACGGCGGCACGACCGAGGTCGAGATCGCTGAACTCCTGGTGCAGGATCGCAGTCTCGGGGTGTCGACGGTGAACCGCATCGGCCGCGCAGGTCATGCCTGACCGACTCCTACAGGTGAGGGCGGCCCGACGAGCGTCGCCCTCACCCTCGGCCGTCACCCGGCCACCTCCACGCCGAGCTTCCCGATCATCAGTCAGGCGGTGGCGACCGGGTTGCGGTGGAGCTCGGCCGGATAGGCGAACTCCCGCCACTGCGCCACGGCGACCTTGTCCCCGACCTGACCCAAGGACTGGTCCCCACTGGGGTTGTTGAAGATGTAGACCCCGTCGTAGCCCGCCGTGTAGAACTCATTCGCTCGCAACAGGTACTGCTGCCGCGTCATCCGCGCCGACACCACGGTGCTACGGAAGCCGATCGCTCCCAGGCCTTCGCTGGCCTTGCTGGAGTCCTGGCCGTTGATCACCGCCTCGATGCCGCCATACAGCTCAACCTTGGTCCCGGCAACCAGATCGGGGAACGTGCTGTCGATCGACCAGAAGTCCTCCTGGGTCCAGGTCGCGGGGACCAAGACGTCGATCAGCCCCTCCTTGACCCAGGTGTCGAGATCGAGGCCGAGTTCGTAGTTGTACCCGTACGGGACGTGGACACAGACCTTCTTGCCAGGAAGGGCGTTGCGCACGCCACGCAGGAATCCGGTCAGGATGCCGGCCCGATGGGCCATCAAGCGATCCAGCCCTGGACCGGGCACCTCGTCCCGCGCACTCACCCCGTAGCGCTGCTGGTAGTCGTCGAGGAACGGCTGGTCCCAGCCGAGTACTCGTGGACGTCGACAGAAGTCGAGCTCCACGCCGGCCACACCGGGCAGCGAGGCCGACTCGACCAGCAGGTCGGTCAACAGCTGCCGATAGCCGGCGTGGGTCAGGCTCAGGCCGTTCTCGCTGGCCGGGTCGGCTGGCTTGCTGCCGTCGAAGCCGATCATCTTGTACTGCTCGTACAGCTCCGGATACTTCGGGCCGTTCAACCAGGGATAGGTCGAGTGCGCATAGAAGGCGCTCAGCCGCAACGAGGCCAACACGGGGAGACCGAACTCCTGGCCGGCGGAAGCGACAATGCTGAGAGGACACTGGTCATCGGTGACGACCGCCTTCATGAAGTTCATCGTCGTGGTGTCGGCTGCCCGCATCAGGGCGAACTGTTCCGGGGTCAGATCGTAGTTCTCGGCGATCGTGCCGACGACTGCGCTGTTGGCCCACGCCATGGTCGTCGCACCGATGCCGTACGTGAGATGGCCGACATCGCTGTCCCGGTAGCGACCCGCGGACACCGTCCGCAGTTCGTCGGCCGTCGTCACCTTCTTCTGGACGATGTCAGCGGTACCGTCGTTGTTGTAGATGACCCTTCTGCCCCGGGCACCTTCCACCGGTACGGCGGCACGTCGTGCCTGAGCGGGATCGAGACGCCACAGCCGTACATAGGCCACGGTCGCAACTCGCCCCTCACGCGGCACCAGACTGATCTTCTGCCCGGTGAGGTCTGCGGTCGTGGCGAACCACTCGACCAACGAGCCGGCGGCACCATCGGTGTCCGGCGGGCGCACCACATGATCGGTGTTCCCGATTCGGAGCACGATCTCCTCGGAGTCAGCCAACATGCCCAGCGAGATGGTGGTGAGCCCGACCCACTCCGATCCGAGGTCGATCGACGACCCGTTTCCCTGTGTTGACACGGTTGTCCAGGACCGATTCAACCCTGCAACCGTTGCCGTACCTTGTTGCCACTCGTCGTCGACCCACCGCGCGAGATCGCCCACCAGGATGTCCTGCCCGACGCCGGGGCTCACCGCATCGGCCAGCGCCGCGGTGTGACAGCGGCGTGGCACCCGGACGGTGCGGGCCAGCGAGGACAGCTTTCGCCCGTCCTGCTCCAAAGTGGCAACCAGCGTGTACTCCCCGGGGCGGCGAGGCGCGGTCACCAACGTTCCACCGTGCCAGTGCGCCATGGTGCCGTGAGCCCGTTCGGTTCCCGCAGCATCACGCAGGCTCCACCGCAGCACGGTGTCGTCCCGCTCAGCCTGGTCGGGATCCCATCCACTCACCGCGATCGCGGCCGACAACGAGGTTGTGTCGACGGCCGGGTCGATCGCGACGGCATCGATGCGGGGGCTGAACCAGACAGGATCGATGTCTCGGGCCACCACGACGGTGGTCACCACGGCGGCAATCGAGCCGGCAACACCGGCGTCGCCCACGGTCAGCCGTACCCGATCCGGGTCGGTGGTGGAGACGCCCTCGGGGACGATGCCAACCAAGACGCCATCACAATGCACCAGGAGTCGCCCCGTCCGATCTGCTCCGAGGCGCCACGTGTGCGCGGCAGTGAAAGGCCAGGTGTTCCACGCCCCATCAGGAGCTGAATTGAGCTCGATCGTACCGTCAGCCGAGTGAGCGACCATGGCTCCGTCCGGGCGCCAGCCGACCCGGTAACGCCGACCAGCGACAACGACATCCCAGCCGAAGACGACGACATCCTTGGCAACATCGGCTGCCTGGTAACGGAAGTCGGCAAGTCGTAGCGCCGTCGTGAGCGTCCACTGGCCGTCATCGGCCCGAATCGGAACGCGGAGGTCGACCGATCCGACGCCCTGAGTGGCCGCCCTGAGCAGGAACTCCCCTGCTCGGGCCGGCGTGGTCGCCGTGGCAATCGTGGCCCCAGTCGTCGCCGCCGGCTCTGCCCAGTACTGGCCGAGGTCGTTGCAGGCATCTGCCGTCTGCGGATGGCCACGTACCACATCGATCGACCGGAGCCACACCGCCACAGCGCCGTACACGGCAGGATCGCCAAGGGTGACGTCGACCCGATCCGATTCGTCCACCGGCGACCCCGGCACCGTGCCCAGCAGCACGTCATCACGGTAGGCCTGCACCTGCCCCGAACTCGCACGGGTCAGGCGGAGACGGTGGAAGGCGCCAGCCCCGTCTCCAGCGGGGCTCAACACAGTCGTCCCGCCCGCGCTCCGAGCTACCAGCGCCTGGTCCGGACGCCAACCGACCTGGTAACGCTGCCCGTCGACGACGAGGTCCCACCCGGCGACAATCTCCTGGGCCGTCACACTGGCGCCACTGTAGGAGAACTGCGCGAACCGGAGATCGGCCTGCACGCTCCAGACACCTGAGCCGAGTCCGATCGGATCACGCCAGCGGGCACGGCCAGCACCCTGCTGCCGCGCCCGGCCGAAGTAGAGGCCGGCCTCCACATCCGTCATCCAGTCCGTGGTACCACCGCTGCGATCATGGTCGGCGAAGAACACCGTGTCGCCAGCCGGAGTGACGTCCCAGTGGTCCGCCCACCGCAGGGCCGCGTCGCTGAACAACCGGTCCTGGGTGGCGGCCACCGAGATCTGATCGAACCAGATCTCGTTCGTCCCGCTCACACCGTCGAGCGTGCGGTTGTAGAACGTGATGCCCTCGGCAATCACCACGGCTGATCCGGCGTAGGTCCAGGTGCCGAACTCCACGCCGTCCAGATGGATCCGAACGGTCTCGACGCCGTCGAAGGTGATCAGCCAGTCGTGCTGTTCGCCATCCCAGCCGCCAGGGACCGGGAAGCTCTGGTAGGCGCCGCCCGCCAGCACCAGCGCCACCTCGGCACTCGCCATGAAGTTGAAGTCGAAGTAACGACCGGTACGAGCCGCATCGCCACATTGCACCCACAGCCGCAACCCGTTGTTCTGCGGCAACCGGTAGGCCTGCATCAGATCGGGCACGGCCATCCGGAAGGCGATCTGCCAGCTTCCCTGCCCCAGGGACAGGGGCTTGGTCATTGTGTCGGTACTGATGTGGACACCCGCCAGCGGTGTGCCCTTCATCAGGTACTGCCCTTCGGGCACGGGCTCGAAGGCGACGCCAAGAGGATTGGCAGGAGTTCCAGCATGATCGGTGATGTAGGCCCCCGGGTTCGCCGGTGGATTCACCTGCCACCCGGCCTCGGCCAAGCTGGCGCAGGAATCGTCGAGCAACACCCGACCAGCAGGCTGGACCGTCTCGAAGCCCCAGTCGGCGGGTGGGCCGGCGAGGACATCGGCGCGAGCGGGCCCGGGCAGAGCCGCCAGGCCGACCGCGCAACCGACCGCAGACACACCGGCCAGGAAGGTACGCCGGGACACCCCGGCCATGGTGGACGCCACAGTGCGCTCCTCAAATTGTGGGTTGTAGGACAATGCACACGGTGGCATTGAGCGGTGCATGCCGTCAAGACCCCTACTCATGATTGTGGGATGTCCCTTGACCTACTTGCCCGGCGGTCGATACGTTCCGACCGCTGCGACATGGCAGCCATCCGGCCCGGGTCACCCCCGACCCGGCCGTGTCACTCGACGAGGAGAGACCCCAATGGATCGCCGACAGTTCCTCCGTACCACGGGAATCGCCACCGGCGGACTGGCCCTGGCCGCCACCGCCACCGCTCCAACACACGCCAACCCCACCCTCGCGGCCGCGGTCGCGCTGACCGGTGTCGTTGGCTGGACCAACAATGACGTCGATCCGCGGACCGGTCCGCTTGGCAACCTCGGTTACACCGGCGGTGTCGGACTGGACTGCCTGTTGCGGACGGTCGGGCTCGATCTCGGAAGCGCGCAGCAGGTCAACGCCATCGAACTGACCAACGACCGACCGACGCATCGCCTCAACGCCCGCGACCTGTCGGTCCACACCAGTAACGACAACGCCAACTGGACCAAGCAGCGGGTGATGTTCACCGACCTCGGCACCACGATCTGGCTTCACGGGTTCGACGTCACGGCGCGCTATGTCGCGGTCCACTGCCACCGGCACGAGGCCGCGACGACGTACACCTTCGGCACGGCGAGCCTGCCGTCGATGATCACGGCCCACCGCATCCCGGCCGGGGCCTTCATCGCCGGCGGAGCCGGGACCTGGCCGTACCGGACCGCCTTCCAGGTCAGCAACGGCGGCGCCGTCGAACTCCGCAACCGAGCCGTCCACGTGTCATGGGCCGAACTGGGAGCGAGCGCGTTGATCGCCGCGGGCAAGCTCGCCGCCGACCTCGCCGACCTCAGGTTCGCCGACGCGAACGGGAACCCGTTGCACGTCTACGACGACGGCGACGGCGTCTTCGTGCGGATCCCGACACTTCCGGCCGGCGGGCAGACCACCATCCATGCGTACAGCGGGAACCCGAACGCCGTGAGCATCCTGGCCGACGCGTCCGCCCTGCAGGTCGAGTACGGTCACCGTACGTATCGCGTGCAGTCGGCCACATCGGCTGCAGGGTTGGCCTTCGGCAACGAACTCCACCCGGTACGGCTGCCCGACGGCACCCTGATGCTGGCGGCGAACACCAACAGCAGCGGCGGGATCCACGCCCGCTACAGCACCGACGACGGCCGGACCTGGAGCATCCCCGAACCGCTGATCGCTCCCAGCAATCCCGACCTCGGTCAGGATCGTGCCGGCGGGTTCCACGTCCACCCGACCACGGGGGTGATCACCGCCGTGCTCTACTCCGTCGGCGTCTCGAGCGGAACCGACTGGACCGACGTGACGCAGCACCGCTGCAAGGTCTGGACCTCCCGCGCCACCAGCTACAGCGGGGGCAGACCCGTCTTCTCCCCACCGGTCGCCCAGCCCATCACCAACCACCTCGGTGGCGCCGAAGCGGCCTGGACCCTCACCTACACCGACCCGGTCCTCACTCCGACCGGGGCACTGGTTGTGTCGGTCCCCTACATCTCCACCGCAGCAGGACAGTTCGCCATCGCCATCCTGCGCTCGACCGATGCCGGCGTGAGCTGGACGCAGAGCGCCAGCGTGCTCAGCCTCCCCTCCGACACCTGGGGCGGCGCGAGCGAGTCCTGCCTCATCGTGCGCGCCGACGGCGCACTCTGCCTGCTCGCCCGGCAGCAGGAGGGCGGCAAGTTCCACTTCGCGACGTCGGTGTCGAGCGACGACGGAGTCACCTGGAGCCCGCTGGCCGACAGCACGATCCTGGCCAGCAACACCCAGCCAACGGTGCTGCGACGCAACGACGAACTCCTGCTCGGCTGGCCCGGACACAACGCGATGGGCCAACTCAGCTTCCAGCGCAACAACCTCACCCTCGCCTGGAGCGACGACGACGGCACCACCCTGCACGGCCACCAGGACCTGACCACGGCCAGCTCGCTGTCGACGCCGGGATGGAAGGTCGACGCCGACAACAAGGAGCGCGAGAAGATCCGGATGCTCGAGGCGTTCATGGTCCCGGCCGGAACCGATGACCTGGTGGTGGGGTGGGCGTCCGGCCTCAATCCCACCAGCGGTTCCACACTCTTGGTCGAGGACATCGACGCCTACCTCCGCGAGAGCCACGGCGCTCTCGACGTTCTCCGCCACCGCGACGCCAACGTCACCGACAGCGGCATCGAGCTCGCCCAATCGCGCTGGTGGCGGACCAGCCCGTCAGGCTCGCTCACTCTGACGGCTGGTCCACGCAGCGGTGTGCAGGCACTGCGTCTGCTGACGACCGACACTGCTGCGATCGCCGGTGCCTCGCGCCTGTTCCCGGGCGCCCGGTCTGCGCGGATCAGGTTCCGACTGCGCTGGACCACGCTCGGGTCAGGCCTCAGGTTCGCCGTCCAGGAAGGATATTCGCGCGACGACGGTCCGGTCACCGGAGCCAACGCCCGCGGCACCGTGGCCCTGTTCGACCTGGGCACCTCGGGCGAACTCCGCACCACGACCGACGACTTCTACAGTGGGATCCCGATCGGCGGCTACCGACAGAACGACACCTCGCCGCAGACCGGGAACCTCAGCATGGTCGGCAATCTTCGCGTCGCGTTCGACTACCAACGGCGCAGTGTCGGTCTCGACCTGCAGGTTCCTCGCGCGATCACGTCGATCGTGTTGACCGGCGACCCACTGTCCGGCAGCACGACCACGCGGCTCGACCCGGCGAGCCTCGGGGTGTGGCGCTCGAACAACGGCTACGGCTGGGTCCAGGTGCCGGGATGGTCCGGGACGAAGTCGGGTCTCCAGATCACGCTCAGCGGACCGGAGTTCACCGCGCAGCACGTGAAGGTCACGCAGCCCTGGGGCGACACGGCCTACACGTTTGCCAACGAGATCGAGGAGATGGTCACGGTGCTGCCGGCCCGGCCGGACCTCGAGGAGCGCCCAGTCTTCGAGCCGCTCCAGACGCCGACCACGCTCGCGGCCAACACCTGGCACACCGTCCAGCTGGACTGCGATCTCGACGCTGACCAGGTGGTGACCAGGATGAACGGAGGCGTGGTCTCGACGCTCCCCACCCTGCGCCACGCCGAGACGATCACCCACTTCTGTCTCGTCACCGCGACCGGTGGGACGACCGATGTCCAGGTGGCTGAGTTCTCGGTCCAGGACACCAGTCGCGGGCTCCCGGCGGTCGTACGCACCAGCACACCGGGTGGCGCGTGACCTGCGTGGCGGCGCGTCCAGGAGGATCGGGCGGGGTCGTCGGAACTGACGCCATGCCTGCGTTGTGGGATGTCCCTTGACCGACGACCGACAAAATGTCTAGATTTCGATCCATGGATCGACGACGCTTCATCGGGACCGGCGCAGCGCTCTCCGCCGCATCGGCACTCCCACTAGCCCCGACCGGAATGGCACGCGCCGCCGGCCCGGCCGCCACCGTCCACACCGGATCGGTCGGCTACCGCAACGACCACCGCGACCCCCGCACGGGATCGTTGACACAGTTCGGCGTGGTCGGCGGTTTCGCGCTGGACTGTCTCCACCGCTCGGTTGGCGTCGACCTGGGCGAGGCAAGGCCGGTGAACGCAATCGAACTGCTGAACAGCAGGGACAGCCACGGCCTGACCACGCGTGAGCTCTCGGTGCACATCAGCGACGACAACCGTTCCTGGATGGCGATCCCGGCCGACTTTCTCGATCTCGGGACGTCGATCTGGTTGTACGGCGTCGATGTCCGGGCCCGGTACGTCGCCGTCCACTGCCACGCGGACGGGCCTGGTGCAGCCGCCACCTTCATCAACACCGACCTGCAGGCGGTGATGCGCGTACACCACCTCCCCGCCGGGAGCTTCACCGGACACGGTGGCGGACAGTGGACGGCACGAACCCGACTGCGGGTACAGAACCCGACGTCGCAGACCCTCAGGGACCGATGCGCACACATCTCCCTCGCTGCCCTCGGTGTCCCCACGCTGGTCCGCAACGGCGACCTCGCGCCGAACCTCGCCGACCTGCGGTTCGCCGACGAGAGCGGCCGCCAATTGCACGCTTTCGCCGACGACGAAGGCGTCTTCGTCCGAATTCCCCTGCTCGGGCCGGGCGCCGTGGCCACCATCCACGCCCACTCGGGCAACCCGGAGGCCACCACCGTGCTCGACGATGCCGACGCCCTCGGTGTCGAGTACGGACGGCGTACCTTCCAGTCCCAGGCCGCAAAGTCAGCGGCCGGTCTCGCGTTCGGCAGCCAACTTGCACCCGTGCGGTTGCCCGACGGAACGCTGATGGTCGCCGCCGGTACAACGGCCGCCGGTGGGATCCACGCACGCTACAGCTTCGACGGCGGTCGAACCTGGACGACACCGGAACCGCTGATCCGGCCCAGCGACCCCACCCGCGGTACCGACCAGGCGGGCAGCCTGATCGTCGACCCGGACACCGGCACGGTCACCGCCTTCCTGTTTTCGGTCGGTCGCATCAGCGGCACCGACTGGACCGATCCGTCGCAGCACCTGTGCCAGGTGTGGACGGCACGAGCCGAGGGTTACCGCGATCGACGGCCCGTGTTCGAGGCCCCCGTGCTGCGGCCGATCCTCAACCACGAGACCGGGCAGCCCTGTTCGTGGGCGGTGACCTACTCACCACCGGTTGTCACACCGACGGGCGCCTACGTCGTCGCCGTCCCGTACATCTTCCGATCCGACGGTGCCTTCGCGGCCGCGATGTTGCGGTCCATCGATCGAGGCATCACCTGGACCCAGTCCGCCACCCCGCTCACCACCCCGCTGGCCGGATTCGAGGGGGGAATCTCCGAATCCGCGATCACCGTGCAGTCCAATGGCGACCTCGTGGTGCACTCGCGGCAACAGCACTACCTGAAGTTCCACTTCGCCACGAGTCGCTCGACCGATGACGGTGTCACCTGGACGGCGGTCGAGGACAGCTCGGTGCTCGCGAGCAACACCCACCCTACGGCGCTGCGACGGGCCGATGACCTGCTGCTCGGTTGGTCCGGGCACAACGCGCTCGGCCAGAAGAGCTACTGGCGCAACAACTTCACGCTCGCGTGGTCGGTCGACGGGCAGCGCCGGTACGGCTACCACGACCTCACCGCAGCAACGCCGTGGTCGACCCCGGGCCTGCTCAACGCCGCCGAACAACGACGTGTGGTCCAGGCCTTCCTGGCACCGGCCTCCGATGACGACCTGGTCATCGCGATGGCGACCGGGTTGACCTCTGGCGGGACCACGATGCTGGTCGAGGACGCCACCGGATACCTGCACCACAGCCACGGCGCCGCCGACGCCCTGCGCCACCACGACGCCTCCGCCGTTGCCGCCGGCCGCGAGCTGGCCCGCGAACGATGGTGGCGCACCAGCCCCGGCGGCACCCTCTCCCTGACCCCTGGCCCGGTCGAGGGGCGTTCGGCCATCACCCTGCACTCCGAGGGAACCGGGATCGGCGCCTCCCGGATCTTCCCCGGCGCCCGGTCCGCACGGATCCGGTTCCGGCTGCGCTGGCGCGATCTCTCCGGGGGCCTGCGCATCGCACTCCAGGAGGCCTTCGCGAGTACGGAGGTCCCCAATGTCGGGACCAATGCCCGCGGCACGGTGCTGCAACTGGCGATCGGTCCCACCGGCGAGGTGACCACGACGACCGAGGACGTCTACGACGCGGTCGCCGTAGGCGGCTACCGCGAGGACGACCTCACTCCGGGGTCCGGCGACCTCAACCTGTTCGTCGAACTGCCCGTGGCCTTCGACTATCAGTCCCGTAGCGTCGGCCTGGACCTGCAGCAGGCGCGGGCAGTCGAATCGCTCACGATGGTTGGCCTGGAACGGTTCGCGATCGACCAGATCCGGACTCGGCTGGAGCCTGGCGACCTCAGGTTGTGGACCTCGTCCAGCAACAACGGCGACTGGCAGCTGGTGCCCGACTGGTCGTGCAGCAAGGACGGGCTGACCTTCACCTTCCGCGGTCCGACACTGACGACTCGGTTCCTCAAGGTCACCCAACCCTATGCAGACAAGGCGTTCTCGTACGCCAACGACCTCGAGAAGCTCGTTCAAGTGGGCCCGGCGCGACCTGATCTGGACCATCCCCAGACTTGGCGACCGCTGGACGTTGCGACGACGCTGTCACCGGACAGGTGGCACCGGGTCGAGATCGCCGTGGATCTCGATCACCCGACCGTCGCGCTGTCCCTGAACGGGTCAGTGGTCTCGACGACCGCGCCGCTGCGCGCGGCCGAGACGATCACCCACCTGATGGTGCTGGGCAACGGAACCACCGATGCCGACCTGGCCGAGTTCACCATGCAGGACACGGGTCTCGGGTTGCCCATCTTGACGCGGACAGGGCGGCTTGGGCAATCATGAACGGATGGGCCGGGTCCGGCGCGACGTCATGGCGCACCGGCCTGGCCTCCTTCTCCAACCTCGACGACGCACCAGCGGACGCCACAAGTCCCGCGTTCAACCGTCCAGTAGCTGATCAGTACCGCCCCGTCCGGCAACCGGATCCCCGTCGGGAAACCGAACCTGAAGTCGAGCATCTCGTCGGTGAGGTTGTCGGCCAGCCGGTCGAGCCGAACCGCGGCGGCGTCATGGACCATGATCTCGCCCCCAAGATCCCAACCCGAGCTGGGATCCAGGCGGGCCTCGACCGCCACGATCCCCTGCCGTCCGTAGCGGCGGTTGTACAGCAACAGCAGCCGGTCGCGGCCCAGGGGCACTGCGGAGAGGGTCTGCCCGTTGACCGGCATGGGTGCAGGATCGGTCCAGGTCTCACCGTCGTCGTACGAGATCGACCAGTGGTTGGACCGATCGGTGACGCCGTCCAGGGTGACGGTCCAGGCGGTGGCCAGCACCCGGCCGTCCGGGAGCACGGTGAGCTTCTGCTCAAGGAATCCCAACCGTGCTTGTCGATCCTCCATCGCCACGACCTGACGCGGCCAGGTTCGTCCGTCATCGTCGGAGATCGCCACCAGGACCCGGGCCCCGAGGGCACCCGGCTCCGTGGTCGCGGTCGGAGCCAGCAACCGACCCGAGGGCAGCGCCAGGATCCCGTGGGAGACCTCGAGCGCGGGGGTCGGGAACTCGACGACGATCGGCGGCGACCAGCTGTGACCGTCATCGGTCGACCGACACACGACTGCCTCGTGCCGCCGGTCCTCGAATCTGGCCCCGGGCGGCTGGTACGACCGAGCTCCGTACGCGAACACGGTGCCGGAGGCAGCTGACCTCGATGCCTTGAGGAAGTTCGTGCTCACCGGGTCGGCCGTCGCCGGGAGCAACGTGCCTGCAGCGGTCCACTGCCGACCGTCGGCAGATCGCGCCATCCCCGTGCCGCCGGTGGCGAACTGGCCCCCGGCGTTGCTGAAGGTGCACAGCAGCGTCCCGTCACCCAGCACGGTCACCTGGGGAAAGGCCGAATCCCGGTCGTCGATCGTGCCGCGACCGACCACCACCAGTGCCACCTCAGGTTGCCACGGGGTCGATGGTGAGTTCCACCGCGGTGATCCGAGGCGTCGCGACACTGTTGATCGCTCCGAGGGAGAGCCGGTACTGCACGAACTCGTCGACCGCGATGCCGTCACCAACCGGCATCCAGTCCGCGGACTCCAACCCGGCCTCGGTGTCGGCAGTACGAACCACGCCGGTCACCCAGGTCTTCGCCGGCACGTCACCCTGCCAGGTCAAGGCCGTACACCGCCCGCCGCCCTCGGTACGGATCGCCCGTGAGGTGAAGTACTCCTCCGGCCCTCGGTCGTACACGTTGCCCAGGTCCTGGTGACTGAGCCCGTGCGGTCCTCCCGTCGGCAGGTCGACCCGGTTCGCCTCGAGGAAGCCCTCCGGAGAGTTGAACCAGACATAGGAGTCGCCGGGGTGGTTCCCGTACGTCTTGTGGTTGGCGATCGCCATGTCCACCCAGCCGTCCTCGTCGAAGTCGGCCAGCAGCACGCCGCAGGCGGAGTGATGGAACAGGCGCGTCACTCGATGGGGATGGAACTGGCCGTCCGGCCCGCCCCAGTAGATGTAGGTGTCCAGGTCACGCTGCTGGTGACCGTGGTAGTTGGTGGCCACGATGTCGAGGTGACCGTCGTTGTTGAGGTCCGCCACACCCACGTCGACAGGGAAGTAGCCAGGTAGCTGGGTGCGGCGATCGTTGGAGTAACCGTCGGGGCCACCCCAGTAGACGTAGACGAAGCTGCGGTAGTCATCGCGAGGGTCGTCACCCTTGAAGCCACCGACGACCAGGTCGAGCCAGCCGTCCCCGTCGAGGTCGGCGACCCGTGTCGAGACCGTTGAACCGGACGGCAACACAGTGGCTCGTTCGGCGCTGAAGCCGTCGGGGCCACCCCAGAGGATGATGACCCCGCCCCCGCCAGGGCTGAGCTCGGGGATCACCAGGTCGAGCCAGCCGTCCTGGTTGAGGTCGGCGATCGACATGTAACGCGGCTGGTTGTACGTGATACCGCCAATGGTGAGGTCGATCCGCTCGGGTTCGCCGAACCCGTCCGGCCCGCCATGGAAGACGACGATCTCACTGTTGGACCAGCCACAACCCACCAGGTCGAGGTAGCCGTTGCGATTCAGATCGGCGAAGACACCCGACATGTTGTGCGAGGTGGGCAGCTCGACCCGCTTCTCCGTTGGGAACAGCGGGCTGTCCTCCTGCGTCGCTCGATAGTAGATGAAGGAGCCGTTGTCCTCGGTGGTCCAGTTCTCGTTCGAGTTCGCGACGTAGACATCCGGTGCCCCGGAGTCAGTGAGATCGACGAACTTCAACTCGGTTGCAGCCCAGCCGCGGAAGCGCAACTTCCGATCGGCCGAGTACCCGTCCGGGCCGCCGAGATAGACGAAGGTGTCGACATCGCCATGGACGGTGTTGCTCAGGTGGTTGACGAACACCGGCTTCGGCAGGCCGTCCCTCGGGCCTTTGACCAGCAGTACATCCAGCGCGCAGTGGGTCACCACCCGCCGCGGCTCGCTGGCCGGACCATCCACCCCTCCGGCGAAGATCAGTGACTCCGTGGTGTAGGAGTCGAACACCTGGTCCTGACAGATGATCACGTCGCCGCGTCCACTGCCGTCGAGGTCGGCAATCACGACGTCGTTGGCCGACCGGGTGGGCAGTCGGATCGGCTCAACGGCGAAGGTGCCGTCCGGCTCGCCCAGGTACACATGGGAAACCTGGTCGCCATCGGCACCCTGACGTGTCGCCACCACCAGGTCGTCCCGTCCGACGCCCCTCAGGTCGCCGACGGCTGCACTCATCGCCGGCCCGGTCTGCCGTTCGAAGGTGACCCCGGCCCGGCGCTCGGCGTCGAACCCGACGAATCGGGTGATGTCCTGCGGGCACAGGAAGATCTGTGGCCGACCCTGGTGCAACACAATCTTGAGTCGACTGACGGTCGGAGGTTTGTACACGAAGAGGCCGGTGGCGCCGAGACTGTCAACGGTCCCCCCGGCAGCCCCCATGGCAGCAGCGTCCAGGCGGGTGTCGATCTCGCTCTCGCCGGTGAGGGCGGTGTCCAGGAGGGTGAATCGATCAGGATCGATGCCGCCCGGCCCGCCCCAGTAGACCCGCACGGAGCTGTCGGGCGAACGGACGACAAGGTCGTCGATTCCGTCCCCGTCGAGGTCGGCCGTGACCATCGACTCGATCGGACTCGCCACCGGGATGTCGCGGAAGCCGCGCGAGGTGAAGCCGTGCTCACCCTGGTCGAAGACCCGAAGCCGTTCCCTGCTGACGAAGGCGATGGAAGGAGAGCTGTCGGGCGCGAACCGGCCGATCACCACATCCTTGCTGGAGGGCGCCCACAGCTGCAGCATGTGCTTGTGGCTCCATCCGTCGGGTCCGCCGAAGTAGACCTGCGCGTACAGCTCGTTGGTCGCACCGTCGTACTGGTTGGCGATCACGATGTCGTCGAAGCCGTTGCCGGTCAGATCGCCGGCCGCACCGGCGAAGGCACCACGGGAGTCGAGTTCGAGTTTCTCCTCGCTGTGCAACGGATCGAGCATGACGTAGGCCGGCAGCGACACGCCGTCGTCGTGCGAGTTGGCGAAAGGGATGTCCACGTAACCGCTGCCGGTGAGGCTGCCGTACGCGATCCGCTGCAGCACCCCGGCCCGTGAGACGTAGATGTTCTGACCCGCGTTGCCGAAGGTTCCGGCGGCGAAGTCGTCAAAGGACCCGTCGACGATACGTCGAGTGCCGGGCGGGATGGTTGACACGAGGTTCTCCTGTGAGGCTTGGTTTTCTGAGCGGGAAGTTGGACGGGATTGACAAGCGGATGATGGATGATCAGCCAAGACGAGGGGGGACTGCCCTCACCTCGCCGACGTTCACCAGTGTCGGCAACGGCAAGGCAAGGTCGCGGACGAGGAATTCGTCGACGGCGAGCTCAGCTCCGTTGCTGCCTCCGGACGCACGAACGAGAAGGTGCGTGAGCGCCGCGGCGGGGTGCAACACCGGCAGCGCATCTCGCTGTGTGCCATCGATCCACACCTCGAGACTGCCCGCGTCCAGATCGGCGCGCAGCTCGAAGCGGTGCCAGCCACCGCCACCGACGTTCGTGGCGACGTCGAGCGGACGGAACTGGCGCTCGCTGATCAGTTCCGGCCTGGTCACCTCGACGGTGATGATCCGCGAGAAGTCGTTGACGAACGTGAAGGCATCGTCGGCGTACGGCTGGTTCACCTTCAGATAGCGCCCGGCGACCGGTGGCCCGGTGAGGACGAAGGAGCTTCCCGTCGCGGCGGCGGTCCAGTCGGTGACCTGCCGCCAGTCGTCGTGGTTGGTCTCGGACACCCACACGGTCAGGTCGTCCGCCACCAGCCGTGTGCCGGCCGGGGTGTCGCTCAAGGTCACCTTGGTGAACTCGTTGGCCGTCAGCAGGTCGACCCCGATGCTGCGCCGCCGATAGTCGAGCGCGATGTTTCCGCTCGTGGCCCACCCTGAGAGGTTCCCCGTGGCCGGTGTCAGATCAGCCTGGACGTAGCCGATGCGAATCCCGGTGTCGAAGCGATGGTCCTCGGTCGCCCAGACAGTTCCATCGGGACGGACCGCGAGCCACAGGGCAGCCCCCCGTGCATTGGGGTCGACCGAGAAGGCCTCCTGCAAGCACAGGTCGGCGCCAGTCCCGATCGTCGGCAGCCGCAGGCTGAACCTGGCCCGACCACGACGAATGGCTGGGAACAGACGACTCGCCGCCGCAGTGGTCGCCGCCGGCGCCCGAAGCCGTACGGCCTTCGCCGTGGGTCGGTGGCCGGCGACCAGGTCGAGGGTCCCGCTGGCCGTGCTGCGCCACCAACGGCTCGAGTTGAGCTCGCCTCCGAAGGCCTGAGCCCACGCGTTGCGGTGCAGCGGCACGTCGAGGGCTCCGTGGGAGTGCTGGACGTAGTCAGCCCAGTCCTCGACGAGCATGGTGTACGGCGTCGACCAGTTCTGCCACCAGGAGAACACCCGGTCGTCGAGGCCGGCCGAGGTGGAGTCGGCCTGGACCACCACCGGGCCGAGTCCGTTGTCGAGAGTGCCGAACCCGGGCGCCGACATCCGAGTGGCACCGAGAAGGTCGTGGTAGCCCTGCCAGGTGTCGGCCTCGTCGTCGGACCAGGCCGCGGTGAGGTTGTTGCGGCGATAGCTGTCCGCGCCGAAGGCGTTGTGTCCGCTCCAGGTCAGGTGCAGACGGCCGTCGTCGCGGAACGACGCCGGGAAGGTGTTGCTCGCGATGATCGTCGAGTCACCCACCGCGGCCCATCGTCTGCCGTCATCGATGGAGGTGCTGCGGGCGAAGTGGTAGCGGCCGCTGCCCTGTTGACGGGAGTGCAGCAGGATCCGACCGTCCGTGAGCTCGGTGAGGGTCGTCTCGCTCAGGCCGACCTCGAATCCACCGCCGGACACGTGGAGTTCGTCCTCTCCCTGCACCCAGGTCGCACCGCCGTCGGTGGATCGGAACACGGACACGGCAAACGCGGCGTCGGAGGTGTAGGCATGGGCGATCGGGATCAGGTACGAGCCGCGACGCGTCTTGATCACGTTGCTGTAGCTGAGGTACCACGGCACATGTTGGCCGGCGAGTTTCGAGTAGGGCTTGAGAAGCTGCGGCGCATCGAAGACCGGGTGGCCGTTGCCGTCGTAGGAGCGGGCCCGCACCATGTAGCTGGTGCAGGAACGATGCGCCGGGTCCAGGAAGTCAGCCTCGCCGCTCCCCCAGTCCTGGTAGATGCAGGCGACAAGGACGCCCGTGTCCGGATCGACGGCCATGCTGCCGATGCTCACGTTGCGGGTGGGATCGGGCGCGGGGATGAAGTCCTCCAACGGCCCGAAGGTCCGCCCGTTGTCGACGCTGTAGCGCGCCCTGACCGGGCCAGCACCTTGATTTCCTGCTGCAAGGGCGATGACGCCGGAGGGCAGGGTCACAGCCTTCGGATCACGGTGCCACGTGCCTTCACTGTGCCGTTGAATCGTGCGCCTGCCGTACTCGACCTGCAGCGCTCCGCTGTCGGAATGCACGATGTCACGAGCCTGCGGGTTCCCGCAGTACATCATGATCCGCGTCGACTGCCCCGCGGCGAGAGCGGGTACACGAACGAACACACCGTCGGCATCGGCGTAGGCGTGCAGGTGGTGTCGTTCCCCGTCGACGAATCTGAGATCGGCCAGATCGGCGCGCAGCCGTCCGGCCGTGACGAGTTGGGAGATCCCGAGTTCGTCGTTGCCGAGATGGACGGCGCGGTCCCGCAGCGCGACCGAGCTGCGATTCTCCACGACCATGGTGCTCCACCACTGCCACGACCCACCGCCGGACAGGATCAGCCCGGGCGCCAAGGATGCCTCGTAACGCACTGCCGCGGTGGACTGCATGACGAAGGTGAACCGGTCCCACTCGGTCGTCTCACGGTGGCAGTGCACCTTGATGAAGCGTGTCGTGACGTCGAAACCAGTCGCAGCGATGGCATGGCCAACGTTGACGAAGCGGGCCGGGGCGACCCGGGACCACGTGGCGTTGTCGTCGGAGACGTACAACGACAACTCGCGTGCGGTCAGATCGTTGCTGGGGTTGAGGTTGGGCATCTCGATGCCCGTCACCCGGGTGGCCACGCCAAGGTCGGCGCCGACGCTGCGGTGGTTGAAGTCGACAGCCACCTTCTCCACCACCCCCAGCTTGGTGAGGCTGGATCTGGTGGGGTTGAGGTCGGCCTCGGTCAGGCCGGCGGCGGCCACGGCCACCGTGGTTCGGCCCTCGCCGCCGGCCGCCTGCACCGGCGTCGTCGATCGAAGGCCAAGACCGGCACCGAGGCTGGCGGCAGCGAGAGGAAGAAAGGTGCGGCGACTGATCACCACAGGGACCACTCCGTCCGGAGGTCAATCAGTGAGCCACCGTGGCTCGCTGGTACGGCAACGTTAGGAACCCGGGCGAGCGTAGGTCAAGGGACATCCCACAATTTTCTCGCTTGTGGGATGTGCTACGTCCCACAGAGTGCTACCGTGACCTCGTGGCCACCACTGCCGAGAACCACCCGTACCGTCGACCTGCACAGCCTCGCGTCGAGGACCTGCTGCAGGCCTACATCATCGACCACGGGTTCCGTCCGGGCGACCGCCTCCCCACCGAGGCGGCCTTCTGCGACGAACTGGGAGTCTCCCGCAACGCCATCCGCGAGGCAATGCGGTCCCTGCAGTCCCTGGGCATCCTGGAGATCCGACACGGCTATGGTGCCTACCTGTCCGATGTCTCCCTGCCGCGACTCGCCGACGGGCTCGCGTTCTGGGGCAAGCTGCTCAGCCGTGAGGGTGACCACGTCCTGCGCCGCATCGCCGAGGTGCGGAGCATGATCGAGACCAGCCTGGTCAGCCAGGTTGTCGGAAAGTTGTCCGAAGGCGACTTCGCCGAGCTGCACGACTGCCTGCAACAGATCGAGGACGCCAGCACCCACGACGAGCGTGCCTACGATGCCGACCGCCGCTTCCACGAGATCCTCTACCGCCCTCTGGACAACTGGGTCCTGACCGGATTTCTCCGAGCACTGTGGGACAGCACACGCGAACTCGCCGGAGCGCGCCCGCCGGTGCACGACCCCACACTGACCCCCGACCTCCACCGCAAGATCCTGGCTGCTCTGGAAGCCGAGGACGCCGAGGCGGCCACTCATGCGATGCATGAGCACTTCGAGCTGACCGTGCACGGCGTCTATTCCTGACCTCGCGCAGGAATTCCAACCCACACAGGCTTTCCACACGGTCCAGCACGGGCGACACCCGTGACCCAACCGTGACCACAGAACTTCCGACAGCTATTGACGGCCCTGCCGTCACTTCATAGCATGTTCGACATCCTACAATTTGTGTAGGTGCCGGGCGGGGACGCAATGTTCCCGCTCCTGAGGGGAGGAGTCGGCGTCCAGCCAGATCGGCGCCGACCAGTACCGGGCCCGACCAGTGTCGGCCATCAAAGGAGATGAAACATGTCCAGAGCAGCATGGTTGGCCAAGGCGGCCGGCCTCGTGCTCGCGGCGACGCTTGCGTTCACCGCGTGCGCCCCACCAGGGTCGGAGCCCGCTCCGTCCACGGGATCCTCGGAGGCGGCCACCGGCGGCACCCTGCGATACCACCTGTACCAGCAGCCGACCAGTTTCGATCCTTTCCATGCCCTGCAGGGCGCGGACGGAGAGATCGCCTCGCTCCACTTCCGGTCGCTGCTGCGCACCGACAAGGACAGCTACGCAGGAGTCCTGGCCAAGTCCTGGACCATCTCCGACGATGCCAAGACCTACACCTTCACCCTGCAGGACACGAAGTGGAGTGATGGCACGCCCTTCACCTCCGCCGACGTGCTCTGGAACTTCGAGACCTACGCCAATCCCAAGGTGGCCTCGCTCTTCGCCGGCCAGCTCTCCCCCGTCGCCGGGTACGCCGATGTGGCGGCCGGCAAGGCCACCTCGCTCAGCGGGATCACCGCACCGGACGACCACACCGTGGTGATCACCCTCAGCGAGTCCAACGCCGCATTCCTGCCGAACCTCGCCGGCCTGGCCATCGTCCCCAAGCACATCTACTCCTCGATCGATCCCGAGAAGCTGAAGGGCGCCCCCGAGTTCCGCGAACCGAAGGTCGGCATCGGGCCCTACATCTTCAGCCGCTGGGTGACCGATGACCAGATCGAGTTCCTGCCGAACCCGAACAGCTTCGAGCCGCACCCGCTGGGCCATCTCTACGCGCAGTACCTGGCCGCCGACGTCGCTCGCGCGCAGTTGGAGACCGGCGAGATCGACATCGCCCAGGTCGCTTCCGCCGACGTGGAAGCCATCAAGGCCGGCGGCAAGGTCACGGTGCAGATGGCCGAGGGCAAGGCACTGATGTCGCTGTACACCGCCCTGGACAGCGGAAAGCTGGCTGATGCCCGGGTGCGGCAGGCGATCACGTACGCCATCGACCGGCAGTCGATCGTCGACAACGTGCTGGCCGGCAACGGCCGGGTGGTCGACACCAATCTGTTCACCCCGTCATGGGCCATCCCCGACGACCTGGTCCACTACGACTACAACCCGGAGAAGGCCAAGGCCCTGCTGGCCGAAGCCGGCTGGGACCCCAACACCGTCGTGAACCTGGACATCGTTCCGGGCCAGGCCGACCGGGACGCCGTCATGAACATCGTCGCCGGACAGCTCAAGGCGGTTGGCATCAATGCCAAGCTCCACACCCTGCAGCCGGCCGAGCTGACCAAGCTCGTCGAGGATCGCAAGTTCGATCTCCTCATCACCGTGCTCGGCCTGCAACTCGGTGAACCGGGGTCGATCAACCAGCGCTTCATGTGCAAGGCGACCTTGAACGTGTCCAAGTACTGCAACCCGGAGTTGGACAAGCTCCTGACCGCAGGTGTGGCCACCTCCGACCAGTCCCAGCGCGAGAAGATCTACCAGGACGTGGCTCGGATCCTCAACAAGGAAGTGCCCGCCATCCCGCTGTACGTGGCGAACCAACCGTGGGGCTCGACCGCACGGGTCCAGGGTTTCGATCCCAACGTCGGTGCGCTCGGATCGGCACAGTTGTGGAACGTCACCTCCTGACGTCCTGACTCCGACGGCCCGGGCTCACCCACGCGGCGAGCCCGGGCCGTGGCCCGGCAAGATCCCTTCCACCACACGACACCAGACGAGGAGGTGCCCATGCTGCTGTTCGTCCTGAAGCGTCTCGGGGTCAGCATCGTGACGCTGCTCGGCATCAGTGTCGCCCTGTTCGCGCTGACCCGCGCGATCCCGGGTGACCCTGTGAGCATGTATCTGGACCCGCTCAGCTTCGATGGTGACCGTGAGGCCGCTCTGGCGCAGCTGCGTCACCAGCTGGGCTACGACCAGCCGCTCCCTGTGCAGTACCTGACCTGGCTCGGCCAGGTCCTGCAGGGCAACCTCGGCTTCTCGGTGACCACCGGCCGGCCGGTCGGCGAACTGATGGCCAGCCGACTCGGCGCGACGGTCTACCTGATGGTGGCGGCCATGGTGTTCGCACTCCTCACCGGCATCACCGGCGGCGTCATCGCCGCGCTGCGGAAGAACACCTGGGTCGACTACCTGATCCTGTTCGCCAGCCTGGCCCTGGTGTCGGTGCCCAGCTTCTTCGTTGCCATGGTGGGGATCTACGTCTTCGGGCTGCAGCTGCACATCCTGCCGACCGCGGGCATCAACTCCCCCAACGGTGGATGGGGCGGCGCCTTCCTCCACCTGGTGATGCCCGCCGGGATCCTCGGGATCGCGATGGCGGTCGGCTACGTCCGGTGGGCGCGGTCCAGCATGCTCGACGTCCTCGACCAGGACTTCCTCGTGACGGCCCGCTCCAAGGGCCTCTCCCAGCCACGCGTCGTGCTGCGCCACGGCCTGCGCAACGCCCTCATCCCCCTGGTGACCATCGTGACCATGAGCATCCCCTCGCTCTTCGGTGGTGCGGTGATCATCGAGCAGATCTTCGCCTGGCCCGGTACCGGGCGCATGGCGATCGACGCGGTGTCGAATCGGGACTACCCCGTCGTGATGGGCTTCGTGATGCTCACGACGGTGCTCGTCCTGGCCTGCAACCTGCTGGCCGACCTGCTGTACGCGGTGATCGACCCCCGGATCCGGCTGTGAGGAGACGCACTGTGACCGAAACCGTACGTGACCAGACCACCGTCGATCCTGTCGCTGGGTCCCTCACCACTGAGCTGGTCGACGAGTCCGAGCTGGCACCCCCAGCTGTCAAGCCGGGAAAAGCAGCCTGGCAACGGTTCCTACGTTATCGCCTGGCCCTCCCGGCCGCGATCGTGCTGGTCCTGCTGGTGTTGGCGGCCTTCGTCGGACCGGCCCTGTGGACCGTCGATCCCAACGCCGTGGATCCCACGCAGTACCGCAAGCCACCGAACGCACTCCATCCACTCGGCACCGACTCCGCCGGGCGCGACGTACTCGCCCGGCTGCTCGTCGGCGGACAGGTCTCCCTCCTGGTCGGGCTCAGCGCCGCCGTCACCGCCACCGTGGTCGGCGTCCTCCTGGGCGCGCTCGCCGGCTACCTCCGTGGCTGGGCCGACGCCGTGCTGAACCGGATCGCCGAAGTGTTCCAGGCCTTCCCCACCTTCATCGTGATCCTCACCATCGCTGCCCTGTTCGGCCCCAGTCTGCCCGGCATGATCCTGATCATCGGCCTGATGGACTGGACCGGCGCCTTCCGGGTCGTCCGTGGACTCACCATGTCGCTGCGCGAACAGGACTCCATCCAGGCAGTTGTCGGACTCGGCGCGACCAACTCCCGCATCGTGTTGCGTCACGTCGTTCCCGCAGTTCTCGGGCCCGCCACCGTGGTCGCGACCGGCATGGTCGGCGGCGTCATCATGCTCGAAGCTGCCCTGTCGTTCCTCGGGCTCGGCGTCCCACCGCCCACCTCCAGCTGGGGTTCGATGCTCAACGCCGCCCAGTCGCTCAGCATCCTGCAAACCATGCCGTGGCTGTGGGTGCCGCCCGGTGCCGCGATCGCCGTCACCGTCCTGGCCGTCACCTTCATCGGCGAGGGCCTCCGCAACGCCGTCGACCCCAGGCAAGGACAACGATGACTCCCTCAGAAAGGGGGACGACCCCCGTCAACCCCCGATACGAGCGTGCCGGCGAGCCGGTGCTGCGTGTCGTGGATCTGGTGACCGAGTTCGCGACCTCCGGCGGCACGGTGAAGGCAGTCAACGGCGTCAGCTTCGAGGTCGGACCCGGCGAAACCCTCGGTGTCGTGGGAGAATCCGGCTCCGGCAAGAGCATCACCATGATGTCGGTGCTCGGCCTGCTCGCCAGCAACGGCCGGGTCGTCTCGGGCGAGGCATGGTTCGGCGGTCGCAACCTCGTCGGCGCCACCGAACGAGAACTGCAACGGGTCCGTGGCAAAGGCATCGGGCTGATCTTCCAGGACCCCATGACCGCGCTGAACCCGGTGATGACGATCGCCCAACAGATCGACGAGTCGTTGAAGCGCCACAACCGCGGCATGGATCGTCGCACCCGCCGGGCCAGAATCCTGGAACTCCTCGACCAGGTACGGATTCCCCGCGCTCGGCAGCGTGCCGACCAGTACCCCCACGAGTTCTCCGGCGGGATGCGGCAGCGCGCCATGATCGCGATGGCCATGGCGAACAACCCTCGCCTGCTGCTCGCCGACGAACCCACCACGGCGCTCGATGTGACCGTGCAGGCCCAGATCCTCGACCTGCTGCTGCAGCTCCAGGACGACACCGGCGCATCGCTGGTCCTGATCACCCACGACCTCGGCGTCATCGCCGAGGTCGCCGACCGTGCGATCGTCATGTACGCCGGCCGCGTCGTCGAGCAGGGCACCGTGGCCGATCTGTTCCATCGGCCCAGCCACCCCTACACCGTCGGCCTGCTCGACTCCCGGCCTTCGCTGGCCAACAACACCGCGGGTGTTCGTCCGCATCGGGGGTCCGAGGGGGTCGCCCCCCTCGCCGAGCCGGGCGACCTACCCGCAATCCCGGGGCAGCCACCCAACTCGGCCCGGCTGCCGGCCGGCTGCTCGTTCCGACCTCGCTGTGTCCACTCGGCGGGCCGCGACGAATGTCTGGTGCGCCCCGAACTGGTGGAGATCTCGGACGGTCGCTCCGCCGCATGCCACTTCCCCATCGACTCGCTCGAGAGGACCGCACGATGACCGCACCACTGTTGCAGGTCACCGACCTGGTCAAGCACTACCCCGTCAAACGCCGTACCCTCTGGGAGCCACGCCGCCACGTGCACGCCGTCAACGGTGTCAGTTTCGACATCGCCCGCGGCGAAACCCTTGCCCTGGTGGGCGAATCCGGCTGCGGCAAGTCCACGGTCGGCAAGACGCTGATGCGCTTCCACCAGCCGACCTCGGGCACCGTCCGCTTCGACGACCATGACGTCTTCTCCCTCGGTGCCGGCCCGCTCCGCCGCCTGCGCCGCGACCTCCAGTTCGTCTTCCAGGACCCCTACGCCTCCCTGCCACCACGACTGTCGGTCGCCTCGATCCTCACCGAACCCCTCGAGATCCACGGCATCGGCAACCCCCGCACCCGCCTCGAACGCGCCCGCGAACTCCTCAACCTCGTCGGCCTCCGTCCTGAACTGATCTCCCGCTATCCCCACGAGTTCTCCGGCGGGCAACGCCAGCGCGTGGGCATCGCCCGCGCCCTCGCCCTGGAACCGAAGATGCTGATCCTCGACGAACCCGTCTCAGCCCTCGACGTCTCGGTCCAGGCCCAGGTCGTCAACCTGCTGGGCCACCTCCAGGCCGAACTCGGACTGTCCTACCTGTTCATCGCCCACGACCTCGCCGTCGTCCGCCACCTCGCCCACCGCGTCGCCGTCATGTACCTCGGACGGATCGTCGAACACGGCACCACCGACGAAGTCTTCAACCACCCCCGCCACCCCTACACCCAGGCCCTGCTGTCCGCTGTCCCGATCGAGGACCCCGACGAACGCGGCCAGAACCTGCGGATTCGCCTCGAAGGTGACCTCCCCGACCCGGTCGACCTGCCCTCCGGCTGCGCATTCCGCACCCGATGCCCCATCGCCCAGGACCGCTGCGCCGCAGAACTCCCCCTGCTCGCCGGAGACCCCGGACAGACCCGGGCCGCCTGCCACTACGCCTCCGAGAATGCCTTGCTGGAGGTCGCTCGATGACCACGCACGGCATGTGGCGCCACCTCGACCGACTCCCCGTCGCCGATCCGGCAGCGATCGTCAGCCTGGGCGAAGGTGACACCCCACTGGTCGACATCTCCGCCACCGTGGGGAAAGCGGTCGGTCTGCAGCGCCTCTGGATCAAGTGCGAGGACCGCAACCCAACCGGCTCGTTCAAGGCGAGAATCGCTTCCGTCGCCTTCTCGCTCGTGAAGGAGCGGGGCCTCGCCGGCGCGGTCGGCACCTCCTCCGGCAACGGTGGCGCTGCCGCAGCCGCCTACGCGGCGGCCGCCGGTTCCCGGGTCGTCCTGTTCACGCTGTCCGACATCGTCGGTCAGAAGCTGCGCGAGATCGTCGCCGTCGGCGGCATCGCCCGCAGGGTCACCGATGTCGGGCATGACGCTGCCTCGACCCGGACCGTCGCCGATCTGATTGCGGCCGCGGCGGCCGAGGCACAGTGCTACCCGATGCTGACCGGGTTCCACTACGCGCCCGAGGCGATGACCGGGGTGCAGACGATCGCGTACGAGCTCGCTGAACAACTTCCGCAGGCCGCCAGGGTTTACGCGCCGGTCGGCGGTGGTGGCCTGCTCACCGGGCTCCACCACGGCTACCGGGACCTCGGTGCCACCGGCCCCATGCTCGTCGGAGTCCAGCCCGCCGGGGCCGGCTCGTTGCGTGCCGCGGTCCAGGGGCGTCCGGAAGGCATCACGGGCCAGGTCAGCACCACCGTGTCGGGACTGCAGATGGCCGTGCTCTACGACGCCACGGGGGCTCCGACGGCGCTGCGTGAGACCGGCGGGCACGATGTCGCGGTCACCGACACCCAGGTCCTCGCAGCCCAGCACCTCCTGGCGCGGTACGGCTTGCTGGTCGAGCCGGCCGGAGCCACGGCGCTGGCCGGGGCGATCGACGACCTCGAGCACGGTCGTCTCGATGCCGGGGAACCGATCGTGGTGATCGCGACCGGCGCCGGCCACAAGGATCTGGACGCGCTGGACCGCCTGGTCGCCGGCCGTCTCGCCGACCTCGGTGACGAGACCGGCGTGCCGGTCATCGGTTCGGACCAGGTCGCCGAAACCCTTGTCTCCTTGCTGAACCACAGACCTGCGACGACAGGAGCGCTCCGGTGACCGGCTGGCAGACCACACGCCTCGGCGAGACCGACCCCGGGACCGGCGTCACCCGGCATCGACTCGACTCGGGTCGGCCCGGGCCCCGTCTGTTGATCCTCGGCGGAGTGCACGGCAACGAGATCGGGGGCATTGTCGGTGCCGGACAGCTGACCCTGACCGACTGGCCGCTGCACGCCGGGCGACTCGACGTCGTCCCGATCACCCATGAGGCCGCCCACCTGGCCTTTGTGCGTACCGGCCCCGAGGACGGGCGTGACCTGGCCCGGACCTTCCCCGGCGACGCCGACGGTTCCCCCACCCAACGCCTCGCCGCGCTGGTCACCCGGGAACTGATCGACGACTGTGACGGCTTGATCGACCTGCACACCTCCGCCGTGGACGCCGATCTCCCCTTCTTTGCCGGCAGTCTCGACGACGGCACCGCCCTCGGTGACGCATCGCGCGCCATGGCTGAGGCCTTCGGGCTCGAGACCGTCTGGGGACATCCAGAAGTGGGCCCCGGCCGTACCCTCACGATGGCCGCCGAGCGCAGCATTCCGGCCATGTACGTCGAGTCCCGCACCGGCGGTGTGCTCGACGCGACCGTAATGGCTGCCTACACCGGCGGGGTCCTCCGGGTCGCCGAAGCTTGGGGAATGCTGCCGCCGGGCACCGCACCGACCGGCGTTGCGCTGCGGCGTCGGTTGCACGGCAACGGCAACACTGACAGCTTCACTCCGGCGCCGGTCGACGGCTACTTCGTCGCCCAGGTGGAGATGTTGGCCTCCGTGCGGGCAGGTCAGGTCATCGGGCGCGTGATCGATCACCACGGCGCCACCCTCGCCGAGATCCCCGCCGCCGCGGACGGCGCCGTCGTCTTCCTCCGCCGTCTTGCCCCCGTCACTGCCGGGACCCCACTGGTCTCGGTGTCTGCCGAAATCCCGGCATCCTCGAAAGGTGAACCACGATGACCACTGACCGTCGCCCACTCCCCAGCTCCGGGGTGATCGTGCCCATGGTGACCCCGCTGCTTCCCACCGGAGAGGTCGACATAGAGTCCACCCGCAGCTTCGTCACGGCCCTGGCCGGGGACGGGGTCGCCGGTGTCCTGGTGCTCGGCTCGTCCGGCGAGAACGCCGCGCTCTCGGCCACTCGTCGGAGGCGGGCCGTGGAGGCGGTGCTCGCTGCAGAGCAGAACGTCCACGTCATGGTCGGGGTCGCTGCGCTCGGCACCGAGGACGCCGTTGCCGACACCCATGAGTTCGCCGCGATGGGCGCCGACTCGATCCTGGTCTCAGCCCCGTTCGGGTTCCAACTGTCCCAGGACGAACTCGGCGGTCACTACGCCGCGATCGCCGCGGCGAGCAACGCCCCGGTCGTCGCCTACGAGGTCCCGAGCCGGGTCGGGGTGTCCCTGTCGACCCCGCTGCTCTCCCGGTTGCTGAGTGAGGGCGTGATCGCCGGTGTGAAGGACTCCAGCGGCAACGTCGGCGCAGCCCGGCTACGATGTGGCGCATTCACGGCGGCCGGTCTCACCGGCGTCGCGCACTACACCGGATCAGAGGAGTGCATCGACGCCTTCCTGCTCGGGGGCGGCACCGGCTGCATCCCCGGGCTGGCGAACGTGTTCGCCCCGCTCCACGTCGACCTGTGCCGCCGCGCCGAGGCGGGCGACTGGGCGGGCGCCACGCAGGTCCAGAACTCCATCGCCTCACTGCTCGACCTCTACTTCAACGAACTCCCCCGGGCCAGCTTCTCCGCCCAGTTCTTCGCGATCGTCAAGGAAGCCCTGGTCCAGCAGGGGATCATTGCCCACAACACCACCGCTGTGCCGTTCATCCAGGCCGACGCCGGGACCCGCGACCATGTCACACGCATGCTGGAGCGGGCCAGGGCACTGCACGGCGTCGTCGAACGCCAGGCGAGCTGAGATGTCCGGATCGGTCGTCGGGATCAGCGGTCTCGGCTCCATCGGCCGACAGCACGTGGCCGCGTTCCGGGCGATGGGTGTCACCGAGGTGTACGGCTTCGACGCCTCGGCCGAGATGCGCAGCACTGCTGCGGCGACAGACACGACGCTGCGGGTCGTCGACAGCTTCGACGCCTTGTTGGAGGCCGGACTCGACGCGCTGGTGATCGCTGTTCCGGACTTCGCCCACCTCTCGCAGCTCGAGGCAGCGGAATCGGCCGGGATCGCCGTACTGGTGGAGAAGCCGCTCGCACCGTCCGCCGACGAGGCGGCGCAGGTCGTCGGCAGGCTCGGCGCAGCCGTCGATCGCTGTCTGGTGGGCTACGTCTTGCGGCACAATGCCGCGTGCCTCCGGGTGGCGGGGTTGTTGGCTGACGGCGCGATCGGGGAGCCCACCAGCTTCCAGGTCATGCTCGGCGCGTACGGGACGATCACAGCAGCTGCGAACCGTTTTGCGACTCCGGCGTACGGGCGCCTCTACGGTGACTACTCGCACGAGTGGGACTACCTGGCCTGGTGGTTCTCCCCCATCGCCTCGGTGCTGGCTGTCGAGCGAACCACGACAGCGGTGCCGCACGTCGAGACCCCGAACCTGGTGGATGCCCTACTGGAAACCAGAAGCGGACTGATCGGCTCGCTGCACATCGACTACGTCGACCAACGGGGGCTGAGGCAGGTCACGGTGATCGGCACCCAGGGATCCCTGACCGCCGACCTCGGTGCTGGTCTCACCGAGCTCCGTCGCGCCGGAGTCGACGGCGTGCAACGCTTCTCCGACCTGGCTCCCGCCTCAGCCGCGCTGACCCGACAGGCCGGGCACCTCTTGGCTGTGGCGCGCGGTGACGAGACCCCCCGCGTCACTCTCGCCGACGGTGTCGCGGCGATCCGGGTCGCCGATGCCCTACGAGCCTCCGCCCCGACCCGTTCCTGGGTTGCCGTGGTCGGCGGTCGAACCGAGGATGTGCTTCCATGACGGGCTTTTCGATGGACAGCTTCCGACTCGACGACCAGGTGGTCGTGGTGACCGGGGGTGCGGGGATCTACGGATCCGGGTTCTGTGAGGCGCTTGCGGCTGCCGGCGCGACGGTGGTGATCACCTCGCGCCGGATCGAGACCGCCGAGGCTGCGGCGACGCAGATCATTGCCTCCGGCGGCATGGCCGCAGGGATGCAACTCGACCAGGCTGATCCCGCCTCCATCACGGACTTCGCCGGCGAGGTGCAGCAACGCTTCGGACGGGTCGACGTCCTGGTCAACAATGCGGTCCACCGCGCCGGGGGCGGACTCTTCGACACCACGGCCGAGGACTGGGAGGCGACGAGCGCGGTGAACTCCCGCGGGCTGTTCCTGGTGAGCCAGGCTGTCAGCGCCATCATGGTGGAACAACGGTCCGGATCGATCATCAACATCGGCTCGATCTACGGCCTGGTGTCGCCCGACTTCACACTGTACGAAGGAACACCGGTCCACCCGGTGGCCTTCTACAGCTACGACAAGGGTGGCATGATCGGGTTCACCCGGTTCCTCGCCGGTGAGCTGGGCCCGTACGGAATTCGTGTCAACTGCCTGTGCCCGGGCGGGTACAACCCGACGGGCGAGGCCAGTGACTTCGACGCCGCGTACGCGTCCCGCACCCCGCTCAAACGAATGGCGACCGGACATGATGCGAGCGGGGCCCTGGTCTTCCTCGCCTCTCCCGCATCGGCGTACGTGACCGGCGCGATCCTCCCGGTCGACGGAGGATGGACGTCGCGCTGATCATCGCTCGACTACTGTGTGCCAATGTCACACATGGCGCAGCAGATCGCTCATCACCGACCCGACTGGCCCGCGGTGCCCGACGAGCTGGAGCGCGCCTGGACCTGGATGGAGGAGCAAGGGCACGGTTTCACCGCACCGGCCGGATACGTGCTCAGCCCCTACCCCGACCACGCCGGCTCGTCGCCGGCCTTCCTCGCAGGGTTGAGCCTGGAGGGCTGGTTCGACGAAGGTTCGGTCGGCCATGCGCAACTCCTGCCGATCGCAGAAGCGGCTGGCGACGGGTCGCAGATTGCACTCTGGCGTGACGACGACGGGCAGGTGCGCGTCGTGGTGCTCGACTCCGAGGGCACCGGGTACCTGATCGCTGACGATGCCCGTAGCCTGGTGACGTTGCTGGCCGTGGGCTACGACGAGATCAGCGAGATGAATCTGGGCGATGCTCCGGCGGACCCGATCGCCGACGAGGCGCTTGCCCCGTTGCGATCCTGGTTGGCCTCAGAGTTCGCGATCGAGGCCCCGGACGAGTGGCCGGCGGCTGGTGACGACGAGTTCTCCTCCTGGCTGGATCGTCAGCTCGGTCGGGACCAACCGGCAACTGCCACAGCAGAGGATCGAGGGACCACGGTCACGGGCGAGGTGCTCAGGCTGCTGGAGATGCTCGGTGAGCCCGACGGTCCCGAGACGGCCGCACGGGTCCAGGAGCTCACCGGTGCGACGGTGAAGGACCGGCTGCGTTCCTCGACGGCCGCGCTGAAGCGGGTCGGTCTCGAGATCAGTTCGGACCGGCACGGCATCGCCACGATCTGGATTCGCACCACTGACCGTGCGTTCGGGCCGATCGTCACCGTGGCGGCTCCCGCCTATCCCCGGCCGGCCGCGCTGATCGACGGCCTGGACGACAACTCGACGCTCGAGGAGGCCCTCGCCCTCCTCGGAGAGCCCGAGCGCCGCAACCCGACGGCGCTGCGCTACGTGGTGGCCGGCCGTTACCTGCACCTCAGCTTCGACGACGGTGTCTTCTCCCGGATCACGCTCATGGTCGACGCGACCTGAGGTCGGCTACAAACTCTCAAGCGGGTTTGGGAACCCGGCGCACGCGAAGCCGTACGAGGCAGTTGCGGTCGTGGACGGCCGAGCCGGCGCAGTAGGCGAGCAGAAGCGCGTCGGGCAACTCGTGGATGGCGGTGTAGCAGTACCCGGAGTCCGGATCGTCCTCCAGCACGACCTGCTCGGCCCACTCCTTCCCCGCCGCGTCACCGATCGCCAGCACGAGCGGCGTACGGTCGTCGTTCCAGCCACTGGCGGGGCGGGGGCGTCCCGGGCTCGAGGCCACCGGGTTCCAGACGGCCACCAGACGGTCGTCGGCCAGTCGCTTCATCGACAGGGGTGAGCGCGGCGAGGCGAACCGCGACGGGTGCGGCATCGACCAGGTCTCGCCACCATCGGAACTTCTGAACTCCCACTGGGATCCGGTGTCGGTGCGGGCCCATCCCCACAGTGTGCCGTCGGCCAGTTCCACCACGCCCGGCTCCTGCAGCCCGGAGGCCGACGGATACGGCAGCACCAGCGGTCCCGACTCCTGCCAGGTCTCGCCGAGATCGTCCGAGCGTGAGAAGTAGGTCACGGCCCATCCGGAGAAGGCGGCGCTGCCGTCGGGCGCCTCGACGGCACGGTGGTACGCCATCGGCACCAGCAGCCGGCCCGACGACAGCTGCAGCACCCGATCGTTGTTGACGACGTGGTAGCCAAGACCGGGGATGCAGCAGCGTGCCTCCCCCCAGGATTTCCCCTCGTCAGTGGAGATTCGCAGCATCAACCGCAGGTCGTCGAAGCCGCGTCGGCGCAGGTACGCCAGCCCGATCCGGCCGTCCTGCAGCCGCAGCAGCGACACACTCATCACGTTCTGCGCCTCGTCAACGGCGCGGTCGAGCAGGACTTCCGAATCGGACCAGGTCAGGCCACCGTCCCGCGATCGAGCCGCCACCAGTGACGCACCACCATGATCGTCGTACGAGCCGGCATCGAACCGGGACCATACGAACAGGATCGTGCCGTCGGCGAGATCGAGGAAGGCTCCTTCACTGTGCCGGGCGAATCCGGTCTCCGGCCCGAGATCGAGCACAGTGTCGCCGCGATCGTTCACCATGCTGCTCCCACCGTCGACACCGCAGCGATCAGTTGGGCTGCCGGGCTCTGGGCGATCCCGTTCTCACGGACCTGCGTCACCAGGCGTTCCAGCGTCGATCGCGCCAGCTCGGTCCGGTGCGCCGCTGCCGCCCGCGCCGCTTGGTCCACCGTCGCCCGGAAGCGCTCGAACTGTCCGCGAGACAGGTCTCCTGCGGTCAGCAGTTCGTCGAGCAGCGCCAGCAGATCGCTGGTGGTCGTCGCTGTGGTCCGCTTCGCCGTCGCGCCCAGATGGGTCCAGGTCGGCGGCAGGGAGAACGTACGCCACTGCTGGTTGACCACCTTGTCCCCGACCAGACCGAGCGAGGCGACGGCGCGCCAGTTGTTGAAGACGTAGACACCGTCGTAGCCGGCATCGTAGAAGACGCTGGCACGTTCGGCATACATCTCCGAACTCATGGAGGTACGGACCACCGCGCTCGCATAGCCCCGCTCAGCCAGGTCCTGTTCGCTCTTGGTGAGGTCGTTGCCGGCCAGCGTGTGGGTGACGCCGCCGTAGAGCTTCACGTCGGTACCGCTCACCACGGCGGTGAAGTCGTCGAGGTTCGTCCAGAACTGTTCGTGGGAGATGTTGGTGGGGACCAGCACGTCGACCAGCCCTTCGCTCACCCAGGTGGCGACATCGAGACCGTAGGCCAGGGTGTTCGCCTGGGGTACCCGAACGATGACCTCGGTGTCCGGCACCGCCGCCCGCAACTGCCGGAACACGGCGGTGACCAGGTCGGCCCGGAACTGCTGCCAGCGCAGACTTCCCTCGGGTGTCACCTCCCGTCGCGGGTCGACGCCGTACTTCGTCTGGTAGGCGGCCATCGTGTCCGGCTCCCACCCAACCACGTCGGGATAGCGACTGAAGTCGAGGTCGAGCCCGGTCACTCCGTCGAACCCGGCAAGCTCCACCAGGACGTTGCGGATGTAGGTGGCGAACTTCGTCGAGGTGTAGGTCATGCGCGTCGCACTGCGCGTGCCCGTGTACGAGGTGAGCAGCGAGTCCTGGTACTCGTCCCAGATGTTGCCGTTGTACCAGGGATAGGCCGCCATGGAGTAGAAGGTGTCCATCCGCAGGCCCGCGTACGCAGCGATCCCGATCTCTGCGGCCCGTGCCGTGATGATCTCCAGCGGCACCAATCCGTTGTCCAGCAGATCGAGAATGGCTGTCATGGCGACCTTGTCGCCGTCGCGCATCAAAGCCTCCTGGGCGGGGGTCAGCGATGCGTACGGGCGCCCGGCCCATTGGCTGTCATAGGTGAGCATGAACGTGGTGCCGGCCTGCCAGGTCATGGCTCCGACATCGCTGTCCCGGTAGACATCCACGGCATTGGTACGAAGATCCGCGACGCTGTTGTACCGGCCGGCGAAGAAGTCGGAGTAGCCGTCGTTGTTGTACATCGCCCGGCGCCCGGACGCTCCTTCGGCAGGCTGACCGGCCAGCGTGGCCTCGTCGCTGGACAGTCCAGTGACGCGCAGGTGGGTCAGCCGTACCTGCTTGTCGGCCACAGGGGCAATGGTGATGCGGCGGCCGGCGCCGTCTCCGGTGAACACTTCGACCTCGCCGACGACCCTCGGCCCGAATCCGGTCTCCGGGTTGTACTCCGGCACGCCCGGCAGCTCAATCCGCCGGGTCACCTCGCCGATCCGGACATCGAAGGCCTCCGTACCACTGAGGAATCCGACGCGGACCGTGCACTCGCCGGCCAGGGCGACCGGCACGACCAGGGGTTGCGCGGTGCTGCTGCTGTCGAGGAACACTCCAGCGAGATCGGCACCGTCGGCGGCATAGGTCCCGAGCGTCCAGCCTGCGGCCGCTGCGGTCGTTCCGTCGGCCGTGGCGCACTGTTCGACCTGGTCGAACAGCACTGCCTCCCCCGCCGCCGGGTCGGCCGAGGCGCCTGCGGCAGCTTCGATCACCCGGATGGGTGCCAGCCAACGCTGAGAGGCGGTGGTCACGATCTCGGCGCCTCGTCGCACGGCCAGGTCGAGCCGCAGGTCGTCGACGCGCCCACCGGCCGGCAACGAGACCAGGCCGAAGCGTTCCCGTACCGGCTGTTCCCGCTGGGCCACCGGAGGAGCCGCAGGATCCCCGTTGCGGACCAGGGTCGCCGAGAGGACGAGCGAGCCGGCGGCAAGATCAACGGGATCGACCCCGGTCACCCCGACCACCACCCGCATCTGGGTCGCGTCGGAATCGGGAAGGACCGACACGGCATCGATGCTGGGCTGGTGGAAGGCCGTGCTGGTGTCTCGCCCCAGGACGAAGCCGCTGAAGGCGATCTCGACCGGATCCGCGCTGCCACGGCCGTCACCGGTGATCGTGACGCCGTCGGTCTCGGTGGTCGGTGTCGTGACCTCGTCCTCGGTGAGCAGGACGACCTGACCATCCCGTTCGACGAGATGGCGGCCCCGGTCGTCGCGCGCAATGGCCCACTGGTGGAACTTCGCGTCGGTGGTCCCGCCGATCGTTGCCGCCAGCCAGGTCCCGTCGGCACGACGCAATCCGACCTTTCCCGACACCAGCGACACCTCGAGCCGACGCCCACCGGCATCGACACCGAAGAACACCCCTCGGTTGCCCAGTTCGTCGCCCTGCGGGAGGGACGACCCCTTGGCCAGGAACCGCCAGGTCCACGGCCCGGAGCCCAATGTGGCATTGTGCCGGCCCGACACCCTGTCGCGGGAGAACAACAGGCACTCGCCCGAGGGAACCGCCGGCATCCCTGCCACGGTGCCGGTGGACCGGGCGTTGTCGGTGAGGAAGGCGTCGGTGGTCGCCGCACCGACCTCCCATCCGGCCGCCGTCAGGCTGGCGCCAGGGCCGAGCGCCGTCGTGGTACGTCGCGCGGTCACCCGTACCCGGTCGATGTGCACCTTCACCTTGCCGGACTTCCAGTTGAGGGCAAGGGCGTTGATCGTCAGACCCTCCGCACCACTGGCCTTGACGTTGACATCACGCACCACGGCGACGACAGCGCTGTCGATCGCCACCATCGTGGTGTCGACGCCGTCATAACGGAAGGTCCAGTCGTGGAAGGCACCGTCGAAGGGGACGGGGACCTGCCGACGGTGGCTGTTGGTCGAGGTGTAGGCGATCTGCAGGTCGTCGCGGTTGACCAGGGCAAAGGTGAACTTCTGCCCACCGGCAGCGACAACGATGGTCAGGCCGCGCGAGTAGGCGTACTCGTGGACCAGCGGGATGTCATCGATCCGAAGTCGAAGCTCCAACTGCCACGCTCCCGCCCCGATGGTGAGCGGGCGGGTCATCGTCGCGTAGCTGCCCGCCGGCTGAGCAACCTCGTCGGCGTACAACAGGTACTCCCCTGCCGGGACTGCCGGGAGATCGATGTCGTACGGGTTGGCGGCTGATCCCACAGCGTCCACGGCATACGCACCGGCCGCCACGGCACGGGGTTTCCAGCCCGCCGCCGACATCGACGCAGCATCGTCCTCGAACAGCACAACCGGATCGGGCCAGGAAGGCAGGCTGTTGACCGGCGGTGCCGCGTTCGCTGTCGCGGTCGGGAGCGTGGGGAGCACGGCTGCGCCGGTGGCAGCCGCCGAGGCGGCGAGGAGTGCGCGGCGGCTCACGATGCCTCCGATCGGATGGGTGGTGGGCTCGGCGGTGTGCTGCTGGTCCATCGTCGGTCCTTTCCGCGACACAGCTTCGTGCCACGCGTGACGGCCTCGACGCCAAGGCTGTTGTTGGTTGAGGGTTGTGGGATGTTCTACATGCATCCGGTTGCGTACGTCAAGGAGCCCTGGAAAAACGAGGCAACCCTTGAGATGCTTCAGGCGCGCTGCCGCAGGCGGGCACGGAAGAACCGGCCTGCCAGTGGCTCAGCCACCGAGCGCCGGTCATCGAATCCTTCGCGAGCCGTGGTGATCAGGAGCTCGTCGCCGGCGGGACCACCCAGCGCGAGGGCGGTCGTCTGGGGCGTCGGCACCTCGATGACCCGGTCGAGACAACCGTCGACATACCGCCGCACCTGGCCGTCGCCGTAGAGTGCGACCCACAGCCCACCCTCCGGGTCGCTCGCCAGTCCGTCGGGCATGCCTTCGGAGGCGTCGAGGCGGAGCGCTACCGTGCTGCCGACCAGGCGTCCTTGCGCCACGTCGATCTGGTGGGCCCACACGATCCGCTCACCACTGTCGGCGTGCCACAGGATCGTCCCTGCCGGGTCCCACGCCATCCCGTTGCTGAGGGCGAAGCCGTCGCGCACCACGGTCGGCGAGCCGCCGGCCTCGGCCATGATCAGCTGCCCGGCACCGGCCTCCCGGTCGGGGTGGACCGAGCCGATCCACAGGCGACCTCGGGCATCGACGATGCCGTCATTGACCAGCCAACCTGCGGGGACCAGTGGTGCGCACCAGGCACCACCGACCCGCCAGCCCGTCGCCGTACGAGAGATCAACCGCGGAACTGTGTCGTCGGCGATCAGCACGCCCCCACCGGGGACGGGCTGGCAGAGCGACACGCGTCCACCCCGATCAGCGATCAGCTCGGCAGAGCCTCCGGGGGTGCGGCGCCAGACCGTACCGGCCGCGGCATCGACCCACCACCAGGCGTGGCCGTCCCACCGCGGACTCTCGCCGAGATGGGCTCGCGGGGCCTCGGCCTCACTGAGCAACGTCAAGCCGGACGGCATGGAGCTGGGCAACATGGGCCGAGCCTAACGACGGCCAAGCCTGCCAAGAACCCGGCATCGGGACAGCCTCAGCCCGTGTACGGAGGCCATTGCTGCCCGGTGACGGGTTCTGGGTGACCAGAGCCACGGTCGTCGCAGCCAACGGCACCGGAAAACGGGGCTACCGTTGACGAGTGCCAAGACTGCAGGCCCGGACCGTGGAGATTGCCGACCCCGGGGAGCTGACCTCGCTCCTCCCTGCGAGTGGTGGCACCGCCTGGATCCGACGCGGCGACGGGATGATCGGCCTCGGCGAGGTGGCTCGGTACGACACCGATCCGGCTGACACCGACCCGATCCGCAGCGCTGAACAGTGGTGGCAGAGGTTCTGCCGCGACATCTCCGTGACGACGCTCGAGGGGGTCGCCGGCACCGGCCCGATCGCCTTCGGCACGTTCTGCTTCGACCCAGGCCACACCTCGCGCGTCGGCACCCTCATCGTTCCCGAGGTCGTCGTCGGGCGCCGCGACGGGCGTGCCTGGCTGACCCTGGTGTCCGACGATCCGACGGCCAATCCAACACCGGACCTGCTGACCCGGCGGCAGATCTGCCCCGAGGGTGCACCACAGCAGGTGCGCTGGTCCGACGGCGCAGTCAACGGCCCGGCCTGGGAGGGCGTGGTGGCCGAGGCAGTGGACCGAATCCGGGCGGGGGTCGTCGACAAGGTGGTGCTGGCGCGCGACGTGGTGGCCGAGTGGGACGGCGAACTCGACACCGCCGGACTGGTCGACCGGCTGGCACAGGGTTACCAGCGCTGCTGGACCTATCACGTCGACGGCCTGGTCGGCGCCACTCCGGAGATGTTGGTGCGTCGGGAGCGCGGGCTGGCCACCTCACGGGTGCTGGCCGGCACCATCCGCCGTACCGGCAGCGATGACCGCGACCTGGCCCTGGCCGCTGCTCTGTCCCAGTCCAGCAAGGATCTCAGTGAGCACGAGTTCGCGGTGCGCTCGGTCGCCGAAGCCCTCGCACCGTTCTGTTCCGGCATGAACGTGCCCGATTCGCCGTCGGTGCTGGAACTGCCCAACGTGCTGCACCTGGCCACGGATGTGACCGCGGTGGCGACCGATCACACGTCATCCCTCGGCCTGGCCGCCGCCCTGCACCCCAGTGCCGCCGTGTGTGGCACCCCGACCGACAAGGCCCGCACTCTGATCGCCGACATCGAAGGAATGGACCGAGGTCGCTACGCCGGGCCGGTCGGCTGGATCGACGCCCACGGTGACGGCGAATGGGGCATCGCGCTACGAGGTGGCCAGCTCGCCGACGACGGCCGCAGCATTCGTCTGTACGCCGGGTGCGGCATTGTCGCCGACTCCGATCCGGCCGCCGAACTCGCCGAGTCGAACGCGAAGCTGGTGCCGATGCGGGACGCCCTGGACGCCTGACCGTACGGACTCAGCCGTCAGTCCAGGTCCGGGCTCAGCTGTCATCAGTTCACCATCGGCAGCCGGGCCACGGCCCGTACGACCTCGTCGGCGAAGTCACGGGTGTCAGCATCGGTGTCGACGATTTCGTCCCGGGCATTCTCGAAGGCGGCTGCCACCCCCGTACGAAGATGGCGGATGATCTCGACCGCTCGGTCTCCATCGATGCCGAGCACCTTCCCGGCAGCGAGACATTCCTTCTCGCCGATCGCGCGGTAGTCGTACTCGCCGCCGATCTTCATGGCCGAGGCAGCACCCACGTCGGCCGAGGCGTAGGGCGCGAACGTCGCCAGGTCGTACAGCGGTGCCATCTCCACCGAGCGGCCGGACAGCATCAGCGAGTAGTTCTTCGCGTGCGCATCGGTTCCCTGCACAACGACGTTGAACATCAGGCCTTCGAAGAATCGCTCGGCCGCCACCGTGCGGTCGCCGATCCGAGGGAGTTCCTGAAGCAGCTGGGCAATCTTGGCGATTCCCGGCCCGCCGTCATCTCGCTGATACTTCTTGGACGGCATCACGCTGAGTGCTTGGCAGAGGTCCTCCTGGTGCAGCCGATGCCAGACACCGCGGTCCTCGACCCGGTCGTAACGGGTCACGACGAAGGTCCGGTACGGCCCCATCGTCGCCAGTTCCGCGTGGGAGACCTTGAGCCCCAACAGCGCTGCGGCGCGCATGGTGAGGTACTCCACCAGGTCCAGGCGTCGATAGCCCGACGACACCGGTTTGAGGATGTGGGTCGTTGGAGTTGAACCAACGGGTCGTGCCCAGGAACCTGCATCGGTACGGAGTAGCGCGATCTTCGGTTGAGCTCCTGCCAAGCTGAACCGTCCCAACGCATCGGGTACGGGACGCCCGTCACGGAACTCGTCGATCACAGCCCGGAGCAAAATGACCACGTCACCATCGGACAACGCCTCCTGCCCGCCACGAGGGAGAGCCCGGTCGGACGACACCTCGCTGTCCTTCACCAGCTGAAGTGCCCCAGCCACGTCCCGTCCGATGTGGGAGAGCAGTCCGAACGCGCTTCCCGGCCCGACGCCGTACCTGGTCGCCAACGCCCGCCGAGCCATCTCGTTGTCCGTGATCAGGCCTTCGAGAAACGGAAGGATGGCCCGCTTGCGATGGTCGCGAAACGTCAACGGCATCGACAGGGACAGCGGGGTGGCATCCGGGGACGATCGGTAGTCCTCGTCGTAGGTGAATCTCAGGTCTCCGGTCCTGCTCTGCTCGACCGCCCCACAGAAACGACCGTCCAGGTAGGCCAACAGTGTGCTCACGCCGACTCCGCACGCTGGTCAGACGTGACGACCACATCAAGCCCAGCTCCCAGAACCGCAAAACAGTCCATGACCTTGGACAGCTCCACCGACGGCTTGCCTGTCTCGAAACTCGCCAGCCACCGCTTGGACACCCCGGCCCGCTGAGCCAGGACGTCACGAGACCATCCCGCGTCCTCACGCAACCGCCGCAGGGCCATACCCAACTCGCGAGCTGTTGTGAACATGATCACCTCCGATGCACGTTCATGCACCCTACCATAGGTGCACGTACGTGCACACTGATATAGATGCACGTACGTGCACATTCAATCTGGCTGTCCGACCTCTGAACAAAGACCCCGCACTATGCTGTCGGGGTGCTGCGCACGATGTTCAAGTCCAAGATTCACCGGGCGACGGTGACCCAGGCCGACCTGCACTACGTCGGCTCGGTCACCATCGACCGTGATCTGCTGACCGCTGCCGACCTACTGCCCGGCGAGCAGGTCTCGATCGTCGACATCACCAACGGTGCTCGACTGGAGACCTACGTCATCGAAGGTGACGCCGGCACCGGAGTGATCGGCATCAACGGCGCCGCCGCCCACCTGGTCCATCCGGGCGATCTGGTGATCATCATCTCGTACGGCCAGTACGACGAGGCCGACCTGGCGAACTACCAGCCGCGGGTGGTCCATGTCGACGGGGACAACCGCATCCTGGAGATCGGCAGCGATCCGGGCGAAGCCGCGCCAGGCGTCCTACTGTGAGTGAGCCGGCCAACCGGGTCCGCCGCCTGCGCATCGCTGATCTCCAGGCGGCCAAGGGGCAACGCCGCTGGGCGATGCTCACCAGCTACGACCAGTTCAGCGCAGCGATCTTCGACGAAGCGGGTGTCGAGGCCCTCCTGGTCGGCGATTCCGCTGCCAACAACGTGTACGGCTACGACACGACCCTGCCGATCGGCCTCGATCACATGATCCCGTTGGGCCGCGCCGTGGTGGCGTCCAGCCGACGAGCCCTGGTCGTGGTCGACCTGCCGTTCGGCTCGTACGAGGAAGGTCCCGCCCAAGCCTTGGCCAGCGCGGTCCGGGTGATGAAGGAGACCGGCTGCCAAGCGGTCAAGCTGGAGGGCGGAACCCGTTCCTCCGCGCAGATCTCGGCCATCACCAGCGCCGGCATCCCGGTGATGGGTCACATCGGTTTCACTCCGCAGAGCGAGCACGGGCTGGGCGGCTACAAGGTGCAGGGACGTGGCGAGGCCGCCGACCGGGTGCTCGCCGATGCCCGAGCGGTCGCCGAGGCAGGCGCCTTCGCCGTGGTGCTGGAGATGGTGCCGGCTCCCTTGGCTGCCCAGATCACCGCTGACCTGTCGATTCCAACCATCGGCATCGGTGCAGGGGCCGACTGCGATGCCCAAGTGCTGGTGTGGACCGACATGATGGGTCTCGGCGACCGGCAACCACCTCGATTCGTCAAGCAGTACGCGAATCTGCGGCAGGTGATGACCGGTGCCGCCCGGGCGTACGTGGCCGATGTCACCGAGGGCGAGTTCCCCACGGCCTCACACAGCTTCGAGTGACGACTGTGCCGAAGCTCATCACGACCAAGACGGACCTTCGTGCCTGGCGGGCCTCACAGCCGGGCATGGTCAGCCTGGTTCCCACCATGGGCGCCTTGCACGAGGGGCACGCCACACTGATCCGCGCTGCCGTCGCAGGACAGGAGCCGTCCGGTTCCACCGTGGTCAGCATCTTCGTCAACCCGCTGCAGTTCTCCCCTGACGAGGATCTCGACCGCTACCCCCGGACGCTCGAAGCCGATCTCGCCCTCTGTGCGGCCGAGGGGGTCGATGTTGTCTTCGCTCCGGAGGTTGCCGAGATGTACGACCCGTCGCGTCAGGTCGGGGTCACCTCCGGTCGGATGGGGACCGTGCTGGAGGGGGCGTCCCGTCCCGGCCACTTCGACGGTGTCCTCACGGTGGTGACGAAGTTGTTCACGCTGGTACGACCCGAGCGCGCCTTCTTCGGCCTCAAGGACATCCAGCAGTTCGCGCTGGTGAATCGTCTGGTGACCGATCTCGACCTGGGCGTCGAGATCGTCGGCGTGCCGACGGTACGGGACCATGACGGGCTGGCGCTGTCCAGCCGCAACACCTATCTCAGCAGCGAAGAACGTGAGCTTGCCCTGACACTGTCGCGGGCGCTGCGCGCCGGCCAGGCCGTCCGGGCCTCCTCGCCGTCCCAGGTCATCGCGGCGGTCCGTGAGGTCCTCGCAGAGGCCGCGACGGGCCGCCCGGACTTCGTCGTCGACTACGCCGAACTGGTCGACTTCACCACCTTCGGCCCCGTCACCGACGACTTCACCGGACAGGCCGTGGTGGCCCTCGCCGTACGGGTGGGCACGACCCGGCTCATCGACAACGTACAGCTGGACCTTCACCCAGCCTGACGCGCCAGTCGCCGCAGCACCAGTGCGGTCTGTACCGCCGCCTGTGTTGCCTCGAATCCCTTGTCCTCCGAGGATCCTGGCAGCCCGCTGCGATCGAGTGCCTGTTCGACCGTGTCGCAGGTGAGCAGCCCGAACCCGACCGGCACCCCGGTATCGAGGGCGACCCGGTTCAGTCCGTCGGTCGCGGCGCGACACACGTAGTCGAAGTGTGGAGTACCGCCTCGGACCACCGCCCCCAGGGCGACCACGGCATCGAACCCGGCTCTGGCCGCGGCGCCCGCCACCACGGCCAACTCGAAGGAGCCGGGCACCCTGATCAGTTCGGACTCGGCCCCGGCGGCCTCGGCGGCCCGGACCGCACCGGCGACGAGGCCGTCCATCACCTCCTGGTGCCACTCGGTGGCGACCACGGCGATCCGCAGTCCCGCACCGTTGATGTCCGCCGTGGCCGGCGCTCCCTGTCCACTCATGCTCCACTCCTCCCGGGAACACCCAGCAGGTGCCCCATCCGTTCCTGCTTGGTCCGCAGGTAGCGCTCGTTGTACGGGTTGGCCGGGGTGACCAGCGGCACCTGTTCGACGACTGCGACGCCGTGCTCGACCAGATCCACCGCCTTGGCAGGATTGTTGGTGAGCAGCCGGACCGAGGTGACACCCAGATCGCGGAGCACCTGGGCGGCCACACCGTAGTGGCGGGCATCGGCCGGCAGCCCCAGCTCGGTGTTGGCGTCGACGGTGTCCAGGCCGGCATCCTGCAACCCGTACGCCCGCAGCTTCGCCGCCAGCCCGATGCCGCGCCCCTCGTGACCCCGCAGATAGACCAGGACACCGCGGCCGGCATGGTGGATCTCGTCGAGGGCTGCGGCCAGTTGTGGACCGCAGTCACAGCGCAACGAGCCCAGCACGTCGCCAGTGAGGCACTCCGAGTGCACCCGGGTGAGCACCGCGGTCCCGTCGCCGATGTCGCCGTGCACCAGGGCCATCGGCTCACTGGTCCCGGCCCCGTCCAGCAACCGGTAGCCGTGGGCGAGGAAGTCGCCGTGGACCGTCGGCAACGGTGTCGTCACCACCCGTTCGACCAGTCGGTCCTGCCGCCACCGATGGGCCACGAGGTCGCGGATCGAGATCATCACCAGGCCGTGCTCGTCGGCGAACTCCCGCAGCTGCGGTGCCCGCTTCATGGTGCCGTCGTCGTTCACGATCTCCACCAGGACACCGATCTCGGGCATTCCGGCCAGTCGCAGAAGGTCAATGGTGGCCTCGGTGTGGCCCGGTCGGACCAGCACCCCACCGGGACGGTATCGCAACGGGAACACGTGTCCCGGGCTGACCAGGTCGCCGCGTCCCACGCCCTCGGAGGCGAGGAGGCGAATCGTGCGAGCCCGGTCGGCCGCCGAGATCCCGGTGCTGACCCCGGTCCGGGCATCGACGGTCACCGCGAACGCCGTCTGCCGCGGATCGGTGTTGTGGAAGGTCATCGGCGGCAGCCCGAGACGGTCCAACCTCTCGCCCGCCATGGGCACGCAGAGCACCCCGGAGGAGTGACGCACCACGAACCCGAGCTGTTCGGCAGTCACCGTCGAGGCGGGCAGGATGAAGTCGCCCTCGTTCTCCCGGTCCTCGTCGTCGACCACGATGATGGTCCGACCGGCGGCCAGCGCCGCCACCGCATCCTCGACGCGGTCCATCCGTACCGTGGACGGGTTCGTCGCTCTCCGACTCTTCAACGCAGTCATGACCTCGCCCGCGTCTCGACTTCGCTCGACGAACGGGACCCCAACGGAAGCGCCTCGACCTCACTCGGCGAGCGGGAGTTCAACAGGCGTTCGACGTACTTGGCGATCACGTCCAGTTCGATGTTGACCACCGTGCCCACCTGCTTGAGCCCCAGGGTGGTCCGGGCGAGTGTCTCGGGAATCAGGGAGACGGTGAACGAGGCGTCAGCGTCGGACACCTCCACGATCGTCAGCGACACTCCGTCGACAGCGACCGATCCCTTCGCTGCCAGGTATGGCAACATCGCCACGGGCACCGCGATCTCGACGACCTCCCAGCGCTCCCCCGGAACACGCTGACGGATCGTGCCCGTACCGTCCACGTGTCCTTGGACGATGTGGCCACCGAGGCGCCCGGTCACCGGAACCGAGCGTTCCAGGTTGACCCGAGACCCGACCTCGATGCCGCCCAGGGACGTCTTCGCGAGCGTCTCGGCCATCAGGTCAGCGGTGAAGACCCCCTCGGCGAGGTCAGCCACGGTGAGGCAGCAACCATTCACCGCGATGGAGGCGCCCAGCGCGGCATCGCTGGTGGCGACGGGGCCCCGCACACTGAGCCGGGCGGCGTCGCCGATGATCTCGAGTGCGGTGACCTCACCAAGTTCTTCGACGATTCCTGTGAACATGGTCATTCCTTCGTTTCCGGGTTCGGACGTGCCAAGGGTTGGGGTGCAGCAGTGATCCGTACGCTCGCCTCGGGGCCGGTTCCGAGAACGGTCGATTCGAGCAGCTCACAGCGCCGGATCTCTGCCATCGTGGAGATCCCGAGGTCACCGACCGCCGGCGGACCTGCGCCGAGCAGGGCGGGAGCCAAGTACGCCACGATCTCGTCAACGAATCCGGCGGTCAGCATCGCCGCCCCCAGAGTGGGCCCACCTTCGAGCAGCACCTGTCGGTACTCACGGCGCTGCAGGTCGGCCATCATCTCGTCGAGATCCCGGGTCGGCAGCACCACGGTCGGGGCAGCATCGTCGTGGATCTGCAGGGTGGCAGGGAGTGTGCGTCGCCCGACGATGATGCGCGTCGGTTGCCGGTCGCGGGGCAGGGCTCGACCGTCGGCATCCCGTACGGTCAACGCCGGATCGTCGGCCACCGCGGTTCCGGTGCCGACCAGGACGGCGTCACAGCGGGCCCGCAGCGCGTGCACATCCCGCCGGGCGGTGGCTGAGGTGATCCAGCGACTGGTGCCGTCGGCCGCGGCGCTGCGACCGTCCAGGGTGGCAGCGAACTTCCACCTCACGTACGGCCTCCCACGGGCAATCGCGATGCTCCACTCCCGGTTCAGGGCAAGCGCATCATCGACGCACATCCCTGCTGACACGTCGATCCCGGCCGCTCGCAGCGTGGCAGTGCCTCCGGAAGCACCAGGATTCGGATCAGACTGGGCGTACACCACACGAGCCACGCCGGCGGCGACCAGCGCCTGGCTGCAGGGTCCCGTACGGCCGGTGTGGTTGCACGGTTCCAGCGTGACGACAGCGGTGGCGCCTCGGGCTGCGGGGCCAGCTCCGGCGAGGGCCACCACTTCGGCATGGGGTGTCCCCGAGCCGTGATGAGCGCCCTCCCCGACGATGCGTCCACCCGGGTCGAGCAGGACACAACCGACACGGGGGTTCGGACCCAGTGGCAGATCGGCGGCAGCGGCCAGCTCCAGGGCACGGCGCATCGCCCGTACCTCGTCCTCGGATCCGGTCATCCCGGCCCCTCCTGCCGCTGTGTCGCGGTTCCGGGGTCGACGGGAATCACCCACCCACCCCACGGGAGGCCAACAGAGTCGACGATTCGCGGGTGCGGGCGGACGAACCTGCGTGCGCTTCCCATCCGGACTTTGACCGTCGGTCCAGGAGTTCCACCTGGTCAACCGATCACTGGCTGTGATCGGGTCGCGGACTTTCACCGCCGGCTCGGAATTTCACCGACCCCAGAGCACGCGAGCTCTTTGCTCGTACGCAGTCAGTCTTGCACACCGTCGGGAACGCCGGCGACATCGTCCACCAAAACGATAGGAAACGTCGTCCCGTCAGACGATGCGGCCGCCACGACCGGCCTTCAGCCGGTCCATCTCGGCCTGCTGCTGCTTGGCCTTGTACTGCATCTCAGCGAGGTTGAACGATCCCAGCAGCACGAACGCGCAGATCACGATCAGTGCCACCGAGATCAACCACGGCAGGTTGAACACCAGCGGTGCCGTGATCAGCAGACACAGGTCGAAGCCACGGAACAGGTTGGTCACCATGCCGGGCGGCATCGCTCCGGCCTGGGTCGCCACCATCGGTGCGGAGAAGTTGATCGGCTTCGCCGTGGTCCACCGGATCGCAGCCAACAGCCCCGCTGCTGCGACAATCTCGGCATACACCATGGCTTCGGGGATGGACCGGTGCAGTGCACCACTGCCGAAGCCGGCGAACGCCGGGAAGGTCAGTGCCGCCCACAGGATGCAGATGATGGCGGGCACGATCACGCTGGCCCGCTTGATCTGACCGGGGTTGTAGGGCAGCGCGCGGGCCATGCCGCCGGACCGGGTGAAGACCCGCAGACCGCCGAGCAGGGGTACGACCGCGGCGAAGAGGGCAATCGCACCGATCACCGGGGCGATGACGGCGAGTCCCAGAGCGTCCAGGACGTACGGGACCACGGCCACCACGACGATGGCCAGCAGCGGCCGCGGGAAGCGCAGGAGTCGTTGCAGGTCACGCATCACGATGGCGCCGAGCCCGGCGAAGTGTCCCTTGCGGACCCGTACGTTGCCGATCTCCTCGCAACGACGTTCGGTGAGGATGTCGTTCATCAGGCCGAGGTCGAGGGCGAACATCGCACCTGACAGGCCGGACACCAAAGAACCCCCGGAGGTCAGCCGGGTCCGTTGCAGCTGGTCCAACCGGAGCCGCGCGGACACCAGCGCCAGCACGCCGATGACCAGACCGAGAGCACCGATCACCCCAGCGATCAGCAGGGAACGGTCACCGATCAGCTGGGGCTGCACCCACCCGACCGCGATCGCCACCACCAGGACCATCGCCACCAGAGCAGCCAACGCGAACAGCAGCCCGAGGACACGGACCACCCTCGAGTCGGCGCGACTCTGCTGGGCCGCGGCGAAGGACACAGCAGCACCGGAGGCGAGACCGCTGGCCACCGTCCAGGCGAGGATCGCCAGCGGCGCCGACCCCGAGAGGGTCGCGACCAGGCCGCCGAGGACCGCGGCAACCAGACTCGCGACGGCGACCACGGCGAACAGGCGCCGACCGAGGAGCCGACCCCGACGGACCGGGGCGTCCATCAGCCAGAACCCTTCGGCTGCCGAGGCGAGCACGGGACCGAAGAGTCGGCTCACGGCGAGCGCAACGGCAACCACCAGCGCGATCGCCGCCCAGGGCAGCACCGTCCGGGCTGACAGGCAGCTCGGATCGTTGCAGGTCGACACGCTCACCTGCGCCTGGGCGATGACATTGGCGACCATCGCCCCGAGCACGACGATGGCGAAGATGGCGATGTAGGCCCGAGAGATCGCCTCACCGATGCTGCGCGTGGCACGGCCGCCGCGCCAGTGCTTCATCTCCAGTTGCAACTCGCGCTCGTCGGTCGGCACGATCTCGGCGAGTGCGAGCGCCCGTACCGGCCGGGAACCCTCGGATCGGGTCGAGGCGACGAACGGCGCCTCCTCGGCCTCGGGCTCCGGTTCAGGTGCCTTCGGCATCTCCAAGTAGTCGCTCACTGCCGGCCTCCTCGCCGACGACCCTTGCCCCGGTTGTTGGAGGACACCTTCTGCTTGGGGGCGTCCGGTGGGGCCTCTCCGCCGGTCGCCGCCCCGGATCCTCCGGACGGCTTGGCACCGGTGAGGACTTCACCGCGGGGGCCGCCGAGGGTCAGGGTGCGGGTGGCGACGGTCTCCACCAGGTGCGGCTCGTGGCTGGCGAAGATGATCGCGAGGCCATCCTCACGCTCTTCGACGAGCCGCTGCGCCAGCCAGTGCACACCTTCGACGTCGAGCCGTTGCTCCGGTTCGTCCAGCACGAGCAGCTTGCGGGGCCGTACGAAGGCCGTCGCCAACGCGAGGCGACGTCGCTGGCCGGAGGACAACGTGCCGGGCAGCTGACCTGACTGCGCGACCAGCTGCACCTCGTGCAACACCTCGTCGACGACCGGGTCCGGATCGGCGAGGCCGTGGGCACGGGCCAGGAGGTCGAGGTGCTCCACCACACTCAGGTCAGGGAAGAAATCGAGGTCGTCGATGACGACAGCCATGGAGCGCCGGATCGCCGCCGAGGTCTCGAACATCGGCTCCCCGCACACCTCGACGGTGCCTTCGTCCGGCTGGTCGGCACCGACCAGGATCCGGAGCAGGGTCGACTTGCCGGCACCGTTGCGTCCGGTCAGGGCGACCGCCTCACCGGGGTGGACGTCGAGGTCGAGGCCGTCCAGCACGGTGAAGTCGCCGAAGCGCTTGGTCAGTCCACTCACCTTGACGACGGATTCACGTTTGGCCACCGCGACAGCCTACGTTCTGTCGTACGGTCCAGACGGGGCGTCCCCCGATTGGCACGGCCTCCGCGCCAACGCGGTCCTGCTGCTGGTCAGCTGGGCATCCGGCCGAAACTTCCTCCGGATAAGGCCCGAACTGCCACACCAGCCGACATCTCGCAGAAGTTTCGCCCAAACGAGCCTCGGGGGTCCAAGGGGGTCGTCCCCCTTGCTCGGGCTTCTCGCACGTATCGGGGGTCCAAGGGGGTCGTCCCCCTTGCTCAACACTGTCGGCGGGCGCGGCTAGGGTTTGATCCGTGCCGAACAGCCAGACCTCAGCCCCTCGCCGCGCCACCCTGAACAAGGTGCACGGTGACGTGGCCGCGATGTTCGACGGGGTCGCGGCGCGCTACGACCTGATGAACACCGTGATGACGGCGGGCCTGGACCGGAGCTGGCGGGCGGCGACCGTACGAGCGGTGGATCCGCAACCGGGACAGCGGATTCTCGACCTGGCGGCCGGTACGGGGGTCTCGAGCGTTCCCTACGCCGCCGCCGGTGCGAGCGTGGTGCCCTGCGATCTCAGCCTCGGCATGCTGCAGCAGGGCCGCAGACAGCATCCCGAGCTCGGCTTCACTGCCGGCGACGCGCTCGCCCTGCCGTTCGCCGATGACACCTTCGACGCGGTGACCATTTCGTTCGGACTGCGCAACGTCGACGACACCGTCGGTGCCCTGGCCGAACTGCGGCGGGTCACCAGGCCACGAGGCCGCATCGTGATCTGCGAGTTCTCGACGCCGCCCAGTGCAGTGATGCGCGAGCCGTACCACCGGGTCGTGCTGCCGCTGTTGCCGCGGATCGCCCGTGCCCTCTCGTCGAATCCGGTCGCCTACGACTACCTGAGCGAGTCGATCCTGGCCTGGCCAGACCAGCTCCGGCTGGCCGAGCTGATGATCGAGGCCGGGTGGAACGTGGTCCAGTGGCGCAACCTGACCGGCGGGGTGGTTGCTCTCCACCGGGCGCGCGCCTGATGCCTGGGCCGATCCTGCTGGACGCCTACGCCGCCCAGAGCTGCGCGGTGAAGACCCAGCACAAGTTCGATCCGCGGATGACCCTGGTGCCGGGACCGATCGACGACCATCTGCAGGAGCTGTTCGACCTGGGCGAGCAGTACGAGGCCGATGTCGCCACGGCGCTGCTCGCTCTGGTGCCGGGCACCGTCGACCTGCGAGGCCTGCCGAGCCATCAGGACCGGGTTGTTGCTCTGCGGGCCGCCGCTGAGGCGGGAGCACCCGTGGTGCTCGGCGCGACGTTGCCCCGGGATGCCGCGGGCCACCGGCTCGGCCAGGTCGACATCCTGGTCCGCGGTGCGGATCGCGTGGGCGGCGGTGCCGGCTACCTGCCGGTCGAGGTGAAGAACCACCGGGTCCGGGAACGTCGGCGTCCCGACGCGGAGTCCCCAGCGGCCCGGCTGGCGCCGCTGTCCGATCCGAGCCGCTGGGTGGAGGCACCCGAGGCGAGGTTCCGGTTCGGGACACGCGAAGGCGACCTGCTGCAGCTGGCGCACTACTGGCGGCTGCTGGAGGCGGCTGGGCTGGCCGCGGCGGACGGAGCTTGGGGCGGCGTGGTCGGCAATGACCCGGGCGAACCGGTCGTCACCTGGGTGCGGCTGGACGAACCGGTGAGCCGCACCTTTTCCCGTACGGCCGAGGAGGGCTGGACCCGGCGCTCGATCCTGACCCGGTACGACCACGAGTTCGCGTTCCGGCTGCAGGTCGCCGAGGTCGCGGTGCAGCAGGCAGAACCCGAGGCACCGACCTTGTTGGTCCACCCGATCCGGATCGACGAGTGCCGCCGCTGCCCATGGTGGGAACTGTGCCGTCAGCAGCTCGGTGAGGACGATCTGTCGCTGCGGCTGGACAAGGGCCCGCTCGACGTCCGTGAGATCAGCGTGCTGCGTCGTCTCGGCATCCGTACGGTGGCCGACCTCGCCACGGTCGACCTGGCCGGCCTGCTTCCCGAGTACCTGGCCGAGGTGACCCACCGCGACACGGCCGAGTCCCGGATCCGGACCGCCCATCACCGTTCCGTGCTGATGGCGACCGGGACGGTCCTGGAACGCATCTCCGACGGGCCGATCCCGGTGACCGGCGACGGCTCCGGTGTCGAGATCGACTTCGATCTGGAGGCCTCGGTCGACCAACGCATCTACCTGTGGGGATTCCTGGTCAACGACGCGGATGGCTCCCGGTACGTGCCGTTCGTCGCCTGGCAGGACCTGGATGAGATGACCGAACTCGAACTCGCCGAACGTGCTCTGGCATGGTTGCGTGACATGGTCGACCGGGGGGCCTCGGTGCATCACTACTCCGGTTACGAGATCTCCCAGCTGGAACGCCTCGCGGCGTCGGGGGCGGCCGAAGCGGCAGCGATGCTCGACCTGGTTCCCGACCGCTTCGTTGACCTGTACGAGGTGGTCAAGCAGCACTGGTTCGGGGTGCACGGCCTCGGTCTGAAGCAGGTGGCGACCGCCGGGGCCGGCTTCCACTGGCGCGACGACGATCCGAGTGGGCTGAGTTCACAGGCCTGGTTCCACGATGCGGTGCACGGTGCGACGACCGCCGTACGGGACGAGGCACGTCACCGGCTGCTCGCCTACAACGAGGACGACGTGGTGGCCACCCGCGAGGTACGGCGTTGGCTGCGCGAGCAGCAGTGAGAGTGACGGCCCGGCCCGCCGCCGCGACAACGCACTCGCCATACTGATCCCTGTGGTGACGCCAACCGATCTCGACCCCGTCTTCGACACACCGCTGGTACGGGCCGGAGCCGCCTTCATGGTGGGCGCCGACATGGCCGCCGCAGCCGAACCACTGGGAGTGCGGGCGCCTTTCCTGTACTTCCGTGGTCGGATCGCACCGGTCCCGGGCATCAAGGACTCGGAGCGGGCGGCCGAGGTGTACCGCATCTTCCCGGCCGGCCTGCTCGCCAAGGCCTGGGCCGACACCGCGAGCCTGAGCGCTCTCGAGGCGGAGCGCGGCTACCTGGCGGCGGCCGACCACGCCGCCCGGCGCCTGCTGCCGGATGCGGCGGCGCGACAGTTGGTGGCAGACCTGGCACCGCTGGCCCGGCGGGTGGTGGACGCAGCCGCACTCCCCGAGTCCGATGCGTTCGCGGTCACCGCGGCCTGGCGCCGACAGCCGTGGCCGGCGCCTGCGACGGCACTCTCGGCGTACTGGGCCGTGGTGCTGCTGCGTGAATTGCGGGGCAGCCGGCACTTCGCCGCCCTTGACGAGATCGGGTTGCCCGCACCGCAGGCCGGCCTGGTGGGCCTGGGCGCATCGGGGCTGCGCAACCTGGGGTGGCGGGAGGAGCAACTGGCCCAACTGAGCGAGGAGGCACCCGACCTCGAGACGCTGGGTGCGCTGCGGGCCGAGGCGGTACGGCGTACCGATGCGGCCTTCGCCGCCGACCTCGCCGTGTTGTCACCGCCGGAACGCGACCGGCTGGCCGTCCTCGTCGGCATCGTGGCCGACCTGGTGACCCACTGACCGGTCCGGGCACACGGGGAGCATGTGCGGTGAGCCGGCGTGAAGGTCACGACACAGGAAGCCCTGCCGGTACGGCCTCCTGGCGCATCGCGCTCCGCGACGGACGGGACCGGTTGTCCGCCTCGGACCCGGGGCGGTACCGCCTCCACCAGGCGATTCGGGTCGTCACCTGTGTCGGGATCACCGCCCTGGTTGAGCACCTGCTGGCTCTCGCGCTCGGCGCACCGTCGCTGCAGCTGATCATGACTGGTGCTGTCATCGCGATGATGACGGCATCCTTCACCAGCCGCGAGACCCAGCGGAAGGGGTTGCTGTTCACCCTCGGGTTCGCGCCGATCGCGGCCGCGGTCGGTGTGTCATCGGCAACGCTGCTCGGCCCGTACGGCGTCGTGGCGCAGGTGGTGTTCGTCGCCCTGTCCGTGCTGTCGGTGTGGGTCCGCCGCTTCGGCCCGCGCTGGTTCATGTACGGGTTCCTGGCCTGGCAGACCTACTTCATGGCGTTGTTCATCCGAGCAACCCCGGACCTGCTGGCACTGCTGTTGCTGTCGATCGTGGTCGCCTTCGTGGTGGTGACGGTCCTGCTGCTCACGCTCCTGTGGGACCCGCCCGACCGGCGCCTCGCCCGCACCGTGACGGCATTCCGGGCGCGGATCCGCGCCGCCCTCGCCGCGTGCCTGGAATTCGTCGACGAACCGACCGACCGCAACAGCCAGCGGGTCCGGGGTCACATGACCAAGCTGTCGGAGGTGGCGCTGCTGTTCGACGGGCAGTTGTCGGAGGCACGGGCGCTGCCGCCGGACGTGTCGCCGAGCCGGCTGCGTCGCTGGGTGATCGACCTGGAGGCGTCGGTCGACGGGGTCGTCGGTGCCGTACGCCATCTCGTCGGGCATCCCGACCAGCTCGCCGCCGCCCGGCCACAGGTCGACGCCATGCTGCGAGCACTCGGGTGGGCGGACCGCGACGAGGCTCGACAGCTGGCCGAACAGGTTCGCGACGACGAGAACCAGCCCGTCCCGGTCCGCCGCCTCGCCCACTCGGCGATCAACGTGATCAGTGGCGTCGACGACTGGGAGCACGGCCGGCTGGCCCGCAGGCCCGACGAGAAGCCGGCCGCCGGACGCCGCTCCACCGAACAGGAGAAGGAAGAACTCGACGAGGCGCTGAAGCAGTTCGGAACCAGCCAGGACTTCGACCCGATCGTGAAGCTCGCTGGCGGCAACCTGCCCGGCTCGGCCGCGCTCACCACGGACACGGTGGTGGATGAGCAGGCCCGATGGTGGTCACCTTCTCGACTCCGCCTCACCAGCCGTCTCGCCGTCCAGGCCGGGCTCGCTGCCGCCCTCGCGATCGTCGTCGGCGAGATGATCTCCCCACAGCGGTACTACTGGGCGGTCATCACCGCCTTCATCGTGTTCACCGGCACCTTCACCGCCGGCGAGACGTTGCGGCGCGGCGTGGCGAGAGTGGTCGGCACCGCCGTCGGGCTCGTCGTCGCCATCCTCATCGCCCACGTCACCAGCGGCAACGTCGCCCTGTCGATCGCCATCATCCTGGTGGCGATCTTCATCGGGGTGTACTTCCAACCGCTCTACCAGACGGTGATGATCCTGATGATCACCATCATGCTGGGCCAGCTGTACGGCCTGATGCACACCTTCAGCGACGACCTGCTCGTCCTCCGCCTGATCGAGACCGCAGCGGGCGGAGCGATCGGCATCGCGGTGTCGATGCTGGTGCTGCCGGCGCGGTCACGCGATGTTCTGCGGCAGGGGCGCCGATCCTTCCTGGGCCACCTGGCCGATCTGCTCGCCGAGTGCGCGAGCCGGATGAGGGGGCGCGACCACGGACTGCGACTGAGCGACACCGTGATCGCGCTGGAGGCCGATTCCCGTCAGATCGTCGGCCTGGCCCGCTCGCTGGTCCGGGGCCGGCTGCTCGGCAGCGGGCGACGCGGAGTGCGGCACCGCGTGGCCGTTCTCGGTTCCTGTGCGGCGATCTCGCGCGGGATTGCTTCACTGATGATCGCGGCCGACCCCGATCCGGACGATCCGCGCTGGCTGTCGATGGCCGACGCCTGTGAAGTGGTCGCCGGCGAGGCACGACGGCTCTCCACCTTCGACGACCTCGCCGAGGCCACCCCGCGACTCGGCGGGGAACTCGGCGATGCCGTGGCGGAGAAACTCGCAGGGCCACTGAACGAGCCGGATCGTCGCGCCACCGGCATGCTCGCCGACCAGATCCAGCGACTGGCCGAAACCCTGTCCCTGTTGGCACCGAGGCGGTTGACTCGACTCTGACCACCCGCAGCGTCGTAGGTTGGAACCATGCGATTCAACGACCTGCTGGTGGACGGATTCACCCGTGTGGTGGATCAGGGTGAGAACATCGTGGACGGTCTCACCGCCGAACAGCTCGCCTGGACCCCGGCACCACCCGACGGTGTCCGCGCCGTCGCCAATCCGATCGGCTGGCTCGTCTGGCACGCCGCCCGGGTGCAGGACGACCATGTCGCCGACGTCGCCGGCTTCCCGCAGGTGTGGACGGCCCAGGGCTTCGTGGAACAGTTCGGACTGCCGTTGGAGCCCGCCGACATCGGCTTCGGCCACACCGCCGAGCAGGTGCGGACCGTGGTGGCGGAGGCGCCGTTGCTGGCACAGTACCTGCGTGCGGTGCACGAGCAGACCGTGAAGTACCTCGTCAGCATCGACGACGCGGACCTGGACCGGATCGTCGACACCCGTTGGGACCCACCCGTGACCCTCGGGGTGCGGTTGGTCAGCGTGCTCAACGACGACACCCAGCACCTGGGGCAGGCGGCCTACCTGCGAGGCCTGCAGGGCGTGGACGTCGCGCTGGTCTGAGCGACCGGCCGCTCAGTCGGCAGCGGCCGCCTCGGCCAGCTCCTGCCAACGCGCCGACTGCGCCGGCCGGTCCGTACGGTCCACCATCACCTCGACCACCTCGACACCGTCGGCAGGCAGCGCCAGCACTTCCCGCAGGTGGTCGACCTCGGTGACACGCACGTGCCGGGTGCCGGTGGCCGCGCTGAGAGCGGCCAGGTCGACGTGATGAGCCGTGCCGAAGATGCGTTCGAAGACGGCCGCATGCTCCGGACGGCCGTGTTCCAAGGTGGCGAAGATCGATCCGCCGTCGTCATTGGCGACCACGTAGCGCAGGGACTCCGGGCGTGGTTCGTCCGGGCCGACGACCAGGCCGTTGCTGTCGTGGAGAAAGGTCAGGTCGCCCAACAGCACGGTGGTCGGCAGGTCCGCCCGGGCCAGGGCGATCCCGTACCCGGTCGACACCGTACCGTCGATGCCCGCCAGACCACGGCTCGCGTGCACTTCGAGCAGATCTCCTGCCGTGGCAGGAAAAACGGCCAGGTCCACATCGCGGATCGGGTTGGACGCTCCGAGCAACAGTGTCCCGCGCGCGGCGGCGACCACGGTCTGCGCCACCCCGAGGGGCGCCAGTCGTCCGCCCACGACGGGCGGTTCTGCCGAGAGGGCAGCGATGACACGCCGGTCGGCCTGGCGCCATCGCTCGAGATCGCCGGATGTGTTGTGGGAGAAGGCGAAGTCGGGCACCACTCGGGAGGCATGGAGACCGGGATCGATCCACTCCGGCGACGGGTCGACCACGACGAGGTCGACGTCGTCGCGGGCCAGCAGTTGTTGCACCGGACGTGACAGCGTCGGCCGACCGACCATGATCACCTGACGGATGCCCCGGGCGAGCGCGGTGCCCAGTAGCAGTCGATAGCTGCTCACCGCAGCCGGCGAGTGGCGCGCGTTGCTGCTCGGTTCGGCGAACAACGGAATCCCTGCCGTGGCGACGATCTCAGCCACGCGCTCACCAGCCTCGGGCACCAGGTCGCCGGCCACCACCACGGTGCCGGGAACGGCCGAGAGCTGGATCGGGGTAGGGGCGGGTGGGACCGGATCGAGCAGCACCGGCGGCGGCAGCAGTCCTGCCGGGAGTTCGCCGGTCGGCACCAGCGGATTGCCGAACTCGGCATTGAGGTGCACCGGTCCCGCCACCCCACCACGCCACCCAGTCCCCACGGCGAGCGCCCGTGCCAGCGCGAAGGTCCAGGCTCGCGGATCGGCATCGGTCGCTGCGAGCCGCGCCTCGGCCCGTACGTGGCGGTGGAACAGGCCGAGTTGGTCGGTCGTCTGGCTGGCTCCGGTGTTGACCATGGTGGCCGGCCGGTCCGCGGTGACGGCCACCAACGGGATCCGGGAGTGCCAGGCCTCCATCACCGCGGGCAGCAGGTTGCCGGCTGCGGTCCCGGAGGTGGTCACCACGGCCGCCGGGCGACCGCTCGCCCGGGCGAGACCGAGTGCCAGGAAGGCCGCCGAGCGCTCGTCGATCCGGACGTGCAGCCGCAGCCGAGCATCGGCCACCGCTGCATAGGCGAGCGGCGCGCTCCGCGATCCCGGGGCGAGCACCAGATCGGTGACACCGGCAGCGACGAGCTGGTCCAGGATGACCGTGGCCAGCTGCTGCGAAACAGAGGTGGTCATCGGCCTCGACACGTCGCTTCGCTCCTACTCGACCCACGTCCATCAGCCAGAGTTCGAGTCAGGCGGTCCCGCCAGAACTCCTGACGATCCGGCGATGCCGTGGCCGTCGCCAGGAGTTCCGGGTCGGGGGTGACGCGGCCGGTCGGCATCATCCCGTCCGTGGCGACGAGGGACGGTGCGGCGATGTCGGCGGCGAACAGCGTGGCCGTGTTCAGCCCGCAGGCGTACGGAAGTTCCGGCAGTGCGGCCGCGAGCGCCACCCCGGCCGCGAGGCCGACCGAGGTCTCCAGCGCCGAGGACACCACCACCGGGAGCGGCAGGCGTTCGGCGAGCTCGAGGCAGGCCTGCACTCCGCCGAGTGGCTGGACCTTCAGGACAGCGACATCGGCCGCTTCGAGCTCCACGACCTGCCACGGATCGTCGCTGCGCCGGATCGATTCGTCCGCGGCGATCGCGATCTCGACCCCGGACCGGGCCAGCCGGTGCCGCACCTCGGCCAGTTCGGTCACCTCGGCGCAGGGCTGCTCGACGTACTCCAGTTCTTCCCTGGACAGTCGCCGCAGCCGCCGTTCCGCCTCGTCGACATCCCAAGCCCCGTTGGCATCCACCCGGATCAGGCCACCCGGGCCGAGACCGTCACGCACCGCCTCGATCCGCGCCAGGTCGTCGGCCTCGGTCTGCCCGGGCTCGGCGATCTTGATCTTGGCGGTCCGGCATCCGCTCGCGGCGGCCAGGGCACGGGCCTGCTCCGGGTCGACAGCGGGGATGGTGCAGTTCACCGGGACCTGGTCCCGTACGGGGGTGGGTGCCGGTTCATTCGCCCACGCGACGCAGGCTCGCCACCAGGGAAGGAGTTCGGGCCCGGAGTAGTCGAGGAAGGGGCCCCACTCCGACCAGCCCTGCGATCCGCGCACCAACAGCACCTCGCGGGTCGTGATGCCACGGAACCGGGTCCGCATCGGCAGGGCGACGACCGTGACGGCCTCGAGGGTCGGATCCAGCTCCACCGGCTCAGCGTAGCGGGGTGCTGGCTAGGCTGGTCGGGTGCCACAGCTCAACCCGATCGCGTCCGATGCGGCAGAGCTGGCCACCGCGCTCCGAGCAACCCTCGACGGAGCCGCTCCCCTGCTGCCCCTTCCTCCGGACGATGCAGCGCGCGCGGCCGTCCTGGCGATGGCCCGCCCCGACCAGCCGGCCGAGGTCGACGACCTCGCCGTGGTGGTGGCCACCTCGGGCAGCACCGGGATCCCCAAGGGCGTCCTGCTGACCCGCACCGCGATCACGGCAGCAGCCGAGGCCACCCACCGCTGGCTCGGTGGGCCGGGCGAATGGACCCTGGCGCTGCCGTCCCACTACGTGGCGGGACTGATGGTCCTGGCCCGTACGGTCGTCGCCGGCACCCGCTGCCATCACGGTGCCGGTGACCTGCATGATCTCGGCCAGGCGATCGCCCGCCAGGACCGGGCACACCCCCAATACCTCTCGCTCGTCCCCACCCAGCTGGTCCGCGCCCTCGCCGCGGCCTCCGCCGGCGAGACGGTCGTGGTCGAACAGCTGCGCAGCTTTGACGCGATCCTGCTCGGCGGGGCGGCAGCTGACCCGGCACTACTGGCCCGTGCCGCCGAGGCGGGACTCCGCATCGTCACCACGTACGGGATGTCGGAGACCTGTGGGGGCTGTGTGTACGACAACGAGCCCCTCCCGGGCGTGCAGGTCTCGACCAGCTCGACCAACGACGAGGACGGCTCGACCAATGGAGCCGCAGGGCGTCTCAGCATCACCGGACCGATGGTGTTCTCCGGCTACCGATTGCGACCCGACCTGACCGCCGAGGTGCTGCACGGGAACACCTTTCTCACCAGCGATCGCGGCGTGGTCCACGGCAGTCGGGTCACCCTGCTCGGGCGGATCGACGACGTCGTGGTCAGCGGCGGGGTGAACGTCGACCTGGCCGACCTGGAGCGGGTGGTGCGCGAGATCGCCGGAGCCGACTCCGAGGCAGTCGCGCTTGGCGTGCCCGATGCGGAATGGGGGACACGGATCGTCGTGGTCAGCCGGACCCCACTGACCCGGGACCAGCTCGCGACTCGGCTCTCCGGTGCCCAGCTCCCCCGTCAGGTCGTCGTGCTGGCCGACCTGCCCCGCCTCAGCAGCGGCAAGGTCGACCGGCAGGCACTGATCGGCCTCGTCTCGACGTCGCTCGGCGTCTCGACTCCGCTCGACGAACGGTAGGGTCGCGCGGGTGACGAGCCTTGCCCACTGGGTCGCCGGAGCGCGGCCCCGCACACTCCCCGCAGCGTTCTCCCCGGTGATCGCCGGCACCGGGATCGCGGTGGCAGCGGGAGGGTTCGAGCCCGTCACCGCGGTACTGGCGCTGGTGGTCAGCGTGGCGCTGCAGGTCGGCGTCAACTACGCCAACGACTACTCCGACGGCATCCGGGGCACCGACGCCGACCGCGTCGGACCGCTCCGTCTGGTCGGTTCGGGACTCGCCGCTCCCCGTACGGTGAAGGTTGCCGCCTTCGTCTGCTTCGGGATCGCCGCCGTGGCAGGTCTGGCGATCGTGGTGCTGACCCAGTTGTGGTGGTTGCTGCTGGTCGGCGCGCTCGCCATCGCCGCCGCCTGGTTCTACACCGGCGGCAAGCACCCGTACGGCTATCTCGGCCTGGGCGAAGTGTTCGTCTTCATCTTCTTCGGCCTGGTCGCCGTCACCGGCACCACGTTGGTGCAGCTCGGCACGATCCCGGCCGCCGCCGTCGTGGCAGCGGTCGCCATCGGCAGCCTGGCCTGCGTGATCCTGGTGGCGAACAACCTGCGCGACCTTGCCGGCGACTCCGCCTCCGGCAAGCGGACCCTGGCGACCCGACTCGGTGACCGTGGCACCCGGGTCTTCTTCACCGTCCTCGTCGGGATCGCCGCTCTCGCGGTCATCGGGGTGGCCGCCCTGGTGAGCTGGTGGTGCCTGCTGGGGCTCGCGTTCCTGCTGCTGGCCACCCCGGCCGTACGGACCGTCCTCACCGGCGCCACCGGGCGCGAACTGATCGCCGTGCTGAAACGGATCGGGACCGCCGAACTGGTGTGCGCCCTCGGTCTCGCCGTCGGCTGCGTGGTGGCGGTCCTGCTCGGCTGACTGCATTTTTCCCACGGGCGGCCGCTGGCCGTCCGAGCCGGGCTATCCTCGAAACGTGGGTCGGTACCTTCCGGTGATCATCGTCGCCTTGTTGATGATCTACTGCGTCGTCGAGGTGGCGCAGGCGCCGAGCGGTGCCGTGCGCCGGATGCCGAAGTGGATGTGGGCGGTCGCCGTGATCTGCATCCCCCTGATCGGTGCGCTCTGCTGGCTGCTGCTGGGCCGGCCCACCCGCGAGAGCCTCGGCCTCGACGAGCCGCGGGTCAAGGGTCCCGACGACGACCCGGAATTTCTTCGGCACTTGTGACACCGATGTCGAGAACCGGCGATCGGCTCCGTCTGGAGGGTGTGAGGGCGAAGGTCCCTCGCCGAGACCCGCTCACCAGGAGGCATCATGACCGAGCAGACCCGCACCATCGCCAACCTCGTCCTCACCCTCGACGGCCGGGTGTGTGGCCCGGCGGGACCCAACGACATGTCCTGCATCGCCCCGTACGCGGTCAGTGACGTGGCCCGCGCCAATCTGGTGCGGATGACCGAGGCGTCGGTCGCCCTCCTCGGCCGGGTCAACTACCAGGGTTTCGGCAGCTGGTGGCCGGCCGTGGCTCGCGACGAGAGCGCCGATCCACGGGACCGTGCCTTCGCCCGGTGGCTGGACGGGGTCGAGAAGGTCGTCTTCACCTCGACCCTGGACACTCTCGACTGGCAGAACTCGCGACGCGCCGAGGGCGGGCCGGCCGAGGAGGTCCGCCGGCTCCGGGCCAGTGCCACCGGGGACATCCGGATCCTCAGCAGCGTGTCGATCATCCGGCAGTTGCTCGCCGCCGACGAACTCGATCGGCTGGAGCTGACGCTCGCACCGGAAGTCATCGGCGGTGGCCCGCGCCTCTTCGACGACGGCGTCCTGCCGGCCAGCCGGTGGCAGGCGTCCAGCGCCGTGGTGTCGCCGGTCGGGGCCACCCATCTCAGCCTGGACCGTGTCCGTTGGTGACCGCGATCCTTTGGAAGGAGAGCCCGAGATGACCCGCTCCCCACAGTCCGAACGGCATGCCCGCTTCGCCGCCGACTTCGCTGACGTTGCAGCGGTGACAACCGACTGGGATGTGCCGACGCCGGTCCCCGAATGGCGGGCCCACGATGTCGTCGAGCATCTGCTCGACTGGCTCCCCGGAGTGCTCACCCGGTGGGCGGGGGTGGCACTTCCCTCGTACGAGGCCGACGACCTGACCGTACGGTGGCAACGGCGGTCGGCCGACGTCCAAGCGGTACTCGACGATCCCGAGATCGCCGACCGTACGGTCAATGACGGTCCCTTCGCTGGCCAGACCGTCGCCCAGGTGCTGGACCAGATCTACACCAGCGACATCTACATGCACACCTGGGACCTGGCCAAGGCGGTCGGCGCGCCGATCCCGCTCGACCCGGAGTTCGCCGCGACTGCACTGCCCGGAATGCAGGCGATGGAGCCGATGTTGCGCCAGTCCGGGCAGTTCGGTGCCGCCGCCCATCCGACCGACAGCACCGATCCGGTGGACCGGCTGATGGCCTTCATCGGCCGGGATCCGGAGTTCCCCGCGCGGTAGCCGAGGCCTGTGGACAACTTCTCCAGGTGTGCGATGATCGCCATCGGGTCGTCACCATGGCAGACGAGGCGAGACACAGTGGCCCACTGGAGCGACGACTGAGCGCGCTGGAGGCGCCACGGATTCGCTGAGACGAGACGTCAGTTCGTGGCCGTGAACCAGCGCATCGACAACCTCACTCTCGCCGCCCGAGCAGGATTCGACCAGATGGCCGCTGGCATGGATACGCTCGCCCAGTTGATCACTGGCGCCCAAAGCCGTGGCGGTGACGAGCAGCCCGACCGCTGACCGCCCGCCCCGCAGACCTCAGCCGGCCAGCTCGAACTGCTGGCCCACCCGCTTCTCCGACAGGTCCCACAGGATCTGTGCGGCGTCCCGGTCGACGACGCTCGGCTGGTGGGCAACCACGGAGGGGCGTCCGTACGCGCCGAACCGCGGCCCGATGAACTCGCCACCGATCAGTGCGAGGTCGCAGGCCGCCCGGATCTGTGACTGGGCGCCCTTCTCCGGTGAACTGGCCAGCAGACGAGTCGCCCCACTGGTGATCCGCTGCCGCATCCCTTCGTTGCCGAACAGGCCGGTGCCGGACCAGCCCGGATGCGCCACCACCGAGGTGAGGTGGCGCCCAACAGCCTTGGCCCGCCGGTCCAGTTCGACGCCGAACATGGCGCAGGCGAGCTTGGACTGGGCGTAGGCCCGGAACGGCGTGTAGGTCGGGCCATCACCGAGCTGCGGGTCGAGCGACCCGGCGGTCCGGATGACCAGGCTCCCCAGGTGCACGACCCGCGCATGGTCGGAACGGAGCAGCGCCGGCGTCAGCAAGGTGGTGAGCAGGAAATGCCCGAGGTGGTTCACCCCCATCGCGAGCTCGAACCCGTCGGTGGTCACGGTTCGTTCACCGGGAACCAGCCCGGCATTGTTCACCAGGATGTCGACCACGCCATGGTCGTACTGGTGACCGAACTCCCGGACCGAGGCGAGGTCGGCCAACTGCAGCCGTGCCACCTCGGTGTGCGCCCGCGGGACCCGTTCCCGGATCCGGCGTTCCGCCGCGCGTCCACGCTCGGGGTCGCGGACGGCCAGCACCACACGCGCTCCGGCCGCTGCAAAGACAGTCGCCGTGGCCTCCCCCAGGCCAGCGCTGGCCCCCGTGACAATTGCTGTCCTGCCACGGAGATCGATGTTTCCCACAGTCGGCCACAGTAGCCAACCGGCGACCGCGAACCAGCACTGTCCGACTGCGAGACGGAAACCTTCACCCTTCTGTGAACATTCAGGCGGTGAACGGGAACCAGGCCAGGTCGGTCCCGTACATCCCCCAGGTGCCGGAACGCACCGGGTCGAACACGAACCGCGGGTTGTTGTACCAGCCGTTGGTGACATCGGAGTACAGCGTGCGCACCTGGTCGTTCACGGTGATGTGGTCGATCCGCAGCGAGAAGTGCACCCAGGTCATCAGCCTCCGCCCCACGCCGTCGAGTGCCCCATAGCCGCCGAGATTGGTGACCAGCTCGACCTTGCCGGTCTCCGGGTCGAAGGTGAACAGGTCGCCGCGCGGCCGCCGTGTCATCAGGTACAGCTTGCCCTCGCGCCAGAAGACGCGCTCGTACGAGGCGACGTCGGCCCGCGGGGTGGCCCGCCACAGCAATTCGCGGGTCCGGAGGTCGATCGCCGCGACCTGGGCACTCGTGACCACCGGCCCGGCGCCCTCGCCATAGGTGTCCCCTGCCACATAGGCGATGTCGCCCACGACGTGCAGACCGCGGACCGACTGGTCGGGCAGGTAGTCGCTGCGCACCTCGACCTCGTGGCCGGGCAGGGCGACGAAGCTGACCGCTCCGGTGTTGCCCCCGATGTGCGGTCCGGTCGCCACGACGAGCTGGTTGCGGCCCTCGTCGTACGTCATCAGGCTCGGCCGGTACTGGTCGGTCAAGACCGCCACATCCGTGTGCTCCAGTGAATCCGGATCGAACCGCACGATGGTCGACCCCGGGTAGACGGCCCCGTACACGCTGCCGTCGGGTACTTCCTGGAGGGCCTTGATCTCGCCGAAGTTGTCCTTGCGGATCGCGGTGCCAGCCGCCAGGTCGCGAACGGTCGTGGCGCCGTGGCCGGCGATCCAGATCCGGCCGTCGCTGTGCAGGATCATGTCCTGGGCCTTGTCCGGATAGCCCGCGTCATCGACGATCGCGTGCACCTGCGGTTCCTCACCGAGCCGCATGGTCCAGAAGCGCCCGCTGTCCCCACAGCCGACCAGCACCCCCGGCTCGTACTCGGCCAGGTAGTCGTTCTGCCCATCGTCCTCGAGGGCCTGACCGACCTTGACCAGCGCGGTCTCGTCGCAACGGTAGATGTTGCCCGAGGTGCGGGCGATCGCATACACCGTGTGGTCCGCACCGACACACAGGTAGTCGATGTAGCGGTCCTTGGCGTCGAGCAGCGGCCGGGCAACCTGCTGGGACCCGTCGACGGGGTCGAAGGAGACCACGAACTTGCCGGTGCCGACGTACAGGATCCCTTGGGAGATGGCCATCTTGATGGGAACGGTCCTGCCGTCACCGAGGTACGCGGTCACGTCCCGCCCCTCGCCGCCCGGCTCGAGGGTCCACTCCCTGATGCCGCCAGGCGCGTTGGCACCGCCGTACACGTGGGTGTCATTGACGGCGAGGGAGTTCGCGTACTGCGAGCCGGACACCACCCCGTACGTCTGCACCTCGCGGGTCGACAGGTTCACCCGTCGTACGGTGCAGTCGGGGTAGGTGCTGAGGTACAGCCAGTCGCCGGAGACGGCCATGTCGTAGAACCAGGCACCGGTCGGCCCGACCTGGGCGAAGGCCGCGAACTCCTTGGTCTGCGGGTCGAGCCGGAACACGGTCCCGTTGCCGGCCATGCCCACGTAGGCGTACCGGCCGTCGTTGGCCATCATCAACCCGCCCCCGCCGGCGGCCGAACCGGGTACGTCGAGGTCGGCCTGCCAGGTCACCTCGCCGGTCTCCAGGTCGCCTTCGACGATGCGGAGCCGCTGTCCGTCGGGCAGGTAGCGCGTGGTCTGGTAGATCTTGGACCCGACGTGGGTGCCGCCCCGCATCGCCGCGGTCAGGATGGCCGGCCCGTACGTGGTCGGCCCGCGTCCCCGACCGGCCGCCTGGGCGCTCTCGGAAACGCCGGCCAGGCCGAGCGTCACCCCTCCCGCGGCGGCCATTCCGAGGAGTTGACGACGGCTCGGATGCAGCGGAGTCATGGATCCACCTCACTGTGTTGGGGCATCGCCGTGTTGGCGATCGGGTCGCCCGGACGGGGCCCGGCCTCGATCCTCGGCCGACCGCCCCCGAAGGGCAAGGTAACTTTCAGACTCACAGACCCAGCACCCACCGGGGAGGGGCGAGCTTGTCCGTACGACCGGCCACCTTGGCCGATGTGGCCGCCCGCGCCGGAGTGTCCCTGGCCACCGCATCCCGGGCGATGCGCAGCGGGCATCCGATGGCGGCGCCCACCCGTCGACGAGTCCTGGACGCGGCCCGAGACCTCGGCTACCGGCCGCACCGGATCCGGCGGCGGTCCGGGATCGTCTCGATCCTGGCCTCGGTACCTGGCCACATGGTGATGCCGCCGCTGCTGACTTCTCTGCAGGAGGCCACGGCCGAGGACCAGATCGCCACCGCGGTGACCACCACCGGAGGAGATCTGGCGCTCGAGTGCCGCACCCTCGGACAGCTGGCCGATGATCCGCGGGTCCAGGGCGTGGTCGTCGTCGGCGGCGCCTATCTCGTCCCGCACTGGACCGATCGGGTGGGCCGGGCGGTTGTCCGGCTGCTGTCACGGAACATCCCAGTCGTGTTCTGCGGCCGGGGTGGTGGCGACCTCGGCATCCCGGGCGTTCGTGTCGTCGACTACGACCACGACGGAGGTGCCGCGTCGGCCGTCGCCCATCTGGCGGGGCTCGGGCATCGCACCGTCGGGTTGATTCGCGGCCCAGAAGGTTTCACGACCTCGGACCGCCGCGCCGCCGGGTTCCAGGGCGCCGTCCAGAGGCGCGGTCTCGACGACGATCCCGGACTACGGATGACCGGGGTGCGCTCCGCCGAGTTCGCGGCCGACGCCACCCGGGAGCTGCTGTTGCGACGCCCCGATGTGACGGCGCTCTTCTGCGAGTCGGATGCCATGGCGATGGGAGCGATGCGCGCCGCCCATGACCTGGGGCGACGCCTGCCCGAGGACCTGTCGGTCGTCGGCTTCGACAACATGTACGGCGTCGCCAACCTGATTCCCCCGCTCACCACGGTTGAGGTGCCCAGCTCCCGTCTGGGCGCCCACACCGCTGAGGTGGTCCTGGCGAGCGAGGATCCGGGACCGGTCATGGTTCCGACCCGGTTGGTCGTACGGAATTCGGTCGCGCCGGCGACGTAGGCACGTCACCGAAGCGCCGAACGGCCCCATCGTTTCCGATTGAATCGACCAATCGGTCACGATGGGGCCGTTCGCGGGATGACCTACGAGGTCAGCGAACCTCACCCTCGACCGCGCGGGTCGAGGAGGCGGCACCGTCATCGGCAGCGGCCGGTGCCGAGGCATCGGCCTCGGGCTTCTCGCCGGCGTACTTCTGGACCAGCGTCTGCAGGTCGATGCCGGTGGTGTTCTTCAGCAGCTCCATGGTCTGCACCACGTTGTTGGTGACCTGCTTGGGAACCGCGCCCGCCCCATCGGTGGAGACGACGGTCAGCTTGTCGATCGCCGACATCGGAGCGGCGACCTTCTCGGCCACCTGCGGCAGCACCTCGACCAGCATCTGCAGCACCGCGGCCTCGTTGTACTTGGCGAAGGCGGCGGCCCGCTTCTCCATGGCCTCGGCCTCGGCGTTGCCCTTGGCCAGGATGGCGGCACCCTCGGCCTCACCCTCGGCCCGCAGAGCCTCGGCCTCGGCGACACGGCGAGCCTTCTCGGCCTCACCGCGACGGGCGCCCTCGATTGCTTCTGCCTCGGCCAACGCCGTACGGCGGGACTTGTCACCCTCACCGGTCAGGCGCGCCTTCTCGGCATCGGCCTGCGCTGCCGCGATCGCGGCCTGGCGGCGTGCATCGGCTTCCTTGATCTCAGCCGTACGACGGGCCTCGGCCTCGGTCTCCACCTTGTACCGCTCGGCGTCGGCAGGCTTGCGAACCTCGGTGTCGAGCTGACGGTCCTTCAGGGCGGCCTGACGGACGGCGACCTTCTCCTGCTCGGCCAGGATGGCCTGGTCGCGGTCGGCCTGGGCCAGCGGTCCGGCCGCGGCCGCTCGGGCCTGAGCGGCATCGGTCTCGGACTTGATCTCCGAACGCTTCAGCGCCAGCTCCCGGTCGGAGATGGCGATCTGCTGCTCGGCGGCGATCCGAGCCTGTTCAGCAGCCTGACGGGCTGCGGCCTCGGCGACCGCAGCGGTCTGCCCGACCCGCGCGGCCTCGGGACGCCCCAGGTCGGACAGGTAGGAACCGTCATCGGTGATGTCCTGGATCTGGAAGGTGTCGAGCACCAGGCCCTGGCCGGTGAGCGAGGCCTCCGACTCGTCAGCGACGCGCTGGGCGAAGGCGGCCCGGTCGCGGATGATCTGCTCGACCGACAGCGAACCCACGATGGAACGCAGCGAGCCGGCGAGGGTCTCCTGGGTGAAGGTCTCGATCTCGTCCTGCTGGCTGAGGAAACGCTGGGCGGCGGCGCGGATCGAGTCCTCGTTGCCACCGACCTTGACGATGGCGACGCCGTCGAGGTTCAGCTTCACACCCTGCCCGGACACCGCACCGCGGATCTGCACCATGATGCGACGGCTGGACAGGTCGAGCACGTGCACGCGTTGCACGAAGGGGACGACGAAGACGCGGCCACCCATGACGACCTTCTGGCCGGACAGGTCGCGCGAGACGACACCGGTCTCGGGGTTCTTGACGGACTTGCCACCGGCACCGGTGACGATGAACGCCTCGTTCGGTCCGGCGACCTTGATCCGGGAGGTCACCAGGGCGATCACCAGGATCAGGACGACGACGATCGCCACCGCGATGACCACGGGATTGGCGAGAAGCTCCATACCTCTTCCTCACTGTGGGTTGGTTGGTTGTTCGGTCAGGGGTTTCGGCCGAGGTCGAGACAGTGGGAAGGGGCCGAGTGCCGTCGCTGGGACGGCGGGGTCAGTCGTGCGGTTTCACCTCCACCGCGGTGGCCGAGAGGACGTTGCTGACCTCGATCGGTGTGCCGGACCGCAGCGGGACGGCTGCCCGGGCGTTGAGCTTCATGATGTGGCCGTTGGCGACCACGCTGACCTCGCCGTATCCCTCGGCCGGGATGTCGCTGATCACGGTGCCGTTGAGACCGACCATGCCGGCGGAGCGGACGTTGCTCTCGCCGCCACCTGACTTCAGCTTCATCGTCACCCAGCCGACGGCTGCCCCGACCAGCAGGCCGGCCACCAGGCCGACGATGATCGCCAGAACCAGGTTGCCGGGGGCGATGGCCAGGCACAGCGCACCGACGAAACCGAAGACACCAAGGAAACCGCCGAGAGCGGCGCCCGAGAACAGATCCCCACCGATGCCGTCGAAGATGCCGTCGAAGAAGTCTCCGAGGATCAACGAGGCCAGCAGGAACAGCACGCCGACGACGCCGATGACCAGGAATGCTGTCATGCGCAGAGCCCGTTTCGTTGGAGGATCGGTGGACAACCGGGTGTCGACCGGGGAGGCCCGTACCCACACGCAGTCTATAAGAGCCCAGGTCGGCCGGGTCGGGCCGGTCTGCGCACCAGCCGCTCCACCTTCTGGGGCCACTGGCGCCGCCACATCTGCTCCCGAGCGAGCCCGCCGCCGCATCTGTGCGAAAGTTCTGCCAGATTTCGACCGGCACAGCCCGGATGGCTGCATCGGGAAGAATCTTCGCCGGGATGTGGCCGCCACGGTGAGCGGAGACGACGGCGGACTGGCTGCCAGCAGCGAGCCGGGTGTCAGGACTCCTCGAGCCGACGTCCCCGCCATTCCGGCAACAGGATGGCGGCGACACAGGCCACGGCGAAGGCGATCGAGAGCACCACGAACACTGCCGGCAGTCCTCCTTGGGTGGCGAGCACCGGCACCACCAGCGGAGCCACGATGGAGGCGATCCGGCCGAACGCGGCAGCTCCGCCGGATCCGGTCCCCCGCATCGTCGTCGGATAGATCTCCGGAGTGACCGCGTACAACGCCCCCCAGGCACCCAGGTTGAAGAACGACAGCAGGCAACCGGTCACCAGCACCATCGTCTCGGTGCTCGCGAGCCCGAAACCGACGGCCGAGACCGCAGAGCCGAGCAGGAAGGTCGCCAGGGTCGCGCGGCGCCCCCACTTCTCGATCAGGAATGCCGAGACGAGGTAGCCCGGAATCTGTGCCACCGTGATGATCAAGGTGAACTGGAACGACCGCACCATGGGGAATCCGGCCTCGACCAAGAGTGTCGGCATCCAGATGAACGCGCCGTAGTAGGCGAAGTTCACTCCGAACCAGACGAGCCACAACGCCGCCGTACGGGGGGCGAATTCCTTGCTCCACAAGGCAGTCCACGCAGGCGTGGGGTGCGACTCGATCGGTGGCGAGTCGACCGGATCGATCCCTTGGTCGGACTCGAAGGTCCTCACCACGGCCTCGGCCTCGTCGTGGCGTCCCTTGCTCTCCAGATACCGGACCGACTCGGGCAGGCCCCGGCGGACGACGATGGCGTAGAGCGCTGGCAGGGCACCGAGGGCGAACGCCCAACGCCAGCCCTCCGGCACTGCCGGGACCAGCAGGTACGCCACCAGTGCGGCGACCACCCAGCCTGCGGCCCAGAATGCCTCCAGCAGCACGATGATCCGGCCGCGCACCGCGGCCGGGGAGAACTCGCTGACCAGCGTGGACGCCACCGGCAACTCGGCTCCCAGGCCGAGCCCGACCAGTAGCCGCAGCCCGGACAGCACGATGACCGCCGTCCAGACACTCATCCCACCGCCGGGAGCCGGCGTCAGCGCCGACAGCCCGGTCGCGATCCCGTACACCACCAGGGTCAGTGCGAACACCGTACGGCGGCCGACCCGATCGGCGAGCGCGCCACCCACCCCGGCACCGATGGCCATCCCGAGGAAGCCGGCCGAGGCGATGATCGAGGCCTGGGTCTGGTCCAGCTGCCAGCCCTTGATCAGTGCGGTGAGGATGAACGAGATCAGCCCAACGTCCATGGCGTCGAGCGCCCAACCCACTCCGGAGCCGACCAGCAGCTTGCCGTGGCGCCGCGAGAAGCGGAGTCGGTCCAGCCGCTGCAATCGCGTGGGCGCCGCGGCCGAGGAGGACTCGGCCGGACTCACCGGGGACGAGGTCATGGGCGGGACACTACCGCCGCGAGGCCCCTCCTGACGGCCTGCCCACAGCGACACGGACGGCCGTCCCGGCAGGTTGGGGTCCGTCCCCGTCACATGCCCCCTCCCGGGACGGGCCTGGGCCCCCTAGGGTCAGCCCATGCACCGACGCATCCGCCTCCTCCTCATCGTCACGGCGATCGTGCTCACCACTCTGGGAGCCTTGCTGCCTGCCGGATCCACTGCCCGGGCAGCAGGTTCGACGACCACCACGCCGCTGACGTCTCCGAAGACCATCCCGCACGATGCGACGACGATCGTGCTGCAACGCTCGCTCTCCCTGTCAGCCGGGGAGAAGCGACATGTCCGGGCCCGCATCGACACCACCAGCTCCACCACACTGGTGGTCGCACTCACCCTGGTCATCCGCTGCCGCGACAGCTCCGGTGCCCTGGTCGGCCTGGGGCGGGCGGTCGCCCGCAACCATGAGGGCTACGACGCCCCGTACAAGATCACCGGGCGACTGCCGCTGTACGCCGACGCCTTGCTCACCGCGCCCAGTGCCGGCACCTACACCTGCGCCATGGAGGCCTGGACCGCGTCCAGCGCCACCAGCAACTACCACCTGACTGCGGTCGCGAACGACACCTGGCTGCAGATCTCCGACATCGACCAGACCGGGGCGCAGCAGCTCACCAACCCGGCCTGCGACAGCAAGGGCACCTTCGCCAGCTGCACCTACCTGGGTGCCGGGACCAACACGATGTGGTTGTTCTACTCCGACGGGACCCCGGCCCAGACCTGGGCGGCGAGCGCCACGGCGACCGGTGTCGACGTCGCCGCCAGCTACACGGTGACCACCTGTCCGACCGGTACCGCCTCGTGCCAGCAGTCGTTCCTCGCGCCGTACCAGAAGCCGTCCGGCAGCGTGAACACGGTGGTCACCGCCACCTTGGAAGTCATCCAGCTCGACGCCACCCGTCACACCTGCGCGACCACCTCCACCTCGACGACCGCCACGGTGAGCGATGCCGCGCACCACTTCGCCTTCTCGCAGACCCTCAGCGCGGTGCCGATCCGCTCCGACTGCGGGAGCCGGGACTTCGTCGTACGGGTACGGATCGACCGGGTGTCCGGACAGCCGCTGAAGATCGACGGCACCCAGAACACGACTGCCCTGGCGACGGCCGTGGTCAAGAACCGCTGAAAGCGAACCCCTGAAGGGATTCCGGCCTTCGACCGTCGTCAGACCAGCACCTCACCGGCGCGCGCCACGACGCGGCCACCGGCCACCACGAGTTCGCGCCGTGGCGTGCGCAGCAACGCGTCCTGGATGTTCTCGGCGTCCAGCAGGACGACGTCGGCGCGGGCGCCGACGACGAGGTCATGCGTCCGCCCACCGACGAAGCTGCCCCCGCGTCGCGTGGCGAGCTCAACCGCCCCGGCGATCTCCTCGTCGGTGCGCAGCCCGTGGAGCCGGGCGAAGTTCTGCGCCACCCGGAGGATGTCGCCGTCCCCGTACGGCGACCACAGGTCGCGAATGCCGTCGGTGCCCAGGCCGACCGCGATCCCGCGGTCACGCAACTGGCGCCAGGGCAACGGGGTCGACCCGACCGGGGCGACGGTGGCCCAGGAGATGCCCGCTTCCCGCAGTCCGTCCAGCAGCGCCGGCTGTCGGCTCGCCGGCACGCCACCGAGGGCGAAGCCGTGCGAGACAGTGACCCGCCCTGCCAGCCCGGACTCGCGGACACGTTCGATCAGCAACTCGTACTCGAACACCCCCAGGGTTCCGGAGTCGTGCAGGTGGATGTCGATCCCGACGTCATGGCGAGTCGCGATGTCGAAGAGCGCGTCGAGCTGGCCGGCCGGATCGCGGTCGATCGCGCCCGGGTCGAGCCCGCCGATGTGGTGGACCGCCCCTTCGGCAGCAGCGCGATCGAGCAGCTCGAGCACCCCCGGGCGGCGGAGCACGCCGTCCTGGGGGAAGGCGACGATCTCGACCTCGATGGCGTGGCCCAGAGCGGCGACCGCCTGCTGCACCACCTCGATGCCACGCAGTCCGACGCCGAGATCGACGTCGACGTGGGTCCGGACCCTCGTCGTGCCGTGCCGTAGGAACTCCCGCAGCACGGCAACGGTGGAGTCCGGATTGGGGATGCCGTACTTGTCCCGTTCGGCTCGTTCGTGGGCGATCCGACCCTGGGTCGTGGCCTCACCGCCGTACGAGACCCACGGCTGTCCCCACCAGCTCTTGTCCACGTGGGCGTGGGCGTTGACGAAACCGGGCAGGGCGAGCAGACCTCCACCCTCGATCCGGTCCCCGCCCTCTGGTGCATCACCGGCGGGCAGCACCGCCTCGATCACGCCGGCGGCAAGAACGAGGTCCGCCGGGTCCCCGCCCCACGGGCGGACATCGGCAAGGGTCAGTCGATCCATGCCGCAAACGGTATACCAAAACGCGGGAGTTGGCTGCCCCTCGATCAGTCCGCCGTGCCGGCAGGGTTGTCCTGACGGCCCTCAGGGATCCGGTCACCGGCCCGACTGAGGCTGCTGCGCAGGTGGTCGGCGACCAGCGTGTTCACCGTGTCGACGTCACCGGCTGCCAACGCGTCATACAGACCCTGGTGCTCCTGGGCCATGGCGAGCAGGTCGTCGTGCTGCACCAGCAGCCAGCGCATCCTGCTCCTCAGCGTGCGCTGCAACTCCAGCATCAGGTCGTTGCCGGCGAGCTCGGTGACGCGCTCGTGGAAGTCGGCCGCAGCACGACGGGCCCGGACGTGGTCACCGGCCCGAGCCGCCTCCCATTCGATGTCGAGGACCTCACGCAGACGCTCCAACCCGGCGTTGGTGGCCCGCAACGCGGCCAGCCGGAAGGCCAGCGCCTCGAAGGCGGACCGCACCTCGGTCAGGTCGGCGATGTCGTCGGCCGTGAACTCCCGCACGACGGCCCAACTCCGTGGTCGCGGGGTGACCAACCCTTCGGAAGCCAGCGTACGCAAGGCGTCGCGCACCGGGATCCTGCTGACACCGAGCTGCTCGGCGATGTCGCGTTCCACGAGTTTCCCGCCCGGCGGACGGACACCGTCGATGATCTCGTCGCGCAGTTGGTCCGCCACCCGAGCCGACTCCGGCAGAAACCCCTTGGACCCCTGATCCGGGAGGGTCTCGTCGGTCACAGCACGCCGTGGGCGTCGAGCACCCACCGCACCGGGTCGAGACAGCGGAACGAGGCGATACCACGCTTGTGGATCCGCTCCCCCTCGGCGGCCTCACCGAGCGCCGACACCGCGAAGAAGCGGTACGGCAGCACGTTCCCGGTGTGCGGACGGGTGATCGAGGTGATCAAACCCTGGGCCCCCAACCTGGACAGCAGCGACTGCACCTCGAAGTGCAGCAGGTTCCCGTCCACCGCGTCATAACGCGGCGTCATCAGACCCGGGTCGCGCATGAACCCGGCCCCGGTGTTCGACATGATCCGTGACCACGGCCCGCCCTTGACCCGCCGCAACAGCTGCATCGTGTCGAACTTCGACAAGATGATCGCCATCTTGGGCTGCCCGGTACCGATCAGCCGCATCAGGTTCTCCAGCACGACCTGCGGATCGCCACCTTCGTGCAGCTGCGTCGACACCAGATCGGGCAGCTGACCCGCGATGCTCGGCACCTGGGTGGGGTCGAACATCGAGAAGATCGCGTCGGCATGGGCGAAGAAAGCCAGGTGCTGGGCGTTGGTGACCGGTCGCTCCAGATCCTCGCCAGCCACGTCGCGCAGCACCAGGAAGCGCCGTCGGCCACCGAAGACACCGAGACTGAGGATCAACGGTTCGCGCTGGTAGGAGTCGCTCAGCGTGGCGACCGGCGTTGGTTGGATGATGCCGCGCCGCTCGTACAACGCCTTCTCGTAGATGTTCTGGTAGGTCGCCCGGCCGCGTTCGGTGGCGAACACGAGGCTGCCGCCGAGCTTCTCCACCAGCAGTTCGAGCTGCTTGATCATGACGCCGAGGTAGACACTCTTGCCGGTGGCGCGGGCCCCGGCCATGGCGACACAGACTGCCTCGCCCTGCCGCCAGCCGGGTGGCAGTTCGTAGTGACAGGTGGGACAGACCGGGCGCATCGGCTGCCGGCACTCGGGGCAGGCCAGGTTGACCGGCGGGTTCCATTCGACCTGCTCGGGCGGCCGAGCCAGCTTCACGATGCGCCGCGAATGCGTCTGCACCCCGGTGAACCGGGTGGCGATCAGGTCGGGGCGGAGCTCACAGGACGGGTTGATGCACCGCCAGGCGTGCAGGTCGGCCGTGATCGGATGGAAGCAGTGAGGACACTTGGTCATGCCGCGCCACCTCCACGTACGGCGGTGCCGTCGGTCTTGTTCAGTGGTGCCAGCAGGGAGGCGACGATCTCGCCCACCACCGTACGGTCCTGCCCGAAGGTCGGGGCCTGACCTGCCTGGTCGGACAGCCCGACGACGGTCGTGGCCAGGCCCTGGCCCAGCGGAACCTCGCGAGCCGAATTCGGCATCAGGCACACCAGATGGGCGCCCGTTCCCGCCAGGGCAGCCGCCTCGGCAGGCACGCCGTCGGTCACCAACCAGGTGATCGTGGGTGTTTCGGGCGGACCCTCCAGCCCGGCCGGTGGGCCCGCGACCGCAGCGGCAGCCCGGAACCCGGTGAACAGCGGCACCTCGGCACAGGCGGCGACCGTCTCGGCGGCAAACCGTTCCGGCGGCGTCGGGGGCAACCAGCGAACCTGACCGGCCACCAGACAGGCCCGCAGACTTGTGGACTCGGCCCGGCCGACCACCCGGTGCACCCCGGCCAGGATGTCCAGCACCTGGGCCACCGAACCGTCGGCGAGCAACGGTCGCATCGAGGCCGACACGTCCACCGCCACCACGGCCCGTACGGCCTGGCGCGACGGCAACTGGTCGGTGCCGAGAAGCTCCCGGGCAGTGTCGCGCGCCAACGCCGCTCCGGGCGGCAACGGAGCCTCGGCCGCCGGCGGACCGAGGACGGTCACCGTGATCCGCTCTCCGGCCGGCTCCAGCAGCAGCACGTCGCGGTGCCGCAGGCCGGAGACGTCGAGACCGTTCAGCACACCACGATCAGGATCCAGGTCCTGCCGGGACTCGTATCCCACGACGAGATTCAGCACCGACCCCGACCCGAACCGGTCACCCGTGGCCGGTACGGCTCGTACGGTCACCGGTCCCGCCACCTGTGGCACCACCAGCAGCCCCGGGGCCGGTGCGATGCTGCGGACCTCGTGCTCCTCCCCCTCCGCCTCCAGGCGGACCGCCCCGGCTCCGCTCGACTGGAGCCGGACCGAGACCGGCTTGTTCGGCAGGGTGATCGACTTGCCGCCTTCAAGGACGTAGGTGGGCACGCTGGATTCTCCCATCATCAGGCGTCAGGACATGATCGAGCCTCACGAGTTCCCCCGGAACAGACTCCAGCCGCCGCGGCGGTTCTCCTCGGGGCGGCCATGGCCACGACGGCCCCCTTCGGGGCCCAGGATCTCGGTGATCCACTCGGCCACCCACCGGTCGACCGTACGACCATCCTCGCCGGGCTGGCGCACCGCTTCACGGGCCCAGGAGGTCACCTGGGCCCGGTCCGCCACCGGAGCACGATCGGGCTGCTCGGCGTCGCCGGGCCCTTCCCGCAGGACATCACGCAGCACCTTCCGCAGCACCCGAGAGCCGTCGGCACGCGTTCGCTCCAGCCATCGCAGCCGTGCCTCGGCGCCGCCCACCTGCAGGCCGAACCGCTGGTCGGCCCGCGCCAGCCGCGCCACGTAACCAGCGAGGTCGGCCGTCCGGACGTGAGCGGTCACCTCGGCGACAAGGTCGTCATCGACAGTGATGCGCTGCCCCTCGAACAGCGGACGCAACGACTCCAGCCACTGCTCGGTGGCATAGTCGCCGACCAGGCTCGGATCGGCGATCGCCAACACCACCGCGAGTTGCACCGTGCGACCGGCACTGGCGGCGTACGGGACCTTCGGCAGCTGCTGCCCCGCCGAGGCCCCGGCCAGGACCGCGGTGATCGCCTGCGCCTTGTGGGCCAGCCGCGACCACCCGGCCGGCACCAACCGCAACCCGGCGAGTGCCGCCACCGGGCTCGCCGGCAACTGACCGGTCTGCCAAGCATTGCCGCCCAGGTTCTGGCACACCCAGGCCAGCGTCGGCGAATCCTCCGCCGACTTGATGGTCGCCAGCCACGCCTCGGCCGGCAGGTCGTCCGGATGGGCCTGCTGCAGGGCGACCAACTGGTCCACCGGCCACGGCTGGGCGAACCACGGGCGGAGCTGCTCGGCCGGCGCCCCGTCAGCCAGGGCGACTCGCACCACGAGCGGCAACAGGTCCGGCTGGTGACGCACCAGATGAGTGGCCACCTCGGCCTGTAGCCGGATGGCCTGGTCGACCTGGGTGATCTCGTGGGGCGCCTGGACTCCGTCCGGGAACAGCCACTGCAGCAGGGTGCGCGGCAGCCGACCACCCAGTGGCCGCGTGGTCCAGGAGGTGTCACGCTCCAGCGTCGACACCAGCAGCGCGCGGGATCCCTCGCCGAGCGGGCCGACCGCGGCGACCATGCTTGCGGTGTCGGCGGCCAGCTGCGGCATCACCGTGGCGCTCGCCAGTTGGTCCAGGGCTTCCGTCATCTCCTCGTCGATGATCCCGGTGGCGGCGGTCAGGTCAGCCAGTCGGAGTGCCGCCACCGCTGCCGTACGGGGATCGGCCACCGCCATGTCGCGCAGGTCGGTCGCCATCGTCCTGGCACGATCCACAGCGGGGTCTTCCGGCTCCAGGACTGGCGATTTCGGCATGGGGACACCCTCGGGTCGGGCCAGCCACTCCAGGTCGCCCACCGCACGACGCAGGTACAGCCGCTCGACGATGTCGGATCCGCCGTCCTCGCAGGCCCGCCAGGCATCGGCGGTGCCGGAGCCGAGATGCTCGGCGACCACCCGTTCGGTCACCTGCCGCAGGTCGTCATCGGCCAGTACCGAGGCTGGTGCCCCGCTGCCCAGGATGTGCGCCGCCTCGTCCAGCCCGTCGGCGTGCACCTCGCCCCGCTGGGCGACTGCCATCGCCAGCGACCACATGGCGTCCCCGGCGGCCGCCTGCTCCGCCTCGCCGGATCCGTTGCCTGTCGGGGATGTCTCCCGACGGGAGGCGAGTTCGTCAGCCCAGGCGAGGGTGTGGACGGCCTCGACCGGATTCGCCAGCACGGCCAGCACCAGCCCCGACCAGGCGGTGACGGTGACCTCGTCCCCGGCCGCGGTACGGTGCGGCCCGTGTCCGAAATCACCCAGTTGCGGGGTCTCGGTCTCGTTCAGCACCACGCAACGGTGGGCCTGCCGGATGTGCAGCACCGCTTCGGCGTCAAGTGCGGGAACGCAGGCCAGTTGGATGCCGCGGGCAAAGGCAGTCGCCAGGCCGGCGGCGCGTTCCAAGGTCGAGAAGAACAGCTCGCGTGACCGGTCAGGCGTCAACATCTGTGTGACCGCAGCGATCCAGGCCGCGGCCCGATCGACATCGGCACACACCAGCACCACTGGCGGGCCACCACGCATCGCCGCCGCACAGGCGTCGAGCAACACCGCCAGCCCGCCGAGGCGCCAGGCCTGGGGATCGGTGAGGAAGGACACCGTACGGGCCGCACCGTCGGGCACCGGCGAGTCCGACCCGGCGGTCAGCCACGCCGGCCGCGGCAGGTGCGGCGGCAGATCGGTGCCGCGGACCTCGTCCGCCCCGAACGGGGTGCGCCAGTCCGGGCTGCGCCACAGGTCAGCAGGCCGTCCCAGCCCTTCACCGACGGGGGCCACGACCGTCCGGTCACGGTCGAGCAGGACGTGGGCGAACACGTTGCCGGGCCGGCCGGAGGCGTCCATGCCGGCCGGCGTGGTGTGCCACAGTGCCGCGGCGCGTGGGCCGAGCGGCGCCCAGGCCATGCGCCGGGGAAGGCGTGCAATGTCTTCCGGGGTGGGGAAACTCGGGAGTTCCACCCCGCTGTCGAACTGGGTCTGCACCGCATCACGCAGCAGTGCGGTCTCGGTCTCGTCGAGTTCGCCGAGCGTCTGCTTCACCTGCCAGCCGCCGCGCTCGCCGGGCCTGTCGAACGAGGTGTAGCTGAGCTGGCCCCACCGCGGCACTCCGGGGCCCGGCCGCCGTACCCCGGGGTCGACCACGGCCGGCCTGCTCGGACTGGCGACACCGGCGGACGGGTCACCGAAGTCCTGTACGGCCTCCTCGGCAAACCGTGGGTCCTGGTACAGCTCAGCCCCGTACGCGGGATCCGTCCCATACCCGGGATCGCTGCCCTGACGAGGATCCACCGCGTACGCCGGGTCCACCCCGTAGGCCTGGTCGGCACCGTAGGCCGGGTCCACCCCGTACGCGACCGGCTCGTTCTCGCCGTACGGCGCCAGCCCGAAGGTCTGGTCGACGGCTGGGACCGGAGCGATCGACTCGTGACTGGCCTGTTCGAAGACGCCACCGGCGGGAGCCGGATAGGCGTCGTAGGGCAGTTCGCCGGTCGGCAGCGGGGGCGCCGGCTGAGGGGTGGCCGGGGGCGGCGTGGGTTGCTGCGACATCTCAGCCCCTGACGATCAACTGGTTGATGTCCGGATCCAGCAACGCGACGCTCTGCAGCCGTTCCGGCGGCAGATCGAGGAACAGTCGTACGAAACCGGGCTGGGTCGGCATCGCCTGCCACACCTGGTGACCCCAGGTCTGGTCCAGCCCGGCCGGGATGAAGCGGCGGACCGGGAGGGTGGCCGTACCGTCGTCGAGGGTGACATCGACCGGATCACCGTCAGAGATCTCCAGCGGCAGCCGTTCGGTGTTGAACACCAGGACGAAGGGCGGTGCCGAGTTCAGCTTCACCTCCGAGGCGATCCGCAGCAGCAGGGTCGGCATGCCACGGTTGAGCAGTCCGCGCCGATGTTCGACGGTGTAGTTGAGCCGCAGCAGGCCTTCGTACTCGAGGCTCACCGGAGCACTCTCGATCCGCTCGCCGGCGCTGTAGGAGACCCCGACCATGTGAATCGAGCAACCGGAGCTGGGCAGTGGCTGGGCGAAGTGCATCCCACCCAGACGCACGTAGTCGGCTTCGGAGATGTCGATCCGCTGCGCGGTGTCGACCAGCTCGGCTGCCGATTGCCCCTTGGCTCCCAGGAAGACCGACACCTCGGCCGCCCCGCTCGGCCAGCCGAACTTGAGGATCTGGGTCTGGGTGCGTTCCACCACCACCGGATCGGTGACACCCATGGTGCGGACCGCCGGGATGGTGGCGCCGACCTGCACACGACCATCGAGCACCGTCACGGCAGTGAAGTAGGTCCGCACCCAGCCCCGCGGCCACGGCACGTCCCGCATCGCGGCCTTCTCACCCTCCCGCACGATCGGGTGGGCGAGTCGAGCCTGATCGGGCAGGTTCATCTGTGGCAGCGCGGACTCGGCACGCGGCTCCGCATCCGCACCGGCCCGAGGTCCGTGCTCGGTACGGAAGATCACGACCCTGCCGGCAGGCGGGTTCGTCCAGGTCAGGTCGAACTGCGGCTCTCTCGCGTCGTCGTCCAGCTCGATCGCCAGGTCGGTGACCCGCTCCAGCACCGCCGACACCAGCAGCTGTCGGGTCGTCGGCGCCGACAACCGCACCAGCCCCTCGTACTCGGCTTCGCAGTAGAACTGGTAGACGTACCGCTTGCCCCGTTCGGCCTGGTGGTCGACAAAGCCGCCGAGGTTGTCGTCGTCCACGAGGATCCGGAAGGCCGGGTCGCCGAAGCCGGACTGGGCCCGCTCGATGGGGATGCGGTAGACCTGCACCCGCTTGATGCCCTCGAAGGTCTGCCACTGCCCGATCACGCGGCCCTCGTCCTCGCGCAGGTCCAGGTCGGAGACCGTCGCGACGATCGGCAGCTGGGCGTGCAGCACCGGCTGGTTGGCCTTGGCCTCTTCCTCGGTCGCGCCCGAGTTCCGCCACACCTGCAGGTGCCGGATCGCTGCCCGGAACTTCCGGTCGTCCACGCAGTTGGTCTCGGTGGTGATCTCCACGAAGTCGGCGTTCTGCGGGTCGTACGGGGCGTAGTCGTCACCGGAGACGATCCGGTAGACCGTGTAGCCGTACGACTCCTCGGGCGCCTTCCAGCGCAGCCGGACCCCGCCGCCCGGCGCAGCGGCGGCCTGGATCTGACCGGGTTCGCCGCCGGCCTCGGAGAAGTCCAACGGCGCGAAGGCCTCCCACTCCGGGGCGAGCCGCGCCTGACGATCCTCGTCGGACTCTCGCGACGGCTGGGACGCCGACGCCTGGCTGGTGGGATCCGCCGAGCCGGCTGCGGCCGGTGCAGGTGCGCCTCCCGGAGCTGCTCCGGTCGGAGCCTGGGGCGGCAGCGGCTGGGCTGGCGGCTGTGCCATGGGCGGAGGCTGATGGAACTGCTGAGGATGCTGGGGCTGCTGCTGGGGCTGGCCGAGGGGCGGCTGTCCCGGAACTCCCTGCTGAACCGGGGCACCCTGCTGAACCGGGGCACCCTGCTGAACCGGGGCACCCTGCTGGGCCGGCGGGTAGGCCGGGAACTGCTGGGGCGGCGCGGCCGGACCCGACTGAGGCGGACCGCCGGGGCGCACCGGGGCCTGCATCGCGGGGCGCAGCGAGGGTGCGCCGGGTCCCGGAGCCGAGGGATAGGAGGCAGCGGTTTGCTGCGGCTGCTGGCCGTTCGGCAGGACCGTCCCGGTGACCGGCGGTGCCCCGGCGGGTCCGGAGCCGTTGGCGACAGCGCGCGCCATCTGCTCGGCGAAGGCCTTGAGCGACTGCGGCAGCACTTCGGCGATCGCGACCGGGCTCCGGCGTCCCGAGCGCGCCACCATCGTCAGGTGGATGTCACGGATCGTCTCGGCGCCCGGCTGCCGCGCGGCGACCTGGGCATCGCGCCAGGATCGCAGCCGCTGCAGGGCGGAGGCTGCCTCGGCCTCACGTTCGGTCATCGGAAGGTCTCCCGGGTCGTGCTCGTCAGGGAATGAAGGCGGTCGCCAGGCGTGGCGGCGAGGTGATCTCGACATGCAGCACGCAAGCGCGCTGCTACTCGATCGACGTTGGGCGGCGTGCTCAGAATGTCCGTCACGCCGGGCGGCGTGCTCAGAATGTCCGTCACGCCGGGCGGCGTGCTCAGAATGTCCACCGCGCCGCATCCTCACTGCCGAGCTGGGTCACCGCCGGTCCGCCGGTGGGGGCTGACTGGTCCAGCATGGCGAGCTCATAGTCAGGGAATCCGTCGCCCAATTGGACCAGCACGGTCATCCCGGCGAGGCCGGAACCGGCCGTACGCACCCAGTTGCGTGTCACGGCCGTACGGGAGCCCATCCGCGCCTGCACCGCGAGCACGGCGCCGTCGAAGGACTGCGGTCCGAGCCCACCGTGGCCGGACTCGCCCGCGGCGGCCAGGTCGAGGTTGGCAAGGAAGTCGGCCATCGGCTGCGGACCGGTCGATCCGGCGCCGCGCACCTGGGTGATCAACGAGTGCTTCAGGTCGGCCTGCGGACCGTCGAAGGTGCTGACCACGTACTGCCAGATCTGGTCGCCGGAGGTTCGTCCGGTCCCATCGGCCTCGAGGACGTCGGCCCAGCGCGACAGCAGCGACTCCCGCCCCGGGGGCATCCCGTACAGGCGCTCAGGACGTTCGGAGACCTCGTAGGCCTCCGGGCCGATCCGCGCGCCGGCCTCCTTCATCAACTGCTCCCACGGCACCGCGAGCCAGCCGACCCGATAGAGGTCGCGCCGGATTGTGACGACGGCGCGCGACACCTGGTCGGGTTGCACCTCGGCAACGCCGAACCGGGTCGCCATCGGCAGGCCGTCGCTGATCGGTTCGGGGTCGGGTTCGGCGGGCGGAGGGTCGCCGAAGGGACGGGCGATCGCCGCGCCGGCGATCCGGCTCCAGACGAGGTAGTGGCCGTACAGCTCGGTCAGTCGCCGCAGGTCGTTGCTGGCGTGCCGGAGGTTCTCGCGGTTCACCTCGGCCTGACTGGCCGCGATCTGGCGTCGGTGCAGTTCGCCGAAGAGGGCACGTTGCCCGACGATGAAGAAGCCACCGGTGAGGACGGCCCACACCACGAAGATGCCGATGCCGATGCCGAGCGCGTACTCCCAGGCGATCCACTGCTTGATGACCGCGACGATGTCGAGGCCGACGAAGACCAGGAAGGCGCCCAGGAAGATCCGCATCGCCAGGGCGAGCCGCTGCTGCTTGGCCTGGATCTCGCCGCTCAGGTCCGGGACGGCCGCCGCTGACTGGATGTTCTGCAGCAGGCCACGGACCTCGCCGGCGGTGTTCTGGATCTGCTGCACCAGGATCGTGCCGACCTGGACCGGGTAGGACCGGGCGAACCGCTGCTGCCAACTCTGCACCTCGGCGTCGGTGCGGTCGGCGTCGACCGCCAGGTGCTGGTTGCGCGACGCCTCGCCCAGGCGTCCCCGTACGGTCTGGGTGCCGAGGATGTCGGAGGGATGGAGCCTGGAGTAGCCGATGTGGTCGACCAGGTGGGTCGGGATCGTCAGGGCATCCCGGGGTCCGGGTGCGCAGTCGGAGGGGTCGCGCAGCACTCCACGGTCGGCGCCGATCTGGATCGGAGGCAGACCATTGGCGTGGTCACCGGCGTCGGCCAGGGTGAGCGCACCGGCGACGTAGTCCTTCATCACCACCGACAGGTCGGCCCGTGCCTCCTGCTGGTTGGCACCCCGGTTGAGCAGGTCCGACATCTCGCCGGAGGCGAGCGCCAGGTCCTCCCAGCCGGCCGGGTTGCCGTCGGCACGGACGCCGCCGACCACCACGTTGTACGAGGAGGGCGCGGCCCCGAAGACCATCTCGTGGGTCACCTTCGCGGTGGCCGAGGACACCGCGTGCACCACACCCGCGTACCACCGGTTCGGCGAGAACTTGATCGAGTTCCACAGGAACCCCATGAACATCTTGAACGCCTGGAGTCCACCGATCTCCTTGGCGGCCTCCTGCTTGACGGTCGCCCGGGGACCGCGCAGCACGGAGCGATGCTTGGTCCACAGGGCCGTCGCCATCGCCGAGGTGGCGGCCGGCACGTCCGCGGCGTAGGTGGCCGTCGTGCTGCTCTGGCGTGGCGCCGGCAGGCCGCCGACGGTGGTGAGCACCCCGTTGCGTACCTGCTGCTCCACCTCGGCCGCGGTGAACCCGCGCGCGAACCCGCGGGCCAGCCGGACCGTGCGGCCCGGGGGTGGGTTGACGTCGTCCAGGGGGGCATCCGGCACCTGGGCCCACAGACCGGTCAGTCCGGCGATTCCGGCCGCCGCCGTTCCGGCCAGCGCGATCACGTCGCCGCTGTCGGTCAGGACGGTACGACCCAGCCCGGGACCACGGCTGTCCTCCGGACTCAGCAGCACGTTGTGCCACCCTTCGCGGGCAACCTCGGTCCGCGGCGCGGCGTCCGGTCGAGCGACAAGGATCCGTACCATCTCGACCCTGGCCTGGGCATTGGCGAGCACCAGCTGTGACACCTGGGTCTCGACCTGGGCCGAGACCGGCGCGGTGGCCGGGTCACCGGGATCGCCCAGCAGCGGGACCAGGACGCAGATCCGGACCCGCTGGTAGCGGGCCCCGGACAACGCCTGCTGCACCGAGGTCCCGTACGAGCGCCCCTCCATCACCCCGAGGGCCGGCACCAGGTGCGGCTGCACCGTCGAGGCGTCGGTCCACAGGAACGGGTTGACCAGTCCCAGTGCCGACCAGTCGGTGAGCGCGTCACGGACCCCGTTCAGCACCCCCGGCGGGGCGACGAACAGGGTGAGCGACCGAGGGTGGTCAGCAGCACTGTTCTGGGCTGTCATGACGCTCAGAACACCCCGCCGTCGGGCATCGCGATCGAGGTCGACTGGGGCGCCCCGCCGAGGTCGGGTGCCGCCTGGGCGGCCTGTTGCGACCGCACCAGGGCGCGGTCGACGATCTGGTCCAACTCTCGCACCATGTGGAAGATGTCCGGCGCCAGGTCACGGAAGATCGGGGTCTGCGACGCCTGGTCGCGACTGGTGATCTCGGAGAAGCTGCCACCGCCCCTGGCGCCGTCCCGGCCGGCCGGCATGAAGTGCGTCCCGGCCAGGTCGGCGATGGTGGCAAGCCACTGCTTCGCCGCCGCGGCCCGCTCGTCGGGGGTGCTCGCCTGGGCGATCGTCGGCACCCGGGACGCCTGGCCCGACGCCGTACGGCCGTCCCGCAGCCATTCGACCAGACGGCGTTCGGCCTCCTTGTCGAGGATGCCGGTGGAGGTGCCGAGCGGATTCGAGTCATACAGCTCGCGGAGCAGGATGTAGGGCCGTAGCGAGGCCATCACCGGCGCCTCGTGGATCTGGGTCTGGGCGAGCAGGATCGACTCCATGATCGCCGGCAGCCAGTCGTAGGTGGCACGGAACGCCCCCGGCGGGGTGAGCAGCGGGTTCGGGAAGCTGGCCCAGTTGCCGGCCTCGCGGTCCCAGATCTCCACCGGACGGGTGAACGGCGAGTCCGGGATCCGGATCTCCCCGATGATCTGGCCCAGGAACCAGCCGGCGACCATGGCGCGACGCTCCACCTCGCCCATCGGGAGGCTGGCGTCGAGCGGACGGGAGCGCCGGTAGGTCCAGAACCCGGCACGACCGGCCGGCGGCGTCGAGCCCCACTGCACGCCGACCGGTTTCAGCACGGACTCGAAGACCAGCGGCGAATACAGCGGGTACGAACCGAAGACGTCGATCCGGCGCGGATCGCCCTGGTCCGAGAGTGCCTTCTCCAGATTGGTCATCGAGGAGGAGTCGATGCGCGGGTTCGACTCCAGCACCCGCTTCAGATCACCCACGATGGGCAGGTCGGCGAACGGGATCGTCGAGAACTTGTAGCGATACTCGACATCCTTGCCGTGCAGCATCTGGACGGCCTTGTCGTTCACGCTGATCAGCGGCATCGCCAGGGACAGCGTCTCGGCGAACTTGCTGGCCAGGTCCCGCAGTCGCTGCGCCTTCTCCGACTCCGGGGCGTCGACCCCGGAGACGTGGTCGCGCAGCGACACCGAGACGAATCGGTCGAAGGACTCTCCGCGCCGGCTGACGAACATCCGCGCCCGGGTGAGCAGCTCGGCGGGACGCACGTGGATGTCGTACCGGGCCTGCGACGGCACGATCGAGTCGCCGGTGAGCGGGTCGAAGGCGAAGGCCCGCGGCCGCCAGTCGCTGGTCCGCTCGAGCAGGCCGCCGGGCGGCTGTTCGCCACCGGTGGTCTGCCACAGGCCCGAGACGACCGAGCTGATGACGGCTTCGCGGGCGCCCGACAAGTTCTGCGGACCGTCCGGGATGGCGCGCTGCACGTCGGCGACGAACTGGTTCATGAACTGCCGTGAGGTGGTCAACAGGATCTCGTTGTTGGCCTCGTCGAAGCGGCTCGGCACCTGGGCGTCGCCGTCGCTGGGCCAGGCGCCGTACTGGGCCGTGGCCAGGCGGGCCAGGCCGTCGTGGCGGACATCGGCCGAACGGGCGTTCTCGAGCAGCCGCTGAGTGTCCTTGAGGGTGGCGACCAGGCTCGGCAGCACCTCGCTGATCAGGCCCTGCAGCACCCGGGCGACCAGGCCCGAGGCGTGGGCATAGATCTGGGTCCGGGCCTGGCCACGGATCCCGGAGACGATCATCTCGTGGATCTGGGCGCCGTTGCTGACCACGCCCTTCACCCCGGCCATCGTCTGCTGCACCTGCGGCGGCAACGCCACAATGTCGGCGGGAACGTGTTCGGCCAGCGACTCCGCACCGGGGATCACGTACTCCTTCAGGTGGGTGCCGAGCCGGTCCAGCATGCCGGCCGCGTACGGCAGGCCGAGCCGGGCCGAGGCCTCGGCGGTGACGCTCTCGAGGCGGCCCAGGAGTTCGTCCTTCCACCGGAACACCCATTCGTACGCGGCCGCGTTGCAGGCCTCGGTGAGGGGGTGGCGACGGGAGTTGAGCTGGTGCTGCAGCAGGACCATCCACTGGGCGGCCTGCTGACCGTCCGGGTTCGGAATGTAGCCCGACACCTCGTTGTCGGTGACGTGACGGGCGGCTCCTTCGGCCGCCTGCCGCGGCAGGGCCGACCCGGTCATCCAGTTGCCCATGTCGGCCACCGGGTTCGCCTGACCGCCGGTCGGCAGGCCGAGCTGGGTGCACAACTGACCCCACTGGGAGTCGAGCAGCACGTTCAGCTGCTCCAGGCTGGAGGCCGGGTTGCCCGGCTGCAGGTGACCGTCGAGGAGTCGGTCGACCGACCCGCGGGCGAGGCGCTGGGCGGCGTACTCGGCGTACCGGTCGCGCCCCATGCTGAGCGAGGCGAAGCCGAACGACCCCCACGGCAGTGGGTCGGCCCCGGCGCCCCACCCGAAGTACTTCGGGTCCGGGCTGACCGAGCCGGTGTTGCCGAGGTCGAACTGCTGGAACTGGGCGGTCGCCACCGGCGAGATCATCATGCCCGCCAGCCCCCGGGCCAGACCGCGGTACACCGCCTCGGGACGGCCGGTGCCGAAGGTGGTGCGCTGGGCGCCGATGGTGCGGCCGACCGGGAACACCCGGGCGAAGGGCACCTCGGTGCCGGCACCGTCGCGGTGACCGAGGGCCGCCAGCACCTGGACGTCGTGCGCGCGGGCCGAACCGGCCTGGGAGGCGACGATCTCACCGAGCATCGCCAGGGCATTGGCACGGACGCCGGTGCGGGCCGACTCGGGCAGGGCGTCGAAGATGTCGGCGCTCACCATGAAGACGGCCATCAGACGCGGATCCACCCCGGCCAGGCTCATCAGGCGGCAGACATCGAGCGCCATCGAGGCACCTGCACCGCCGGCCATCGAGGAGACCACCAGCACGATCGGGGGCTCGTTCGGCTCGAACCGGGAACCGGCGACGCGAGCCAGTTCGGCCATCTCGGTCGTCGTCTCGACCCGGAACAGGTCGTCGTACGCGGCCTGGATCGACTGCCGCACGTCCCCGGCGCGGACCAGGGTGATGGCCCGGCCGACCGCCCGGTACTGACCGGCACCGACCGAGATCGGCGTCGGGACCGACTGCGGCGCGCGCGGCGCCCAGGTGCCGATGGTCTCGAGGGCACGAGCGCCGACCAGCTTCTGGCTCAGGGCGTGGTCGAGGTCGCCGTAGCTGCCCGACTGTGGGCCCAGGCCCAGATAGCGGCCACCCTGCTGCTGCACGTTGCCGATGCCGTCCGGGCCCGACTCCTCGCCGGAGGGAACGTCGACATGGACGAACTGCCAGCCCTTCGGGATCGGCTTGCCCCAGACCGCAAGGTCAGAGCTGAGCTGGTCCATCATGTAGGCCAATGTGGCTCCGCCGGAGCCGCCACAGCCCACGACCAGAAAGCGCCTCACCGAATCGTCTCCTCCGTCGTCGTGCCGCGTCCTGCACCCGGTCGTCCCAGTGTGCCGTTGTGATGCTAGTCGGCGATGGTGCCGACGACGGGACTCGGGTACGGCTCCGGACCGGGTTTTGCCGTCCTGCTCCTCGCCGGCTGGTGTCTCCGGGATGTCACCACCGCGATGTCACCACCGCGCGAGACTGCAGATGATGTGCCGCTGGCAGCCCCAGCAGCACATCATCTGCACACTTGCTCGCCTCGGCCGGTCGACGGCGTCAGCGCCCCGAGTTGTCGCCGAACTCGAAGGGGTTCTGGATCGTCGTGCCGGGCGGCGGCGCGGCAGGACGGAACTCGTCGGCGGACGGCTGGCCACTCGGCTGCGACTCCGCGGGCTGCTGCGGCGCCTGCTGCTGCGGCACCTGCTGCTCCGGTGTCCCCCACCCGGGCTGCGGCCCCTGCTGCTGGGCCGGCTGTCCCCACTGCTCGGGCGGTTGCGGCGCGGGAGGCTGCTGCATCGGAGGCTGCTGCATCGGGGGCTGCTGCATCGGAGGTTGGGCCGGTTGCTGCTCCCACCCCTGCTGGGGTTGTCCCTGTTGCGGCGGCAGCTGCTGGTCGGCCGGCTGACCCCACTGCTGCTGCACCGGCGGCTGGGGCGGCTGTTGCTCCCACCCCTGCTGGGGCTGTCCCTGCGTCGGCGCAGCCTGCTGCGGCGGAGCCTGCTCGGCGGGCTGACCCCACTGCGGCGGAGCCTGCTCGGCGGGCTGACCCCACTGCGGCGGAGCCGACGGCTGCCCGTACGGCGCCCCCTGCCCCTGGTCGAAGGGATTGGCCGAAGCCGCCGAGACCGGCGTGCCGGCCGTGGGTGCGGTACCCATGGGTGCCTGACCCATCGGTGCCTGACCCATTGGGGCTCCCCCACCCATGGGTGGCGCACCGACCGGGCCAGCCATCGGCGGTCGTGCACCACCGAAGGGATCGCCACCCGGCCCGCCAGGCATGCCACCCGGCATGTCGGGACCGAAGTCGAACGGCGCAGGGCCACCGGGCCCACCCGGCTGACCACCGTCGCCACCACCGAACGGCGATCCGGGGGCTCCGGCACCGACGCCGACCGGCACACCGGCCTGGGCACGCAGTGCCTCCAGCACTTCCGGGACCCGCGAGTTCACGTCGTCGACCAGCTTCTCGCGCACCTCGGTCGGCGCGTCCGCGCCCACCAGCATGAGGACGGTCGCCTGGTCGGCAGGGCCGTTCGGGTCGTGGAGCAGGACCCAGTTGTTGTGCACGTTGAGCGGCAGCCGCGCGGCGAGATTCTTGCCGTGCGGGCGGGTGTCGCTGGACGAGGCACCGATCCGCCCGGGCGTCTCGACCTCGACATAGCCCACGCCGAAGGGCGAGCCGCCCATCTTGGCGTTCAGGGTCGCCGACCCAGCCTGGGCAGTCCGCGATCCTGAGTTCGACAGCGGAACCATGCCACTGGTCAGGTCGCGATCCTTCAACTCGAACCGCTGGCCGTCCCGCAACACCTGACCGGCCTCCACCGTCACCGGGAACTCCTCGGCGGTCAGGGCGCGCCCGGGAATCTTCGAGGTGACGAACTTCATGATGTAGAGCAGGAGGAGTGGCAGGCCCGGGCCGAGGATGGCGGCCACGATCAGGGTGAGTGTGAAGTTGACCGGGTTGAGCGGCTTCTCGAAGCTCGCGGTCCCCAGCACCGTGGCATCCCGAACCTTGCTCGGGTCGTCCTTCGGAGCGATCTTGACGATGAACTCCGCGTTCAGGGTGCCGTTGTCGACACCGGTCGTCGTCAGGGTCAGCGGCAGCTCGGCCGTCTGACCCTCGTCGACCTTGAGGCACGTCGCGGCGGAGTTGTGCGTCGAGGCGATGCTCACCTCGCCGATACTCTCCGGCCCGGCGAGGATGTTCGGGGAACCGTTGCCCTCGACCCAGACACAGCCTGGGCCGGTCACGGTGAGCGTGCCGGGCACCCCCTCGGCCTTGCCCTCATGGGTGCCGAAGTTGACCTGCTGGCCCAGGGTCGGGAAGCCGGCCGGCGCCACGACCTGAAGCGGAATTCGTACGGTCTGGGGCTGCAGTTGGGTGCCCGGGACGACCTGTCCCTTCGAGTTCTTGGCGTCCGCAGTGGTGATCGACAGCTTCAGGACCAGGGTGGCCGCACCGGCCGGGGTCTTGGTCAGGTCGAGGGTGACCGGCTGGGCGATGCCGTTCTTGTCCAAGCCCTTCGCCACCTCGACGGTCTGCCCGTCGGGTCCCTCGAAGGACACGTCCATGGCGACCTTGCCCAACAGCTTGGTCACCTCGATCGCGTCACCGTCGGCATTGACCAGTCCGAGCTGCACCTGGGTGGAGTCGCCGGACCTCAAGGAGGTCTCCTTGGCCTTCGGCCAGGTCGGGAACACGTCGCCCGAGATGGCGATCGAGGTCCGCGACTTGCCGCCGGGCGACGTGCCACTCGGGTCGACGAAGACGACCGACCAGGGTCCGGACCAGCCCTTGGTTCCGGCACCACCCGCCGCCATGTCGATCACGATGGTGCGATCCGACTGCCACGAATAGTTGATCTTCACCTGGCCGACGTCGGCGCTGGCCGTCTCCCCGACACCCTTGCGGGGCAGCTGCACGTTCGTGTCGTCGGTGCTGACCAGATAGACCTCGGCCTTCTCGACATCGGAGCTGCCGAGGATGTGGACCGACTGCACCGAATCATCCAGCACGAAGGTGTGCCGCTGCTCGGGGCAGGGCTTGCCCTGGCAGACGCCGGCCTGGGTCTCCTTCTTCTCCTGGTTCGGTGTCGCAATCTTGTCGAACTCGAAGAGCAGCTGGTCGATGTCGGAGGCCTCGGTGAAGCTGCCCGGCGGCTTGGTGATCTTGCCGCAGTGCATGCCGCCGGCGTCGCCACCGAGGCTGATCGACTTCATCAGCTTGTAGTCGGGGTTGTCCTTGCCCCGCAGGCCCACGCCGAACACGGTGACCTTGGAGGAGCGCAGCTGGTCGGCCAACCCGCCGTTGCGGCAGATCTGCCGCTCGGCCTCGGCCTCGGCCTTCTTCGCCACGGCTTCGCTGTTCAGCTTCTCGCCGGGCAGGTACGGCTTGGTGTCGCCGTACGCATTGCGCTGGTTGTCGTCGCGTCGCCAGTCGACGTCGAGCTCGCCGTCGGAGATCCACACCAGTGCCTGGCACCGGTCGCCCTTCGGGTTGTGGTCGGCCAGGCTGCGGCGGGCGCCCTCGAGGGCCATCCAGTAGTCGGTCTCGAAGCCCTTCGGCCGATTCGCGAAGCTGTCGATCGTGGCGGTGGTCGACTTCAGGCCGTTCGCATCGAGGCTGGTCCAGTCCTGCGCCTCGGCGTAGTTGTGGGAGAACCCCGCCACACTCACGTCGAGGGTGACCTTGGTCCGCTCGGCAAAGGAGCTGAGCTGGGTCAGCAGGTACTTCGCCGCAGTGATCCGGGCGTTGTCCGGGTCGTTCTGCTCCAGGCTGAGCGACTCGTCGATGATCACCAGCACGTCGCCGGCCTTCTGGGCGACCAGGCAGCCACCGAACTCCTCGACCGCTCCTTCTCCGGCAGCCTTCGCCGGCGTGCTGGTCCCGGCCAGGCACAGGGAGCTGATCACCGTCAGCAGCAGTGCCCAGATCGCGGCCCGACGGGCCGTACGGCGGACGGTTGTCGTTGAGCTCACAGTCGTCCCACCCACTCGGCGATCTTCCAGGCAGCCACCATGGCCCCGGCCAGGCAGAGCACCAGCGAGGCCCAGTACAGCGGCCGTACCCACGAACTCGCGAGGTAGACCGCACCCGAGCGGGCCTTCAGGTCGCTGGTGGTGAAGAAGGCAAGCATCCCGATCCCGAGAGGCCCGGCAAGCACCCAGGCGATGATCGCCAGCGGCGGCAGGGAGCCGAGGACCAGGGCCACGACGAGGGAGACGACCGCGAGGCCGATCGCCACCAGCAGCCACTGGGCGGGCGCCTTGGACGTCGCGAGCTGCTGCGGCAGATCGATGCTCGGCCCGAACAGCGTCGGCGCCGAGTTCGCGGTTGCCGGGGTCGACATCACGCCGAACGGTGCCGTCTGGGCGGAGTCACCGGCGAACCCACCCTGTTGTGGAGCGCCGGGGCCCGGAACGCCCGGTCCGAACAGGCCGGGCTGACCCGGCTGCCCCGTTGGGGGTTGGCCCGGCTGTGCCTGACCGGGACCGGCGGGGCCAGCGGACTCGCTGTACTCGCTGAAGTCCCAGGGGTTCTGCTGCGACATCGAGGAATCTCCGGCTCCATGGGGGGCGCGAACCGGGCCAGTATAGGAGGGGGGCTGGCTCGCTTCGGCTGACCTTTCCCGCCGGCGCGAACCCGTGACGGGCGAAGCCGTACCCTGACCAGATGATCACGGCAAGCCGCGAGCTGCGGCGCGAGACGGTACTGCGCAGCTTGCCGGCCGTCGTGTTGGTGGTGCTGATGTGGGTCAGCGAGGTTGTCGACATCGGCCTCGGCGGCAGCCTGGACCAGTACGGCATCAGGCCCCGCGACCCGGAGGGCCTGCTCGGCATCCTCACCGCACCGTTCCTGCACGAGGGCTTCCCCCATCTGGTCGCGAACACGGCAACCTTCCTCGTGCTCGGGCTGCTCGTGGGCTGGCTCACCGATCACTTCTGGAAGGTCACCGCAGGCGTGGCGGTCATCGGTGGCCTCGGAGTCTGGCTCATCGGCGCCCCGGGGACCGTGCACCTCGGGGCCAGCGGACTGCTGTACGGCTATGCCGCCTTCCTCGTCGTGTACGGCATCGCCTCCCGCCGGCTGACCGCGGTGATCGTCGCCGTGGTGGTCTTCCTGGTGTACGCCAGCCTGGTGTCCGGGCTGTTGCCCGGCCAGGCCGGAATCTCCTGGGAGGGCCATCTCTTCGGGGCGCTGGCCGGAGTCGTGCTCGGCTTGTTGCTCGGCCGGCGGGACCGCTCCCGACCCTCGCCGGTCTGAGGTGGGACCCCTGTCGCGGAGACGTTTCTCAGTTGCCGGCCTCGCCCAGGGTGACGTCGACGGTCCGGGTCTGACCGGCGCGGACCACGGTCAGCTGTGCCTTGGCACCGACCTCCAGGCTGCGGATCGTGGCGAGCAGGTCCTCGGTGGAGGTGACCGGCTGACCGTTCACGGCGGTGATGACGTCGCCGTCTGTGAGGCCGGCGTCGGCCGCGGAAGAGTTCGCTGACACCTCGCTGACGCCGACCCCCGCCACCTCTCCCGAGGTCGTGGTCACCGTGGTGTCGGTGCCGCTGACTCCGAGAGCGGCGTGGGCGACCTTGCCGGTGCTCAGCAGCTGGTCCACCACGTTGCTCACCTGGGCCACGGGAATGGCGAAGCCGATGCCGATGTTGCCGGCCTCACTGCTGGACGAGCCCAGGCTGGCGATCGAGGAGGTGATGCCGATCAGCTGGCCGTCGGCGTTGACCAGCGCGCCGCCACTGTTGCCGGGATTGATCGCCGCGTTGGTCTGGATGGCGCTGGTGACCGAGCTGGTCGTGGTGTCGGTGCTGGAATTGGCGTTGCCGCGGCTGTCGCCGGGCAGCCCCAGCCCCGGCTGTCCTTGCCCGGACTCGGACTGCTGCTGCACGATCACGGGCCGGTTCAGGGCCGAGACGATGCCGGTGGTCACCGTGTCGGACAGGCCGAGCGGGTTGCCGATCGCCATCACCGGTTGACCGACCTTCAGCTCGTCGGTGGCGACCTGGATCGGGGTGAGCCCACTCGGCACGTCCGCGAGTTTGATCACCGCAAGATCGGTCTCGGCGTCGCTGCCCACCACGGTTGCCGTGGTGACCGTGCCGTCGGAGAACTCGACCTGGATCTTCGCCCCGGATCCCAACGCTGCAACGACATGGTGGTTGGTGACGACCAGGCCATCGGCACTCCACACGACACCGGAGCCCAAGGCCTCCGACTGGCCGCTGGTGACGGTGATCGACACCACCGAGGCCTGGGCCTTGGCCGCCGTGACGGTCCAGTCCGGGCTGGAGGTGTCGCCCTGGACGACCTGGGTCACGGTGGTGGTGGCCGCACCGCTGCCGGTCGGCCAGGCGTGCAGCGCTGCGGCCGTGGCACCGCTGCTGAGAACCGACGCTGCGAGCACGGCGGCCGGGATGGCGAGCCAGCGGCCGCGGCGCGTCGTGCGTGTCGCCGGGGCTGCTGCCGCCGGAGTCGCTGGTGCCGGAATCGTCGGCGGCGGAGGTACGGGGGCGGTCGGCGCGGCGTACGGGCCTGCCGAATAGGTCGTGGACGGGTACGGGTTGACCGGCTGGTGGGCGGTCGGCTCGACATCGGCCGGACCGAGTCCCTGGCCGTACTCGGCCTGCCACGCTGAACCGTTCGGCGGGGTCGTTGGTGTGGGGTGCTCGTTGCTCATCGGGATCCATCTCCTTGTCTGGTGACGATCTCGAGTTCAGCCCGCGAGGCTGTGCCTTTCCTGTGGGGTCGCTGAGACCTGCCTGCGAGTCCCGTCCCGACGCGCGATCAGGCAGGGACACGATCGGGCTCGATCGGGAGCACCAGTCCCCCACTGTTGTTGCGTCGTGGGCTGATCGCTGTCACCTCGGTGACCCGCATCGCAGCGAGGTCGACGGTGCAGCCGACCAGGCCCAGCGCCGAACCGAGGCCACACGCGGGTGTCGTCTCCGGACACACGTGGGCATAGGTCCGTACGGTGTGCAGGTCAACGGCCAACAGGTGCGACCACGCCAGCACCGCCCCGCTCGCCACACCGTCGCGGTTGGTCGAGCGCAGCCACGCATCCACACCCGCCCGTACGGCCTCGTCCAGCGCGGCGCTCCTCGCCTCGTCCAGCACCGGGAGCAGGGAACTCCGTACGGTCAACGCGTCGGCGCCCGCGCCGCCGGCCTTGGTGGCCGAGACGCTCGCGGTGAGATGGCGCCGATGCTGCAGCCGGTCCCAGCGAGCCGGCAGTGCCAGGGTCGCCATGCGTGGCAGGTCGGCGTCCGCGACGGGAGCGCCGACGGAGGCACCCTCGTCGAGGATGCCGATCCCGAGCAGGTCCAGCTCCGAGGTGGCCAGACTCTCCCGGTGCCAGCTGGTCAGCGCGCGGTCCAACCGCGCGACCACATCAGCCCGGGTCTGCTCGGTGAGGGTGACCTCGACCAGCACCGTGCCACCGCGCACCGTGTTCCGCGGAGCCGACCGCGCCACCAGGAGGATGCGTTCAGCAGCCAGGGCATTCTCCAACCGACGCAGGTCCGCCGCGGCCCAGCGGCCCAGCTCGACGGCACGTCGCAGACCGGCTGCTGACAGCTCAGCAACCTCGACCAGGGCATCCGGATCGTCATTGACGGCGTACGTGGCTCGCGTCACGAACCTGGGAATCGGCCCACCACCCAGTTCGGTCCGCGCCTCGAGCACGCGGAGCTGACCGGGGAACTCCTCGTCCGCCAGCTGCTGTGCACCCCCAGCGGCGTCGGAGGCACACCCTGCCAGCAACACGGTCGCCGCCGTACCGATCAGCAGACCTCGCCGACTCATCGCCACATCGGCGAGTGTGACACGGCGCCGGGGCCACGGAACACTGTCAGGACAGGAACTTCTTGATCAGCGGCCCGGCCGTCCCCGAACCCGACGGCCCGTCGGTGACCATCACGGCGATGGCGTACTTCTTCGTGTAGGCGATCATCCAGGCGTGCGTCTGCGGCGGGTCGTCGGTGCCGTACTCGGCGGTGCCCGTCTTGGCACCGATCGCGAGTCCCTGCAGGGTGCGGCCGGATCCGGCGCGGACCACCTCCTTCATCAGGGTCTGCAGATCCTTCGCCTCGGACGCGGCGAGTGGCTTCCCGTCCTGCTTCGGCTTGTTGGCATCGATCAGGTACGGCACCCTGGTGCGGCCGGCCGCCACCGATGCGGCCACTGCGGCCATCGACATCGGTGACCCTTCGACAGTCCCCTGGCCGAAGCTCGCCTCGGCCAGACCGACCACGTTGGCCGGATCGGGAACATTGCCGTAGAAGGACGGAAAACCTGCGTCGTGGTCCTGCCCCATGCCCAGGCTGATCGCCGCCTCCCGCAGTGCTGGGCCACTGAGTTTCTTGCGCTCATTGACGAAAGCGGTGTTGCAGGAGAGCGCCACCGCATCCATCAGGCGCATCCTCCCGACCCGGTTGGCCGGGAATTCGCTGTAGTTCTTGATGATGCGGCCGTCGACCGTCGTGGTGGCAGGACAGTTCACCTGCGAGGTCGGCTTGAGCCCGGCTCGGAGCAGGGCGAGTGAGGTCACGATCTTGAAGGTCGAGCCGGGTGCGTACCGACCGGTGCTGGCCAGCGTCTGGCCCTTCGCGCTGTCGCTCTCGGCCAGCACCAGCACCCCGCCGGTCTCGACGTCGATCACCGCCATCGCAGTCGGAGACTTCATCGCGGCGACGATGTCCTGGGCCTTGCGCTGGAGCGCGCCGCTGAGACTGATCTTCAGGTCGGCACCCTTGGTCGGCTCAGTCTCCAGCAGTACAGGGCGGGGGCCGGTCTCCACTGCTGACGGGGTCGGCGCCGCAGACGCCCCCGGCTCCGGGGATGCAGTCGGTACGACGACGGGCCGCGGTGCCAGGGTGATCCGGCTGCCGGGAATGCCGCGCAGCTGCTGGTCGTAGCGCTGCTGCAACCCGCTCAACCCGACCAGTTCGCCGGGCTGGATCGCTCCCTTGGATGCCTCCACGATCTCGGCCGTCGCTTCACCGACGACGCCGAGGACACTGGTCGCGAGACCCTTGTCCTCGGCCACCACCCGTTCGGCATCGACGGCGACCGCGCCGGCGATCGACCCGAAGGCGTCCGGCAGTTCGGTACGTGGGGTCCGCACCACCAACGCCTCCACGAAGGCCTGCTTGCCGGCCTTGCGTACCCGATCGACGTACGCCGCCTTGTCGATCTTGAGCAGGTCGGCCAGCTTGCCGGCCGAGGCCACCGCCTGGTCCTCGGACACTCGGGTCTTGTCGATCCCGAGACGCAGCACCGGGCGCTGGCTCATCAGGACCTTGCCACCGTCGCCCAGGATGCGACCCCGGGTGGCGGCGATCCGGTTGTGCACCAGCCGGGTCTCGTCGGTGAGCTGTGGATGGATGACGGCGGCCGCCCACTGCAGCACCCACCGCCCGTTCACGACGACGAACGGGGCATCGGTGGTGTAGGTCCACTCGCTCCCGGGCAGCGGCCAGCGATAGGTCAGCTCCACGTGGGCCACACCTTGGTCGATCCGACTCGGCCCGACCTCGACCTTCGGCAGGATCGCGTCCATCCCCTTCAGGATGATCTGGTAGTCGCTCTCGGCCAGTGCCGGGTCGGTGATCGGCGCCGTCGCCAAGTGCCCCGTACCCAAGGCGGTCGCCACCGCCTGGGCGACGGGTTCGACCGGGCCGGCGTTCTCGCTCGGAGTGGGCGCCTTGGCCGTACACGCCGCAACCATCACCAGGACGAGCAGCAGCCCCGAGAGCCGCTGCGTGATCCGTACCCGTCGTCCAACCATCTCCACGTCGCACCGCCTCCTGCGCATCGGGAATGAGTTTGCCCCACCGGTGGCGTGCTGGCCCGCACGGCTCGCAGTCGAGTCGGTGTTCCTCGTTGATCCCGCCGACCGACCGCCAGTTTTCGTTCACTTGTTGGTTGCCCGAAGTGGCTGACGACGACACCACAGTGCCCGTACGATCGCGCCGTACAGCATGATCCGGGTGGCGGCAGAGCCGCCGGGTTCCCGGCCCGTCCCCCACTGCCGTCGTCGGCGGCACCGTCGAAGAATGAGGCGTCCGAGATGAAGCGGATCCACGATTCTGCACACCGCCGTCGCCACCTGGCCGTGGCTGCGCTCGCCGCGGCCGGTGCCCTGGTCGCCAGCATGCTCACGATCGCCCCCGCCCGCGCCGCGGATGCATCCCTGCTGATCAGCGAATACGTCGAGGGCTCTGGCACCACCAAGGCCGTGGAGCTGTACAACCCGGCCGAGGGTGCGCGATCGCTCGACGGCTGGACGCTCGAGGTGTACTTCAACGGCAAGTCGACCGCAGGGACCACCATCGCGCTGTCGGGATCCGTTCCTGGCAAGGGAACCTTCGTGGTCGCCGACGCCGCCCTGGCCTCGTACGCACAGCAGACGGTGACCTCCTCGCTGTGGAACGGTGACGATGCGATCGTGCTGCGTCACAACGGTGTCGTCGTCGACTCATTCGGTCAGGTCGGTGTCGACCCCGGCACCGCATGGGGCGACGGGGCGACCGTCGACCACACCTTGCGGCGTCTGCCGGACGTGTGCAGCGGCGACACCACCCCGGAGGACGGGTTCGACCCGGCCAACCAGTGGGAGGTGCAGCCGAAGGACGCCCTCGACGGCCTCGGCCAGCACACCACCACCTGCAGCGGATCGACCGACCCGGGCGATCCTGATCCGGGCGATCCGGGCACGAGTTCGCCCACCGAGTGTGGCGCGGAGGCGACCGCGATCGGAGCAGTACAGGGCTCCGGCTCGGCGAGCCCTGTGATCGGCAAGTCCGTCGTGGTGGAAGGAGTGGTGGTCGGCGACTTCCAGGCCGGCGGGTTCAACGGCTACTTCCTGCAGGACGCCGGTGACGGCAACGCCAACACCTCCGACGGCATCTTCGTGTACGGCAGCCGCGGGCCGGAGGTCGCGGTCGGCGACACGGTTCGGGTCGCCGGCAAGGTCTCGGAGTACTCCGACCTCACCGAGATCACCATCGACAGCGCCACTGCCTGTGGCGCCGGCACCCTGCCGAGCCCGGCTGCGCTCAGCCTGCCGCTGACCGACGCGCAGTACGAGGCGGTGGAGGGAATGCTGGTCACCCTGCCGCAGTCGCTGACGATCCTGGACACCTACGACTACGCCCGGTACGGCTCGTACACCCTCGGCACGGAGCGGCTGTTCACCCCGACCGCGCTGTTCGAGCCGGGCAGTGCGGAGGCGAAGGCGCTCGAGGTGAGCAACGCCGGCAATCAGATCGTGGTCGATGACGGACGCAGCTCGCAGAACCCGGATCCGGCGATCCACCCGAACGGCCGGGAGTTCAGCCTCGCCAACCGCTTCCGCAGTGGCGACCTGGTCACCGACGCGGTCGGGATCCTGGACCAGCGGTTCGGCAGCTACCGACTGCAACCCACCCAGGGGGCTACCGTGACGGCCGCGAACCCGCGGCCCGAGGTGCCCGCGGTGGGCGGCGACATCCAGGTTGGCTCGTTCAACGTGCTCAACTACTTCACCACCCTTGGCGAACGGGGTGCCGACACCGCGGAGGAGTTCGAGCGGCAGGAGGCGAAGATCGTCGCGGCGATCAACGAGCTGGACGCCGACATCGTCGGCCTGCTGGAGATCGAGAACAATGGCGACGTCGCCCTCGACACCCTGGTCGCCGCCCTGAACAAGGCTGCCGGACGTCCCAAGTGGCAGGCGATCCACACCGGGACCCTGGGCACCGACGAGATCACCACCGCACTCATCTACCAGCCGGCCGCCGTGCATCCGGTCGGACCGTTCGCCGTCCTCGACTCCTCGGTGGATCCCCGGTTCAACACCAGTCTGATGCGACCCTCCCTGGCGCAGACCTTCGGGGTCCGCGGATCCGGGGTTCGGCTCACCGTGTCGATCAACCACCTGAAGTCGAAGGGGTCGTCCTGCGCCGACATCGGCGATCCACTGGATCCCAACGGACAGGGTGAATGCAACATCACCCGGACCCGTGCCGCCGAGGCGCTGGCCGAGTGGATCGCCCAGGACCCGACCGGGACCCACGCCCCGTACAGCCTGGTGATCGGCGACCTGAACTCGTACGCGAAGGAGGACCCGATCGCTGCCCTCGAGGCGGGCGGGCTCACCAACCTGATCCAGCGGTTCGCCGGGGCGAAGGCGTACTCGTACAACTTCGAGGGTCTGGCCGGCTACCTCGACCACGCCCTGGCCAACCGCGCCCTCGCAGGCCGGATCACCGGAGCGGCGGAGTGGCACCTCAACTCCGACGAGCCGAGCCTGCTCGACTACGACATGACCTACAAGGCCGATGCCCAGGACGCCTTGTACGAAAGGAATCCCTACCGTTCCAGCGACCATGACGCGGTCGTCGTGGGCATCGACACCCACACCCGACCCTGGCGCTGAGGCCGACCGGTTACCGTACGGTCATGGACATCACGGTGATCGGTACGGCCGAGGCCTCGCAGGCACCGGACCGGGCAACCCTGCATCTGACGGTGACCCACGAAGGACCGGATCGGGCCGCGGTGGTCCAGCGGACGACCGACCTGGCCAAGCAGGTCGACACGTCTGTGGCGGCCTTGCGTGATGAGGACGCCTCCTCGGTCGTGTCGTCCCACCTGCAGGCCCTGCAGACCTTCAGTTGGCGGTCCTACGGGGAGGGGGTCGCAGCCGAGACGATGCACCGGGCCAGCGTGGCGATCCAGGTCGAGTTCGCCGACGCGGGAGCGCTGTCGGCCTTCGGCTCGCAGTGGGCGCTGGCCGACGGCATCAACCTCGAGCACGTCGACTGGGCTCTGACGCCGGAACACCAACGCCAGTTGGAGGATTCGACCCTGGTCGAGGCGGTGTCGGACGCCCGGGTGCGGGCGGCTGCGCTGGCCGGTGCCGCGGGTGCGGGAGAGCTGGAGATCATCGAGGTGGGTGACCCGGGCTTGCTCGGCGGGACCGAAGGGTCGCATGGTCCTGTCGCCAAGGGGATGGCACTGATGTCGTCTGCCTATGGCGGCGGTGGCGGCCCCCTCGACCTGTCGCCGCAGGACATCGTCGTACGGACCCAGGTTCACGTCCGCTTCCGGTCAGCCTGACATCGGGACGCCAATGGGGCGGCAACACCGTCAGTGTTGCCGCCCCACAGGATGGTGCCGTGCGGTGATGGTCACCGCTCGGTGGTGTCGGCCGTGCCGGCGCTGCCCGACTTCTCGTCGGTTGGCTCTGCCTCACCGGCGAGGATCAGGTACAGCTCCCGCTTGGCCGCAGCGATCGTCTTCGCCGCGGCGGCGACCTGCTTCGGGTCCCCGGCCATGATCACCTGGCGTACGGCGACCTGCAGGTCCCGCAGGGGTCCGCGGAGACTTGCCCCCTCATCCCCGGCAGCAAAGGCCTCGAACGGGTTGCCGAGGCCGGCACCGTGCTCGGCGAGATGCTGCTGTCCGGCCTCGGTCAGGGTGGCGAGGCGCCGTCCACCGTCGGCGGAGGTCTCGATCAAACCCTCGTCCTCGAGCTGCGACAGCGTCGGATAGATCGCGCCGGCACTGGGCCGCCACGCGTCATGGGTGCGCTCGGCGATGGCCTGCATCAGCTGGTAGCCGTGCATCGGCTCCTCGGCCAGCAACAGCAGGACAGCCGTCCTGACATCGCCGCGCTGGGCACGCCCGCCACGACGACGCTCCCGAGGATCGCCTCCGCCGCGAGGCCCACGGGGGCCGCGCGGACCTCCGTGCCAACCACCACGGGGCCCTTCGCCCCAAGGATCGTTGCCGCCACGAGCCTCGCCCGGCAGGCCGCCGCCCCGTGGACCGGGGCCGCCGTGTGGCCCGCCGCGTCGGCCGCGACGGGATCGTCCGGCCAGGTCTCCCCGGCCGCTGAACTTCGGGTCGCCGTCCTCGGCTCCCCACAGGTGATGTGTCTGGTGTCGCATGGTCACTCCTTCAAGTCTGGTGTATCACGACACGTTCACGATATATCGCGATACGACAGGAGGCAAGTCCCTCTCCTTCCGGGAGTGGCTGAGGAGCGGATGCCTCAGGGCTGAGACGGGAGCTCGGGCTCGCGCCACAAGGCACGCTCGGCCAACCGGATCCCGCACCGACTGCAGTACGGATGCCCAGCCTCGGGCTGGTCGTGGCGGCAGCCGATCCGCCCCAGGTAGGTCCGTACGGCATCGACAGCGACCTCCAGCGCGTCGGCGTACGAGAAGCTGCCCCAGCCGGCGGCGATGTCGATCGAGGGGGCCTCGGCCGGCGCCTGCCATGGGTCACTGAGCGGATCATCGGCGACGGCGACCGTCACCCGGTACTCGTCGTGACGTTCGCGCAGGTAGAACGCCCGCCCGTCCACGACGCCACTGACCACGACGGGTGCACCGGCGCACTGGATGACCGCATCCATCACACCCATCCGAGCAGCACGTTCCTCGAACTCGGCCGTCCGCCGATCCTCGGAACCGTCGTCATCCATCCCCCACTGGAGCAAGTCGTCCAGGGCACGTTTCCGGCGCTCGCGGCGTTCCTGTGGGGTCCACTGGCAGTGGCAGGACGACTGCTCATGGTCAGCAGCGGGATCGCCGGGGCGGGGGTGGCAGCGGCAGTGACAACTCGCCGCCGCATCGAGGTCATTCACCCCGATCTCCAAGGCCCTCAACAGGTCCCGACGGGCCGTGGCCTCCCGTTCGCGACGCTCGACCGCCTCACGGCGCAGCTGTTCCCACGCCGCCTGTTGCTCCGGCGACGGCGTGGACGGCTGCCAGAGGCGCAACTTCGGTACGTGGGTGGTCATTCCTCGATGGTGCGCTCCGTGACCGGCTCCGTCACCTCGATTTTCGCTGCCACCACGGCATTCAGTCCGCGCCGGAGCCGAGCCCACCCAGGTCGAACACCCGGAACGTGACGGCGTACTCGCTGCCCGACTGCTCGCCGCCCTGACGCAGGAACCCCGGGATCATCTCACCGGGATCGGGATGCCCGGTGACGTGCTGCAGGTAGGCCGCGTGGCACCGCAAGGAAGCGACGCTGGCATCGACGGCGGTCTGGTCCACCACAAGCGCATGGGTCGGTCGCTCGTCGCCGACGACCAGCAGGGCCGTCGTGTGCCACTTCGCCAGCCCTTCGGTCTCGGCGAGCTCGCGGAAGACCCACGGATTGTCGGCATCGCGGACCGCATCCACCACACTGATGCCGGCCGCCCGGTGGTCGGCCTGGTTGAGGCCCCCGTACGCCTCCACCTGGAAGTTCGCGGTGACCACCGCGTCCGGCCGGAACCGCCGGATCTCGCGGGCGATGTCCCGCCGCAGGTCCAGTCCCGGGACGAGCATCCCGTCCGGGTGCTCAAGGATCGTCAGGCTCGTCACTCCGACGGTGTCGCAGGCGGCCTGCTGCTCCTTCGCCCGCAGCGGCCGGATCACCGACGGGTCCTCGGCCATCCCGGCCTCGCCGCCGGTGAGCAGCAGGTACGCCACCTCGACCCCACGACCGGTCCAGGTCGCCACCGCGGCTGAGGCGCCGTACTCCATGTCGTCGGGATGGGCGACCACACACAGCACTCGTGACCACGTGTTGTCGGGCAGGGCTGGCAACTGATCAGCCATGATGGCCTCCTGGGTTCGACTGGAGCTCAGCCTAGTGACCTGGTGCCTCGAGGACAGGAGTTACATCGATGACCGCGGCACGCGGCAGGCTGCACCTGGTGTGTGCACCACCCGGGAGTGGCAAGTCGACCGTGTTGCCCGAACTGGTCCGGCTCGCCGACGGTGAGGTGGTGATCGACATCGACGAGATCCTCGCCGACGGTTCGTTGCTCGGCGTCCGTATCGCCTCGCCGTCGGCTGCCGCGGTCTGGCCGGCGTACGACCGGCTGTGGTTGCAGTTCGCCGCCATCGTGCGCCGCGCCGGTCATTCGGTGACCATGCTCGTCCAGGTGCCCGACGACGACGGTTTCGCACCACCCGACGAGGACGCCGTGGTTCTCGGCTGGGACGTGCCCGACGACGTACGGAGGCAGCGGCTTCTGTTGCGGGGTTGGGATGCCGCGGCCATCGCCGATGCCGACACCGATGCCGTACGGCTTCGGACACACCTCCCGGCACACCGACTCATCCGCACCGGTGCGCACGACGATCCGGCCACGGTGGCGGCAGCGATCCTGGCTCGCTGTCGCAGCTGATCAACAGCTGATCACTCCGGTTCACGGTCACGCAGGAACTCCAGGACCGCGAGCACCCGACGGTTGTAACCGCTGCCGGAGACGATCCGCAGTTTCTGGAAGATCGTGTTGATGTGCTTCTCCACAGCGCTCTGGCTGAGGTGCAGCTGGGTCGCGAGAGCGAGGTTGCTGTGCCCCTGCGCCATCAGGGTCAGCACCTCCAGTTCCCGTGTCGTGAGGTCTGCCAGCAGTGCCGAAGGCTGGCGATGTGGGGTGATCAACTGCCGGATGACCTCAGGATCGAAAGCCGTCCCGCCGTGCCCGACCCGCTCGACGGCATCGAGGAACCCCGCGATGTCGGACACTCTGTCCTTCAACAGGTAGCCAACGCCACCCTCGGTCGAGACGAGGTCGGCAGCGTGGCGGCGCTCGACGTACTGCGACAGCACCAGCACCGCCACCTCGGGCCAGCGCCGGCGGATCTGCAGTGCGGCGGTGATCCCCTCGTCGAGGAAGTCAGGCGGCATCCGTACGTCGGCGACGACCAGGTCGGGTTGGTTCCGGCCGACGGCGTGCAGCAACTCCGTCGCCGTTCCGACGGCATCGACGATCTCGTGCCCTTCCGCGGTCAGCAGCTGGGCGATCCCTTCCCGGAGGAGGGTCGAGTCCTCGGCGAGGGTGATGCGCATGGAATCTCCGCGGTGATGATGGTCGGCCCGCCCGGAGGGCTTTCCAGATGAAAACTACCGCCCACGGCGGCAACACGGGCAGCGATGCCGGCCAATCCCGATCCTGTCGGGTCGGCGCCACCACGACCGTCGTCGCTGACCCGCGCCACCAGGCGGCGGCTCGGGCCCACGACATCCATCAGGAGGACCTCGATCGAGATCTGGTCGGCACCGGCATGCTTGGTTGCGTTGGTGACGGCTTCGCTGACAAGGAAGTAGGCAGCGGACTCGACCGCAGGGTCGCTCCGCTCGGGCAGGTCGAGATGCAATCGCAACGGTGGCACGATGCGATCGGCCAACGCTTCCAGAGCGGTGGCCAGGCCGTCCTGCTCCAGCATCGGCGGGTGGATCCGCCAGGAGACGGCCCGCAGGTCATCCAACACCTGTTGCGCCTCGGCCCGGGCCCGGCGATGGAGGTCCTGGCGTTCCTCCTCGCTCCGGGCGCGTTCGGAACGAGCCAGCAACAGCGACAGGGCAACGACCCGCTGCTGCACTCCGTCGTGCAGGTCGCGTTCGATCCGACGCCGCTCGATGTCGACCGCGGCGACCACGTCGGTCAAGGTGGTGTTCAGCCGGGAGACCTGCCGTTCGAGTTCAGCGGCATCGGGTTGGGTGAAGATTTCCCAGGCCCGGGCGTCCCACCGGGTGATGAGGACCAACCCGGCGAAGGCCAGGAAGGCGAACAGCAGCCCCGGAACGGCGAAGAAGGCCACCGTGATCCAGCCGACGCGGCCGGGTGAGGCATCGAAGACCGGCACCGGTCCGCCGGTGATCGCGCCGACCAGCACACTCACCGCCACGACCAGCCCGAAAGCCACCAGGACCAGCACACCCGCGCAGACGACCCCGAGCCCACTGCGCACCGCCAGCAGGCCGGCCGCGGCGCCACCCCGCGGCAGCAGCGTTCGCGGGCGGCCGTCGACCCAGCCGAGTCGACGGGCCTCCCACCCGAGCACGCGACGGACGGGGCGCCCCCGGACCACGTGCACCAGGAGCGCCCCGGCGTCGACGGGGACGAGAGCCACGCCGACGACGGAGGCAAGGAGCCCCCGCAGCGCCAGACCCACAGCGGACCGCCGTACGGCGGGTGCGGTCAGTTCGCTCACTCCGACATTGTCTTCTGTCCGACGCGGGCGCTTCGTCCCGCCCCGGCGCGGAGGCGACGGATGACGAACACCACCACGGCGACGACCACGACGCCGATCACCAGCTTCTGGAAGACATCGGCGTACGACTCGACCACACCCCAGTTCTCGCCCAGGGTGTAGCCGGCGACCACGAAGACGGTGTTCCAGAGGCCGGACCCGAGCGTCGTCAGGACCACGAACCGCACCAGCCCCATCCGTTCCACCCCGGCCGGGATCGAGATCAGGCTCCGGACGATCGGCACCATCCGGCCGAGGAACACCGCGAGCGAACCGTAACGGGCGAACCAGCCTTCTGCCCGGTCCACGTCGGACAGTTTCAGCAGCGGCAGCCGGGCGACGATCGCACGGAGTCGGTCCCGTCCGAGGAGCGCGCCGATGCCGTACAGAGCCAGTGCACCGGCCAGTGAGCCGATCGTGGTCGCGACCAGCACCTCCACGATGCCGAAGCGCCCGTGGCTCGCGGTGAAACCCGCCAGCGGGAGAATCACCTCACTCGGGATCGGCGGAAACAAGTTCTCCAGGGCGATCGCCAGCGCGGCACCGACGACCCCGAGTTGCTCCATCAACGCGACCGCCCAGGCGGCGATGGTGTTCAGTTGGTCTGCTTCGTTGTCCATGCCTTCGACGCTAGGAGCGTTCAGAGCTCCTTCCACTGGGGCGATCCGCCCAGTGGGGTGCGGAAAACCGCAGTCCTCGACCCTTGGCTCAGGCTGTCAGCCCGAGTTCCTCGGCCAACGTCGTGATTGCGTACTCACGAGCGGGGGTACGGTCCAACGGATCGGATTCGCGCGAGCCACCGATCGGGTGCAGCATCACCTCGTCGACACCGAACTTCGCCGCCAGGGAACGGATCTGGGCTGCTGCCTCGTCAGGGGTCCCCACCGCCCACGGCTCACGCAATGCCGCGAACGCGTCCGCCGGGAGGATCGGCTCGGTGACGGCGGCCTCCTCCACGGTGAGGACCGGGCGGCGGGCTCCTCCGGAACGGATGGAGGCCATCATGTGCTGGTAGGGCCGCGCCAGCTCGTCCACCTCGGCCGCCGTCTCCCCGACGACGACGTTCACCGTGAGGAAGGTCCGCGGTTCGGCACCGTCGGCGGAGGTGAAGCCGTCACGGTAGAGGGCGAGTGCCTCGGCCGTGCCGCGTCCCGCAAAGTGGTGGGCGAAGACGTACGGCAGTCCGAGGCGGGCGGCGAGCTGGGCCGAGTAGTCCGAGGAGCCGAGCAGCCACACCGGTGGTGTGCTGACGGCGTGCGGGGTGGCGGTGATCGGGAAGTCGCGGCCGCTGATTCGCGCCGTCGCTCCGGCCGGCGACATGAACGCGATGACTTGCTGCACGTATTCGGGGAACGCCTCGACGACCTCCGCGTCGGAGGCGCCGTGCCGGAGCGCCCAGGAGGTGACACCGTCGGTCCCGGGGGCGCGTCCGATGCCCAGATCGATCCGGCCCGGATACCGGGCCTCCAGCAGGGCGAACTGCTCCGCCACCGCCAGCGGGGCATGGTTGGGCAGCATCACCCCGCCCGAGCCGAACCGGATCCGCTCCGTCGCACCGGCCAGCAACCCGATGATCACGGCGGGCGCCGTCGAGGCCACCCCGGAGGTGTTGTGGTGCTCGGCCACCCAGTATCGGGTCAGGCCTGCGGCGTCGGCAGCCTGTGCCAGTCGTACGGAGGCCTGCAGCGCCTGCCCGGTGGTCTGTCCGCTGCGCACCGGCACCAGGTCCAGCACCGACAGTGCCACCTCACCCGCCCCAGGATTCTGTCCACTCTCGGTCGTCACTCCAGGGACAACCACGGCCGCACCGGTCTTCTTCCCGTGGCCGTCGTGGCGTGGACCACGCCCCCGGAGCCACCATGGCGTGGACCACGCCCCCGGAGCCACCATGGCGTGGGCCACGCCCCCGGAACCACCATGGCGTGGGCCACGCCGGGCCACCCTGATCGTGAGGCAGACTGGGGCCCACTCGCGGGACCCGCGCCGCCGAACGAGAGGGTGACCATGGACCAGCCGCCGTTGGTCTCGATCATCGTGCCCGTGTACCGGGTGGCCGAGTACCTGCCGCGCTGCCTCGACTCGCTGCTGGCCCAGCTCCACCGGCCCCTGGAGTTGATCGTGGTCGACGACGGCTCCCCCGACGAGTGCCCGGCGATCATCGACGAGTACGCCGCGCGCTACGACATCATCCGGCCGATCCACCAGGCCAACGCCGGCGTCGGGGCGGCCCGCAACGCCGGTCTGGCCGCGGCCCGGGGCGAGTACGTCGGCTTCGTCGACTCCGACGACTTCGTCGAGCCCGACTACGTGAGCCGGCTGTTGCGCAAGATGCTCAAGCACGGGGCCGACATCGCGATCTGCAACTTCAGCTTCGATCTCCCCAACGGCGCTCGGGTGCCGTTCCCGCTGCTGACGCCACGCCGCAACCTGAGCGGCGAACGTGCAGCGCAGTACTCGATGGACCTGTTGACCATCCCCACCTTCGCCTGGAACAAGCTCTACCGCCGATCGCTGTGGGACGGCATCGAGTTCCCCTCGATCTACTACGAGGACGTGGCGATGGCGGCCCGCGTGCTGGAACGGGCCGACGGGGTCGCCGTCACCCATCGGGCGCTCTACCACTACTGCCTGCGCGGCACCGGCATCACCGGGCACTTCACCCAGAAGAACGTCCGTGACTACCTCAGAGCGGCCGAACTGATCCGCGACTTCCTGTGGGAGCAGGGGCTGTGGGAGACCTGGGCCCGCCCGTACCGGCGGTTCCTGCGCCACGTGCAGGCACAGTTGATCATCTCGCTGGGCCTGCAGCCACGCCTGCCGCTGTCCGAGCGGCGGGCCGGACTCAGACTGCTCCGGGAACGGATCGTCGAGCTGCGGCTGCCGCCCGACCAGGAGACCGCCTTCGACGAACCGGTGGCCGGCACGGCCTGATCCCGCGGTCAGGCGGAGGTGACGTCGGCCAGTGCCGCGGTGAAGTCGTCGGTGTCATAGACAAACCCGTGGAACAGCGCAACGGCCCACATGGCGTACTCCTTGTGGGCTTGGGTTCTCGCGCTCTCACCGTTCTCGATCGCTGTCGTTGCCTGGCGCAGGGTCGAGCACAGGTAACCCTGGCGGGAGAGGTCGACCATGCCGCCGGGTGAGGTCCACAGGCAGCCGTTGATGGCGAAGCCGGTGTAGATGAGGTGGTTGACGCCGTTGCGGGAGCACCAGCCGATCAGATCGCTGGACGTCGCGGCCACCGGTTCGTCCCCGACCGGGACCACCGACGGGTGGAAACCCATCTGCGACTGGCCGGCAGCGATGTCGGCCCGGTTGTGCTGCCCCGGGAACACCGCCGCCGTACGGTGGGCCCGTAGCTGATCGTGAACCGGATCCGACACGGCCCGGGCGTCACTGACCGGAGGCTGGTCCGGAGTCCCGCCGAGGAAGCCGGGCTGCCCACTCCAGTAGTCAACGCCGGCGACCACGTGGACCAGGGGCATGCCGATCCGGCGGACGGCAGCCAGGACCGGGGGCAGGACGGTCTCGGCGATCTCGTACGAACGCGGCAGGTACTCCACCGCGCGGAACCAGCCGGGGAACTTCTCCGGGGTGCCCGCGTCCCAGGCGTGCATCACCACCAGCGCCGTTCGGTCCAGGGCCAGTGGTAGATCCTGCCGCTGCCATCCGCCGTATCCCTCCCCGGGGACCTCGGCCGTCAGGTCGGCGTCGAACTGTTGGTAGGTCCAGGTGGGAAGGACGACAGTGGCCATGGTGACTCTTCCGTGGAGTGCGGACGATCCGTACCGTGGCGGACATGCCGCCCGATGTCAGCCACGCTAGCGAGTCCGCACGGTACGAGATCGCCGTCCCGACCCTCGACCATGCCGAGGGGATCGCCACGGTGCACGTCACCGCGTGGCAGGAGGCGTACGGCGACCGGGTCCCGGCACGCCTCCTCGACGAGGCCGCCCGGGCGCGTCGGGTCGAGCACTGGACCCGTACGCTGACCGATCCGGAGCCGGACACCGTCATCCGCGTCGCCCTCAGCGGCGGCGCGGTGGTCGGGTTTGCACTGGCTGGTCCGTCCCGGGAGGAGACGCCTGCTCGCGACTGGGAACTGCAGGTGATCTACGTGCTGGCGGCCTGGTACGGCAGCGGCGTGGCCCAGGACCTGTTCGACGCCGTCGTCGGCGGCCGTCCTGCAGAGCTGTGGGTGTTCCGGGACAACCCGCGAGCCCAAGGGTTCTACCGACGCAACGGTTTCCGGCCCGACGGGGCCGAGCAGGTGCTGGAACGGCTCAACGGTGCCGTGGAGATCCGGATGGTTCGCTAGCGCCGTTCGCCCGGGCGGAGTCGAGGACCGTTCCCCGAGCGGAGTCGAGGGGCGGCTCGACTCCGCTCGACGAGCGGGATGGTGCAGCAGGTCAGACGTACTGCTTGACCTGGGTGTCGAAGATCTTCTCCAGAGTGGCCTTCAGATCGGTCATGGTCGCCTTGACCTCGGCCTCGGCGGTGACGATCTTCGCGACAGACTTGGCCATCTCCTGGTCGGCGCCGGGCAGGAACGCCCGGGCGCGGTCCTGGGTCCGGGTCACCTCGAGCTGCTCGATCGCCGTTCCCGCCAACGGGTTCTCGGCCAGCAGGGCCGAGGTGTCGGCCGACTTGCGCACCGGCATGTACCCGGTCGCCTTGGTCATCTTGATGGTGTTCTCCGGGTTCGTCAGGAACCCGATGAACTTCGCGGCGGCAAGCTGGTTCTCCGGCGAGATCTTCTTCGGGATGCCGACACCGGCACCACCGGTCGGACAGACTGGGGACTGGCTCACCGGCCCGCCGGGCAGGAATCCGACACCGATCTCGAACTTGCCCTTGGTGGTGGTCTGGAGACCGACCAGGGATCCCGTCGATCCGAGGGTCGCCGAGATCGCTCCCGCCGCCAGGTCGTCGGTGGCCGACTTCGACGCCACGCCGGCCCACTTGTCCTTGTACACCGAGTCCTGGACGTACTGCAGCGCTGCGACCGACTCGTCGGAGTCACAGGTGATCGGCCAGTCGTCCTGCTTGGACCAGCCACCGCCGTAGCCCCACAGGATGTTCTGCAGGGTCCAGCCGGCGTAGTCGGCCAGTGCCGGGTGCTCGTACACGTTCTGGACACCGGTGCCGGCAGCCTTCAGCTTCGGCGCCCACTCGGCGAACTCGGCCCACGTCTTGGGTGCGCGGTCCTCGAGGCCGGCCTTCTCCCAGTGATCCTTGTTGTAGTAGAACAGCGGCGTCGAGCGGGCCCACGGCACAGCCCACTGCGAACCCTTGTACTGGTAGTCGGAGAACAGGCCCTCGTTGTAGTCGCTGGTGTCGACCTCAGCGGCCTTCAAGGCGTTGGTCAACGGGATGATCGAGTCCGACGTGTAGTAGCGGAACCACCAGACGTCGGAGAACACCACGATGTCGGGGAGCTGGCCGCCGGCCTGGGCGGCCTGGAACTTCTGCGACACCTCCTCGTAGTTGGACCCGGCCGTGACGAGGTTGACGTCGATGCCTTCCTTCGCCTTGAAGTCGGCGATGATCTCCTTGGTCACGGCCTCGGAGTTCCCGGGATGGTTCGACCAGAACGTGATCGACTTCGCCGCGGTCACGCCGGTGAAGTCAGGCCCGTTGGGGTCGGCGGCCGGTGCGGACGAGTCGCCGTCGCCGGAGGTGTCCGGGCCACCACAGGCGCTCAGGGCCAACGCTCCGGCCCCGAGGCCGAGGGCGCCCAACAGGCCACGCCGGCTCAGCTGGGCGGAGGTCAGACGTTCGAACATGATTCTCCTTGTCGCAGGACGGCGGTTGCCGTCGCATCCGGTGAGATGGCGGCGGTTGCCGCCCGGGTGGGAGACGGATCGGTGAACCTCACTTCACCGCTCCCTGGGTCAGCCCGGCAACGATGTAGCGCTGCAGGAACATGAAGACGATCAGCACGGGCAGGATGACCACGACCGCGCCGGCCATCAGGATCGGGTAGGAGCTGGGGTCACCCTCGAGATTCTTCAGCAGCGTCAGCCCGACCGGCAGCGTCATCATGTCGTCGTTGCTGGTGATGATCAACGGCCACAGGTAGTCGTTCCACTCGTTCACCACGGTGACGAGCGCCACCGTGGCGATGGTCGGCGTCGAGATCGGGATGACGATGGACCAGAGACGGCGGAAGTGTCCTGCCCCGTCGATCGCGGCGGCCTCCAGGATCTCGCCCGGCAGCGACAGGAAGTGCTGCCGGAGCAGGAAAGTACCGAACGCCGTACCGAGGCCCGGCAGGATGATCCCCCAGTAGGTGTTGGCGCCACCCAGGCCGGCGATCATCAGGTAGTTGGGCAGCAGGGAGACCTGCGAGGGGACCATCAGGGCCACCAGGATGCCCATGAAGATGATCTTCTTGAACGGGAACCGGACGAACACCAGCCCGTACGCGGTGGTGATGGCGAGCAGCACCTTGATGCCGGCTCCGGCGACCGTGACGATCACCGAGTTGAGGAACAGGCGCGGGAAGTCCACCTTGGCCGAGGCCCGCTGGTAGGCGTCCAGGCTCGGGCTGCCCGGCAGCCAGACGATCTCGTTGGAGATCACCTCACCGCTGGTCTTCAAGGAGCCGAGGAACATCCACAGCAGCGGCAGGGCGATGATCAAGGTCGCCAGCACCAGCGGCAGGTAGCCGCCCAGGATCGTCGACAGGATTGGGCGCGGGCGCTGGCCGGCCGAAGGTGCCGGACCGAGATCCGCGGCCTCAGGGGTGACGGGAGTTGCGGTCGCGATGCTCATGCGTAGTGCACCCTCTTCTCGATGAAGCGCAACTGCACCACGGTGAGCACGATCAGGATCACGAAGAGGATCGTGGACACGGTGGCGGAGAAGCCGGCCCGGTTGTAGCCGCCGAAGGCCTGCAGGTAGGCGTCGTACATCAACGTCGTGGTGCCGTTGCCGAGCGGGGTCATGATGCGAATCAGGTCAAAGGCCTGCAGCGAGGACAACAGTGTCGTCATCAGCAGGAAGAAGCTGGTGGGCGAGAGCAGCGGCCACACGATCGACCAGAAGGTACGGAACCGGCTCGCACCGTCGATGGCGGCAGCCTCGATCAGGTCGCGCGGGATCGCCTGCATGCCGGCCAGGTAGATGACGGCACAGTAGCCGAGGTTCTTCCAGACATAGACGATGATCACCATCAACAGCGACAGGTTCGGGTCCAGGAACCACTGGGGCACCGGCAACCCGCCGCCGCGGAGCAGCATCGACAACACGCCGGTGATCGGGTCGAAGATGAAGGTCCACACCAGGCCGATGCCGACGCCGGACAACACGTACGGAGCGAAGACCGTGGCCCGGGCGAAACCTCGTCCGATCAGCTGACGGTTCAACACGGTGGCCATCAACAGCCCCAGCACTATTGATCCGCCGACCGTGGCAACCGTGAAGATCAGTGTCGTCCGCAGGACGCCCCAGGATTCGGCGCTGGTGAAGAACTCGACGTAGTTCCCGAGGCCGACCCGCCTCGCCTTGTCCGACCCGAGGGTCCAGTCGAGCGTCGAGTAGTACATGTTCGCCAGCAGCGGCCGATACACGAACACCGCAATGAGTGCCGCGTTCGGCAGCACCATGGCGAGGAAGATCAGCGCCTCCCGCACACGCTGTTTGGTCATCCTCGGAGGTCTCAACCCCGCCCTGGTCGGGGCCAGTGTCCCGCTCGCCACGCCGATCTGTCCTCCTTGCATCGCCCCCCGCCTGCCAGCGTGAAGCTAGGAGGGCTCGGGGGTAGCTGACCATCCGTTACGTGAACGGCGAGTGACGTCGCGTTGACGACTCATGCGCGATGCCCCGCCGTTGGGCCACGTCGTCGTGACGTTACACCCGAGTTCGTCGGCTCCGTCGGAGCTTGCCGGGTAGCTGTGCCCAAGTTGTGATCGAGCGTTCGAGCTGCGACTTGGCCGCTGGTCGAGTGACGAGCGTGTCGAGTCCTACGTCGGTCGAGTAACGAGCGCAGCGAGCGTGTCGAGACCCAAGGAGGCCCGATCGCCCCGGGGGCTGTTCAGACCTGAATAGCCGGTCGACCCGCTCCTCGCCGCCGGGCAATCAGGTAACCCTGGGGTTGCGGCTCGAACTCCTCCCCGGGTCGGCCTGCCCAGAAGACCGTGTCGAACCCGGCACGGTCCAGGAGGCGTTCCAGTTCGCCCTGCGAGTGCCACCAGATGTCGAACCCGATACCCAGGTCGAGACTCTGTCCGCCCCGGCGTTTGGTGTCGTCACCAGCCTTGTAGCCGATGACCAGATGTCCGCCGGGACGGATGACGCGGGCCAGTTCGGCGTAGGCGACGTCTCGGTCCTCCGGGGGCAGATACATCAGTGAGTACCACCCGAGGGCGCCGGCGAGCTCGCCGTCCTCGTACGGCAGGCGACGCACGTCACCGACCTCGAAGACGAAACCGGGATGGTCGGTCTGCGCGACCCTGATCATCTCCGGCGACAGGTCGAGTCCACGCGGCAGCAGGCCATGACCGGCCAGGTACGGTGCCAGGCGACCGGTGCCGCAGCCGATGTCTGCCACGGCCGGGTCGCCGTCGAGATCGCGGGTCCATTCGGCGAACAGATCAAGGACGGCTCGTTCGTACGGCATCTGCTCGAGCAGGCCAGCCAACCGTTCCCGGTACACCGGTGCCAGCACATCGTGGGCGGCACGGAGTTCATCGGTGGCTGAGGTCGGCGGATCGTCAGAGAGGGTCATGGGCAGTGCTCCAGTGGGAATCGGGACGGGGACGTCGACTCTAGCTGTCCATGCCCGGCGGAGCGGTGACGACACCACGACGGCGACCCGGCAGATTCAGCCGTTGAAGGCGAGGACGTGCAACCATCGTTGCCGGGGCGCAGAGCCTTGGACGGTGATCTCTCGGACCTGCCAACCGGCCGACTCCAGTGCGGAGCGCATGCTGTCCTGGTTCCAGTACACGAACAGACGCGGGGCCTCGACATTGCCCGTGCTGGTCCATTCCTCGCCGGCCCCTTCCTCGACCGAGAGGTACATCGGACCGCCGGTACGGGTCACGCTGCGCAACCGCGTCAGCACCGTCGGTAGGTCCGCTCGCCGAACGTGATGCAAGCAGGCATTGCTCCAGACGCCGTCGTAGCGGCGCTCGGGGCTCGCCGGGTCGGTGAGGTCGTCGTCGAGGGGATCCAGCACATCGGCTTCGCGGCCGTCGTTGCGCAGCAGCGCGACGAACTCGGCCGTGACATCGGTGCGGCGGACCGAGAGTCCTGCGGCCTCCATCGCCTCGGCATCCCGGCCACCACCGGATCCAATCTCCAGAACCCGCTCCCCCGGCCCGAGGAGTTCGGCGAACGTGGCGATCGACTGTCGCACGCTGTCAGGCAGCGCCCGAGTACGGTCCCGATAGGTCTGGGCGTGAGCACCGTACGAGGCGATCGTGCGGTTGCGACCAGCCGTTCCGGTCATCAATGACTCCTCACCGCTCGAGTAGGCCCCGTGGGACTCGAACCCACAACCCAAGGATTAAAAGTCCTTTGCTCTGCCAATTGAGCTAGAGGCCCGCGTACGGCGACGCAGTGCGTCACTCTACCGCGCCGCATGCCCGACCGCGGCGCGCGGGTCCGTAGGCTGGCCGGGTGACGGCTCTGGATCCCGCGCTGCTGGCCCGCCTTGACGCCTTGGTCCGGGAGCGGACCGGCGACGACCGGTTGGCCGACATGTTCGGCGTGTGCCTCAGGAACACGATCGAACGGACCGCGCGGGTGCTGGACGACGGGTCGACCTTCGTGATCACCGGGGACATTCCCGCCATGTGGCTGCGCGACTCGACGCTGCAGTTCCATCCGTACCTGCTGTTCATCGCCGAGGACCGGACGCTGCGCGAGCTCGTCACCGGGTTGGTGCAGCGCCAGGCCGAGCTGATCATCCACGACCCGTACGCGAATGCCTTCAACGTCGAACCGAACGGGGCAACCTGGGACCCCGACGACCTGTGTGACGATCCCTTGGTGTGGGAGCAGAAGTACGAGGTCGACTCCCTCGCCCTGCCGATCCTGCTGGCCCATCGGGTGTGGCGGATCCTGGACAGCCCCGAGCATCTCAGCGAGCGGGTGCACCGGGCCTTCGCCACAGTGGTCGAGGTGTGGATCCGGGAACAGCACCACGATGCCCGGTCGACCTATCGGTTCGTCCGGCACAACGACCATCCCGGCGACACCTTGGTCCGTGAAGGCCGTGGTCCCGAGCATGCCGTGACCGGGATGACCTGGGCCGGGTTCCGCCCCAGCGACGACGCCTGCACCTTCAGCTTCAACATTCCCGGCAACCTGCTGGCCGCCCATACCCTCGACCTGCTGGGCGAGCTCGCCATCCGGGTGTGGCGGGACGACGAGTTGAGCGCCCGTGCCGCCGTGCTCGCCGCCGAGATCCGCGCCGGAGTCGCCGCCCACGGCATCGTCGAGCATCCGAAGTACGGCACCATCTTCGCCTACGAGGTCGATGGCCTCGGCGGCGTGAACCTGATGGACGACGCGAACGTGCCGTCGCTGCTGTCGCTGTCCTGGCTGGGCGCGGTTCCGGCCGACGATCCGGTGCTGCAGGCGACCCGGCGGTTCGTCCTGTCGGAGGACAACCCGTACTACTTCCGTGGTCCTGCTGCTGCCGGTGTCGGGTCGCCGCACACCCCGGACCGGTACGTGTGGCCGATCGCGTTGGCCGTGGAGGGTTTGACCTGTGGGAGCAAGGAGCGCCGGGAGGAGATCCTGACAACGCTCCGAAACACCGATGCCGGGACCTCGATGATGCACGAAGGCTTCGATGTCGACGATCCGACCCGATTCACCCGCGAGTGGTTCAGCTGGGCCAACGCGATGTTCTGCGAGCTGGTGCTCGCACACTGTGGGCTGAACGTTGCCAGGCTGACCGGCGATGCAGCAGACGTATGAGGTCAGTCCCGGAGTGCGTCCTCCAGCAGGTGCCGCCCGTCGAGCAAACGGATGCGCAGTGAAGACTCGTCAACAACGGTGGTGTTGCCGACGATCGACAGGACGAAAGGTGTTGAATCGGGCACGGCCACGGGGATCGCGCCGGCGATGTGATCGGCAGCCAACCAGCCACAGGTCACCAGAGTCGAATGCTCGACCAACGTCGAGACACGGTCCAGCAGCGCATCGGGTTCGTCGGGGATGACACCCATAGGGTCCTCCCAGCCGCGTTTGGAACGGGACAGCTCCAGCGCGGCGACGGCCTCGTCCCTGGCCTGGTCGAGCAGCAGACGCAGCGAGGCTGTTGACTGGTGCAACGGGTAGGAGACACTCGAGAACGGCAGCGGCCGCCTGTCACCACTCGATCGGCAGAAGTACAGCGTCTCGCCCTGCCACAAGGTCACCAACGCGGCCTCACATCCCGGGTTTGCCGCCGCGATGGCGTGCATCGGATCCCAGGCGGACTTCACCAAGCTGAAGCCTTCAACGCTCATCGCCCCCAGCGCGAACACGCCCATGTCAGGCACGTAACCCCGATGCCGGTGCCGCCGCACCAGCCCTTGGTCAGCCAAGGTTGTCAGGATCCGGGACGCAGTGCTGCGGTGGATCCCGACAGCCTCGGCGATCTCGCCCGGCAGGACAGGCCGGCCCGCCGCGACCACTTTCGCAAGGATCTCCAGCCCTTGCTGCAGGGTCTTCATTGGGCTGTCGGGGCGATCCGCGTCACCAAGCATGCGCACAGGTTAGTGCCGCGGACGCCGCGGTCGGCTCAGTCCGACCCGACAGGGTTGGCTCACTTGTGAGCAGGAGCAGCGATGTCGGTCTGATTCCGTACCAGCGGGGTGAACTCGATCGGGTGCGGCGGCGCCGGCGGCCCCGCGAACTCCGGATGGGTCACCACCCCACGCAGATCGGCAATCACCCCGGTCTGCTCCGCCTCGTACATCTTC